>Ga0302155_10000004_pt1 | contig 231172 bp, 210 predicted proteins | sample I_Bog_N3_1_FD_193508 | JGI IMG/M metagenome (GOLD analysis project Ga0302155, IMG submission 193508) | Peat permafrost microbial communities from Stordalen Mire near Abisko, Sweden - I_Bog_N3_1 | ecosystem: Environmental > Terrestrial > Soil > Wetlands > Peat | place: Sweden: Abisko... | reverse complement strand
GTCGCCATCTTATTTCGCTTCGTCCTGCGCAGGCGCTCCGATTTCCATCGTGCGACAATATATCGAACAACAGCAGACACCACACTAAAAACCAACAGCAAGGACGGCTACGCCGTCCGCGCTATCCTTCCCCGCCCTGAAGAGGCTGTCGCAAAACGGGGTGTCCACTTCATTAGCAAAGGCCGTAGTCGGGCGCCAGACGCGACTCTATTTTTGCCGAGAATTTGACGTTAACGCCTCGATACGCGGAAACCCGTCCAAAATGGCCCCGGATTTGCTTAATATAGTGCGATAGCGCACAAAAACAGGGAAAAACAAACCTTGCGCCAAGCAAGGCCACGGCACGCGACAGGTTATGCGCCATGGTGTGCAGTGCACATTCGCACTTAACAGATTGCAGCCCCCGACGGCGGAACCGATTGAGGTTCTGCTGGCAACGCAAGTGACTGAATACCGGCTCAACCATCACCTTGCGCTGACTAAAAATTCGCAGGGCTTGTGGATGTTGCATCACGGCTCGCAGCGCGTCACGAGCCTCATCCTCTGGATAGCGTTTGATGTTTCGCCCCTTTGTCGCCTTGGTGCAACGCGCGCGCAACGGGCAGTTGCCACAAGGGGCGCCGCCATAGGTTTCATGTGCACGTGATCGCGGTGTTTCCCGGCAAACCGCTAACAGAACAAGCGTATGGCCAGCAGGGCACCGAAAGCTGTCTGAATATGGGTCATAGGCAAACGCGCTCTTGTGAAAGAGTCCGTCATCCTTGTCCTTCGCAGGCCATTGTCCTGGCGGGCATAACAGGCTAATTTCCCGATCCAGCGTGGCCTGAATGACCGTATCGTCGAAATACCGGCATCCAGTAGCACTTCCTCGACCGCACGGCCGCTGGCGCGTGCGCTTTGGTCCAGCATCGCGGCCAACACCTGTGTTTCACTTGAAGCATCCACCGTCTGGGCCGTAATGATGCGATCTTCATTTGCCAGGACCGACGGCTTGTACGACGCGGCGAAACCCCGGCCACGTTTCAATCGCTGCGCCATTGCTTAAGCGATTCGAAAAAATCCTGCGTCAGCGACTCGTCATGCAAGGAAATGAAGCGGCCAATATTGGCATGGTCAGGTGAGATACCACCCACAACCCACATGCACCCCAAGTCCAGCCGTGCCAAGCGCTCCAGCTCCCGCAAGGAATGGACGCCCCGCATGACGCCATACAGGATCAATCCCATCATCCAGCGGGGTCCGTAGGGTGCCCGGCCAGTCGCCGCATAACGCACCTCAAAAGGCCGCCAGTCTTGCTGGTCGAGCAAATGAGCGACGATAAATGGGGCAGTTTGACCGACCTGATTCAGGTAGTGCTCCAACCGGGATGTCCCGATGAAAATGGCGTGAGCATCACCGTGGACAAAACGGCGGCCGCTATCGACGGATGATTGCAACCTGGATGTATTCCCGCAGGATGGGGCGCCATCAAACAGCTGGAATTGAGCATCTGCCGGTGACGGTGCTTTGCAAGCGGTGCTCATCGGGACTGTCCTGACTAATCATCCTGGCGAGGCTTCATTTTACAATCCTGAGCCTTTCGCGACAGCCTCTGAACGGCGGGGCTTGTCGCGCACCGGGTCAGCCAAACATCATGCTCCACCAGTGCGCACGTCCTGAAGCTGAGCGCTCGTCAACACCTGCTCGGCCCGGGCAAACAGGCTGGCTTCTTCAAACCGCACATGGCGGCGCATCAACTCGCCCCATTGCGGAAATAGCCGGGTATTCCCCGCCAGAATCTGCGCGGCCAGTTGTCGCAGTTGCTCATGTTCAAGCTCCGTTTGCGCGCACAACGCCTCTTCCCCCTGTCGCCGCAAACAGGGCAACAGAACACGTTCCTCCTCGAGAAAATGAGGATGGATTTTCTGGGTCCAGTCGGTGGAAAAGCGTTGCAGCACGGGGTCGCTGAGCGCCTGATCGTTCTGATGGCGACAGGCGTGCGACGCCAACACCAGGGCGCAATGATGATCGCGCGACAAATGCGCCAACGAGGCGTGACGTTTCATATAAGGTCCTAGGGCGGAGATGCCCGTCATCATAAACTATCCAAGCCGCGAGGCGCGGAGATCGCGCGCAGCGGCCAGTGCGCTTGGCGGCCACATTCGCCAGCGCCATCCATGACATCAAATTGCTCCGCCCAGCGCTTTCCTCTACGATAGACCCGATCTGCATTAGGGAAAAACACCATCATGGCCGGCGGTTTCAACGGATTTTGCCCCCAAAGCCTGACATTCTTGTCCCAAGTTCGTCAGGAAAACAGCAAGGAATGGTTTGACGAGCATCGCGCCGACTATGAACGCGCGCTACTCACCCCCTTTCGCGCGCTAGTGACCGACCTGGGCACCAGCATGCTAATGATCGACGACATGCTGGAAATTCGGCCGGCGATCGGCAAAACCCTGTCGCGAATTCATCGCGACACCCGATTTTCCAACGACAAAACCCGCTACCGCAGCAATATGTGGCTGGCGTTCAAGCGCTACAAGCAAGACTGGACCGACGCGCCAGCCTATTTTTTCGAGCTCCACCCCGATGGCTGGCGCTTTGGTCTGGGCTATTACAGCGCAAGCCGCGCCACGATGGAGTTGTTCCGGCAAACCCTGCGCGACGATCCCGCTGGCTTTCTTGCCGTGGCCGATTGCCTGGGCCAGACCTTCGACCTGGCGGGCGAGCGCTACAAGCGGCCATTGATCAAAGACCAGCCCGAGAGGCTTGCGCGCTGGTACAACTGCAAGTCGTTCGCCGCGATTGCCCACCGAGGCGACCTTGGCACGACCTTCAGCGATGAACTGGTCTCGACCCTGGAGCGCGGATTCACCCAGCTCGCGCCGTTGTATCACTACTTGATGAAGATCGAGACAATGAAACGGGAAGCGAATCGCCCCGCGTAAGCGCGGGTTAAAAGAACCCACAGCCACCCAAATTGTTAGCAAATGATTAACGATGGCAGCGGCATTGTTAATTGATGATAGCTAACCATTCCAATAGCATTGGCTTCCAAGCAATCGATCCCGTGCGGCAAGCCGGATGTCCGGAACCGTTGGTCGTTTATCAGGAAATCAATCGCCGTGAATCGCCTCGGAATCCGCCTGCAACTCAATATACTGGTTGGCATGGCCATGCTTGGCCTACTGATCATCACCGGTCACCTGCTGTTGTCCATGTACGCGGGGGTCAGCGAGAGCTACGCCCTGCAACCGCGCAAAATCGTGCAAAGCGCGACTTCGCTGGTCGAGATGTATGAACAGAAAGCGCAACGCGGCGAACTGTCTCAGCCTGCGGCGCAACAGCAGGCGATTGCCGCGCTCAATGCCATCCGCTTCGAAGGATATGGCTATCTGTTCGTACTGGACCGAGATCTAAACTATCTTGCCCTGCCAGCCAAGCCCGCCATGGTGGGAAAGTCAGTTGAAACCTCGCACGACGCGCGGGGACATCCGATGAAGGATCTGATCCTCTCCGCGTTGGACCAGACCGGAGAAAATGTCGGCGTGCTGCACTACAGCTGGCAGAAACAAGGCGTGGACGACCCGGTCGGCAAGGTTGGATTCGTCGCCAGAACCCAAAGTTGGGGCTGGATCATTGGCACCGGCGTCTATACCGACGATATCGATGCGGGCTTTGTCTCACACGCACTATGGGCGGTGATCGACGGCGTGATTCTGCTCATCATTCTGGGCATCAGTGGCTGGAGCATCTCGCGTGGTGTGCTGGCGCGCTTGGGCGGAGAGCCGGCCTACGTCGTCGACGTGGTTGGCCGGATCGCGGCGGGCAAACTCAACACCTCCATCGACACCCGTCAGGCAGGAGAAGCCAGCCTGCTCGCCTCGGTTGCGCGCATGCAGAGCACCCTGCGCCAGGTGATCATGCGCGTGGCCAGCAGCGGCGAGAAAATCTACACCATGACCTCAGAATTAAATCTGCGAGTGGGCAACGTCGCAAGCAGTTCAACCACCCAGAGCGAAGCGGCGGCGTCGATCGCGGCGGCTATCGAGCAATTGACAGTCAGCATCAATCAGGTTTCCAACAACGCGGATAGCGCCCATCGCGACAGCGAAACCGCTGGAGAGCTTTCACAGCAAGGCAGCCATGTGGTGCAACAAGCCACGGACGAGATGGAAAACATTAGCGGGGCGGTGTCAAATGTCGCCACCACGCTGAATGCCTTGGCGGGAGAGCTGAGCAATATCACTCATGTGGTCAATGTGATCCGCGACGTGGCGGATCAAACCAATCTACTGGCGCTCAACGCAGCCATCGAGGCGGCGCGCGCCGGCGAACAGGGGCGTGGATTCGCCGTCGTCGCCGATGAAGTGCGCAAGCTGGCTGAGCGTACCGCCGGCGCCACGCGAGAGATCCAGCACACCATTCAACAATTACTGGAACAGTCCACTTCGGCGCAGAACAGCATGCAACTCGCGGAGACTCGAGTTGAACAAGGCACGGCGCTGGCACGGCAAGGGCGTGAAGCTATTGTCAGCATGGCGGTCTCTGCCCGGGGAATTTCGAATACCGTCAACGACATCTCGCTCGCGCTGCGCGAACAGAGCCAGGCCAGTACCGACATCGCAGGTCACGTCGAGATCATCGCCCAGCGCGCATCGGAAAATGCCTCCGCCACCGACTTTGCCGCCGCATCAAGCAAAACCATGCATGAGCTCGCTCACTCGCTGCAACAAGCCATCGCCCACTTCGAAGTCTGAAACCTGCAACAGATCGATGGTACGCGGGACACGGCGCGCCCGCACCGTGATGCGCGGCGTCGGGGTCACCCGGCGGCGCCCTTGCGTATGCCAAAATCTTCATTCAGATGATACATGCGACATTCCGCCGCCAGCGCCAATAAATTCGGATCGCGCTCGCGCGCGGTCAGAAAGGTCAGCACAATATGTTGCTGCATGCGATAGCGCTCACTGAGAGGGATCAGCTGAATGCGATGACTGAAATTCGCACCGACGCGCCCCGGCAGTAGACCATAGCCCACGTTGGCGCCAATCATATTGATCAGTGAAAAAATGTCGCCAACCCGCATCACAATATCCGGACGATAACCGGCACGTTCGAAGGCGGTATTAAAATCGCCATAAGTCGCGAACTCCTCGCGCAAGGAAACAAATTTCTCGTCGCGCAAGGTCTCTAGATCGATGCAGGGCTCATTCTGAAAGCGTGACCCCAGCGGCGCCGCAAAATAAATCAGATCGTCGAACAAGGGTACGCACTGCACACCCCCACTCGGATCGTCCTTCTGCGCCACCAAAATACCGTCGAGCTCATTGTTCAGCAGCTTGCGTGTCAGGAAGGCGTTCGAACCCATGGTGACTTCAATTTCGATGCCTGGTTTGCGCAGGGTCAAGCCGGTGAACAGCTGCGGCACGGTGTGGATGGTCAAAGAGTACAAGGCTCCCACGCGTAAATGCCGTGAATTAAACCCCGCCACTTCTCGCGCCTTGAGTACGCCGTTTTCACAGGCCTGCACCGCCCGCTCGGCGTAGTCAACCAGGCTGACCGCCGCGGGCAAGGGCACCAGATTGCGTCCCTGCCGCTGAAACAAGGGGCAACGCAGTCCCTCCTCCAGAGAGTGCAGCGCACGGTGCACGCTAACCGTGCTTTGCTGCAGCACCTCAGAGACTCGCACCAGGCTTCCCAACCGCATAAATTCAAGGAAGACCTCGAGCTTTTTAAACGTTACCTCTTCGGGAATTGACATACATCAACCTCGCGCAAGATTAAACCAAAAGCTAAACGACCACACATCAGCGTCTCAAGACAACATGACGGCACAAATTCATCGCAATGCTTTAAATTATATAATTTTTTCCAAAACATAAAGCCATGCATAATCCATATGCCATCATTTATCCACGAGAGATTCATTACTCTTAGATTAACATAAGTTCAGACTACATAATTGTTAACATTCCAGCGAAAGACTACTTTAACGTCACCCTAAACCCTTCGCAGGAGTGACCATGCAAAGCGGAAATACCCCCCCCATCTGGGGAAAGCGCCGAGCGGAAAAAAAACGTCGGCTAGAACATGTTGCTACATTGGCCGACGGAAAAATCCTAGCCACCGCACGTATCGTCTCAGCACTGGAAACGCTGATCGCTCCTGGCGACCGGGTCGTGCTTGAAGGCAACAACCAGAAGCAGGCTGATTTTCTGTCGCGCTCGCTCGCTCAAGCCAGTTCGAGCGCGCTACATGACCTGCATATGATCATCCCGACGGTTGGCCGCGCCGAGCACCTCGACCTGTTCGAGCGTGGCATCGCCCGCAAACTTGATTTCTCGTTCGCCGGGCCGCAAAGCCTGCGCATCTCGCAGTTGCTGCAAGATGGTCAGCTCGAAGTGGGTGCGATTCACACCTATATCGAGCTGTATGCCCGGCTCTATGTCGACCTGATTCCGAATGTCGTCCTGGTCGCTGGTTTCAAGGCCGACCGTCAGGGCAATCTGTATACCGGACCCAGTACCGAAGACACGCCGGCGCTGGTCGAAGCCGCCGCCTTCCACGATGGCATCGTCATTGCCCAAGTCAATGAAATAGTCGAAGACGCCAGTGAATTGCCGCGCGTCGACATTCCTGGCTCCTGGATCGATTTTGTGGTTCAAGCCGACAAGCCGTTCTTCATCGAACCGCTATTCACCCGCGACCCGCGCCTGATCAAGCCGGTCCATATCCTGATGGCGATGATGGCGATTCGTGGCATCTACGAACGCCACCAAGTCCAATCGCTCAACCACGGTATCGGTTTCAACACCGCGGCCATCGAGCTTATTTTGCCAACCTACGCCGCCAAACTTGGGCTAAAGGGAAAAATCTGCAAAAACTGGACGCTTAACCCGCACCCGACGCTGATCCCGGCGATTGAAAGCGGTTGGGTAGAAAGCGTGCACTGTTTTGGCGGTGAACTGGGGATGGAAAACTACATTTCCGCCCGTCCCGACGTGTTTTTCACCGGTTCCGATGGCTCCATGCGCTCTAACCGCATGATGTGTCAGCTTGCGGGTCAATACGCGGTCGATCTGTTCATTGGTTCGACCCTGCAGATCGACGGCGAAGGACACTCGTCCACCGTGACACATGGCCGCCTGTCTGGCTTTGGCGGCGCGCCCAATATGGGACACGATCCGCATGGCCGCCGCCACGCCACGCCAGCATGGCTCGATCTGCTTCAGACCGACAGTCCGCTGGAACGCGGTCGCAAGCTGGTGGTTCAGATGGTGGAAACCTTCCAGGGCGGCGGTAAGCCGACCTTTGTCGAATCGCTGGACGCCGTGCAAGTGGCGCGCGACAGCGGGATGCCACTCGCGCCAATCATGATTTACGGCGACGACGTCAGCCACGTACTGACAGAAGAAGGCATCGCCTATCTGTACAAGGCCCGATCGCTCGAAGAACGTAAGGCCATGCTGGCCGCCGTTGCCGGCGTCACCCCGATCGGCATGCGCCAAGACCGCAAAGAAAGCGAGCGACTGCGTAACGCCGGGCTGATCGCGCTACCGGAAGACCTGGGTGTGCAACGCAGCGAAGCAACGCGTTCGCTGTTGGCCGCCAAAAGCATGTCCGATCTGGTGACCTGGTCCGATGGACTCTATCAGCCGCCAGCACGATTCAGGAGCTGGTAATGACGGCAGCCCTGGCAATTCAGACCTCGGTCAGCATGGCGCAACGCATTGCCCAGCGCGCGGTTGACGCCCTGATCGATGAAGTCAGCCTGTCCCCCAAACCCGGACTGGTCGACCGGCGCGGCAACGGCGCGCATACCGACCTCGACTGGGCGCTGATGTGCCTGTCGGCGCGCACGCTGCAACCCTTCTTTCAGTCCATGGCCGAAGCCGGCAACGCCGAGAGTGGACCAACGCTGCGCGAAACCATTGGTGATATCGGACGACAGGCGGAAACAGCGATGCTGGCGGCGACCGGCGGCGTCAACACCCACCGTGGATCGATCTGGGCGCTGGGTCTCTTGGTCACCGCGGCTGGCAGCGAAGCATCGCGCACCGAGCCCAATCACATCGCGCGCATGGCGGGCGACCTGGCGCGCCAGCCGGACCGATTCCAGCCGCAATCCAGCGGTCACAAGGGTGAGCGGGCGTGCCGCGACTATGGCGTCAGCGGCGCGCGCGGCCAGGCGCAAGCCGGCTTCCCCCACGTCACCGGACACGCCCTGCCCCAACTGGTCGCGTCGCGACGGCGCGGCGACAGCGAGAACAGCGCCCGGCTCAATGCCCTGATAGCCATCATGCAGAGCCTGGATGACACCTGCGTGCTGGCGCGCGGCGGACTTGTCGCGCTGCGCGCCATGCAGGATGGCGCCGGGCGTGTTCTCGCCGCTGGAGGCGTCACTCATCTGGCGGGCAGGCGCGCGCTCAAACAGCTGGATGCGCGCCTGCTGGCGCTGAACGTCTCGCCGGGAGGCGCCGCGGATTTGCTGGCCTCAACGCTATTCCTCGACCGCCACCATCTTTCGACTTAAGTCATTGATTAGGACACATTCACTATGGAAATCCTCGATTTTTCATACCCCGCCACCGCCACGGTTCAGAACCGGATACTGGTCGGCGTCGTTGGTTCCGGTGACCTCGAAGTTCTCATGGAACCGAGCCCAACAGGTAATACCACCGTCAGAGTGACCACTTCGGTCGACGGTTGCCAACTGATCTGGCAAACACTGCTCGAGCGCTATTTCGGCGCTAGTAACAGCCCAGCGCTGACCGTAGAAATCAACGACTTCGGCGCGACCCCTGGTGTCGTCGGCATGCGCATCGCGCAGGCCCTTGAAGACCTGAACGTCGCGCAAGGAAAGTGAGAACGCCATGAACCCACAATCGCTGCTTGAACGCGCAAGCTTTATCGAACTGAACGCCCGCAGCCGCGCCATCGCGCTGCTTGACACCGGCAGCTTCCGCGAACTGCTCGGCCCCTTTGACCGCGTGACCTCGCCCTGGCTGCCGCAGCAAGGGGTGGTGGTCCAATCGGATGATGGCGTCGTCGTCGCCCGCGGGACCATTGATGGCCAACCGGCCGTTATTCTGGCCATCGAAGGCAACTTCCAAGGCGGTAGCCTGGGAGAAGTCGCCGGCGCCAAAATCGCCGGATCGCTAGAACGCGCGGCCGATGACAATCGTCGCGGCATACCGACCCGGGCCGTCATCCTGTTCGAAACCGGCGGCGTGCGGCTGCAAGAAGCCAATCTCGGGCTGGCCGCCATCGCGGAAATTCACGCCGCCATCGTCGACCTGCGCCGTTATCAACCGGTCATCGGTGTCACGGCCGGCACCGTTGGCTGCTTTGGCGGCATGTCGATTGCCGCCGCCCTGTGCAGCTATATGATCGTCACCCGAGACGCTCGCCTCGGATTGAACGGTCCCGCCGTGATCGAACAAGAAGCCGGTATCGAAGAATACGACTCGCGCGACAAGCCTTTCATCTGGAGCTTCACCGGTGGAGAACAACGCTTCAACAGCGGTCTGGTCGATGCCTATCTGGAGGACGACAGCGCGGCGATCGCGGCGCAAGTTCGCGCTTTCTTTATCCAGGGGCGGCCCGTGTCCACGCGCAGCGACCGTTATCTGGGCTTCCTCAAGCGTCTGGCCGAAGTCGATACCAGCATACAGGCCACGCCCGAAGCGGTCCGCGAACTTTATCAAAAAGGATTCTGAGCATGAGCCTCCCCATCACTCACAGCCGTGGCGCAACCTGGTTCTCCGCCCTGACCAGCAACCAGACCCCCTACACAGACTACCCCGCGTCGCTCTTGGTCGTGGACGCGATACTGGCCGGGCAGCTGGCCCGCTTCATCAGCATTGTCCCGGATAGCGAAAACCGCTTTCCACGCGTACGCAATGGCGAAATCGGACTGGTTGAGGGCTGGTCGCTGGCCCGCGCGGTGCACGAGGTGATTGACGCGGACCGCGACGCCGCGCGCAAACGCCCCATCATCGCCATCGTCGATGTCGCCAGCCAGGCTTATGGCCGCCGCGAAGAAGCTTACGGTATTCATCAGGCGCTGGCCGGCGCCGCCGGCGCCTATGCTCAGGCACGGCTGGCGGGTCACCCCGTCATTGCCTTGATCGTCGGCAAAGCCATGTCCGGCGCCTTCCTCGCGCATGGCTACCAGGCCAACCGCCTGATTGCCCTGAACGACCCGGGCGTTCTGGTGCACGCCATGGGCAAGGCCGCCGCCGCGCGCATCACCCAGCGCTCGGTTGAAGATCTGGAAGCCTTTGCCGCGACCGTGCCGCCCATGGCCTATGACATTGCCAACTACCAGACACTGGGCCTGCTATGGCGCCTACTGGACGACATCAATGCCGAAGCGCCGGGCGAAGAAGACCTCGCCCGCGTCAACGCAACCCTGATCGCGGCGCTGGCCGACATTGAAGCCGAGACGACGCGCGATTTAAACAGCCGTCAAGGTGGCGCCAACCGCCAGGCGTCGGTCCGGGTACGCAAGATGCTGTCGCAGCAGTGGTGAGACTCCACTCAATCCGCCGGTCCGCGCGCTTCGCCGCGGACCGGGATAAAACGTTAATAACACAAAGAGACATACTATGACCTACGTAATCATCCATGCGTTGGCACCGGTGTTCATCATCATGCTCGTGGGCTTCATGGCGGGAAAAATGAAACTGGTCGACAACGGCAACGTGTCGCTGCTCAATATTTTCGTGATGGACTTCGCCCTGCCCGCCGCGCTCTTCACCGCCACGGTCAAGACCCCCTGGGCCGGAATCATGCACCAGAGCCAACTGATCGTGGTTCTCGCCCTGTCGATGTGGATCGCCTATGCCCTGCTGTTCGCCATTTGCGTCAAGGTGTTCAAAAAATCGCCACAGGACGCGGCGGTGCTGACCCTGACCCTGGCGCTGCCTAACTACGCCGCGCTTGGCCTGCCGATTTTGAGCAGCGTGTTCGGCGAAACACCGTCCACAGCACTGACCGTGGCGATTGCCATTGCCTGCGGGTCGGTACTCATGACCCCGTTCTGTCTGATGTCGCTGGAAGCCGGAAAAATGGCGGAAGAAGGCAAGACCGGAAACCGTCTGGCCATGTTGCCGGTCCTGATGGGACGCTCGCTGAAAAAACCAATCGTATGGGGTCCGCTGCTGGGTGTCATCCTGTCGGCGTTAGGCGTGCAAATGCCTGAATTATTCCTGTATGCGATCAAGCCGCTGGGCCTGGCCGCCACCGCCTCCGCGCTGTTTCTGACTGGCGTGATTCTGTCTGCGCGCAAGTTGAAGATCAATGGCGCGGTTCTGGTCAGCACCTTCGTGAAGAACCTGGTGCAACCGGCCATCGCCATCGTCATCGTGCACGCGTTGGGAATTGCCCCCGAAGTCGGTCGCGCTGGCATCCTACTGATCGCACTGTCCGCCGGTTTCTTCGGCGTCGTGTTCGGCAACCGTTTCAAGGTTCAGTCCCCCGACGCAGAAGGTACCTTGCTGCTTAGTTCGGTATTGGCCATCCTGACCATCCCCTTGTTCATCATGCTGACCGCCTAAGCCTGGAGCCGCGCCATGAACCACAGCTCATCCGTCCCGGCACAACGGGCCAGACCGCACGATCTGCTGTTCATCGGCGTGGCGCAGCCCTTCATCACCGGAAGCCCGCTGCCCGAGTGGGCCGACCGCCACTGGCTAAACTGGGCGCCGGCCGTGGTCCGCCGCGCCGCGCCAACCAATCCCGGCCACATACCCGTCGGTCTGCGCGGACGCACGCGCAGCCAACGCTTCGCCGCCTGGGTCCACGAAAGCGAGGTGACGGCGCTGATCACCCCGGAGAGCCTGGCTCATGCGCGCAGTTGGCAACAATACCGTTACTGGATGGGGTTCACAGCCATCCGAGCGTTACACACCCTGGCGCCACGACTGGAGGGCCGCGCGTGGGGCATCACCGGCAGCGTCGGATTTTCCCTCGCCAGCGGTATCCGCGTACTGACCCAGGCGAGCGACCTCGATCTGCTGATCCGTCAGCCGGAACCGATGAGCCGAGACGAAGCGCGCGCCATTTTGCGCCGGACTGAAGATCTCCCTTGCCGCTGCGATATTCAGATAGAAACACCGACCGGCGCCTTCTCACTGCTTGAATGGGCGCGCGACACCCCCCGTATTCTGGTCAAGAATGAGCACGGTCCACGACTAACAACCTCCCCTTGGGCACGCTCTTGTGAAGGAGAAACACCATGAGCATCCTATTTACCTTTCCCGGCCAGGGCGCCCAGGTTCCGGACATGCTGCATGCGCTGCCCGCGCACCCCGCTGTGCGCGACACCCTGAACGAGGCGGCAGAAGTATTGCAACAGGACCCGCTGGCGCTGGATAGCGCGCAAGCACTTCAATCCACGGTCGCGGTTCAGCTGTCTCTGTTATTGGCCGGCGTGGCGATGGCGCGGGTTTTGATCGCGCGCGCGGGCGAACCCGACGCAGTCGCCGGTCTATCGATCGGCGCTTACCCCGCCGCCGTCATCGCCGACGCACTAGACTTCGCCGACGCAGTGCGCCTGGTTGCCCTACGCGGCCACCTAATGGAAAACGCCTATCCTTGCGGATTCGGCATGGCCGCCATCATCGGTCTGACCGCGCCACAGCTGCAAGCGCTGATCGACAGCGTCCACAGCGCGGCCACACCGGTCTACCTCGCCAACCTCAACGCGGAAACACAGATGGTCATTTCAGGAGCCGAAGACGCGATGCATCGGGTGATGACACGCGCGCTCGCCGCCGGAGCGCGCAAAGCCGCCCGCCTCGCGGTCAGCGTGCCATCGCATTGCGCGTTGCTTGACGCACCGGCATCCACCATGAAAGAGGCAATGGCCTCGGTCCAGTTGCGTCGCCCACGGTTAACCTTTTTGAGCGCCAATCAGGCGCGGGCGGTTTTTGATGCGGAATTACTCGCCGCCGATCTGGCGAGAAACATGGCCTGCCAAGTGCACTGGCACGACACCGCCCGGCTCGCCTACGAACGCGGCGCCCGCCTGGCGCTGGAAATGCCGCCGGGGAATGTCCTCAGCAAGCTGCTCGCGCCGGTATTCTGCCCATCGCCGGTGATTGCCTGCGACGGAACACGCATCGATACACTCGGCGTGCTCATGCGCCGCGAACGCGCGCAAGAATGAACGGGGATGGGCCAAGCAAGATCGCTAACGCCCGATCACCCACGGTCAGGAGTGACCAAAGGTAATGCACGCTGTTCCCGTGGACAGGAGGCGATGCTAGCCATGACGCAGTTACGCCCGGCTTGCTTGGCGCGATACAACGCCTGATCAGCCTCATTCATCAAATGATCAAAGCGGATTTCGCGCCCGTTCAAGCCGGAAACCCCAATCGAAATCGTGACGCCCACGCGCGCGCGCCCTTCGAGAACCACCACCGCGTCAGCCACCGCCGCGCGCAGGCGCTCAGCCACCGCGATAGCGCTCAGCTCATCCGTCTCAATCAGCGAGGCGGCAAACTCCTCCCCGCCGATACGGCCAAAGATATCGACGTTGCGCAGTGTCTCGCGAATCACATTCGATATTTGCTGCAGTACCTGATCGCCAACGCGGTGCCCCCAGGTGTCGTTGACCAGCTTGAAATGGTCGATATCCATCATCAACAGCGTCAAGGGCCGTTGATAGCGCATCGATCGCAGCAGTTCGCGCTCAACCAACTCCACCCAGTGGCGGCGGTTAAACAAGCCGGTAAGAAAATCGGTGCGCGCCTGAACTTCGGCTTCTTCTTTGAGTTTGCGCTCGAGTTCCAGGGTTTTGCGCGTCAAGAGCAGGCTGGATGAAAATTGCTGCGCCTCCCGCAATAAGCGACGCGTGCGCGCGCTCAATATGGTGGCAAACAAGGCGCCGATGATCAGACCATTGGCAATCAGCACCTCTCTGCCATAGAGGAAACTTTTGGTATCCGTCGGGCTGCTGTGATAGCTCAACCAGAATGCGGTAAAAATCAGCGTAATCGTGACAAAGAAGACTTGTAGCACGCGGCGACTCGGCAACTGCTCCTTGCGCAGCGTAAACGTCGCGATCACCAAATACCACCAAGTGATTCTCACCAGCACGGAATTCGCCTCCGCGGCCCATGCGGTGTGGCCCAGGGCCAGTAACATCAGTTGCAGCGGAAAAGCCAGCATCAACAGCTTGAACCCGCGCATCACCAACTTGGGCGGGGCATAAGGTCTGAACAGCTCTCGGCAAAACAGCAGCGAGGTAAAGTTGACCGCGCAATAGGGAAAAACCATGGACCAGTCAGCCAAGACCGGGCTGTCTCCAGGAATCAATGGCGCCAGGTAGCCCATGACCGAGGTGCCATATAAGGTATAGGCCGCTTGATGAATCGCAAACAGCCCCATCACCGCCTGTCGGTCGAGCGAATAGCCGTGGATCGCCCACACCAGCAATGCCAGCATTGAGGTCGCAAAAAACACCTCCAGCAAATCAAACAGGCTATCTCTGCGATCCGCCTCGGCGGGGGTCAGGGCGTCCACGGACAATTGCGCCGGACTGGTGGTTTTTAGCCTTAAATAATAGGTGGCCTCGGGAGCGTTGACCTTGACAATAAAGCTCAGCGCGCTGCCACCACGCTCACGATACGCATAGGCATAATAATTGCCGGTGACCCGCGTCTTCCAGGTTAAAGGTTGACCGGCATCAGCTTCGTACAGACGGATTTCACTGAGAAATGGCTGGCGAATAAACAGCACCACCTTGTCGCCTTGGCTCGGCGCGCGGACTTTCACGCGCAGCCAAAAGGCCGAACGGCCATACCCCTTGAACAGGGTGAAACCCATCGGCGCAAAACGACGATGAACCACATCGGCAATCGTCAGGCTGGTGGAGCTATCCTCCAATACGGCGCGCGAAATGATTAAATCACTCGCTTCGGCTGGCAAAGCGAATGAAAGGCTAAACAACAGCGCCATGAACGATAGAAGATACTTCATGACACTAGTATACGAGGGGTTAAATCCGCGCAACAACACAAAACTGACGCGCCATTGAGGCGCAATCGCGCCCCGGCAAATCAAGGCTGCATTCATGAATTATCCACATAACTGCATGCGGTTTATGGGTCTTAATGGCAAAGCCCATCCCTCTTATCATTAGTCCATGGGCTGCCCGCTCTCACACCCGGGCATTCCCCCCTTTACCCAAGACCCGCGCGGACGATCGCCAGATCGCCTTGCATCTGTCATGCACTGGAGATCTCCTCATGAGCAATCAACCCACCGCGGCGCGCCAGGCGTTTGGACATATCGCCCCGGCCCTGGCCGAGTTAACCGACACCGTTCTGTTTGGCGATGTCTGGCAGAGACCGGGGCTAGGCAGTCGCGAGCGCTGCCTGATCACCGTGGCCAGTCTGATTGCGCTATACCGAACCAACGAGCTGCCATTTCACCTGAAAAAAGCGCTGGAAAACGGCATCAGCCGCGATGAAATCATCGAAATCATTACCCACCTCGCTTTCTACTCCGGCTGGCCGACGGCCAATACCGCGCTACAGATCGCACAGCGCGTTTTCGACGAAGTCGGCGTCTGACACCTCGGTTCACCCGCGCTCAACACAATTTTCATCCTGAATTTCAGAACTCGGAGCATTCTATGAATTACCGCTATCTGGGCCGCAGCGCCCTGCAAGTCTCGCCGCTGTGCCTCGGCGCCATGATGTTTGGTGGTGAAACCGACGAACCCACGGCCCAACGCATCATTGATAAAGCCTTTGACCAGGGCGTCAATTTCATCGATACCGCTGATGTGTATCACGCCGGACGTTCGGAAGAAATTGTGGGGCGCGCCATCGCCAAACAGCGCGACAGCTGGGTGATCGCCACCAAATTTGGCTATCCAGCCAGTACCGGCCCAAACCAACAAGGCCAGTCACGCAAATGGATCATGCAAACGGTCGATGCCAGCCTGAAACGACTGGGGACGGATTACATCGATATTCTGTATTTTCACCGGGCACTACCCGGTATGGCATTGGAAGAAGGGGTGCGGGCCATCGGTGATTTGATCCGCCAGGGTAAGCTGCGCTATTTCGGCCTGTCCAACTTCCGAGGCTGGCGCATTGCCGAAGTGGCGCGCCTGGCCGATCAGCTCGGCATTGACCGACCGGTGGCCAGCGAGCCGCTGTACAACATCGTCGACCGTAGCGCGGAGGTGGAACAACTCCCGGCGGCCGGCTACTACGGTCTGGGGGTCGTGCCCTATAGCCCGCTGGCGCGCGGCGTGCTGACCGGGAAATACACGCCCGACGCGCCCGCGCCGGCCGACAGCCGCGCCGGGCGCGGCGACCGACGCATTCAGCAAACAGAATGGCGTCAGGAGTCACTGCATATCGCCCAGACCATCGCCGCGCACGCGGCACAACGCGGTACCACCCCGATCGCCTTCGCGCTCGCCTGGGTCCTCAATAACCCGCTGGTCAGTTCCACCATCGCCGGCCCGCGAACCGAGGCTCACTGGGACAGCTATGTCGAAGCACTGAGTCTGACGCTCGGCGCGGATGACGAACGACTGGTCGACAGCCTGGTGCCGCCGGGCCATGCCTCAACCCCGGGCTATACCGACCGGGCCTATCCGATTGAGGGCCGGCCAAGCGCGGGAATGTAGCCGGCGGGTTCACAATGACAGCGCCCATCAGGAGGCACAATCGCGATGGGCGAGGTCGAGCCGCTGGCCTTTTCAACCCATTGAGTCTGGCGCGTAAGCGAGAGCCGGGGAGGACTTGAATAAGGAGTTATTGCTGACCTTGTCGAACAATCTCAGACCAAACAAAGGGATGGTAACGCGCCATTAGCTCTGCCGAGCGATCGCCACTTTGGTACTCAAAAAATAGACGTGTACGAAACGCCCGGTTTACTGGACTATCCAGCTTGAGCCGGTCGATAGTTTGCGCAGCCTTCGCCGCCAGATCATCTCCTGCGAGCGCAGAATTTACATTGATCTGTCCAGTTTCCAGCACCAGTTGAAAAACACCATGGGGTAATACAAAGGGGTCAAGCACGTCGGTAAAATTATTTTTCTTTGCGTTCATCGCCAAGCAAGCCAACCGATAGTTGTCCCACTCATAGGCTAGACCCGCAGCTTTGGACTTTGGCGCGAAATGATCAACGGATGCCGCGCCAACCGCCAACTCGATATAAGTACCCAAGTAGGCGCAAATACCGGCGTAAGCAGCATGGAACTCGGGCAAGCACTTGGTCCAATGCGATGGAAACTTAGTGCCTTTCGGTGCGGCGCTATTCAATGACTGCTTCGGAAACAACTCTTTGAATAACCATTGTTGACCAGGTCGTCTGACTATTCTGTCAAAATCTTGATGCTCTGGTTGTGGTGCCACAGGAATCATTGCACGACTCCGTAGTGATTCAGGGCATACCTCCAGCGAGACCAGAAGGCGTCCGTATCGGATAGCGCTTTTCCCAAGAGCGTTTCCGCGTTAACAATGCGCGCCTGGTCCACGGCCTCTCCGTCACTCAATTGGCCAATAATCATGGATGCTTCAGCCAGCGCCACTTCCGCCTCCAGCGAGCTCGGGGCCCCCAAATCGAACGCCTCACTGATCAGCCAAAGAGACACATCACCCTGACGAGTGAAATTGCGTTCGGAAAACTGCACCTCGGTTCCCTGACCGCGCGGGATGACGTCCAGATCGAACCACCCGTCGCGCGCGGCATCAAAATGCGGCTCAAGCGAGGCCATCACCAACGGTGAATGTGTAGCGACCAACAACTGCACTTGCGCGTCTTTGGCCAATTCTTCGGTCACGGCCAGCAAGGAACTCACGATCGTGCGCTGCCAACGCGGATGCAAGTGCGCCTCGATCTCATCGATTAAGAACACGATCTGCGGTGTCGTTTCCTCTTCGAGCAGCTCGCTGGCCTTTTGATGCTCCTGCCAGCTCCATACCAGCAAGTACGCGAGTGCGATAATGCGGCGCACGCCAGACGAGGCGTGTAGTACTGGCACAGGCTTACCGCTTGCCCCTTGCAAGGTGGGAATATCACGCACGTCGTCAAGGCTGATCCGAGTCAATGGCCCCGGTTGCAGAATATCTTTGGATGAAGGGGAGAGCCGCTCTAGAATGCGTGTCAACAGTTGGAACGCCGCGCCATTTTCCTTTTGCCAGCCTGCCCAGTCGCTCAGGAGACCGTTGCACAACTGGCCGCGATCCGGGTCCACCAAGCCGTCCCACACATCACGAGGGCCAAACACGTAGGCCGGCACCCGCTCCTGCACGTCAACGTTACCCACCTTTTTCCAGTAATTGCGCGCCGGGTCCCACACGGCAAAGCCACCATCGGCCATCGCATACAACACTAGGCCAGGATTGTGCGGTCGACCGGCTTTGCCAATCCAGGCCTCATCTTGCGGGGAATACGTACTCTTATAGTGCACCGACTTCCTCGCCTTGCCCGCGACGACGAATTCGATGCTACCTTCTTTGGCAGAGGCGGGCCGCGCCACATAACCACTGACTAGTGCTTTATTCAAGTCATGCGGCCAGCGACGCGTCATCGCCCACCAAGCAATGTCGAGCAGAAAGCTTTTACCCAGTCCATTGTCACCGGTCAGCAAGTTTAGGCGTGGCTTGAAGACAGCATCAAGCGTGTCGCAGGGACCGACTTTGCGCAGGTGCATTTCTTTGAGCATGATGGTTATCCTCGCACAGCCAGTTTTGGCGAGCCGTTGAGACTGAAGAGAAAACCGAGCGGGCCGAGCCGCTGTTCGTTGGTCGCACTCATCACAATGCCCTACTGGATAGGGGCGAGGTGAGCACCTCGGCGGCGACCCCGTCCAAAGGGTAGCCATTTGCGCGGCAGTAAGCCACCACCATGACCTCGATCATATTCGCTAGGCTACGCATTTCGCGTTCAGCCGCGGTCTGAAGCGCTGCTTTGATGTGTGGCTCAACTCGGACGCTGACCACCTCTGACTTGACGGTTGACATGATCACTCCTGTACGCAAAACGCAAGCATATGGCAATCATAATGCAGAGCGGACAGTTTGGCGACCCAATGTCGAGCCACACAGCAGCCGGGCTGACGCCTTGCGTAGCGTGAAGGAAGCTCGGCCCCGCCGGCGCTCCTGCGAACGGGGACACCAGAATAATCCGGCGCGCAGCCCGAATTACGCGTTAAGCGACGCCATATCGATCACAAAGCGATATTTGACATCCCCTTTCAGCAGGCGCTCATACACTTGATTGATGTTCTGAATATCGACCATTTCAATATCGGAGCTAATGCCATGCTCGGCACAGAAATCCAGCATTTCCTGGGTTTCTGCAATGCCACCAATCAGTGATCCGGCGACCGACTTGCGTCCCAACACCAGCGGCGCGGAGTTCAAGAACGGATCCAGATTGCCCAGATAACCCACCAGCACCAAGGTGCCATTAATCGCCAGAGTGGCCACATAGGGGTTGATGTCGTGAATATAGGGCACGGTATCGATGATCAGATCAAACTGCCCCTGCACCGCGCTCATCTGGCTGTCGTCGCTGGACAGCACCACTTGGTCCGCCCCCAGACGGCGGGCATCTTCCTCTTTGCCCGGTGACCGGGTAAACAAGGTGACATTCGCCCCCAGACCATGAGCGAGCTTCAAGGCCATATGACCCAGGCCACCAAGCCCGACCACCGCTACCCGGCTGCCCGGGCCCACCTTCCAATGACGCAGTGGAGACCAGGTAGTAATCCCTGCGCACAACAGCGGCGCGGCGCCTTTCAGATCCATGCCGGCGGGCACCTTGAGCACAAACTTGTCGGACACCACAATTTTTTCCGAATAGCCACCATAGGTCGGCATCTGATCATGCGGGTCGACACTGTTATAGGTCGTAATCGGAAAATGCGCGCAAAACTGCTCCAGCCCCTGCTCGCACGCGGCACAATGCTGGCAAGAATCCACCATGCAACCGACGCCGACATGCTCCCCCGGCGCAAACCGGGTTACCGCGCGGCCCACGCTCAGCACCCGGCCGATGATTTCATGACCGGGCACCACCGGATACAGGGTGTTGCCCCAGTCATTGCGCGCGGTATGCAAGTCGGAGTGACAGACACCGCAATACAAGATTTCAATCTCCACATCGTTGGCGCGCGGATCGCGCCGATCGATGCGAAACGGAACCATGTTTCCCTGTGCGTCTTGCGCGGCATAGCTACGAATATGGGTCAGCGCCATGAATACTCTCCAAAATAAAGAATGAACGACCAAGGCAAAAAAACCTCCCGGCCAGAAACCCACTGAAGGCGATAGCGGTAGACAGAATAAAGAACCATCCGACCCGGGATGAGGGTCAAGGGTGACAATGTAGCAGGCATGCCGACCAGCGATTAGACCAGGCATCGCGCATGGACTTATGAGCTGAATTCATCAATATTCGACAAACCCCCGCCACGCTCACTCAGTTGGCCATAAACCCGCGGCTGGATTTATCGGCACTACAGCACTAGACTGCATAATCACAACATAAAAATGAAAAAAATTCACTAATGGAACACTTCAACGATCTGGCGGCCTTCGCCGCCGTGGTGCGCGAAAGCAGCTTTACCCGCGCCGCCGCTCAGCTTGGGGTGTCACAGTCCGCGCTAAGCCACACCATTCGCGCACTGGAACAGCGGCTCGATCTCAAACTACTGAACCGCACCACGCGCAGCGTGTCGCCCACCGAAGCCGGGGAACGGCTGTATCAAACCGTGGCGCCGCGTTTTGCCGACATCGAGGCCGAACTCAGCGCCTTGAGCGAACTGCGGGGTAAACCCGCCGGGGTGGTGCGCATCACCGCTAGCGAACACGCGGTGCAAACCTTGATCTGGCCAAAACTGGAACCCTGGCTGCGGGAATACCCGGACATCAAGATCGAAATCAGCAGCGATAACCGCTTCACCGACATCGTGGCCAATCGTTACGATATCGGCGTGCGCCTGGGCGACGACGTCGCCCGCGATATGATCGCGGTGCGCATCGCACCGGATATGCGCATGACCGTGGTCGGCAGTCCGGACTATTTTGCGCGCGCCGCGCCCCCCATCACCCCACATGACTTACTCGAACACAACTGCATCGCCATGCGCCTGCAAACCCACGGCGGACTCTTGACCTGGGAGTTCAGCCAAGACGGACGCAAGCTGAACGTCAACGTCGCGGGACAACTGATTTTCAATGACACACCGACGATTGTCGCGGCGGCGCTAGCCGGCCATGGACTGGCCTGGATACCCGAGGATATCGCGCGCGCGCATCTCGCCTCCGGGCGCCTGCAATCAACGCTTGACGACTGGGCGGCGGTGTTTCCGGGCTACCATTTGTATTACGCTAGCCGCCGCGCCTCGCATGCCTTGGCGCTGGTGGTGGAAAGACTGCGCTTACCCAGCGGCCCACACCAGGCGCCAGCCTGAACCGCCGGTCAAATTCGGCGCGCCCGGAAGCGGCTTTTAAAAAGTTGCATTTCAAATACGTATCGTTAGAGCAGGAGCGCGCGCCAAGCTCACACCATCAAGCATAGAACAAAGCCTTGATATGACAGAAGTTCCCATCCAAACCCGCCATAGCGCGCGTAGCGCGCCGTTCTTTCAGCTAGGCGGGAGAACCAAGGCCACCTGCATATATTCGTCAGTATCGCGCAACGGACGCACGGGCGCTTTTCGCCCACACGCGCCTAGCGCTAAACCCACTGACGAGGACCCTATGTCGAAACAACGAAATTTCCTATTGGGACTGGCCGGGGCGGCGCAGATTGTCGCGCTGACCTGCGCCACTCCCCAGGCCTGGGCGCGCGCGACCCAACCGATGGCGGCCAAGGCCGCGCGCCAGGCGGATCAGCCTTACCAAGACAACAACGTGTATAAGTTCGGCGCCGATGATTCACTGCCCGCCGCCATGGCGACAGAAAAAGCCGCCGTGACGCACGGTCAGGTGATGATCGATCAGCAAGTCATCCCCTACACCGCCACCGCCGGCCATTTGACCGCCACCGACACCCAGAGTGGCAAGCCCAAGGCCACGGTATTTTATGTGGCGTATACCGCGGATGGGCAAAAGGCCGCGAACCGTCCGGTCACCTTCTTCTACAATGGCGGGCCGGGTTCTTCCTCGGTCTGGCTGCATCTGGGCTCCTTCGCGCCCAAGCGGATTGTGACCGGAGACCCCACCACCACCGAACCGACGCCATTTCCGTTTATCGATAACCAGCAAAGCCTGATCGACACCACCGACATGGTCTTTGTCGACGCGGTCGGCACCGGGCTGTCCGAAGCCATCAGTCCGTACACCAACCGCAATCTCTGGGGCGTGGACGCCGACGCGGCGGTATTCCGCGATTTCGTCACCCGCTACCTTCAGGTCAACCGACGCATGGCGTCGCCCAAGTATCTGTTTGGCGAATCCTACGGCACGCCACGCACCGACGTGCTGGCCAATCTGCTGGAAATGGGGGGTACCCACCTCAGCGGTATCGTGCTGCAATCCTCGGTACTCAACTACAACACCAACGCGGATATGGGGTCCGGGTCGAATAGCGGCTATATGCCGGGCTACGCCGCGGTCGGCGCCCATTTCAATCTGCTGTCGACGCATCCGGACCATCTGGCGCCGTTTCTGCGCCAGATGCGCGCCTTTGTCGCCGGGCGTTATGAGCCGGCGGTCCAGTCCTATCTCAGCAGCGCGCACACCCAGCCACCGTCTGGCCTGCTAACCCAGTTGTTCATGAACACCGGTTTTCCGGCGGCGCAGTGGCGCGGCAACTTCAATCTGGACGAAACCAGCTTCCGCTCCGCCCTGATTCCAGGCTATCTGCTCGGTCGTTATGACGGACGCGTGATCGCCGCCAATGGCAGCCCGCTGGCCGCCGACGGCGACCCATCGGATACCCTGATCACCCAGCCGTTCACCGACCGCTTCAACGACTACCTGCCGCACGGTCTGAAGTACAGCGCGGTATCGAACTACAACGTGCTCAACGACGACACCATCAATGACTGGAACTGGAACCACGATGGACTGGCCATGCCGGACACCATCCCGGATCTGGCTGCGGCGATGTACCAAAACCCCAGACTCAAAGTGCTCTCGCTCAATGGCTATCACGACCTGGCCACCCCGTTCTACATCACGGAACAAGATCTGGGGCGGCTAGGCACGATGCCGAGCCTGGAGATCAAGCACTATCCCGGCGGACACATGATCTATCTGAACGATCCGTCGCGTCCGAAGATGAAGCGCGACCTGGTCAAGTTCTATCAACGTCAAATGTGACGCGCGCCGCTGACGCCCCACCCTACTCTCAGGAACCGCTATGAAACCGATGATTAACCTCTCCCGCTGGCTGCCACTGCTGATCACCCTGCTGGCCAGCCTGGCGCTGGCACCCAGCGCCAACGCCACTGAGCCTTCGCGAGCCGGCCTGGCCCAATTGGGCGATCCCTATGTCCCGCCACGCGTCAAAAACGCCGCGCGCGCCACGCTCATCGCCCCCCCCGCCACTGGCGCCGGACTGCAAACGCTGGCCCTGGATAAACTGCATCAGCAATTTAGCCGCGCGGATCTTAATCACACGGGCCGTGTCACCAAGACCCAAGCCCAGCAGAGCGGTTTTGGCTTTGTGGTCAACCACTTTGAACAGATCGATGCGCACCAGCGCGGCAGCGTCTCGTTCGGCGAACTCAAAACCTATATGCGCGCCAACGGCGCCAACTTTTAACTAACCCAGGAGTGCGCCCATGCTGGGCGCACCAACACGACAAAGCCCTGATAAACAGGGCTTTGTCATATAATATGATGATGAATTTTCATCAAACACACCACCTGAAAGTCTTCGCTTGATGTCACGGCGCAAATTAATCTCACTCATACTGGTGCTGATGCTGGGCGCTTATCCCCTGGCCTACTCGCTCGCGCCTGACGTGAGCAGCCAGGACACCGCTGCCGACAGCGCGCCGCGGTACGCCAGTTTTGCCGAGTATCAACAAGCCACCAGACAGTACCTACTGCTGCACCGCCATTTTCAAACCGCCGACCATGAGGCTGAGCTGGAATGGAACTCACCACAAGAATGGCGCCCCGCCTCAGTGGCGCGCAAAGGCATCTTGCTGGTGCATGGATTGGGCGACTCGCCGTGGTCGTTTAGCGATTTGGGGCCGGCGCTGGCCAAACAGGGATTTCTGGTCAGAACCATGCTATTGCCCGGCCACGGCACCCAACCGGCCGACTTGATTCCGGTTGACCTGGAAGACTGGCGGCGCGCGCTGCGCGACCAGGTGAAACTGATGCAGCGCGATGTGCCGCGGGTCTATCTCGGCGGCTTTTCCACCGGCGGCAATCTGACCACCGAATACGCATTGGAGCATCCGGAGATTGCCGGGCTGCTGCTTGTGTCTCCCGCGTTTAAATCAAAAAGCGCTTTCGACTGGTTAACCCCGTGGCTGAGTCACATTCGGCCTTGGCTGCGTTCCGAGAACGGGCCGCGCCCGCAACAAACCGCGCTGCGCTACCTGAACACGCCGACCAATGGTTTTGCGCAGTTTTATCGCAGCAGCTACGCGGTGCGTCAATTACTCGACCGCGAGCACTACGACAAACCGGTGGTCATCGCGGTGACCGAGCATGATTCGGTGCTGGATGTGCGCTATATCCTGCAAACCTTTAACCAGCGCTTCACCAACCCGCAAAGTCGTCTGATCTGGTACGGACGCCTGCCCGAGGACAGTCCGGCCTCGCCGCGCGTGCTGGTTAAAACCGATTATCTGCCCGAACAACGCATCAGCCAGTTCTCTCATATGGGAATGTTGTTCGCGCCCGACAATCGGCAATATGGCGTCGATGGCAAGCAGCGCCTATGCTGGAACGGTCAAAGCGCGCCGCAGATGCAGCGTTGCCTGGCCGGTGACCCGGTGTGGTATTCCGATTGGGGTTATACCGAGGCGAATAAGGTCCATGCGCGCCTGACCTTCAACCCTTACTTCGCGTGGCAGGAATCGGTCATCGCCGCCACGCTGGGTGGGCGCTAAACCGGTGGTGTAAATCCGCACCGGGTCATGGCGCTCTAGCCGCGAGCCGGACTTACGCGGATCTGTAGCTAATGCATTAACTCATTGTATCTGGCATCCCAGTCCGCAGGCGTTCGGATCCTGGAAAACCACAGACCTATCAGGAGCCATCAGGGGTGAACTTGCGGTAGAGATGTGCGCTTGCGCGGTATCGACGCGTCCGGGTCAAAACTTCAGAAGTTTCTGACTGCCATGGGCAATTGTCTTTCAGGCGCGCTCTGGGTATGTCGCTATCTGCGGCGCAAGGTCGCAAAGGCGCGAGCCCGGGGTGTTAGAGCACCGCCGGGCCCGCTAACCAACTTACTCGTCAAAGGAGCAAGCATGGCTATCGCGGATAGTCATCTTTTCTTCAATTGCACTCCAAACCAGCAGCAACGCCAGCACGAACTGTTTTCTCTTGTTTCACAGTTGCGCGCGCCGCGTTCGCGTCGTCCAGAGTCCGGCCTGTGCCGTTTAGTGGTCGATAGTCGCCTACAGTGGGCGGTGGCGCCGATTGATGGCGCGCCACCATGGCTCTATCTACCCGAGGCGGGGGCCGCGCGGCCTCCGACGCGCAGATCCACCGTTTACCGAATTCAAGCGCAAGACCCGGAGTGTTCGGGCATGAGTAAAAGCATAAACTATGGCTATCGAGTAGTTAGAAAGACATTCAACATGTCCAAGCCAACCGCAATATCAATCGAAGATCCGCGCTGGGCGCAGGTGGTGGCGCGCGCGCCGCAAGCCGATGGTCAGTTTGTGTACGCGGTCAAAACCACCGGCGTGTTTTGCCGCCCTTCGTGCGGCTCGCGTACGCCAAACCCGGAAAACGTCAGCTTCTTCACCAACAACCAAGAGGCACAAGCGGCCGGGTATCGGCCGTGCAAACGCTGCACCCCCGATCAGCCGTCGCTAGCCTCGCAGCATGCCGAACTGGTGGCCGGGCTGTGTCGCCAGATCGAGGCCGCGCCCGAACCGCTCAGTCTGGAAACCCTGGCGCGTAGCGCGCGCATGAGCACCTTCCATCTGCATCGGGTGTTCAAGGCGGTCACCGGGCTCACCCCCAAGGCGTACAGCTCGGCGCTGCGCGCGCGCAAGGTGCGCGATGAGTTAAGTCAAGGCGGCAGTATCACCGAGGCGATCTACCAGGCCGGCTATAACGCCAATAGCCGCTTCTACGCGGAGTCGAACCAACGGCTGGGCATGACGCCGCAAAACTTTCGGGGTGGCGGGCGCAACACCGAAATCCGTTTCGCGGTGGGCGAATGCTCGCTCGGGCCGATTCTGGTCGCCGCCAGCCAGCGTGGCATCTGCGCCATTCTGTTTGGCGACAATCCCGATGCGCTGACGCGCGATCTGCAAGATCGATTCCCGCAAGCCGAGCTGATCGGCGCCGATGCCGAGTTCGAACACTGGGTGGCGCAAGTGGTCGGCCTGGTCGAAATGCCGCAACTGGGCCTCGCCCTGCCGCTGGATGTGCGCGGCACCGCGTTTCAGCAGCGGGTCTGGCAAGCGTTGCAGGAAATTCCGATCGGTTCGACCGCCAGCTATAGCGAGATTGCCCTACGGATTGGCGCGCCCAAGGCGGTGCGCGCCGTGGCCGGCGCTTGCGCCGCCAACCCCCTGGCGGTGGCGATTCCCTGCCATCGGGTGGTACGCACCGATGGGGGGTTGGCGGGCTACCGCTGGGGGGTGGAACGCAAGCGCGCCCTGCTTGAACGCGAAGCCGAGGCCTGCGCGCCCACCGAGCCCAGCCCCGAGCTCAAGCGGGATAAATCGACTTGACCAGCGCGCCGAGGGCGGCGAGCGCCTGATCGAAAGCCGGGCTCCAGGGAGAACCGAAGTTCAAGCGAATGCAATTGCGATACTGCCGGCTGGCGGAAAAAATCGGCCCGGGCGCAATGCTGATCCCCTGATTCGCGGCCAGGCGATGCAAGACGAGCGTATCGAAGCCCTCGCGCAACTCTAGCCAGAGAAAATAACCGCCTTGGGGGCGCGAAACCCGTACATCGGCGGGAAAATGCAGCCGTACCGCCTCGTTCAAACTGGCGAGCTGCGCTTCCAGCGCATGACGCAACTTGCGCAAATGCTTGTCGTAACTGCCGGTTTGCAGATAATCGGCAATCGCGGCCTGCGCCGGCAAACTGGCGGAGAGCGTGGTCATTAATTTCAGCTGTTCAATCTCTTTGGCAAACCGTCCGGGCGCCACCCAGCCGATGCGATAGCCCGGCGCCAAGCACTTGGAGAACGAGCCGCAATGCATCACCAGCCCATGCTGATCGTAAGCCTTGGCTGGCAACGGCTGGCGGCTGCCGTAATACAGTTCACCATAGACATCGTCTTCGATCAGCGGAATCTGGTAGCGCGCCAGTAAAGCCACCAGCGCCTGCTTGCCGCTGTCGCTCATGGTGACGCCCATCGGGTTCTGGAAGTTGGTCATAAACCAGCAGGCTTTGACCGGATGCTCGCGCAGCACCCGCTCAAGCACCAGCAGATCGACCCCCTCCTTCGGATTGACCGGAATTTCAATCGCGCGCATATTGAGCCGCTCGAGCGCCTGCGCCGCGGCATAAAACCCGGGGGACTCGATCGCAATCAGATCACCCGGCTTGGCCACCGCGGCCAGACAAAGATTGAGCGCCTCAAGCGCGCCGTTGGTAACAATAATCTGCTCCGGCGCTTGCGGCATGCCCATACCCAGATAGCGCAGAGCAATTTGCTGGCGCAACGCCAAATGGCCAGGAGGCAAACTGGCCACGCTGTCCCAGGGGTCGATATAGCGCGCCGAGCTGGCCAGCGACTTGGCCAGGCGCGCCAGCGGCATCAGTTTCGGTGACGGAAAAGCCGACCCCAACGGCAGGATATTGCGATCCTGCACCGCCCCCAGCACCGAAAACACCAGTTGATTAATATCCACCGACGCCGACATCTGGGCCATTAATACCGGTTCCGGCTCGCGCAACGGCGATTGTCCACTGCCGGCGACAAAGTAACCCGAGCGCTCTTGCGCGCGCACCAGCCCCAGATGCTCCAGCCGATAGTAGGCCTGGAACACTGTAGAGGGACTGACGCCATGTTGTCCCTTAAGCTTACGGATCGAAGGCAAACGTGTGCCGGGCGCCAGCTTGCCATTACGGATATCGGCCGCCAACAACTCCGCCAACTGCTCATAACGCTTCATCGCCGCTCCTCTGATTCACCGCCAATCTGATCCGCAAAACTACACCATTTCTGATTCTGTCATGTTTTTCTCGTCCATTCCATACTGCGGGCAGTCACTCAATGGAAGCCGATGCATGTATGTGTAGCCCACAGAGCGTCAAACCATGAAACACATTATCTGTTGCCGCGAAAGCCCGAAGGTGCTGGTCAGCGACCCCTGGCGCGTGGTGCGCGACACCCTGCCACAAGAACCCGGCGCGGGGTCGCTGCTGCTGCCGTTCACCTTGTGGAAGCAACAGCGCCTGGCCGATTCCGGGGTTTGGCTGACCCCCGATGATGCGCTTGAGCCCGATATCGCGGCCTTACTGCAACTGCCGCTGATTGCACTGGATTTTCCCCGGTTCCGGGATGACCAGGGCTACCGCATGGCCTACTGCCTGCGCAGCCAGATGGGCTATCGCGGCGAACTGCGCGCCATTGGCGCGGTGCAGTGCGACCAGCTGTTTTACCTGCAACGCTGCGGTTTCGATAGTTTCGAGATGCGCGCGGAGCAAGACCTGGCCCAGGCGCTAAAAGAATTGAACGGCGAGCGCATCCGCTATCGAGGCGCGATTGACGACCCGGTGCATCGGTTCGGCGATCGGGTGCCTGACAACGGCGATAACCCTCAACGGAAGCCCTAAATGACTGACATCAGCACGCTTGACCTGGCAAGAGTTCAGTTTGCGTTCACGGTCTCGTTCCATATTATTTTCCCCGCGACCACCATCGGGCTCGCCAGCTTCATCGCGGTGCTCGAAGGCATGTGGCTCAAGTCGGGCAAACCGGTTTACTACACACTGTGCCGTTTCTGGTCTAGGGTGTTCGCCCTGTGCTTTGCCATGGGGGTCGTCTCCGGCATTGTCATGAGCTATCAATTTGGCACCAATTGGAGCGTCTTTTCGAATTTCGCCGGCAGTATTACCGGGCCGCTATTAACCTATGAAGTTCTGACGGCGTTTTTCCTTGAAGCCGGCTTTTTAGGCATCATGTTATTTGGCTGGGACCGGGTCGGCGCGCGCGCGCACTTTGCCGCCACCATCGCGGTCGCTCTAGGTACGCTGATTTCGATGTTCTGGATTCTGGCATCCAATAGCTGGATGCAAACCCCAACCGGTTATCGCATCGTGGGTGGCCAAGTCATCCCGCTGGACTGGTTTGCCATTATCTTCAACCCTTCATTCCCTTATCGCTTTCTGCATATGGCGCTGGCCGTCTTTACCGCGTCAATGCTGCTGGTCAGCGCAACCTCGGCCTGGCATCTACTCAAGAACCGCAATCACAGCGCGATGCGACTGTCCTTCATCATGGCGCTCACCGGCCTGGCGGTTGTCACTCCGCTGCAAGCCCTGGTCGGCGATGCGCACGGCTTGAATACACTGAAATACCAGCCCGCTAAATTAGCCGCGATTGAAGGCTTATGGGAAGCTCATGCCGGCGGAACACCACTGAACCTGTTTGGCCTACCCGACATGCAAGCTGAAACCACACACTACGCGGTTGAAATCCCTCATCTTGGCAGTCTGATACTGACCCATAGCTGGGATGGCGTCGTGCCCAACCTGAAAAGCTTCCCGCGCCAGGATCGACCTGATTCGCGCATTGTGTTCTGGAGCTTTCGCGTCATGGCGGGGCTGGGTGGTTTGATGATCGTTCTGGCGCTACGGGGGGCCTATTTACACTGGCGCGGCAAGCTCTTCGCTTCGGCCGCCTTTCTGCGCTTTGCACTGCTGATGGGGCCGGCCGGTTACCTGGCTTTACTGGCGGGTTGGGTCACCACCGAAGTCGGTCGTCAACCCTGGGTCGTCTATGGTCTATTGCGCACCAGCGACGCCATATCGCCGGTCAGCCGTCAACAAGTCGGCATCTCATTGCTGATTTTTGTCGCGCTCTACAGTCTGGTGTTTGGCACCGGCATTTTCTATCTGATCAAAATTTTGCGCGATGGTCCGCAAGCAGGAGCTCATCATGTTTGATCTCGCCTTGGCGTGGGCCGCCATTATCGCCCTGGGTGTGCTGATTTACGTGACGCTTGATGGCTTCGACCTGGGCATCGGGATTCTGTTTGCCTTCTTCGCGCGCGATCAGGACCGGCGAATCATGATGAATACCGTGGCGCCGGTCTGGGACGGAAATGAAACCTGGATGGTTCTCGGCGGCGCCGGTCTGTTTGCGGCTTTTCCCGTGGTGTACGCCGTGGTATTGACCGCGCTCTATTTGCCACTGGCGCTGATGCTGGTCGGACTAGTGCTACGCGGTGTCGCATTCGAAATCCGGGCAAAATCGTCGCGCACGCGACCGGTCTGGGATTTGGCTTTCATGCTGGGCTCGGCGCTGGCGACCTTCTTTCAGGGCGTTGGCCTGGGCGCCTTCATCCAGGGAATCCCCGTGGTCAATCACGAATTTGCCGGCAACGCCTTTGACTGCTTTAGCGCTTTCAGTCTGTTTAGTGGCGCTGGCTTGCTGGTGACTTATGCCCTGCTGGGTTGCGGCTGGCTCATCATCAAGACCGAGGGCGATTTGCAGCGTCGAATGTTCCAGCTCATGCCGGCGCTGACCATTGCACTATTGATCATCATCGGCCTCATCAGTCTGTGGACGCCATTATCGCAACCGGCCATCGCTGATCGCTGGTTCGGGCCGGCATTGCGCTTCCTCTGGCCGGTTCCTCTGGCGGTACTGGCCTGCGTCTGGGGCATTTTGCGCGCGGTCAGGCGCCGGCGCGAAGTCCTGCCCTATCTTCTGGTGCTGGTCTTGGTCGCCCTGGGCTATGTCGGTTTGTTGATCAGCATTTGGCCCAATCTGATTCCGCCGGATATCAGCTTATGGGCGGCGGCGGCGCCCCCCGGCAGCTTGAAATTCACCTTGGTTGGCGTTGGCCTGATCCTGCCGCTGATTCTGCTCTATACCGGCTACGCCTACTGGGTGTTTCGCGGCAAGGTCCGCGCCGACGATAGTGGTTATCACTAATGCCGGGCGAACACCCCTCCACGGCGCGCGCCCAAACGGCATGGTTTATCGGGCTCTGGCTGGCTGGCGTCGGCCTGATGGGCGCGCTGACCGGTTTGATTGAATTCGGGATGACCCTCTGCCGCTAGTCGTGGCAGGCAAGCTGTCATCTAACCCGGCCATGATCAGTGTCATCTGCATTGCCAGGGGCCGCGCGTGCCACGACCAAGCGACAATATCGATGTAGCGCGGTGTTCGCGCGGCTTAAGCGCCGTGCTGCTGGCGCAATTCTTGACCGCGGTGGCCGACAATGCCCTGCTATTCGCCACCTTGGCGCTGATCAAAGACCGACACTACCCCGCCGGTTCGGCACCGTGGCTACAGGAGTTTTTCGTGGTGTCCTACATCCTGCTGGCGCCGTTCTCCGGCGCGCTGGTAGATGCGATGCCCAAGGGGCGGGTGATGCTGATCGCTAACGGCTTAAAGTTGCTGGCCACACTGGGAATGTGCCTGGGGCTTAACCCGTTTCTGGCTTATGGTTTAGTCGGGATTGGCGCGGCAATCTACTCGCCGGCCAAGTACGGCATTTTGTCCGAACTGACCACGGCCAATCGGCTGGTTAAAGCCAACAGTTTGATGGAAACAGTCACCATCGCCGCGATTCTGATCGGCGCGATCACTGGCGGCATCCTGGCCGACTGGAGCGTCACCGGCACGCTGATCGGCGTCACGCTAGGCTTCGCCAGCGCGGCCGGAGCCACCCTATTGATTCCCGTCTTGCCGCCGGAGCATTCCCTTGATCAGCGCTCACTCGCGGCCATTCTGAGTGATTTCCGCCAGGTCAGCCGCCGCTTGATCCGCACGGCGGATACCCGCTTCGCGATTGTTGGCACCAGCCTGTTCTGGGGCGCTGGCTCAACCATGCGCTTTCTGCTGGTGGCCTGGGTGCCGGTGGCGCTCGGTATCGTCAACAATCGAATGCCGGCGTATTTGAATGCCTTGGTTGCAGTGGGAATTGTCGGGGGCGCGGCACTGGCGGCACGGTGGGTTTCACTCGAAAAAGTGAATCGCGCGTTGCCAGCCGGCGTGTTGCTCGGCGTGACGGTGTGCTTGCTGGCCAACACCCGCAGCCTGGGGTACACCTTAGCCCTGATGCTGGTGATCGGGGGGTGCGGCGGCTTCTTCGTCGTGCCCCTGAATGCCTTGCTGCAACAACGCGGCCACCAGAGCGTCGGGGCCGGTCATGCGATTGCGGTGCAAAGCCTGGGGGAAAATCTGTCGATGTTATTGATGGTGGGCGTCTACGCGCTGGCGCTACATCTAAAGATCGGGGTCGCTCGCATCGCTTTTGGCTTTGGCCTGATGCTCGCGTTCGCCATGCTCGCGCTCTGGCTACACCGAATCAGCGGCGCCCGACTGGTGGCAAAAGTCGCCAGTCGGAGGCGCTAAGCGATTGAAGCCGGGGCGGCGTCGCGCCGGCCGGGCTGATCAGCCACCCAAAAAGTCGCGCTTGCCAATTTCCACGCCATTGTGGCGCAACAGGTTATAGGCGGTGGTCACATGAAAGTAAAAGTTGGGCTGCACCCAATTGAGCAGATAGTCGCGGCCGTTAAACTCCATTTGGGTTTCATGCAGTTGCAGGACAATTTCGCGATCCTCGCTGCCCTCGAATTGACGCGCGCTGAAGCTGTCGAGGAAAGCAATGGTTTTGGCAATCCGCGCCAGCAACTGGTCGAAGCTGGTTTCGTCATCCTCGAACTTGGGAATATCAACCCCGGCCAGGCGCGCCACCCCCCCCTTGGCCTGGTCGGTGGCAATCTGGACTTGCCGGACCAAGGCGAACATATCGGGAAACAAACGCGCATTGATCAAGGCCGATGGATCGATTTTCTTGTTGGCGGCATGCTCGGCCGCTTTGCGTACCAGCGTCGATAAACTGCCCAACATGTGCTTTAACACCGGGACTGAAGCTTCATACATGGAAAGAGACATAATAGTTCCTCAAAGAATCAACGGTGTGACGCCGCGCAGTAGCGCCGTTATTCCCGGCCGCTCTGGACTGCGGTAGCGGCTAGAATTGCTTCGAGCTTAGCGCTCAGATCCTCCAGCGTACTGCGGGTATCGCCAGTAATATCATACAGCGCCACCCGTTTAGCGGTGTGTTCACGCACCATATTAATGAGGGTATCTTCCTGGCTGGCGCTCAGCGCCAACCGAGAAAACGCCCGCTGCAGGTCATCCTGAAACTGGATCGTGTACTCGGAATCCTGGTTGCGCGCGTCATCATCACGGCGCCGATAGGACTCAACCTGGCCGCCTAGGGTCTGCGCCAAGGCATGGATCTGATTGCGCAGGGTTGCGCTATCGTCAAGCGCCTGAAACGCCGCCAGTTTTTGATTCGCACTCTCGGCTACAATCGCCAGATAGTCGCGAATGCGGCCACAGCGATCCGCGTCCTCAAACGGCATATTGGTCACCATCACCGTAATGCAATCAAAGTTGTACACCGCGCGCTGCTTAAATTGAAACACCCGCTCCAGCGTGCGCACATGATTGATCACCGCGACTTCCATCGGCCAGTTTTCACCGGACTTGCTAAACGTGCGCTCAAGATTGCGCATGCGGATTTGCAGCGCCCCGTCCAGATTCCAACTCTCCAGCGCCTGCAGCACCGCCGCGCTCAGCCTACGGAAATCGTCGCACAGGTTCAGCGCGCGCAAAAATTTGATCAAGCTCGCATTTTCGTCAAGGCTGCCCATCAACTGGGTCAGCCGCTCATCGGAGGACTGCGCTTGTGCTTGCAAGGCTTTGGTTTGCAGCGCGATGCGCCGGATATTCTCGATTTTGTATTTCAGTTCGTCCAATGAGTAGGGTTTGACAATATAGTCCTGGCCACCCGCCTCGTAGCCCGCCAATATCGCTTCGAGAATCTCATGCACCGAAACAAAAATCACCGGCACACGCGAGCCCTGCGGGAGGACTTTGATCCGGCGGCACAACTGATAGCCATTGAGTCCGGGCAATTCGACATCCAGCAAAAACAGATTCGGCATCGCTTGCGCCGCGCGCTCCAGGCAACTCTCGCCACAGTCAAACACCTCCAGCGCATAGCTTGAGCCCAAGCCGGACTGCAACAGCAGCCGCGCGGTGGCATCGTCGTCAACCGCATAAATTTTATAGTTCGCGTCCATGCTCAGCCCCCCGCACCATTAAGCCATCAAGCTCCGACCCCAGAGCGTCATCCACGCCACTCAGCCAAGCGCTCCATCAACTCGGAATAATCGTGCCGAAAAGGTAGCAATACAGAGTGGTCAATCATCGTTGCGCTTTGCAGCGCACTCGACATTCCTTTGATTCTGAGCGCCAGCGCCGCGCCGCCGATCTGAGCCACCACACCGGTCATTGCATGCAAAACCTGCCTGGCCGCGATCGGGTCCCCGTCTGCCAGCGCCAATTCCAGACGTTCCATATAGCTGGGCAGACTGTCGATCACCGACTGAACCATCTGCGTAGCGAGCCCACGGTCACCCCCCAGACGTTTGAGCATGCTACCTTGGTCAAACACCATGGCGCACGGCGTGTCCTCCACCGGCGCGGGACTCACGGACGAGGGCGCGGTACCAAGCCAGTCGGTTAACACCCGGTTAAGCTCGCCAGCGCTGATCGGCTTGGCCATAAAATCATCCATATCCGCCGCCACGCAACGCTGACGATCTTCCGGCGCGCTGTCCGCGCTCATGGCGACAATATGGCTACGCGCCAGATGCTGGGCCTGATCCCACTGGCGGATGCGCGCCGTGGCCTGATAGCCGCCCATCACCGGCATTTGCAGATCCATCAGCACCAGATCAAACTTGGCGCTCATCACGGCTTGAACCGCCTGCTCGCCGTTCTCGGCCACGGTAACACTGAGGCCGCGCTGGCTGAGCATGGCTTCAAGCAGCAGCAGATTGGTCTGGTTATCCTCCACCACCAAAACATCTCCGGTGTATTGTTGCATGACAAACCTCGGTTATTCGCGCCATTCGGTGCGCGGGCCTATGCTTTAAGCGCGGCGGTCAGCGAGGCGACTTCCGCTGCCGACTCTTCTAGAATAGCCACTAAAGTCTCGGCGCCAATCACCATATTGAGGCTGGCGCGCGCCTCGACCCCGGCGCCCTGCGCGCCAACCACACTTAATGGCGACGGCACCGGGGCCAGCTCATCCGCCAACAGTAGCGTGTCGCCCAACGAATGCGGCGGCAGCTCTAAATAGCCCTCCCAGTAAACCTCCATCGCCTGCTGTACCGACTCGGGCACATGCAGCGCCCGCAATACCGCGCGCCCGACATCCATCTGCCCACACTCAAGCCAGACACTCAAGTCACCTTGCAGCAGATCAGGATATTGATCGATAGTCGACAAGACATAGAACCCGCCAATATCGTGCACGATCGCGGCAAACATCGCGGCTTCCGGATCGACACCGGTGACGCGCCGCGCGATCAAATGCGCCAGTGAGGCCACGTGCGCGCAATGCTCCCACAGCTGTAAGGTCAAGGCTTTGCGCCGGGGACTGCCGGCGTCGCCCGCCAACTGATGCATGACCTGGGCCATCACCAAGGCGCGCACCGCGCGAAAGCCGATGCGTTGAACCGCGGTGCGCACATCGGTGGTATTGCGTCCGGAACGGTTAAAGGCGATCGAGTTGGACATGGCGACAACACGAGTTGAGAGCAGCGGCTCAGCCTGCAGCAGCGTGACCACGGTTTCCGAGGAACAGTCGGGTCGACTCAGTGCGTCACGCAGTTTCATCGTCAGCCGAACACTGGTGGGAAAGGCCAGTTCGCCCTCCGCCACGCGATTGACAATCTGTTGAAAAATCTCTGCTTTATTCATCAGTCCGAATCCTAGAAAATTAGCCATGGCCTGGCGGTCAATTGCAGCAACTTTCTTCTATTGGCGACATCAAGCCGCTCTTGGGCTGGCAACGAGACTAGGAGCCTGTCGGGCTTTGGAACACGAAGCGAAAAAGTGGAGGCAACAGACCCGAATTCGTCGGATTCACCGGCCAATAGTTATTCTAATGGTCAAGAAGCCGGCGAATGATGAGCCGAGCCGCCACTGTTACCGCCGCGGACGCCAAAGTCCGACAGGCTCCTAGTGTAGGACTCTACCTCGCGCTCGACCGATTCTTGGCTGATCATGCTCGTCACCTGTCGTTTGCAGTAGACCACGCCATCATTGGGCAACAGCAAAACCTTGCGCGCCCATGGCCCGAGAAAATCGGAGGCCTGCAATGGAATCTGTTCGCGATCGAGCCATTCCCGGGCAAAATCGGCATTCACCTGGCCGATCGAAGCCCCACCAGGCCGGTTCATCTCGATCACACTGCCCCCGCCGAATGCCTTGGCCTGGAGACGGAACCTGGCGGCGCCGCCCACCAACAACGCGTTCAATAGCGCAGCCATACAGTCCTCCCCCGCCAGCAAAACATTCTTATCGCGAGACGTACTGGTTTTCATGCTGGGCAACATGAAATGGTTCATGCCGGCCACTCGCGCCACTACATCGTACAGGCACACCGCCACACACGACCCAAGCAGGGTCGAGATTGGACGCTCGCTCTCCACCGCCCACTCGCCAGGCTTGATCACGCGCGCCATCCGCTCGATTTCACGCGTGCTAAGGCCCCTAAAGTCAACCATGCGCGTTTTCATCCTTAATAGCAGAAGAGTTCAGTCCACTGTTCTGGCGGCACGTTGTCGGCCGCGCAACAATCAAGTGCAGAACTTCGACACTCACCACCGCTAATGACCACTAACTCTATTACTTATGGTTTGAGCATAGTTTGATCTGCCGAAATGAAGGATTAATTTGAACCCGGTTTGCACTTACCGTGCGCGCGCGCATGACGATTCGGATACCCGGAAATTCGGCATGATTGCGGGCCACAAAAACGTCGGAATTCCGTCACTGCAGCGTCTTAAACTTCAGTCATGATTTTTTTTACATTACTTTTCATGAACTTATAAATACTGACCGACATGGCACGCTCCTTGCAATAACCGCGCATGGCCATCAGTCCGATACGGCGACCGTTTCACGCATGGCCAGGCAACACCTGATGATGAGGATATCGCGATGGCCCAGCATGGACACACGCCGGAAACGCCGGCAACCCGATTTTTACAAACCCACCAGATTCCGTACACCAGTCATGTCTACGCTTACGAAGAGCATGGTGGCACCGCTGCGGTGGCGCAGTTGTTGAATGTTGAAGAGCATAGTGTGATCAAAACCCTGATTTTTGAGGATGACAGCGCCAAACCCCTGATCGTACTGATGCACGGCGATTGCAAAGTATCGACCAAGGAGCTGGCCCGCCAGATCGGCTGCAAAAAAATTGAGCCCTGCAAACCTGAAGTCGCCCTGCGCCATTCCGGCTATCTGGTTGGTGGCACCAGTCCGTTTGGCACTAAAAAGGTCATGCCGGTGTATATCGAACACAGCATTCTTGAGCTACCACTGATTTACATTAACGGTGGCCGGCGCGGCGTCCAGGTCACCCTCGCGCCACAGCACCTGCAAAGCATGCTGCGGGGACAAGCCGTGCGCGTTGCATTGAATAAATAAAGCACTGAGCACTGGGCTTTGAGAAAGACACACGATGAAACCCTTACTGAGCATGAAACAAAGATTGGCCGCGGGCCTCGTCGGTACCGCGCTGGCCATCGTTTATTCAATAAACCATGTCCCACTGAGTTTATTGAGTTTGATCGGCTTATTTATTTTAATGAGCGCGGTTAATTGTTTAGTGTATATGGCCTATCGAATGATGATCATACGGATGATGCGCAACAATGCCATTAGTGGGGAAGCCAAGCACGCCAATCACTAAAAATACTTCCATTGAAAATCACCATGCCCATATCACCAAGTATGGGCATTTTTTTGATATTTATTTCTCTCTATTCACCGTCAACATTTTTTAGAGTCGGCCAACCGATTGCAATTCAAACCAATAAATACGGCCACCCGACCGTCAAAACGCAAAAAACTCATAAATCTCTTTATTTTCAACGTGTTATATAAATTAAAAAGCTGGCACGGCAGTTGCTATATAGAGGGCATACCTCGTTGGTCGAATTTTTTACCTAGAACTTTGTGAACTATGGAGAGCATTATGTCTACCAAAAATCAGACAGTTAAAACCGATAATCCAGCAAAAGATCAAACCGTTGGAATTGCAGTTCTACATCAACCTGATATCAACAAAGGTACGGCCTTTACGATTGAAGAACGTCAAAAACTGGGGATTGAAGGTTTGCTGCCGCATTCGGTAGAAACCCTGGATCGTCAGGTTGAACGCGTACTGGCTCATTTGGATGAAAAGGCTGACGATTTAGAGCGTTATATTTATCTGATTGGTTTGGAAGACCGGAATGAAACCGTGTTCTACAAGACCATCATGTCCGATCCGAAACGATTTATTCCAGTTTTGTACGATCCGACGGTTGCAGATGCCTGCCTGGCCTTTGGTAATAACTACCGTCGCGCGCGTGGGATGTACATTTCGCGCCACATGAAGGGCCGCATGGCTGAAGTGTTGCGTAACTGGCCAGAAAAAGACGTGCGCTTCCTTTGCGTATCCACCGGAGGCCGGATTCTGGGTCTGGGCGACATTGGCGCCAACGGCATGGGCATTCCAATCGGCAAATTGCAACTCTATACCGCCTGCGCCGCCGTGCCGCCGCAACACCTGCTGCCGGTGTTGTTCGATATCGGCACCACCAACGAGAGCCTGCGCGCCGATCCGTTCTACATGGGTACCCGTGAAGCGCCGGTGAGCGAAGCCGAACTGGACGAGTTGACTGAAGAGTTCATTCAAGCAGTACAACAAGTGTTCCCGAATTGCTGCGTTCACTTTGAAGACTGGAAGGGTAGCGATGCGATTCGCATGCTGGATCGCTACAAGGATCAAATCCTTTGCTACAACGATGACATCCAAGGCACCGCGAGTATCGTATTGGCGGGTATCGCCGCCGCATTGAACATCACTGAAGGCCAGATCACAGATCAACGCATCATGTTCTTGGGCGCGGGTTCCGCCGGTATCGGTATTGCCAAGCTGATCGTGGCTGAAATGCAAACCCGTGGTCTGACACGGGAACAAGCGCAGAGCCGGATTTCGATGATGGACGTCAATGGACTGATCGAACCGTCACGCAGCGATCTGTCGCCGGAACAAAAGGTTTACGCGCACCCGGCTCAGCCGAGCAAAGATCTGGTCAAAGTGATCAATGACTTCAAGCCGACCATTCTGGTTGGCGCCAGCACCAAGGCTGGCGCATTCACCAAGGATGTGATTGAAGCCATGGCGCGCCACAATGCGCGCCCGGTGATCTTCGCCCTGTCCAACCCGACCAATAAGGCAGAGTGCACGGCGGAACAAGCCTACACCTGGTCAAACGGTAGCGCGCTGTTCTCCGCCGGGGTTCAGTTCCCGGATTTCGAGTTGAACGGCAAGACCTATCGTCCGGGCCAAGCCAACAATTTCTATATCTACCCGGCGATTGGCCTGGCGACTTATGCCGCCCGTCCGACCCGCTTGACCGACGAATGCTTCATCGTGGCCGCGCACGCCACCGCCGACCAAGTGAGCCATACCTTGCGCGCCAAGGGCATGCTCTACCCTAGCCAAGAACAAATTCTGGAAACCGAAGTCACCACGGCGACTCGGATTGTGGAACACATGTTCGATGCCGGTCTGGCGCAAGTCGAACGTCCGCGTGATATCCGCGCGTGGCTGGAAGCGTTGCTCTACAAGCCGCAATACTGAGCCTCACCCCGTAAGTAATATTTGATGCAGCGGGTCGAGCTCACTCGATCCGGCTGTATCAGGCTATCTGAGAAGGCCGCTATCATGCACTTCATTACCGAATCTCTGCAAAAATACCCGGAAATCGCGATTTATCTAACCCTCGCGATCGGTTTCTGGGTCGGCAATATCAATATGGGGAAATTTAACCTGGGGGTAGTCACCAGCACCTTGCTGGCCGGGCTACTGATCGGGCAAGTTCACCTGGTGATTCCACCGGTATTGCAATCCACTTTCTTTGCCATGTTCCTGTTCGCCGTGGGTTACGCGGTAGGGCCTCAGTTTATTCGGGCATTGAAAAGCGATGGTTTATCGCAAGTTGTATTTACCATTCTGGTCTGCGTCTCCGGTCTGGTGACCGCCATTGTGCTGGGTAAAATCCTGCACTATGACGCCGCCTTGACCTCGGGTTTGCTGTCGGGCGGTTACACCAACTCGACCGTGTTGGGCGTCGCCACCGATTTGCTGAATCAGGCGAATAAAATGCCTGGCGGCGTAAAGGCCGTGATGGCGCTAATGCCAGTGGCTTATGCCGTGACCTATCCGTTCGGCACCATCGGTTCGGCATGGTTTCTCGCCTCGTTCGCGCCCAAGGTTCTGGGTTTCAACCTGGTGGAAGAGTGCAAACAGTATGAGCAGGAAAACGGCACCGGCGGCACCATCGGCAGCACTGCTTATCGCGAGTTTTCGGCGCGCGCGGTACAACTGACGAATACGGAGCTGTTTGATCTGACCGTGACGCAAGTTGAGGCCCGGTTCAATAACGAGCTGTTTGTACGTCGGGTCAGAACCGCGATTGACGGGGTGATTGTTGATTGCCAGGGCAACACCCGGATTCAGCGCAATGACATTATTGCGATTTCCGGCACCTTGAACGCCCTGCTGCAATATCAAAACCAGTTTGGCGCGGAAGTTAAAGATGTGCCGTTGTTGGACTTCTCCACCGAATTGCTCGACTTGGTGGTCACCAACCGTAAATATGCGGGACAAACCCTGGGACAACTGTCCAAGGCCTTGTTTGGCACGCCGGGACGCGGTCTGTTCTTGACCAAGTTCACTCGGGGCGATCTGGACATGCCCATGGGGCAGGATGTGACCGTGGAACGCGGCGACGTGTTGACCATCCTCGGCGCGCGCCAGGACGTGGCGAAGGTCGCCAAGGAACTGGGCTACGCCGATCGTTCGCTGGAAAACTCGGACATGGCCTTCATGGCGTTCGGGATTGTCGTCGGCAGTCTGGTCGGCGCGATTACCATCCATGTCGCGGGGATTCCGCTTAGCTTCGGCACCTCGGTGGGCTCGATTGTCGCCGGGATCTTCTGTGGTTACTTGCGCGCCTCGAAACGCACTTTCGGCAAGATTCCGGGACCGGCGCTCTGGGTGTTCAACAATGTCGGTTTGAATGGTTTTATCGCGGTCATTGGCCTGAACTCGGCGTCCGGCTTTATTTCTGGCTTGCAGCACTATGGCCTGATGCTGTTTCTTGCCGGCGCGGTGGTCACCATTGTGCCGTTGATTGTTGGCTTGCTCCTGGGCCGCTATGTGTTTAAATTCCATCCGGGTATTCTGCTTGGAGCCTGTGCCGGCGCGCGCTCAACCACCGCGGCGCTGGGCGCGTTGCAAGACGCGGCGCAAAGCAAAGTTCCCGCGTTGGGCTATACCGTAGGCTATGCGGTCTCGCGGCTGGTGATGGCGGTGTTCACCATTGTGCTGGTCAACGTGTTTTAAGTCTTTTGTGTAGGTTGGGGTGAGCGCCAGCGAACCCCTACATTGCCGGCATTCCCCAATTTTTTTGTTGGGGTTCGCCTTTGGCTCACCGCCAACCTACTCATCCTCGCGAGGATGGCCGCATGAAATATCATTAATCCGCGTGCGTAAAAAGGATCAGACACCATGAAGGCACAGGACTCAGACCAGTCTGGCGATGCCATTCATCAGCCGGTCCAGCAACAGAAAAAAAACTTTTATACCTACCTGATTATTTCACTATTTCTGTCCTGGCTCGGGGCATTGGCGGTCTATTGGATCAACCGCGATCAAGGATTAGAACAACTTCAGCAAGAATCAATGCGCCAGATTTCTCGTCAATCCGACATACTGGAAAACGAGATCGGTCGCTTTGGCTTATTGCCGATGGCGGCGTCTCTCAATCAAAATCTTGCGCACTATTTAGCCAACGGCGCGAAGCCGGACGCGCGCAATGACATCAACCAATATCTCAAGCAGTTAAATGATCGCGCCGGCGCGCTGCAAACCTACCTAATCAATATTGATGGCCAGATCGTTGCTTCGAGTAACTCGGATAAAAAAGATAGTTTTGTCGGACGAAATATTTCGTACCGGCCCTACTTCAACCAGGCTCGGCCCAATAAAATTACCACTTACTACGCCATCGGCACCACCGGCAATACGTCGGGCTATTTTCTCGCCACCGAAGTGAGCGAGCAGCAACGCCGGCTGGGGGTGGTCGCGGTCAAAATCGGGTTGGAGCAGTTGGAACACCTGTGGCGCAACGCAGAAGAGCCGCTATTATTGCTGGATGAAAATCAAGTGATCGTGCTGTCCTCGCTCCCAGAATGGAAATACCACACCGTGGGCCGGCTGGACAAAACCATTCAGACCACTCTGGATCATTCTCAGAAGTACAATCACCGGGAAATTAAGCCCCTCGCCTGGCGCATCATCGACACCATCGATCAGCACACGCGCCTGATCGATATTCCCAAGTCTCATCGGCCGCATGAGTATCTGGCGGTCTCCCAGCCACTGCCCGGCAGTTCGATGAATCTGATCATGCTGAATGATACCCAGGATATCTATGGTTTAGCCTGGGCGCGCGCCATTGCCATGGCGCTGATCATTGGCTTCGCTTCATTACTACTGCACACCTTCCGACTCTGGAAGCAGAATATCAACGCCAAGCTAGCCGCGCGCAAAGCGCTGCAGCACGCCCATGACCGTCTGGAAATCAAAGTCGAGCAACGCAGCTCGCAACTCAAGGCGGCGAATGAAGAACTAAGACGCGAGATCGAGGAGAAAATCCAGGCGGCGCGTCAATTGCAAAATTTCCAGCAAGAGCTGATTCGCACGGAAAATCTAGCGGTGATTGGTCAGCTGTCCGCCGGCATCGCGCATGAAATCAACCAGCCCCTGGCGGCGTTAAGCGCGCTGTCGGCCAACGCTGTCCGATTTCTCGATATTAATGACCTGGCCACCGTGCGTTTCAATCTAGAGCGCATCACGATCTTGGTGAATAAGATGGGCACGCTGACCAATCAGCTAAAATCATTTGCGCGTCGATCAAGTAGTGAGCTGGAAAAAGTCGATATTTCACATTGCGTGGAAAATGCCTTATTTTTACTTAACCACCAACTCAAGAATGCCAAGGTCAAGGTCAACATTCTGGCGCGCGATAAAAACATCGAGGCCTACTGCGAACCGATACGACTGGAACAGGTGTTAGTTAATTTAATTGGCAATGCCATTGATGCCACCAATCAGCACAGCCAACCGGAAATCGCTATTAATTGGTTTTGTGATCAGCAACAAGCGATTATTCAGGTACTGGACAATGGTATCGGCCTGACCGATGAGGTGATGAGCCATATTTTCGAACCTTTTTTCACCACCAAGAAGGTCAGCGGACTCGGTTTAGGTCTGGCGCTGTCGTCCGATATCATTAAAAGCTTTGGTGGCAGCATTCGCGCTGAAAACAACTCGACTCAAGGAGCGGTGTTTACGATTACACTTAACCTTGGAAAACCAGAGGGAGTCTGACATTGGATACTTGCCAAGTAATAGTGGTCGAAGATGACGAAGATGTACGCTTGGCTTGTCTGCAATCGCTCAGTCTGGAAGGACTGAGCGCAGTAGGTTTCGAGTCGGTTGAAAAAGCACAAAAAACCATTACTGACGATTTCTCAGGCGTCGTCGTCAGCGACATCCGTTTGCCGGGCATGGACGGTTTGTCGTTCATGCAAAAATTGGTGCAGGCCGACCCGGATTTACCGGTGATCCTGATCACCGGGCACGGAGATATCGCCACAGCGGTACAAGCGATGCGCGACGGCGCCTACGATTTCATTCAAAAGCCATTTTTGCCGCAGGTGCTGATCACGGTGATTCAGCGCGCGCTGGAAAAGCGCCGTCTGGCGCTGGAGGTGCGCAACTTGCGCCGTCAACTCGCCGCGTTTGGCGGCCTGGAAAGCCGCCTGATCGGCAATTCGAAATCAATGTCGGACCTGCGCCACCTGGTACAAGACGTTGCAGGTACCCCCACGGACATTCTGATTCTCGGTGAGACCGGAACCGGCAAGGAATTACTGGCGCGCTGTATCCACGATCTGGCCGGACGCACCGGCCCGTTTGTTGCCCTCAATTGCGGCGGCCTGCCAGAGTCGCTATTCGATAGCGAGATCTTCGGCCACGAGGCTGGGGCGTTTTCCGGCGCCAGCAAGCAACGGATTGGCAAAATCGAGTACGCACAACATGGCACGCTATTTCTCGATGAAATCGAGAGCATGACCATTGCGATGCAAATCAAAATTTTGCGTGTCTTGCAGGAACGTGTGGTGGAACGACTGGGCTCTAACCGCTTGATTCCAGTGGATTTCAGAGTGATTGCCGCGACCAAGGTGGATCTGGAACAACTGTCCAACGAAGGAAAATTCCGCAACGATCTATTTTTCCGCCTGAATGTGGTCAGCCTCAATCTGGCGCCACTGCGCTCGCGGCGCGAAGATATTCCGCTGCTGTTCGATTATTTTGTCAGCCAGGCGGCACTGCGCTTAAATCGCCCGGCGCCGAGCATCACGCCGCTGGTGATGCACGAGCTATTGTCTTACCACTGGCCAGGGAATGTGCGCGAACTCAAAAACCAGGCGGATCGCTTCGTGCTCGGGATTAAAACCAGCCCGGGGAAGTATGTGCAAGAAGTACAGACTTCGTTGCATTCCGCGGTTGAAGCCTTTGAAAAAGGCGTGATCTACGATGAGTTTCGGCGGCAAAACGGTAATATTTCCAAAACCGCTGAAATTCTGAACATCGCCAAAACCACGCTGTTCGATAAGATCAAGAAATACGGTCTCGAGTAGGTTGGCGGTGAACCGAAGGTGAACCCCAACATCCGAAAACCAAGGCATTACGCTAAGTAACGAAGAGGGTGCCCTATGCCGCCACCGGGTAGAGCATACCGATCAATGCTTCAAATTGCGCCGCCGGCATGGGGCGCGCGAACAGATAGCCCTGACCAAAATCGCAACCCGCGGCGGCAAGCAGCACGTATTGCTCTTCGTTCTCAATGCCTTCGGCCACCACGCGCATTCCCAGGCGGTGGGCCATGGCAATAATGGCCTCGACGATGGCGCGGTCGTTTTCATCGCTGGCCATGTCGCTGATGAATGACTGATCGATCTTGATATAGTCGATGTCAAACTGTTTGAGATAGGACATGGCGGAATAGCCGGTGCCGAAATCGTCGAGCGCGATCTGAATCCCCGCTTTACGGAAGGTGGTCAAGCGTTCCAGCACATCGCCGTTCTGCTCCAGCAGCAATCCTTCGGTGACTTCAATCGCCAGGCATTGCGGCGCAATGTTCATTTGCTGCAAGTGGTCAATCCAGTCTTCGTGGCTTTCGCCGCTAAAAAACTGACGTGGCGACTTATTCACCGCAATCTGAAACAGGCATGGCGCCTCAACGCCGGCAATTTCATCCTTGCGACAAGCGCCATCGACCGTGTAGTAGCAGCGATCACACAAACGCCGCGCCACCGTCGCGGCCTGCTGAAACACCCAGTTGCCAATTTCGTTGATCAAGCGGGTTTCTTCGGCAATCGGGATAAATAAAGCCGGACTGACATAGCCACGCTCGGGGTGATGCCAACGCAGCAAGGCTTCCGCCTTCACGAAGTTGCGGCTGCGCATATCGACAATCGGCTGGTAGTAAACTTCCATCTGCTGTCCGGCGAGCGCCACGCGCAAATCGTGTGCCAATTGCACGCGGTTCTGGCCCTCCAGGCGCATGGCCTCGGTAAAGCGGCACCAACGATCGCGGCCGTTGGCCTTGGCGGCGTACATTGCCTGGTCAACGCTGATAAACAGTTCGTCGATATCCTGGCTATCTTGCGGGTAAACACTAATCCCGATACTGGCGGTCATATCGACGGTTTCCAGCTCCAGCCGATAGGGTTCGGCAATCGCCAGGCGGATGGTTTCGGCCAGACTAGTCAGATGGGAGATATCGCTTAGATCGGCCAGGGTCACCATGAATTCGTCCGCGCCCAGATGGCTGACCACGTTGGGCTCGTCGACGCAGGCACGAATCCGCCGCGCGGCCGCCTCCAGCAAACGGTCCCCCAGCGCGTGCCCCAGGCGATCATTGACCTCTTTAAACCGATCAAGGTCGATCAGTAAAATCGCGACCGACCGCCCCTGCCCTTGAGCGCGCCGTAAATCCTGCTGCAACAGCTCGCGCAATAAACGGCGGTTGGGCAGATCGGTCAGCAGATCATGGTTGGCCTGATGCCAGATCACCCGCTCCGCCTGCTTCTGAGCGGTAATATCGGCGGCAATCGCCACGCGCTGCAGTACCTGACCATCACTGGCGAGAATGGTCGAGATATGCAGACGTTCGGGATAGATTTCGCCGTTTTTGCGTCGATTCCAGATTTCACCCGACCAGTTGCCGGTGGCATTGATCGAATGCCACATCTCGCGATAGAAGATCGCGTCGTGCTGGCCTGAACGCAACAGAGTCGGCTTCTGCCCCAAGAGCTCCTCCACCGAATAACCGGTCATGCGGCAAAACGGCTGATTGACGCGCAAAATCCGATTGCTGGCGTCGGTAATCACAATCGCCTCGCTGGTGCCCTCAAACACCGAAGCGGCCATTTGTAGCTGAGTGCCATGCTCCTGCAACGCCCGGTGCTGTTCACTGAAATAGAGCAAGAAATGATTGAAGCTGACCAGCAGCCGCCCCACACTACCGCCGCCATGCAGCGCAACCGGCGCTTGCACCTGACCTTGTGCCATGGCGTCCAGTGTCGTGGCCAAATGGTGTAATGGCTGATGCAACTGGCGACGCCACCACACCAGCGCCGAGAGAACGCCGGCGACGACCAACATCAGTCCCAGGGGGAATTTGCCGCAGGCCAGCGCCAGCAGCGCGGCGACGAGCAGAGAAACCCCCATCAGGCCGGGCGGGGAGATAACAGTAAGCTCGCGGGGTCGGGCGCACATTCTATCTTTGGTCCAGTATGGAACGGCCTAAGGGCTCGGAGTGTCATGATAGCGACATATATGATAAATGATAAGACATAAATGATGAGTGAGCATCCCGGCTTGCGCACGCAAAAAAAAGATCGCGGACCGAAGAAAATTCGATGCGCGATCCTACACGAAAAGCAGCCTACGACCGCGCCTGACGATCAGTTCGCCGTACGGCGGATCAAGTGGTCAAAAGCCCCCAGGCTGGCCTTGGCGCCATCGCCCATGGCGATAATAATTTGCTTATAGGGCGAGGTGGTGGCGTCGCCGGCGGCAAACACCCCGGGAACCGAAGTCTGGCCACGCGCATCGACTTCGATCTCGCCACGCGCTGACAGCGCAACACTGCCCTTGAGCCAGTCGGTATTTGGCAGTAAACCGATCTGGACAAAGATCCCTTCCAGCGCCAGCGAATGAATCTCACCGCTGGCGCGATCGAGGTACACCAGACCATTCACTTTTTGTCCGTCACCGGTGACTTCGGTGGTTTGCGCCTGGGTGATCACGCGCACGTTCGGCAAACTGTGCAGTTTGCGTTGCAACACCGCATCCGCGCGCAGCTCGGCGCCAAACTCCAGCAAGGTGACATGCGCCACAATCCCGGCCAGGTCGATCGCGGCTTCGACACCGGAGTTCCCCCCACCCACCACCGCCACGCGTTTACCTTTAAACAGCGGACCATCGCAGTGCGGACAGAACGCCACGCCACGCGCGCGGTATTGTTGCTCCCCCGGAATCCCCATTTCGCGCCAGCGCGCGCCAGTGGCTATAATCACCGTCTTACTCTTGAGCACCGCCCCGCTCGCCAGGCGCACCTCGGTCAGCCCATCGGCGCCCGCAGGCACCAGGGCTTCGGCGCGTTGCAGGTTCACAATGTCGACATCGTAGGATTTCACATGCTGTTCCAGCGCCATGCCCAGCTTTGGACCTTCGGTTTCCTGCACAGAAATAAAGTTTTCGATCGCCAAAGTGTCCAGCACCTGGCCGCCAAAACGCTCGGCCACCACACCGGTACGAATCCCTTTACGCGCAGCGTAAATCGCGGCGCTAGCGCCAGCGGGGCCGCCACCGACAATCAACACGTCAAACGGCGCTTTTTCCGCCAGCTTTTCCGCCGCGCGCTGACTTGCGCCGCTATCCAGTTTGGCGACAATTTCACCGATTTCCATCCGCCCCTGGCCAAACGGTTCGCCATTCAGAAACACCGCCGGCACCCCCATGATTTGGCGCGCCGTGACTTCATTCTGAAACAGGCCGCCATCGATCATGACATTACTGACGTTGGGGTTGAGTACCGCCATCAGATTCAGCGCCTGCACCACCTCCGGGCAGTTATGGCAGCTCAGTGAAACAAAAATCTCGAACTTCAGCGGCCCTGGCAAGTTGGCGATCTGTTCGATCATCTCGGCTTCCAGTTTGGGCGGATGCCCACCGGTCTGCAGCAAGGCCAACACCAGCGAGGTAAACTCGTGCCCCATTGGAATACCGGCGAATTCGATGCGCGCCGCTTCTCCGGGACGCGCCACGGCGAAGGAAGGTACCCGCTGGCTGTGGCCGTCGGTACGCAGGCTGACTTTGGGTGACAAGCCAACGATGTCTTGCAGCAATTGGTAGATCTCGCGCGCTTTCTCGCTGTCGTCCAGGCTGGCAATCAGTTCGATCGGCTGCGCCAGCTTTTCCAGGTAGGCCTGAAGTTGAGTTTTAATGGTCGTGTCGAGCATGGTGTTCTCCTTTGGCGCAATTGCACTGGTAAGGCTGCCGCCAGCAGGCGTGGGTCTTACCAGTGCAATCCAGGCCCGGGGCGACGCCCCGGGCGAGTTGTCGGTTTATTGCGGGTTTAGATCTTGCCTACCAGATCCAGCGACGGCGCCAGGGTGGCTTCGCCTTCTTTCCACTTGGCCGGGCAAACTTCACCCGGGTGGCTGGCAACATACTGGGCGGCCTTGACTTTGCGCAGCAGTTCCGACGCGTCGCGGCCAATTCCGCCAGCATTGATTTCGATAATTTGGATCTTGCCCGCTGGATCGATCACAAAGGTGCCGCGTTCGGCCAAGCCGGCTTCTTCGATCATTACGCCAAAGTTGCGGCTGATCAGCCCGGTCGGGTCGCCCACCATCGGGTAGCTGATCTTGGTGATGGTTTCGGAGCTATCGTGCCAAGCCTTGTGGGTAAAGTGGGTGTCGGTCGAGACCGAGTAGATTTCCACGCCCAGTTTTTGAAACTCGGCATAGTTGTCCGCCAAGTCGCCCAATTCAGTCGGGCACACAAAGGTAAAGTCAGCCGGGTAGAAAAACACCACCGACCACTTACCCTTGAGATCGGCGTCGCTGACGTCGATAAACTTGCCGTTGTGGAAAGCGGTGGATTTGAAAGGCTTGATTTCGCTGTTGATCAAAGAAGTCGTCATGGTTGTTTCTCCTAGAGTTTGCTGCAACGTTTGGCATCTGCCGTCTTGTTGCTATGCATGATAGGGAAACGCTAACGATTGATCAATTTGATTGTTTGAATTTAATTGATAGCTAATTGCTATTTACTTCCAATCGACGCGGTCAGCCGTGGCGCCAGACATTCCACCAGCAACTGCCGCAGGTACTGCAACACCCCATCGGTATCATTACGGCGGTGCCAGACAATTTGCACTGGAATTTTGAGTTCACCCTGAGCAAACGGCTGCACCATCACGCCGGGCGGGAGTCCGATCATATCGATCACTAAGGACGGGAGAATCGAAATAATCGGAATCGCCGCGACAATCGACGGAATCGCGGTCAAGCCGACCGAGGTGGCCTTTTTATCGCGCATCAGGCCATGCGACTCGAAATAGTGATCGATCAAGGTGGGTAGCGCGCCAAGATAACTGGAGGACAAATGCGGGAAGCTGGCGATATCCGCCAGGGTGGCCGGAACCGGCAACGGGACCAGCGCGGGGTTATAGGCCAGAACAAAGCAGCTTTCCAGCAGCGTCTCGCAGCCATGCCATTCTCGCAACACCAGCGGCGACGCGACAATGGCCAAATCAATCTCGCCCTGATCGAGTACATCGAGCACCTGCGGCAATGGCTGCGCCGCGGCGTGAATCTCGATTCCCGGCGCGTGTTGGTAGAGATGCGCCAGCAGAGGTGGCAGCAGCAATCCTTCAAATAGTTCGGGTATGGCCAGACGAATTTTGGCCTGGGCTTGTGCCGCGTCAAACACCGGTGGCGCCAACAACTCACAACAGGCGGCCAGCCAGGCCGCAACCCTGGGCGCCAACGCCAGGGTGCGCGCTGTCGGCACCATGCGCGCACCGCTGCGGACAAACAAGGCATCATCAAACATCAGACGCAAGCGCCCCAGCGCGTGGCTCATGGTGGATTGACTAATGGCCAGACGCTGCGCGGCCTGGGTGACATTGCCCGACTCATGCAGCAAGGCGTCAAAGGCGACAATCAAATTCATGTCCCAATGGCGAAATTGGCGGTGAAAGTCGGCGGAGCGTCGATGATCGGTTTCATGCATAGGTAAAAGTATATCAATTGATTTGATGTAGCGCCTGGCTGAGGTTGACAATGCGAGTCATGATCAAGCTCGTGCGCCAAAAGACGGGCTTACGGGAGAATTGTTGTGCAACGCTGGATCTTCACCTGTTTACTCGCGGGCCTGGCCATGATCGGCCCGTTTGCCACCGATACCTATTTACCCTCGTTTCCGGCCATTGCCGCCCATTTCGCTATCAGCCCTCTGTTGCTGCAACAGACCCTGAGCGTCTATCTGTTCGCCTACTCTGTGATGACCTTATTTTACGGAACGCTATCAGACACATGGGGACGGCGTCCGGTGATCCTGTGCTCATTGGCGCTATTTACGCTGGGCTCGGTACTTGCCACTTGTGCCACCAGCTTTAGCGCACTGTTGCTGGCGCGCGCCATTCAAGGTATGTCGGCTGGCGCGGGAAATGTGATTGGCCAGGCGATTGTGCGCGATCGTTTCAATGGCGTCGCCGCGCAACGCCTGATCGCTAACATTATGATTATCTTCGGCATCGCGCCGGCGATTGCGCCGGTGCTCGGTGGGTGGCTGCACGTGCACTTTGGCTGGCGCGCAAGTTTTGCCTTCATGGGCCTGTGTACGCTGACACTATGGTTTGCCTGTCAGCGCTATTTACCTGAAAGTCTGCCTCGGGAACAGCGTCAGCCGTTGGTGTTACGCGCGATTGCGCTGAACTATTACACCGTGGCGAAAAATCGCCACTTCTTACTGGGTGCTTCCGCCATGGGCATGGCATTTGGTGGTTTCGCGCTATACATTTCGTCCGCCGCCAGTTTTGTCATTCACATCCTGCGCTTACCTGAAACCGCGTTTGCCTGGCTGTTTGTGCCAATGATCGGAGGACTGGTGCTAGGCGCCACCGTCAATGGCCGGATGGCTCAGCGAATTCATAGCCATACCATGATTCAATCTGGCTATCTGGTGATGTGCGCCGCTGCGCTGGCGAATCTGGGCTATACCTATTTTTATGTTGCGACCGTGCCCTATGCCGTACTGCCGATCATGCTCTATACCTTTGGCCTTGCCTTGATCCTCCCTGGCGCCGCGATGAGGACACTGAGTATTTTCCCGACACTGCGCGGACTCTCCGCGTCGCTGCAAGCGTTTATTCAGACGCTGATATTTGCCGTGATCTCAGGTTTTATTGCGCCATTGCTGTTCGATAGCGCCTTTAAACTGGCATTGGGTGTCGCCGCCTGTTTAGCCATCAGCCGTGGTTTTTGGCGATTCAGTCAGGAATCGACAGGCCGAAATTCACCAAGTTAACTTTCTCAGCAAATCGATTTAGTGCATATATAAAATTATATCAATCGATTTGATGCATTATATATCTTGCGCGATAATGGTGACTTAGCAGGAGCCACAATGACCCTTTCGCAAGACAGTCCCCTTTTTCGCCAGTTATTACTGATCAACATCATGCTGATGGCCGCGCTGGAGTTTATGCAGAACGGCATGGTGTCGTTTGCCTCGGCCTTCATCTCCGGCGGTGTTGGCGCCGCGCCTGAAGAGTTCAGCTTGGCCGCGGCGGCTTATGCCGGCACGGCGATTCTGATGATTTCAAAGCACCATTGGCTGGTTCAGCGTCTGGGCTATCGGCGCTTTATCCGCCTGTCACTGTTGCTATTCACACTGGGCGCTCTGGCCTCTGCCATGGCGGGGAGTACCCACGAGCTGATTGCAGGACGGATGTTGCAGGCCTTGGGTGGTTCGGCGTTTTTTACCGGCGCGCGCGTGCAGGTGAATCGTTTTGTCGGCGCCGAGCGCGGCATTTCTATCCGCTATCTGGCCAGCGGCTTGATTGGCGCCAGCGCGCTCGCGCCCTGGCTGGCCTCGCGACTCCTGTCCAGCTACTCATGGCAGGGTATTTTTCTTGGGCCCTTGTTGCTGGTGCTCCCAGTCGCCATTCTGTCTGAACTGACATTGGACGACCACATCAACAAAACGCGCCAGGCACGGTTACACCCCATGGGCACGGTCATGCTGGCCGCCGCGATTTTCTGCGTGCAATACGCGCTGGAACGTGTGCCCTACGATTTCTACAGTGATGAGATCAAGATCGGGCTGCTGCTGCTGATCGGTGTGCCTTGCTTGCTGTATTACATTAATGGCCAATTGGCGCGCCCGCGCCCGTTATTGCCGTTCGAGCGTTTTATGAGCGATCGCTATCGCGCGGGTATGGTGATTTACGGGGTGTGTTATTTGGTGTTGTCGAGCAGCAACTACATGCTGCCGATCATGATGCAACGCGGCCTCGATTTTCCGGTTCTTAGTACCGGGGCAATTTTGAGCGCCGCGTCATTACTGTCGATCGTCATTGCACTCGGGCATGTCACCCTGGTCAAGCGCTATCCATTACAACGCAAATACCTGGTGCTGGCATTTAGCATGCTGGCGCTGTTCGGCTTCGGGCTGAGCCAGGTCAGCCCGGATATCGCTCGCTGGCAGCTGGTGCTGCCGCTATGCGCGTTTTCCGTGTTCTCGGCGCTTGGCCAGGGTACCGCGGCGCTCAACACCTTTGCCGGCATTGATGAGGATGTATTCTCACAGGCCTATCAAACCAAAAACATGCTGCGCGAGATGTTCAACTCTACCGGCATTTCACTGGCCACCATTCTGTTTCAAGCGCGCAGCACCCTGCACTATCAGCGCATCGCCGAACAGATCGATGGCCAGAGGCTGGGCTTTACCAGTGATTTCGCCTCATTGGCCGGCGCCAGCCCCGATCCCAGCCGCTGGCAGTCACTCGCCAGCATGGTGACCCAACAATCAACCTTAATGGCCAGCCTGGATTTTTTCTTCATGATCGGCTGTATTGGCTGCTGCGGCGTATTGCTGTCGCTGGTGCAACGCCGCTTCCGCTGAGGACCCGCGGCTTCGGTCTCAACTCGCGCGCAGGGTCAACAAGCCAGCGCCCATCAAGACGAACAGACTGCCCGTCGCGCGCCGAAATCCACGCGACTGGAGCGTGTGGATAAAGCGGTGGCGCGCCAGGTGTCCGGCAATGGCGTAGCTCATCAGCGCTAAAAACGATAACAACATGAAGGTCATCGTCAACAGCGCGAACTGCGGCCACAGCGGCAGATTGTGGTCAATAAACTGCGGAAACAAGGCGGTGATGAATAAAATCGCCTTGGGATTGGTCAAGGCAAGCAACAACCCTTCGCGATACAGGCTGGCGCGGCTTTTGGCGCCCTCGGGCACTTGCGATTGGCGCGCGGCGGTGGGTTTACTGCCCCATTGGCGCACGCCCAGATAAATCAGATAGGCGGCCCCAGCCAGCTTCAACATCAGAAACAGCAACGCCGAGGTGCGCAGCAAGGCGCCAAGCCCAATGGCGCTGGCGCTAGACAGCAGTAGCAAACCGGACACATTCCCCAAGGATGACATGATCGTGCGTTGCCAGCCGTATTGGGTACTGTTATGCAAGGCCAGCATCACGGCCGGACCCGGGGTATAGACCGCCAGCAGCGACGAGAGGCAAAACAGCAAAAAGAGAGAAGTAAACATAATGCGGGAGCGCTCTAATATCCGACAGGATTGTAGCCTACACGCGCAAGCCCGCACACAGCAATAGGTTATCCACTCAGGTAAGCAGCAGGCTGGTTCCCATGCCCAGCATCATCAACGCCACCCCGCTATCCAGCACACGCCAGGAGCGCGCCTTGGCAAACAATGGGGTCAACGCGCGCGCGCCATATCCCAGCGCCACGAACCAGCTAGCGCTGGCAAGACACGCGCCCAACCAGAACCACAATGGACCGCGACCGGTATGCTGGCTAGCCAGTGAACCCAGCAGCACCACGGTATCCAGGTAGACATGCGGATTCAGATAGGTAAAACCCAGACAGGCCATTATCGCGCTCTTGCGTGCCACCGCCGGGCCATTACCCAGCTGTAGCGCTTGCTGCGACCAGGCGCGCCGCGCCGCCAAGGCGCCATACCCCAGGAGAAACACCGCGCCACCGTAGCGCGCTACCCACTGCAGGTTCGGGCTATGGGCAATCAGGGCACCAACCCCCAACACGCCACAGCCAATCAAGAAGATATCCGACAGCACGCAAATCAACACAATCGTCGCCACATGCTCGCGGCGCAAGCCCTGGCGCAAAACAAAGGCATTTTGCGCCCCAATGGCCATGATCAGGGACAACGCGGACACAAACCCCGCCAACACACTATTCGACATTTTCGACTCCAGATTGCGATTGCCACAGTCTAACGGCGTGGGGCTCTGGGCAAAAAGCGAATAATTTTAAGCCTGGCTTAGCCAGACTTAAGCGGCCTGGCTAGGAGCCTGCCGGGCTTTGGCAGCCGCGGACTCCAAAGCCCGATAGGCTCCTAGAGGCGAAGGATGATGGAAGTTGCGGAAAACCGCCAGGATATCTAGCGCGCGACCCAGCTCGAATCGGCACCCATCCGGGTACAACCGATGCAAGGAGACTGGCAATGCGACTTGTTTTATTTTCTCAGGTATGGCGTTTATCGCGCGCGCGCCGCGCTCAGGCACTGGCTTGGGGTTTACTACTCGCCCCACCCGCCCTGTGCGCCGGCGCGGCGGATCGAGTTCACATGGAACTTGCCTGCCAGAATTTCTATCAAGCGGCCAACCATGCTTGGTTAGCCGACCCGGCGATTGAGCCTGGAGCGAATATCTTTAGCGCGCTGGCGCAGCGGAGTCGACAGCGGCTGACGGCGGCACTGGAGCGTTTCGCCGCCGCGCCGCTGGCGACGGTCGAGTACCCGAACCTGGCGCGCTTACACACCTTGCTACTCAGCGTCAGCGACCGCGCCAAGATCGAGCAATTGGGGCTGAACCCGCTGGCCGCCGAATTGCGTGTGATCGATAGCCTGAGCCATAAAGATCAACTGCCGGCCATCCTGGCACAGCTACAGCGCGCCGGAGTGCGCGCGCCGATCTGGCTACATTTCGAAAGCGACATGTCAACGGAAAAAATCAGGGTTCAACTAGATTACACGCCAGGCGGAGGGGGCGATGAAGCCACACTGCGCGCTGACGCGCAGCAAATCTTCCGTCTGATTGGCAGTGCGCCGGACGCGGTCAACGCCAGCAACGCGGTAGTGCGCATGACGCGCGCGCGGCTAGCCAGCACGGCCAGCCCTGTGGCTGGCTTCGATTTTGCCGCGTTTCAGCGTCATCTTGGCATTGCGCTCGAGCACCAATCCACGCCGGACAGCTATCTCCAACAGCAGATGACGGCGTTAGTCGAGCATTTCACGCTCAGCGACTGGAAAGCTTATCTGCGCTGGGCGCTGATCCAGGCCTATCGTCCCCATCTGCCGCAGACGTTTATGCCGGCGCGCGCGGCGCACGATCCAAGCCGCGTCGCGCTCGAAAACCTGCCGGACGCGGTGCAGCAGTTGTATCTGCAGCAGGTCATCTCGTCACAAGCGCGCCAACGCGCGCGCGCGATCGCCACCCAAGTGCGTCAGGCCATGGCGCGCCGCCTGGCAACGCGCTCTTGGCTCAGCTCGGAAGGCAAAGCGCGCGCGACGCACAAGCTCAACACGATGAAGATCTTGCTCGGCAGGCCGGAAAACTGGATCGATTACCGTGGGTTAAATCTTGAGCCGGATCAGTTGATTGCCAATCTGCAGCATGTGGCGGGGTTTGAGCTGACGCGGAAAATCGGATTACTGGGAACCGTCCAGGAGCAAGGACACATGTCAGGCGCTGACTGGGCGCGCCCTCCTGGCAACCACTTCAGTCCGGGACGCAATGCGGTGGTGATCTCCCCCCTCACTCTGGAAAGCGAGATGCTCAGCACCCCTCCAAATCCAGCAAGCGACTACGGCAGTCTGGGCACGCTGATCGCGCACGAAGTGCTGCATGGCTTCGATCACCCGGACCAGCAAGGCGCAGAGCCTGAGTGGCCGGCGCGCGCCGCCTGGCTGCCAGCCTCGGATGTCGGGCATTACCATCGCATGGTGGAACGTGAATTGACGCAGCGCGCGGCGCTAGAGCGGCGCGCCTTTAGCCGCGAACTGGAGCGGCCCTATTGGATGGCGGAGGAAATCGCCGATTTAGGTATGGTGCCGCTGGCCTTGAGCGCGCTCAACCGGGTGGCGCCAGTCAACCAGCAAGGTCACGCCGACTTTTTTGCCGCTTTCGCCCGCACCAGAAGGGAAAAACTCGGCGCCGATCAAGCGCTGAATGCCTACCGGATCAACGCGCCATTAATGAATCTGCGCCGCTTTGCCACGACCTACGGTTGCAATGCCGACTCACCCATGGTCCGCGAGCCTGGTCAACGCGTCAAACTGTGGTAGCGCGCGACCTGAATCAGGCGCTAGATAATCTCGTCGAGGTTCATGCATTCATTGATGCGGATCGGGCGTCCGAGTCCGCGGGGTAACCGGCAGAGCCCGATCAGGAGCAATCAGGGGCATCTCACTGACGCCTTACGAAGTGCGAAGATACAAGGAAGTGAGAGACCCCTGATGGCTCCCCCTCTCGAAGGGACCGTCAATTGATCAAATGGTCCAGTCGGGTAGCGCTTCGCTCAGGCTGGAAATAAAGCTGGCGGTGCGCGTCTCTTTGGGCTGGGTAAATACTTGGCGCGCGCGACCAGACTCAATCACACGTCCGGCATCGAGAAACACCACTTCATTGGCAATATTCGCCGCCAAGCGCAAGTCATGGGTCGCCATCAACATGGTCATGCCCTCGCGCGCCAATTGGCCCAAGACCTCGACCACTTCGCCCGCCAATTCAGGATCGAGCGCGGAGGTCGGCTCATCGCATAACAGCACCCGCGGGCTGGGCGCCAAGGCGCGCGCAATCGCCACGCGTTGCTGCTGTCCGCCAGATAGCGTGGCTGGCCAGGCATCGGCCTTGTGCGCCATGCCGACCTTATCCAGCAAGCTCAAGGCGCGCTCACGCGCCGCCGGGCGCTTCCATTTGTGCACCGTCAGCAGACTTTCCATGACATTTTCCAGCACCGTGCGATGCGCAAACAGCTGAAAGTTCTGAAACACCATGCCGCTGGCGCGGCGCAGCGCTTGCACTGTCGCGCTGTTTGGCTGGATTTTTGGCTCGAAGCGCAAGGTGGTGTTGCCCAGGCGCAATTCGCCGCGTTGCGGTATTTCCAGCAAATTGACACAACGCAACAAGGTACTTTTCCCACTGCCTGACGGTCCAATCAAGGCGGTTACACTGCCCTCGGCGATACTCAGATCAACGTGATCCAGCACCAGGTGCTCGCCAAAGCGCTTTTCGATCTGGCTTAAACTGATCATCGCTCACCCTCCAGTCGCGGCACATGGCGCGCCACGCGCACTTCCAGGCGGCTTTGCAACACGGATAGCACCGAGCTGAACGCTAGATAAATCAAGGCGGTCTCGCAATACAAGATCAACGGTTCGTAGGTTACCGCGGCAATGCGCTGCGCGGCCTGAAACAGTTCGGGCACGGTTACAGCTGCCGCCAGCGAGGTGTCCTTAACCAGAGAAATAAACGAATTAGACAACGGCGGCACCGCCACGCGCGTCGCCAACGGCAGAATCGTGCGGCGCATGGTCTGGGTCCAACTCATGCCTATCGAATATGAAGCTTCCCACTGTCCCTTGGGCACGGACTCAATGGCGGCGCGAATCACTTCAGAGGTATACGCGCCAACATTGAGCACAAAACCAATCAGGGCGGCGGTAAACGCATCGAGCACAATCCCAATGCTGGGAAAACCATAGAAAATAATGAAAAGCTGGACCAATAGCGGCGTACCGCGAATCAGCCAGACATAGAAACGGACCACGGCCACCAGCCAGCGCGGTGCGAACAGACGCGCCACAGCGGTAAAAAAACCTAGCGACAGGCCACCGGCGAACGACAGCAAGGTGAGCGGAACGGTAAACATCAGACCAGCCGACAGCAAAGGCCAGAACGATGACAGCATCAAGGAAACCCAAGACGGCATATGAAAACACCTTAGCCCCCCGGACAAGGGGGGGCTGAAAATCATCAATGAGAAACGTCTTCGCCAAAATATTTGTGCGAGATACGTTGATAAGTACCATCCGCCTTAATTTGTGCCAACGCATGATTAATCGCGGCCAACAGTTCCGGATTACCCTTGCGGATAATCACGCCGGAAGCGTCGGAGCTCGGATCAGTGGCGGCGACTTTCAACTTAGCATCCGGGCGATGCTTCTTGAAATCAAGAAATGAAAGACTGTCGTTAAACGTTGCATCTGCGCGTCCAGCCTGCACTAGGTCGGCGGATTGATTGAAGCCATCGGTGGCCACCAGCACGGCGCCATATTTTTGCGCCAGTTGCCCGAAATTACTGGTCAGCGATTCCGCGGCTTTTTTACCTTTCAGATCAGTGACCACTTTAATCGATGTATTGTCGCTGCGCACCACCAGTACCGTTTTGGAGACGATATAGGGCGCGGAGAAATCGTATTTCACCTGACGCGCTGGCGTAATCGAAACTTCATTAATCACCGCGTCATAGCGCTGAGCATCCAGACCCGCAATCAGGCCATCCCATTTTCCTTCGACAAACTCGGCCTTAACCCCGATTCGACTGGCAATCGCGCGCGCAATCTCGACGTCGAAACCGGTCAGCGCGCCGGAGGCGTCGTGAAAGGTAAACGGCGCATAGGTTCCTTCGGTACCCACCTTCAACACGCCAGCGGCGCGTACTTGATCCAGGCCGGATTGGGCGAAAGCCGTGCCGACAGCGGCCAGCTGCAAGGCGCCGAGCAATAATACGGTGCGCAATGATTTCATCTCTAAACCCCATGCCATTGTATTTAAAGAAGCCGCCATTGCCAGGCAACGACGGCTCACCAACGTGATGCCCATATACTATCAATTTGTACTATATGTCCACAAATTATCATTTAGCCTATCGATAGCCCCTTGCGTTATATTCGGCGCGCATACCCAAAAAAACGCTCAACGCCAATGATTCTTAAAACCATTAAACATTTCTTTAATAACACCATTTGCATCTATTAGCTGAGACAACTACAAAAGATAAGGAGAACAACAATAAACAAGTAGGCTGAAAGGGGGCTCTGATGACTGAGATCAATCAGCACGCCTGGCGTCGCGGCGCCTGGGGCTTAGCATTACTACTGAATATCGCCATTTTCGTGGCGATTTACGTCGGGACCAATCTAGCCTGGCCCGGCCTGGTCTGCTCCACACTGCTACTGGCCGGCGCCCCGTGGTGGCTACTCAAAACACCAGCGCCGCCCCCCGAGACGAAGGCCGTTGAGCTTACGCCGCCGACCTGGCCGCAATACATTACGCTGACCGCTCAAGTCATCCCGCTATGGCGCGGGCATACCTCGCTGGGCAATCAACAAATCACCGAAGCGGTCACCGACTTGGCGATACGCTTCAGCAGCATGGGTTCCAACCTGCAACAAAGCCTCACCGCGCAACGCAATGAAGACAACGAACGCGCCAGCCTCAGGCAGGCGGAAACCAGCCTGCGCTCCATTCTGGAGCAGTTACGTCAAGCCGTGGCGCAGCGTGATGAACTGCGACGCAATATTACCGAACTTAAGCAACTGAGCGGCGAATTGCAATCCATGGCCGAAGCGGTTTCGTTTATTGCGGGCCAGACCAATCTGTTGGCGCTGAACGCCGCGATTGAAGCCGCGCGCGCCGGTGAGGCCGGGCGCGGCTTCGCGGTGGTCGCCGACGAAGTTCGCAAACTGTCGCAACAATCAGACCGTACCGGCAAACAGATCGGCCAGAGCGTTGATGCCATGTTGAAAACCATGGGAACGACGTTCGAGCAGGCCGAGCAGGTCAGTCAAGAGGAGCTGAAACTGACCGAAGAGATCGGCGTTTCGGTCAATCATGTGATTGAAACCTACCGCCAGTTCACCGCCAAGCTGGATGCCAAACACGAACAGGTTGAAGGCGTGGGCAAACAGATCCTTGGCGAAATCGAACAAATTCAGGTCGGTTTGCAGTTTCAAGACCGTGTCAGCCAAATTCTCGGCCATGTCTTGCTGGATATGCAAAAACTGGAAGACACGCTGAATCAGGCGTTGAACACGGATGACGCGACGCGCGCGCGCGCGCCGGACAGCGGGCGCTGGCTCGCGGATCTGCAAAGCACCTATACCACGCAGGAACAACACACACTGCACCACGGCGCGCCGGGAGAGGCACAATCCGCCGCTTCCAGCGATGTGACTTTCTTCTAACTAGAGAACCGCATCATGGCCAAAACCATACTGATCATTGACGATTCGATTAGCTTGCGCCAAGTCGTCAAAATGGCGCTGGTGGCCTCGGGCTATGAGGTCATTGAGGCTGGCAACGGCCAGGAAGCACTGAAATTGCTGGATGGCCGAAAAATTCACTTGATTGTCTCCGACGTCAATATGCCGGTGATGGATGGAATCAGCTTTGTGAAGGCGGCCAAGCTGCTGCCCAACTATAAATTCACACCGATCATCATGCTGACCACCGAGGCGGGCGATGAAATGAAAAAACAGGGCCAGGCCGCGGGCGCCAAAGCATGGGTAGTCAAACCCTTCCAGCCTCCGACGCTACTGACCGCGGTGTCCAAACTGATTCTGCCTTGAGCCGGAGCGCGCCATGAACCAAGTCCTGACCTTGAGCGGCGACCAGACTATTTATCAAGCCGCGCAACTGCACCAAACGTTGAGCGACATTCTGGCGCAGCACCAGGGTGTTGAGCTGGATTTATCACAAATTGGCGAATTCGACTGCGCCGCGGCGCAGATTCTGCTTTGGTTAACGCGCGAAGGCGCGCGTCTGCAATTGCCGATAGCGCTCAAGCATCCAGCCAGCTCGGTACAAGAGTTGGTGGCTTTGCTAGGGCTTGGTGGCTCACTCACCTTCACGGAGGCCAGCGTATGAATCTGGATCTGGAACAGGCGTTACAGACTTTCTTTGAGGAGTCGAACGACCTGCTGGGCGACATGGAACGCATCCTGCTCGACCTGGAGATGGAAGACACCACGCCGGAGCAGCTCAATGCGCTGTTTCGCGCCATGCATACCATCAAGGGCTCCGCCGGGCTGTTTGCGCTCGACGATGTGGTGCGCTTTACCCACCAGGTGGAAAACGCGCTGGATCGACTGCGCTCCGGCCATTTGCAACTCGACGAGGCACTGGCCGGGCTGCTGCTGCGCTGCCACGACCATGTCAAAAGTCTGCTCGACGCGTTGGCGGCGCATCAGGAACTGCCGGTGGAACAAGGGCTTCCCCTGTTGACCGAACTGGCATCCTGGCTGGAGCAAGACCCGGCGGCTGCACAGGAAGGCACCCCGGCGCCGAGCGCCGAAGTGGCGATCGCGCCCCACACCGATGGCGAACAGCGCTGGCTGTTATCGCTGAACTTTGGTCCGGATATTTTGCGCAACGGCATGGACCCGAGTTCATTTATTCGCTACCTGCAGAGTCTGGGAACCATCGAGCATATTGAAGCGCTCAGCAGTACCCTGCCACCGGGTGAGCGGTTTCATCCGGAAACCAATTACTTACGCCTGGAGCTGGTGATCGCAGGCGATATCCAGGAATCGCAACTCTGGGATGCGTTTGAATTCGCCCGTGATGATAGTCAGATCCACATCTGGCCCATCAGCCAAGCACCGCTGCATTTGCACGAACTATTGCAAGCGCTGGAGCCGGCACAGGCCGCCGAGCTGGAAGCCGTCTGGCTGCGCTTTGGACTGACGCCGCGCGCCGCCGAGCCCGTGGTCACACAGGCGGTCGTCAGCGCCGACGCCCCGCCCGCGCATGAAGTCAAAAGCGCAAAAACCGCCACGCCGCAGGAGGGCAAGCAACCCAAGCCACAAGAAAGTAAATTCATCAAAGTGGAGGCCGGTAAGCTCGATAGCTTGATCAATTTGATTGGTGAATTGGTGATTGCCGGCGCAGCCGCCAACCTGATGGCGCGCCGCGCCGATCAAACCCCGCTAGTGGAAGCCACGCTGGCGATTTCGGATCTGATTGAGCAAATCCGCGCCGGCACCCTGTCGATGCGCATGATCCAGATCGGTGAAATTTTCAATCGATTCCCGCGCGTGGTGCGCGACGTGTCACATGAGCTGGGCAAGGATATTCAGCTGAATATTTCCGGCGCGGACACCGAGCTGGATAAATCGATGGTCGATAAACTGGGCGACCCGCTAATGCACATCGTGCGCAACGCCATTGACCATGGCATCGAAGCCACCGACAAGCGCCTGGCCAACGGCAAGGCGGCCGAGGGCCATATCTGGCTGAATGCTTATCACGAATCCGGCAGCGTGGTGATCGAAGTCGCCGACGACGGCGGCGGTCTAAACCGCGAGCGGATTCTGGCCAAGGCAATTGAACGCAATGTGGTGCCGGCCGAGGCACAGTTATCGGAGCAGGAGATCTTCAAGCTGATATTTGAACCGGGGTTTTCCACCGCCGAACAAGTCACCAACCTGTCGGGACGCGGCGTCGGTCTGGATGTGGTGCGCAAGAGCATTGATTCGCTGCGCGGTTCAGTCGAGATCGATTCCGAACTGCTACAGGGCACCACCTTCCGCATCCGTCTGCCGTTGACCCTGGCGATCATCGATGGCTTTTTGGTGCAAAACAGCGACGCGACCTTTGTGGTGCCGCTGGAAGCGGTGATCGAATGCATCGAATTGCCACCGGGAAAACGCTACGACGGCCAGCACGACTGCTTTAATCTGCGCGGCGAGATTTTGCCGCTGCTGCATCTTTCTACCTTTTTCGAGCTGGGCGGCGCGCCGGGAAAACGGCAAAACGTAGTGGTGGTGCGCTTTGGCGACAGCAAGGCCGGCTTGGTGGTAGACGAGCTGCTGGGCGAATACCAAACCGTAATCAAACCACTCGGCAGCCTGTTTCGCCACCTCAAGGCAATCAGTGGGTCGACCATTCTCGGTACCGGTGACGTGGCGCTGATTCTTGATATTCCTTCATTGATTCATTACGCCACCCGCAAGGAAACCGAGTGCTATTCGCTGGAACATGAATTGACGCGCTTAAGCCGCGCGGCCAATCAAGTCTGACCAAGGCAACAGGGAGAATAAGATGAATGATAAACAAGGGATGAGCGTCGCCATGCGCCTTGGCCTGGCCTTTGCCAGCTTGATCGCGTTTCTGGTCATTACTGTGGCGGTGGCACTCAGTAGTTTTGCCAGCATCAACGATGCCTTACGCAATATTACTAAGGTCAACAACGTCGAATCTCATATGGCGGCGGATCTGCTGGACGCCTCAGAGCAGATTCGCATAGCCTATCGGACAGTGATTATTGTCACTACACCGCAAGAAATTGCCACGGCAGTTGCGAAATATAACGACGCCAAAAATCTGTTTATCGCACGGGAAAAGCAGTTAAGCGATCAATTGATGAATGACACGGGCACTTCGCAGCCAGAAAAAGACCTGCTGTCGCAAGTACAGTCATTGCAACCCATCGTATTAGGCATGGCGGATCAAGTGGCGGCGCTGGGCGCGCAAAACAAAAATGAAGAAGCCAAAACCTTGATGCTGGGCCCATTGGCCCCACCAATGAGTAAGTTACAAGACACCACTCAACAACTGTCAACCCTGGAAAACACTCTGAGCGACGCTGCGGGCGTTGCGGCAGAGCAAAACTATGTCAGCGCGCGTAATTTAATGCTGGGGTTAGCGATTGCCGCGATTATCGTCGCGATTCTGATTGCCTGGCTGATCACCCGCAATCTGCAACGCACCCTGGGCGGCGAACCGCAATATGTGGCCAGCGTCATGCGCGAACTGGCCGGCGGCAATCTGGCGGTCAGCCTGCGCTTGCGCGATGGCGACAACAGCAGTCTGGCGGCGGCGATCGCCCAGATGCTGGACAAGTTGCGCACCATTATTGGCGAGGTCAAGTCTAGCGCCGACAACCTGTCCTCGGCTTCACAAGAATTAAGCGCCACCTCGCAGTCGCTGGCCCAGGGCGCCAGCGAGTCGGCGGCCGGGATTGAGGAAACCTCGTCGTCGATCGAACAGATCGCGTCATCGATCAACCAGACCAACGATAACGCCAAGGTCACCGAATCGATTGCCAGCAAGGCCTCGCGCGAGGCGGCGGAAGGCGGTGACTCGGTGCGTCAAACGGTACTGGCGATGCGCCAGATCGCCGACAAGATCGGGATTGTCGACGACATTGCCTACCAGACCAATCTGCTGGCGCTGAACGCGGCAATCGAAGCCGCGCGCGCCGGCGAACACGGCAAGGGCTTCGCGGTGGTGGCCGCCGAAGTGCGCAAGCTGGCGGAACGCAGCCAGGTGGCGGCGCAGGAAATCGGCGAAGTCGCCAAAAACAGCGTGTCGCTCGCCGAGCGCGCCGGGCAACTACTGGAGGAAATCGTGCGCTCCAGCTCGCGCACCTCGGACTTGGTGCAGGAAATCGCCGCGGCATCGAATGAACAAAGCGGCGGCGTCGGCCAGGTCAATGCCGCAATTCAGCAATTGAACAGCACCACGCAGCAAAACGCCTCGGCCAGCGAACAGCTGGCGTCGACCGCTGAACAGATGAGCAGCCAGGCGGAGAATATGCAAGAGCTGATGCAATTCTTCCGTCTAGACGACAGCGCGACCCACCGCCGCGCCCCCCCTGCCGCGCCGACAGGCCGCGTGACGCGACCAACTCGCTCTACGGGCCGCCCCGGTGACGGAGTGCCTGACGAATCCGATTTCGTGCGCTATTAACCCGGGAGAACACGATGGGCGCACTCAGCTTACGTAATCGCGAACACGGACCCACCGAAGTTGCGGTGGATATCGGCCAGTATCTGACGTTTCAACTGGCGGGGGATACCTTTGCCATCGGCATTCTGGCGATCAAGGAGATTCTGGAGTATGTCTCTCTGACTCAGGTGCCACTGATGCCGCCATTCATCCGCGGCGTAATGAATCTACGCGGCGCGGTGGTGCCGGTCATCGATTTATCACTGCGTTTCGGCCGAACAAAGACCGAAATCGGACGACGCACCTGCATCGTGATCATCGAAGTCGAGTTCGAAGAGCAACAGCACTATATCGGCGTTCTGGTGGACGCGGTGCATGAAGTGCTGGCGATCGCGGCGGCGGATATTGAACCGCCGCCACAGTTTGGCGGTAAGGTGCGCGCTGACTTCATTGCCGGTATGGCCAAAGTCGACGAGCGCTTCGTGGTGCTGCTGCATGTCGACAAAGTGCTGTCGGTGGATGAAATGGCGCTATTAACCGATATGGCCACCACCGAGGCGCAAGTGGAATAAAGCAGAGGGGCTTGCCTGGGTCGCGGTTACCCCAGACAAGGCCACCGATCATTGACTGAGGACAAACATATTATGAAGCTCAGCACACGCTTACTGGTCTTGGTTGGTTTTCCACTCTTGGGGATGTTTACCGTCACCGGGCTTGGCCTGTATCAAATCAATCAGGTTTATCAAAGCGCCGACTATTGCAACATCAATAGTGTGCCCAGCATTCAGGTGCTGGATCAGGCATCGGATCACTTTTCACGGATTCAGAACCTGACAGCGATGGATGTGCTGGCGACCGATGATCTTAAAAAAATCGCCAGTGAGCAGCAGATCACCACGCTGCGCCAAAGCCTGGACGCCGATCTGAAAAGCTACGAGCCGCTGATTTCGGATGATCACGACAAGCAGTTGCTGCAGAACGATCGCAGCATTTTGGCCGAATACGATGCGTTGCGTAACGATACCCTGAGCGCCTCGCGCCAGCACCGCGATGACGACGCGCGCAAGCTGCTCGCGAGTAACGGAGCGACGATTGATAAATTAAGCGCGGCCTTGAGCGCGCACCGCGATTACAACCTGCAGCTGTCGAACCAAGGCGATAAAAGCGCGCAAGCCGCCTATCACCAGGCGCAATGGTTATTTGTCGGTTGCGGCGTGATTGTGCTACTGGTGAGTGTTCTGCTGGGCATACTGATCACGCGTAATATTTTGCGCCTGCTCGGCGGCGAGCCGCAGTATGTGACCAGGGTAATGCAGCAATTGGCCGGCGGGGACCTGACGGTGCAAGTGCAATTACGCCATGGTGATCAATCCAGCCTGGCGGCGGCGATCGCCCAAATGTTGAACAAACTGCGGGGCATCATCGGCGAGGTCAAGAGCGGCGCCGACAATCTGTCGGCCGCGGCTCAGCAATTGAGTTCCACGTCGCAGTCGCTGGCCCAGGGCGCCAGCGAATCTGCTGCCGGCATTGAGGAGACCTCCTCGTCCATCGAACAGATTTCTTCATCGATCAACCAGACCAACGATAACGCCAAAGTGACCGAGTCGATCGCCAGCAAAGCCTCGCGCGAGGCGGCGGAAGGCGGCGGATCGGTGCGCCAGACAGTCGTCGCGATGCGCCAGATTGCCGACAAGATCGGGATTGTCGACGACATTGCCTACCAGACCAATCTGTTGGCGCTGAACGCGGCCATTGAAGCCGCGCGCGCTGGCGAGCAAGGCAAGGGCTTCGCGGTGGTGGCCGCCGAAGTGCGCAAGCTGGCGGAACGCAGCCAGGTGGCGGCGCAGGAAATCGGCGAAGTGGCCAAGAACAGCGTATCGCTGGCGGAAGCCGCCGGCCAACTGCTGGAAGAAATCGTACGCTCCAGCTCGCGCACCTCGGACCTGGTGCAGGAGATCGCCGCCGCATCGAATGAACAAGCCAGCGGTGTCAGCCAGGTCAACGCCGCGGTTCAGCAGCTCAATAGCACCACGCAGCAAAACGCGTCGGCCAGTGAACAACTGGCGTCGACCGCCGAACAGATGAGTAGCCAGGCTGAAAATCTGCAAGAGCTGATGCAATTCTTCCGTATCGACGACAGCGCGACCCAGCGTCGCACTCCGGTGCCCCCGCCGACCGGTCGCGCGGCGCGGCCAAGTCGCGCCCAGGTCAGGGCCGGCGACGGCGAACCGGATGAGTCCGATTTCGTGCGCTATTAATCCGGGAGAGCGCGATGAGCACACTCACCTTGCGTAACCGCGAGCACGGGCCAACCGAGGCCGCTCTGGAGGTCGGCCAGTACCTGACATTTCAACTGGCTGGTGACACCTTTGCCATCGGCATTTTGGCGATCAAGGAGATTCTGGAATATCTCTCTCTGACCCAGGTGCCACTGATGCCGTCATTCATTCGCGGCGTGATGAATCTGCGCGGCGCGGTGGTGCCGGTGATCGATTTATCGCTGCGTTTTGGCCGAACAAAAACCGAAATCGGCCGACGTACCTGCATCGTGATTATCGAAGTGGAATTCGAGGAGCAGCAGCTCTATATCGGTGTACTGGTGGACGCGGTGCATGAAGTACTGGCGATCGCGGCGGCGGATATTGAACCGCCGCCACAGTTTGGCGGCAAGGTGCGCGCTGACTTCATTGCCGGCATGGCCAAGGTCGACGAGCACTTCGTGGTTCTGCTGCATGTCGACAAAGTCTTGTCAGTGGATGAAATGGCGCTGTTGACCGATATCGAAGCGAACGAGCCAGCGATGGAATAGCAATATCATCCCCTTCCGGGAGAAGACCATGGATCAAAAATCGAATATGAGCATTGCCATGCGCCTGGGACTCGCCTTCTCCAGCCTGATCGCCTTTCTGGTGATCACCGTTGCGGTGGCGCTCAACAGCTTTGGTGATATCAACGATGCCATGCACCGGATAACCAAGGTCAACAATCTCGAGTCGCGCACCTCGGACTTGGTGCAGGAAATCGCCGCGGCATCGAATGAACAAAGCGGCGGCGTCGGCCAGGTCAATGCCGCGATTCAGCAATTGAACAGCACCACGCAGCAAAACGCCTCGGCCAGCGAACAGCTGGCGTCGACCGCTGAACAGATGAGCAGCCAGGCGGAGAATATGCAAGAGCTGATGCAATTCTTCCGTCTAGACGAGCGTGGCTCGCAACGCGCCGCGCGGGTAGCGCGCGCGTTGCCCGGGCATTCATCCGATTTTGCGCGCAACTAAAGGAGTCACCCTATGGGAGCGCTTAATTTACGCAACCGCGACCGCGAGCCGGCCGAGGTCAAGGTGGAAATCGGCCAATACCTAACATTTCAGCTCGCGGGAGAAACCTTTGCCATTGGCATTTTGGCGATCAAGGAAATTCTGGAATATGTCACGCTGACCCAGGTGCCCCTGATGCCGCACTTCATCCGCGGGGTGATGAATCTGCGCGGCGTCGGCGTACCGGTGATCGATCTGTCGTTGCGCTTTGGCCACGAAGCCACGGTCATCGATCGGCGCACCTGCATTGTGATTATTGAAGAGCTATTCGAGGGCCAGGCGCACTATATTGGAATACTGGTGGATGCGGTGCACGAAGTGCTGGCGATCGCGGCGGCGGATATCGAACCACCACCACAGTTTGGAGGCAAGATCCACGCCGACTTTATTACCGGCATGGCCAAGGTGGATGAACGGTTCGTGGTGCTGCTGCGGGTTGACCGAGTGCTGGCGCTGGATCAAACCACGAGCGCTGACGAGATGGCGACAGCAGAAACCATAGCTCCGCAGGAAAGGCGGACACGATGCTGAACGATGCGACCTTTCAGCGCTTCAGTGCCTGGATGAAGCAAACCACCGGCGTGGATCTGCCGCCATGCAAAAAACCCCTGGTGCAGCAGCGGCTGCATAAGCGACTGAATGCGCGCAACGTCCCCACGCTGGAGGCTTACTATCGCTTGTTGATGGAGCCGTGCGAAGAGGCGGAGCGCACGCTGGCGATTGATCTGTTGACCACCCATGAAACTTACTTTTTCCGCGAGCCCAAGCACTTCGACTGGCTCAAGCAACGCTTAAGTCAGTGGCCGCGCAGCGAACCGTTTAAGTTGTGGAGCGCCGCAGCCTCCAGCGGTGAGGAAGTTTGGAGCCTGGCCATGCAACTGGCGAACCAACTGGGGCTCGACGGGGCCTGGCAGTTGCTAGGCAGCGACATCAGTCCGGTAGCCCTGGAGAAAGCCGCGCGCGCCCATTACAGCACTCAGCGCAGCGAAGGGATTCCGCAAGAATTTCTACGCCGCTACTGCCTGAAAGGCACCGGCCAGCATCAGGGCACACTATTGATTGAGCGCGAACTGCGCGGGCGCGTCGAGTTTAGACAGATCAACCTGGACCAGGCATTACCGGCGATCGGGCCATTTAATATCGTGTTTCTGCGCAATGTGCTGATTTACTTTAATCCGCAAACCAAGCAATCGGTGGTGGAACGCGTATTGACGCGTATTGTCCCCGGCGGCTGGCTGGTGGTCAGCCATTCAGAAAGCCTGCATGGGCTACAGTTGCCCCTCGTGCTGGAGGCACCGGGAATATATCGGAAAACATCATGATGCCGTCGCCGCGGCCCGAGATCTTTTTGCAGCCCGGAGAATGGCACTTTGGCAATGCAGAAACCCGAGTGCGCACCCTGCTCGGCTCGTGCGTGGCGATTACGCTCTGGCACCCGCGCCTGCAACTGGGCGGTATGTGCCATTACATGCTGGCGCGACGCGGCGGCCATCACGGCAATGCGTTATCCGGGCGCTACGCCGATGAGGCGATACTGCTGATGTTGCGCGACGTCCTGGCCACCGGACGGCCATTGAAAGAATTCCACGCAAAACTGATTGGCGGCGCGGCGGTACTCACCGTCATTGAGCGCAGTCTGCCACAGCACGATGTGCCCGGGCTCAATATTGCGGCGGCCCAACAGCTGGCGCATCAGCTCGGCTTGAACATCAAGGCCGAGGATCTCGGCGGCAGTTGCGCGCGCCTGGTGCTATTCGACATTCAAAGCGGAGACGTCTGGGTGCGCCAAACCCAGGTGGTCAATGCCAACCCCGAGCCGGTAACCCGGAGGAGATAATAATGAGTATAAAATTAATGATCGTCGATGATTCGGCGGTAGTGCGTCAGGTACTCAGTCAAATCTGCACCTCGGCGCCGGACATTCAAGTGATCGACGTGGCCAATGACCCGATCATGGCCATGGAGAAAATGAAAAAACAATGGCCGGACGTGCTGGTACTGGATGTTGAAATGCCACGCATGGATGGCATTACCTTTCTCAAGCAACTGATGCAAACCCACCCGACACCAGTAGTGATCTGTTCTTCGCTAACACAGAAAGGCGCGGATATCAGCATGCAGGCGCTGGCGGCTGGCGCGGTGGAGGTGATCGCCAAACCACCGGCGGGTGTTAAACAGTTTCTGGAGGAAAATGGCAACTTGCTGGTCAGCGCGGTCCGCGCCGCCGCCTCGGCGCGCATGAGCCGGGTACGCGTAATGCCGCAGATGCCGCTGGAAGCGCGGCCCAAACTCTCGGCGGATGTGATCCTCGCGGCGCCCACCGGTGGCGGGATGTTTCAGACCACCGAGCGCATCATCGCCATCGGCACCTCGACCGGCGGCACCCAGGCGCTGGAAGTGATATTGACCGCCCTGCCGCGTACCTGCCCGGGGCTGGCGATTGTGCAGCATATGCCAGAAAAATTTACCGCTTCATTTGCCGAACGCCTTAACCGATTGAGCGAAATCGAAGTCAAAGAAGCCGCCGACGGCGACCGAATTTTGCCTGGGCGCGCACTGATTGCCCCCGGGGGTAAACATATGATGATCAAACGCAGTGGCGCGTTCTATCACGCGGAAGTGGTTGATGGCCCGATGGTCAGCCGCCACAAGCCATCAGTCGATGTGCTGTTCCGCTCCGCGGCGAAATTTGCCGGACGCAATGCGCTAGGCATCATTATGACCGGCATGGGCGACGATGGCGCCAAGGGGTTATTGGAAATGCACACCGCCGGGGCGCGCACCATTGCTCAGGACGAGGACAGCTGCGTGGTGTTTGGCATGCCCAAAGAGGCGATCAAACTCGGCGCCGCTGACGAGGTATTGCCGCTGGACACCATTGCCCGCGCAATTTGCCGTTAGGAAGAGAATTGCATGCAACTCATCTCTGGCGTGATCGAAGATGTTCTGATCGTCGAGGACAGCTTATTACATAGCCAGCACGCCGCCGCGCTTTGTCAGGAACTTGGCGTCACTCAAGTGCGCCTGGCGCGCGATGGCCAGGCTGGTCTGGAGATGCTGCATCAGCACTTGCCGCAGCTTTTGTTGCTCGACTTGGAAATGCCGCGCCTGGATGGTGTGCAAGTCCTGCAGCACATGGCAACGGAGAACCTGAAAGTGCCGGTGATCGTCACCTCGGGCAAAGACTATATGCTGATTTCCTCGGTCGAGCAAATGGGGAGCGAACTCGGACTTCAAATCATCGGTGGGCTAAAAAAACCATTGAGCGCCAATGCATTGGCCGATCTGATTCATCGCCGCTGGGGCGCGAAGCTGTCGCACCCGGCTGACGGCCCATTGTTTTCCGAAGTCGAAGTCCGCCGCGCGCTGGATCAGAATCAAATCATTCCGTATTACCAACCTAAAGTCGTACTAAAGGGTGGCGAGCTTAAAGGGGCTGAAATGCTGGCGCGCTGGCGCCACCCCGAACTCGGGATCATTCCGCCATCGCGCTTCATCCCGGTGATTGAGCACTGCGGCTGGGCAACCGAACTCACGCTACTGATGCTGCAATATGGACTGACGCAATGGCAGGAGTGGGTGCGCATCGGGTTACGCTTGCCGCTCTCGGTCAACCTTTCTCCGTTGTCGCTCAGGGGCGATTACTTGGTACGGGAAATTGAGCAGCGCTTACAATCAAGCCGGGTACCCGCGCGTCAGATGATGTTTGAAATCACCGAAACCGCCGTGGTCGAGAATCTGGCCGAAGCGATTGGCATTGCAGCCCGTCTACGGCTTTCGGGCTTTGGCCTGTCGATCGACGACTTCGGTACCGGCTTTGCCACCTATCAGCAATTAACTCGCTTCCCGTTCACCGAATTGAAGATCGACCAGTCGCTGGTGACTTCCGTCCATGAAAAACCTCATTTGGTGGCGATTCTAGACAGCATGATCGATTTGGCTCAACGCATGCAATTGACAACCGTGGCCGAGGGTATCGAAACCGATACCGATTTACACTTCATTGAACAACGCGGCTGTGTACTGGGTCAGGGATATTTGATGGCGCGACCAATGGATGCATCGTCGTTAGAGGCCTGGGTCAAAGCCCGCCCGGCGCCTCCGCGTCAGCATACGCACTCAATAACGGATATTTAATCGTTTAAACACGTTAAAGTTGAGTACACGAATAGCGGATCAAGATTGGACCCAGCGTTGCGGGCGCCCGGTCACCCGCTGGAAGCCAGGGATAGATGAAGGACTAATCACGATTTTGAAAATGGCGCGTACTGGAAGCGCGGATGCTCGCGATTTCAATCGCGGTTTCCCACTTGGCTTCCAGACGCGTGAGTCTACGCTCGTGATCACGCAGTTCTCGCGACACACTCTTGAGACTTGCGCCCACACTACGCACGTCTTCAGCCAATTTTAGGGCTGAGCGTAGCGCCACCAGCGCATCGGTCAGTGATCGCATGCCATGGACTCCTGCCCCCGAGTCATTTCCGCCAAGGTCTGCTCCAGCGCTTGCAAGCCATCGGTCAGCGCCGATTTGGCCAGATCGACCGAACAGGCCAGCTCTAGGGTCAAACTTTTTAGCAGCTCTTCATTCTCAGCGCAGGAGTATTCACAACGGCGGCGTACCAACTCTGAAACACTCACTCCCTCCTGCAGTGCTTCACTCGCTAAAAACGCCTTAAACTCCGGAGTAGTCAGTACCGTAATGCGTTCGGATTTCATCGGGCTCTCCTCAAGGAACAACGACCATTACTTTATGCATCAAAGGGCATACGACTCAAGGCAGCACGGTCAGTTCCCCCAAAATCGCGGTCAACACGGAACCGGGTTGAGTCATCGATGAACAACAGCTAGACGACCGGTCTAATTATAACTATAATGCACGCATGAGCTCCGAAACCAGTCACATGCGCCAACATATTCTCGATACCGCCAAGCCGATTATTTTAGGCAAAGGCTTTTCCGCCGTCGGGCTCAATGAAATTCTGGCCGCGGCCGAAGTGCCCAAGGGTTCGTTTTATCACTATTTCAAATCCAAGGAAGCCTTTGGCGCGGCTTTGTTAGATAGTTATTTCACCGGTTATCTACAGCAGTTGGAACAGCGCTTATCGCCAGAAGGTTTAACCCAGCGAAAACAATTTCTACAGTACTGGGAATTGTGGAGGGAGACTCAGTCAAATGACGACGCGCAGGCTAAATGCCTGGTGGTAAAACTTGGCGCTGAAGTGTGCGATTTATCCGAGGCCATGCGCGATGCACTGGAGCATGGAACGCACCGAATTATCGAGCGATTGGCTGATTGCCTGCGTCAGGGCATAGCACTCGGTGATTTTCCGTCCAGTGTGGACCCGCAATCAACGGCATTGAATTTATACAATTTGTGGCTGGGCGCCAGTCTGATCAGCAAAATTCGACATGACCGCAGCGCGTTCGACGCAGCAATGAGTGCCACACTGCAATTACTAGGAGCCTGTCGGTCTTTGGGATGCGAAAGCGAAAAAATGGATGCGACAGACCAGAATACGTCGGATTCGCAGGCCAATAGTTGTTCTATTGGTCAAGAAGCCGGCGGAGTCTGGGCCGAGCAGCCACTTTTGCAGCCACAGGCGCCAAAGTCCGACAGGCTCCCTGGACCGGCTTAACCGTCACAGACGGCGCGGGGAAACATTTCGACAAATACTAGACGACCAGTCTATTAAAAGGATTGTCATGAATTCAAATCACGTTAGTCATCGCCGCATCGTTCTGAACTCACGCCCGGTTGGCGCGCCGAACGCACAGAATTTCCGCTTGGAAAGCAGCCCGCGGCCCGAGCCGGAGCAAGGCCAGATGCTGCTGCAAACACTGTATTTGTCGCTCGACCCCTATATGCGCGGGAGAATGAGCGATGCCGCTTCGTACGCAGCGCCGGTGGATCTTGGCGCGGTCATGGTCGGCGGCACCGTGTCGCGCGTCGTGGTCTCGCGCCATCCAGACTACCAGCCGGGTGATTTGGTTCTGAGTTATAACGGCTGGCAGGATTACGCCCTGTCCGATGGCGCCCAATTGGTTCGTCTGGCCCCCGATATGGCGCAACCATCGCAGGCCTTAGGTATTCTGGGCATGCCGGGCTTTACCGCCTATATGGGCCTGTTGGACATTGGCCAACCCCAAGCGGGTGAAACGGTGGTGGTCGCCGCAGCCAGCGGCGCCGTGGGGTCGCTGGTGGGGCAAATCGCGAAGCTCAAAGGCTGCAAAGTGGTCGGGATTGCCGGCGGAGCGAAAAAATGCAGTTATGTGGTCGATGAACTGGGTTTCGATGCCTGTATCGATCATCGGGAGCCCGACTTTGCCGCGCAATTGGCCCTCGCCTGCGCAGAGGGTATTGATGTGTATTTTGAAAGCGTTGGCGGCGCGGTCTTCGACGCGGTATTGCCATTACTGAACGTCTCGGCGCGTGTCCCTCTATGCGGGCTGATTTCCAGCTACAACGCCACCCGCCTGCCTGACGGACCGGATCGGCTTGGGCTGTTGATGCGCACCTTGTTGACTCGCCGCATCAAAATGCAGGGGTTTATTATTTTCGATGACTACGGCGCGCGCTATGGCGAATTTTTCGAGCAAATGAGCCGCTGGCTGGCCAATGGACAAATCAAATTGCGTGAAGATCTGGTTGAAGGACTGGAACTGGCGCCGCAAGCCTTGATTGGCCTGTTGACCGGCAAGAATTTTGGCAAAGTTGTGGTACGCGTTGCCACAAACTGAACGACATCACCAAACTCACTCTGAACAGGAACAAACAATGAATATATTAATGGTTCTCACTTCACACGACAAACTCGGCACAACCGGGCAGAAAACCGGCTTTTGGCTGGAAGAGTTCGCCGCCCCTTTCTATGTGTTCAAGGATGCCGGCGCTCATGTAACGCTGACGTCGCCATTGGGAGGACAGCCACCGCTTGACCCTAAAAGCGACGATCCGACGTTCCAGACCGAAGCCACCCACCGTTTCAAGGCAGACCCAGAGGCACAAAGCGCCTTGGCCAGCAGCACTCCCCTGAGCCAAATTAACGCCGCCGATTTCGATGCGGTGTTCTACGCCGGCGGCCATGGACCGCTATGGGATCTGGCGGAAGATCCGCGATCCATCTCGCTGATCGAAACCATGCTGGCGGCCGGCAAGCCGGTCGCCGCCGTGTGCCATGCCCCCGGTGTTCTGCGTCATGCTAAAAATCCGGATGGCAGCTCGGTCGTCAACGGCAAGACGGTCACCGGCTTTACTAACACCGAGGAAGAAGCTGTGGGGTTGACCCAAGTCGTGCCATTTCTGGTGGAAGACATGCTCAAGGCCAATGGGGGGAAATTCTCCAAACTGGCCGACTGGCAGCCCTACGTCCTCAGCGATGGCGCCTTGATCACCGGACAGAATCCGGCATCCTCCGAGCCGGTGGCCCAGGCCTTGCTGAAAATGTTAGGCTGAGTCACACACACCAGACCAAATAGATAAAATAATATCGGCGCCCATTTGGCGCCGATATTATTTGTAGCGAGTAAGTGGGCTGGCTGGTTTACAATCAGGAAATAAGCGCTCATCGCACTCGCAACTGATTGGAGACCCCCATGGCATTCGCCCCCGAAAACGTCAGCATGGCGTTATTTTGTGATTTTGAAAACGTCGCTCTCGGCGTGCGTGATGCCAAATACGAACAGTTCGATATCAAGCCGATTCTAGAACGTCTATTGCTCAAGGGCAGCATTGTCGTCAAGAAAGCCTATTGCGACTGGGAACGTTATAAAGGCTTTAAAGCCACCATGCACGAAGCCAATTTCGAGCTGATCGAGATTCCGCACGTGCGTCAGTCCGGCAAAAATTCGGCGGATATCCGCATGGTGGTCGATGCGCTGGACCTGTGCTACACCAAGGCGCACGTCAATACTTTTGTCATCATCAGCGGCGACTCTGATTTTTCTCCGCTGGTCTCCAAACTCCGTGAGAATGCCAAACAGGTCATCGGTGTCGGCGTCAAGCAATCGACTTCGGATCTACTCATCGCCAACTGCGATGAATTCATTTTTTACGATGATCTGGTGCGCGAAAGCCAGCGCGCGGCGGCGAAACGCGATACGCGCGGCGCGGCGCACAATGTCAAGCGATCACCCGAAGAAGAAAAGCACCGCAAGGACGAGCTGGAAGCGCGCAAAACTCAGGCAATCGAAATGGCGGTCAAGACCTTCGAAGCGCTGCTATCGGAACGCGGTGACAGCGGCAAGATTTGGGCTTCGGTATTGAAAGAAGCCATTAAACGCCGCAAGCCTGACTTTAGCGAGTCGTATTATGGCTTCCGTGCCTTCGGTAATTTACTGGAAGAAGCTCAGGCGCGCGGTCTGTTGGAATTCGGGCGCGACGAGAAGTCCGGGGCTTATGTGTATCGCAGCAACGGCGGCGGCGCAACACCGGTGGCCGAGGCCATAACACCCAGCATCACCAGCGCGTCCAAGGGTCGCGGTCGTGGCCGCAGCCGGGCAAAGCCAGCGCCAACCGAGGCCAAACCGACGGCGGTCAGTACCGAGGAACTCTCCATCGTTGAAACCGAGCTCGCGAGCAACGACGTGCATGAAGCCCCGGTGAAGGTCACGGGCCGCCGCTCGCCGCGCGCGCAGAAACAGCTGCCGAAGAGCCTCGCCGCGATCGAAGCGGAGCCACTGCCCGTCGCTATTGCGGCGCCCGTGGTCACCACGAGTGAAATCCCAGAGAAAAAACCGCGCGCCAGCGCGCCAAGAAGTCGGCGCAGGCAGCCTAGCCCAGTGCCCATCGAAGCCGAACCCGCGCCCGCGCCGGTGGCCATTGCCGAGCCGGAAAAGAAACCCAAGAGCCGGCGCCGGGTCGCTAAACCGGCCAGCGGCGAAGAGAGTCAATAATCCAGCCGACTTCCGGCTTAAGGGGATGGCGCGGTGATGCATCAAATGAGTGTATCTGGCGTCCCTGTCCGCAGAACCGCAGGCAGGGCCGAACTTCCTTCCGCTTTGCAAGGCGTCAGCTCGGCCCTGCCTGTGGCTCTGCTTTCGATTGTGGTTGGATTCCGACAAATCCACCGGCCCATCCGGAGATAGCTCCACCGTGCGCAGTTTCCGCTAAAATTCAGCTTGCCCCTGCACGAGGACCCACCATGTTTTGTGACCATATAGAGAATCGCGCCAACTGCGGCTTGCCCGCCGAATTACGCGATGCCCTCGACTTACTTCCCGAGCTCGCGCAACTCGCTCCCGGTCGTTATCCCATCAATGGCGACAAACTGATTGCGCTGGTACAAGAGATGGAGACATTGGTGCGAGCGCAGGGTCGCTTCGAACACCACACCCGCTATCTTGATGTGCAATATCTGGTGAGTGGTCGGGAAAAAATCGGCTACCTGCCCGCGGGGACGCAGACACTGTTACTGGAAGACAGGCTAGCGCAGGATGATATCGCGTTCTCAAGTAGCCCGGTTGCGCCCTGCGAACTGATTTTGCACCCCGGCATGTTTGCGGTATTTTATCCGGGCGAACTGCACCGCCCCTGCGGCGCTCCAGAGACACCCGAGCGGATACGCAAAGTCGTATTGAAGATCAAACTGAATGGGGAGACGGGTTAATGGAGGCCAGAGTGACCGAGTTGGAAGTCAAAATCGCGTTCCAGGACGATTTGCTGGATACGCTCAACCTGACGGTCAGCCGACAACAGCAACAAATCGACCTGCTGCAACAGCAGCTGCGGCTGTTATATCAGCAGATGCGCGCCAGCAACAACGACGATGATCCAGCGGGAGGATCCGAGGTTCCACCCCATTACTGACCCGCGTATTAAATGACAGCGGGGGCTTGCCATCGGCTCACCCCCACGGATCATGCAGATTGATGATTAGCTAATCTCCAGCGGTATCATCGTGGGTCTCATGCACGCCGCCACCTAGCACCTTATACAAGGTCACCCGGTTACTCTGAGCGGACAACTTGACCGTGATCAGGCTTTGCTGCGCCGAGTACAGACTGCGTTGCGCGTCCAGCATCGTCATATAGCTGTCGATGCCATTTTTATAACGCGCGCTGGCTAAGCGGTAGTACTGCGCCGAAGCGTCCACCTCGGCCTGTTGCGCCTCTAATTGCCGTCCGATACTGCCGCGCACCGCCAGCGCATCCGCCACCTCCTTGAACGCGGTCTGAATGTCTTTTTCATACTGCGCCACATCGATGTCGCGCGTGGTCTTGGCCACATCCAGGTTGGCGTTGAGCTTCCCGCCCTCGAAGATCGGCAGATTCAGCTGCGGAATAAAACTCCAGGTGCCGCTGCCGCTCTTGAACAATCCCCCCAGATCCGTACTGCCACTACCGGCGTTAGCTGTCAGGGTAATGCTCGGGAAGAACGCGGCGCGCGCGGCGCCAATATTGGCGTTATCCGACTTCAAGGTATGCTCGTCGCCACGGATATCCGGGCGACGCTGCAACACAGCGGAAGACAGCCCCACCGGGACATCTTTAAACAAGGCGGCGCTATCCAGGCTACCAACCGGTACCAGATCTTGCGGCACCGGAGCACCCAGCAATAACGCCAGAGCATTGGTGTCTTGCGCCACCTGGCTGGTATAGCTGGCCGCGTCCGCGCGCGCCGATTCGACGCTGGTTTGCGCCTGGCTCACATCCAACCCGGACACAATCCCCAACTTAAAGCGACTTTGGGTCAGACTATAGGTTTGCTCTTGGCTGGCGAGCGTCTCTCCGGACAGTCGCAGACGCTCCTGATCCGCGCCCAAGGTCAGGTATGCGCTAGCCACCTCGGCAATCAGGGTGATCTGCTCGGCATTGCGCGCTTCCTCGGTCTGTAAGAAAGACTCCAGCGCCTTGTCCTTGAGGTTTTGCAAACGGCCGAAGAAATCCAGCTCATAGGAACTGAAGCCCACGCCCGCCGTATAAGTGTGCGTCACCCGCGCGGAACCCGGAGTGGTTAGCTGAGTGGCGGTTTCGGCATGGTCGCCGTTCGCAGTGGCACTGATTGAAGGGAAGAGGTCTGCACGGGCAATGCCATACTGAGCGCGCGCCTTCTCAATATCCAGTGCAGAGATACGCAGATCGCGGTTGTTCGCCAGGGCGATCTCCACCAACTTTTTCAGGCGCGCATCGAGAATAAACTCACGCCAGCCGATGTCGGCCGCGCTGGCGTCATCCGCCGCCGAGGGCGCGCCATAGGCGGGGCCCGTCGGCCATTGGGCCGTCACTGGCGCCGCCGGGCGCTGATACCCCGGCGCCAGCATGCCGCTGCAACCGGAGAGTAAGGCGGCCAATACCGCCATGCTTAATGTGGAGCGAATCATACTATTTCCTCCGCGCGATCACTGGTCGGCGTGGGCTTGACTTCGACCTTGCTCTTGAACACTTTACGTACTTGCACGAAGAACAAGGGGATCAGGAAAATACCCAGCGCGGTGGCGGCAAACATCCCACCCAGCACCCCGGTACCGATAGCGTGCTGGCTGCCGGAACCGGCGCCATTGCTGATCGCCAGCGGCATCACCCCCAGGCCGAAGGCCATCGAGGTCATCAGGATTGGACGCAGCCGCATGTGCACCGCCTCCAGAGTGGCATCAATGACCGAACGCCCCTGCTCCTCAAGACTCTTGGCGAATTCGACAATCAAAATCGCGTTCTTCGCCGCCAAGCCCACCGTGGTTAACAGCCCCACCTGGAAGTACACGTCGTTCGACAGTCCGCGCAGCCCGGTGGCCAGCACCGCGCCAATCACCCCCAGCGGCACCACCAGCAACACCGCGAACGGAATTGACCAGCTCTCATACAAGGCCGCCAGGCTCAGGAACACCACCAGCACCGAAATCGCATACAGCGACATCGCGCCCGAACCCGCCAAGCGTTCTTGGTACGACAGGCCGGTCCAGGAAAAACCGATCCCCGCAGGCAGTTTAGCCGCCATTTGTTCCATGGCGTTCATCGCCACACCAGTACTCATGCCGGGCATCGGCTGACCAAGGATCTCGATGGCCGACACCCCGTTATAACGCTCCAGACGCGGCGAGCCATAGGTCCAGTGCGCCTGGGCGATGGCCGAGAACGGCACCATGGCGCCACTACTGTTACTCACGTACCAGCGATTCAAATCTTCAGGTTGCATACGGAACGGCGCATCAGCCTGCAGATACACCTTCTTCACCCGACCACGGTCAAGGAAGTCGTTGACGTAAGAACCGCCCCAAGCGACCGATAGCACGCTGTTAACGTCCGACATCGATAGACCGAGCGCACCGGCGCGCGCCTGATCGACATCCAGCTTGTACTGCGGCGTGTCGCTGAGTCCATTGGGCCGCACCGCCACCACAGCATGGTTTTTAGCCGCCATCATCAATAGTTGATTACGGGCGTCCATCAGTTTGGCGTGCCCCAGACCCCCTTGATCTTGCAACTCAAAGTCAAAGCCAGAGGCATTGCCCAACTCCATCACCGCTGGCGGAACAAAAGCAAACACCGAGGCATTGCGAATCTGCGCGAAGGCCGCCATGGCGCGTCCGGCAACAGCCGCGGCCTTTTGGTCCGCGGCCTTGCGCAGATCCCAGTCTTTCAACATCACAAAGCAAATCGCAGTGTTTTGCCCACTACCGCCAAAACTGAAACCAGCCACCGAATACACTGATCTCACATTGGCTTTTTCATCCACCAGGAAATGCTTTTCGACCTGCTTGACCACTTCCAGCGTGCTCTCTTGCGTCGCGCCCGGCGGCAGCAGAATCTGGGTAAACACGATCCCCTGATCCTCCTCCGGCAAGAACGAGGTTGGCAAACGCACATACATCACCACCATCACCACCACGATACCCAGGTAGATGAAAGAGAAGCGGGTCGAGCGCGCCAAAATGCGACCCACCAGCGTTTGATAGCGCCGGCTATTGCGCTCAAACATACGGTTGAACCAGCCAAAGAAACCCTTATGATGTTTGTCGTGATCTTTTTCCACCGGCTTGAGCAAGGTAGCGCACAAGGCCGGGGTCAGCACCAGGGCCACCAGAACCGATAGCGCCATGGCGGAGACGATGGTGATCGAGAACTGGCGATATATCACCCCGGTGGAGCCACCGAAGAAGGCCATCGGCACGAACACCGCCGACAGCACCATGGCGATGCCGACCAGGGCGCCGGTAATCTGCGACATCGACTTGCGCGTGGCTTCTTTCGGTGACAAGCCTTCCTCACTCATCACCCGCTCGACGTTTTCCACCACCACGATCGCATCATCGACCAGCAGCCCGATGGCCAGCACCGTGCCAAACATGGTCAGGGTATTGATCGAGTAGCCACAGGCATACAAGATGCCAAAAGTGCCAAGCAGCACCACCGGTACCGCGATGGTCGGGATCAAGGTGGCGCGGAAGTTCTGCAGGAACAGATACATCACCAAGAACACCAGCACAATAGCTTCGGCCAGGGTCTTGATCACTTCGCGAATCGAGATACGCACGAACGGCGTGGCGTCGAATGGCGTAACCACTTGCATGCCGGTCGGGAAGAACTTCGAGAGTTCCTTGACGCGGGCCTCCACCGCTGAGGCGGTCGCCAGAGCATTGGCTCCCGTGGCCAGGCTAATCGCAATCCCGGTCGCCGGCTTGCCGCCATAACGCGAGATCGTGTTGTAGCTTTCGCCACCAAGTTCGATGCGCGCTACATCGCTTAAACGCACAGTCGAACCATCACTCAACGTGCGCAGCAGAATGTTGCCGAACTGTTTCGTAGTATGCAGCAGCGACTGCGAGGTCACGGTCACGTTCAAGCGTTGGCCCTTGACCGCCGGCGTGCCCCCCAACTGCCCGGCGGAGACTTCGGCGTTCTGCGCGGTAATCGCCGTCGATACATCGGCCGGCGTCAGCTTATAGTTGTACAACTTATTGGGGTCTAGCCAAATGCGCATCGCATATTGCGCGCCAAACAGCTGGACACTGCCAACGCCGTTAACCCGGCTGATAGCGTCGAGCACATTGCTCGATACGTAATCGGACAAGTCATTGCCGTTCATGCTGCCATCGGTGGAAATAAAACCGAGCACCTGCAAGAAGCTGGAGGAGGATTTGGCGACGGAAATCCCTTGCTTCTGCACCACCGTGGGTAAACTGGGCGTTGCCAGCTGCAGCTTGTTCTGTACCTGTACCTGGGCGATGTCGGCATTGGTGCCGGCCTCGAAAGTCAGGGTAATTTTCGCATTACCGGAAGCATCACTGGTCGATGACATATAAGTCAGACCATCAATGCCTTTCATGTTCTGCTCGATAACCTGAGTCACCGTGCTATCGATGGTAGAGGCGGAGGCACCGGGATAGGTGGCACTAATCGCCACCTGAGGCGGGGCGATATTCGGATACTGCGCGATCGGCAGCTCGGTGATCGCCAATAGGCCGGCCAGCATGATCAGAATTGCGATCACCCAAGCAAAAATCGGGCGATCAATAAAAAAACGCGACATGAGTTATTCTCCAGAATCCGCGGGATTGGCTGCCGCAGCCGGCACTGCTTTGACCGGCATGCCCGGTCGAATCTTCTGCAAGCCGTCGACAATCAACTGGTCACCAGGATTCAATCCGGCGTCCACTAGCCATTGATTGCCAATCGCATGGGTAATCTTCAGGATTCGGGCCGCGACCTTACCATCGGCGCCGACCACCATGGCCACCGCATTACCCTTGCTATCGTGGGTCACGCTGTCTTGCGGCACCAGAATCGCCTTCTCGTTGACGCCTTCAACCAAACGAGCGCGCACATACATGCCAGGCAGCAAATCATGTTTGGGATTGGGGAAGATCGCGCGCAGGGTGATCGCGCCAGTACTCTGATCCACGGTCACGTCGGAAAACTGCAACTTGCCTTCCAGCGGATAGACGCTGCCATCTTCCAGCGTGAGCTTGACGCGGGCCTGGTCGGCGCCCGCGCTCTTGATCAGCCCGCTGGCCAGATCGTGTTTGAGCTGCAATAACTCACCATTCGAGCGTGTGACATCGACGTAGATTGGATCGAGCTGTTGCACCGTGGCCAACGCGGTGGTCTGGTCGGCGGTCACCAGCGCGCCCGGGGTGACCGTGGACTTGCCAATGCGCCCGGACACCGGTGAAAGCACGCGGGTGTAGTTGAGATTGATGCGCGCGGTTTCGAGCGAGGCGCGATTGGACGCTACATCTGCCTGCGCCGCTTTCTGCGTCGCAACCACATCGTCATAGTCCTGTTGACCTACAGCATTGATACCGATCAATTGCTTATAACGCTCGGATTTAAGATTATCGGTCGCCAGGGTAGCCTCAGCCTTGGCCAGCGCGGCGGCGGCGCTGTCGACACTGGCCTTATAGGTTGCCGGATCGATTTGATACAGCGTTTGCCCAGCCTTGACATCACTACCCTCGGTAAACTGGCGCTTGAGAATAATGCCGCTGACTTGCGGCCGCACATCGGCAACGGTGAAGGCCGAGGTCCGCCCGGACAATTCGGTGTCGAGCGCCACGCGTTGCGGCGCCACCGCCAGAACGCCGACCACAGCCGGACCGGCGGGCGGCGCTTGAGTCCCATGATCGCCACAGCCCGACAGGGCAAGACTGACAGCCAGTACCGTCAGCGACGTCCTTAACACGATGGTTTTATTTATCTGCATACAACACCCGTAAAAAGTAAGAAGACATACCGGCAGCGTGATGCGGCACACAAACACAGTCAGACGCCACAACAACAGTCACTACATCAACAATAGTTCGAACGTTCATTCTATGCTACACTTTTAACCCAAGCAAGCATCAAACCATTAATGAATAATGAATTCTTTACACAGCGAGGTATCGCCATGACGGAGCGCACCCCTCAAACAATCGAACCTGAACGCGCGCAACTGCGCCGCAATCAGGTATTGGACGCCGCGTCGGCATGCTTTCGCCGCTTGGGATTTCACGGTTGCAGCATGGCATTGCTGGCCAAAGAGTCCGCCATGAGCGTCGGGCACATTTATCATTACTTCGAGAACAAAGAAGCGATTATCGACGCGATTGTCACGCGCGATTTGAGCGACTCCATGGATGAAATTGATCAGTTGCGCTACAGCGAGCATCTGCATGAAGATATGATCGAAGGCTTGGATAAGCCGATTGACCGGTGTTTGAATCCGGAGAATGCCGCCTTGCAATGCGAAATCCTGGCCGAAGCGGCGCGTAATCCCAACGTGGCGACCATTGTGCAAAGCGCCCATGCGCAAGTCCTTGAACAGGTGTCCGAACTGCTTCAGCATGGCAGCAACCCCGCTTTAAGCCCCGAGCGGCTTGGGGCTAAGGTTGAAATTATTGGCGCATTGTTTGACGGGTTGATGGTTCAGGCAATTCGTAACCCGCAGATCAACCGTGACGCGCTTCTCACCATATATCGCTCGACCATACGCCATATATTGGAACAGTAGTCTAGATCACGACTCACTCATTTACATATAACAACAATAATAGATAATTTTTACACATAACTTCCAGTGATTCGGCGGCGGCGTGTGATAAAGCCGGTTGGGAGTACGCGCCGCGCGACAGTTTGGCGTGGGTCCGGTCGTCCGCGCGCGCGTTATCCGGCCTGACCCAAACCGCGCGCCGCCGTCGGTGACACTAGGGTACCAAGAGCGTCACTGGATTCGGCGACGCTCTGGCGCATGGCGATAAAAAACTGGATAAACGCTTGGGGCGGCATGGGTCGGGCAAACCAATAGCCTTGCATCACATGACACTCCATCGCCAATAGCGCATCGTGCTGCTCTTGCGTCTCCACCCCCTCCGCCACCACTTGCAGCCATAAATTGCGCGCCAGAGACAGCGTTGCTTTGATAATCGCGCTATCCTCAGCATCGCCGGGCAAAGTTTGCACAAAGGACTGATCAATCTTCAAGCGGCTGATCGGGTAACGCTTCAGTCGCGACAGCGAAGAATAGCCGGTACCGAAATCATCCAGGGCAAAACTGCAGCCCAGGGCCAAGAGCGCATGAAAGTGGGACAGATTCTGATCGTCATCGTCCATCAACGCGCTTTCAGTTAGCTCTAGTTCGATGGCGCCTGGCGCCACCTGATAAGCCCGAAACAAACCGGCAACCACCTGTGGTAGATCACTGCGCGCCAGCTGCACGGGGGACACGTTGACTGAAATCGGCAGATGGATGCCGGCCTCGGCCCACTCGACCGACTGGCGACAGGCTTCGGTCAGGACCCATAGTCCGAGCGGCACAATCAGACCGGAGCGCTCCGCCAGCGGGATAAATCCTCCGGGCATTAATAGGCCGCGCACCGGATGCTGCCAGCGCACCAACGCTTCGCAGCCGACGCACAGACCACTGCTTGCATCGATTTGTGGCTGAAAATGCAGCAAAAACTGCGCGGGGTCTTCTAGTAAAGCGCGATGTAAGTCTTGCTCCAGCGTCAGCCGCTCAAGCGCGTTGGCATTCATTTGCGCCGAGTAAAAACGCATGGTGTCGCGTCCGGCGCCCTTAGCGGCATACATAGCCAGATCAGCGTGCTGCAGCAGCGTATCCGGGTCCGAGCCATCCTGTGGAAATAATGCCACGCCAATACTCGCCGTCGTATGCAGTTCATGCTGATCCACGACCACTGAGCGTAGAAACGTCGCCAGTAAATCTTGGCAAATCGTTTGAACCTGCTCTAGGTCATCGTAGGGCAACAACACCACAAACTCGTCGCCGCCATGCCGTCCCAGCAGAGACCCAGCGGGGAGCGGCAACAGCAAACGCCGAGCAATTTGCACCAGCAACTTATCCCCCACCGGATGCCCCAGGCTGTCGTTGACGGTCTTGAACTCATCGAGATCCAAAAACAGCACGGCAAAGCGCTGAAGACTGCTTTGCGCCTCGCTCATCAGCTGCTGTGCGCGCATCAGCCAGCACGCCCGATTCAATAGCCCGGTCAGGCTATCGTGCATCGCCAGAAACTCGACCCGCACCTCGGCTTTCTGAGTCGCATCCAACTGCTGCTGCAGTTGCTCATTGCTCTGCGCCAACTGATTGGTGCGCACTGCCACCTCGGTTTCGACCCGGCGCGTATAGCCAGTGGAAATCAGCAAGAAGGCGCCAAGCAGGCCGCTAATCGCCCAACCGACCACGAATAAGGTCCACTCCAGCCAGCTGCGCAGCCCCGCCAGGTAACTGGCATTGGCGCGCAAACGCAGCACCCAGTGCCGGCCCGCAAAATTAAAGCGGCTAATCACATGTGGGCCTCGGGCCAGCCAGGCGGCAAGCTCGCAACGCTCCGGCCCCGCCAAGCGCTCGATGGACGCGGGAATGCTCTCATCCGCCAAGCAGATATCAATGGCATGGCGCGTGGCGCGTCGCTGCACCACGCCCAGAACATCGTCCATGCGGAACACGCTGGAAACCACTCCCACTAGACGTCCGTCACGAGCCGCGCCGACCGGCTGTCTCACGCTCTGATACAGCACGATACCGCGTTGCGCGCCGGACTCCTGCACCAAGCGCAGCCCCGCGCTCGCCGCGGGTTGACCACTCAGCAGCGTCTGTTTAAGCGCGCGGGCCAACGGCGGCGATGACAGAATATCCAAGCCGTAGGCCTGGCGATTGTTGTCCAAGGGGTCAATCAACTGTAATGGCAAATACATCGGACGCGACGGCGAAACAAACAGGCCACCCGCGGCATTACGCGCCATGATCGGATGGTCTTGCAGGCCCTGGTGTTCGAACGCGGCGCGCGAGAGAGCGTAGACCGCCGGACTCCAGGCCAAATTTTGTGTCCCGGGGAATCGTTGCAACCATGGCTGAGCCAACCGTTGCCAACTGGAGGCTGAATCCGCTGGCGCCAATGCCTGAGCCTGACTCAGCGACAAAACAACATCCAACTGCGCTTCCAGGCGCGAGCGCAGCAATTGGTCAACCTGATCCGCATCGCGGTTGAATTGCCCCTGGATGCGCTGGCTTTCCCAGCGATGGATCAAGCTACTCATCACCGCGATCAATACGATGCAAATCAGAATCGGCACGCTGATCATCCAGGCGCGCGCGCGCCACTCGCCGCGCTCCCGGCCAAACCAGGCCAGCATCAACGGCAACACGACAATGCAGCCAAAGGTATCGCCCAGCCACCAGCTCCAGGCGTTAAATAACGCGTCTTGCCAGGCAATCACGCCGAGCAGCGTCAGTACGCCAACACTGAGCAGGGATGAGAGCAAGCAAGAAACGGGGATCGCGCACAACATCAGTCGCAGCACATCGCGCGCATGATCCAATCGATTGGGCCAGCCGACCCAGGCCCGGATCAAGCCGACGCCCAGCCAGGCCTGCGCGCTCGCCGCTAGCGGCACCAGCAGCACGCTGCTCCAGCCGATGCCGTAGGCGCCGGACTGCCAGCAAGCCACCAGCTGCACCAGCATCGAGCCCAGGAATACGCCCGGCCACAGTTCACAGCCCCACAGCAGCAAACTCAGCAGCGCCACTCCGGCGGCTGGAAAGAAAGGCGCGGTATAGCCAGGGGGAATCGCGGGATAAAGCGCCAGCAGACCGGTCAGCCCGTAAGCCACAGTCAAGCATAAAATTGAGCGAACAGCCGCGCGCGAAAAAAGCATGTCACAAAGGCGGAAATGAGGCAATAAACGACAATAGCATGAACACATGTCATACGTCTTGGCTTGCCAACACGATAATGCAGGCCGGTGAGCAAAAAAGCGCAACTGTACGCAACTGTTCACTTTATTCGACTTCTAAAGTGGCGCGCCAACTCAGCGACGAATGGTCGCTGGCGTCAGACCGAGTTAAATCCGAGGAAGATCTATGAAATCATTTGGACACCGCGCCGTTCTCATTGCCGCCATGCTGTTGCCTGTGACCTGCATGGCCAACCCCGCTCTCCTTGAAGCCACGCCCGCGCAGCAACAGTTGGCGGCACTGGAAACCGCCAATGACGGCAGAATCGGCGTGTTCGCGCTCAATACCGCCACGAACCAGCGCATTGACTATCGCGCCAATGAACGCTTTCCTTTTTGCAGTACGCATAAAGCCATGGGCGTGGCCGCGATTTTGAAAAAGAGCATGTCTGACCCTGATTTAATGCGGCAGCGAATCACCTATGGCAGCGAAGACTTAGTGTCGTACTCGCCGGAAACCCAAAAGCATATTGACGAGGGGATGACGGTTCGGGAGCTATGCGCCGCCACCATGATACTGAGCGATAATTCGGCGATCAATCTGCTGGTAAAAAAACTGGGGGGGCCACAAGCCGTGAATTCATTCGCCCGCTCGATTGGGGACCATCGATTCAGACTGGACCGCTGGGAACCCCGCCTCAATACCGCGATACCCGGCGACTTGCGCGATACCAGCACGCCGGCGGCAATGGCGCGCAGTTTACGCATGCTCGTGCTCGGCGATGCACTGGCCGCCGCGCAACGCGAGCAATTCAAAACCTGGTTAATCGCGAATACCACCGGAGACGCCCGCATTCGCGCTGGCGTCCCTCGTGGCTGGATTGTCGGCGACAAAACCGGAACCGGCGACTATGGCACCAACAACGATATCGGTGTTATTTGGCCGCCGAACTGCGCGCCCATCGTCATTACGGTCTATTCCACCCAAAACCGCCGAGAGGCAAAACCGCGCGATGAGGTGGTTGCCAGCGCGACACGCATCGCGATCAATGACTTGGCGCGCCACGACCAATGTCTCAAATCAGCGCTGACTTCACCACTGGGCGGTGAATAACGAGCAAAAAAATGGCAGGCGCAAGGCCTGCCAAACAAGGTTGCCCGGCTCCAGGACAGGAATCCGCCGGGCAGGGTGTAATTCGTGGTTACAGATGCAGCCAGCGCGGCTGAGTCAAGGCGGCCGGCTGCAGTACCGCATCGAGCTGTTCGCGCGTCATCAGGCCACGCGCCAGCACAATGGCGGCGACACTGCCGCCTGTGGCGTGCGCTTCGGCCGCGACTTCATTGGCCGCGGCATAGCCGATAAACGGGTTGAGCGCGGTCACCAGACCAATCGAGTTTTCCACCAACTGGCGCAGATAGTCCCGATTGGCGCTAATGCCGCGCACGCAGTTTTCCGCCAGTGTGTCACACGCTGCGCGCAGGTGATTGACGCTGTTGAACACGCTATAAGCGATCACCGGCTCGAAGGCGTTCAGTTGTAACTGCCCGGCCTCGGCGGCAAAGCTGACGGTCACATCGTTGCCAATCACTTCGAACGCAACTTGATTGACCACTTCGGGGATCACCGGATTGACCTTGCCCGGCATGATGGAAGAACCCGCCTGACGCGCGGGCAAATTAATTTCGCCCATGCCGGCGCGCGGGCCGGAAGACAGCAGGCGCAGATCGTTACAGGTCTTGGATAGCTTGATCGCTACGCGCTTGAGTACGCTCGACAATTGCACAAAGGCGCCGCAGTCTTGCGTGGCTTCCACCAGATTGGGCGAAGTCATCAGATCAAGTCCGCACAGACCGGACAGATGTTCGCACACCAGCCGCGCATAGTCGGGGTGGGTGTTAATACCGGTGCCGATTGCCGTGGCGCCAAGGTTGATTTCACGCATCAGAGCGCATGCTTCACTGAGCCGCGCGCGGTCTTCCGTCAGCATCACCGCATAGGTTTGAAATTCTTGGCCCAAGGTCATGGGCACCGCATCCTGCAACTGGGTGCGTCCCATTTTCAGAATGTCTTTAAACTCTTGCGCTTTATCGCCAAATGCCTCACCCAGGGAAGCCATCGAGGCAATCAAGCGCGCCACGCCGAAGCAGCTGGCCAGACGCAACGCGGTCGGATACACGTCGTTGGTGCTTTGGCTCAGATTGACATGCTCGTTCGGGTGAAGAAACTGATACTCGCCTTTTTGCCGTCCCAGGTGCTCCAGGGCCACGTTGGCGATCACTTCATTGGCGTTCATATTGGTTGATGTGCCGGCACCACCCTGAATCACATCGACCACGAATTGCTCATGCCAGCGTCCGGCGCGCAATTCTTCACAAGCCACGATAATCGCCTGCGCCAGGCGGTCGTCCAGCAAGCCCAGGTCGCGGTTGGCCAATGCGGCGGCCTGTTTGATCGTCGCCAAGGCAACGATCAAATCGCTGTAGCTGGCGATGGTTTGACCGGTAATCGGGAAATTTTCGATTGCGCGCAGGGTGTGAACACCCCAGTAAGCCGTAGCGGGGACTTCGCGTTCGCCAAGCAGATCGTGTTCGATGCGGGTGCTCATGTGTGTCGCTTCCTGGTTTGCAGCAGTGGAAACGCACTCTAAGCCTTCAGCCCCACACCTGACCAATCCCGAATATCAATTTAGTTATGCAAAAAACGCATAACCTTGCGGTTATACCGGGGGGTAGTGCTCGGCCAGATACGCCCAAAAAGCGTCGAGCGCCGGGCGCCCGCGCTTTAAATCTCGGTACAGTCGAATCTCCATCGACACCACCCAGCGCTCGTCACCCGCCTGCGCCAGTTGACCGCTGGCCAGTTCGCGCGCCACGGTGCTATCCGGCAGAAATGCCACACCATGGCCTTCGAGCACCATGTTTTTCAAGCCCTCGGCCATATCGGTTTCATAACGTTGATGCAGGTGACAAGGCTCGGGCGCGTTTTCCAGCATCAACTCGGTCATCAAGCGAAAATAGGCATTCGACGCATAGCCCAGAAACGGCAACGGCTGTTCTTCCTTGCCTGGCAGGCGGTATAGCGCAAGGCCGCGCTCATCGCAACGCGCATAGGGGCGCAGACGCTCAACCCCGAGTTTGAGCCCGGCATAGCGTTCGGCGGCGAGTTCCACCGGCTGCTTCGGATGGTGATAGCACATCAGCAGGTCACAACCACCCTCAACAAAGGACAGCAAGGCATCGTGCACATTGCTGGCTTGCAAGCGGCATGACAAGGCGCCAAAACCCGCCTCAACCTGAGTCAACCATTTGGGGAAAAAGGCAAACGACAGGGTATGCGGTACCGCGAACTCCATGGTTTCTTCCGGCAATGGGCGCATACCCTGCATCAACGCGCGCGTGGCGTGAATCTGATTGAGCATGCTCACCGCCTGCTCTTTGAACACTTCTCCCGCAGGAGTGAGCTGCGTCGGATAGCTCGAACGGTCAATCAGATCACAGCCGACCCAACTTTCCAGCGCCTTGATGCGCCGAGAAAAGGCCGGCTGAGTCAAGTGCCGCGCCTGAGCCGAGCGGGTAAAACTGCCGCTCTCGGCCAGAACAATGAAGTCCTCTAGCCAGCGTGTTTCCATGAGGGGGTTAGCCTTTCACCTGCGAGAGAGGGTTGCTGCCGTTGTTTTGAAATTGCGCCGGCCAACGTTTGAGCGTCGGGTAGCCCTGTACCGCCAGAGAAAAACCACCGGGCTCGGAGATCAGACGCGCGCTGGCGCCAATCGGCAGCGGCATGATATCGGCGACGTGGCCAACCGGCAAGCCGGTCACAATCGGCAAACCCGTGCGCTCACGCAAGCCAGCCAGCATGCGCTCAAGGGTATATCCATCTGGATCGTAGCCATCGGGACGACTGCCACTGAACTGTCCGAGCAACAGCGCCGCTTGCGACCCCAACACCCCGGATTGCCACAATTGCAGCAGCATGCGTTCTACACGGTACACCTCTTCGCCCACATCCTCGATAAACAAAATGCCGCCCGGCACGTTTGGCAGATAGGGCGTGCCCACCAGACTGGTCAGCACGCTGAGATTCCCACCCCACAATATGCCGCCGACATTGCAGACATCCGCCTGCTCGGCATCGACGCGCAAGGTAAACGACTCGGAAGTCAGGACCTGCTGAAACCAATCGCGCATGAACGCGCTGGGTTCGGGCGCGGCGAAGTCGCCATACAGCATCGGTCCGGAAAACGACACCACCCCGCCCCGAGCCAGCAAAGCCAGCTGAACCGCGGTGTTATCGCTATAACCCATCAGAATCGTGCCTTGCTGTTTCAAGCGTGGGCACAGGCCGGCATAGTCAATATTCGGCAACAGCCGGGCCGCGCCATACCCACCGCGCGTGGCCAGCAAGACATCGGGCAAGGGGTCGGCCAGCGTATTCAAGTCAGCCAGACGCTCGGCGTCACTGCCGGCAAAACGCGACGCGCGACGCGCGACGCACTCTTGATTCTCCACTTGAAATCCGATGGTCCGCAGGTAGTCGATACCGCGCGTGGCGCGCGCGGTGTCGTTGACCGGACCGCCCAATGCCATCAGACGTAAGCGCGCGGGCAGTGTCGCCCGGGCGTCAGACGACGGAGCGGAACTACAAGCCGTGATGGTAATGCTCATGGAAATCAATGTCCCCAGTTTCAGAAACTGCCGGCGCGCGATGTGCATATCGCTCATTGGCATCCGCCTCTTGTGCTTTGCGCCCACACCCTGCGGTTTGCGCACCATGGGGTTTTATACCGTTTAGCCGCGGTTTGGCAAGCGGTGAGCGCGAATCGAAGCACAGGGGCTGATCTCGGGTTGCGCCCCCCTCCCGAGAGACGTCCGCACCGGCGCTCTTGCCGAACACGAATCAGGGCCAACTCAACCGCCGGCTGCAAATAGGCGAATTCTGAAATACATTGCGCGCTCAACTTAATAATACTGGCGCGGTTTTCAACCCACACTTAGAAAATCATTATGTCTATCATCAACCCCAGCAGCGCCGCCCGCCCTCCTCGCCAGGCATCAGAGAGCGGCCAGCACACTGCGGCGCAACCCAGCATCCGTTCAGATCAAACTCCCACGGCTTACGTTACCAACGACAGCATCGAAGCGATCATCAAAACCCGTAGCGCCACCAACCAGACACCGAAAATGGCGGCGGGGTGCGCCAAGGTGATGGAAGCGCTGGCACAACGCGAAATCGCCACCAGTCTGGCGGGTTACCAAAACTGGATTAGCGCGACCTACCAGGGCATGCTTGAGACCAGCGCCGTCTGGGACGATTCACAACAGAAATACTCAAGCGATGCACCGTTGGTGTTTCACGACGTCGTCTGGCAGGGCGACACCGCCCTGGTGCGCTTTCAGGGTAAGAGCGGAACATTGCGCACGCAACAAGTGACACCGACGCACCCGGGGCTCAACGCGGCGGAGAATTACGCCGTGTTGCAAAACTATCGCGCGGCGTTCGCGGCGCAAGACCAAGCACTGAGTAGCCTGGACAAAAACACGCTGCGCGTGCTGATCAAGGGGCCGAAGGGCCTACGCAACTCGGACCAAGCTAGCATACTTAGCACCCACTTGTTGGCGCGCGAGTGGAAAAACGCCAGCAACAAACTCCTGTCCAGCATGGATCTGGGGCCGGGCCGTTGGGCGCCAACCATGGAAATGGGTAAGCTGGACGGTAACTATATTATCGTGTTGAGTAACTTGGATCGGCCAGAACAGCTCAAGCCGGTCAAAATCGACCAAGCGTTGTTCCGCAAATTTTTCCAGGTGAAGCGGGTCATGGAACAGCAACTGGCGATAGTGCGAAACCAGTTGGGTCAAGACGAAGCGCGGACCTCGGACACGCCTGCCGTGGAAGCGGTACTAGACGCCAGTTATCGACTCAAACTACTGCAATTGTTCCTGTCGCCAGAGCAAAACCAAGCGGGTCATCCCGCCAGCGCGTCCGCCATCGATTATTTTTCCGGCGTGCAAAATGGATTCTCATATGCGCGCATGGCGGTCACCGGCAGCAGCGTCGCCAATGGTATTCTCAGCGCGACGGATGGTTTCATCAATAAAGCCACGGCATGGGTAGGCTGGAGCGCAAGGGGAACCCAGATCAGCCGCGCCGGACTGTTGCTCGATGTCATCAACCTGGGTCTGGCCGGCATTGAACTGGTGCGGGCCTCGCCGGAGCAACGCGCGCGCCTGGTGCCCAATGTGGTCTTTAAAACCCTGGGCGTACTCTTGGGCGCGGTCACCGTTGGCGGCGCCTACTGCGCACCGGTGACCATCCCGGCCTCAATCGCGCTGTTCGTCTGCGGCATGGGCATCGGCAAGATGGCCAAGGATCAGGCCGAGGCGCTGGATCGTTTGATCGCGCTGGGCGAAGAGTTGCAAACCATGAGTGACAGTAGTCGCGCTGGCGGCATGCGCTATGATCTGCAACAGCAGGCGCTGATTCCACGCATGGGCGCGGTGGTTCAGGACATCGATTTGACGCAGATGACGGTCGGAATGGCCTCTCCGAGCATCTACGGCTCGCAGCCCTATTCCGGCCCCGGGATGGGCAAGCCAAGTGTCAATCATGGGCAACTCATCTCACTGCTCGAACGCCAAGAGATTGCGACCAGCGCCAAACTGCCACCCGGCAGCAACGCCGCCAGCACCGTGATCTTGCCCGGCATGCCCAATTACCTGGTTGACTACAGCTATGGCGATCTGCTGGGCATTTTGGGCCGCGACGATGCGGGTCTGCGCTTCATGCGCGGCATCGGCGCAAAACAGGGTGATTTGATTGTCTCGCACAAAGCGACCGCAATGACGCAACTCACGCGTCATTATCAGGCCACGCCGGTCAAAGTAAAACTGGGCGAGGTGCCGCGTCGCCTGCAGATGCCCAAGTACCCGGATGTGTCACTCGACTCGGCCAATCGAGAGCAAGCCATGCTCTATGCTGGCATGAGGGGAAAAATCAGCTATCAACTCCAAGCCAAGCATGGGCAGTTTGTCATTGGCCTGCAATCCGGCGCCGCCAGCCTGAACCTGGAGAGCGAAGAGCCCCAGGCGACCGAATGGATATTGGACGCGCGCGATCTCGCGTCGGATGACATCAGCTTTGACGCCAACGGACTGACCGTGGGTGGCGTGCGCATTAACATCGCCGCGAAACATCAAGCCAGCAAGCTGACCATTATCGGTAAGGATGGTCGCAAACACACCCTGGATATCGCCCAGCAGCGACGCACGGCCCACGCAATGCCGGCGATCAGCGAACGCGAAATGCGCGCGCGCCAGTTGGTGGCGCTCTCCGCCCGCGAAATCGACCGCAGTATCGTCAGCTATCAACGCTATTTAAACCAGGATCTAGTCGCCTATCTCAGCGGCAGGAAACAACTCAATCTCGCAGCCGCGCCACGATTTGAGAAAGTCGAACCCGTCGGTCCAAACGCGGTGATGGCGTACTTCCGGGAAGACAGTGGCACGCTGCGCCCAGTGATGCTGGCCGCCGGGCACCCGGCCTTCCCGTTTTTACAGGCCTACCCCGCGGTACTCGCCGCCAAGCACTCATCGCTAGACGGGTTATCTGAAGCGGCGCTGCAAGGTCTGGCCCTGATCCAACGTCGCAACGCGCCGGAGCAAAACACCAAGGCGAACCTATTCGAGCACCTCGCCACGCTCGCTCCGGAGCAACGCGCTCAGTGGCTGGCCCAATTACTCAGCGGCACGGGCAGTCCATCCTTGAGCCACTTGATGTCGGCCACGCTAGAGCTGAACGTCGCCACCCCAGCCGTCGCCACCCCGGCGCCAGCACAGAGCCAAACACTGACACAGTTTGGCGCCGAATTACAGGCGATGGTCGACCAGGCCCAGGCAGGAGCCGTGCGTGTCGACCACCAACAGCAGGCGTTCTACCCAATGCCCGGCATGGTGTTTGAGGAAATTGACCTGGAAAACCAGAGCATCCGGCTTGACTCGCCACGGATTCGCGCCAAAGCGGAGCAGGATGACGATACCCTGTCCGAGCTGGTGTATCCACAAGCCAGCATGAGCGTCAACAGCTTTAGCGAAATCCCGCTGCTAGCGCGACTGAAGGCGCCGATGGAAGCACGCCTGCCGGACGGCGCTGTTTCAGCGCAAACCCTGCATTTGCCTAGCACACCGCGCTCGGTAATGACCTATGGCTATCACAACTACAACATCCCTAAACCAGGCGTGGCGCCGATTCCGGACACCGATTTTCCAGGGTCGGCGCTGGTGCGGCAATTGCAAGGCGAGGATTTCAGCGCCATCAGTCAGTCGATGCTCCCCGGGGCGATCCGCAGTGTGATCGACCAAATCGAGCATCACTATCAGCCAACGCGCACCACGATCAAGCTCGGTAGTCTGCCGCGCCGGGTCCAAATGGCGCGGATTGAGGACGCAAGGATGCAGAACAAACTCAGTTACGACCTGCGCGCCAATAGCGGCGAGTTTGAACTAGGATTGATGCCCGGCGCCAGTCTACTGCTGGAGAGTCTCAGCCCGGGGCAAACCCACTGGCGGCTCGACGCGCGCGCGCTCGATTCGGAGCAGGTGGAATTCCATGATTGGGGACTGATGGTCGGCGGAGTGCGCATCGAGATTCCAACAGGGCAAGAGGGTCTGAAACTGACATTAATCGGAAAAAACGGAGAAACCAAACTAGTACGCCCCAGCCGACGCCCGGAAATGGCGGTGAAGCAGCAACAGAGGCAGGCGATTCACGCCTGATGCGTTAACGACTTAACTGAAGAGACTCCCGCCCCCAAGGGGCGGGAGTCTGCGAAAAACTACGCCAGCAAACCCTTGACCAAGTCGATGTAGCTTTGCTTGGCGGCATCGGACGATGTGCCCTTGAGCTTGTCCCAGGCATCGAATTTGGCGCGATTGATAAAGTCCATCACCCCCGGACGCTCGCCACTGGCGTCCCCCTCGCTAGCCTGCTTGAACAAAGCATAAAGCTGTAACAAGGTCTGGTTATCAGGGCGTTCGGCCAGGGTTTTGACATCGGCCTGAGCCTGAGTGAATTCGGTTTGCAAATCAGACATTTTCTTCCTTCCCGTGTGAGGATCGACGCGCGTTCTTAGTTTTATTGTCACGAACCCTCTGAGCAGGCGTGCGATCAGAGGGCTCTTAATGGCCAGCCGGACTCCAGAGCCCGGCAAGCTATTAGTCCAACGGCATTAATTTAACACGAAACGCCGCGCCGCTACACTCGCCACGCTATCTGGCTATTTGGCGTCGAGCGCGCTTTCCAGCTGCTCTTTGGGAATCGCGCCTGAAATCATGCGGCCGTTGGCAAACACCAAGGCCGGCGTGCCATTGATGCCCAGTTTTTGACCCAAAGCCTGAATATCATCCAGCGGGGTCGCGCAGGTATCGGGTCCGGTCAGCGCCTTGCCGTCATGCATGAAGCCAATCCAGGTCGCCAGACGATCAGGCGCGCACCAGATCTGCTTGGCCTTGTGCATCGCATCCGGGTGCAACTGACTCAAAGGATAGAGGAAGGTATAGATGGTCACGTTATTCACCCCTTCCAGGCTTTCGCGTTCCAGCTTTTTGCAGAACGGGCAATCGGGGTCGGTGAACACCGCCAGTTGGCGCGCGCCATTGCCGCGCACTTCTTTGATGGCATGTTGCAGCGGCAGCGTATTCCAGGCGACCTGGCTCAACTCTGACTGGCGTTGTTCTGTCAGGCTCTTGCCGGTGCCAATATCAATCAGGTCGCCGACAAAGATGTAATTGACCTTTGAATCGACATACACCACTTGGTTGCCTTGTACATCGACCTCATAAATCCCTTTCAACGGTGTCGCGCGAACGTCGAGAATCTCGCGGTCGCTGAAGCGTTCATGAAAGGTTTTTTTGACCGCAGCCAGGCTGGCGTTATCAGCATTGGCCGAACACGACATCAGCGCCGGCAGCAGGCCGGCCAGAGCCAGACAAAATACGGTTTTTTTCATGCAAGCATCCTTTAGTTTTAACACCCGATGGCATGGCGGGCGAATTGCCGTTTCAACGGCCCAAAACGGTTAACCAGGGACAGGCCGCTATTACGCAAGCGCGCCAGCCCCGGCAATTGCTGTTGGTGAAACACATTGAATAACCCATCGCACGCCCACTGCATGCTGATCACCGACTCGCGGCGGCGCCGTTGGTAGCGGGTCAACAGCGACCAGACACCAATATCACGTTCTCCGAGGAGCAACGCCGCCAGTACGGCGGCATCTTGAAATCCGAGATTCACGCCCTGGCCGGCCAAGGGATGCACGGTATGCGCCGCATCGCCCACCAAGGCCACGCGTTCGCTGACCACCGCGCTAGGTTGAATCAGACGCAAGGGAAAAGCCACAGCCTCGGTCAGTGTCGTTAACTCGCCCAATTCGAAATTTCCGGCTTGGGCGACGGTCTCGGCCAGTTGGCGCGCATTCAGCGCTGTTAAGCGCTGGGGATTAAAGGTTGACCACACTATTGAGATGCAGTTCCCCGGCAAGGGCAGCCATGCCAAAACACTATCTCCCAAAAACCATTGACGCGCGCAATCACCATGCGCTCGTTCGCAAGAAAAATTCGCCACCACCCCTGACTGGCCATAGGGCTTGACTGCCGCGCTCAGGCCAGTCTGTTGTCGCACCCAGGAGTTGGCGCCATCAGCGCCGATCACCAGGGCCGCGCGCAACACGCGGCCATCCGCCAGCGTCAGACGCGAGTTGCTGGCATCGGTGACCAGCGCTTGCGGCGCGCAGCCTTCGAACACCTCGATTTGGCTTTGACGGATTTGCGCCCACAGCGCTGCCAGCATCCAGCGATTTTCAGCAATCCAGGCCAAGGCCGGCGCGCCGATTTCGTCGGCGGCGAACGCCAGCCGTCCGCCGCGATCGCCACGCACACCCATGCGCGCCACCGTGCCAATCCGACTCATATCGGGCCAGGCATCCAGGCTTTGCAAAAATTCACGATTGGCGGGACTGATGGCATAAATTCGCGCATCCCAGCCGCTCAACAATTGATCGGATTGGCGCGCCAAACCTTCCAACAGCGCCACACTGCGGCCTTGGCGCTCCAGCGCCAAGGCCAGACTGGCCCCAACCAGGCCGCCACCAACCACCACGACATCAAATTCCTGTTGCGGGTTCAACTTGCGACTCCCACACCAAACACCAAATGGCCGGCAAAACGCCGACGCAATCCTGGCACGCTATCCAATACATTCATTCCGATGCCACGCACGCGATTGGCCAGCATGCCGTGCGACTCGAACACCCGCATCAATCCATGGGTAAAACCAATCACCGCGCGCCGGTCAAGCCGACGCATCGCGGCATAGGCCGCCAATGCCGACGCCGCGCCCGGGTCACTTGCGCCGGACAGCGCCTCGGCTAAAGCGCAGGCATCGCGGATACCTAAATTCAACCCTTGCGCGGCCACCGGGTGCAAGGTCTGCGCCGCGTTGCCGATCAGCACCACGCGCTCGGAGTACAGACTGCTGGCACGGCGCATAGCCAAGGGAAACAACGCGGGCCGGCTCACACTCAGCACCCGCCCCTGACGTTCGCCAAACGCTTGTTGCAGCTCCGCAGCCAAGGTCGGTCCATCGGCCTGCTGCAAACGTTGCGCATCCTGATGGCTACGTGTCCAGACCAGCATGTAGCCGTCGCCATGAGGCAGTAACGCCAGCGGTCCACTTTGGCTGAAACGTTCATAGGCCACGCCGCGCGGCGCCTGCTCGGTCGCCACCTGCGCCAACAGCGCGCTTTGCTGATAATCAAATACCTGACGCGTGATGCCGGGCAGCTGGTCGATCAAGGCGCCACCTTCGGCCATCACCGCCAAGCGACAGGTCACGCGTCGCTCACCCACTTCACTCTGGCAACGCAACTCGGCATAACGCGCCAGTTGCCGAATGCCAGTGACACGGCAGCCCCACATCACTTCGACACCGGCGGCGGCGAGACGCGCATCCATGGCGCGCGTCAGCGCCGGATAATCGACCACCACGCCCAGATGCGCCAGACCGACGTCGGCGCCGCCAATCACGGTACGCCCCCAGCACCCTTGCTGCGAAATATGCACGCTATCGATGTGACTCACCGCCAAGGTCACGGGCCATGCGCCGACGCGCTCCAGGCGCGCGCGACTAGCCCAGGACAAGGCCAGGGCGCGCGCGTCGACAATGTCGGCATCGACGCCGCGCGCCTCAATCAGCAGCACGCGCCGCCCCGCTTCGGCTAACAGCAGCGCAGTCAGGGCGCCGCAAGGACCGCCGCCGACGACAACGATATCAGCGTGTTGTGGATCACGATTCATTAATTAAACTCACACATGGCCGGACATTAGCGCTTCAATATCATCAATGCGTTTTGGAACCTCTGACGTATAGACCTCATGGCCGTCATGAGTGATCAACACATCATCCTCAATGCGAATACCGATATTCTGCAAGGCTTCGGGTACATTTGGCGCCGGACGAATATACAACCCGGGCTCTACCGTCGTACACATTCCGGGCTGATACACGCGCCACTCGCCGTTAATCTTGCGCTTGCCCACGTCGTGCACATCCAGGCCAATCATATGGCCAATGCTGTGCATATAGAACTGGCGATAGGCCTGTGATTCGATCGCGCCATCCAGCGAACCACTGAGCAATTTCAGGTCGAGCATTCCCTGAACCAGAACCTTGAGCGCGGCATCGCCCGGCACATCGATGGCCACCCCCGGCGCCAGCGTGGCAATGGCCGCCAGCTCCGCGGCCAGAACGATTTGATACACATCGCGCTGCGCGCCACTAAACTTACCGTTCACCGGAAAAGTCCGGGTAATGTCTCCCGCATAGCCATTGAGCTCGCAACCCGCATCAATCAGCAGCAACTCACCATCATTCAGCCGGCTGCTATTGCCGACGTAATGCAGCGTGCAGGCATTGGCGCCGCCCGCAACGATACTTTCATAGGCGGGAGAACGCGCGCCGTTGCGCACAAAGGTATGCAACAGCTCGGCTTCGACTTGGAATTCATTCATTCCCGGACGCGTGCTCTGCATGGCGCGCACATGCGCTTCAGCCGAGATTTTACCGGCGCGGCGCAGCCAACCAATTTCGTAATCGTCTTTGATCAGACGCATCTCATCCAACCAGACCAGAGCATCGCCAAAGCGCGCGGGCACTTCGACCCCGCTTCTAAAACGACCGCGCAGCACCTCAAGCCAACCCGCCACGCGCGCGTCAAACCCGGCATTGCGTCCTATGGCCCACAACACCTGCGGTTGCCCGGCCATCAGATCGGGCATACGCGCGTCCAACTCGCTCATGGGGTAGGCTTCATCAAAACCGAATTCATCGATGGCGCCTTGCGGACCATAGCGAAAACCGTCCCAAATTTCGCGTTCCAAATCCTTTTCCTGGCAAAACAGAATGCTTTTGCCACGCTCCGCGTCCAACACCAACAACGCGCCGGGTTCAGGAAAACCGCTCAAGTACCAAAAATGGCTGTCGGGACAATAGGGATAATGGGTATCCGCGTTGCGGATGGCTTCGGGAGCGGTAGGCAAAATAACCAAACCCGCGCCAATCTGTTCGATCAATCGTGCTCGGCGTGCGCCGTAGATGAGATTCATTGCTCAGGGTCTTTCTGTCTTGAGACTGATTATAGTTTACACCGACACGCCAGAGACGTAAGCCATGACCCATGCATTTTTCTTTGCCCATGCTGGGCGCACAACGAAAAAGAGCCTGCCTCGTGGCAAGCTCTTTCTCCATCGCGCCCGAGTCGTCTAACGACCCAAGAGTCTTACTCTTCGTCGATTTCGACCGAGGTGTAGACTTCCTGAACGTCATCCAGGTCTTCCAGTGCATCCAGCAGTTTCTGCATGCGCGCGCCCTCGTCGCCAGTCAATACCGTCACGTTTTGCGCACGCATGGTGACCTCTCCACCTTCCGCCTTGAAACCGGCGGCCTCCAGCTTGGCCTTGATAGCGCTGAACTCATAGGGCGCGGTCAGAACTTCAATCGAACCGTCCTCGTTGTTCTGCACATCATCGGCGCCGGCATCCAGCGCGGCTTCCATCAACGCGTCTTCATTCAGCCCCGGGGCGAAAATCAGGCAGCCACAATGGGTAAACTGAAACGCCACACAGCCATCGGTGCCCATATTGCCGCCATACTTGGAAAAAGCATGACGCACATCGGCCACGGTACGCGTTTTGTTATCAGTCAGGCAATCGACCATCACCGCCGCGCCGCCAATGCCGTAGCCTTCATAACGCATTTCAACGTAATCGACACCTTCGAGCGTGCCACTGCCACGATCCATTGCGCGCTGGATATTATCCTTGGGCATATTGGCGTCAAACGCCTTATCCATCGCCAGGCGCAAGCGTGGATTGATATCCGGATCTCCGCCACCCATGCGGGCCGCCACGGTAATTTCCTTGATCAAGCGAGTAAAGATCTTACCGCGCTTAGCGTCGGTACGTTCTTTCTTGTGCTTGATATTCGCCCATTTACTATGTCCTGACATTCTCGCCTCAACACTTCTTGAATGGATCGCGCCACGCGGACCAAAGCCCCAGCGCCGTCAGAGCGCATTTTAGCAGTACGCCGCAGTTTACGCAGCACTGTCACGACTGAACCCTTGACCTCAAAACGGCCATCCATGAAATCACCAGTCAGAACTATCTTGATCTTGCAGTGGAAACTTCCGCTTCGCTCGGTCCCGGCTAGCATTACCCCTTTTATGTTGCTTATATGAAATCGCCCAGATCTTGGGTTTATAAGGAGATGTACCATGTTGACCACCAACACCAATCAAACTGAGCAACAACCGACAACCGGGCACAGCACCAGGCAAATTCAGATGGACTTCAGTTTTAAAAGCATCAACAACGTCGACTACGATGAGGATGCGGAAGTGGATGTGCCCGTTCCCCACAAAATTTCGGTGGATTCGTTGCCTCCATTGACACCCGACGTTCCCCGGCTGGAGTTCACGGAAGGATGCGCTCACACCCAAAGCATCCAGATACTGGACCCTTCCAGCGTATTGGCGCCCATGGGTTCAAGTACATTTGGTCTGGCAATCGGCTCGGGCGCGTTCACACCCACCGGCCAAATGTCATTCGGAATTGGCAACTCAGGGAATGTCACCAATCTACGTAGCGGCGAGGCGCTACGCTACCTGCTGGAGGTCAAAGCGAACCTGATGGAAGTGCCCGGAGAGGAGTCTGAACTTGGCGCCGAGAATCTCCATCCGGCAACCTTGATTTCGCGCGAAAGCAGCAAGATGGTCGAGATCGTCGTATACGGGGTCGATGGACTCGGAACCCAGTGCCAGTTGCAGCACATGATGGAGCAAAGCGCGCCGGTCGCCTAATCCACGCCGCCCACTGGCAAACGCAACAATCCAGTCAGTGGGCCTTTAGCATGCCGAGCATGAACTCGAACCCCTCGCGATACATCTGCTCGATATTCGGCTCCATCATTGGCAGCGCCAGGTACAGGGCGATAAACCCAATGGATAGTGTCAGCGGAAAACCGAACGACAGAATATTGAACTGCGGCGCGGCGCGCGTCATCACACCAATGGCCAGGTTGGCCACCATGAGCGCGGCAATCACCGGCAGCGACAGCCATAGCCCCCAGGAAAAGATATGCCCGCCCCACTCGGCAATCAAGCGCCAGGTAGTGGGTGGCACCGACTTGCCGATCGGCAGCACCTGAAAACTGTCAACCAGGGTCGCCAGCACCACCAGGTGGCCATTGAAGGTCAGAAACAACAACGTGACAAATAGCGACAACATGCTCGACACCGCCGGCACTTGGCCCGCATTCTGCGGGTCGAAGAACATGGCAAAACCCAGACCCATCTGCGTTGAAATCAGCAAACCCGCCATTTCCACCGCGCTCATCACCAGGCGCATGACAAAGCCCATGGATATGCCGATCAGTACCTGTTGAATCAGTATGCTGAGCCCTTGAGCCGACACCAGCGGCACGGCGGGAAACGGAGGCAGCAATGGCGCCACAATCAGCGTCAGGAACAAGGCAAAGCCCGCTTTATAGGTACGAGGCACCGCGCGCGAGGAGTACACCGGGTCGGCCATCAACACGCCGGTAATCCGAGCAAACGGCCAAACAAACAGGCCGAGCAGCGAGTTGATTTCCTGATCGGTAATCGCCAGCATCAGCCGATCACATTCGGGATGCTTTTGAACAAGCGCACGGTGTAGTCAATCAAGGTATTCAACATCCAGGGGCCGGCCAGCACCAGCGTCAGGAACAAGGCTAACAACTTTGGAATGAAGGTCAGGGTCATTTCATTGATCTGGGTGGCCGCCTGCAAAATACTGACAAACAAGCCCACCACCAGCGAAACCAACAACACTGGCGCGCAGACCAGAATCAGCACGTACATCGCGCTCTGAACAATATTGATGACCAGTTCGGGTGTCATGCGAGGGCCTCCCTTTTTCATCAATTGGTGTAGAAGCTTTGCACCAAGGACCCCATCAGCAGAGTCCAGCCGTCCACCAGAACAAACAGCATCAGCTTGAAAGGCAAAGAGATCAATGCCGGCGACACCATCATCATCCCCATGGCCATCAGAATACTGGCCACCACCAAGTCGATAATCAGGAAGGGGATAAATACCATGAAGCCGATTTGGAAGGCGGTCTTGAGTTCGCTGACGATATACGCCGGAATCAGGGTTTTCATCGAGACATCGTTACGGGTCGCCGGTTTGGGCGATTGTGAAATCTCGATAAAGAACTCCAGATCCTTTTCGCGCGTCTGGCGCAACATAAACGCCTTCATCGGCGTACTGGCGGCATCCAGAGCCTGAGTCAGGCTGATTTTATCGCTAGAGAAGGGCACCCAGGCATTGGCGTAGACCTGGTCCAGAGTCGGTCCCATGATGAACAGCGTCAAAAACAGCGACAAGCCAATCACCACCTGGTTAGGCGGCGCGGTCTGGGTACCCAGAGCCTGACGCAACAGTGACAGGACAATCACAATCCGCGTAAACGAGGTCATCATCAACAACATGGCCGGGATGAAGGTCAACGCGGTCATGAACAACAACATCTGAACCGAAAGAGAGTAGCTTTGACCGCCGCCAGGCCCCGGCGCGCTGGTCATCATCGGCAATCCAGCCGGCTCGGCCACCAGCGGCAGCACAGCCAGCAGGACCCCAATTATCAAAAGAAAACGTTTCATTGATCTATTTATCAGAAGATGCGTTGCGCTTATCCAGCGCCGCCTTGAGCCAGCGGGCAAACGGTTCGACCGCGCCACCCGACGGCGCGGCATCCGCATCCGCCGGACGCGGCCGGGTCGACAGCAATGAAACCGCGTGCGCGGTCACACCGAGCACCAGCCATTCATCACCAATTTCCACGATCACCACACGCTCGCGCTGGCCAACCATGACCGCGCTCACCACGCGCAGATGACGCGGAATGCCGATGACGCCGCTCGACATGCGGCGAAACAACCAGGCAGAGCCGATAATGGCCGCCAGAACCACCACCAGTCCAAGTACCACCTGCAACAGGCCAGTAAAATTCGAAGGCCCGGCGGGCGCCATACTGACCGCGGCCCAGGCGGGAACGGGAAGACAGCCGCACCACAGTAGCTTTTTGATCATTTTTGTAAACGGCGAATACGTTCCGCCGGAGTAATGATATCCGTCAGGCGAATACCAAATTTATCGTTCACCACCACCACCTCGCCCTGGGCAATCAGGCAGTTGTTGACCAGAACATCCATCGGTTCACCCGCCAGGCCATCAAGCTCCACCACCGAGCCTTGGGCCAGCTGCAGCAAATTGCGAATCGCAATCTTGGTGCGACCAAGTTCAACCGTCAGTTGCACCGGGATATCCAGAATCATATCCAGGTTCTGCGGTACCGAACCTTGCGCGCTAGCGCTATTCAATTCCTTGAACAGCCCCGGCGCCAGCACCGGCTCGGCGCTCGCCGCGGCGCTATCCACCACCTCCTGCTCGGCCATCGCCGCGGCCCAATCATCCATCGAAATTTCTTCTTCCGCAGCGCCGCCAGTATTTTGTTCGTCAGTCATGTTGTTCCGTATCTCCGGCCGACGGCTCGGTAAATTCATGGGCTCCGGCCAGCACCGTGTCCACCCGCAATGCGTAACGTCCCTGCAGCGTACCGTAATGACAGTTGAACACCGGGATGCCCGACACATCGGCCACCAGTTGATCCGAAATATCCATCATGATCACATCGCCCTTCTTGAGATTCAAGATCTGCCCCAAGGTGACCGGCGCCGACCCCAGGGTCGCCACCAGCTCAACCTCGGCGGCCTGAACCTGGCGCGACATCAAGGTAATCCAACGGTTGTCGACTTCGGTACGATCGGCCTGCATGGTGCTGGACAAAATATCGCGAATCGGCTCGACCATGGAGTATGGCAGGCAAATGTGAAAATCCCCGCCCCCGGCGCCCAGCTCGATATGAAACGTCACCGCCACCACCACTTCGGTCGGGGTGGCGATATTGGCGAACTGGGTATTCATTTCCGAGCGCAAATACACGAACTCGATCGGATGCACGGGCTCCCAGGCCTTTTGGCACTCGGTAAACACCACTTCCAGCAACCGTTGGATGATGCGTTGCTCAGTCGGGGTAAAGTCGCGACCCTCGACGCGCACATGGTAACGACCATCGCTACCGAACAAATTATCGACGATCAGAAACACCAGATCCGGGTCAAAAATCAACAGCCCGGTGCCACGCAGAGGCTTTACGTGGACCAAATTAAGGTTGGTTGGCACCACCAGATTGCGAATAAATTCGCTGTATTTCTGCACACGTACCGGCCCAACCGAAATTTCCGCATTGCGCCGGATAAAATTAAATAGACCAATGCGCAAATTACGCGCAAAACGCTCATTAATAATTTCGAGCGTAGGCATACGCCCACGGACAATCCGTTCCTGGCGCCCGATATCATAGGTACGGACACCTTCGGTATCGGTTTGACCATCATCATCGTCACTTTCCCCGGAGACGCCGCGAAGTAAGGCATCAACCTCTTCCTGTGACAGAATATCGTCGCCCATGGCCTACGGATTCTGGATGATGAAAGACGTAAACAGGACACTCTTCACAGGCTCATCCTCCCCGCTATCCATCGCGCCATTGATCACTTGTTTAACCTGTGATTTCAGTTTCAACTTGCCCTGGGGGGTGGCGAGTTCTTCCGCCGACTTGGCGGATAGCAGCAAAATCACCGCGCTACGTACTTTAGGCATATACGTATTCAGCTTATTTTGTGCATCGGCATTGGCCAGTTCGGCCTGCATGTCGACCTGCAACAGCGTGCCGCCCTGTCCTGAAAGATTGACGACAAAGGTATCCAGCTTGGCAAAAATGGGGGGCGCATCATCCTTCTTGGTGTCCTGCGCCGCCGCCTGCTGGCCGCCCCCCAAAGGGTTGTGCCCGCTCAGAACCATATAGCCCACGCCACCGACAGCGGCCACCACCACGACCAGCAGCACAATCACGATCAGCATCAGCTTATTGCTGCCGCCTTTCGGTTTATCCGCCTTGCCCTCTTTTTCAACGACTTTTTTTTCTTCTGCCATCGCCGTATCAGTCCGTACAATTGGTATTCAGGGATTCTAAACCATTTTTTTATTATACCTTCCAGAATTCGGCATAAAACCAAAGTCAGGTCAAACCCAGAACCCACCAAATCGGGCTTAAAATGTGCAGGTTGGCGATGAGCGTTGCGAATCCCAACGTTTGCCTAGGCAAAAATACTCAGACCACGCGCCGCTTTGATCGATGCCAGCGTGTCGTTATCCTCAACCTCGCCCAATTCGCCACGCAAGGCCAATCGATTGGAGCGCGATGAAGACTGCTGCTGTCCTTGCGACTGCCCGCTCGACACCTGTGCATCGCCCAATTGAATCCCGCTTGCGGCCATCATGGCATGCAACCGCGGCAAACTATTTTCCAGAGCGGCGCGCGTCGCCGGGTTATCCGCGCTAAAACTGACCTGCGCATTGTTCTGCCCATCGATTTTCAGAGAAACCTCAATCGGCCCCAATTGCGGCGGCGAAATTTGAATATGGGCGGTTTCGGCTTTTATTGTCACCATCGCCATCACGTGGTCGCTGATGGCTTTTTGCCAGGCGGGGCTGCCCATGGGTTGATCGGCATTAAACGTTGGCGCGCTGGCCCCGGCCTTGCCCGCGACCATAGTGCCGGGATGAGCCGCCATTGGCGGCAAGAATGTCGGCTGACCGGCGATGGTCTGCGGCAAATTTTGCTGGTTGTCGGTATGCCGTTGCTCCGGAGGCTTCACCGCAACCGCACCGACGCCCAAAGTCACCGCGGACACCGCAGACTTGGCGTCAAACAAACTATTTGGATCGGCGCCCTGCCCTGGCAACGTAACGGGGTTGCTTAGGCCTCCAGCGGCTCCGGGCATCGCGGCGCTGGCCGACACCTGGGTCTCGGACGATGTCGGCGTCACGGGCGCGACAGGGGACTCACTCGGCAACTGTTGTTGCAAAGCGAGCAGCGCCGGATTGAACAGCATGGTCGGATCGCTCGCGCCAGCGACAGCCGGCGTGGCTTTGGCGGGCTTAGCATCGGCAGACCCCGTCACAGGCTTGGGCAGGGTCGGCGCGGCCAGATTATCCATCTGGGTCCCGAGCATTTGGGCAAACAGCTGTGGATCAGGCGTCGCGCCGCTCGCGTCAGCGGTGGCCTGAGCCGCTGAGCTCTGCGTAATTGCTGTGGTGGCCGGACCTGTGGAATGACTGGCGTTAGTTGAATTATTGCCGTTATTCGCGTTGCCATTATTTGCGTTGCCGTTGCTCGAGGAAGTCGTGGCGGCATCAGACGGCGCCGCAACTGACGCGGCAGCCGATGACGTCGACCCCGAGGCCGTTGCGGCCGAATGAACGGGAGAAGGCGCGGCGGGTGATGGCATCGTCACGGATAGTGTCATAGTTGCAAATCTCCACGGAAGACAGTGCAAATAAGCAAATAACATGCCTGAAACCACTAAAACCCCATACACCAGTTATTTGCCATAAATAACGGATACATAGGGTCTTTAGATTATTCTTCGCCCTGGCTTTGATCCCAGAAACGGCGCGAAGCGAACTCGTCTGTCATTTTTTGCGCCCGCTTGGCTTCGGCGCGCGACTCGCGCTCACGCTCACGCTCCATCAATTTTTCGTACGCCTTGAGCTGACGGCGCTCATTTTGCCACGCCTGGCGCTCGAGCAAAAACCGCTGCAAGCAACGTTCGACCTCGCCCTGTTGAATCTCAACCGCCTCTTGCAAGCGGCGCAAGAAATGCTGAAAATCACGCCATTGGTCAATCCCCATACCACGCACGCCACCATTTTTTAAGCGCGATTGATACTCGGACAGAAATTCATGCAGTTGGCGTTGCTTGCTTTCGGCGCCATTATGCTGTGCTTGCGCGCGGCGCATGCGCTCTGCCGCCGCATCCAATTTTTCTCCGGCCAGGCGCAGCAGCAGGCTATATTTGCTCTCAGCCATGCGCCACGACCTCCTTCATGAAAAACCACACGCTTATTGCAACACGCTATTGAGCTGAACCAACGACGAGGCAAAGTCGTAAGACTCATGCATGGACTGCATCAAAAACCCCACCATCATCTGTTGACGCCGAATCGCCTCATCCAGCAACGGGTCAGAGCCCGACACATAGGCACCCACGCTAATCAAATCGCGATTACGCTGGTAGCGTGAATACAATTGCTTGAAGCGGCGCGCCTGATCGAGGTGCGCTTGGCTCACCACATCGACCATCACCCGGCTGATGGATTGTTCGATATCGATCGATGGATAGTGCCCGGACTCGGCCAATTCGCGCGACAGCACAAAGTGACCGTCTAGAATCGCCCGCGCCGAATCGGCGATCGGATCCTGCTGATCATCCCCCTCGGACAGTACAGTATAGAAGGCGGTAATGGACCCACCGCCCTCAGCGGCGTTACCCGCGCGTTCAATCAATTGCGGCAAACGCGCGAATACCGATGGTGGATAGCCCTTGGTCACCGGCGGCTCACCAATCGCCAAGGCAATCTCGCGCTGCGCCATGGCATAGCGCGTCACCGAATCCATCAGCAACAGCACATCCTTACCCTCTGCGCGAAAATACTCCGCCAACGCCGTGGCATAAGAAGCGCCATGCAGACGCATCAAGGGCGGCATATCGGCGGGAGCGGCGACCACCACCGCGCGCCGTCGACCTTCTTCGCCCAGAATATTTTCAATAAAATCTTTAACTTCTCGCCCACGTTCGCCAATCAGGCCGACCACCACCACATCGGCGCGGGTAAAGCGCGCCATCATGCCCAGCAACACACTCTTGCCAACACCGGAGCCCGCGAACAGGCCCAGCCGTTGTCCACGCCCCACCGTCAGCAGACCATTGATCGCGCGCACGCCAACATCCAGGACGTCGCGCACCAAGGAGCGGCCCAACGGGTTGATCGGTTGGCTATGCAAGGGAAAGTAAGCGTCGGGATGAATCGGACCTTTATCGTCCAACGGTCTCCCAAGTGAATCGAGTACACGTCCCAGCAAGCCAAATCCCACCGGGATTTGACGCCCAGCGGGGCCATTGACGCGCGGCGCCACCGATGTACGACCGAACAGTGGAGGGTGATTGGCCGCCAAGGGACGCACCGGCGTGCCAGGCAGCAGGCCGTGAACATTAGTCAGCGGCATCAAAAACAGTTTCTCGCCGGAAAACCCCACGACCTCGGCCTCGACACGATGATCATTGGGTAATTCGACCATACAGGCGCTCCCCACCGGCAACTTGAGGCCCACCGCCTCCATCACCATGCCGGTAACGCGCGTCAAATGACCACTGGCGGGCGATAGCACCACTTCATTCATCGCATTGTCGCAGTCGGACAAGTACTGCCGCTGCCGTGTCGAGAGCGAATCAGGCTGGCTCATCGTCGCCGCTTTCCAGACCCAGCGCCGCCGACAAGGCGCGCATGCGCGATGGCAACATCAGGTCCTGACGCAGAGAAGGGGTTTCAACCAGACAACCACCACGCGGAATTTGTGGATCTTCCACCCATTGCCAGGCGGTTTCGGGACGTTCTTGCTCGAGAAATTCACGCGCGACCTTCAAATCCGCGGGATTCACCCGCAGGCGTCCTTGCACCAGCGTATTGGGCAAGGCCGCCAGCGCTTCGCGCAACAGCGGCTCAATGGCGCGCGGTTCGCAGGCCAGATGGGCGGCCACCAGCCGCTCGGCCATGCCGACAGCAAAGGCCAACAGATCACTCGCCATTGAGGATTCGAACGCGCGCAACTCTTGGGAGAAAGATTGAGCCAATTGCTCCAGTGGCGCCCAAGCGCCAATAAATCGCTGATGCGCTTGACTATGCCCCTCGGCATGCCCTTCGCTCAGACCTTGAGCGCGCCCTTGCTCCAGCCCGGCGGCAAGCCCGGCGTCATGGCCGGTTTGCCAGGCTTCTTGGTGTATGGTTTCAAGTTCGGCAGCGGTCGGATAACCTAACTGTGGCGCGGGTGGCTCATCCGACTCGGCGTCCCCCCCTCCGCCAGCGGCCGACAGCGCATTCAGCTGGGCGACGGTCAAGCCCTGCAACGGAGTCTCCAGTTCACCCGGAGACCATGCGCGCCATTGATCCAGCTGATCCGCTGAAATAATCCCTTTACTCGACAAGTCCTTCATCACCGCCCTTGCTTCCTAGCACGATCTGCCCATCGTCGGCGAGCTTGCGCACTACCTTGAGAATTTCCTTCTGTTCGGCTTCCACCTCGGATAGCTTGACCGGTCCCTTGGCCTCTAGGTCGTCGCGCAGCATTTCCGCCGCGCGCTGCGACATATTGCGGAAAATTTTGTCCTTGAGTTCCTGGCTGGTGCCCTTGAGCGCCACCACCAGCGAATCGGTCTGGACTTCGCGCAAAATCGTCTGAATTGAACGGTCGTCGATTTCCAGCAGATTCTCGAATACGAACATCTTATCCTGAATGCGCTGCGCCAATTCAGGATCGTATTCTCTAATGTAGTTCAATGCGGAAGCTTCGACATTGTTCCCCATGAAATTGAGAATCTCGGCGGTCATGCCCACGCCGCCAGCGGCGCTCTTCTTGATACGATCGGAGCCAGACAGCAGTTGAGTCAGTACATCGTTGAGCTCGCGCAAGGCCTGCGGCTGCACCCCCTCCAGGGTCGCGGTACGAATCAGAACCTCGTTACGCAAACGCTCGGGGAAAAAGGCCAGTATCGAACTCGAAAGATCCGGATCCAGATGCACCAGAATTGTGGCAATAATTTGCGGGTGCTCGTTGCGGATCAAATCAGACGCAGAACTTGGGTCCATCCACTTCAAGCTTTCGATACCACTGTGGTCATTACCCTGGGTGATCTTGTCGAGCAAGTTGGCCGCCTTATCCGGCCCCAGCGCTTCAATCAACACATTACGCAAATACTCGTCGGAGGCGCCAATACTGGCGCGCGCAGCGCATTCCTCGCGAAACTGGGCGATTACGCCATCGATTTCTTCATGGCTCAGATTATTGATCGCGGCCATCTCCAGCGAGATCTTCTGCACTTCCTTGGGGCCGAGAAATTTAAATACCTCAACCGCCGCCGCCTGCCCCAGGCTAAACAGCAACACCGCGCTGCGATGGACTCCGGTTTCACTCATCTGAGTTAATCCATTCCTTGATAATCTGAGCCGCCATTCGAGGATCGGATTTCACCAATTCGCGCGCGGTATCCAGATTCTCGGCATACAGTTTCTGCTGCGTGACGCGCGGATCATGACTAGCCGCGTCGCCACTCAAGGGTACACCGTTTTCGTCCAACGTCTCTTCATCGCCAGCCACCGCCAGGAAGCGCCCGCCCTCGGCGCCCTCTTCACCCTGCTCGGACTCTGGCAGAGGCAGCGGTTTAGGTGGCTTCATCACCTCCTTGAACACGGGTCGCACCACGCCGAACAGCAAGTACAGCGCGGCAATCGCCACCAGCAGATACTTGGCCAGCAGCACCGCGTTATCGCCCAGGAAATTCAATGCGCGATCCTGCATCGTCTCCGGCACCACCGCGTTGGCAAAGGCGGCATTGACGACATTGACGCTATCGCCGCGCTCAACATTGAAGCCGACCGCCTCCTTAACCAGATTATTCACCTGCAACATCTCTTGCGCGCTCAGCGGTGTCGGCTTCATGTCGCCATTGTGATCGGGCAGATTGCGGTAATTCACCACCACCGCCGCGGTCAGGCGCTTGAGCACCCCTTGCGGCAAGGTAGTATGCGAGATGGTTTTATCCACCTCATAGTTTGTCGTGATATCTCGTTCCAACGCGCCATTGGGTCCCAGAGATTTTCCTGACAGTGTCTGAGTGCCCGGCAGCGCCCCGGGCGGCAAGGTAATCGGCGCCGAAGCGGCGGAAGGCGGCTGATTGGACAGCGCCCCCGGCACACCGGTCGGTTGCGTTGACGAGCCGTTGAGTTTTTCAGTGATTTGCTGACTGCGCGTCGCCGACGGATTCGGGCTGGAATTTGGGCGATAGGTTTCAGAGGTTTGTTCCACCTGTGAAAAATCCAGTGCCGCGCTCACCTGAGCATGAGCGTTACCCTTGCCGAAAATCGGCTCCAGGATGCTCTCAATGCGCTTGGTATAGTCGTCTTCCACTTGGTGCATATACTTCAACTGACGCTGATCCAGCCCCGAACCATTATCCGAGTCCGGCGACTGCGACAACAGATTGCCATCCTGATCGACAATGGTGACGTCCTTCACCATCAACCCCGGCACCGCGCTGGAGACCAAGTGCAAGATCCCGGCAACCTGCCCCGGGTCAAGGACTCGCCCTGGATAAAGATTCAACATCACCGATGCGGTGGTCGGATCCTGTTCACGCACAAACACACTCTGCTTGGGTGTGGCGATATGAACTCGCGCCGACTGCACCGCCTCCACCGACTCAATCGTGCGCGCCAGCTCGCCCTCGATCGAGCGCTGATAATTGACCTGTTCGGCGAATTGGCTAATCCCGAACTTTTGATTATCCATCAGCTCGAAACCCACACCACTGGCCTTGGGCAAGCCTTGCGCCGCTAGCTTCAATCGCACGTCGTAGACTTGATCGGTCGGCACCGAAATCACGCCACCCGCGCCAAGCTGATAGGGAATATTCATCTGCTGCAACGAAGCGGTAACTTGACCGCCATCACGATCAGCCAGATTGGCAAATAGAATTTTATAGGTCGGTTCGCGATTGACCAGTACTAGGCCAACAGCAACGGCAAATAGGGCCGCAACGGCCCCATAGAATAGGAATTTTTTATTAGGCGGTAATGCCTTGAAGCGTTCAAGCGCTTCATTTAAGCGAATCCGCCAAGCGGGAATCGCGTTTTCTGCCAGATCAGCCATACGGTGGTTTTAGCTTTCGGTTCTAACCGCTTCCGGCATGCTGGCAGGACAGCGCTAGACCTGGGTATTCATAATGTCCTGATAGGCAGAGACCAGTTTATTGCGAGCCTGAACCATGGTTTGGAACGACAAGCTAGCCTTCTGCAACGATACCATAACGTCCTGCAAATTGACGTCATCATTACCCAATTGAAACTGCTGCTGCATTTCCTGCGAAGTCTGCTGGGCAGAATTCACTTGGTCAATCGTGGACTTAAGTACATCGGAAAAATTAACCTGTGGTGAATCCGGATCCTGCGCCGCCGCCGGCTTACCCGCGGCCAGCGCTGAGGCGGATCTCAACTCACTCAGCAGTTGGTCTATCCCTTGCGTCGACATGGCTACTCCCAATACTCGATTACTGCGGCGGCTGATTCAGTCCACCATCGCCGGCATCCTCTTCGCGATAGCGCTGAAGCTTGTAGCGTAAAGTGCGTTCACTGATGCCCAATTTTTCTGCGGCCAGTTTTTTCACCCCCCCTACAACCACCAATGTTTCCAGAATGTGTCGTTTTTCTAGTGTGCGCATATCCGCGCCGGCTTCTTCGCCACTAGACTCGACCGTTCGGGCAACCGGCTCGGCAAGTCCGGAATCCATGTCCAGCATCAGATCGGCGGCAAGAATTGCCGGTCCGGCGGCAAGAATGACCGCCCGCTGCATCACGTTTTCCAGTTCGCGGATGTTACCCTCCCAGGCATAGCCCGTCAATTGACGCTCCGCCTCGGCGGACAGCGTCAGGCCAGAGCGCCGAGCTTCTTCTGCATACTTCCTAAGCACACGCCGTGCCAGCGGCAAAATATCTTCGCGTCGCGCGGCGAGCGCCGGAATTTTCATCGGGAACACGTTCAACCTGAAATACAGATCCTCGCGAAAGCGTCCATCATCAACAAACGACTGCACATCGCGATTCGAAGTCGCCAGCACGCGGATGTCCAGACGAATGGTGCGCGAGCCGCCCACCCGTTCCAACTCTCGCTCTTGCAGCACCCGCAACAGCTTGGCCTGTAACGCCAACGGCATCTCTGTGACCTCGTCAAGCAGCAAGGTCCCATCCTGCGCTTGTTCGAACTTCCCGGCCATACTGTGGCTGGCCCCGGTAAACGCACCCTTTTCATGACCAAACAAAGTCGATTCAAGCAAATTTTCGGGTATCGCCGCGCAATTTACCGCCACAAACGGTCCATCACGACGCTTGGAGTGGCGATGAATATAGCGCGCCAAGACTTCCTTACCGCTTCCGCTTGGGCCGGAGATCATTACCGTGGCTTCACTCTGAGCCACCCGCCCCGCCAGAGCAAACATCTGACGCATCACGGGTGATTCGGCCACCACATCGCGCCTATCCTCGTCCGGCATCGACAGCAGGTATTTCTCAACTTCAGCGAGCAAATCTTGAGGTTCAAACGGCTTGAGCAGATAGTGCGAGGCACCCGCGCGCAACAGGTCGATGGCGCGCTCAATCACGCCATACGCGGTCATCAGAATGAATGGCAACCCAGGATGCGCGCGCTTGACTTCACCAAACAGCGTGTAGCCATCCATCGGCGCCATCTGGGCATCTGAAATCACCAACCCCACCGGAGAGGCTTGCAGCACAGTGAGCGCAGCCTCGCCATCCCCAGCCTCAAGGGTGTGGTAGCCCGCCAAGGTCAAGGTATCGACAATGGCTTCACGCAGGTCGGCATCATCCTCGACCACTAAAACAGGTAAAAAAGTCATGTAAGCCCGGATCAAATCATATAGTCGGCTGGCGCTCTCGGGCCAAAGCCATCAAGCGGTGAGCAATGGAAGTCAGCGGCAACACTTCGTGAGTCGAGCCATTGGCAATCGCCTCTTTCGGCATGCCGAATACCACGCAACTCGCCTCATCCTGAGCAATATTATAGGCGCCGGACTGACGCAGTTCTAACATACCGTTTGCGCCATCGCGCCCCATACCGGTCAGAATCACGCCGATACAGTTCTTACCGACCACATTGGCCGCCGAACGAAACAGCACATCGACCGAGGGCCGGTGGCGGTTGACCGGTTCGCCATCGCTCAACGCGGTCACATAGCCGATAGTCGGCGCCGGCTTAACCATCAAATGCGAGTGACCAGGCGCGATATACACATGCCCTTCTTGCAAACGCTCTCCGCCCACGGCTTGCAACACACGCAGCTGGCACAGACCATCCAGTCGCGCGGCGAAAGATTGGGTAAACATTTCCGGCATATGCTGGGCCACCAGAATCGGAGGCATTTTGGCGGGCAACGCCGTCAGTAACTCACGCAAAGCCTCGGTACCGCCGGTAGAAGAACCCACGACGATCACCATCTGACGCGCCAGCGGCACACGACCTAATTGCAACGGCAGAATCACATCAGCATTACGACTCGGGGTAACAGCCATGGGCTGATCGGAACGCGCTCGCTCCATATTGTTATTTTCCTCGCAGGGCGAAATCTATGGTGACAACCGGCCTGCAGGCTGACATATAACCAGCTTAGCAGTTGTAGTCCGGTAGAACTACTGGGAGCCTAAGGCTTTCGGTCTCCAGAGTCTCAGTAGAACGCTAGCGCCGCAGCCGTTCCAGCCAGCCATCGCACGCCTGTTCCAGCAGATCGAGTACATGATCGAAGCCCGAGGGACCGCCGTAATACGGGTCCGGCACCTCGCGCTCGGCATCGGACGGCAGCGGATCCAGCATTAATGCCAGCTTATGCGCATAGATCGCGGGGCAACGGCGCTTGAGATCGGCCAAATTATGATGGTCGGCAGCCAAAATCCAATCGAAGCGCGCGAAATCGTCATCACACACCTGGCGCGCCCTCTGTGTCGACAGGTCATAACCGCGCTGCCCGGCCACGCGTTGCGCGCGACGATCCGGCGCCTCACCCGCATGGCAGGCGCTGGTGCCGGCCGAGTCGATCACGAGCGCGCTCATCCCGCTGCGTGACGCGCGCGCGCGCATCACGCCTTCAGCCGTCGGAGAACGACAGATATTTCCGTGGCAAACAAACAGCACGGAGACCGGTTTAGGGGTTTCGAGAGTCATAGTCACGTCCTTAGGGGTCTCTAGGTGGAACCCTATTCACCATTCAGAAATACGCTTTCGCGCAAAACCTTAAGCTCATCACGCAAATGCGCCGCGCGCTCGAAATCCAGATCTCGCGCCGCCGCCAGCATATCCTTCTCCAGGCGCTTGAGCTCGCGCGCCAACTCCTTCTCGTCCATGCGCGCAAAACGAGCCAGACCGCTGCGCTGTTTGCTACTGGCCTCGGACTGATACACCCCGTCGATCAAGTCCTTGATCTCCTTGGTCACACCCACCGGGGTAATACCGTGCAGCTCATTGAAGCTCATCTGCTTTTGACGCCGACGCTCGGTTTCATCAATAGCGCGCCGCATTGAATCGGTAATCCGGTCGGCATACAGAATCGCGCGCCCATGTAAATGGCGCGCGGCGCGACCGATGGTCTGAATCAGCGCGCGATCCGAACGCAGAAAACCCTCTTTATCCGCATCCAGAATCCCCACCAGGGACACCTCGGGAATATCGAGCCCTTCGCGCAGCAGATTAATCCCCACCAGCACATCGAACATCCCCAGTCGCAGATCGCGCAGGATCTCCACCCGTTCCACGGTATCAATATCCGAGTGCAGATAACGCACCTTAATCCCGTGCTCGGCGTAGTAGTCGGTCAACTGCTCCGCCATGCGCTTGGTCAGCGTGGTGACCAACACCCGCTGATTGAGCTCGATGCGCAGGCGAATTTCCGACAGCAGATCATCCACCTGCGTCGCCACCGGGCGGATTTCTACTTGCGGATCGACCAGTCCGGTCGGGCGCACCACTTGCTCGACCACTTGACCCGCGTGCTCCGCCTCATATTTCGATGGCGTGGCGGAAACAAAGATCGCCTGCGGCATCAAACGCTCGAACTCCTCGAAGGTCAATGGCCGATTATCCACCGCCGAGGGCAAGCGAAAACCATAATCCACCAGATTAACCTTGCGCGCCCGGTCGCCACGATACATGCCGCCAATCTGCGGAATCGTCACATGCGACTCATCAATGAACATCAAGGCATTTTTCGGCAAGTAGTCAATCAGGGTCGGCGGCGGGTCACCCGGCATCCGCCCGGAAAAATGACGCGAGTAATTTTCAATCCCTTTGCAAAACCCCATCTCATACAACATTTCGAGATCGAAACGCGTGCGCTGCTCGATACGTTGCGCCTCAACCAGCTTGCCCTCCTTCTGATAAGAGGTCACACGCTCGCCCAGTTCCAGCTTGATCTTTTCGCAGGCCTTGAGCACGGTATCGCGCGGCGTGACATAGTGGCTGCCAGGGAACACGGTAAAACGTCCCAGGCGCTGGCGCGTGCTACCGGTCAGCGGATCAAACAAGGTCAAGGTTTCGATTTCGTCGTCGAACATACTGACGCGCAAAGCCAACTCGGCGCTTTCCGCCGGAAAGATATCGACCACATCGCCACGCACGCGAAAGGTCCCGCGTCGAAAATCAACATCCGCGCGTTCGTACTGCATCACCACCAGGCGAGCGATCATTTCGCGCTGCGCCAAGGTCTCACCTTCTTTCAGGTACAGAATCATCTGATGGTAGTCAGACGGATCTCCGATACCATAGATAGCGGAAACAGTGGCAACAATGATACAGTCCGGGCGCTGCAGAATGGACTTGGTGGCCGACAGGCGCATCTGCTCAATATGCTCGTTAATGCTCGAGTCTTTCTCAATGAACAGATCGCGGCTCGGCACATAGGCTTCTGGCTGATAGAAGTCGTAATAGGAAACAAAATACTCGACGGCGTTCTCGGGGAAAAACTCGCGCATCTCGGCATAAAGCTGCGCCGCCAGAGTCTTGTTATGCGCCATGATGATCGCCGGACGGCCAGTGCGGGCGATCACATTGGCCATGGTGAAGGTTTTACCCGAACCGGTCACCCCCAACAGAGTCTGATAAGCCAAGCCATCGGAAAGCCCTTCAACCAGGTGATCAATCGCGGCGGGCTGATCTCCGGCGGGTTGAAACGGCTGATTCAATTTGAACGCGCTACCAGGGAAAGTCACATGCATGGTTATCGCTCAGCGACAGGTCGATTGACCATTTTAGCGTAAGTCGCCGACCAACCGTGGCTGATACGAATTTGTTTTTTTTCGTTAATTATTGCCCGCCAGGGCCTGGGGTTGATTAGAATAGATCTAGGCTTTTTCTCCCCAACGGCGGGATCCGTCTAAAAACCGTTGCGGCATAAGCCGGTAGCAGGTTTCAGACAGATCCCTTCAACATCAGAAAGGTTATTAATGTTGAGGAATATCGCTGGCTGGCTGGTCGTTACAGTCGCAGCCGCGACCGTGCCCATTGCCGCCACGGCGCAGTCCACGATCCACAAGGACACCATCAGAGTCGCTGAGCAGATGTCGGTCTACTCGGCGCCGCGCTTGAGCGCACAATCGGTTTTGGTGCTCAACGGCACCACTGGTGAACCCATTTACCAAAAACGCATCGATCAACGTCAGTCGATTGCCTCGGTCAGTAAACTGATGACCGCCATGGTGCTGCTCGACTCCGGCGCATCGCTGGATCAATCGATCAGCATCTCAGACGCGGAAATTGACCGGCTCAAACACACCACCTCGCGCCTGGCTGTCGGTACCACCCTGCCACGCAAGGAAATGCTGTTGCTGGCCTTGATGTCGTCAGAGAATCGCGCCGCCGCGGCGCTGGCGCGCACCGCCCTGCCGGGGGGGACGCACGCGTTTGTTGAGCGCATGAACCAAAAAGCGCGCGCGCTCGGCATGAACGACACCGTATTCTACGACCCGACCGGCCTGGATATGCGCAACACCTCGACCGCGCGCGACTTGGCGCGCATGGTCAAGGCAGCCAGTGGTTACCCGCTGATTCGTGAATTCACCACCACGCCAAGCCACGAGATTTACTCGGTATCCAACCGCCTGTTGCAATACAAGAACAGCAATGCGCTGGTACGCCAGGGTGACTGGGAAATCTCGGTTCAGAAGACCGGGTACATTCAAGAAGCCGGGCACTGTATGGTGATGCAAACCACGGTGGGATCGCAGCCGTTGATTATCGTGATTCTGTCCGCTGGTGGTGGCAATGCGCGGGTCAATGATGCTCGAGCGATCAAGACCTGGCTGGAAAGTCATCCGTCCAGTTGGCTCACCGCCGGCTAAGCACGCGGCGACTGGCCGATCAGGGTCATAAGGGCTGAGTTCCGTAGATCACGGAACTCAGCCCTTTTTGTTTGGTTTTGATGCTCGGCAAGATCCACGACACTCAAAATCGGCCGCTTAGCGTAGCGGGACGCCTACGGGAACCGCGCGAAACCGACTCACCAAATCGGCAATCGATGCACGCAAGCGCTCCTCGGGCGTATTCAACGCCAGAGCCGTGAGGATTAGCCCCTGAATCGCCGCAGTCACCGTTAACGCTTGGTGACGAGTTCCCACATCCCGCGCTGGGGCTCACCACTGCTGTGGCGCTTAGCCGCAACCAGCGTATCCTCACACCTGATCGCGATACCGTTACATCCGCCACAGGCCGTAGCCGGTGCGATGCTGGCCGGTTCGCTGAGGCTATTCGGGCTGTGTCACGGTGCATTAACCTATCACTGGCGTGGGGTCGCAACCTTTATTGTCGTATGCCTTGCTGTCAGTAATATTTTTGAGAACCTCAGCATTCTGACCGGCTTTCCGTTCGGCTGGTATCACTACAGCGACATCATGGACCCCAAACTATCCTTGGTGCCATTGTTGATCGGCCCGGCGTATTTCGGTGTTGGTTATTTATCCTGGACGCTTGCGCGCGCCATCCTGGGAGACACCAAAGGCCGACTGACAGGTCGGCTCGTCGTTACCACACCGACGGTGGCGAGCGTCATCATGCGGTGCTGGGATCTGACCATCGACCCGATGATGCCAACCATCACCCACCACTGGATTTGGCGCGATGGCGGCAGTGACTTTGGCGTGCCGCTGAGCCACTTTCTTGGCTGGTATGTGACGGTCTATGTATTTCTACAGGCTTTTGCCTTATATGCCCGACGTTTGCGCGACGACCGGTCACGCTATTTTAGTGGCGTCACAAAGCGCACAATATCGCCCGGGTTAACCGTCACCGGATGGTCGCTCCGCATCTGGGCAATCGCCAGATTCGGCTGAACCTGCACCAGCGCGGCCTGTCCGACCACCGATTCCGGCAGCCCCAGCGCCGCGCCACTACCCGAAGCCTGCAGTGCGGCGCCCCAGTCTGGTCGATATACCGTCAGAACATCACCGAGTTGCAGACCATCGATCCCCCCGGCATCCAGAAAGATCTGTCCGCCGCTAGCCACCCGTACCACGCGCGCGGCCAAGGGCACACAACGCACCGTGGCCACCACCCGGTCGACCGCCCGATCCAGCAACAAACCCACGGGCCGACCGTAATCGGTACGCCAGAAGGTCTCACTGGCAAACGGCACCGGTATGGCGGGCAATACATCGCCCTTAGCCTCGGTAGACAGACGCTGGCTGGCGAGTAAAGCGCCGCTAGTGCCGTCATAGATCCACAACTCCAGCTCAAACAGCCGCGCCGACGCGCGATATTTGAGCATATCCCCCGTCATTCCGGACAAAGGACCTTGATACGACTCGCCAGGCTGAATGTGATTACTCGATTCAAACAAAGACAAGCGCAAAGTGCGATCCGTCACCGCTGTCGATACCACCCGGCCCGCTACCACAAATTGCACATCGCGCGTTTGCGCCAGCTGCTTCGCTCCGGTCACACCCAAGCTGGGTTCGGCTTGTTCCGGGTGGACAAGCAGGCTGAAATTACCGGCATCGCGCGCGCTCAATAACTCGGGCACTTGCCCCAGGCGCAGCGATAGTTCGTGGGGCAACTTAATCCCCAGGTCATCCAGATCGTTAGCGTCGCTGGGATGATCAACATTGAAATACCCCGTCACTATCCGGCGGCGCAGCACGCGGCCATCCGCAGTGGCGCACTGTCCCGAGCGCAATAGTGTGGCGGCATCGGCACCCACAGCGCCGTGATAGAAGCCATCTTGCGCCCCCCCCACCGCCAGGGCCTTCATTGCCCCGGGTAATGGCGCGGGTTGCGCGGGTGCCGGTTGCGACATCGCTGGCGCCAACTCCGTCGCCGAAGCCGGTTCGGAGGCGGACTCGCCCGCCATGGCCCCACCCGAAGCCGAGTCATTAGCGACAGAAGATGGCGTCGCGCTCGCCGCCGCAGCGGCGGGCGCTGGAACAGGAGAAGAAACTGACGCGGCACCGTGGGCAGCGCCAGTCGTAGCGGAAGACGCCGCAGCGAAGGGTGTGGCGCTAGAGGAGGTCTGCGTGGCAGCGGACGGGCTCAGCGCGGACACCGCAGCGGAAGCGGCGCCGGACGCGGCAGCGGACGCCGCAGCCGCCTCGGACACTCCCGTCGAGTCCGTAGTGTTCGTTGTGTCCGTGGAGTGCACCAGCGATGGCGAGGCGCCAAGCACCAGCGTTGATTGAACCGTCTTAGAGGCAACACACTGGATTGGCGATGGCGAACCCGAGGCTTTTTCTTTCGACAACCCGGGCGTAAAGCCTCCCTGGGTCGCGCCGTCAAACGGCATTGGCACCATCCCCGGCGGGCAGGGGGATGCAAGCGCCAGACGCTGCGCCGCTACCATCACCAGAAAAAAAAGTACCGCGCGCGCCAAACACTGCGCGGGCAACGCAAATCTTAGCTTCATCTCCAGGCCCCCAGGGCTAGCCGAAAATCGATGCGAACCATCTCGTACAAGACAAGCGCCTATCTCAATATCTTATGATTGACATCCTCCCCGTCCTCTCGCTAACGCTCGCCGGTCTCAAGACCGGGAAAGAACTATCCGGCCATTCGCAAGAAGCTGTGGGAGGGCGCGCTTTGGTCGCCCAGCTACTTCGCCGGCAGTTGTGGCGGCGCTCCCATCGAGCTCATCCGCCAATACATCGAACAGCAGCAGACGCCACACTGAGGCAAAGGCAACAGCAAGGACAGCTACGCCGTCCGCGCTATCCTTCCCCACCCTGAAGGGTGCGGTTTGCCGCGCAACTGATCAAGCCAGAGCAAGGTCAACCCAAGGTTAGGGACCGGGGTCCCTTAACGCCAACTCGCCACCAGGCGCGCGCCGAACACATTGACCAACAGTCCAGCCAAAAGTAGCACACTACCGACATCTTGTAGCAAGGTCAGCTGCTCACCCAATAACAGCCAAGAGGACAGCAAGGCCACCACCGGCGCCAGCAGAGAAAATGGCGCTACTTTATTGGCGGGATGGCGCGACAGCAAACGGCTCCACAAGCCATAACCCAGCATGGTGGCGCCAAAAGCCAAATACACCACCGAAGCCAATGAAACCCATGAAAAATGCGCCATGGCAACCCAGTCGCGCGCGCCCCCCTCTAACCATAGAGACAGCCCGAGAAACGGTAACGGCGGCAACAATGCCGACCACACCACTAATCCCAGGGGTTCAACCGGATAGCCCGCCTTGGAAATCAAGCGCACCACCACATTGGATGCCGCCCAGCTTACCGCGGCCAGAATGGTCAAGATGAAACCGACGGCGCTCATATTGCCCCCCTTGGCAATCCCGATCAGCGCCAAACCACAGGCTGCCAACAACAGACCGAGCACCTGCGCGCGTTGCCCGTGCTCATGAAGAAAGGCGCGCGCGAACAATAGGGTAAAAAAGGCTTGCGACTGCAATACCACCGAAGCCAGGCCGGCGGGCATGCCAAATTTGATCGCACAGAACAGACAGGCAAATTGCCCGACCCCCATGGTCATGGCATAGACCGTCAGCCAGCGCCAGGGAATGCGCGGACGCGCCACCCAGCAGACGCCGGCCACGGCGACCAGGGCGAAGCGCAAGGCGCCCAGCAACAGCGGAGGTACGCCACTGACTCCCCACTTGATCACTACAAAATTAAACCCCCAGACCGCCGCTACAATCAGGGCCTGGAACACATCGGTAAACGGCATAACGAAAGTCCAAGATCAGAAGCGGAGGGCCAGGGGCCTATCGGAGCGCTCATTCGGGGGCATCCCCCGCATGAGATCAGGAGCGCATGCGGCGCAGTACTTCCTCTTTGCCGATCAACGCCAACACGGCATCGACCGATGGCGTATGCGCGGTTCCGCACACCAATACACGCAACGGCATGCCCAACAAGCCCATTTTGATGCCTTCATCGCTACAAAATGGCTTAAACAGCTCATGAATGGCCGTGGTATTCCATTCCGCCAGCGCCTCAAGCCGATCCGCAAAGCGCACCATGCGCGCGCGCGATTCTTCGCTCAGATGCTTTTCCAACTCTTCCGCGCTGGCGGTGCGTTTGCGATAGAAGTAGTCCACTTCGACGGCCAAGGCATTAAGGTCTTGTACGCGCTCGCGTGTCAGTAGAATCACCTCGCTGAGCGCCGGGCCCCCATCCAGCGTCACCCCGGCAGCGGCCAGGCGTGGTGCCACCAACTCGGCCAGACGCAACGGATCGGCGGCCTTCATATGCTGCGCATTCAGCCACAATAACTTTTCACCATTGAAACGCGAAGGCGAAGGGCTGACATCCGCGAGGTCAAACCACTCGACAAACTGCGCCATGGTAAACAGTTCTTCATCGCCATGCCCCCAACCCAAGCGCGCCAGATAGTTCAGCAATGCCTCTGGCAAAATACCGCGCTCGGCATAGTCCACAACGCTGACCGCGTCGCGGCGCTTCGACATTTTCTGGCCATCTTCATTCAAGATCATCGGCAAATGGCCGTAGACCGGTAACGGCGCGCCCAGCGCGCGCAGAATATTGATCTGACGCGGGGTATTGTTGACATGGTCATCGCCGCGAATCACATGCGAGATGTGCATATCCCAATCATCCACCACCACGCAGAAATTGTAGGTCGGGCTACCGTCGGCGCGCGCGATAATCAGATCGTCCAGCTCTTGATTGGCGATCTCGATACGTCCCTTGACCGCGTCATCCCAAGCCACCACGCCATCCAGCGGTGTTTTAAAGCGCACCACCGGGTCAACACCCACGGGCGCCGGCGGCAAGCGCTTGCCCTCTTCCGGACGCCAGCGACGGTCATAGCGCGGTTTTTCGCCATTTTCTTCTTGCCGGGCGCGCAGCGCTTCCAGTTCATCCTTGCTGCAATAGCACAGATAAGCATCCCCCGACGCCAAGAGCTGCTCTATCGCTTGCTTGTAACGATCGAAACGTTGCGTTTGATAAAACGGACCTTCGTCATAATCAAGACCGACCCAATGCATCCCATCCATGATCGCCTTCACCGACTCGGGAGTAGAGCGTTCAAGATCGGTATCTTCAATGCGCAGCACGAAAGTGCCCTGGTTTTTTCGCGCAAAGGCCCAGGAAAACAGCGCGGTGCGCACGCCGCCAATATGCAGATAACCGGTAGGGCTTGGGGCAAAGCGGGTACGAATCATGGTAGCGAGTCCAGCCAAGAGAAAGGGCGTATTGTACGCTGCCGACAAAACCAGCCGCAAACCGCTTTTTTTCGGTACGGCTTTCGACCTGGCCGGCAGGCCGTGCGAGGTGAGGGAAGACGCCCTGGAGATCTCCAGAGGCCCTCTGAACAAGTGACGCGCGGCGCAAGCTGTTCAGAAGGTCCCTAATCAACCCGGCGCGCGCGCCGTGGCGGCCGGCACACACTGACCGGCGCCATTGTTCGGATTTCCCGGCGTATTGGTGCTCGGCGCCGAACTATTCGGCGGCAGCGCGAATGGCGCCGAGCTATTCTGCCCGGTCAGCACCGGCGCCGCGCTATCCGGCGGCGCCGACAACCAACGCAATGGAGTCAATGGCTGGCCGTCATAAGCGGTACTGCTGACGCAGGTCAGGCAAGAAGGTTTACCGCTCTGCTCGAACAATGCCACATCGACCCGGCGGCCATAAACCGCCACGCCATGGTTGCGTTGCCAATTGAGCAGCACCTCCGCCAGCAAGGGCATGGACACATCGTTATGCTGGTATTGGTTGTGAAACACCGTCAGCCACAAATGCCCCTTGTCATCTTGATTCAGCAAAATCGACTGATTAATCACCGTCACCGTGGCGCCTAGCGCAACACGGGTCGACAGGTCGATCACGTCAGGGTTTTTCATGCGCACGCAGCCGTGGCTACGAAAACCCGGCACACTCGCCGGCGCGTTGGTGCCATGAATTCCTAGCCCCAGACCGGGTTCTCCGAACCGGATAAACATCTTGCCCAGTGGATTATCCTGCCCCGGCGGCACCACCGTGCGCACCGGCTTGCCTGAGGCGCGCATTTCGTCCTGAATCGAGCGCGGCACATTCCAGCTCGGGTCGGGATAAATCCCGGTCACCGCAAAACTCCCGGTGGGGGTTTTGCTCAGTATCTTCCCCACCGCCACCGGATAAGACTTGATCAACTGCCCGTTCTGATACAGAAATAAGCGCGTTTGCGGCACATTGATCACCACCTGCAAACCCGAGTCTCCGACCCCGACGTCGGGCACGGGTCCATCCGCGCGGGCAGACGCCCCCGCAACCAGCAAGCATAACGCAACAAAATACTTAAACATTCCTCCCCCACCTGTCCATGCCAAGGCCCCTCTGGAATAAGTTATTTACACAGCAAATAACTCGCGCCCAGGATCCTCAACCACCATGAATCCGGCGAAATCACAAAAACCCCAGCACACAGAGCCGCTTTTTGCGAAAATCGCATCTTTAGTGGTTGATTTGGCAACGAACAATGAATCCGTCCGAAACTATCGCCCTGGTCGAGTCACTCGATCACGAGGGCCACGGGGTTGCCCGCGTCGATGGAAAAACCATTTTCATCGATGGAGCGCTACCCTACGAGAAAGTAATATACCGCTCTTATCGCAAAAAACCCACTTTCGAAAATGCCGACACAGTTGAGGTATTGAAAGAAAGTTTTATGCGAACCCCCCCGCGCTGCCCACACTTCTCGGTCTGTGGCGGTTGTTCGCTGCAACATATGGAATTTAGCGCCCAAGTTGCCATCAAACAGCGCGTCCTGGAAGACAACCTGTTGCATATCGGTAAAGTCCACGCTGAACGCATGCTCACGCCAATCGCCGGACCGGCCTGGGGTTACCGCCACCGCGCGCGTCTGGGCGCGCGCGCAGTGGTAAAAAAAGGCGGCGTACTGGTAGGCTTCCATGAAAAACGCTCAAGCTATATCGCCGACATGCAGCAGTGCGCCATTCTGCCGCCTCACATCTCTGACTTGATCATGCCGTTGCGCGCCATGATCGACCAGCTGTCGATTCGCGAGCGCATGCCGCAAATCGAAGTCGCGGTCGGCGAACAGGTGGATGTTCTGGTCTTGCGCAACATGGAGACCATCAACATCCAGGATGAAGAGATTCTGCGCGCCTTTGCCGACAAGCATGGTCAAGCTCGGCCACTGCAGCTATGGCTGCAACCCAAGGGGCCGGAAACCTGTTACCCCTTCTATCCGCTGGATGCGCCGCGCTTAACTTACCGCCTGGCTGAATTCAATGTGGAAATGCCGTATAACCCCACCGAATTCACTCAGGTCAACCCGCAAATCAACGCCATCATGGTGGCGCGCGCCATGCAACTGTTGGCGCCACAGGCCGGCGAGCGCATCGCCGACATGTTCTGCGGCATCGGCAACTTCACCTTGCCGATTGCGCGCTCCGGCGCCGAGGTCTACGGCATGGAGGGGAGCGAGGCGCTGGTACAGCGCGCGCGCGAAAATGCCACGCACAACGGCCTAGAAGCCCGCGTCAGCTATGGCCTGGCCAATCTGTTCGAGGTCACCGAAGAGAGCTTTGCCGCGTTGGGCCACTTCGACAAAATGCTGATCGACCCACCGCGCGACGGCGCGCGCGAGCTGATCAGAGCCTTCAGCGACGAAAACGCGCCGCGACGCCTGGTCTACGTTTCATGTAATCCGGCCACCCTGGCGCGCGACGCCGACGTGCTGGTCAACCTCAAAGGCTATACGCTCAAATCCGCCGGAATCATCAATATGTTTCCGCACACCGCGCACGTCGAATCGATTGCTCTGTTCGAAAAGACGGGCCCGGGCCTGAGCCGCGAAGCCTTGGCGCAAATGGACGCCGATGAGCAAGCACGCATCGCGCTAGGCCGCGCCAAGAAAAAAGATCGCGACGCGCGCGCCGCGGCGGAAAAAGCCCAGCTCGCGCTTGAGGCCGCCGCAAAGAAGGAAGCGCGCCATCAGTATTATCTCGCGAACAAGGAATACTACGATTCCAGAAGCGCGGCGCAGCTAGAAGAGCAAAAAGCCCTGGCGGAACTGAATCCGAAAAAGCCGAAGAAAACCAGAAAATCGAGAAACCGCAGGTAGGTTAAGCGAGGTGTCGGATGGCGCGAATGCCGTTCACTCAAGCCGAGTGAGCGGCATTTTGTTTGATCCTCCGCGCGATGCCCCCCAGCAGCAATGACGTCCCGGTTCGCATAGGAGCAGGGGGTCTTGAATAACCCAATGGTCTAGCTCATCTTGAAAACGGAGAGGATCACGAGTCCGATCAGTGGCTAAGCCGCATCACTCCTCGCGATTCAACAGCTCACACACCGAGTTGCCGAGTTCTTCCAGCTCATTCGCCTCAATCCCCAACTCCGCCAACGCCAGCCCCGCCCCGCGGCGCAGTTCAGCTGAGAGTCCCTGCCCCTGATAGCGCTGAATGATGATGTCGCTGATCACCCCCAGCGCGATCAGACGCCGCACCACGGGCGAAGCATGACTCAACTTGAACACCGTATAGTCATGGTGCAGGCGGATAGCCATCACTACATCACTGGGCAGACTCCAATTGCGCGCAAGCAGAGCGCCGATCACCACATGATTGGTGCGATGACGCTCATCCTCGACCTGGGTAAACGGCTTGGCCAGCGAGGAATGGGCTAATGCCAGGGTCTCGGGATAATCGCTGAAACGCTCCATCAACAGTGGAATGCCTAAATCGGCGAACAACCCAAAGGTATGCGCCAGATCCGGCGCCGCTCCTCCGAGCTCCCCCGCCAGGTAGCTCATCGCCGATGCTCGTTTAGCCGACTGATCCCAGAAATGGACTAATTCATAGTGACCACTAGGAAAGGCCTTGCGCACCAAAAAACCGCCGACCAGCAACGACACCTGACGCAAACCCAAACTGACCAGCGCAGCGCCAATGGTTTCCGCCTTGCGTTGCAGTTTAAACACCACTGAGTTGGCGGCCTTAAGCAAAGCGCCCGACACCGCCACATCCTGGCCGATCAAGTGCATGACATGCTGAAAATCAGGCTCGTCGCGCGCCATCTCCTGCTGCAACTCACTGAGCAGACTGGGACGCGCCGGAATGTGGATTGACTGCACTAAATCGGCGATCTCAACCGATGACATCGGCGCCGGAGAAGATTCTAAGGTCGACATCATTGCTCACCTATTTAAAATCATTGAGAGCCCATCCTGAATTTCCGTTGTAGTCACAGTTTCATCAGATCACAAGGCACGCGACACATGCCGTTGCCTCTAATTGCCGCAGCGCAACATAAAAACATTCTTCAACGAGGCAATAATTCCATCAGCGCTTGTGGTTCTTAGCAGATTCTTGCCGACAAACAAATTAATTCAAGCGATTGATGGCAAACTAGCGCACACTTGACCACCGACTGCAAAGCAGCGCCCGTTACCCCATAGTATTCAATGATGCGCCACCGATTTTCAGGCGTAATCTAAAGCCCTAGAGATCAAGACATCACATCAGGAGACCCCATGTTTAGCGAGCACAGAGAGCTGATCAGCCAGCTAAGGCAAACCGACAAGCATTTTGAGAAATTATTCGAACAACATAATATATTGGATCAACAGATTGAACATGTCACAACGAGCGGGGCACCGTGCTCGAACAGTCAGCTGGAATCGATGAAAAAAGAAAAGCTTCGTTTGAAAGACTGTTTGTACGCCATTCTGCAACACAAAAAAGAACTCGGCTAAAGCCGGGTCCATGGTGAGTAAGCCGCAGGACTTTTGAATCCGCGGCTACAGCCATGGGCATCGAAAACTTACAGCTGACGCACACTATCGGGTAAGGCGAGATCCAAACTCAGGCTATCTGACTGAATTTCGCCCCAGCCATGGACATAATGGCGCACCCCACCCCAACTTGGGGTTTGCAGATCTTCATCTTTGTCATCCGGTTCGCCTTGCGAAATCTTGGCGGCAACCTCGACCAGAGGCAGACGCAGCACATAGGTTGCGGCCAACTCCTTGGCTGACGGCGCGCGAATTTCACTCCAGCGCCCGGGCAGCAGATTCTGATAAAATCTTTCGAGCAAGGAAAGCTGTTCCTGGCGATCAGTCACGGCCTCGAATTGTCCGTAAATCTGTACCGAACGATAGTTGATTGAAGTTTCGAATGCTGAACGCGCCAGCACCAGAGCATCGGTCACCGCCAACGACACCGACACCGGCGCGCCCGCTGCCAGCAACTTATAGAAGGAACTGCCAATTCCGCCGTGAATATACAAAGCATCGTCCACGCGCCAGTGGGTCGTCACCATCTGACGCGGTCGTTGTGAAACCGAATCGCAGACTGCAATCGTGCATTCGAGAATCGAGTCGATAATCGGATAGATCACCGCCTTATCGTAATTGGCCTTCTGAGCGCATCGGTGGATGCGAGTGCGGGCCGTCGGGGTAAAACAGGACATAGTTCAGCCTCAATCAATAAATACATGACAATCGCCATCCTACCCGTGAAAAAACCCCGAAGTAAGCGCCATTCTTCACGAGTGGGCCCATAGCGCTATTCGCGTCGCAATCACGAATAACCCATACATATACGGATATTTTGCTCTGCGACACATCCCTGGTCGATAATAGGAAAACTGCGCCCGGAGCCCCTGTTAAAATGAAACGCGAACCCTTGACCGACCTAGACTATCAACGCCTGGCCGCCACGCTGGCGCGCCATCGTGAGCAACAATGCATGAGTCTGGAGCAACTGGACGGCTTCTTCAGCGCTCTACTCTCCGGCCCGATGCCGATCAAGCCGGCAGAATGCCTACCCATCATCCTGGGCGAAGCGTTTGACGATGAAAGCGCCTTCCCCACCAGCAAAGCACTGGAACAATTCGCTGACCTGCTGCTTGGACATTGGCTGGAAATCTCCAATACGCTGCAAGAGGGTCGCCCCTTCCATCCGTGGTTGCAAGAAGACCAGGACGGCGCGGTACACGGCAATGAATGGGCCCAGGGGTTTGTGGAAGGCATGCAACTGATGCAGGAAGACTGGGGCTTGTTGTTCGACGACGCCGAACAGGCGCCGTTACTGGAACCGATCATGGCTCTGGCGTTCGAAAATCACCCGGACGAAGACATGCGGCCATACCTCGACGCCGCGGATGCCGGTCAACACAGTGCCTGGCTGGCCCAAATTTCCCCCTCGGTCGAAGCCATCTATCACTTCTTCGAGGCGCTGCGTCTGGATCTGGACAATCCGGAAGACTAGGAGCCTGCCGGGCTTTGGGACGCGAAAGCGAAACAGTGAATGCGACAGGCCAGAATTCGATGCTTTCGCAGGCCAATAGTTGTTCTATTGGTCAAGAAAACAGCGGATTATGGGCCGAGTAGCCGCTGTTGCAGCCGCGGATTCCAAAGTCCGACAGGCTCCTAGGAGCCCGATGGCATGGACCCTGAGCCATGCGGTTGATTGATTTCCTTGCGCGTCTGATCTACCAGACGCGCATATTCACCGCTGGCGCGCAACTGGCGCAGCCCCAAGTTAAAACGCCGGATCAGTTCGGCGGCCAGCGGCTGTTTTCGCCAGATCACCACATGCATGTCGGCGCTCCAGAACGAACTCGGCTGCGCAACAATAAGGCGACGCTGAGTCACATTAAACTGCCGCGACAGCAACATCGCGCCGACCTCGCCATCGATCGGAAACAAATCGATATGCCCGGCCAACAACTTGCGAAAATTAGTCAGATCATCGGCCGCCGTTTCGACATAGAGCCCGTGACTGGTTTGTAATCGGGTAAATTCATCGGAATAGGTGTTACCACTAGTGACGCCAATCCGATAGCGACTTAAATCACTCAGAGTTCGCCAGGAAATATCCGGACCGGCGCGCTGGAAGAACACCATGCGCAAGCTCATCACCGCATCGCTGTACCACAGGTCTTGCAAACGTTCCGGGGTAATCGCCCATCCCAGGCTGCCATCCACCAGACCGGCGCGCGCCGATTGCAAGGCGCGGTTATTCGGGAAGAACGCATAACGAACCTTGACGTTTTCCAGCAAAAACGCCGCGCTCACCACGCGCGACATTAAACCGAACCCTGGCATGCTGGCGCCCAAGTAGGGCGGGTACTCCTGGTTCGACAGGACAATCTGCATGGGCGCGAGTTGAGACGCGGCACACGCCAGCCCGGGCACACCCAGACACGTCGCCAACAGCAGTAGAAAGATACGCATCACAGTCTCCCACGGGCCTGTACAACCATCATAACAACCGAGCGCTGAACACCCACTAACGCTCCCATTGGCCCATCCACGGTAAACACGCGGACAGATTCAATTTAAGCAGGTCGGAACCAAACTGTCATCACAGTCATTGAGGAGCGCTAGAACTCATCATCCTGATCCTTACTCTACAGTCGGCTTTCCAGCGCACACAACGCGGTATACGCTGTAAAGTTCAAAGGCACGACGCAGACCTTGATTAAGATTGCCATTACATGAATATCGATTTCACCCAGTTATTGGCGCACTACGGCTATCTGGCATTGATCGTCGGCTGCTTGCTTGAGGGCGAAACCATACTACTGCTAGCCGGTTTCGCGGCGCACCAGGGCTATCTATCGCTGCCACTGGTCATTTTACTGGCGTTTGCCAGCGGCACACTGGGCGATCAATTTTTCTATCTACTGGGAAGGCACTTCGGCATGCGCCTGCTCTCGCGTCTGCCCAACGCAGTGACCCGGGTGGATAAAGTGAACCGCTTGCTATTGCGCTACCATCGAGGGCTGATTGTCGCGGTGCGCTTTATGTATGGGCTGCGCGTCATCGGCCCGGTGATTATCGGCAACAGTGGCGTAACGCCCGGATGTTTTGTTCTGTTCAATATGCTGGGCGCGGCACTGTGGGCCACATTGGTTGCCGGCTGCGGCTATCTGTTCGGTCAGACCCTACAATGGCTATTCATCGACCTGCGGCACTACGAACTGCGCGCCATGCTGATTCTGCTGCTATGCGCGCTGATTCTGGCCGGCGCGCGCCACTGGCGGCACCGATCGGACTAGGAGGCTATCGGACTAAATGTGCCGCCGCTTTGTATTAAGGGAACAGTTCAGGCGCCCCAATTCGCCGGAGTGCGCCCGTACCGGACGCACATGAAAAAAGCCGGAAGAGTCACCTCTTCCGGCTGAGTCAAACCAGCGTATTAACGCTTATTTTTCCAGCATGTAACCGTAGGCGCGCTTGCGGCCATCGGCGTCTTGCTGAATGTATACACCTTGCAATTCCGGCGAGAAGCCTGGCAACAGGTTGATGCCTTCTTCCAGAGCCAAGAAGTATTTCAGAGCGGAACCACCCCATACTTCGCCCGGTACGGTGCACAGCACGCCCGGCGGGTACGGCAGAGCGCCTTCAGCAGCGATACGACCTTCCGCCTTATCCAGAGCCACCAGTTCCACGTTACCGCGGACAAATTCGATGTTGGCTTCTTGCGGGTTAACGGCAACCTTCGGCAGCTTGTCCTTACGGAACATTTCTTTTTGCAGCTGCTTAACATCGCGGCTGACATACAGATTGTGCATTTCTTGGCACAACTGACGGATGGTGTAACCCTTGTAACGTTCGGCGTTAGCGGCATAGACGCTAGGCAGAACCGTGGACAACGGCGCATCTTCTTCCAGCAGGCGTTCGAAGCGAGCGATCTGGGCTACCAGGTGCTGCATCTTGCCCATGTCTTCCGCCGGGGTCAGCAGGAACAGAATGGAGTTCAGATCGCACTTTTCCGGAATAATGCCGTTTTCGCGCAGGAAGTTGGCCAGAATGGTCGCCGGCACACCAAACTCGGTGTACTTACCGGTAGCGGCATCGATACCCGGGGTGGTCAACAGCAGCTTGCACGGGTCAACAAAGTATTGGCCTTGTTCGTAGCCTTCAAACGCATGCCATCTTTCGCCTGGCACGAATTCGAAGAAGCGCAGATCGTTCGCCATTTCTTCGGTCTTGTGATCTTGCCACTTGCGGCCGCCAACGGTTTCCGGCACAAACGGACGAATGTGCTTGCAAGCGCCCAGAATCAGCTTACGGGTTTCTATACCGGTCTTAACGCATTCCATCCACAGGTGCTTACCGCTTTCGCCTTCATGCATCTTGGCGTTCACGTCCAGTGCGGCAAACAGCGCATAGAACGGGCTGGTCGAGGCATGCAACATAAAGGCGTTATTAAAGCGCTTATGGTTTACATAACGCTTTTGACCCTTGATGTGCTTGTCTTTTTTGTGGATTTGCGAAGTTTGCGAGAAACCGGCTTGTTGCTTGTGAACCGACTGGGTCACGATGATGCCAGGATCTTTTTCGGTCAGTTCCAACAGCAGCGGCGAGCAGTCTTTCATCATCGGGATGAATTGCTCATAACCGACCCAGGCCGAATCGAACAGGATGTAATCGCACAGGTGGCCGATCTTATCCACAACTTGGCGCGCATTGTAGATTGTACCGTCGTAGGTACCCAACTGAATGATCGCCAGACGGAACGGACGTTCTTCCTTGGCGCGCTCGGGAGCCACTTCGGCGATTTGTTCGCGCAGGTATTTTTCTTCGAAACAGTGAGCGTCAATACCGCCGATGAAGCCAAACGGGTTACGCGCGGTTTCCAGATACACCGGCGTCGCGCCAGCTTGAATCAGGGCGCCGTGGTGGTTGGACTTGTGGTTGTTACGGTCGAACAACACCAGATCGCCACGCGCCAACAGCGCGTTGGTCACGACTTTGTTCGACGACGAAGTGCCGTTCAGAACAAAGTAGGTCTTATCCGCGTTGAATACTTTAGCGGCATAAGCTTGAGCTTCATGCGGAGCGCCTTCATGGATCAGCAAATCGCCCAGTTTAACGTCGGCGTTACACATATCCGAACGGAACAGGGTTTCGCCGAAGAATTCGAAGAACTCACGGCCAGCCGGGTGCTTGCGGAAGAATTGGCCGCCTTGGTGTCCAGGACACGCGAAGGTCGAGTTACCCATCTTCACATACTTCATCAGCATGTCGAAGAACGGAGGGAACAAGGATTCGCAATATTTAACGATTGCGGTTTCGATTTGCTTGCCGTAGAAATCGGATGATTGCGCATTCAGGGCAATCACGCCGGTAATGGCTTGAGCGGAAGCGGTCGGGATCACTTCACCGTCGCCGATCACCACAAAAACCGGAATTTCCAAACCGCGTACACGCAGAGTTTCGATGCAAGCAGGGACTTCCTCTACATTGACCACAATCGCGCCAACGTCGGTCAGGTCGGAATCTTCCAGGCAAACCAGGTCGCGAACGGTGTCGAAGCAATCTTCAGGCACATCACCAATCGCTACTTTGTGTTTAAGGTTACTCATGTTTTCCCTACATCTAAGTTAGATAATCAAAACTCGGCGCTATATTTAGTCCAACTGATCAATATATAGCCCAGTCGTTTATAGAGCATTGGCGCGTAACCATAAAAATCATCGGTTACTTAATTAAATTAGAGCGCCATAGTTAATACACCTGCCAGGGTAGATTTTATCTCGATGTTCGCTACACCGATTTCCTAAGCGAGAACCGAATATATAATTGTGCGACACAAACACATCACCCAATTCTCGTTGACCGGCACACCCACGCTGGGGCATCGCACGAACTAAAAACCACCTCGCACCTAGCGGCAGCGCCACGTACAGACAAGAACGGATTCGGAAGACATCCATTATTCTATAGCAGAAATATAAGCATTTTGACATACAACAAACAGCCACCAGCGCGCAGCATCGTATATAGGAAGGGGAACATCGAAAATGCGACATAAAATGACAATGTCAATTAAAACCACGACTCAGGCAGTTTAATTAAGTCATTTTTCTTAATTAAACGTCGCATTTTTGTGTATGGTTTTTTTACCAATTTATGCAAAATATCGGATATTTAATTTCCGTTCGTAGCTTGGTGGTAAACGTAGCGAATCCCAACATTGCCCGCATCCGTCAAATTTCTTGCAGGGGTTCTCCTCCGGCTCACCACCAACCTACGAAGACATGCCAACATCCTTAACAATTTGCGTTATAGCACGATCATGGGAAATGCTATGCTTTCCAGTCTTCCGCGGTACGCCCTACGCCGCGGCCCCACCGTGCACTGATTGATATTACACATGGTTTTCATGAGTCAAACCTCCTCTAGTCGACCCGCGCCACTCCTGCATTTTTTATTTGGGCAAAGCTCAAGCACCCTGTCCTACCAGATGCTGGTCGTGGCCTTTGGCTGGCAGGTTTACGATCTTTCGCATAGCGTATTCAATTTGGGGCTGATCGGACTGGTTCAGTTCTTGCCGCAATTGTGCCTGACCCTAGTCGTCGGCCAAGCCGCCGATCACTTCGACCGGCGGCGTATCGCGCAATGCTGCCAACTGTTGGAGTGCGCGCTTGCCAGCGTATTGGCCGTCGCCTGTATCAGCCACTACCAAAGCCTGACATTGATTTTCAGTTGCGCGGCGCTCATCGGCATGGCGCGCGCCTTTGAAGCGCCCAGCATGCAATCACTATTACCAACGCTCGTTCCAGTTGAGCAACTCCCGGCCAGTCTGGCCTGGGCCGCCTCGGCGCGACAAACCGCGGTGATCGTTGGTCCGGCGCTCGGCGGCCTGGTCTATGCGCTGGGCGCGCCACTGGTCTATATTGCCTGCGCCCTGGCCTACCTGATGGCAGCCCTATGGCTGCAATGCCTGCGGGTACCCGCGCGCAGCAAAACGCGCGAACCGGTGTCCTTGCGCTCGGCACTGGCCGGTGTGGCGTTTATCCGCCGCAAACCGGTGATTCTCGGCGCGATCTCACTGGATTTATTTTCCGTGCTGCTCGGCGGCGCCACCGCATTACTGCCGGTCTACGCCCGCGACATTTTACACACCGGGCCATGGGGACTGGGCCTATTGCGTTCGGCCCCAGCCATCGGAGCGCTAGGCACCTCACTCTATTTGGCGCGCCATCCCTTGCAACGCCATGTTGGTCGCACCATGGGCACCGCCGTAGCCATTTTCGGAGTAGCTACCATCGTGTTTGGGCTTTCGCGCTGGTTCCCGCTATCGCTGCTCGCACTGGCGATCCTCGGCGCCAGTGACATGATCAGCGTCGTGGTGCGCTCCTCGCTGGTCCAACTGGAAACGCCGGATGAGATGCGCGGCCGTGTCAGCGCAGTGAATTTCATCTTCATCGGCACTTCCAATCAACTGGGAGAATTTGAATCGGGACTCACCGCGGCCTGGTTTGGCACCATGCCGGCGGTGGTATTCGGAGGAATCGGCACACTATTGGTCGTGGCATTATGGCGTGGCTGGTTCCCTCAGCTGTTCGCGCGCGACCGCCTGCAACCCGAAGCATCGGGTCAGAAAGCATAAACCAGCGCCAGCAGTTATCCTCACCGAAAGTCAGCCCCCCTCAGGGCTGCGAGACAGGGGGGGGCTTAGGGGGGCATCAGCGCTACAGCGGGGCGTCGTCGTCGCTGGAGTCGTCTTTGGAGGAGCTTCCACCACTTTGCCCGGTCAGCGCTTGATCGGCCGGCTTGCCGGCACTGGTGTTCTTGTCGGGAGCCGCCATCGGGTTCCACCAACTGCCCGCCGGCGCGTCAACCCAGCCCGCGCGGCTCGCCAGGGTCCAAGACCCTTGCATCAGAAAAGCCGATAGAAAAGAAAACAACAGTACGCCCAACACCACACGGGTGCGCCGAACCCCGGACACCCGAGACAACGCGTTGCACAGAACCACCAGGGAATAGAACATCAACAGCAGCAATACCGCGGTACCCACATCATCGGGAAACCAGTTGGCCAACGGCTCAAGGAGTTGACTACCACTGGCCAGCACCACGAGCGACAACAGCGGCCGGCACAGCCGCCAGCGCGCCATGCGCAGCCATACACCGATGAATCCGGCAAACAGCAGGGTTTCCAGCCAGTTGTACAGCACACAAAAACCAATACGGCCCGGCAGGTACGACCCCAGTTCCGGCGCGCCGGCACTGGCCACCACCCCCACCGCGGTCAGCAATAGTGCGATCTGCCACAGCGGGTATTGATAGGCCGGCAACGCTTTGACGCGAAAGCGGTACAGGTCGAACACATCACCAAGCAAAGCATTCATCGGCGGCTCAATCAAAAATCACGGTTTTATTACCATAAGACAGAATCCGGTGGTCCAGATGCCAACGCACCGCGCGCGACAACACGACTTTTTCCAGATCACGCCCTTTTTGCACCAGATCATCCACGTCGTCACGATGTGAAATCCGTGTCACCTCCTGTTCGATGATCGGGCCATCGTCCAGCACCTCCGTCACATAGTGACTCGTCGCGCCGATCAACTTGACCCCGCGCTCAAACGCGCGATGGTAAGGCTTGGCGCCATCGAACGCGGGCAAAAAGCTGTGATGAATGTTAATCACGCGATTGCGGTAGCGGGCGACAAAGGCCGGCGACAACACTTGCATGTAACGCGCCAGAACCACCACATCAACCTCAGCTTCGTCCAGCAATTGCCACTGACGCGCCTCGGCCTCGGCCTTATTGTCCTTATTCACTTCAATCACATGAAACGGAATTTCATTGAACTCGGCCAAACGGCGGCAATCCTCATGATTGGCGATAATCAATGGAATATCGCAGTTCAACTCGCCGATACGCCAGCGATGCAACAAATCCGCCAAGCAGTGCTCATAACGAGACACCATGATGGCCAGGCGTGGTTTGCGGGTCGACAGCGACACGCTCCAGGTCATTTGGTGCTCATCGGCAATCGGCTGAAAAGCCGCGGCAAAGCTTTCCATCGGCAGAGAAAACCCGGCCAATGACCATTCAACTCGCATTAAAAATAAGTTCTCGCTCTCATCCTGATGCTGATCCGCATGCATGATGCTGGCGTTATAGGTCATCAAAAAGTTGGCAATGGCCGCCACCAGGCCCTTTTTGTCCGGACAACTGATTAACAGCACTGCGGAATGCTTGGAATGACTCATGCTTTATCTCGTTTATATAGGTTCAGGCGTGCAGATTGGCCGTGTCCAGGGTGTTTTGCAGCAACGTCGCCACGGTCATCGGGCCCACCCCTCCCGGTACCGGGGTAATCAATGAGGCGCGCGCGCGCGCCACCTCAAACTCGACATCGCCGCACAGGCTGCCATCCGCCAGACGATTGATACCAACATCAATCACCACCGCGCCAGGCTTGATCCATTCGCCCTTGACAAAGTTCGGCTTACCCACAGCGGCCACTACGATATCGGCTTGCCCGACTTCCTGCGCCAGATTTTCCGTCGCACTATGGCACACCGTCACCGTTGCGCGCGCCAATAGCATTTCCAAGGCTTGCGGCCGGCCAACAATATTCGATGCGCCGACAATCACCGCCTTCTTGCCCTTAGGATCGACACCATACTCGGTCAGCAGGGTCATCACACCACGCGGGGTACATGGACGCAGCAGTGGCATCTTGATCGCCAGGCGGCCCATATTGTACGGGTGGAAGCCATCGACATCCTTTTTCGGATCAATATGTTCAATCACCGCTTGCGGGTCGATTTGGCGCGGCAAGGGCAATTGCACCAAAATGCCGTCAATCGCCGCATCGGCATTCAGATGCGAGATGATGGACAGTAATTCATCCTGACTCGTGGTTTCGGGCAAATCGTAGGCCACTGAACGAATACCGGCCTTTTCACTGGAGCGTTTTTTATTGCGGACATAAATGCTCGATGCCGGGTCGGCCCCGACCAGAATGACAGCCAAGGCAGGAGCGCGTTTACCCGCAGCCAGACGCGCCGCTACACCAACACGCACAGCTTCAATCAGTTTATCCGCAACCGCCTTACCATCAATGAGTCGTGCCGACATTTTTAATTCCCGAATAGAATAGCGATTGAAGCAACGACCACGATTCTCGCATTTTTCACGCTAGTTGCTCAACGGGTATTGACAGCAATCTTTTAGATCCGTATATTTGCCATCTCGTCGGGGCGTAGCGCAGCCCGGTAGCGCACCTGGTTTGGGACCAGGTGGTCGTGAGTTCGAATCCCACCGCCCCGACCATTAGTTTTATAGCATGTCCGACGTCTGCACCCGTAGCTCAACCGGATAGAGCACCGGCCTTCTAAGCCGGGGGTTACAGGTTCAAGTCCTGTCGGGCGCGCCAAGGTTTCTCGATTTTCTGTGGTGGATGTAGCTCAGTTGGTAGAGTCCCGGATTGTGATTCCGGTTGTCGTGGGTTCGAACCCCATCATTCACCCCATAGTTCAGTCATGAAGACAGCCGCGCTTCATGTTGCAGTTTTCAGCGGTGGGTGTAGCTCAGTTGGTAGAGTCCCGGATTGTGATTCCGGTTGTCGTGGGTTCGAGCCCCATCATCCACCCCAGATATTTAAAACCGGCCTGAGCCGGTTTTTTTTCGTCTTTTCTTCACAATTTCCACACATTCTCTTGTCTGACAACATAAGCACCGTATATTCTATTGCCATATATTGACAATCCGATTGACCGACAGCGCCCATTCCTGATGACAATAATGCAGCCGATCAAACGCCAGACGCTGACCAGCGCCGTTACCGAATCATTGCGCAAGCGCATTTTATCCGGCGAATTTACCGATGGTCAGCAATTACGCCAAGAAGCACTATCGAACGAATACGGTGTCAGCCGTGTCCCTGTGCGCGAAGCATTGCGCCAATTAGAAGCCGAGGGACTGATTCAGATCATCGACCACAAGGGAGCCCTGGTTTCCAAGTTGTCGCTGGATGACGTACTGGAGTTACTCGATATTCGCGCGGTACTGGAAAGCGAGCTATTGCGCGCCTCGATCCCACGACAAAGCCCTTCCGACTTGGAGTTGGCCACCCAGACACTGGCGGAATTCGAGCAGGCACTACTGAACAATGATGTACGCCATTGGGGCGAATTGAATTCGCGCTTTCACATGGCGCTGTATCGCAGCGCGGGTCGCCCGAATACCCTGGCGCTGATTGAGCAATTACACAACAAAACCGACCGCTATACGCGCATGCAGATTCTGTTTACCCAGACCATGGAACGCGCGCATCAAGAGCACACCAAGCTGCTCGAGCTCTGCAAGAGCGGCGCGGTGGATGAAGCGGTCGAGTTCAGCCGCTTTCACATCCAATCCGCCGGGCACGCGCTGGAAAGCTACCTGCAACAACAGTAGGTTGGCGGTGAGCACAAGCGAACCACTCACATTGCGAGCATCCATCAGACTCTCGTTGGGGTTCGCGGCACTCACCACCAACCTGCATATTTACAAATACTCGAACCGCGCCCGCTTCACATTGCACAACAGCTCATAGCCTATGGTCCCCACCTCTGCGGCAACCTGATTCACAGACACGCGATCGCCCCACAACTCAACTTCGCTGCCGATTCCAGCGCGTGGACAATCCGTCAGATCGATAGTCAACATATCCATCGACACCCGCCCAATGATCCCAGAGGGGGCACCATCGACCTCCACCGGGCAACCGCGCGGCGCCAGACGTGGATAACCATCGGCGTAACCACAAGCCACCAGGCCCACGCGCGTACTACGCTCGGCGACAAAGGTTGAACCATAACCCAGCGCTTCGCCCACAGCCAACTGGCGCACACCAAACACCTGGCTTTTCAGTCGCATCACCGGCTTCACCCCCAGCGACGCGAAATCAACGCCAAAGGGCGAGGCGCCATACAGCATGATCCCAGGCCGCCCCCAATCGCGCCGCGCTAGAGGATGCGCAAGCAAGGCCGCCGAATTGGATAGACTCTCGGCGCCGGGCAAGCCGGCTACCGCCTGATCAAAGACTTCAATCTGACGCTGGGTATCACTAGACTCGGGCAGATCCGCATTGGCAAAGTGGGTCATTTTCACGATGGAATCAACTTTGCCCGAAGACATCAACCGATCCCAGGCCATGCGATACTCCGCGGGAGAAAAGCCGGCGCGACGCATGCCCGAATCCATTTTCAGCCAAACACGGAAGCGATAATCCGTGGCGCACGACAACAACAGGGCCAGCTGCGCATCGCTCTGCACCACCAGCCACAGATCATGTCGAATCACTTCGCGTAACTCGGCGGGCTCGAACACCCCTTCCAGCAGTAGTATCGGCAATTGTATTCCGGCCTGGCGCAGCTCCAGCGCTTCTTCCAGACACGCCACGGCAAAGCCATCGGCCAGCGGCGCCAAATGCAGCGCAACCTGGCGCGCGCCATGGCCATAGGCATTGGCCTTGACCGTGGCCAGCGCGCATCCGCCATGCTGTTCGCGCGCCAACAGATAGTTATGCGCCAGATGATCCAGACGAATTTCCGCAATCAAAGGACGCATGATCAGCTCGCATACCGGTTTAAAGACAAATCATCGGTATCGATCTCCGGCTTGACGCCACAGATCAAATCCGCCAGCACCTTGCCCGATCCGGCCGACATGGTCCAGCCCAGCGTGCCATGGCCGGTGTTCAAATACAGATTATTAAACCGCGTTGCGCCAATAATCGGGGTGCCATCCGGCGTCATGGGACGCAAACCGGTCCAAAACTCGGCGGCGGGAATATTACCGCCATTGGGGAATAGATCATGCAAGACCATTTCCAGGGTTTCACGCCGACGTGGATTCAACCCCAGGTTATATCCGGACAACTCGGCCATGCCACCGACGCGAATACGCTGGTCAAAGCGGGTAATCGCCACTTTATAGGTCTCATCCAGCACGGTGGAGATCGGCGACGCCGCAGAGTCGATGATTGGCACAGTCAGCGAATAGCCCTTGACCGGATACACCGGCAAGTCGAGCCCCAGGGCGCGCAACATGTGGCGCGAGTAACTCCCCAAGGCCACCACGTAGCGGTCAGCCCGCATCAGCTCGCCGGCAACATGCACCCCGGTAATCTCCCGGCCATCGTGCGCAATGCGGTCAATCGAATGCTCAAACAGAAAGCGCACGCCGCGCGCGCGCGCCATCTCGGCCAAACGGGTGGTAAACAGATGACAATCGCCGGTTTCGTCATTGGGCAGTTGCAACCCGCCCATCAACTTATGCTTAACACTGGCCAACGCCGGCTCGACCCGCGCGCAACCATCGCGATCCAGAACATTAAACGGTACGCCGCACTCCTTGAGTACCGCGATATCCTTGGCCATGGCGTCCATCTGCGCCTCGGTGCGCAACAACTGCAAGGTACCGCCCTGACGGTCCTCGTAGCTCAAGCCGGTAGTCGCGCGCAACTCGCGAATTTTATCGCGACTGTATTCCGCCAGGCGCATCATCCGCCCTTTGTTGACGCCATAAGCGCGCGCATTGCAATTGGCCAGCATTTTCTTCTGCCAATGCAGCTGAAACAAACTGCCATCAGGGCGAATCGCCAGTGGCGCGTGGCGCTGAAACAGCCACTTAATCGCCTTCTTTGGAATCCCCGGCGCGGCCCAAGGCGCAGAATAGCCCGGAGAGACCTGCCCCGCATTGCCAAAACTCGTTTCCAGCGCCACGCCGGGCTGACGTTCGATTACCGTCACCTCGCAACCCGCGTTCACCAAATACCATGCGGTCGAAATACCCACCACACCACCACCTAATACGATGACTTTCATACTCTTCTACTCTCCAATTTTGACCCTGCACCCGTTTAGGGCGTTCTATTGATACAACTCACTCTTTTGCTCGGGTCAATGATTTACAAATAAGTGAATTCACTAGTATATTCACTACAATGCAGATTTTTTAACCATAATTAAGTCAGAATGACGGTTAAATCATTTCAAATAAAACTATTCGCAGGGAAAACATGAGAAAAAAGTTGAATACCGATCGAAACTTCGACAAGCTTGATTTGAAGATAATGCAACTACTCCAGTCCAACGGCAGAATTTCACTGACCGAACTGGCGGAAAAAGTCGGATTATCCACCACACCCTGCACTGAACGAGTGCGTCGACTGGAACGCGATGGTGCAATCGAGGGCTATTATGCCCGTCTCAACCCACAAATGCTCAGCGCCAGCCTGCTGGTCTTTGTCGAAATCAAGCTCTCCGCCAAATCAGGCGATATCTTTGATGCTTTTCGTCGCGAAGTACAACTGATTCCAGAGATCCTCGAATGCCACCTGGTATCGGGTGAGTTTGACTATTTAATCAAGGCGCGGATTCCAGATATGTCGATGTACCGTGAGTTGCTGGGCAATATCCTGCTGAAACTGCCGGCGGCCAATGAATCGCGCAGCTATGTGGTGATGGAAGAAATCAAGGAAACCTTGGCGCTACCGGTGCCGGATTAAAATCACGAATAAGGATGCCAAGATGAGTCTGGAATCGGTACGCGCGCATTTTGCCCGCTTGCAACTCGATCTGCCAATTATCGAATTAGAAACCAGCACCGCCACCGTGGCGCTGGCGGCACAGGCTCATGGCGTCGAACCGGGTCGCATCGCCAAAACCTTGGCGTTTCGTTTGACCGATCAACGCGTGGTGCTACTGGTCGCTCGTGGTGATGCGCGTATCGACAACGGAAAATTCAAGCAGGCGCTGGGCAAGGGAAAAATGCTGGCCTTGGCCGAGGTGGAACAGATCACCGGGCATCCGGTCGGCGGCGTCTGCCCGTTTGGACTGAAAACCGAACTGCCGGTGTATCTGGATGTTTCGCTGCAAGACTTCGATCAGGTGCTACCCGCTGCCGGCGCGATTCACAGCGCGGTCAAACTGTCGCCGCAACTGTTGCAACAGATTGTCGCCGGCATCTGGGTCGATGTCTGCCAGCCGGCGTCAGCCTGATCACATCGTTATCCGCCTACAACGCGGTAACTTGAGCCGCCTCTGGAGGCGCATACTCGATCTTGCGCGCCAGCGGCGGCAGCTGTTCAAGATCGCGCCGCGCGCCAGCAATCAAAATTTCCTTATTCCCCCTCGCCTTGGCGATAATCGCCTGTGACGAGGCACCGACGGCCCAACCCATTTTCGCAAGCTTTTCGATGCCGCTCTCTTGGCGCGCGTTCACCTCGGCGACAAACGCTTTGCTGATCACTGGCGTTGGCGCCCACACATGATCCTTATCCATTTCATAGTTGTTAAACTTGGCCGTGTATTCTTCCGTCGGCGCGGGACGTAGCAAGTCACGCGCAAACTGTCGATTGCCACTGGCGTCAGAATATCCATATTGAGGTTCCACCTTGGCGGGATCCGCGCCAAACGCCGAGTGCTTGCGCAGCACAGGGCACCCCTTGCCCCATCCATCAATAATGATGTCATCATCCGCGGTTAAGCCGGTGGCGCTGATCTCCTCGGCCCAGTTATGATCTGCCTGTTTGGAGCCTACATGCTCTACAACCCGGCCCGGTTGCAAATAACCCGAATGCACATGTGTCGCCACCATCGCGTATTCGCCGCAATGGCCGGCGCCGAACTGCACCGCCACCGCCGCTTTACGCGGGCGCGTGGCCTCGGCGCCCAAAGCTTTGTTAAAGCTGCGCGCGCCCTGGGTCAAGCGACTGCTTAGGTGATCGCTGGCCTCGATGTCATCCCCCACATTGCCGCGCCCATGGCGCAATAATTCGCGCGTCTGTTGCGCGGTCTCATTGGCCACATACAAACGCTGCAAATTCTTACCTTCGACTTTTATGCCCATCTGCGCGCACTGCGCCGTATAGCGGCACAGGTCACTTTCCCCGGCACCGCTGACGCGCAAGGGCTTGAGCTTAGCGCTCCACTCGTTGTATTGCGCTTTATTCGCGGCCGCCATATCGGAGGCAAAACGTTCCCAACCGCTGGGCACCGCCTCAGTGTTTAGATTGAGGCAGTCGAGTAACCGCGTGGCCATGATCGAACGCGCCGCGCGCCATGGCGTCGATTCGGATGCCGGGCGAGCCACTGGCGCCATTGATATTCCAATATTGATTGTCATGATTTACTCCATTGGTTGGTTTAAGTGCATGTCAATCAGCATAGAGATCAATCGCGTCGGGGACTTTCAGATTTAGCTTGTGACTTTAATCAGGATGGAAAATGACGATCGCGGGACTTGGGGACACGGCGGTTTGTGAGCGCTGGGGTTCGCATTGCCAAGCAATGCGCGACACTGACGGCTAGTTCGGATTAAGCAGACAATAACTGTCCAGATCCCAGTAGCGCTGTTGCCAGTACAGCAGCCCCAGACGGCGCCCCTCGTACACAAACCCAAGTTTTTCGAGCACGCGCAACGACGGCAGGTTAGCACTAAACACCAGCGCCTGAATCCGATGCAGCGGGCAGCCAAACCCGCCGGCAAAAGCCCAGTCGATGGCAACGGCGAGCGCCTCGCTGGCAAAGCCCTGCCCCCATGCATCGGGATACAACGCATAGCTGAGACTGACGTTGTGCCACTCGCGATTGAGCCCATCAAAGCAGATGGTGCCGAGCACGCGATCGCTGTCGCGCGCGCGCAGCGCCCAGCATAATCCCATCCCCATCCGTAGCGTTTGCTGTTGAATCTCCAGCCAATACCCAGCCTGGTCAATATCGCTCATGCTATCTTGGCCAAAATAGCGCGTCACCCGCTCATCGGCGTAAATGCGCAAAATGGCGGGTAAATCCGCTAGGCGCAGGGGATCGAGCCGCAAGCGCGCACTGGTTAATGTCGGCGCAACAAAGGAATCATCCATGCCACTAGCATAGCACTATAAACTATCAAAATGAGATCAAGGCACTTGGGTCGATCCCCACGCCAATCACCGAGCCGGGGCTCAGATGCGCGCCCAATCGTCGCGCTTCGCGGCACGATAAGTGCAAGGCATAGCTCACCTGATCGACTCGCACTTGCAGTGCGACGCCTTCCGCCAACAGGGTCACGGCTTCGATCATCCCCGGTGGTTGATCGGCGCCCAGCACAAACGCCGCATCGGGCACTAGCGCATCCTGACTCACGTTTTCGAAGCCAATAAAGCGCGCTACCCATGGATTGGCCGGGCGCGCCAACAGTTGCGCCGGTGTTGCGCATTGTTGCAACCGGCCTTGATGCAGCAATGCCACCCGATCGGCCATGGAAAACGCCTCATGCCGATCATGTGTCACCCAAATCGCGCTAATGCCCAACTGTTTGAGGCGGTCACGAAACTCGGTGAGCAAACCACGGCGCAGAAAAGCATCCAGGCTGGAAAATGGCTCATCCAAGAGCAGCAGACGCGGTTCGGTCACCAAGGCGCGCGCCAAGGCTACGCGCTGTGCTTCGCCACCGGATAAAGAACTTACCGCGCGCATGGCATAGCTTTCGAGTTCCAGCGAGCACAGCGCCGCGCGCGCGCGGCGCTGTGCTTCGGCGCGCGCCACATGGCGCGCGCGCAGACCGAACAACACGTTATCAATAACGTTTAAATGAGGAAACAGCGCGTAGTCTTGAAACATCAAGGCAAAATGCCGTTCCTCCGGCGGCTGAGCGGCCAAGTCACAGCCATCAAATAACAGGCGGCCGCTATCCGCGTCGACTAAACCCGCGATCATCTTCAGCAGGGTACTTTTTCCACAGCCAGAAGGCCCGAGCAAGGCCAAGATTTCACCCGGTGCAAGCGCGAGCGATAACTGCTCCGCCACCACACGCTCACCATAGCGTTTACACACATCGATCACTTCAAGCAAGACACCCTCCTCCCCGGCCACTCAATCACCACAAACGCCAAGAGCGCCAGCAACATCAACACGCAGGACAGCACCATGGCGCTATCCAGATTAGCGCTACCAGGCCGCCCCAGTCGCTGATAGATCAGGGTGGTGAGCGTGATCCACTCCGGGCGCGACAAAAACAGCGTCACGGCAAATTCGCCCATGGCGGTTGCCGCCGCAAACGCCATGCCGCGCCGCAACGCGACAGCCACCAGCGGCAACTCAGTCGTCCACCACAGACAAAGAGGCGAGGCGCCCAAGGTACGCGCGGCATTCAGCACGTTAGGGTCGAGCGCATCCAGGCTGCTTGCCACGCCACGCGCAACAAAGGGATAGGCCAACACGGTATACGCTCCGAGCAACATCACCAGACTGGCGCTCAACTCGGGATAGAGCAGCAACAAACCAAACGCCACGCACACCGGAGAGACTGCGTAGGGAAGAAAACTCAGCGCGCGCAACCATAAACTACGGCGCAGCGCAAAGGCATGCGCCAAACCGAACAGCGTGGCCGCGCACAAGGCCACGGCGCTAAAGCGCGCCGTATTGGCCAACGCCGCCAGCGTCTCGTCATCCAACAAGGTGGCCCAGGCCGACGCGCCGGCAGTCCAGCTACGAATCAAAATCGCCAACAGCGGTGCAAACGCAAAAACCAGCACGATCAGTAGCGCCGCGCACAAGAGCGCGCGCGCGCGCCAGCCCCTCGGGCGCGGGCTTATGCGCGCCACTCCGCTCACCGGCCGCGCCCAGCGCAACTCCAGCCAGGCGTACAGCAAGGCGCAACTGCCGGTCAATGCCAGGACCAGCAACGCCAAACTTCCGGCATCCGCCAGATTGAGCTCATACGCAACCAGGGTATAGATCTCGACCTCCACCGTGGCATAGCGTTGCCCCCCCAGCAGCAAGGCCAAACCGAAACCGGAAAAACAGTAGAGAAAGATCAGACACAAAGCCGAACACAAACGCGGCAAGGCTCCGGGCAACTCAATGCGCCAAAACAAACGCCATGGCCCGGCGCCCAGCGTACGCGCCGCCGCCAGCCGGCTAGCCGGCACACGGGCAAACCCCTCTTGGGCGGCCAGAATCAGCAATGGCAAGTTGTAGAATAAATTGCCATACAACAACAGCCAGGGAGAGCCTTGCAAATCGATTCCGGTCACGCCATGAGGTCCGAATAGCGCCAGTACGCCCAACGCCGCCACCAAAGTCGGCATCACAAACGGCAACAGCAGCAAGCGGCTGATCAGGACGCGCCCACGAAATTCGAAACGCGCCAACACCCAGGCCACCGGCAAACCAAACAACAGCGCCAGCACACACGTCACCCCGGCCTGCAACAATGACCAGATAAAGCGCCAGCGCAAATAATCATCCCGCAGCAATGACCAAGACCCGCCGCTGCCCCCCTCAAGCAATAAACGCCCGAGTGGCAGCAGGATCAGGACCAGCAGCAACAACAGTGGCGCGAGCAGCAGCAACCCGCGACGCGCGCTGAGTCGCCTCATTACTTCAGAACCACACGCACCCAGCGCTTCACCCAAGCCGGGCCTTGGCGATGAATTAAATCAGCGCTCGGGGTCTGATGCGTAGAGGGCTCACTGGCGAAACGGAAGATCGCCGCCTGCGGCGTGCCATTTGCCACCGGATACATCCACATGGTGGTCTGTAGATCCTTTTGCACCGCGGCCGAGCGCATAAAGTCGATAAACTTCTCGCCAGCGGCGCGCGACTCGCCACCCTTGATCAACGCGATGCCTTCGACCTGCTGGAACACCGAGCCCGCCAGCAGAAGATTGGCGGTCGGAGCCGCCGTCAACTTTACCTTGCTATAAAACACTTCGGCGGCCGGGCTCGTGGCATAACTCAGCACAATCGGATAGGCTCCGCCATTGCGCGAAAAATCGGTGTAATACGCCGCCGTCCAGTCATTGGTGACTTTCAAACCATTTTGGCGCAGCTTGGCCCAGAAGCTAAACGCCCGCTCCTCGCCCATGGCGCTGATGGTGGAGTACAGAAATGACAAACCGGTGCTGGAGGTTGCGGGATTTTCCACCACCAGCAAATTCTTGTAAGCCGGCAAGGTCAAATCGTCCAGGTTTCTTGGAAGCGCCAACTTGCTCTTGGCAAACCAGGCTTTGTCATAGTTCAGCGTGACATAGCCGTAGTCAGTGCTCACCACCCCGTCTGGCAGGTTAAAGCGCACCGCGCCCGCGGCGGTCTTAGGGGCATAGGGCTCGATGATACCGGCATCGCTGGCTTTGGCCACCAAGGTGTTATCCAGGCCAAACACCACATCGGCGATCGGATGAGCGCGCGTCAGAATCAGCTTATTCAGCATCTCGCCCGCATCTCCACCCTTGATCAATGCGATCTTGATGCCCGTCTGCCGTTCAAAATCGGCCAGTACCGGCTTGGATAACTCAAACGAACTATGGGTTAACACGCGTAGCGCATCGGCGTTAGCCGTCAATGCGGTGGTGGCCAGAGCGGCCGCCAGAAACCAATGGCGATAATTCATCAACTGCCTCCGTAAATCGGAGGAGAATGGCGGCAAACACGAATCCTGCCGGTCACACTCCCTCCGCTGGTATGACCCAGATCAGGTTATTGGGGTATTTCTCAGCCGTCTGAAAGTCGAACTTAAGTCCAGCGGCACCCCCGGTGATCAAAATATTATAACCGAGGATCATGGATCTCACATTTCAGATGGCGAGGCATCGTGCGGACAATCGGGTCTAATTCACAAAAAATCACAGCGGGCAGAGTCTATAAAGAAAAAAATGTTTTATATCTTCGCAACTTGATGCAGGATAGTACGCAAACTAACCCCTAGCAGCCTGTCGGACTTAAAGAATCGAAGCGAGAAATGTGATGCGAGAGGCCGGATTTTGCCAATTTTGCGGGGTAATAGTCATTCTATTACCCAAAAAATCGGCGGGATATGGACCGAGTAACGCGTTTCGCAGCCGATTTTGTTTAAGTCCGACAGGCTGTTGTGGCCCCGCGCACCCCTACTTCTGTGTCATCAGGTCATGAACATGCCCACCGCAGCGCCAGCACCCGCCCCCGCTCAAACGACGGTTGCAGACGAACCGGTACTCAAAGCACCGGAAAATGAAAGCGCCCTGGCCAATCTGGCGATGCCGTTGGGAGAAACCATTGTCAAACTGCAGGGTGAAAACCAGCTGTTATACGGCGTCGTGCAGCGTAATCGCGCCGTCACGCCACAGTCTGATTTCTTTCGAGTGCAGTTCAAGGGGCTATCAAGCAATAGCGGCCATGTCTGGACACCGTTCAATGATGAAGACGGGCAATTTCATGTAGGGCGCAACTGTGCCTGGGCCAAGGTCGACCACCCCAGCCGTTCCATTGTCTTCGGTCCCAAAAATGGAGTCATTGTCGGCGAGCGCATGCGCGCTCCCGGGCTGGAGGATTTTCTGTTTGCCGCCGTGGTGTCCTGGGCCAAGAACACCTATCCGGACTATAGCGCCAGCCCTGGCATGCTGATGATGCAGGCGCGCGGCACGGATGAAGAACGGCTGCATCGGCAAGCGTTCTATGCCAAACAAGGTTTCGAGTTTGAATGGAACGATCAGGGGCAGCGTTCCGCCCTTTATTACAAAGATCGGGTGGGTCGCTTGATTGGCGTCTGCGAAAGCACTTTGATCGTGGAGTTTGGCGGCGAAGCTATGTTGCAAACCTTGATCAAGCAAGATCAGGAGCGGCAAGAACTGGAACAGCGCATGGTCAAAATCGAAGCACTCAACAATGTGGTTCATCAAGCTCTGGACAAAGAGCGCCACACCACGCAGGTGCTCACCGTGGCATTGCTATTCACCCTGGTGATCGTGCTATGGGCGGTACTCTAGGGACCCGCTGCATATAGCTGACAAACTCAGCCGCAGGCATCGGGCGCCCAATATGATATCCCTGCGCTTCATCACAGCGTTGCTCCAGCAAATAATCCAGCAGCCATGGCGCCTCCACCCCCTCGGCGATGGTCTTCAGCCCCAAACTTTGCGCCATCTGAATAATCGCCTGCACAATCGCCGCATTCCCGGGATTATTCTCCAGATCCTGAACAAAGGACTGGTCGATCTTGACCTTATCCACCGCGAAACGCTTCAAATAGGCCAGGCTGGAATACCCAGTGCCGAAATCATCAATCGACAGATGAACACCCAGCGCCTTCAAGCGCTGCACCGTCGCCAACACGCTTTCGGTATTTCGAATCAAAATCGACTCGGTCAATTCCAGTTCCAGCAAATGCGGTGGCAGGCCTGAATCAGCTAACGCCGAGGCAACCACCTGTTCCAGGTTGCCGCGCCTGAACTGTACCGCCGACAAATTCGCCGCCACCACCAAGTCAGGCAAACCGCTGCGACGCCAACGGGCGGCCTCAAGACAAGCCTCGCGCAGCACCCACTCGCCGATCGGCACAATCAACCAACTGTCCTCGGCGACCGGAATAAACCGCCCCGGCGGCACCAGACCCAATTTGGGGTGATTCCAGCGAATCAACGCCTCGGCGCCGATCACCTGGCGCGTCATCAAATCGATCTGAGGTTGAAAATACAGCACAAATTCGTCACGCTCCAACGCCTGGCGCAAGCCTCCACGGAAACTCAGGCGCTCTCCGGCATCTAAATTCATGCGCGACTCAAAAAAGCAGCAGACATTGCGCCCGGATTCCTTGGCCTGATACATCGCGGTATCCGCCTTTTTGTACAGCAAATCGAAATCCGCGCCATCGTCCGGATACATCGCCACGCCACAGGAAGCCGAGGTCACCAGCTCGACCCCGTCCAGCAGATAAGGCGCGCTGACCTCGGACAACAACTTGTCGGCCAGCGTCGCGGCGGCGCGATCATCCGGCAGGTGACCTAAAATCACCAAAAACTCATCTCCGCCCTGGCGGCAAAGGGTATCCGCTTCACGCACACAGCCACGCAAGCGTTGAGCCACAGCCTGTAGCAAAGCATCACCCAGCGCGTGCCCCAGAGAGTCGTTCACCGTCTTGAAATTATCCAGGTCAACAAACAGCATGGCGACTTTGCAAGCGGAACGCTCGGCATAGGCTACCGCTAATTCAAACCGGCTACGCGCCAACAGGCGGTTAGGCAAGCCCGTCAGGGCATCGTGATGCGCCAGAAACTGGATATGCTCTTCGGCGGTCTTGCGCTCGGTGATATCGCGCACAATCGACTGGGTAATCCGCCGTCCACCGACTTCAATCACCCGTTCACTTTTTTCGACCGGAAACACCGTGCCATCCTTGCGCCGGTGCAAGGTCTCGTACAAACCATGCTCGGGCGGGTCCAACGACACGCTACCCCGAACGCGGGTCTCGCTATCCGCTAGCGAGCTCAACTGCTGGACCTTCATCCGCAACAGTTCGGCATGATCATAGCCATAGGCCTCCAGCGCGCGGTCATTGGCCTCTAAAATGCATCCATCATCTTCAACCAACAGGATAATGTCGTTGGCAAATTTACTCAGATAGTTAAAGCGTTCGGACAACATTTGATTGTCGACTTGCGCCTGATCATGCAAAGCGCGCGTGCGCAAGGCGCGCATGCCATAACCCAAATCCTGCGCGAGTTCTTCCAGCAACGCGACCTCCTGAGCACTAAACGCCTTAGGTTCGGAGGAATAGATGGTCAAGGCGCCATAAGGCGCATCAGGCGCGCCCAAGGGCATGGCAATACTCGAATGCAAACCGCGAGCCAATGCCGCCGCGCGCCACGGCGCCATATTCGGATTGGACGCCACATCCTGGTTAACCTGGGTTTGACCGCTGCGAATCGCCATGCCGGTCGGACCACGGCCATCGGCGCGATCGGCCCAGGTCAGATTCAAGCCGCTCAGATAGCCATCCACTTGGCCGGCGCTGGCGACCAACGCCACGCTGCGCTCAGGGTCATGCCGCGCCAGACCGACCCAGGCCATGCGATAGCCCCCGCTCGACACCACCAGCTCACAAATCTCGCGCAGCAACTGCGTCTCATCGGTGGCTTGCACCAACGCTTTGCTACAGGCGCGCAGCAGGCGTAACGCGCGATTGAGCCGATCCAGCAGATGATTACCCGGCAACACCAGCAAATAGCCACCGCCCGCAAGCGAACTGATGGCCATCGAGGCATTCAGGCGCCGCCCGTTGCGGCACACCAACTCGCATGGCTGATTGAATTGAGCGGTCACTTGCAGACGCGCCCAGCAGCCGGGCAATAGTTGATCCAGCGTCAGGTCGCACAGATCGTCGGCGGCGTAACCGGTTGTCGCCAGCGCCGCGCTATTGGCATAGATACAGGCACCGGTCTGATCGAACAGACACACGCCATCCTTGATGAATGCAAACGCGGAAAACCCCGGACTATAGGCCGGGGTTAAACTGAGGTCCGCGCGGACAAGCTCACCATCACTGATTGACATAGGTTTTTCCGACATAGACCGGTATCAAGTTGACGGCCGGCCCGCGACGGGAGATGTCGCGGCGCCTAGCGCCTAGCATCTCCTGAGTTATAGCAGAAAGTGTCGATCAAATCCGATGGCCGCGGGCGTAACAGTGGTCGTTTCCACGCCTGCGCCAATACCACGCCGGCCAACACCACGGCGCCCCCCAATAGATGACTGAGTTGCAGCGACTCGCCCAGCCACAGCACCGCGATCGCCACGGTAAACACCGGCATCAAATTCATCAGCGCGGTAGTGCAGCATGGACCCAGACGCGCCAAACCGATCATCCACAGCATGGGTGCCAAGACCGAGGCCGCGATAGCGGCAAACAACACCAAGGGGACACCAGCGGCGCTCACCGGCGGCGCGCCTCGGTAAAGATAATAGCCAAACAGCAGCACGTTGGCACACCAGATTTGCATAAACAGCGAAGGCCAGCGCGCCAGGGGCAGGTTCCAGCGCTTAAGCAAAACACCATACGCCGCATAGGCCAGACAGGCGATCAACATCAAAACATCGCCACGCGCGATTCCCTGCGACAGCAAGGCGCTCGGGTGTCCCTGACTCAGCAGCAACACGAGTCCCAGCAAGGACAGTATGCCGCCAAACAACGCTCCGCGCGTCGGCGCCTCGCCCAACCACAGTACCGACAACCCCACCGCCATCAGCGGCATCATCGCCGCCAGCAAACCCATATTGGTCGCACTGGTGGTCTGCGCCGCCACATAAGCCAAGCATTGATACAACACCATGCCCAACACACCCAGCACCATCAGTTTGGGCAAGCACGCCAGCACCAGCCGACGCTGACGCCACACCGGGCGCAACATAAACGGCGTCAACAGCAAGCCGGCAATCAACCAGCGGAAAAAAGCGATCGCCGCCGGGTCGAGCACCGAGGCCGCGAGTTTACAAACCACCGCATTCGCGCTCCAGATCAGCACGGCACCCAACGGCAAGACATAGGGGTTCAGTTTCATTCGTTACTCAATCTATCACGCAAAGGAAGAACTTCATTCTGGCATTGACTGATTTAAAACATATAATTCGAATCAGACATAACATCTCGCGGGCCAGACATGCCATCCTCCCAGCGGTTCGAACCGCCATCCTTCACTGAACTGCCCTACCCGGTCTACCTGCGCATTGATGACTTCGCCACCGATACCCACTGCCTGAGTCACCGGCATGCCTGGGGTCAACTCAGTTATTCGGCGTCGGGGCTAATGGAATTAAATATCGAAGGACAAAACTACCTGTCGCCACCACAATACGCGTTATGGATACCACCAGAAGCCGAACATGATGCCTATATCCACCAGGCGGTGGCGTATCATTCGGCGTTTCTTGATCTGTCACTATGCCACGATCTGCCAAGCACGCCGTGCGCCTTGACTCTCGGACCACTACTTAAAGCAATTCTGGCGGACTTCGCTCAGCGCCGGGTCTTGATTCCGCAAACCGCGGCCGATCGTAGACTGGCGGACGTACTGGTCGATCAAATCAAGCTCGCCCCATGCACCCGCAATTACCTGCCCGGCAGTAACGACCCGGCGCTGGCCAGCATACTGGCTGAACTGCAGCGCGAGCCGGGATCGCACCGCACCCAGGCGCAATGGGCGCAACAACTGCACCTGACCGAGCGCACACTGGCGCGACGCTGCCAGCGCGAACTGGGCATGAGTCTGGGAGAATGGCGCCAGCGCCAGCGTTTTCTGGCGGCGCTGCCGCTGCTGGACGCCGGGCACAGCGTGCAGACGGTGGCGCTGGAACTCGGCTACAGCACCTCGTCCGCGTTCATCAGCATGTTTCAACGCCAGGCCGGCACCACGCCCGACCAATTTCGACGCCGGCACACCTCGGGATAATGCACTCTACGGGGGTCATGTCATTCACTCAAGCTGAGTGCGCGGCTGGGGCTCTCGGCGACGCCTTGCGTAGCTCGAAGGAGCCGGGAGCCCCAGTCGGGCATCCCGGTCCACACGAGAAGGAAAAACGATGGGTTAACTTAAGCTAATCTGGCCGCGCGCCACCATATAGCAGGCAATCACCCCCAGCAACGCGATAAAGATCGCCAGCGCCAATTCGAAACCATTGAACGGCTTTTCGCCGCGCTCGCGCTTAGCCCAGCAGTAAAACAGAATCCCCGGCGTATACAAGATCATCGACAGGAACAAATACTTCAGGCCCGCGGCATAGATCAACCAGACACAGTAACCGGTCGCCAGCACACCAATCAGCATATCGCGGTTGCGCGCCCGGTCGCCCGCCGGATAACCATCGCCACGCAGGGCAACCATCCAGGCATAACCACCGCACAGCAGGTAGGGAATCAGCACCATCGAAGTCGCCAACGACAATAGCGCCAGATAACCCGCCGAACTATACAAGGTCACCAACAGCATCAACTGGATCAAGCCATTGGTCAGCCACAAGGCATTGGCTGGCGACTTGTGCTGATTCACCTTGCCAAACATTTTGGGGAACACCCCGTCCTGAGCCGCCAGATACGGAATTTCCGCTGGCAGCATGGTCCAGGCCAGGAGTTCACCACCGACAGCAATCACCAGGCATGCATTAATAAAATCCGCGCCCCATGGTCCGACCACATGCGCCAGCACGCCGGCGGTGGAGGGATTTTTCAGATTAGCCAGATCGGCTTGCGACATCACACCGAGCGACAAGATCGAAACCGCCACCAACAACACCGTGGTCAACAAGAAGCCAACAATCGTCGAGCGACCAACATCCGATTTTTTCAGCGCGCGCGTCGAGTAAACCGTGGCGCCCTCAATTCCGATATACACCCAAACCGTCACCAGCATCGACCCTTTGACCTGATCCAGCAGCGAACCTAATTTAGGGTTGCCCCAGACGTCGGCGGAAAAGGTCTTCACATGAAATGCCAGCAGCACCACGATGATAAACAGCACCAGGGGCACCACCCGCGCAATCGTGGTCAGTAGGTTAACAAAGGCCGCGCCATGCACCCCGCGCAGCACAACCCAGTTCAACACCCAGAGCAAGACCGATCCGGCCAGAATCGACTGCCAATTATTGCCATTGCCAAAAAACGCAAACGGTCCAAACCCGGCCATGGCGGAAAATAGCACCACGAATAGAGAAACGTTGCCGACCCACCCCGACATCCAATAGCCCCATGCCGAGTTGAAGCCCATAAAATCGCCAAAACCGGCGCGCGCATAGCCATACACCCCGCCTTCGACATCAGGCTTACGGCTGGTCAAATTCTGAAACACCAGCGCCAGCATCAACATGCCGAAAAATGTAATGCCCCAGGCAATCACCACCGCGGCAGACCCCGAAGTCGCCGCCATATTCTGCGGCAGGGACAAAATCCCCGCCCCGAGCATCGAGCCCATCACCAGCGCCGTCAGCGCCACTAAGCCCAGCTTTCGAGCTCCTCGATCTTGTGTCGTGGAATCTGCCATTGTCCTTTCCCTTCACTTTCCAGGTATTGCTACATGACCACAGGGGCATGGTTACCCCATCTTTAAGAAAGCATAATCTAATCAACTAATATATAGTTGTAAATTCATTATTTTACATATCGATTAGAGGAACTGATCGTGGTCTTGCGTATCGACTACAAGCATCTGGCGGCTCTGGACGCCGTGGTACGCGAACAAAGTTTCGACAAAGCCGCGCAACGGCTTTGCATCTCCCAATCGGCGGTATCGCAACGGATTGCCCAGTTGGAACAACAGCTGGGGCAGCGAGTACTGACGCGCGCGTTACCGATGACCACCACCGATGCCGGCACGCATTTATTGCGCCACGCGCGTCAAGTTGCGTTATTGGAATCGGAGCTGGAACGTAAATTGGGAGGGGATGGCGAGGGATTTCTGACCTTGTCGGTGGCGGTCAGTAACGATACCTTGGCCTGGTTTCTACGCACCTGCATCGCCTGGCTGCCATCCGAGCCAAGGGTACTGCTGCATATCTATATGGACGATGAGTCGCGCACCGAAAGCATGATGCGCAACAGCAGCGTCATGGGCTGCATCAGCCAACAATCGGGCGCATTGCCCGGCAGCGAAGTCCACGCGCTGGGAAGCATGCGCTTTTATTGTGTCGCGACCCGCGAATTCGCCGCGCGCCATTTCGCCCACGGCCTGAGCCCCACCGCTCTACTCACAGCGCCCGCCGTCATGGTTAGTCATGACGACCCACTGCACTTTCAGTTCATCCAGCAACTCCACCCCGGGTTCGACACCGCCTTTCCCTTCCATCTGATTCCATCGATTGGCGAACTGCTGGAAGTGGTTGAATCGGGCGTGGGTTTTGGCCTGGTCTCGGGATTAATGATCGGCGAGCGCCTGGCGAGCGGAGCGTTGGTCGATCTCACGCCAGAAGTCGATTTCCGGCTGCCGTTATATTGGCATCGATGGGCGCTGGAAAGCCCGTTGATTTCCAGTTTGACCAACGCCCTGATTGAACAGGCGCAACGGCTGCTGGAGGGCAGCAACGCATCGCCCATCTCATCGCGCCAGACCTTGCAGACGCTGCAAATAACGGGGCACTAGCGCGGATTGACAGGCTCACAGCGCGCGCGCAGCGCGGCGTCACGCTCATCATGGCTGGCGTCGCGTGGCGCGGTCTCCCAACCACGCGCCAAATCGTGATAACGCTCCAGCGCCTCGGACTCGTTACGCACGCTTAACCTGGCCTGCACGGTCATGCCCCGCCACCAGAAGCGGGCAAAGGCCCGCAATATTTTGCCAACGATTCTGATTCTCCGTCTCATGCCATTTTCCTTTTGAAGACTTTGACTTATGCGACACGGATAGAGTAAGTTACAAGTGGGTCACTGAGAAGCGCCACAAAGACGCTATTTTGATAGACCACTTAGACACCACGAAGGACCCTCTGCCCATCATGCGCCTCGTCAAAACTCAGGACATTCCACTACTGGAACATGCCACACCCAGCCAGGAGACGCGCCAGGATCAGGTCTATCGCAGCCTGCGTCAGGCGATTACCGCCGGCCATTTGCGCCGTGGCGATCAGGTTGCGTCAACGCGTGAACTGGCCACGCGCTGGGCGCTATCGCGCGGCACGGTGGAACAAGCCTATGAACGCCTGAGCATCGAGGGCTATTTAGAACGGCGCCAAGGCTCGGGCACCTTCGTCGCCGCCGCGCTGCCAGAGCATTTTCTGCCAACGGACACCCCCTGCTGTCACGTACCCCGCGTCCCTGGCGCGATACCGGCCACGCCACAAGCGCCGCCCCGCGCGCCATCCTTCTGCTCGCGCCTACCCGCCGGGCTGCCCTTTGCCTCGCGCGTTGCCGACCCAGGCTTGCTGGACATGAAGAAATGGCGCCGTCACCTGACCACGGCGGCGCGCGGCATGGACCAGCAGGAAATGCATTTAAGCCAGATAGGGGGAATCTGGGCGTTACGCCAGGCACTGGCCGGTTATATTAAGGCGGTGCGTGGCATTGAGTGCCACGCTGACGATATCGTGATCACCACCGGTATTCGCCAATCGCTCAGTATTTTGGCGGGCATCTTGAACCCGGCCGATCAGCAGGTGGGTATCGAGGATCCAGGCTATCTGCAGGCGCGCCAACTATTCGAGGCCAGGGGGCTGCAAGTCCGCTCAGTTCCGGTTGACGCGGAAGGCCTGAGAGTTGAGTCGTTAGGGGTTAGTTCGGCGGTCTATATCACACCAGCCCATCAATCGCCCTTGGGGGTCACCATGAGTGCCTCGCGGCGCGCCGCTTTGCTCGATTGGGCGAAAAAAAGCGGGGGACTGATTATCGAAGACGACTATGACAGCGAATACAACTACCTCAAATCGCCGCCACCCGCGCTCAAGGCCAGTGACCAAGACGACCAAGTGGTGTTCTGCAGCAGCTTCAACAAGGTACTGTATTCTTCGCTACGCATAGGCTTCATGATTGTGCCACGCGCCTGGCACGATGAAATCATGCGCCACCTTCGCATCAGCGGCGCGCAGCCGGGCTTGATTGAACAGCACGCACTGGCCACGATGATCGTGAGCGGCGATATCTACAGCCATATTCGCCAGAGCCGTCGTACTTATGAAAAACGGCGCAATATTGTTCTGCAGGGCCTGGCGCGTTGGCTCAACAAACCCAAGCTCTCCGGTGAGCACTGCGGTTTTCACTTTGTGCTTTGGTTACCACCACAGCTGGATGATTTGCTTGTCGCGCGCGAGCTCGAAGCCCAGGGACTGGCGGTGCAGCCTATTTCTAATTTCGTCAGCGATTACCCGCAACCACCGGGTTTGCTGATCGCCTTTGCTTCGGTGCGCGATGCCTTGCTTTACGAGGCTAGCGATCATCTGGGGCGCGCGCTGGCCCAACTTTACCAGTCAGAACAGTTGAATGAGCCATGGTGCGGCGTCATTCAAGCGGAAGACCCAGTGATAACAGCAGCGCCGCGCGCGTAATGGGCTTAATCAATAACTCATCAAAACCGGCCGCCATGATTTCCTGCTTCTCATTGGGAAACGCATGAGCGGTATAGGCCACAATATGCAATGGCCGCGACTCGGCCTGGCCTTGTAGAATGCGGCAAACCTCGGAACCACTCATCCCGGGCATACTGACATCGAGCAAAATATGGGTAATATCTAAATGTTTGGCCACCATGTCCAATGCGCTTTGGCCATCGCACGCGGCCAACACCTCGATTTTGTATTTTTTTAAAATCGCGATGGGAAGTTTGCGATTCACTTCCTGATCGTCCACCACCAAAACTTTCATAGTCCCTCCGCTGGGGATTTCCCCTCTGACAAACATGGCAGGGCAAAGAAAAACTCACTGCCGCGACCCAGCACAGATCTCACCCCCAGCTCCCCTCCCATTAAGCGGACCAATTGGCGTGAAAGCGCCAACCCCAGCCCCGCGCCTTGATAATGACGGCTCTCAAATGCAGCTGCTTGTCTAAATTTTTCGAAAATCAAAGCTTGATCAGCAATGTCGATGCCCGGCCCACTGTCGAGCACCGCAAAGCGCAATTCATTCCCTTGGCGCGCCAGTGACAACACGACCGTCCCTTGTTCAGTAAACTTCAGCGCGTTATGCAGTAAATTATTCAGAATTTGGGTCAATCGAGTCGCATCACAGCGTAAACTCGATGGCGCGTCATTCAACTCCAGAGATAAACTCAAGCCTTTGTCGCTGGCCATAGGCTGATAACTGGTCACAACATCACGCATCAAGCGGTGCAAGTCGACCTTCTGCATATCGAGCAGCAAACGGCCAGCTTCGACTTTCGCCAAATCCAGAATCGAATTCACCAACAGCAGCAAATGGTGTCCGCTTTTCATTACGATCGCGGCATACTCTTGCCGGGTTTCGCGTGAATCTTCATCCTCAAGCAGCTCGGCATAGCCGATGATGCCATTGAGCGGAGTACGCAACTCGTGTGACACCGACGCTAAAAAATCAGTTTTAAGACGATTGGATTCATCCGCGCGCGCGCGCGCTTCAAGCAAACGAAACAGCAAGCGGCTGATCACCAGGGCAAAGATCACCAAGGTCAAACTGACCAGGGCGCAAAACCAGTAATAGCTCTGCACGCGCGCTTGGAATTCGGCCAGAGCCGAAGCTTCGGACACACCGACGATCACGGTAAACGGATAATCGGGCACACGACGAAAAGCATAGAAGCGGCTGACACCATCGACCACGCTGTGGTAGTGATAAACCCCCTGCTCTTGCGCCTTCGACAGGCCAATCACCGGAGAACCATGCAAGCTTTGACCAAAGGTAGAGGTCGACCCGATGCGACGAACTCGCTCGATGCCATCGTCGCCAACCAGGGTCACCACGCCATCGCGCCCCAAATCCAGCGTGTCGTAGACGCTAACGAAGTAATAAGGATCAAGCGAAACCACCACCACGCCACCGAAACCGCCATCGGGCCGGTTAATGCGCCGGGTCATTTGAATCGACCATTTACCCGAGGCGCGGCCCAGCACCGGTTTACTGATAAACAGACAATGACAATCGCGCGCGATATGCACTTTGAAATGCGCGCGATCGGATAGGTTAATCGGATGAGGCAGCGGCAGATTAGACAAAATATACATGCCGTGCTGATCAATGACGCCAAGTTGGTTGAACAAGGTATTCAGGATCATGCCTTCACGCACATCGCGCGCAATATCGACCTTATTGCCTAACTGTTCATAGCGGAATTTGAGAAACAACACCGACTGATCGACGCTTTTGAGCGTGCGCAGCGTATGTTCCTCCAGTATGCGCGCCAAGTTGAGATTGGCGCGGTTGATATGCGCAATTTCCAGTTGGCGTTCGGTACGAATTTTATAGCCGATACCACTCCAGGTCAGCAGCAGCAAAACCAGGGAAAAACCCCAGATCACCCACAGTTCGGGTCGTAACCATTTTTTGCGCCAGCATGGAACATATTGCGGCATTATATTTCAACCTAAAGGGGCGAATACACTGTAATCGTACATCATTTAAAAATGATGGCTATAGCGTAGCATCATCTTTTCGCCCTCGGTGCGATTCTCCACCGCGAACTCTTGGTAATAGCTTAAGGACAGTACGTCCGTGGACGACAGCCGCATCATCACTTCGGGTCCCAGCGCCCAAACCCGTTCGCGGGTCGCAGGATCGTCGGCGCCATTCACCTTGGCATCGGTAATTTGCTGTAACCAATAGCCGCTAAGCCCCACTGACCAGGTCGACCCGAGCGCGTATTCACCAGAGAAATTACCAAACAACGCCTGCCCGGCCTGGGACGAACTGGCACCGGGAGCAAAGGTGGTATTGGGTGCGGTATTTTTGCCATTCCACAAGTAATTGAGGCGCGCGCTAAAGCTCAAACGGGGCGTGGCCCAGACCGTCGCCGCCCAATAGGGGGCAATCGACCAGAAATTGCTACTCGGACTTAGCGCCGCGCTACGATCATAGTCGCCGGTGGGCGCTGTCAGCTGCAAGCCGAACCGCTGGGCAAACACCGCGCCATGCGCGCCCATGACCGGATCGAACTGCAGCCCGACCCCGGCGGTAAGATCCCCGGCGCCGGTCGCGCCTTTCAGTACCTTATTATGCAGTCCGTCGTCGACATCCGAGCGCGTCGCCCAAGGCAGTGCCAGCAAAAAACCCAGCTGTTTATTGCCAAACTTGCCGCTGGGTGGCAGGTAGACGAGTTGGGTCACCGGCGAGACCACGTCATAGCTTTGCTTTGGTGGCGAACGTAGCTGATTGCCGGCGTTATTCATCATTTTATTGGCGGAATAATCCACCAAATACTCAGAAAAGATCCAGCCAGTGCCGCCGGGCGCCGGCGCGCCATCGAGAAAGCTGGCGCGTCCCAAATTCACCGCGGGTTCGTCATAGGCCTGCGCGTTGCTCGCCAACACGCCCAACATCACCACGACAAGAGCTTTGGTTTTCATACCCAACAGTTACCCCAATTGATTTATATATATAGGGTAGCATGCGGCAAGGGTACATATTTTGACTAAAACTCGGCGAATGGCGTGATATATCGATCAAGCGCCCCGATCACGACAAAAGAAATGATTGAGCCGGCAGCGCGAAGAGCATCTTCTCCGCGCTGCCGGCCGCCTGGGGATTTATTTTCAGATTGATTTGGACTCAAAATCATCACGATATTCATCCATCACTCGGCGAATGAATTTACCGATTGACGCATACTCGATTTCCGTCAGGTTAGCCAGAGAAACGCGCGCGGAGGCGTTGATGACTTCAAACCCACGGCCTGGCAGCAGAACCACACCGGTTTCTTTTGCCAGCCGGAACAGAAACCGAGTCCCCAGATCTTGCTGCTTAAACCATGAGGAAAATCTCGAGCCGTATAATTTTTCGCCGATGTCCTGCAAGTCGATCAAAGTGTAGTAGTCGACATCGTTACGCCCACGCGGCGCGCTCAGACCCATGCTGAGATAAAGCGTCTGGAAACGATCACGGATCAGTTGCTTCGCGCTTTCCTTATAGCGGTGCTCTCGATCCATCAGCCCGTTAAGCGCGAACAGTGCCATCTGTAATTGCTGTGGCACCGATAGCCCCGCCGTATGGTTGAGCGCGACAGCGCGACTGTCGGCAACCAGACGGTCAATAAAGCTTAATTCGCGCGGTGTGGTGGTCAGCGTGGCATAGCGAGTGTCTAGCGCCTGCTGGTCGGCTTCCGACAGTTTCGCTAGCGCCGCATCGAAGGCATTGTCATCGTGCAAAGCAATTGCCCCCAGACGCCACCCGGTCGCTCCGAAGAACTTTGAGAACGAGTAAACGCAGAGCGTGTTGCGCGGGCATTTAGCGAAAACAGAGACAAAATCGTCCGCGAAGGTGCCATAGACGTCATCGGTGACAATCAGCAAGTCCGGACGTTTGTTCGCGACCAGCGCGGCTAATTGGTCCAGGACCAGGTCAGACAGTTTGGTCGACGGTGGATTACTCGGATTAACCAGACAAAAGACTTTGATGGCGGGATCGACCAGTTTATCGATCTCGGACTGGGGCAATTGCCAGTCATGATGTTCATCCATACGGATATCGACAATTTTCAGTTGGTAGTCGCCGAGTAGCGGGATCTCCAGATAGGGCGAAAATATCGGCGTGGCAATGGCGATCTTGTCTCCATCCTGGATGAGTCGATTGGCGCGCAGGCTCTGAAAGATATAGGCCATGGCCGCGGTTCCGCCTTCGGTGGCAAAGACCGAGAAGTCGCCGACGGGGGGGGTGTGACCAAACATTTCCTGACCCAGGTACGCCTTGACGATGGCCTCAGTGTGCACCAGCATTCGCGGCGGTGTGGGGTAATTACAGCCAAGAAACGCACTGACCATTTCTCCCAGAAAAGCATCCTGATTCAGTCCTAGTTGATCCTTGACGTACGAGATGGCCGCGCGCAGAAATCGCACGCCATCATGTTCTCGGTGCGTCGTGGCATAGGCGTCGAAACGCTGGACAATCCCGCTGTCTTGCGGCAAACCGCCGAAGCCACTGTCGAGATAGGAGTAGGAGCGCTCGGCTTCGCGCATCGCGAAGTCACCCAGCGACAGAAACGCCCAGCGCGGCAGTGTGGCCAGAAAATTGGGGTTACCACGCCCGGCGTTCAACATCAGACGTTGCGCATCAGAGGTGGCAACCGTGATTAACTTGTCCTTGAGTTCAAACGGGCTCAAAGCGGCGAATTGACTAAAATCTTGCTCAGACATATTGGCTCCTGGTCATTTACAGGCCGGCGTTCTTCGTCACAATACCGACGATAACGGGGCCCCAAAGAGTAAGAAACACATTGGCAATCGCGTAGGTCACGGTAAAAGACACCACCGGTGTGGCATTGCCGGCTTTTTCCAGCAGCGCGGCGAACGCGGGGTTGGCGCTGCGACCGCCGACAACGCAGGCAAGGGCTTCGATCGGGTTGCGGATACGCAGGACAAAATAGGAAAAGAAAAAGGTCAGGATCTGAGGAACCAGCGTGACGAACACGCCGAGAAACAGCAAAGTCAGACCGGACTTTTGAATGGCGACCAGCGCTTCCGGCCCAGCGGCGATGCCGACGATACCGACAAATACCGCCAACCCGAAGTCGCGTAAATAACTGGAGGCACCAAGCGGCAAGGCAGCAAATTTGGGATGAATACTGCGTAGCCAGCCGAAAAACAGGCCTGATAGCAAGCAGCCGCCGCCATTGCCGATGGTGACCGGAACGCCCCACATCTTGAACTGAAGCATGCCGATGAGCATGCCGACGAGCATGCCCAGGCCAAAGAAGATGAAGTCGGTGGCCGCCGCGGCGCTGATCTTATAGCCAATCTTACCCTGTACCCGATCCAGGTCTTTGGGGCTGCCGGTGAAGTGCAGTTCGTCACCACTTTTGAGTTCCAGTTTTTTCAGCAGCGGCAGCGCTATCCCCATGCGCTTGACCGAAGTCAGAAACACGCCATGGCGGGTTTCCACATTGGCGTGATCGTAAATTTCGCCGACTTCACGGCCACTGAGCGCGCGGTTGGTGAGAATCAGCTCACGGCTTTCCTGTACCAGCTCTAGACCGGCCGGCGCTGCGACCTCGACGCCAAATCTGGCGGACTCCAGCGCGACAATGGTGCCCGTCAGCGCCACCAGGTCGCCCACCTGAATGTGGGTGCTGTCACTCATTTCGAGTTGCTTGCCTGTGCGCAAGATCGCCTCAACGGCCGCGTCGGACAGCGTTATATCGAGCGCCAGAGCGCTCTTACCCACAGCGGGACTGCCGGGAGCGATCTGGTAGACACGGGTGTCGATGGCGCGCAAGGCATTGAACTGTCCAGGGTCCAGCTCGGCGTGTCCGCCGGACAGTGATTTCGCCAGTTTGATGGCTTCGGCGCGGATATCCCACTTCATCAGCATTGGCAGAAACCATGTGGCCATGAGAATCGGCCCCAGCGAGCCAAAGATATAGCACACGGCATAGCCCACGGCGACATTGGTCTGCATGGTCTTGATTAACGCCGGCGACAGCGATAGCTTGGAAATGGCGTCGCCCGCGGTGCCGATGATCGCAGATTGAGTGAGGCCGCCAGCGGCCAGTCCCGCCGCCATGCCGCGATCCAGCCCAAATATCCAGGCCGCGAGCAATACGCACAACAGGCCGGTCAGACACATCACAAAAGCCGAGGCCAGTTGATTGAGCGAACGGCGGTTGAGCGCATGGAAGAACTGTGGCCCCCCCTGAAATCCGACCGCATAGATGAACAGCGCGAAAAAGATGTTCTTGATGCCGGCATCAATATTGACGCCGAGTTGACCGATGATCACGCCGACGAGCAGGGTGCCGGCGATACCACCCAATACAAAGCTTCCAATCCTGATTTTGCCAACGAGATATCCGAGCGAGATGGTGGCAAACAGGGCGAGAAGCGGCTCCTGGGATAACAGACGATGCAGTTGTTCCATCATGTTGTATTCCGTGGTGCGTGCGAGTGCGGAGGCTGCGCGCGCACAGACCGCAAAGCGGCGCGCGGCTAATACACTGCCGCGAGGGCAAAGCAATAGCCGTGAGGCACCCACATTCTGGTCGTGGCGTTAGGCGATGTTCGGCGGATACATAGGCGGATCCCCGGACATCGATGCTAGACACCGGGGCTGGGATCGTCTGTGCGTTGCCGCACTCAACCGCTAGGAGCACCGAATGCGCGACGTGGGCGGACGAGGCGCACAGAACGAATCAGACTCGATCCATGGAATGGTCGCGCACCGGGTCAATGCTTAGAGGATCGCCAACAGGGCGGGAGCAAGGTCTGAAAACTTAAAGTGATACCCCTTTGCGGACATTTTCTCAGGCAAAACCTTTTGGCCATACAGCAGCAAATCATTGCCCATGGCCCCGAACAGCGCGCGCACCAGAACGGCGGGAATAGAGAGAAAACAGGGGCGATGCAAGCATTGCGCCAGGGTGCGGGTAAATTCAGCATTGGTCACAGGATGTGGCGCGGTCAGATTGACCGGCCCGTTAATCGCTGGGTTTTGGATCAGAAAATCGATGATCCCCACCATGTCGTCCAGATGAATCCAGGACATCCATTGCTGTCCGTTGCCTAATTGGGCGCCCAGGCCATAACGAAAAGGGCTGATCATCGAAGCTAAGGCTCCCCCTAACCTCCCGGTTTCACTATGGCGACCTAAAACAATACCGGTCCTTAAGGCACACACACGCACCCCGAACGCATTTAAGGGGTGCGCCGCGGCTTCCCACGCGGCGCAAAGCGTATGGGGAAAGTCGACGACGGCGGGAGAAGATTGCTCGGTGAAACTGGCTTCCAAGCTATTGCCATAAAAGCCAATCGCGGAGCCACTCAGAAAAACTTTGGGCTTGTGTGCGCTCAGACTAAGGGCTTCAACCATGGCGCGGGTGGTATTGATTCTGCTATTACACACACTTTGTTTGAACGAATCATTCCAGCGATGCTTTTGCAGGGCTTCTCCCGCAAGATTGATCACCACATCATAAGAGGTTTGGCCTAGCGTGCTAATGTCCGATATTGCAGAGACGCCGTGGGGTTTAGAAGCGCTAGCGCCACGCGTCAACACGGTCACTTCATCCCCCCGCTCCACAAAGTATTTACACAGTGCGCTGCCGATGAAGCCGGTCCCGCCAGCGATCAAAATCCGCATGAATACTCCCCTCGTGAACCTAGGAGCAGAACGATATTTCCCTTAACCACAGGCCCCGACATGACCGCAGGCAGTGCAGAACTCGCATCCGTCACGCTTGATCAGCGCGTGGTTGCCGCACTCGGGGCAGGGTTTTCCCGGTAAGGCTTTCATCTGCTCGACGTTGCCGTCCTCAAACAGATCGCCTTGTTCTGGCACCATCACCCCCATGTTTTCCACCGGAAAGCCGTCTTCGGTCAAGATCGACAACATGGCGAAGCGGTGAATCATCAAACGCGCTACGTAAGCCACGGTCGATGGCCAGCTTTGCGATTTTTCGCTGCCTGGCAGACGGGCGAAGAAATCGCCTTGTGGCTCGGCGTAGTTCAACAGTTTACGCAGCTTCATACCGATCCATGCCGGATCGATCACGCGCATGTCCATACTCAGCATTTTGCACAAACCGTCAAGCTCGCGCGGATAGCTACCCGCCATCCACATCGAGAACGGACGGCGCTGGCCATTGGGCAACACCAGCTCTTTGAGGAACAGCACAAAGTCGTCGCCGGTCTGTGGGTTGGACACATCCACCGACCAGCTCATGGTGCCATCGCTGCCGGTTTTGGGCTCCTTGCGCGCGAACATCGCGTCCATTACCGGGGTGGTGTCACCGGCTTGCGGCGTTAGCGCGCCGAGCTGGGTGACGCGGTAGCGCACCAGATGCGCCAGCACCGCCGCCGCGCAGCTGGCGTGTACCACTTGATCGCCAACTTCGATCGCATAGCGCTTATCGCCAAAGGTCTGCGCCAGCGAATCCAGTTTCATGGTCAGCCAGGCCAAATCGCGACAACGCATGTCCATCGATAGCGTCTTGGCAACCGCGCCCAGGCCGCGTGGTTGTTCGTTACCATTCACCCAGCACTCAAACGGCTGTACATGGCCGTTTTCCACGTGGCCGATAAACACCGCGAAGTCGCCGCTGGCATGCTCGACCATATAGGTCCAGGACGGGTTGCCGTTTTTCATTTTGGGACGATGCGGCCACTTGAGGCTGGACAGCGCGGGCGATGGCGCGCTGTTCAAGGTAATACGCCGGTCCGGGTCGCCATCGCTGGGCAGATCTTGCGGCGCTTCCTTGGCCGGTTCGACCGACAGTACCGAGCCGACCACACTGTTCGGGCGATAGGTGGTGATGCCTTTCAGTCCGGCGCGCCAAGCTTCGAGGTACAGGCTGGAAAAATCTTCGAAGGGATAATCCGCTGGCACGTTCACGGTTTTGGAAATCGCGGTGTCAATGAACGGCGCCACCGCCGCCACCATTTGCATGTGGTCCAGCGCGCTCATTTCCAGCGCCGAGACAAAGTAATCCGGCAACTGTTTAACGTCGCCGCCATTCATCCGATAGAGCCGGTAGGCGTGGTCCTCAACGATGTACTCTTGGGTCGAGCCATCGGCCATGCGTTTTTTACGGGTGTAGAACCAGGAGAATGGCGGCTCGATGCCATTGGAGGCATTGTCGGCAAACGCCAGCGAAATGGTACCGGTGGGCGCAATCGACAGCAGATGCGAGTTGCGAATGCCATACGTGGCGATATCGGCCTTGAGCGGCGCCGGTAAACGGCTGGCGCAATGGGGCTCGGCCAAATATTGTTCGGCGTCGAACAGGGGAAACGCGCCCTTCTCGCGCGCCAGCGCCACCGAGGCCGCATAGGCGGCGTTGCGCATGGTTTCGGAAATACGCGCCGCCATCTGGCGACCAGCAGGGCTGTTGTAAGGAATTTTGAGCATGATCAGCGCATCGCCCAGCCCGGTATAGCCCAGGCCGATGCGCCGTTTGCTCTCTGCTTCGCGCTGTTGCTCGGCCAATGGCCATACAGTCAGATCGAGCACATTGTCCAGCATGCGCACCGAGCTCGTCACCACGCGCTCGAAGCCGGCAAAATCGAAACTCGGCGCCGCGCCAAACGCATCGGCGACAAATAGGGTCAGATTGATCGACCCCAGGTCGCAACAGCCATAATCCGGTAGTGGCTGTTCGCCGCACGGATTGGTCGACTCAATGACTTCGCAGTAGCTCAGATTGTTGTCGCGGTTGATCTTGGACATGAACAGCACGCCAGGTTCGGCATGGTCATAGGTGCACGCCATGATCTGCTGCCACAGATCGCGCGCGCGCACTTCGCGGTAAACCCACAAGCCGTCGTCGCGCTGAAAGCTATTGGGAAAACTCTGCGTCGCCGGTTCGACTTCATGCACCAGTTGCCAGGCGCCATCTTGCTCGACCGCCTGCATGAATTCGTCCGACACCCCAACCGAGATATTGAAGTTTTTCAGATCGCCATGGTCTTTGGCGTGAATGAAATCCTCGATATCGGGGTGCGCGCAATTGAGCACGCCCATTTGCGCGCCGCGCCGCGCGCCGGCCGATTCCACGGTTTCGCAACTGCGGTCGAACACACGCATATACGAAACCGGGCCGGAAGCGCGGCTATTGGTCCCCTTCACGCGCGCGCCCTTGGGGCGAATCCGGCTAAAGTTGTAACCCACGCCACCGCCGCGACGCATGGTTTCCGCAGCCTGTTGCAACGCGGTGTAAATGCCGACTTTGCCCCCCACCGCTTCGCTCACCGAGTCGCCAACCGGCTGAACAAAGCAATTGATCAGTGTGGCGCGCAGGTCGGTGCCCGCCGCCGAATTGATACGCCCACCGGGAATGAAACCACCGTCCAAGGCGGCGAAGAACTCCTGCTCAAAGCGCGCGGGATCGGATTCTTGCGCGGCCAGGGCGCGCGCCACCCGGCGCCGGACCTGGCTGACATCGCTTTCACCATTCTTGGCGTACTTCTCCAGCAACACTTCACGCGAAATATCTTGCTCAGTCATGACGGACAGGTTTTCCGGTTTCACTCGCGGGTTCTCCATTTTAGCAACAACACCATATGTAGCGATCGACAGTCGATCATAACACTACATGATGAAGTTTAATCTATTGATGTCGATCAAAAAAGCTAAACATCAGTCTCCGTGCAAAGAAATTGACAGCGGCACCCCATCGGCGCTAGCCGAGGCTTTACGCACGGTATCAATGCTCATGCGACTCGCAATGCCCGGAGCGCCAAGCTGTAAGAATTGCAGCGCGCCTTGCGCGCGCGCGTTGGCCAAGGCCACCAAGGCCGCGCTATCCACCGGCTCGGCGACAATAATCTCCTGACGCAGGGCGGCGTAAAAATCAGCGCGGCCATTGCCCGAGACCAAACGCGACAACAACTTCAGGCGGCCCACGCGTTGCGCGTAGACTTTCTTCACCGCGACCTGGATTTCCGGGTCTTGCATATCGAGGATAGGCAGCGGTTCATCTGGTTCGAGCGCGCGTCCAGCCGCATCCAAAATCGCCCGATCGGCGCGCGCGCGCGCCAACTGCTGGCGGTCGGCGTCAGGGTCATAGGTTCCGGACAGCGTCAGTTTAAGTTGCGGCCGCTTAGCCAGCATTTGCGCCAATTGTGAGAGCTTCTGCCGCTCGGGTGGCGCCACCGCCGCCTCGCCAGCGACAAAGCGCACATCGTCAAACCCCTCTACACCGAACAGGCTGCCCAACGCGCGCAATGGCGCGGTCGCCACTTTCTCGATCACATTGACGAAGGCTTGCCACACAACCCCGCCATAGCTAAACGTTGGATCATCCAGATTACCGGCCACCGGCAACTGCAAGTCGATGCGACCATTGCTATCCGCCAGCACCGCCACCGCCAAACTGAGCGGCAAGTGGCTAACGCCTGGACGTTCAATCTGTGGCCCGAGTCGGATTGAATCGATCACCACGCGGTTGTCGCCTTTGAGTTGCCGATGGCTCAGCAGATAGTGCAATTGGACTGACAGCCGGCCATCGGCAATTTGCCAGCCGGCAATGTTTTCGGCATAGGTGTCCAAACTACTCAGCGCGATATTGCGAAACAGCAAGGAGATATCAGCGTTATCGCTAATCGCCAAAGGTTCCAGCATGCCACTGACTCGCACATCACCGGCCTGATCCACCGCGCCGTTCAATGCCAGGGTGCCGCGCCGTCCAGGGCGCGAAGATAGACCGCTGATCGACCCACTTAATTGATGAATCTGAGCCGAAAACGATGGCTTCATGCCTAGATCAGAAAAATCAACGTCTGCGTTCTTAATATGCAAGGCGCGCAGATCGAACAACGGCATGGTGGTTTTACCACTGACGGGCGCGGGACTGGCCGCTGGCGCGCTTGCCGCGCTGGCGGGGGCAAACAAGCGGCGGAAATTCGACACGCGGTGTTCATCCAACACCAAACGGGCTTGTGGTCGGTCGAGTTGTACATTTCTGATCGAGATCACCAGCGGGCTACCCGAGACTTTCAACCCGGTCAGATTCAGTGCGCGCCAGCCCAACAGTGGGCTATTCACACCGGGTTCAAGCAAGGCCAGATCAGCGATCCCCGCCTGTCCGTCCAGACTCCAGCCATGAGGCGTCAGATGCAGCGCTAGCGAAGAAGACAGGCTGCCACTGGCGGCGGTAACCGGTGTTGCGCCCAGCGCATAGGGCGCCAGCGGCGCCAGTGGCCAGGCACGAACTTTTACGGTCCCGACCGCCCCCATGGCGTCAGGGTCCAGCACGGCACTGACGTCGAGTCGACCGCGACCGGTCTGGGCCGACAGTTGAGCATCCAGCTTGTGGTCGGCGCTGTGCGGCATCAAATGGCCATTGATCTGATCCAGACTCAAGTTCACCGGGCGTGTGTTATGCGCATCGCGCCATAACACCTGTCCGCCATTAAGAGCCAGTTGCGGCAACGACCATTGCCAGGCCGAGGTTGCAGCGGCCGGCGCGCCGCGAGCTGGTGCGTTGACCCGCGCCGCGAACGCGCGTTGCAGATTGATCGCGCCATCGGCGCCGCGCTGCAGATTCAGTATCGGTTGCAGCAGCGTCAGGCTACCCGGTTGAATCCGCTGGTCCGCTAGCGATAGCCCCTGCCAGTTGAGCCCGGCAATTTTCAGTAGCGGTTCCTGGCCCATCTGGTTGAGCGCGACCTGCGCCAAGCTGAGCTGTAGCTGATCAACCCTCAGGCCTTGCCGCGGGCTCTGGCGCAGCGCCAAGGACAACAGTGGCAGCTTGGCGTTGAGTTGCAAACGCTGTTGCCGACTATCATCGCTCAGGGCCAGACTCCAGTTTTCCAAGCGTAGATCGTTCACCTGCAGTTTCCAGGCCGGCGCGCCCGCTTGCGCGGGTTGATGCGCCGCGGTCGATGGCGCAGGCAACGCGGCCATCCAGTTGAGCTTGCCATCGGCGCTACGCGCGGCGCTTAAATCACCGTCCTTCAAATTGATGCGTTTAAAAAATAGTGAATGTTGCTGCAAATCAACAATACCGTCATTGAGCGCGAGCTGACGCAACGCGAAGTGATGCTGACCATCCGGCGCCAACAGATACAGCCCATTGAGTTCGGCATAGAGTGAATTCAAACTCAGACGCGGTACCGCGCGATCCAGTCTGAACTGGTAATTCATATCCAGAGACACACTGCCCTGTGGCGCGCTCAAGTGCACCAGCGGCGCCACATACCCCCAGACGCTGGCAAGATCGAGCGCCTGGACACGAATGCGACCGGCGGAAACTAAGGGGTCCAGCTCCAGGCTACCGCGCCAATTCAAGGTGGTGCGCGGGCCAAACGCCGCGGACAAGGCATAGCCGCCCTCAACCGGCAGGGTGCTCAGGTCATGCAAATTCAAATTAACGTTGTGAATATCGTAGCGCTTTACATCGCCACCCAGACGATCCTGGAAATGCAACTGCCCGGCGGTCAGCCGCAGCCAATCGAGCCAGATGGCCGGGGTTTTGTTGGTGGCGCTGCTAGGCTTTGGACCGGCGGCATCGTTCATCAGCCGCACCCAGTTCCAACTGCCGCGCGCATTGCGCTCGACATACCATTGCGGCTGGTCGAGCGCTAATAACTCAGCGTGCCAGTGCCCCAGCAATAAAGCGCGCGGCATCGCATCCATCACGACGCGCGCGGCGCTGAACATCGGACGCCCATCTCGATCCAAGAGCCGCACGCGATCGAGCTCAACCGACATCGACCAGGGACGAATCGCCACTTGACCAATGGTCAAAGTGCGCCCAATCCCGCGCGCCCACTGCGCCGCGCCACGCTCTACAAAGCCGGGCGCCACCGTGGCCAAGAATACCCAGGAAAGTGCCCACACCCCCAGTACGCCAGCCAAACCATAGCGCCACGCGCGGCGCTTGCGGGAAGGGGTCGTTTCTTGTGGTGTTTCGTTATTCATACTCGTGGACATCCTTTTAATTCACTTCGATTATCCCTTAATGGTATCGCGATTTTGTCCTCGCTGGGACGCGATAGATCAAACTTGAGTTGTTGGATTGCGGCAACACCATTTCATGACAATGACAAAACTCATTGCGCAGGTTGACGGCTCCCCATAGGATGAATGCATGTTGAATATTTTTAACAGACGAAAAAAGCGTTATTTCCAAATCCCTTGCCATGACACAAGTGTCATCCCCTGGAACGTCCCCCCCATTCATCACGGTGAGAATGACGCTCTGACAACCATTCGTAGGTTGGTGGTGCGCGTCAGCGAACCCCAACATTGCCTGTATCCGCCAGATATCTAGTTGGGGTTCACCTTCAGTTCACCGCCAACCTACTTGCTCGTAACACAAACTGCAGACCCACCCCTTGAAAGAGGATTTATGAATAACGCCGATAGTATTACCCAGTGGCTCAACGACCACCACATCACTGAAATCGAGTGCATGATCCCGGATATGACCGGGCTGGCACGCGGCAAAGTGGTCCCTCGGCACAAATACGATCCAAACGAAGGGCTGCGTTTGCCCGAAGCCGTGCTGGCCCTATCGGTCACCGGCGACTACCCGGAGCACGACCTGACCCCGGCGGCCGACCCTGACATGCGCCTGATTCCGGATGCGTCCACCATTCGCATGATTCCCTGGGCGGCCGAGCCGACCGCGCAAATCATTCACGATTGCGTGGATTTCAATGGCAAGCCGGCGGCACTGGCGCCGCGTAATGTGCTCAAGCGCATTCTTAAGCTGTATGAAGATGAAGGCATGACTCCGGTGATTGCGCCGGAAATGGAATTTTACCTGGTGGAAATTCAGCCGGACGAAGATATCCCGCTGAGGCCGCCGGTTGGCCGTACCCGCCGTACCGAGGCTGGGCGCCAAAGTTTCAGTATTGACGCCATCGCTGAATACGATACGATTTTCGATGTACTGTACGACTGGTGTGAAAAACAGAATCTGCAAATTGATACCCTGATCCATGAAATGGGTACCGCGCAGATGGAGATCAACCTGGACCACGGCAATCCGCTGGAACTGGCTGACCAGGTATTCCTGTTTAAGCGCACCGTGCGCGAAGCCGCGATTCGCAACAATATGTACGCCACCTTTATGGCCAAGCCCATGCAAGGCCAGCCGGGCAGCGCAATGCATATTCACCAAAGTCTGGTCGACACTCAGACCGGGCGCAATGTGTTCTCGAACGAAGACGGCAGCCCGTCGGAAAAATTCTTCCATTTTATTGGCGGTCTGCAGAAGTATCTGCCGTCGGCCATGCCGTTCTTCGCGCCCTACGTCAACTCCTACCGTCGTTTGTCGCGCTATACCTCGGCGCCGATCAACTTGTCCTGGGGCTACGACAACCGCACCTGCGGTCTGCGCGTACCGCATTCCGGCCCGCAGGCGCGCCGCGTGGAAAACCGCCTGGCCGGCGTGGATGTCAATCCCTACCTGGCGATTGCCGCCAGTCTGGCGTGCGGCTACCTGGGGATGAAGGAAGCGCTGACTCCGACCGAACCTCTGGCCGGCAGTGCCTACGAGCAGCCGCATCAATTGCCGCGCCACTTGGACGACGCCATCGATATGCTGGCTAAATGCGAACCGCTGCTGGAAGTGTTTGGCGAACAGTTCATCCATGCTTATGCCGCGATCAAAGAATTGGAGGACTCCCAGTTCTTCGACGTGATCAGCCCATGGGAGCGTCGCTTCCTGCTGCTGCACGTTTAATAAGTTAAACCGCCGGCTTATTGGTAGGGCGCAAGCACTAGCAGGCTGCTAGAGGCTTGCGCCCTACTTACTTACGCTTTCTCAGCGACCCCGCACGCCGGCGCGATTCTGCTATGCTCATCGCTTCCCTACCCCCGCTGCTACACGCAATGAGCCACGACACCCCCACCATGACCTGGGATATGTTTTGCAATGTCATTGATAACTATGGCGACATCGGTGTGGCCTGGCGTCTGGCGCGCCAGCTGAGCCGTGAACATGGACAGCGGATCCGCCTGTGGGTCGATGACCTGACCAGCTTCGCGCGTGTGTGCCCGCAATTAAATCCCCTGACGTCGCGCCAACAGGTTCAAGACATTGAAGTGTGCCTCTGGAGTCGTGATTTCCCACACGACATTGTGCCCGGCGACGTCGTGCTGGACGCGTTCGGCTGTACCTTGCCGGACAGTTTTCTCTCTGCCATGGTGGCGCGCGCGCCGGCTGTGCTGTGGATCAATCTGGAATATCTATCCGCCGAGGACTGGATTGACTGCTGTCACGGCATGGCCTCGCCACATCCGCGCCTGCCGCTGGTGCGCCATTTTTTCTTTCCCGGTTTCAGTGAAAAAAGCGGCGGGGTGATTGCCGAGCGCGGGCTACTGGAGGCGGCGGCTAACTGGCGGCGCCAGACAGAAGCCACGCAGCGGTACTGGCAAGACCGAGGCGTTGCGCCACGCCTGCCCGGCGAATATTGGGTCAGCCTGTTTGCCTATGAAAATCAGGCGATCGGCGAATTACTGGAGCAATGGAGCGGCGGTAGTCAGCCGGTGCGCTGTCTGGTGCCAGAAGGACGGATTCTGCCTGATATCACCAGCGGTTTCTGCCAACAAGCACTGGCGGCGGGTGACTGTCTCGAGCGCGGCGCGCTGACACTGCAGGTATTGCCATTCAGTGATCAGACGGACTACGACCGCCTGTTGTGGTCGTGCGATTTAAATTTTGTGCGTGGCGAAGACTCGTTCATGCGCGCGCAATGGGCCGGCCAGCCGCTGGTTTGGCATATATACCCGCAAGAGGAGTCCGCGCACTGGGTCAAGCTCGATGCTTTCTGGCAGCGTTATGGTCAAGGACTGGGGAGCGATGCGCGCCAAGCGCTGCTGGCGCTCAACCATGCCTGGAACCACGGACAGAACATCGGCACCGCCTGGCGCCAGTTCGCTCATGAGCGCGCGCGGCTCGAAGCCCATGCCAGGCGCTGGCCGCACACCTTGCTGGCGCAGGGAGACTTGGCCAGCCGTCTACTGCGGTTTATCGCGGCGCGGCGTTGAGTACAAGATCACACCTGGGCAAAAAGCGAAATTTTCCATCGCGGATCTGGCGCAAACTATTGGAAAACAATACAATAGCCCCCTTTCGGAATCGATTTCCCCACAGGACTTTTGAGCAATGAAAACCGCACAGGAACTTCGCGCAGGCAACGTATTCAAGTTGGGCAACGAACCGTTGGTCGTGCAGAAGGCTGAATACAACAAGTCGGGACGCAACTCGGCTGTTGTTAAGATGAAAATGAAAAACCTGCTGACCGGCGCCGCTTCAGAAGCCGTGTATCGCGCCGATGACAAGTTCGACGTTGTCACGCTGGACCGCAAGGCTTGCACCTATACCTACTTCGCCGATCCGATGTATGTCTTCATGGACGAAGAATTCAACCAGTTCGAAGTCGAAGCCGACAACCTGGGCGATGCGCTACACTTTATCGTTGACGGTATGGACGACGTCTGCGAAGTGACCTTCTACGAAGGCAAGGCAATCTCGGTGGAACTGCCGACCACCATCGTGCGCGAAGTGGAATACACCGAGCCGGCGGTACGCGGCGACACTTCGGGTAAAGTAATGAAGCCGGCGCGCCTGAAGGGCACCGACAGCTATGAAATCCCGGTGGCCGCGTTCGTGGAAATCGGCGACAAGATCGAAATCGACACTCGCACCTTCGAATTCAAGAAGCGCGTTTGATCGAACAGCAGTCAATGTAAAAAGCGGCCAACGGCCGCTTTTTACATTTAGACACACCCAACAACGACCTGCTATTTGGCGCCTTGCCATGGTAGCAGCAGGCACGCCCTTTCTACCCGTTGGATTGACCTCATCGGTGACGCGGATGACGACGCGCGGAGACTTTAGTCACTGTATTTTTCCCGCAGATACAGCGCCAGCGCCAAGTCATCGTTGAGATGCAGCTTGGCCATGGCGCTGCGTTTATGGCTGCTGATGGTTTGCTTGCTGCGATGAACCAGCCTGGCCACCTGGGCGACGGTGTGGCCACAGGCCAGTTGGCGCAGCACCTCGATTTCGCCCACGGTCAGTTCCTGTTCGCCGCGTGTCGGGATTACCGGGCTGAGCAAGCCATCGCGCAGCGCGAAAAACGCGCGCGGCTGTTGGCGCACACAGCGCACCAGGTCGACCAGCAGACCGAGTTTTTCCCGTTTACCGAGAAAGCCGCTGGCGCCCGCGCGATAGACCACGAACTCGAGTTCATGGGCATCGCCGCCGGAGTGCACGACCAACAACAGTTTCGGGTAGCGCAGTTGCAGCCGGCGAATCAGGTTGACCCCATCGATCGGTTGTTGCGCCAGGTAATAGTCCAGCACCGCAAGATCGCACGGAGTCTGTTTCAGCAGTTGCTCCAGGTCATCGCCGCGCGAACAATGCGCCAGTACCGTCATATCCGGCTGAGCATTCAACAGCGCGGTAGTACCTAGCGCCACCACCGGGTGGTCATCGAGTACCGCGATGCGGGTTTTCTTGCCGTCGATCAGTTTAACTTTACGTCCGAGCGAGAAAGTTTCGCAGTGGTCGATCATAGGGTTCTCAGGTGCAGCGGCACACTGGCCGGGGTTCGGGGTGAATACGAGAGGCGGCAGCATAGCTTGTCGCGGCGCGGTAATATTGATCGCTTTATGCTATTCGCAGATCAGAGTTGCTCAATAGCGGGCCATGCCTTGAAACGCGCTTAAAACACTTCTACAATGCGCATAATCAATGCGCACCAGGAGCAAACATGGCTGTCATAGAGAAAAAAGCCACGAATATCTCGCTATCCATCGATGTACTGACCGCGGCCAAGACCTTCGGCATCAATATTTCGCAGCAGTGCGACCAGCATTTGCGCGCGCTGGTCAATCAGGAGAAACAGCGGCGCTGGCTGGCCGAGCATGCGGATTTTATTGCCAGTTACAACCAAGGCATGGATACCGATGGGCTGCCGCTAGAACAGTTCAGGAATTTTTGATGGCGCGCTTTGAGGTGTTCGTCAACCCGGGTAATGTCGAGGTGCCCTATTTATTGGATGTGCAATGTGATTTGCTACACGACTTGAATAGCCGTGTGGTGGTGCCGCTACGCCTGATCGAACGCTACGCCCAGGTGCGCCTGCCGCAAAATCTGACGCCGGTATTCGACATCGAGGGCGTAGCCTGTTTGATGGAAACCCCGGCGCTAGCCGCTGTGCCCAGCAAAATGCTTAAAACGCCGCTGACCTCGTTGGTGGCGCGCCAGGCGGAGATCACCGGCGCGCTCGATTTTTTGTTTCACGGGTTTTAAAGCGCCACCGAGCGCGACGGGTCGAGCATAAAGCTATCGACCAGATGCGGTAGTTCCAGATAGTTGGTCGATTGCATTTCAGTCAAGCGGCTAGCGGTGCGAAAGAATTCGCTGGACTGCATGCCCTCTAAATAGATCTGATCGGCGGCGACCGCCGCACTGGCCACCAGCTTGACCCGATGGTCGTAGAACACGTCAACCAGCCAGGTAAAGCGGCGCGCTTCCGAAGCCTGGGCGGCGCTGAGCTGCGGAATTTCAGAGACAAACACGGTGTGGTATTCGCGTGCGATTTCGAGGTAGTCGGTTTGCGCGCGCGCGCCGGCGCACAACGCATTGAAGGTACACCACAATACGCCAGGCGCATGACGTATCACCGGAATCTGACGCCCGAGTACTTCGATCATGGTCGCGTCATCATGAGCGCCATGAGTCAGGCGCTGAAACATTTCGCTCATTTGATGTTCGCTGGCGGCGTCATGCGGGACGAGAAATAAATCGGCGCGCGCCAGCTCGCGCAGTCGATAGTCGTTGCCGCCATCAACAGAAATGACTTGCAGTTGCCGCTCGATCAAGTCGATGGCCGGCAAGAAACGTTCGCGCTGCAACCCATTTGGATACAGGTCACGCGGCGCATAGTTGGAGGTTGTGACCAAGACCACGCCGCGTTCGAATAAGGCGGTGAACAGACGCGACAGGATCATGGCATCGGCAATATCGCTGACGTGAAATTCATCGAAACACAACAAGCGGGTTTGCTGGGCGATGCGCGCCGCCACAGTTAAAAGCGGATCGACTTCATGCGCCAGCGTACGCAATTGGTGGTGCACTTCAGCCATGAAATGATGAAAGTGCACCCGTTGTTTGCGCCGATAAGGCACGCACTGATAAAAGGCATCCATCAAAAAACTCTTGCCGCGCCCCACTCCACCCCATAGATAGAGGCCACGCGGCACATCGGGGGTGCGCAGGCTGCGCCCGAGAAAACGGTCGCGCCGCTGTTTGAAGTCGAGCAAGCGCAGCCATAGATCATTGAGCTGTTCAATCGCGGCGGCCTGCGCCGGGTCGTGAATAAAACCCTGCTGTTCCAGCGTGGCCTGATACCACTGTTTTGGACTTTGGGCATTATCCGTCAGCGGAGAGTATTGATGTTGCGACATGCGTAATCCAATCAGGCAAACAGGTCAGTCGACAGATAACGGTCGCCGCGATCGCAAACGATACTGACAATGACTGCATTTTCGAGTTCGGCATCGAGCTGCAAGGCTACCGCCAGCGCGCCACCGGATGAGGGACCGGCCAAAATGCCTTCTTCGCGCGCCAAGCGGCGCGCGCTGTCTTCTGCTTGTTGCTGGTTCACTAACACCAGGCGATCGATGCGTTCAAACTGGCAAATTTTCGGTACATAGGGCTCTTCCCAACGACGAATACCGGGAATCTGGCTACCCGGCTCAGGCTGAACGCCAATGATCTGGATTGCCGGATTCTGCTGTTTCAAGTATTGGCTGACTCCCATGATGGTGCCGGTGGTGCCCATACTGGAGACAAAGTGCGTGACTTGGCCTTGGGTGTCTTGCCAGATTTCCGGGCCGGTGCTTTGAAAGTGCGCCAACGGATTATCCGGGTTGGCGAACTGGTCCAGGATCACGCCAACACCGTCAGCCTGTAACTGGCGGGCATGGTCGATCGAACCCGGCATCGAGAGCGCGGCCGGGGTCAGTTGCACCTCGGCGCCATAGGCGCGCATGGTCTGCACCCGTTCAACGCTAGAGTTTTCGGGCATGACGAGAATCATGCGATAACCCATCATCGCCGCCGCCATCGCCAGAGCAATACCGGTGTTGCCGCTGGTGGGCTCGATCAGGGTGTCGCCCGGAGTAATTTCGCCACGCGCTTCGGCCTGACGAATCATCGCCAGCGCCGGTCTATCCTTGACCGAACCGGCCGGGTTGTTGCCTTCGAGTTTGAGCAACAGGGTGTTACTGCGGTTGCTCGGCAGGCGTTTGAGCTTGACTAGCGGGGTGTGACCGACGAAATCTTCCAGTGACTTGTACACGGCGTCCTCCAAATAGATGCCCTATTATAACGACCGTGCCAATGGGATAAACCATGTTTTTATCATGGGTATTGGGTGGGAAATCGTGTCTTTCATTGCTTGTGGCTGATCGGCCAGTGGACTTGCGGCATGGCGCGCAGCATGAACCGGTCGAACAGCGGGACGGTAAAGGCGGTGTCGCCATGCTCAGGACTATAGATCATACCCTTTTTAATCAAGCTATTGCGCAAGGGAGCGGCACTCTGCACCGAGAGTTGCATCCGTTCGGCGATCGCGCCCGAGCGCTGCGGCGCGGCGCCGAATTCAGCCAAAGCGCGTAAATAATCTTTTTCACGCGGGGTGAGCCGGTCAAACCGCACGCGAAAGAAATTATTATCCAAGCGGGTGATGGACGCGCGCGTCGCTTGTTGCACTACCGGCAAATCGATCGGCGAGGTTGGCGCCAGATTCCAGGCTTGATAGCCCCATTCTTGCAGGAAATAGGGGTAACCCTGAGTGATGCGGACCATTTCATCCAGTGCGTCGCCGGTAAAGGCCACACCTTGCGCCTGTACCGGATCGCAGAGCGCATGTATCGCATCGGCCGGTGTCAGCGGCCCGAGTCGAGGAAAATCGAACAGGCGCTCGGCATAGGTTTTTGAAGCGCCAGCCTGTGCCGGCAACTGCGGCAACCCCGCGCCGATCAAAACCAACGGCAGTTGCTTCTGTGACATCAGGTGCAACGACATGATCAGGGCGCTGAGTTCTTTCGGCTTCAGGTATTGCATCTCGTCGATCAAGAGCGCAATCGCACGGCCTCGGTCAGCGGCGGCCTCGGCAACCACTAAAAGGAGCTCCGGCAGGTCGACTTCGAGATCGCCGCTGTCGGCGCTGCCGCGCTCGGGTTCAACATCAAGACCGATTTCGATGTCATTGATTTTGAGCTTAACCGAACCGATAAAACTACGCAGCACGCGGAAAGCACGACGCACCCGCTCGCTGACTTGCGCCTCGCGGTCCAGCACATAGAGCAGTTTGCGCAAATGTGGCGCCAGCATGGCCGCCAGGGATTTGTCTTCATGCGCTTCAAACATGATCGGGAGGTAGTCATGCTGCTCCGCCAACCGCTGCAAACGGTTGAGCAACACGGTTTTTCCGACGCCACGCAGCCCGACCATAATGAAGCTTTTTTCGGCGCGCCCCATTTTGACCCGCGCAAACAGCAGATTGGCCTGATTGAAGATGGCATCCCGCCCGACCAGTTCTGGAGGGGGCGAGCCCGCGCCGGGGGCAAATGGGTTGCGCAGAGGATCCATGGTAAGTGATATCCATTAAAGTTATCAAAGTATACGACAAATCACAGATACAAAGATAACTTGCCTATCGATGACAATCCGCCGCGTCGCCCCAAACAAAACGGGAACCCGCGCAATTCGGTTCCCGTTGGTGTGGCGTTAGCGCGTGCCCGCTCAGTGGGTCAATAACCAGTCCACATAACGGCTGACACCCTGTTCGACGGTCAACATCGGGTCGAGATAACCCGCGCTACGCAGTTTGCCGATATCGCCTTCGGTAAAGCTCTGGTATTTGCCCTTGAGCGCATCGGGAAAATCGATATATTCCAGAATGCCCTGCTCGACCATCTGCGCCAGCGTCAGTTCACTCTCTCCGGCATGGCGCCGACAGGCGTTCACCGTGCTGACCGCCACGTCGTTGAACGGTTGCGCGCGCCCCGAGCCGAGGTTGAAGATACCAGACTCTTCAGGATGATCAAGGAAATGCAGATTGACCTTGACCACGTCTTCAACCGAGACAAAATCACGGCTCTGCATACCGTCGCCCCATCCGTCCCAAGCGCCAAACAGTTTGACCGCGCCATGTTCGCGGTACTGATTGAAATTGTGAAACGCCACCGAGGCCATGCGCTGTTTGTGTTGTTCACGCGGGCCGTAGACATTGAAGTAGCGAAATCCGGCCACTTGAGCCGACAGGCCTTCGGCCATGCGCCGACGCACCACCTGGTCGAACAAAAACTTGGAGTAGCCGTAGACGTTTAGCGGCCCTTCATGTTCGCGTTGCTCGACAAAGGTACGACCGGCGCCATACACCGCGGCGCTGGAAGCGTAGAGAAATGGCACCGCTTCACTCTGGCAATGGTTCAACAACGACAGGGTGTACTGATAGTTGTTTTCCATCATGTACTTGCCATCGTGATTCATGGTGTCTGAACAGGCGCCCTGATGAATCACCGCCGAGAGTTCTCCGTCAAACTCGCCTTCGGCCAGCATCAATAAGAAGTCGTTCTTATCGAGATAATGCGCGATATCGCAGTCGACCAGATTACGGAACTGGTCGCCCAGGGTCAGGTCATCGACGGCGATAATCTCTTTCTCACCGCGCAGATTCAGCCCTTTGACGATATTCGAGCCGATAAATCCGGCGGCTCCGGTAACGACGATAGCCATGTGTTCTGTCCTTGTAATTACAGCGCGAATAACTCTTCTTGGCGGCATACCGCGGTGCCTAGCTTGGCCACCACGATTCCCGCTGCGGCATTAGCCAGCGTCATGGCTTGCGGCAGTTGCAAACCGGCGGCCAGCATCAGGCCCATAGTGCCAATCACCGTGTCTCCGGCGCCGGAGACATCATAGACTTCGCGCGCCAGCGTTGGCTGGTGGATGGCGCCGGAGGCGCTAAACAGCGTCATCCCCTCTTCGCTTAAGGTGACCAGCAAGGCATCCAGCTGCAGTTCGGCGCGCAGACGCTCGGCCTTGGCCGCCAGCGTGACGTCATCCTGCCAGCTACCGGCAACCTGACGGAACTCACTGCGATTCGGGGTCAACAGCGTTGCCTTGGCATATTTGCTGTAGTCATCGCCCTTGGGGTCGATCAGCACCGGTTTGCCATGGGCGCGCGCGCATTCGATCATGCTCGCCACATGGGTCAGACCGCCTTTACCATAGTCAGACAAAATGACAACATCGTGTTCGCCAACAATTTTTTCGTATTCATCCAGCTTGGCAGCCAGAATTTCATGGCTGGGCAAATCTTCGAAATCCAGCCGAATCAGTTGTTGCTGGCGCGCCACCACACGCAATTTAATCGTAGTGGAGATGCCGGCATCGCGTTTAAACGAGGTGCGGATGCCATCAGCGGCCATCAGTCGTTCGAGCGCGGAGGCGGCTTCATCATCCCCCACCACCGACAGGATGGTCGCCTGACCACCGAGGCTGGCGATGTTGCGCGCCACGTTGGCGGCGCCACCCGCGCGTTCTTCCATCCGTCCGATGCGCGCCACCGGCACCGGGGCTTCGGGGGAGATGCGTGAAACATCGCCAAACCAATAGCGGTCCAGCATCACGTCGCCGGCCACTAATACGCGCGCGCCACGGAGCTGCTCGGCCAGATCGGCGCCATTCAAGTTCAGTTGTTGCAACAAGGGCATGGCTATTCCTTAACGTCCAATGGCCTGATAGTCGAAGCCCTGTGCCCGCACCCACTCTGGATCATACATATTGCGCCCATCGAAGATGGTCGGCGTTTTCAATGCGCGTTTCATCTGTTCGAAATCCGGAGTATTGAACATTTTCCACTCGGTCATGATCAGCAATGCGTCGGCATCGGTGAGCGCGCTCATCATGTCGCCAACGAAGTGCAGGCGTTGATTGTCGCCGGCGATGCGGCGGGTTTCTTCCATCGCTACCGGGTCAAAGGCCGCAACCTCGGCGCCAAGCTGGGTCAAGGCTTCGATCACCACTAGAGCCGGCGCTTCGCGCATATCGTCGGTATTGGGTTTGAACGATAAGCCCCACAAGGCAAAGCGGCGCCCGCTCAAATCACTGCCAAAGCGCGCCACGACTTTTTCCACCAGACGGCGTTTTTGCTGTTCATTGGCCAATTCCACCGCTTCAAGTACGCGTAGTGTATGCCCATGCTCCTTGCCGGTACTGATCAGCGCCTTGACGTCCTTAGGAAAGCAAGAACCGCCATAGCCGGTGCCGGGGTACAAGAAGTGGTAGCCAATGCGCGGGTCGGAGCCGATGCCTTTGCGCACCAACTCAATATCCGCCCCCATGGTTTCGGCCAGATTTGCCAACTCGTTCATGAAGGAGATACGCGTTGCCAGCATGGCATTGGCCGCGTATTTGGTCAGTTCAGCCGAACGCAAGTCCATGAAAATAATTCGTTCATGGTTGCGTTGAAATGGTGAATATAGACGGCGCATGGTATCAACCGCGCGCTCGTCGTCGGCGCCAACCACAATCCGGTCCGGACGCATAAAGTCGTCGATCGCCGCGCCTTCTTTGAGAAACTCGGGATTGGATACCACGCTGAAGGTCAGATCGACGCCGCGTTTCTGGAGTTCTTCTCCCAAGGCGGCGCGCACCAGGTCGGCGGTGCCGACCGGTACCGTGGACTTATCAACCACCACCTTGTGCTCGGTCATATGGCGCCCGATATTGCGCGCGGCCGACAACACATATTGCAGGTCGGCGGAGCCATCTTCGTCAGGTGGAGTCCCCACCGCGATGAACTGCACTTCGCCAAAAGCCACTGACTCGGCAATATCGGTCGTGAAGCTCAAACGGCCGGCCTCGACATTGCGCCGCACCAAGACTTCCAGGCCAGGTTCAAAAATGGGCACACCGCCTTGCTGCAGGGTGGCAATTTTTTCGGCCGATAAATCCAGGCAACAAACATGGTTGCCAACTTCGGCCAAGCAGGTTCCGGTAACCAGACCAACGTAGCCCGAACCAATAACAGTAATTTTCATGAGGCCAAGCCTTGATAATGTTCGATATCTTGATTAATTTTTTCTAGCACGGCCAGCGGATAATCCGCGCGGGTGATCGGGCGACCAATCACCAGATAGTCGGCGCCAGCCGCCAGTGCCGCTGTGGGGGTCATGACACGTCGTTGATCGTCGGCGGCGCTGTCGGACAAACGAATTCCCGGCGTAACCAGTTTAAAGCTCCGCCCCAGTTGCGCTTTCAGGCTGGCAGCCTCGTGCGCTGAGCACACAACACCATCCAGTTCGCAGGCGCGCGCCAGACTGGCGAGGCGCAATACATGCTCTTCAGGCGAGGCGCTGATGCCGATATCGATCAAATCACTAGCTTCCATGCTGGTGAGCACAGTGACGGCGATCAACAATGGACGCTGACTATAGTGAACCAGCGCTTCACGCGCGGCGGTCATCATGCGCCGCCCGCCGCTAGCATGGACGTTGACCATCCAGACGCCAGACTCGGCAGCCATTTGACAGGCCTGGGCCACAGTATTTGGAATGTCGTGAAACTTGAGGTCAAGAAACACCTGGAAGCCTCTGGCCACCAGGCTTTCCACCAAACTGCGCCCCGAGGCGGTAAATAACTCTTTACCCACCTTGACCCGGCATTCATTCGGGTCAAGCCGGGCGGCAAAATCCAAAGCGCTCGGCGCATCGGAAAAATCCAAAGCCACAATCACTGGAGAACGCGTCTCTAAGGCCAGTTGGGCCGAGATCAACGGATTCATATCGTCTCCGCAAACAATCAAAAGGTTTCCGAGCGGTTAGGGGTAAAACTTTCCCATTCCCCGCATGCCGGGCAATGCCAGAAAAACGCTCTGGCACGAAAATTACAGCATTTGCAGCGATGCAGCGCCAGGCGCTGAGCATGCTTGGCCACCACGGTACGCGCCAGTTCGGCGTCCATGCGACTTTCTGGTGGCATGGTCATCATTTGCGCTTCGATCAGGCGGTAGACGCCGGATAGACTGGGGCGCGCCTGCACCGCTTCGCGCACCGACTCCAAGGCCCGATCTTCACCCTCATAGGTGCAAATTTTTTGGTAGACCAGATCGGTCATGTCCAGTTGGGGAAAGGTGGTGCGATAACCACGCAACAACGCTATACCCTCGGCCGGGCGACCGAGCTTTTCATAGGCATCGAACAGCCGTTCCGCCGCCATCGTCAAGTACTCGAAATTTTGCTTTTCGATGCCTTGCCAGGCTTGAATCGCCTCTTCGTAGTGCCCTTCTGCAAATTCGATATCGCCCAGGATCAGACTGGCGCGCACGCACTTTCGATTGGCGGCGAACCCTAGCTGTACCAGCTCGCGCGCGCGCGCATGATTGGATTTGTATAACTCGCCTTGCGCCAGCTCACAGTAGAACTGCGCCACTTCGTGTTGAAACGAGTGCGCGTCATTGCGCAACTCGCAAGCAGTGGTAATCGCCTTTTGCCAATCACGGTCTTGCTGATAGATGTCTAGTAATTGCTGACGCGCGGCCAGGCCCATGTTGCCATCCAGCAATTTCAGCAGCAGTTCTTCCGCGCGATCGACCAAGCCGGCTTTACGGAAATCCTGAGCCAGTTCAAAGCGCATGCTATCGCGATGTTCCGCTGGCAGATCAGAGGAATCCAGCAGCTGCTGGTGCAGATGGATCGCGCGGTCGTTTTCACCGCGTTTGCGATAGAGTTTGCCGAGGGTCAGTTGCAGCTCAAGCGAAGACTGCTGCTGGCGAGCGACTTCGGCCAGCGCTTGCGCGGCGATGTCAGTCTGATCTTCGACCAGGGCGTCCAAACCGCGAAAAAAACCAATCGGTACCTGACGGGCCTGCTTGAGCACCGTCCCCATGTCCACCCGAGCAGCCAGCCACCCCAGAGAGAAAAAGGCAGGCAAGAGCAATAGCCACCAAAGATCGAGTTCCAAACAACTTCCTTTCCAAACGCGGAAATCTACAGCGGGAGGCGGCGGATTATTCAGCCAGGGCGTCGCTCGGATCTGAGTCGACCTGACTTTGATGGCGCAGACGTAGTTCTTTTTTCAGCTGTGACAGTTCGCGCCGCATGCGCAAATAATAGGTAAAGGTGGCTAATAGTCCGACCACGGTGCCGGCAATAAAAAAGCCCAGCAGAAACACGATCAATGGCGCGCTCCAGGTCTGACCGAAGAACAGCTTGAATTGAACGATATGGCTGTTTTGCACGGTGACCGCCACCAACAGCACCAACAGCGCCAATTCAACAATTCGTAATAGATAGCGCATGTTTTTCCTCTAGGGCAAGAGACTAGGCTGCAATTTTAAGCGAGGTGATCGGAAAAGCGAAGCGCCATGCTAAGCTTTTTCCGCCACATTTTGATAAGGGTGCCAATAAAATAAAAAAGCGCCGCATAACAATGCGGCGCTTATCGGCATTTCAAGAGAATTCAAGAAAACTCTCGAACCGGATTTTGCAACTCCAACGACAGGTCGACGCGTTCACGCAGTTCCTTGCCAGCCTTAAAATGCGGCACATACTTCTCAGGAACCGAGACGCTACTTCCCGACTTAGGATTGCGCCCAACACGCGGCGGACGGTAGTTTAAATCAAAGCTACCAAAGCCGCGAATTTCAATGCGCTCTCCTTGAGACAGGCTGCTGGCCATCGCATCCAGTATGGTCTTGACGGCCAGCTCAGCGTCCTTGTAGACCAACTGAGAATTGCGCACGGCAAGACGTTCCGCCAGTCTCGCAATCAGCTCAGACTTGGTCATTTTGCCAGTTACTCTGCGTTATTGCCGGAGGACAGCTTAGCCTTCAGCAGCGCGCCCAAGCTTGTCGTGCCGGCAGTCACGTTTTCGGACTGCAGACCCTTCATGGCAACGGACTCTTCCTGAACATCCTTGGCCTTGATAGACAGACTGATGGAGCGATTCTTGCGATCTACCGCAATGATCAGCGCTTCCAGCTCATCGCCTTCTTTCAGGTGAGTGCGGATGTCTTCAACACGGTCGCGAGCCACTTCGGATGCGCGCAGATAGCCTTCGACGTCATCTTCCAGAGCAATTACGGCACCCTTAGGATCGATGGCTTTAACCACGCCACGAACCAAAGCACCCTTGTCGTTCATTGCAACGTAGTTGTTGAACGGATCGCCTTCGAGCTGTTTGATACCCAGCGAGATGCGTTCTTTTTCAACATCGATCGACAGAACCACGGCGTCGACTTCGTCACCCTTCTTGAAGCGACGAACGGCTTCTTCACCGGTTTCGTTCCAGGACAGGTCGGACAGGTGCACCAGGCCATCGATACCACCAGGCAGGCCAACGAACACGCCGAAGTCGGTAATCGACTTGATCGCGCCCTTCAGCTTGTCACCCTTGTGGAAGTTCTGAGCAAACTCGTCCCATGGGTTAGCCATGCACTGTTTCATACCCAGGCTGATACGACGACGGTCCTCATCGATCTCAAGGATCATGACTTCGTGTTCGTCGCCAACTTGAACCACCTTGGACGGGTGTACGTTCTTGTTGGTCCAGTCCATTTCGGACACGTGTACCAGACCTTCGATACCTTGTTCAATTTCAACAAACGAGCCGTAGTCGGTCAGGTTGGTCACCTTGCCGAACAGACGGGTGCCGGCCGGGTAACGGCGCGACAGGCCCACCCAAGGATCTTCGCCCAACTGCTTGAGACCCAGGGATACGCGGTTTTTCTCTTGATCGAACTTGAGAACCTTGGCTTCGACTTCGTCGCCCACCGCCAGAACTTCGGACGGGTGCTTAACACGGCGCCATGCCAGGTCGGTAATGTGCAGCAGGCCATCGATACCACCGAGGTCGACAAATGCGCCGTAGTCGGTGATGTTCTTGACGATACCCTTAACCACTGCGCCCTCTTTCAAGGTTTCCAGCAGTGCCTTGCGCTCTTCGCCCAAGGTGGCTTCAAGCACGGCGCGACGCGAAACAACCACGTTGTTGCGCTTGCGATCCAGCTTGATAACCTTGAATTCGATTTGCTTGTTTTCGTACGGGGTGGTGTCTTTCACCGGGCGAACGTCAACCAGCGAACCCGGCAAGAAGGCGCGGATGCCATTAACCATAACGGTCAGGCCACCCTTCACCTTGCCACTGATCAGACCGGACAGAATGGTACCGGCTTCCAGGGCTTCTTCCAGTTCAACCCAAGCGGCCAGGCGCTTGGCTTTTTCACGCGACAGCTTGGTCTCGCCAAAGCCGTTTTCCAGCGCATCGATAGCTACGGTGACAAAGTCACCGATATTCACTTCGAGTTCGCCGTTATCATTCTTAAACTCATCAACGCTGATCAGGGACTCGGACTTGAGGCCGGCATTGACGACAACAAAGTTGGAATCAATACCGATAACTTCGGCAGTGATCACTTCGCCTACGCGCATGTCGTGAAGGGCAAGACTTTCTTCAAACAGCTGGGCGAAGTTTTCCATAGCGAGGGTGGTCATTAAGAGTACTCACACGTTGCATGCCTCGCGGCATGCGGGTTAGGGGGTTAAACACCGCCGCTCTAGCGCCGGGGGTAAAACAACAGCGCAATGAAACGGCAACCTACTGGTACTACGCTAAACTTGTACGACTAGACGGAGACTTTCTGGTACCAGTTCAAGACCTGTTCGATAGTCTGAGCAATGGTCAGGTGCGTGGTATCCAGCAATAAAGCATCCGCTTGCTGACAGAGTGGCGCTACCGTTCGCGCAGCGTCTCGCTGGTCGCGTTCAATAATGTCCTGCTGAATTCGTGGGAGATTAGCAGATTCTCCCTTGCTGATCAACTGCTTATAGCGGCGTTGCGCGCGTTCTTCCGCACTGGCGGTCAAAAAAACTTTCAGAGTGGCGTCAGGAAACACCACAGAGCCCATATCTCGACCATCGGTCACCAAGCCCGGAGACAGGCGAAAATCGCGCTGACGCTGCAATAACGCCGCGCGCACCGTCGGTAATGCCCCTACTTTAGACGCACCGATGCCAATTTCTTCGCCACGGATCGCATCAGTCACCTCAATACCGCAGAGCCACACTTTCTGTGCGTGGAATTCCACTGGCAGCGTTGCCGCCAGCGGCGCCAACGCCGATTCGTTGTCCCAGGCCAGCCCCAACTCGCGCGCGCGCAAAGCGGTTAAGCGATACAAACTCCCTGAATCCAGATAATGGAACGACAGTCGGGTGGCCACTTTGGCGGCAATAGTTCCCTTGCCCGAGGCGGAGGGGCCATCGATGGCAATTACAGGCACGGTCATGGAATTGGCTCCAGGGAAAACCCCAGATTCTACCAGACTGAGCCGTCAATTAACCCATGCGATTCAGTGCGTTTGCCCAGTGTCAATACACACAAATGTCATTGATACAATTTAATTTAAAATTATACATCATAATCACTTATCTTTTTTTGAGGTGCTTGATGCATAAATCCGGACAGAATGAGGTCATCAAACCCCGGCGGCTGGCCGCGTGGGAGCGAGAACTGTTGATCGATAGACTTTACCCCTTGCATTGCCGGATTTTTACCGGCATGGAACGCTCACGCTTCGTACAGCAAATCATTGGAACACCGGCGCGCGAAACGACGATTTTGTTGCGTAAAAATCGCCACGGCGAGTTGGTCGGCTACTGCGCGGTACACCTGTACGATCATCGCTTGGGTCAAAAAACCATAGGCGTGGTGCGCTGTCAGGCTGGATTACTACGAGAATATCGGGGCGGAAATAGCATGATCCCATTTGTGCTGCGTAAAATAGTGTGGTTTCGTCTGTGCCACCCGCTACGGCGCATGGTGTTTTTTGGCGCCATGATCCACCCATCCAGCTATCTTCTATGCAGCAAATATGCCGAAGGTCTTTGGCCGGTCGCCGGTCAGGAAAACCACCCGGCATCACACGCGCTACTCAACAGCTGCCTGCGCCGCTTTGGTTTGACGCCGCTCGACCCGGCCAAACCACTGGTGGTGAATGTGGGTCTTCACACGCGAGACGATCATGATGACCAGCATTATTGGCTAAACTGCAACAAACCCGCTGTACGCTTTTTCCTAGAACAAAATCCTAATTTCCTCCTGGGACACGGGCTTCTGACCCTAATCCCACTGTCACTCATGGCGATGATGGCCAGTCTTGGTCGTTTACTGTGTGATCGCCTTCTGCGCGGCGCCCGGCGCTGGCGCGCCCGCCTGCAAATGACATAAGGCATAGACATAAAAAAACTCATCGGGCTAGCGGCAAGGTTTGCGCCGCCCGAGCGGGCCGGGTAGAGTGTTCGCTCTCCCTTGATTACTAGAGGCCGAACGCCCGCCCATGGAACAGTTGCATTTATCCCCCGTAGAGCGTGTGGCCGGCAGCATCAAGCTGCCCGGCTCGAAAAGCATTTCCAACCGCACCCTGCTGCTGGCTGCATTGTCCGAAGGCGATACGCTGGTGCGCGATTTGCTGGCGTCGGATGATATTCATCACATGCTCAATGCGCTGCGCTTATTGGGCGTTGACATCGAGCAACAGGGCGACAGCCGCGACTTTCGCGTCAAAGGCACGGGCGGCACTTTCCCGGTTAAAGCCGCCGATTTATTTCTCGGCAACGCTGGCACGGCCTTTCGCCCGCTGACCGCCGCTCTGGCGATGATGCCCGGCCACTATCAGCTCAGTGGCGTGGCGCGCATGCACGAACGCCCGATTGGCGACTTGGTCGATGCCTTGCGCCTGATGGGCGCGAAAATTCATTACCATGGCAAATCTGGCTATCCACCCTTGGAAATCAGCCCGGCCACGATCAACGCCCAGTGCGATATTCCGGTACGCGGCACGGTTTCTAGCCAGTTTCTGACCGCCCTATTAATGGCGTTGCCGCTCAGCGGAAAAAGCGCCACCTTGAGCATTTTGGATGAATTGATCTCCAAACCCTATGTGGCGATCACCATCAACCTGATGAGCCGCTTCGGCGTACAGGTGGAACGCAAGGGTTGGCAGCGCTTTAGCGTGGAGGCGGGACAGCATTACGTGTCCCCGGGCGAGATTGTGGTTGAGGGCGATGCCTCCAGTGCGTCTTATTTTCTGGCGGCAGGGGTATTGGGTGGTGGTCCGGTTCGCGTCGAAGGCGTGGGCGCCAATAGTATTCAAGGCGATGTTCGCTTCGCCGAAGTCTTGACCCAGATGGGCGCCGAGGTCAGCTATGGCGAGAACTGGATTGAGGCCAGCCTCCAGGGACGACTCAAGGCGGTGGATGTCGATCTTAATCATATTCCAGACGCGGCGATGACCGTGGCGATGCTGGCCCTGGCCGCCGATGGCACCAGCACCATCCGCAACGTTGCCAGTTGGCGCGTCAAGGAAACCGATCGGCTGAGCGCCATGGCCACCGAATTGCGCAAACTGGGCGCCACCGTGGAGGAAGGCGCGGATTTTATCCGCATTACGCCGCCGGCACAGCTGACACAAAACGCGGTGATCGACACTTACGACGACCACCGCATGGCAATGTGCTTCTCGCTCGCGTCATTAATGGGCGTGGCGGTCACCATCAATGACCCGAATTGCGTGGCAAAGACCTTTCCCGATTACTTCGCTTGCCTGGCACAACTGGCACAAACCCACGCATGAGCGATCTTTACGCCCTACGCCGCGCGTTCATGCGCCAATTCGACATTGCGGCGCCACAGGCGCCCCAGTTCGATCTGGAGGCCATGGCGATGTGGCGCACGATGCTAAGTGAGGAATGGCAAGAGTTTCAGCAGGCATTGCACGCTTATCAGAATCTGAACGCGAGCAACCATGAGGAAGCGACTCTGCGCATGGCCGAGCTGTGCGCGGAAGGGGTCGATGTGCTCAATGTCTTGTGTGGATTATTGCTATCGCAGGGATTACCGCTGGAGGCCATGACCCAAGCCATCCACGAGGCCAATCTGCGCAAAATCGAGAATGGTCGGGTACTGCGCCGCGCGGATGGGAAAATTCTCAAGCCACCACACTGGCAGCCGGCGGACATTAACGGCGTGATTCGCCAGGCGGTGAACTCATCCATGGCGGATTAAGTCCGCTAGTCTGTAGGGCGTAGTCGCCGCAGGCACTACGCCGCGCGCAACCAGAAGCGGCGCAATGCTGAATCCACCCTGTTTTGTAAACAGTTTTTCACAACCGATTAGTTCTTGCGCTGAAATTTCAAATGCCAGGCAGTGCGAACTTGGCGCGCGGCGCTAAATCGCGCGCTCAACGCCGCGCCATCGCGCGCTTCAATCTGCTGTGTCAACAGATCCAACGAGGCGCGGTAATGCGCCAACTCCTCCAATAGCGCTTGCCGATTCGCCAGACAGATATCTCTCCACATTTCCGGCGAACTGCCGGCGATGCGGGTAAAGTCGCGAAACCCGGTGGCGGCAAAGTCCAGACAGCGCTCGGCATCTTCTTTGGCGGCAATCGCATTCACGTAGCTGAAGGCCAGCAAGTGCGGCAAATGGCTGACCGCGGCAAAAACGCTATCGTGTTCTTGCGGAGACAGGCGTTGAATCCGCGCGCCACAGCGCTGCCACAAGCGGGCAACGCATTCGATCGCGGACTCCACGGTTTCCGGCAATGGCGTCAGCACCACATTACGATTTTCATACAGGCCATACTGCGCGGCCGCCGCGCCAGACAATTCAGAACCGGCAATCGGATGCGCCGGCACGCAATACGCCAGATGATTCGGCAGATAACGGCGCAAGATATCGACCACATCGCCCTTGGTACTGCCGGCATCACTGACAATGGTGCGCGCGTCCAGCACTGGCGCCATTTGTTCCAGCAATGCAGCCATCTGCCCGACCGGCGTGGCCAACAGCACCATATCAGCCCCCGGCACGACCTCGGCCAGATTCTGGCTGATTTGATCCACCACCCCCAAGTCGAGCGCGCGCCGCAGATTATCCAGCGAGCGTCCAACGCCAATCACGCGCTCAACCAACCCGGCCCGTTTCAGCGATAGCGCAAATGATCCGCCTATGAGCCCGACACCCACCACAACCAGGGTCTTGATTCCGTGCTGCAAGGTTTCCTCCTCGGTGGGTCACCGCCATCATTTATGGTCGGATAAGCATCGCGCTATCCGACATTCTTCGGCTTATGATAAGCGATTTTTATAACGCTATGCGCTTATAGTTCTTGTGACAATAAATCAGATAACCTGCTTGCGCGCGGGAATCCGCCCCAATGCCGCGCGCCCAGACGCGCCACTGGCCAGATCCCGGCCAAACTATTACAGACAAACACCTCGTCCGCAGCCAGCAATGACTCCAGCGGGGCCCGAACCTGGCGCACCGGGACTTGATCCATCATCCAGGCGCGCATGGCGCCCGCGACACCGCAGCGGTCAAGCAACGGGGTTTGCCACTCGCCGGCGCTGAGCCAGAACAAATTACTCATGGTGCACTCCACCACCACCCCCTCGCTATCAAGCAGCAGACCCTCGCGAATCGCCGGGTCTTGCCACTCGCTGCGCGCCAGCACATTTTCCAGGCGATTCAAATGTTTCACCCCCGCCAAGCGCGGCTGTGGCGCCAAGCGCAGTTGGCATAGTGTCAGTTCGATGCCATCACGCGCCAAACCCGGTGGATATCCGTCCCAAGGCTCGACACTGACAATACGCGTGGGTGCGCAAGCCACACTGAGCGCATAGCCACGCGGCCCGCTTCCACGTGTCAAGGTAATCTTGGCCACGCCACGCGAAACATCGGCTCCGGCCAAGGTCAGCTCACGCTGCAGAAGGCTGGCGTCTGGCACCTCAAGCCCCAGCGCCGCGGCATCGGCGCACAAACGCTGGTATTGCCAGCGCCACAGACGCGCTTCGCCGTCCCGGAATTCCATCGTACGGAAAACGCCATCACCAAAGGCCAAGCCACGGTCAGTGGCGGACACGGTAGTACTGGCTACGCCATTAATCAGCATCATGCGTCGCTCACCCCCAGGGCGCGCAATAAGCCGCGCGCCTTATGCCGAGTTTCCTGCAGCTCGCGCTCTGGTTGCGAATCGGCAACAATGCCGCCGCCGGCGCGAAAGCGCAGCTGTGAACCCTGCTGCATGAAGCTGCGGATCAGAATGTTAAAATCCATGCTGCCGTCACGATTGATATAGCCCAGGCTACCGGTATAGGCGGCGCGCGCGTCGGGTTCGAGCTCGCGGATAATCTGCATGGTACGCACCTTGGGACAGCCGGTAATCGTACCACCAGGGAACATGGCGCGCAGTACCTCGTGTGGCGCGGTTGCCGCGCGCAAACGTCCGCGCACATTGGACTCGATGTGATGCACAAAAGCGTAACTGGCCAAGGCCATCAACTCATTGACTTCGACGCTACCCGGCTGACAGATACGTCCCAGATCATTGCGTTCCAGATCGATGAGCATCACATGTTCAGCCCGCTCTTTAATGCTAGCCATCAGCCGCTGGCGCAGCGCCTGGTCCTGCGCTAGATCGGGCGAGCGCGGATGGGTTCCGGCAATTGGCCGCGTCTCGACCCAACCTTGCTTGACCTGCACCAGGCGTTCCGGTGATGAACTGACAATCTGGGCCGCGCCAAAATCGGCTAGCGCCGAAAATGGAGCGGGATTGGTCTGGCGCAAGGCGGAGAACAGGTCGGCGGCCGTTACGGTTGGCGCCAACTGCGCGCGCCAACCACGCGAGATATTCACCTGAAACACATCACCATCGAAGATGTAGCGCTTAAGCCGTAGAACCGCATCGGTATAACGTTGCGGTGAATCTTCCTCCAACGAAACCAGTGCCGGCGCACACGGTTTGAAGTCTGGTGTAAGGTTCAAACACGCGCGCAACTGTTTCCAGCTCGTATCGTCTTCCGCCATCGCCCAGGCTCGCTGGTTGGCACGGTCAATCATCACGGCGGCGGGCACCCGCGCCAGGGCTGCCAGAGGAAAGTCATCTCCGAGACGCGGCGCGACACTCGGTTCAAACGCCGAGAGCGCCTCATAGCCGACAAACACAAACCAGCCGCCATAAAACGGCACGTCGGGTGGGGAGTCAATAGCTTCGATTGGCAACGCGCGCAAATCCGCGACCAAGCGTTCGGCTTCTCCGGCTACGCACGCACTATAGAGTTGCACCGCGCTTGGCATGGCAAACAGAATATCCCAGCCGCTGGCGCCATCCGACATCAGCAAATAGGGAAACTGGTGTCGCTGCTTAGCATGCATCGCCAACAAATCGGGAATTGTATCGAGAACTTCTAAATGCATCGGATCGTCTTTTCAATAACAAACAGCCCGACAAGCTTAGCTTGCCGGGCTGTTTGCGTACAGGTCATCCGGTGTCAGAACCGCTTGAACACCAGGGTACCGTTGGTGCCGCCAAATCCAAACGAATTGGAAATCGCGATGTCGATCTTCATATCGCGCGCGGTGTTCGGCACGTAATCCAGATCGCAACCATGTTCAAAGTCTTGCTCGAACATATTGATGGTCGGCGGTGAAACCTGATTGTACGTTGCCAGGATGGAATAAACCGCTTCCACCCCACCGGCGCCACCCAACAAGTGACCGGTCATCGACTTGGTCGAGTTGATCGCCAGCTTCTTGGCATGGTCGCCAAACGCGATCTTCAGCGCATTGGTTTCATTGGCATCGCCCAGCGGCGTCGAGGTGCCGTGCGCATTGACGTAGTCAACTTGATCCGGATTGATACCCGCATCGCGCAGCGCAATCTTGACACCGCGCGCAGGACCTTCGGCGCTCGGCGCGGTGATATGGTGCGCGTCGGAGCTCATGCCAAAGCCAATCAGCTCGGCATAGATGCGCGCGCCACGCTTGACTGCGTGCTCATACTCCTCAAGCACCACCACACCCGCGCCTTCGCCCATCACGAAGCCATCACGGCCGGTGTCCCAGGGACGCGAGGCTGTCGCTGGATCATCATTACGGGTCGACAGTGCTTTCATCGCGGCAAAGCCGCCGACACCCAGGCGGGTAATCGCGCCTTCCGCTCCACCCGCCACCATCACGTCGGCATCGCCATACATAATGATGCGCGCGGCGTCTCCGATGCAGTGCGCACCCGTGGTACAAGCCGATACAATGCCATAGGTCGGCCCCTGATACCCCTTGATAATCGACACATGGCCGGCGATCAGGTTAATCAGGGATCCGGGAATGAAAAACGGACCGATCTTGCGCGGACCGCCATTAATCACCGCCACGCCGGTTTCCTCGATCAGCGGCAAACCGCCAATACCGGAGCCGATGTTCACCCCAACACGGGTTTTATCCAGGGTCGCGACATCGTCCAGGCCGGAATCCGCCACGGCTTGCAGGGCGGCGGCAATACCATAGTGGATGAACACGTCCATGCGACGCGCATCTTTCGACGAAATATAATCGCCGATATCGAAATTTTTAACTTCACCCGCAATGTGACAAGTCAGGTCACTGGCGTCAAAGCGTGTGATCTTGGCAATCCCTGACTTCCCGGCGAGCAAGTTCGCCCAGCCGGTGGCAACATCATTGCCCACCGGGGACACATGCCCTAGGCCGGTAATTACAACTCTTTTTTTGGACACGGGAATTTCTCCGCGTTATACGAGAGTGCCTGCTCCCGACGGTTCTGCGCGTTTCACACTAAAAGCCGGTCCGGTTCTTAGGGCGAAATTCGGTTTCATGCTCTCGCGCGAGCAAAAAGACCTCTGCGGCAAGCGCCAGGCGCTTCAAGCAGAGGTCCTGAGAATACGTCGCTTACTTGCTCAGGTGGGCGCTCACATAGTCGACCGCTTGCTGAACCGTGGTAATCTTTTCAGCATCTTCATCAGGGATTTCGCACTCGAACTCTTCTTCCAGCGCCATCACCAGTTCAACGGTGTCCAGGGAGTCAGCACCCAGGTCGTCGACAAAGGAAGAGTCAATCTTCACTTCGGCTTCATTCACGCCCAGCTGTTCGGCAACGATCTTCTTGACACGCTGTTCGATATTTTCCATTTGGTAAAAATCCTTTCCCTTCAGTGTCGGATGACAAAACCCGACTATTTTACAAAAAAAAATTAGAGCCGCCTACCTAATTCAACTTTACCCGTTGATCGGGTCACGGCATCAACATGCCACCGTTCACGTGCAAAGTTTGGCCCGTAATGTATTGAGCCCGATTGGATGCCAAAAAAACCACGGCATCAGCAATATCCTTGGCGTCACCTAAACGTCCTAGTGCAATTTGTGCCACCAGCGCAGCGCGTTGTGCTTCTGGCAATCCGCGCGTCATATCGGTGTCGATAAATCCTGGCGCCACGCAGTTTACCGTAATATTGCGGCTCCCCACTTCACGCGCCATCGACTTGGTAAATCCCATGATCCCGGCCTTGGCCGCGGCATAATTCGCCTGACCCGCATTGCCCATGGCTCCGACCACCGAGGCGATGTTGATGATGCGCCCACTGCGCGCCTTCATCATGCCACGCATTACAGCCTTAGAGGCACGGAACACCGACTTCAGGTTGGTGTCCATGATCGCATCCCAGTCGTCTTCCTTCATACGCATTAACAAACCATCACGCGTAATTCCGGCATTATTCACTAAAATTGCGATTTCGCCGAATTCTTGTGTCACTGTGTCAACCAAAGCCTCGATCGCGCCCAGCTGGGTCACATCCAAAACTTTGCCGCCACCGCCATTCACAGCCAGACGCTCGGCGATTTTCGCCGCGCCCGCCTCACTGGTCGCGGTACCGATCACAATGGCGCCTTCGGCGGCCAAGGCATCGGCAATCGCGGCGCCAATCCCGCGCGAAGCGCCGGTCACCAGAGCTACTTTACCTTGCAACATCATCCGTCAACTCCCACAAAGCATCTTCATGCGTGGTGAATTCAAACCAACTCGGTCAAAGCACTGTTCAACGCTTGCGCATCGGTCAACGCCAGACACTTAACATTGGCATCAATGCGCTTGGCCAATCCAGCCAGCACCTTGCCAGGACCGCACTCCGCCATCAGCGTCACGCCATCGCCCGCCATGCGCGCCACGGTTTCGGTCCAGCGCACCGGACTAAATAGCTGTCGAACCAGCGCATCGCGAATCTGCGCGGCGTCACGATACCCGGCGACGTCGGCATTATGCAATACTTCGATGCTTGGCGTCTGAATTACGACATTTTCCAACTCGCGTTTCAGACGCAAGGCCGCCGGCTTCATCAGCGCACAGTGCGACGGCACCGAGACAGGCAACGGCAACGCGCGCTTGGCGCCCGCTGCTTTACATGCCGCCATGGCGCGCTCAACCGCGGCCCGGCTACCGGCAATCACCACTTGACCCGGCGAATTAAAGTTCACCGCCTCAACCACTTCATCTTGCTGAACACTGAGGCAGACTTCGCGAATCACCTCATCAGGCAAACCCAAAATCGCCGCCATGGCGCCCGTGCCGCTCGGCACGGCCTCTTGCATCGCTTCGGCGCGCACGCGCACCAGCCGCAGCGCATCGGCGAAGGTCAGCGCATCGGCGGCAACCAGGGCGCTATATTCGCCCAGGCTGTGCCCGGCCAATACGCTCGGGCGCGCGCCACCCGCGGCCAACCAGGCGCGCCAAGTGGCCACTCCGGCCGCGAGCATCAGCGGCTGGGTATTCACTGTGGCATTAATTGCCTCGGGCGACTCTGCGCGCAGCATGCCCCACAGATCCAGCCCCAGCACTGCTTGAGCTTCGTCAAACGTCTCCCGCACCTGGGCAACGCCAACAAAGCCGTCCATCATATTCAGGCTCTGCGAGCCCTGACCGGGAAAAAGAAAGGCAAACGCCATTGTCGCGCCCCTAATAGTAGATCGGAAAAGTGACACTCGGTGTGACGTTTTAAGACTAAAAATCAAATCTTACGGATTAAAAAGCGGGAAATTCACGCTTTTTACGACAACGTCCGACAACTTGACTCAGTCGATTAATACGTCAACAGCACCGCGCCCCAGGCAAAACCGCCGCCAATACCTTCGAGCAAGACCGTTTGCCCGCGTTGAATGCGGCCATCGCGCACCGCGGTATCCAGAGCGAGGGGGATCGATGCCGCCGAGGTATTGCCCTGTTGCGGCAAAGTGACCACCACGCGCTCAATGGGCAAACCCAGGTGCTTGGCGGTGGATTCGATAATGCGCAAATTGGCTTGATGCGGCACTAGCCAATCGACCTGATCCTTGGATAAGCCGGCTTGATCCAATGTGCTCATGGCAATTTCAGACAGCGCTTTTACCGCGAATTTAAACACGGCCGGACCATCCATGGTCAAAAACGGCAATCCCTGAATCTTGCCATCAGCAACCTGCGCCGGTGTATTGAGAATTTTACTGTAGCGACCATCAGCCGCCAGACTGGCATGCAAAATACCAGGTTCTTCACTCGCGGACAGGACCACGGCGCCGGCGCCATCACCGAACAACACACAGGTGCGTCGGTCATTCCAGTCGAGGATGCGCGAAATCGTTTCGGCACCGACCACCAGGGCGTTTTTTGCCATACCGCATTTAATGTAGTTATTGGCCGTTGCCAAGGCATACATAAACCCGGCGCAAACGGCCTGAACATCAAAGGCGGGACAACCGTGAATTCCCAGCTTTTCTTGCAACAGGCAGGCGGTGCTAGGAAAAATCATGTCCGGCGTGGTGGTGGCAACGATAATCAGATCAATATCCTGGCGCGAGATCCCAGCGGCGGCAATAGCGGCCTCGGAGGCGCGCAAAGCCAAATCGCTGGTCTTGTCGCCATCATCGACCAGATGACGCGCCTGGATGCCAGTACGAGAAACAATCCACTCGTCGCTGGTATCCACTCTTTGCGTCAACATCTCATTCGTCACCACGTTCTGCGGCAGATAACTTCCGGTACCAAGAATGCGGGAATAGACCATGTCTTTTATCAGTTCGTTTCTGTCTCGGGCTGCTTCAGATTGGCCATCTGCTGAGCCACTCGATCGGTGATATGCCCAATGACGTTAGCTCGCGCCTCGTCACAGGCCTGCTGCAAAGCAAAGCCAAACCCTAGAATATCGGTACCGCCATGGCTCTTGACCACGGTTCCGCGCAGGCCAAGAAAGGTCGCGCCATTATAGCGGCGCGGGTCCAGGCTGTTGCGAAAACGCTTAAGCACCGGCATCGCCACAATCGCGCACACCTTAGTCCACCAGGTACGCGAAAATTCCTGGCGCATAAAAGCCATCACCATATGGGCGACGCCCTCAGAGGTTTTAAGCGCCACATTCCCGGTAAAGCCATCACACACCACCACATCCACCGTACCGCTATACACGTCGTCGCCTTCGACATTGCCATAGAAATTCAGTTCGGAATCACGCAAAAGTAGCGACGCGCGTTTAACGCTATCGTTACCCTTGATATCTTCAGAACCGATATTCAACAGTCCAACCGTCGGGTTAGCGATGCCAGACAGGCAAGTCACCAGCTCGGAACCCATGATGCCAAACTGCAAGAGCTGCATCGGAGTGCAATCGACATTGGCGCCCAAGTCCAGCATACAGGTATCGCGCCCCTTGACCGAAGGCAGCATTTTGGCAATGGCGGGACGATCAATACCCGGGATGGTTTTCAAGACGAAGCGCGCGGTCGCCATCAATGCGCCGGTGTTGCCCGCGGACACAGCAGCCTGCGCCTGGCCATCTTTGACCAGGTTGATCGCCACGCGCATCGACGAGTCTTTTTTATTCTTTAACGCCAGTTGCGGAGACTCATCCATATCAACCACCTGCGTGGCGTGACAAATTTGGATGCGATCACACAACGCCGATTGATGGGCCAACAGCTCGGCCTCGATCGCGGCACTGTCGCCTACCAGAATAAAACGGACGTCGGGGTGTTCTTTGAGATATCGGAGCGATGCGGGGACGGTGACCTTGAGTCCAATGTCGCCGCCCATTGCATCGACCGCTACGGTGATTGTCATCAACGAGTACGGTTGTATTCCCACCTGCAGCGGCAAAGCGGCAGGCGCAAGATTAGCGACGATTATTCGCCCTTGGTCTTGATGACTTTACGGCCACGATACATGCCGTTCAAGCTGATGTGATGACGCAGATGAACTTCACCCGTCGCCTTGTCAACGGCCAGCGCCGGTGCGGTCAGAAAATCATGCGCGCGGTGCATGTTGCGCTTGGACGGGGACTTCTTATTCTGTTGAACAGCCATGTTCGACTCCTGAAAAATTCAATAAAACATTCATTCGGGCTTGCGGCTCTTCAACGCCGCCAACACCGCGAACGGGTTGGGCTTATCAGCCTTGGCGCGTTCCAGATGCTCCGTGCTGCAGTCGTCATGCAATGGCGACAACGGCAAGCCCATGATGATTTCGTCTTCGATCAGCGCCACCACATCGAGTTCGGGCTCGACCAGAATCGCGTCGAGCTCGTCGTCTGCCTCGGTCGCCGCATCCAGCTTTTCCTCGCTGGTGAACAACGTGATCACCGAATCGGCAACCAGGTCCACCGGCATGGACTGCAGGCAACGACCGCACGGCACCAAAAGGCCGACGGAAATTGCAATGCGAAGCGCGGGGCGGCGCTGCGGATCGACAAAGCCGGTCAAGGCATACTTCACCTCGCCGTCGGTGCTCGACAGGCAGGACAGCACGCGCTCAGCCAGCTGAGCAACAGGCATCGCGTTCGAGAGCACTCGGCCCTCGTAGGCATGCTTAAGCGGATCAATCAAAATCGGGTTAGACATAAACCGTGCATGATATAATCCGGACCCCTGATTTGTCAAAACAATCAACCGTCAATCGCCATGCAACTTGTTCTCGCATCCACCTCGCCGTATCGGCGTGAAATTATCGCGCGGCTCGGCCTGCCATTTTTTACGCACGCCCCAGACTGCGACGAAACACCCCTGCCAGGCGAAACCACACTTGAAACCGCCTGTCGCCTGGCGCGCGCCAAGGCGCAATCGCTGGCGCCACTTTTCCCCGCCGCGCTGATTATCGGGTCAGACCAAGTTGCGCTGCTCGATGGTCAACACATCGGAAAACCGCGCTCACTGGAGCACGCGGTTGAGATGTTACTCTGGATGAGTGCGCGCACCGTGCAATTCCACTCTGCGCTGGCGCTATTCAACAGCGCGAGTGGCCATCTACAGGAAACGGTAGAGACCACCAGGGTCACGCTGCGCGCTTTAAATGAAGCACAGATCCGACGCTATCTGGCGCGCGAACCCGATGCGCTGCACTGCGCGGGCGCGGCTAAAAGCGAGGGTCTAGGCGGCGCGCTGATTGCGCGCATTGATTCACGCGACCCAAACTCACTGATCGGCGTCCCGCTGTTTGATCTGGTGAGCATGCTCGCTAACGAAGGCATGGAGATTATTTAGAGACCCCTTATGGCCAAACTATTTTTGATACCAACTCCGCTGGCCGACAGTGATCATGCCTGGCTGCCAGAAAACGAACGTCAGCGGGTACTTCACCTGCGCCACTTCGTAGTTGAAGCCGAGAAAACCGCGCGCAAACATCTCAAGGCGCTCGGCGTTAGCACACCGATACGCGAACTTGAGCTGAATACACTCAACGAGCACACTCCTGCCCACGATATTGCCGCTCTGCTGGCGCCGCTGGAACAGGGGTTTGATCTGGGCTTGATTTCCGAAGCGGGTTGCCCGGCGGTCGCGGACCCCGGCGCGCAACTGGTGGCGCTGGCGCATGAGCGCGGCATCGAAGTCGATCCGCTCATCGGCCCCTCGTCGATTCTACTGGCGTTAATGGCCTCCGGCGCCAATGGCCAACGCTTTACCTTTCACGGCTATCTGCCGGTGGACGCCAGCGCGCGCAAGGAGCGGATCAAGGCCCTCGAATCGCGATCCAAACAACAGGACGAGACCCAAGTCTTTATCGAAACCCCGTATCGCAATAACGCGCTTTTGGCTCAACTGCACAGCGAACTGGCTCCGAATACTCGACTGGCGGTGGCCTGTGATCTCAATGCCGCGGGCCAAACCATTGTCAGCCGTCGCGTCAAGGATTGGCCAATCCCCGCACCTGACCTGCATAAGCGCCCGGCGATTTTTATTTTGTACGCGGGTTAAACGCTAAAGCCGAAAACGTCACTGGTCGGATCTCGCGCGCAACGGACCCGACCAGCCGGCGCAACAACAATCAGTCCCCCACCTTGAAGCGCGCCACATTTTGCTTCATGTTCGCGGCCAACTCCCCAACCCGGTTAGCGTCTTGCACGGTCTGGGTCGCAATGCGCTCGGTCTGCGCCGCGTCACTAGCGATCGATGCCACTTCATCCGCGACCTCGCCACTATGCGAATTCTGTTCGGCAATTCCCTGACTGATCGCGCCCACGACCGCCAGCACTTCGGCCGAACTCTCTTTAATCTGCGCCACCGCCGTGCCAGCCTGCGCCACATGCTCCACACCGCTCTCGACACGGGATACCACATCCTTCATGGTGACCGCCACAACCCGGGAATTGGCCAGAATCTCACCGATGATGGTATCAATTTCACGTGTGGACTGTGTGGTGCGATCCGCCAACTTACGCACCTCGTCCGCCACCACGGCAAAGCCTCTACCCTGCTCTCCCGCGCGCGCCGCTTCGATCGCCGCATTCAATGCCAATAGATTGGTCTGTTTTGCCAGTTCATCGATCACCCCGACCACCCGTGAGATGGCATCAGTTGAATGTTGCAGTTCAGTAATTCGCTCCGACGCCAGGGTGACCGATGAAGCGATAGTTCGAATTTCTTCCACGGTTTGGTGAATCACCGCATCGTTACCTTCGGCAATCTCGTACGAATGTCGCGTCAGCGCACTCGCCTGCTGGGTACGCTCAGCCAGCGTGGAAACACTTTGCGCAATCGCCTCCAGCTCTCTATGCATGTGCTGCGCCGCCACACTGCCATGCAGAGCCGACTGCGCCATGGCGGCGGACGACTGTCGCATATCCCCCGATGCGGTCATCACCTGCCCCAACGTGACGGACACATCGCGCAAACTTGATTGCAACATATCAAACAGACGGTTCAGCGCCTGAATGGTGTGCTCGGCCTTGCTACTGCCGGAAGACGCCACGCGCAAGGTAAAATCACAGGAATCCGCCGCCTGTAATATCGTCCGTTCCACCGCGCGCAGATCCAGCAACTCACGGTATGCGCGGTACTGGCGAAAAAAGAAGAACAGCAAGAAACCATAAAACAGCAGCAAAAAGCCCGCAGCGACCCACGCGCGCCCGATAAACGAGGAATTCAGCGGCGCCAGCTCCGAGGCCAACACCGCCGGAGACAGATCGTAGTACAAGGTCCAAGGACTATCGCTATGAATTTTCAACGCGCGGGTATACAGTCGCTCGGTGAACGCCCCGGGATTCTTCAGCATCCGCCTCATTTCAGCATTACGCCGATCGTAAATTCGAATCCCATAGGCGTCGTTCACCAGAGCAAATGGAGACAACTGCTGAGGCATACTAAAACCGGCTTGCTGGGCCGCAACGCGATCTTTAGCGGTCAAAATCAAAAACGGGATATCGAGCAACTCCGCTTCGTAAGCATTGGTGCGCGAGATGACCGAGATCACACCGGTCAGCGTCTTCTTCGTCCCATGATAAAATGGCACGGAATACAAAAATCCATTTGAATCCAGCACATTACATGCTTTAAGCGAATAATATTGTGTGTTATCGCAAGTGCGCATCACCGGCGATAGATAGGCCGGAACATCGTCAAGCCGAGTAAAATTAAAGCTGGGATATTTCTCTTTGATCAGCGCCAGTTGCTTGGGAAAGTAAGTGTATTCAAAATCTTCCAGCTCTTCTGGATAATCGGGATTCTTGGCGCCGCCGGCCCCCTCATCCGCCTTGGCGTTACTATCCACGATCAGAGTGTCGAACATAAAGAACGGCACTTGACCCTTCTTGTACTCCAGGCCCTGCAACACCGCGTAGACCTCGGACACATGCGCACTGCCCGCCAAGTTGTTATAAAGCTGCTGGACCGTTTTATACCCATCTGAGCTAAAACGCCCCTGCGCGACGACATCCTCCTTCTCATTCAGGCGATTACTGCCTTCAATCGCGCGCACACTGGGCAACAGGCTGATGGTGCGCGCATTCTGGTACATGGCATTGAAGGTATTTTCGAGCTGAGTGGCCTTGGCGCTCATATCGCGACTCAGGCGCGCGGCAATCACGCTTTCGCGCGCCTGTGCAACGCGCTCACGCTCGTCAGACAACAAGACCAGATAGAGTGCCAGCGCCAGCAACAATACCGCCAGCGTAGCGGCGCTCAGACGGAGATAGAGATAACGCCGGACTGGATCATGAATATTAAGCTTCAACGACGCTCTCCTTTTTAGTATTCGTTTCGGAGTAAACCCAAGCTTGTCACAGCTTATGGTCGTTGATTTATAGTTGGTGCAACGCGCAAAGACTAAATAATTGTATTTGCGTATTACAAATACATCAAAATTATCGGCCCGGCAAACGCCGGACCGAGCTTTACAGACTAAATCGCGTGCCAGTGCTTAGTTTACGGCGTCACAATCGGGAACATTGGCTCAAAATGATCGAGCAGCGTCAACAGCTCGTTCAACTTTTCCGTTTGACCGCTAATTTCAATGTGCCCGGCTAAAACTTCCTGGCTGAGCGTGGTTTCCCCGTTCAACAGGCGCGCGAGGTCGACCTTATCCACCTTCAGCGTGACGTCTGGATGATCCAGCTGTTCGCCCTTGCGATACAGCAGGACGCTGTTCTCCAATTGGATGGCGAATTTATCGCCATTCGGCAGCTTCCAATTGAAACCAATGCGTTTGCCATCGGCCTTAGCGCCATCGAGACGAATGCCAGTGAAGTCGAGCAATTGTTCCGGTGTCATTGCCGCCAGCGTATCGGGGCTGGCGGTATCTTGCCCTGCGGTGCTGGAGATCGGGTTACGTAGTTCATAAGCCCCCATCAAATACTGGTTGCGCCAGATGGCGTTCTCGGTTTGGTAACCGAGTTGTTCCAGCGCATCCGCCTCAAGATTGCGCGCCGCCTGGTTCTTAGGGTCGGAGAACACCAGATTTTTGAGCAACTGCGCCGCCCAGCGGTACTCACCGCGGGCAATCGCCTGCTGACCTTGCTTCAATACCGCATCGGCGCCGCCCATCGCCGCCACATAGCGCTGGCCAGCTTGCTCTGGCGGCAAGGGATTCAGGTCGGACGGATCACTGCTGTACCAACCAAGATAACGCTGGTAGACCCCCTTGCTATTGTGGCTCACCGAGCCGTAATAACCACGGTTGTACCATTTCTTGCCAATACTGTCGGGCAAGCGCATCCGCGCGGCAACCTCGGTCATGGTATAGCCCTGATTGATCAGATTCAGCGACTGATCGTGCAGATACTTGATCATGTCGCGCTGATCCTCCATTTGCCGCACCGCCTGCTCACGGCTAAACGCCGGCCATTGATGCTGCGCGACCATAAACTCGACCTTGTCTCCATAGCGGGCAATGGTGGTGTCCAGGGTTTTCCACCAAGAAGCGGCATCGCGCACTTGGGCGCCGCGCAAGGTGGACAGATTATGCATGGTGTGGTTCACATCCTCGGCCGCGTCCAGCACTTTGAACTGCGGGAACCAGACCAGCATCTCGGCCGGCGCTTCGGTGCCCGGCGCCATCTGAAACTCCATCTTGACGCCATCCACCACCAGCTTCTCGCCGGTTTTTTGAATCGAGACTGTCGGCGCAATCAGCGTCATCGAACCCATCGAATCGGTTTTGCCTAGGCCACCATCCACCTGTCCCCGGGCCGACGGCGCGAGTAGCGCGCCGAACTGGTACAGAGAGCGACGCGCCATCGCATTGCCGGCAAACACGTTCTCACTGACGGATTCTTTAAGGAAACCCTCGGGCGCGATGACCTTGACTTTGCCGGCATCGACCTCCGCCTGACTGACAACGCCCTTCACACCGGCATAGTGATCCGCATGACTATGGGTGTAGATCACCGCCACCACCGGTTTTTTCGGACGGTGCTGGTAATACAGGTCCAAACCAGCCTTGGCTACTTCCGCGCTCATCAAGGGGTCGATCACCAGAATGCCGCTGTTGCCTTCGATAATTGTCATGTTCGCCAGATCCAAGCCACGAATCTGGTACACCCGGTCCGTCACCTTGAACAAGCCATTAATCAAATTCAGCTGCGCGTTGCGCCAAAGACTGGGATTGACGGTATCCGGCACCTGGTCGCCTTTTAGAAAATCGTAGCGGCGCAAATCCCAGTTCACGGTTTCACCGGTTTTGATTGGCATGGCTATGGTGCCGATAAACCCGCGTTCGGCATCGAGATAATCTTGGCGGTCGTTAAACGGTAGTTGCTGGTAAACCGCGGCATTCATCGCCTTGGTGTAGCTAGACGCGGGCTTGGGTTGCTCCGAGGCAAACGCCTGCGACAAACACAGCGCCAGGCCAGCGGCCAAAATCCATTGGGGACGGTTCAACTGATGCATAACACAAACTCCTGAGTAGTTGCCGGAAGATTCCAGCACCAAGCCGATCAATTCATAATCGGCATATCGGATGGAGGCCGTTCCACAAAAGGATCGGCCAGCATCGCTCTCCAAAGTCTGGTGTGGCACGCAAACAACGAATGGCTGCGCGCCAGCGGGGACTACATCTTCGACGTCACGGAGTGACTGGGTCTCTGTGCATTTGTGCCAGTGCTACAGCGCGCGTGGCGCGCCTCCTGGCAACATGCTTTTCAATCTACATACGAAATATCCGTAATATTTATCTGACTACACATGAAAAAAAAGGTTCACTCATGCCCCCCCCGCGCTCGAGCAGCGCACCCAAGGCCCGCTGCTGTGCGGAGCTTAAACCCGGACGCGCGAGTTCAAGCGTGGCGCGCGCCAGCGCCACGTAGCAAGCCCGCTCCGCAGGCAGCGTAAGCACCGCCAAATGCCGCGCCACAGTGGCCGCGTCACCGCGGGCAATCGGCCCGGTCAGCGCGGCGGCGGGCCCTAGGCTCAGGGCGTTATCCAGCGTCTGACGCATCAAGCCCCCCAGCAGATCCACCGCTAACTCGGGCGCGACCCCGGCGCGAGCGGCCACCCCCTCGGCCAGACCCGTCAAAGTCACCAAAAAATTCGACGCCATCGACAACGCGGCGTGATAGGCCGCCTTACCCCCTGGCGTCAGGCGAAACGAGCGCGCGCCAATTTGAGCCGCGAAGCTCGCCAACTCCGCGCTCACCCCATCATCCCCTTCCAGCGCGCACAGGGTCCCGGTGAAACAATCGAGCGCGCGCGCCGGATCGGCGAATGAAAATGCCGGATGCAAACTCCCCACGCGCATGCCACGCGCGGCCAGCGGCGCAAGCAGCGCCACATCCAGCGCGCCACTGGCATGAAATACCACGCCCCTCGGTTTCAGGCCGGGGTTTACCGCCAACGCAGCCGCCGTCGCCGCAAGCACATCATCCGGTACTGATAATAAGTACAGGTCGGAGGGGGGGAGTTGCTCAAGCTCCGACAAAGGGGTGCCGGCGCCAATAAAATCGACTGCGTCGCGCGCGTGCGCCATCGAGCGACAGACGACCCCGGCAATGCGGAAATGCCCGCCAGCCAAGCGTGCAATGCTACGTCCCAGGCGTCCGGCGCCAATAATCGATAAGGTTTGCATGCTAATTTTTCACCTTGAATAGCCTCTTCGAGAACGCAAAGCACGCATTACCCGATAGGTATATAACTTATAAAATCCATATGCGTTTTAAACTAAAAAGCACTAATACATGTATGATGCATCATTCAGCATTCATCTGCTGTGACTAGGTCGCCCGGCATTAAAAGTCCGCGCAACCGCTGGCGCCCCATCGCCCAAGTGTTAGCCACTTAGGACACACAAGCATGATCCGACTCATCTACAGCGGTTCACTGGTTCAGCACCCAAAAGAAGACCAGGTGTCGGAGTTTTTGGCGAGCGCGCGCCAACATAATCAACGCAAGGGGATCTGTGGCGTACTGGTTCTAATGGAGAGGGACTTCCTGCAAGTGATTGAGGGACCGGATGATGAGGTCGACGGTTTATTCGAGCAACTCCTATCGGAAACCCGCCGCTATAGTTTGATCTTGCTATCGCGTCAACGCATCAGACAACCCATATTCGGTGCCTGGAGTCTGGGCTTTATCAAGGCTGAATCAAACCGCGCCGACCCTCAACAACCGGAAACACAGCAGCCGGAGGATCAAATGTTGCTGGAAATTCAGCAAATCGACCCCAATGATCCAACCGCGCGGCATACCTTGCGCATCATTCGCGAGTTCATCGACGGTAAATGGCACCATCATTTGCCCGGAATTCGAAACCCCATCATCATTCGCCGATAACATTAGGGCCCGCTGAACAGACCACCATTGCATAGCCAAGTCATCCGCGCGCTGACATCAATTGTTCATGCGAAAAAATAGCGTATTTTAAAAAGTAATCTATTGTTATAAATATAAAATTTCGTCGCTAGTCGATCAGCCATTTCAACGCGCGACGCCCCGCAACCAGGGTGTCGGAGGTGTGTTGTACATCAGTGTATTTCAGGCATTGAAAGGGCATTTCATGATTCGGCTCATTTACAGCGGCTCGCTGGTGCGCTCACCGTCGCGCGAACAGGTTTCCGAATTTCTCGTCAACACGCGCCTGCGTAACCAGCGCAAAAAAATCAGTGGCGTACTGATACTGATGGGGCGTAATTTTCTACAGGTGATCGAAGGTCCCGAAGTTGAGATCGATTACCTTTATTCGCGCCTGGTACAAGAAACCCAACGCTATAGTTTAATCCTCCTGTCACGCCAGTACATCAGAGAAGCCGTGTTCCACTCCTGGAGTTTAGGGTTTATTGATGCGGCGTCACATCAAAAGACACTAATGAACGCGGACAACCCAGAGCTGCGCGTGCTACAGGAACTGCAGCACATTAAGGCGCCCGACGAGACCGCGCAGCATACGCTGAAATTGATTAATGAATTCATCAATGGAAAATGGCAACACCGTTCACAGCGCATTCAAAATCCGATTTTGCTGCGACACTAAGTATCCACAAAATCTTAAATTGCCGAGCCGAGTAGCGGCACGTACACTAGCCGCCATGCTATTGCTGCGCCGACTCTTTCTCGTGATGCTCATCCTGCTGCCGCTGCGCCCCCTGTTCGCCGGCACGCTGGACGCTTGCGCGGTCGGCGCCAATCAGATGCAAATGTCCGCGTCCGCGCAACATATGCAATCCACAGAGACTCACTGCAGTGACGCGCAACAGGGCGCCCCGCACGGCTGGAGCTGCAATCAGCATTGCGCTGTTCCACTAAGCCAGCCACCGTCGCTCATGCCGACGTCCCGGCGGGCTCAAACTTGGCCAACGCGAAACCCCGCGCGCCTGGGCAGCCTCTCACAAGCCCCACTGCTTCCTCCTCCCATTCTGACCTAGGGATAAACCAGGTAGTGACACGCGCGAACCGCAAGACGGTCCGCCAAATAAATCCGGCAGAGCCACTGGCTTGCCATCGATTGGGCCTTATACCATGCAGATCAAACTCAACCATTTTATTATCGTCTCCCTGCTCGCCATCCTGCTCCCAGTGGCCAGCGTAGAGGCACATGAAGCGCAAGCGTTTACCTTTGGCCGCCCGGGTAGCGCCGCCGAAGTCAACAAGACTATCCATGTTGAAGCCACAGACCAAATGCGCTTGGTGTTTGACTCGCAAGACATCCACGTTGGTGATGTCGTGAAATTCGTGGTGCATAACAGCGGTCAAGTGGATCACGAGTTTGGCATCGGCGACGAAGCGGCTCAGCGCGAACACGCCGCCGAAATGATGCGGATGCCGGGCATGATGCATAGCGATCCTAACGTGGTCAGCGTTAAACCAGGCGAAACAAAAATTTTGATCTGGCAATTCACCAAGATGAAGCAACGTCATCTGGTCTTCGCCTGCAATGTTCCCGGCCACTATCAAGCGGGCATGCTGTTGCGCATGAACGTCAAACCGTAAAACCACTCGCGTGGCAGGCTGGCCTGCCACGCCCTCCCGCTTTCTTCACGCAAACGAATCCAAAGACCATCAGCCTTAGACATCAATTAGCAACGCATAGCCCGTCGGATGGCGCTACGATTAGCCAACGACGGATCTAATTTGTCATTCTGGAGCTTGGTTTTGATTTCCTACCGCTACCTCGACAACTTTCTTCACCCACAGCGCATCTCATTGCACCGCGCGCTACTCGCTCGCCTGATTCCAGTCTGGCTATTACTCTCGCTATTATTCGGCGGAGCGACATATTGGCTGGAAGCGCGCCAAATGGAGCACTTTGTCACCGCACTGGCCGAACAAGCGGTTCTACGCTTCCAGACCGGCAGTTCTCCCAGTTTGTTAGCTCAAGCGCCCAAGCAGTCACCAGAACTCGGCGCGATGCTGCGCCAAACCGAATTCATTGGCGTGCGGCTGTATGACGCACAGCGGCGCCTGCGACTAGAAAGCTGGCAGAGCCCCGATCGCGCACTGCCACCAGCGGTCGCCCAGATTTCACACTGGTTTCCGGCCGTCGGTCAAAATCACTACAGCTCGTTAGCGCTCAATGGCCGCATCTATGTCGACTCTCTGGTGCCATTAGTTGAGTCAAACGGCACGGTATACGGCTACTTCGAAGGGATCTATCCGATTGCGCCGCAAACCGCCAGCGCTTTCGCCTCGCGCATCCGCGACATTCTGTTTGGCGTGTTGATTTCATGCGCGTTGAGCAGTCTGGCTCTTTATCCTGTCATGCTGAGTCTGAACCGCGATACGGTGCGCTTATCGCATAGCCTGCTGGCCAGTAACGTCGAACTGATGCGGGTTCTCGGCAGCGCCATCGCCAAGCGTGACTCCGATACCGATAGCCATAACTACCGGGTGACCTTATACGCGGTGGCATTGGCCGAAGCCCTAAAACGGCCGGCACACGAAATTATCGCCCTGATGGCCGGCGCGTTCTTGCATGACGTCGGAAAAATTGGCATCACTGATCGCATCTTGCTCAAACCCGGGGCACTAGATGCCGAGGAGTTCACGGTGATGAAAACCCATGTTGCCATCGGCCTGGAGATTATCAGCGAAGTGAAATGGCTGGAATTGGCGCAAGAGGTGGTGGCCTGCCACCATGAACGCTTTGATGGCAGCGGTTATCCGCGCGGGTTGGTCGGCGCTCAGATTCCGTTCAACGCCCGGCTATTTGCGATTATCGATGTGTTTGACGCCCTGACATCGGTACGTCCGTACAAACAGGCGTTTCCCTACGAACAGGCGATGGCGATCATGCATCAGCAAAACGGTCAGCATTTCGATCCAGAGTTGCTTAGCGCGTTTTCCGGCATCGCCGCGACGTTATATCACCGCTACAACCAAGCCGAAACCGCACAGTTGCGGACTCGGCTGGCGCGCGCGCTCGAAAAATACTTCCGGCGCGCCCAAGTCCCCCTCTGAGCGCGCTCAGAGGGTCTTCCCATTAGCTCGCGGCCAACGCCTGCTCAATATCCGCGAGAATATCATCGATATGTTCAATGCCGATTGACAGGCGCACCAACTCTGGCCGGACCCCCGCCTTGATTTGCTCTTCAGGTGAAAGTTGACGGTGCGTTGTGGTCGCCGGGTGGCAAGCCAACGATTTTGCATCGCCGATATTCACTAGGCGCAGAATCAATTGCAAGGCGTCGATAAAGCGTCCACCGGCTTCCGCGCCACCTTTGATACCGAATGACAGAATCCCCGAAGCGCGGCCCCCCATGTATCGATCAACCAAGGGACGCGAAGCATGTCCTTCCAACCCGGCATATTCAATCCACTCGACCTTGGGATGAAGCGCCAGATGCTGAGCCACCTTGAGCGCGTTGTCGCAGATACGATCCATGCGCAGTGGCAAGGTTTCCAGCCCCTGCAAAATCAAAAACGCATTAAATGGCGATAGTGCGGCGCCAGTATTGCGTAGCGGCACGACACGCGCGCGACCGATATACGCGGCAGCGCCCAGGGCTTCGGTATACACCACGCCATGGTAAGACGGATCCGGCTGATTCAGACGCTTAAACCGTTGCGGGTGTTCAGCCCAAGGAAACTTGCCTGAGTCGACAATGATCCCGCCAATACTGTTGCCATGACCGCCAATATATTTGGTCAAAGAATGTACCACGATATCCGCGCCATGCTCGAATGGACGGCACAGATAAGGACTTGGCACGGTATTGTCGACAATCAGCGGCACACCATGTTGATGCGCCACGTCGGCGAACGCGGCGAAGTCCACCACATTGCCCAGCGGATTGCCGATCGACTCGACAAACACCGCGCGGGTACGGTCATCAATCAGCGCGGCGATCGCGGCGGGATCACGATAATCGACAAAGCGCACTTCAATGCCATATTGCGGGAAAGTATGAGCGAACAGATTATAAGTACCGCCATACAAGGTGCTAGTCGCAATAATATTGTCGCCAGCTTCGGCAATGGTCTGAATCGAGTAGGTAATCGCCGCCATGCCCGATGCCAGCGCCAGGGCCCCAACCCCACCCTCCAATGCCGCCACGCGCTGTTCCAGCACATCGGTGGTCGGATTCATGATGCGCGTGTAGATATTCCCCGCGACTTTCAAGTCGAACAGATCCGCCCCATGCTGGGTACTATCAAAGGTAAACGAGGTCGTCTGATACAACGGCACGGCGGCGGCGCGCGTGGTTGGATCGGACGAATAGCCGGCATGCAGCGCCAAAGTTTCTAGTTTCATCAATCATCTCCTGTGTCGATTGTTGTCGTGCTGATTTTATAGTGGTCGAACGAACATAGCCTAAACCATTAATAATTAAAACAATGATTTCTTGCTATTAATAGTGCTTTTTGACATATAAATAATCCTAAAAAGCCCACGCAATGCGCGGGCCAAAGATCAATCCAGACTGACCCGGGAAAAATCCTGACGTCCAAAGGGGCTGACGCTATAGCCAGTGACCCCTTTTTTTGCCAGAACATAGACGGTCGGATGCGCCAACGGCAGCCAGACCGCCTGATCATGAATCAAATGCTGAGCGCTGAGATAAATCTTGCTGCGCTGCTTAAAATCACTGCTACGCTTGCCTTGAGCGATCAGTGCGTCAAGGCGCGGATCGCAGTAACGGGCAAAATTAGTGCCTGACTCGACCGCGGCGCAACTGAACTGCGGAGTCAGAAAATTATCAGGGTCGCCATTGTCACCCGACCATCCCATAAACAGCATATCGTGTTCACCCGCCTTACCACGGCGAATCAGCTCCCCCCAGTCCAGCACCTGCAGCCGCGCGCGAATACCGATACGCGCCAAGTCGGCCATCAACAGGCTCGCGCCGGCCTTGGGATTAGGGTTAAGCGTGCTGCTGCCGGCGCGAACCCACAACGTGGTATCGAAACCCTGGGCATAACCCGCCTGTTGCATCAGTTTCCTGGCGCGCGCCACATCATAGGCATAAGGATGAATATCGTGCGCGTAACCCCAAGTGCTGGGCGGGTACGGCAAAATCGCCTCACTGGCCGAGCCATCGAACACCGCGCTTAAATAACTGGCGCGATCAAACGCCATATTAATCGCGCGCCGCACCAGTACATTGTCAAATGGCTTTTTCTGGGTATTCATCGCGACAAACGCGGTCATGAACGCCGGCATCGACCAAACTTGAAGCGAGGGATCACCTCGCGCCGACAGTACATCCTGCGGCGTCGGAGACAACACAATCTGACACTCTCCCGCCTTGAGCTTCTGGAAGCGAACCGCGGCGCTCGGCGTAATCGCATACAGCAGTTGATCCACCAGCGCTCGCGCGCCGAAATAGCCGCGGTTGGCCGTATAGCGGATCAGGCTGTCTTTCTGATAGCTTTTAAATACAAATGGGCCGGTGCCGATCGGTTTTGCGTTCAGATCTTGCGGATGCCCGGCGGCCATCAACTGTTTTGCATACTGGGCAGAATAGACTGAGGCAAACCCCATGGTCAGATCAGATAAAAAAGTCGCCTCGGGGTGGCTCAGGGTAAAACGCACCGTCGAGGCATCCACGGCGCGCACCGACTGAATCAATTTGGGGAACTGCATTGCCGTGGCGTGTGGGTAACCGGTGGGCGACACTTTGTACCAAGGATTGGCGGGGTTCAACATGCGATCAAAACTGAAGACCACGTCATCCGCCGTCAGCTTGCGCGTTGGTTTAAAGTAATCGGTATGGTGAAACACCACATCATTACGTAAATAAAAGGTATACACCAAGCCATCGCTGCTCACGCTCCAGCGCGTGGCTAGGGACGGCACAATACCATCACTATTGGCGTCAAACTCCACCAGACGATTCATTAACGGATCAGCGGAGGCGTTGGTGGTCACTAACGCGTTGTACTCTACCACGTCATAACCATCAGGACTGGCTTCGGTACACACGGTCAGAGTCTTGGTTGCCCAGGCAAAAGGCATAGCGCACAGCAACAGCAGCGCCAGCCCGGTTCGGCAAGCAGGTATCAACGTCTTTCTCCGCAAACTATGGCATTGGGGTAACTCAACGACTCTAGCACAGTGAAAATATTTGTTAAAACATTAAAACCGATTCAGGCAACCTACCCACCAGCAAAATCCGCGACCAGCGACACAATGGAATATACTTATAGATTATTGATATATAATCTTCGTGTCGATCATGTGGCCAAGTCTTGAAATCGTTCTACTGATCTCCATCGGCCTGTTCGCCGGTCTATCCTCCGGCCTGTTTGGCATCGGCGGCGGCGTGGTGATCGTTCCCGCGTTGGTCTTCATCCTCAAGTTTTCCATGCAGCGCGCGATCGGCACCAGTCTGGCGGTGTTGCTGCCGCCCATTGGCGCCGCGGCGGTCTGGTCTTACTACCGCTCCTCTATGGTCGATGTACGCGCCGCGGCGATTCTAGCGCTGACCATCTTCATCGGCGCCTGGTTTGGCGCGCAGATCGCGCAGAAAATCGATCAGGTGCACATGAAGCTGCTGTTCGGCGTCTTCCTGATCGCCCTTGGCGGCTATAGCATTCTGACCAGTAAACTATAAAAAAACCCCACACCGTTTTCGGTGTAGGGTTTTCATAAGCTAGCAAGAATATCAGGCAACGTGACGCAGAAAGTCCTGCAGTCGCACGGTCGGCGGATTGTCGAGCAAGGTGGTTGGATCGCCATCCGCGGCAATCACGCCCTGGTCCATAAACACCAGGCGCGTGCCGACGCGACGCGCAAACCCAATTTCATGCGTCACCACGACCATGGTCATCCCTTCCTGCGCCAAGTCCTGCATCACCTTCAGCACTTCATGGCGCAACTCAGGATCCAAAGCCGAGGTCGGCTCATCGAACAGCATCAGCTTAGGGCGAATCGCCAACGCGCGGGCAATCGCCACGCGCTGCTGCTGCCCACCCGACAACTCGGACGGGTAGTGATGCGCCCGGTCAGCCAGACCGACCTTGGCCAGCAATTCCTGCGCCAGCTTCTCAGCTTCGGCGCGCGAAGCGTTACGCACTTCACGCGGACCAAACATCACATTTTCCAGCGCGGTCATCTGTGGAAACAGATTGAACTGCTGAAACACCATGCCGGCCTCAAGCCGAATGCGATGGATATCCGCCGCTTTACCACGCACGCTCAGGCCATCGACCAGTAAATCGCCGGAGGTAATTTGCTCCAGCACATTAATACAGCGCAACAAGGTCGACTTGCCCGAACCCGACGGTCCCACCACCACCACCACTTCGCCTGAATCAATCTTCAGATCGATACCCTTGAGTACGGACAATTTGCCATAACTCTTTGCCACATCTCGAAATTCGACCATGCTCATAGGATACGCATCCTCTTTTCAATCAAACGCAGCACCACCGACATACACCCAGTCATCACCAGGTAAAACACCGCAACCGCAGACCAGATTTCCACCGCGCGAAAATTCCCGGCAATAATTTCCTGCCCCTGGCGCGTTAGCTCACCCACACCGATGACGATAAACAGCGAGGTATCTTTCAAGCTGACAATGCACTGATTACCCAAAGGCGGAATCAAACGGCGAAACGCCAGCGGGCCGACAATTTTCAGCAACACGCGCCACATCGGCAATCCCATGGCCAAGCCCGCTTCAGTCAGGCCCTTCGGGATCGAGATAAACGACCCACGAACCACCTCGGCCAGATAAGCCCCCGAATTCAGCGCAATGGCAAAAATCGCCGCGGTCAGTCCCTCAATTCGAATATTGGCAAGAATCGGCAAGGCAAAATACAGAAACATCACCTGCACCATGATCGGGGTGCCACGAATCAGCTCGATATACACCTGCGCCAACACGTTGAGCACCGGATGACCATAGGCGCGGCAGACACCGGCAAGGAAGCCGATAATGAAACCGCCGAACAAACCCAGCGCCGCGATATACACCGTCAAGCGCGCGCCCGCCAACAAATCGGGCAAGGCGCTAACAATCACTGACCAATCAAAATCCACTCAAGATCCTCCTTCTTGGACCACAAAGGCACGACAACGGGGCCTGAGCCCCGTTGTCGTTACCCATAACGGCGATCCAGTGTGATTCATGCCACTGGGAGTCGGTCCACAGTCCGACAGGCACCTAACCAGCGGCGGGATACCCGCGCTTAGTTCTTAGGCGGCAAAGTACCAAACCACTTCTTGTAGATCTTGGCATAGCCGCCATTGGCCTTCAGATGCTCAAGCGCGACATTCACTTTAGCCACCAGCGGGCTGCCCTTGGGGAAGCCGATGCCGTACTTGTCATCACCCGCCATCTCGGCCACCACCTTCACCTTGCCCTTGCCCGCGGTATGAGCAAAGTACAAGACATTCGGCGCATCGTGGATCGCGGCGTCAACACGGCCGGTTTCCAGTTCCATGTAGGCTTCATCGACATTCGGGAACAGGCGCAGGTTGTCGCTCGTCGGGTTCAGGGTTTTCTTGATCCAATCGACACCCACGGTCCCGGTCTTGGCGGCAATCACCTTGCCAGTCAGATCCGTCACGCCATGAATCGACTTGTTGTCACTGCGTACCATCACCGCTAGGCCACTGTTGTAATAGGGCGCGGAAAAATCGATCACTTTCTGACGTTCCGGCTTGATGCTCATACCGGAAATCACTACGTCCAGATTGCCGGTTTGCAGCGCCGGAATCAGGCCGTTGAAGTCCATCGGCTTGATTTGATAGGGAACCTTGATTTCCTTGGCAATCGCCGCCCACAGGTCAATATCAAAACCCACAAACTTATCGCCTTGCTTGAACTCGAACGGCATGAAGGAAGTATCAACGCCAACCGCCAGATCCTTAGCCGAAACGACAGAGCTCGCCGCGCCAAACATCAGGGCGGCAACGAGTGAACTACGCAGAAACTTAGTGAACATTGTGTATTCTCCTATTATTTTAAGCCTGTTTTATAAACGGCTTTTTGGCTCCAGGCGAGGCTGCAAGGATGCCGCCCACGTTTATAAGGCAAATACTCTCATTTGCAAATACTTATTTCGCATTGCTGCAACACGAGAGAACATCTTACAACACCAGCAAAAAACGCCCCTCGGCGTCATCCTCGGGGCGTCGATTCCGATCCATTACACAGATCAGAGATAGCTATCCAGCGGCGGGCAGGCACACACCAGATGACGATCACCATAGACATCGTCGATGCGATTCACACTCGGCCAGAACTTATTATCATACACATGTGGCAACGGAAAAAATGCCTCTTCGCGGCTATAAACATGATTCCACTCGCCGGCGATATCCGCTTTGCCATGTGGCGCATGCTTGAGCGGGTTATCGTCAGCGGGCCAGACACCGGACTCGACCTTGGCGACTTCGGCGCGAATCGACAGCATCGCGGCGATAAACCGATCAAGTTCCGCCTTGGATTCAGACTCGGTCGGTTCAATCATCAAGGTGCCAGGCACCGGGAAGCTCATGGTCGGGGCATGGAAGCCATAGTCCATCAGGCGCTTGGCGATATCCACCTCGGTCACGCCGGACGCCGCTTTCAAAGGCCGCAAGTCGATAATGCATTCGTGAGCCACGCGACCATGCGCGCCACTGTAGAGCACCGGGAAGTGCCCGGACAAGCGACTGGCGACATAGTTGGCGTTCAATAAGGCGATTTCGGTGGCTTGGCGCATGCCAGCGGCCCCCATCATGGCGATATACATCCAGGAAATCGGCAGAATCGATGCCGACCCGAACGGTGCCGCCGACACCGCGCTCTGCCCCTTGGAGGCCCCCGCAATCGGAGTCACCGCATGATTGGCCATAAACGGCGCCAGATGCGCCTTCAAGCCAATCGGGCCCATGCCGGGTCCGCCGCCGCCATGGGGAATGCAGAAGGTTTTGTGCAAATTCATGTGGCTAACGTCGGCGCCGATATCCGCCGGCCGCATCAAACCCACCTGCGCATTCAGATTGGCGCCATCCATATAAACCTGGCCACCATGCGCGTGCACGATCTGGCAAATCTCGCCAATCGCCGCCTCAAAAACACCATGGGTTGAAGGATAGGTGATCATCAGCGCAGCCAGATTGGCGCTATGCGCCTCAGCCTTGGCCTTAAGATCGGCAACGTCGACATTGCCGGCGGCGTCGCAATCGACCACGACCACCCGCATATTCATCATCTGCGCCGAAGCTGGATTGGTGCCATGCGCCGAACGTGGAATCAGGCAGACATCGCGCTGGCCCTGGCCGCGCGCTTCATGATAGCGGCTGATTGCCAGCAAGCCTGCGTACTCGCCCTGCGCGCCCGAGTTAGGCTGCATGCACACCGCGTCGAAGCCGGTAATCGCCTTGAGTTGCTCACTCAGACCGTCGATCAAGGCCAGATAGCCTTGCACCTGATCGCGCGGCGCGAAAGGATGCAGCTCGGCAAACTCGCGCCAGGTGATCGGAATCATCTCGCTGGTGGCATTCAACTTCATGGTGCAAGAGCCCAGCGAGATCATCGAGTGATTCATGGCCAAATCGCGATTTTCCAAACGCTTGAGATAACGCAGCATCTCATGTTCGGTGTGATAGCGATTGAACACCGGGTGCGTCAGAATCGCATCCTGGCGTAGCAGTGCGGCCGGAATCGAACGGGTTTCGGTCTCTGCGTCCAAAGACGCCACATCGACCGTCCTGCCGGTAAACAACTCGATCAAGCGCCGCGCGTCATCAGGCGTCGATGCTTCGTGGAACGCCACGCCGAGCAGGCCGTCACCCACATTACGCAAGTTGTAACCCGCGGCGCATGCCGCCTGAAATACCACGCCGGCGCGCGCGCCCAAATCGACCTGCAACGTATCGAAGAACTGCTCGGAGACCAGTTTTCCACCGGCGCTCTTCACCGCCGCAGCAAACAGCGCCGCCAGGCGATGGATCCGCCCCGCGATGCGCCTAAGACCCTCTGGGCCGTGATACACCGCATACATGCCGGCAATATTGGCCAGCAGCACCTGCGAGGTACAGATATTGGAGTTGGCTTTTTCGCGCCGGATATGTTGCTCGCGGGTTTGCAGCGCCATGCGCAACGCGGTTTTACCCTTGGCATCGATGGAAACACCGATAATCCGCCCGGGCGCCGAACGCTTCACTTCATCTTTAAAGGCAAAGTAGGCGGCGTGCGGGCCACCGAAGCCCATGGGCACCCCGAAACGCTGAGTCGAGCCCAGAGCAATATCGGCGCCCAAGGCCGCGGGCGACTTCAACAGCACTAGCGCCATGATGTCGGCGGCCACGACCGCGACCGCGCCGCGCGCCTTCACTGCGGAGATAAACGGCGAGAGATCCAGCAGGTCGCCGGCTTCACCTGGATATTGGAACAGCGCGCCAAAGTACTCGCCCTGCCCGGCCTGCTCCGGATGGCCCACGACTAATTCGAAACCAAAATATTTAGCGCGAGTTTTCAATACATCGAAAGTTTGCGGCAACACTCGGCTATCGACGAAAAACTGGGTGGACTTGGACTTGGATACTCGACGCGCCATCGCCATGGCTTCGGCGGCGGCGGTAGCTTCATCCAGCAGCGACGCATTGGCCATTTCCATGCCGGTCAGATCAATCACCATTTGCTGGAAATTCAGCAACGCCTCCAGGCGGCCTTGAGCAATTTCGGCCTGATACGGCGTGTAGGCGGTATACCAGCCGGGGTTCTCCAGCACATTACGCAAAATCACCGCCGGGATCAGCGTCGGCGAGTAACCCAAACCAATATACGACTGCTGCACAACATTGCGTTGAGCCAGCTGTTTCAATTGCGCCAGCGCCTCGACTTCGGACAAGGCGTCCGGCAACGGCAGCTTTTGACGGTAACGAATCGCGCCCGGTACGGTCTGATCGATCAGATCATCAAGCGATGCGGCGCCGATCGCGGCCAGCATGGCCTGCTGGTCGGCGCTCGACGGCCCGATATGGCGAGCAGCGAACTCGCCGGGGTTGAGCAACTGAGAGAGCGTCATGTTCTTCAATCCTAAGCACTTTAAAAGCAAAAGCCTCGCGCACGGGCGAGGCTTTGAACGAGAAATCAGGCGCCGATTTCAGTGGCGTAAGCCGCGGCATCCAATAAGGCATCGAGATCGGCCGGATTGCTCGGGCGGATCTTGAAGAACCAGCCCTGACCGTAAGGATCGGTATTCGACAATTGCGGCTCGGCTTCCAAGAGTTCATTGACTTCGAGCACTTCGCCGGCAATCGGGCAATACACGTCGGAGGCGGCCTTGACCGACTCAACCACGCCCGCCTGCTCATCGGCCGCCAGCACAGCACCCACTTGCGGCAACTCAATAAACACCACATCGCCCAATAACTCTTGGGCATGGTCGGTAATCCCCACCGTAACCACGCCATTGTGCAAACGCAGCCATTCGTGGCTAACCACATATTTCAGATCTGAAGGAATCGTGCTCATTGTGCTGCTCCCTGGGATGAATTCACTACACCTGTCGAATCGCGCCCGGCGGGCCGATCCGACCTGCGGTCTTTGTTGGATTACTCGAAAACTTTTTTGCCATGGCGCACGAACGGCATTTTTACCACACGCACCTCGGTCAAGGTGCCGCGCAGATCCACCTGCGCCGTGGAGCCAATGGCCAGCGGCACGCGCGCGATGGCAATTGAATGTTTGAGGGTTGGGGAGAAACTGCCACTGGTGATCACGCCAGTCCCGACGCCAGGCACCACCACCTGTTGACCGTCGCGCAGTACACCGCGACCTTCCAGCACCAGCCCGACCTGTTTCATGGTTAAACCGGCGGCGCGTTGCGCTTCGAGCGCATCGCGACCATTAAAGCGCCGCTCACCGGGCTCCCAGGCGATGGTCCAGCCCATACCGGCGGCCAACGGACTGACGTGTTCATCCATGTCGTGGCCGTACAGATTCATCCCGGCTTCAAGGCGCAACGTATCGCGCGCGCCCAAACCGCAAGGCGCCACACCAGCGGCGATCAGGCTTTGGAAAACGCCCGCGACTTCCGTCGCAGGCAACATGATTTCCAACCCGTCTTCGCCGGTATAACCGGTACGCGCGATAAACCACTCATCGCTGAAACTGCCTTGAAAAATTTTCAGCGCCGCAACCTGCTGGCTCAGATCCGGGCGCACGCTGCAGAACTTATCAATCGCATTCGGCCCTTGCACCGCCAACAGCGCCAGATCGCGCCGCACTTGCAGCGTGACCTCGAAGCCGACGCGCTGGCTCTCCATCCACGCCAGGTCCTTGTCGGTAGTGCCGGCATTAATCACCATGCGATAACCATAGGACGTGAGATAGACAATCAGATCGTCCACCACCCCGCCCTCTGGGTTGAGCATGCCGGAATACAGCGCCTTGCCGAGGAAACCCAGCTTGGCGACATCGTTGGCGATCAGTTTTTGTAACCAGGATTTTGCGTCGGGACCGCTGATATCAACCACGGTCATATGAGATACATCGAACATACCGGCGTCGGTGCGCACCAGCTCATGTTCTTTGAGCTGCGAACCATAGTGGATGGGCATTTCCCACCCGGCGAAATCGACCATTTTGCCATGGGCGGCCAGGTGTTCTGCAAACAGGGGCGTGCGTTTCGGTGCCGTCATGGGGCGTCCTTGAAGGGTGAGTTTATCCCGGGAACCCTCTGAACACCTTATTTGCAGCGGCAAATAATCTGTTCAGAGCATCCCTAACACCCCTCTGTCCTGACACCTGAGATTTTCCGGCGCAATCGCGCCGTTAGCCCCTTCGGTGGGTGCCTACGCACCGCTCTCCAGAGTTTTTGGATCGTACGATCCAGTGACTGCAGTCCTTTTGCCTGAGCGATTGCGGGTGCACTTGCGCCTTCGGCGGCGGAAAAACCACTCCGCTCTCTCCTGCTTGCCAGGCCGATTATCACGGCTGGCCGCGCGCTTGGCAAGCCATGCCCCAGACTTACTTGCAGGTAATTTTACATAGAAATAAATACTCGCCAGTCAAGGCGCCGCGCCGCGCCGTAGCTATTCCAGAATTGAATGGCGCTATGCGCAACCTTCATTCCAGGTAGAAATAAATTAGGTAATCTAAAAACCATCGGGCAATCGATTCACAAAAACCCACGGCGCGCTATTAACCATCCTAGCCGCGACTTCTGCTCATCAAATACCGACCATTTAATAAAAAAAACAGGGGGAGCATCTCGCATGCGCTCGTTAAGATTCAGATTGATTATATTGATCGCGCTGTTAATGGCGATCGTCAGCATGGTGATTGCCGTACTGGTCTATGACCAGATGAAAAACGGCATGATTGAGGGAGTGGATCACGAGTTATCCGGAACCGCGAGCGGCTACAGCACCTTTGTCCACAGCTGGTATGAAGACAAGATGGAAGCCGTGCATTCAGGAAAAACAGTGGTGGACAGTGTCGATCCGGTGCCCTTACTGGCGCGGATCAACCAAGGTGGCGATTTTGCCGTGACCTATATCGGCTATGCCGACCACCATGCGGTCTATTCCGACGGACACAAGCAGCCAAACGGCTATGACCCGGTCCAGCGCCCGTGGTATCAAAGGGTTGCTCGTAGCGGTCAACCCGGGGTCTCTGATCCTTATACCGATTTCGATACGGGTAAACTCTGCCTGACCTTTGCCCTGCCGGTGTATAACGGCGCGACACTGAAGGCCGTGTTCGCCAGCGATGTAAGGATTGATGCGTTGGTCAAAACCGTTTTATCGATCAAAATGCGCGGCAACGGCTTTGCCTTTCTGGTCGACAAGAAAGGCAATGTGATTGCCCACCCCAATCTGCAACTGACACTCAAGCCGCTGACACAGAGCGCCCCGCAACTGAGCGCCGAGCGGCTAGGCGCGGCAGCGCAAAGTGGCGAGACCCTGCAGGTTGATATGGATGGCAAGTCGATGTATGTCCAGATTGTCCCCGTGACGGGCACCCCCTGGCTCATTGGCGTGGCCATGGAAACCACGGTGGTTTCCAATCCAATGACCAAGGTATTGCTGACCATTGTCGGGATTGTGCTCGCGGCGATGATTGTCTTGATTCCGCTGGCCGGCATGGCGCTAGGTGGCATGCTCAAGGGTTTGCAGCGCTTAAGCCAGGCAATGAGTGAAATTTCGCAAGGGGAAGGCGACCTGACCCGCCGCATCGAAGTTAGGGGACATGATGAAATCGCCGCCACCGCGACGGCGTTCAACACTTTCATCGATCACCTGCAAAACATGTTCCGCGCGGTCAAGATCGAAGCGGATCGGGTCATCGAAGGCGTGGACGCCGTCGGCGGCACCGTACGTCACATGACCCATGACTCGCGAGAAATTTCGGATGTCTCCAGTGCGAATGCCGCGACTCTGGAGCAAATTACCGTCAGCATTTCACATATCGCCACCACCGCGCACGAAGCGGATAGTCTAGTGCATCACACACGTCAAATCTCCAGCGACAGCGCCACGGATATGGAAAAGATTTCACAGGAAATGGCAAGAACCGTTGAAGCGGTCAAAGGATTATCGAGCATGCTGTCATCACTTGACATGCGTTCACAGCAGATTACGGGCATCACCAATGTCATCAAAGATATTGCCGATCAAACCAACCTGCTGGCGCTCAACGCGGCCATCGAAGCGGCGCGCGCCGGAGAAATGGGACGCGGCTTCGCCGTGGTGGCCGATGAAGTACGCAAGCTGGCGGAAAGAACCGCGCAGGCCACCCTGGAAATTACCACCATGGTCACCACCATCCGCGAAGAAACCGGCCAGGCGCTCGGCAATATGCGCCGCACCGTCAACTCAGTGGATGGCGGCGTGCAGCTCACGCAAGAAGCGGTAGCGCGCATTGCCACAATCGGCGCGGAAATGAACGGCGTGGTGAGTAAAATGAATGATATTTCGCTGTCCACCGACGAACAGCACAAGGCGACCACCATGATCGCCCAAAGTACCGAACAAATGAATGGCCGAATTCGGGACAACGATGGCGCGCTGCAAGAGGTGCATCAAAATCTATCACAGCTGGGCGAAGCCGCGGCGCGCATGCATCAGATGTTTACCCGGTTTCACGTTTAAACCCACACCGCATTAGGCTTGTGCAGAGCATTGAACATTCTGCCTTTTCATGGGCCTATGCGTTTATGTCATCCAGCGCGCAAGCCCAATACGCGACAATGATTCTGCTGGAAGACATAGTATTACTCTTTAATCCCGGTCGCGCGCCGGGATTTTTTTCGCCACTACTCACCCAGTGCCTGACGTAGATCGAAGGCCACCACCATGGACCAGGCGGTATCCACGCCACCAATGCGCAGAGGTTGAAACACGCGCGCCCGCGCCTGCGGATCAATATAACGAAACGCCTTACCCTCGCGAATCGCGGTGAGCGCCTGATCCGGCAAGTCATCGGCGTGATGTCCAAGTCGCGCCGGATCGGGATGCGTGACATAAAGCCCCAGATTCGATACCAGCATGATGGTTCCGATACCAAACGGTCGAGTCAGGGCAAACTCCTGCTGCAATTGCGCCAGCCCATAGTCGGCGCCAACCACGCCGATAAATCGACCGTTAACCATGATCGGCGACATCAGAGAGGTCATCAGCACCGGCTTGCCGCCAACCGGATATTCATACGGTTCCATCAGAACATCTTTTTGGGTCCGGCGCGGCAGCTCATAAAAGTCGTTCTCCCCAGGCAGGTCGTAATTGGCCAGCGCCTCAAGCTCGATGGCGCCATTGCCGCGATGCAAGTAAGGCAGGTAGCGCCCGCTGCGATCGGACCCCGGCAGGGACACATAGTCCGCATCCAATCCATCCAGCGCTTGCGGCTCACAACCACAGGAAAACGCCAGCAGGTCGGTGTTGTGACGCAAACATTCGCTCATCATCGCGTTGACCGTGGCGCGCGGCGGCACATCTCCGCGTTCTTTAAGTCCCTGGATCAAAAATTTGATTGAATGTAATGAAGCCGCCATGCGCGCAAAGCGGCGCTCCAGCCTGGCCGCGTCCCGCTCGGCCAGCATGGCGGCCATTTGCATCACAGAATCGCGCTCGGCCTGCTCGACCCCGCTGACCGCCTGATTGCTCTCGGTTTGAATCGTACTGATCATGGCCGAAATATTGGCGGTGGCGGTCGAGGTCCGCTCAGACAGACGCCGCACTTCATCGGCAACCACCGCGAAACCGCGCCCGGATTCGCCCGCGCGCGCCGCTTCGATCGCCGCATTAAGCGCCAGCAAATTACTATGTTTAGATAGGGCGCTGATCACGCCAGTGAACGACCCAATTTCCTGGAAACGCTGATCAAGCTGCGAGACCAGTCGTTTAACTTGTTCCAGGGCGCGCGGAATATTGTCGCCCGCGGTTTCGGCTGGGCGCGGACTGGCGCTGACGCGCGCAGCCACAGAGCGCAAAGTCAGGGATGAAGGGTGACGGTCCATGTTGCATCTCATCAAAGGTTTCTATACTCATAAGCAACATCCATACCTAGAAATTGCCGCTAAAAACCCGTGTTGACGCACCAGAAGCTCGCGCCGTGAGCAACGCTTGCACCATCTTTGTTCAGATGCGCCAAGGGCATCGTCTGAATAAAAAAACCTCGTTTCCTTAGAAACGAGGTTTTTCGTAGCAAAACCACTACCGTTCAAATCAATACCATTCGATCCCGGGGATCTCGGTACTGATGATGGTGCCGGCCTTACCTTCAACAATCAGTTCAATTTCTTCCAGCGCGCCAATTACCGCGCGCTTGCCGGTCAAGCGCGCGAAATCGCACGCGGCTTCGACTT
>Ga0302155_10000003_pt1 | contig 237646 bp, 226 predicted proteins | sample I_Bog_N3_1_FD_193508 | JGI IMG/M metagenome (GOLD analysis project Ga0302155, IMG submission 193508) | Peat permafrost microbial communities from Stordalen Mire near Abisko, Sweden - I_Bog_N3_1 | ecosystem: Environmental > Terrestrial > Soil > Wetlands > Peat | place: Sweden: Abisko... | reverse complement strand
TGCGCGCCACAAATTGGTATTCCATCGACCAAACTGTGCGATGCAGGTAATTAACAATGGCCTGCATATCTATCTGAACTTGCGGGATATTTTCCTGTAAAGAAAATATACGTTTGAATTCCTCTAGGTGCCACACCATGATCGCGATTGCGCGTTCCAGCGTATCGACGGTAATCTTTCCTTCTTGCTTCGTGAAACGGTGCATCACTGCAGCAAGACGACCTGCAATTTCCATCGCCTTGGAGGCGAAGTCGGAAATGTCGTTCAAATAGCCGCATGGCCGAAGCATATCTTCGATGTAGTTCACTTCATCGATATAGCGATACTTCGCCTCTTCGGCAAACTCGATGATATCGAATTCAACATTACCTGAATCGACACGACAATTACGTTCTGCCAGGAGTTCATTAACACGGGCATGAAAGTTCGGCAGGTGCTTCCATACAAAATCGTTATACGCCATGCAACGGAAGCCCTTCATAGATGAAGGCCACGCAAAAAGGTAACGTGCCCATGCACCGGAGCCACGCATAAATTTTCCGTGTTTTTCCACGAACTCACGGAACACCTCTGGCTGCACCATAAATGACACCGACATCGCTGGATTGCGTGCAATGATGCTTTCGCCGGAACGGTCATAAACAAGTGTCCCACCATCCCAGGCCTTGTTTGGCATGGAGCTTTGGCTGAACGCCACGTTCTTTAGAATGAGTTGCCCTTCATCGCTTGCAGCTACGATTGACTCACCCTCACCTTCAAGTGCTTCCAGCAGCGCACGCTCACTAATATCAGTGCGAACAGTACGGCGTAATCGTGGCTTCCTCGGCTTGCCTTTTTCGTGTTGTTGAAGTTCCATACACAATGCATCTGTTGAACTCTCTTGCTGGACTGCTTTGGTAATCGCTCGACGCAAACCAGTAGCTTTGGCATCCCACACGTTCAACAGAGAAAAATAATCCTCCAACTCTTCAGAGTATTCATGCATCTTCCGCTCATCGTCGCGCTTGATCGATGCACTGAAAATTTCATCTACCGCACTCTTGCGGTCACCAGACTCTCCTAGGAAGGCAACGTTTTGCGAAACTGGCTTGATCTGCCCTGTAGGCAATTTGACACGAATGAGTCCTTGAATAGCAACCGTCATTGTCATCACCGCTGAAACTGCCGACATAGGTACTCGGACTTTAATGTGGTTGGCAACTTCGTTGACTGTCTCTTTCACAATGTAAGGCAATGCGTCAACTGGATATTCGATTTCTTGGTATCGATTATTGAACATTTTTATCCCCTAAAAATTGGCGGGCCCTGTTAAAGGCGCACTCGGTGGTTGTTTTATGACAACATCAGACTTACTCGGCACCTCGCCAAGAAGTTCGTTCAACAACACTGGAGATATGCTCAATTTCTTGTCCTTGAGCACAGCAAGAATTGCCTTCTTCGACACCTTGCGTTCGCGTGCATTCTTCAGAGATGGAAGAAGCTCATTCAATTTTTCCGCCTTTTGCTGCTTGGCTGCAGGCTGAAGCGCATCAATCGCTGAGATGATGTCCTTAGTCGTTGAGGTCAGCTGCTGATGAAATTCAGCGCCAGGAATTTGCAAAGTATTCATGCAGCCACCTTTACATTCGATGTAATGCTTGCATGAAGAATTGCAACTACATCATTTGTCGCTTTAGTTGTTAAAGGAATGTTGCGAACGCGAGGACGGCTTGCGATCCATGCATCAATTTCGGATGGGATGTATCCAACGGAGCGGGCCGACAAGCGAACTGGCTGCGGCCACGATGGGTCAAAACGGGGAGATTTTGGATTTTGACGATCATGGCGCGCAGATTTACTTCCGCGTGTGAGATGATCGACCTCTTTTCCCGTGTAGATAAGAGGCTTGGTATTTTCCATTATTCATCCTTTATAAAACCGGCAGAAGAACATCCTCGGCTTCGGTAGGACAATGATGGAAGTTTCAATAGGGTGTAAGTCTATTTCAACGGGTTGGAATAGTTGCTTAATTACAACGTGAAAAAATTGCGTCTTCAGATCAAAGCTAAATGGCCGTCACTTTTCCCGCATTGATTTTTGGCGCTCCGTCAACAATGACTCTTTTCCATCAGCTTCTCGCCTCTTGTTTAGTTTTTTTATTTTTGCATCCAGGGCAGTCCAAGTTATGCCATATTTTTCTACTGTTTTTTGTATTGTGTGTGCCTTCCGATACGCGAACATACTTTCGATTCTGTCGTCTGTCCAATAAGTAGAATACCCATTGTGATTTTTCCCATTAGTCGATTGCATTGACAGCGTCGGTTTTTCGCCAATCTCGCCGAGAGTTTGCAAGTCTTCATGAGCCAATAACTCGGGCGCATCATGATCCAATGGCTCGACATCACATATTGCCCCAATATCCGCCTTATCTTCCTTATCTTCCTTATCTTCCTTAATCTGTACTACCACTGTATCGTCATATGCAATTCCATGCCGCTCCAGATATGAAATAGCTTGCGATCTGAAAATGAACGCACCAACTATCAGATGCTTGACGGGAGTATGGTAAATATCAACAGGAGTTATTTTTCCAGCGTCTACCTCTTGCCGTAGCACCTTTAGATGTCTGTTCCGAACTTCGATCTGTTCCACCTTACGTTGTTCAATGGTCGCATCGGTCACAAGAACCGGTACCCACATCGGGCGATTCGGCAACTTACAATATGCTTTCATGAACGCTCCTCGTGCTTCTTCTGACATTGGATACCGTAATGGTGGAAGATTCGGCAAAAGTGTCGCGAGAGCACTCCGTTCGTTATCGCGTAGGGCTTGCCGCACCGGCAACTCTCCGATCATCAGTCTGGGTGAGTCCACGTCGAAGGACAACTCTGCCACACACTCTTTAAGCATGACCGAGTCAAGAGAGGGCAAAAGCTCATTCAAGGTACGTCCATCCTCGGAGAGCAGTACGCTTTGCCAACCTTGTGGTTCTTGCCCAAAGGCGACAATAGATTTCGGAATATGAACGTGACAGATCATGACCTTACCAGTCACGCATTCGATGCCTTCGAGCCCCTTTTCACCTGTCGGACAATCAGCTTCAGCAATTGCATAACAAAAGTCCAAATACTCGATCAAAGAATCAGATGACAGTTTTACGCGAGCTTGCACTTGCCCCCCTTTCATTTGTCTTATTAACGTAATAAGTATAAAGGTAAGAGATCCATGCCATACGACAGCGCGCACATCTTGAGTTACAAAGGCTCTTGCTTTTAGCCTATCGATATATAGAGCGTATAGTTGGATAATGCATTTTTTCTCGGGCGGGTCGGACGTTGAGTTATAGGCGCGTACTTTAGGGTATTTGATGACATGGGCTAACTAGTGCGCGATGTTCGCGAGTTTGCCATTAACCTCGCGAAATAGTTATGTGACGATTTTCCGATACGTTACCAGCTACGCCAAGGATGGCCTACAGCATCCAACAGCTATCGGGGTAATTTTGGGGGTAATTTTTTATTTTACTGATAAAAAGTCCTTTATTTATAAGGCTTTATCTTGGATGTTAAAGTGAACCTATCCCACCAAAGAATATCTGCAACATCAATGGCTTAGCTCACTTCGGGCTAGGCCATTTTTGTTTCTGCTTTAGGATATGTTGAGGCGTTTGGTGTATAGAAAGAGCTGGAATTGCAGCAGAATTGCAGCACCGCTGCTGGCAATCAAAATCGCAAAATCATTCTGCCGTTGACCTCATTAGCTAGTTCCTTTTGCCCATACCTATTTGCAAGATGGACGATTGGTGCAACTCTTGCCGCCTGGAGAACACCCAATGCAGACATCTTTGCGGTGTACTCCCAGCACCATCAGATGTCCAATCGTATCCGCAGTTTCGTCGATTTCATCGAAGAGAAATTTCTGGCATTGCCATCCACGGACCTACCTCAGCAACGACGGCACTAGCTTCGCCCCCGAGGAATGCTTACATTGCATGGGGACGTACCGACATGAAGTCATACATTTTGTTAATTCCGTGCTCAGTCACATACGCTCTAACGTGTCGTTCATCGCGAGAAGGAGCAAAATGAGCAACGCGGTAGCAAGAAACAAGACAAACGTAACGGATACAATGCGTCGTAGAACTGACTGAAAAACACAGCATTTCCGTAAGCACGAAAGCGATGCCATCGGTTGCCACGATTTCAATTTTGCAAGATTTCTCATATCGTATAGATCATATTTATTTCAGAATTTCGCACAGCGAAACCTGATCCACCTACGGTCAAACAAGCATTCCTTGGCGTCAAATTCACGTTGCATCCATTCTTCAAGTGATACCTCTGTCCAAGAGTGCAGGCACTGATGAATCCATATGGTCGATCTGCTTCCGCGTTACTTGTCTTCCCATATCGGATTCTGCTATCTATATCGGCGCTAATACCATCGATCAAATGGCAATAGAAAAATCAATGTATTACTCGCCTATCTGCCTATCTGAGTCAGTCAAATTTATAATTTGCGGAAATACCGTAGTTGAGCTGCGTCCGATCATTGACGATGGGGCTGCTCGCCACTTCCGATGGCAATCTGGAGACACCCAGGCGCGTCCCAATATTCCAGTTGCGAGTGAGCTGATAATTCGCTCCGGCCGAGATGCGCAGAGTTATTCCTGATCCAGGTGAATATGCTGACAAACCGGACCGGACACTTTGTTGCGAAGTAATGCCGTAATACGTCTGATTATATTGACTGCTATTCCAGACGAGCCCGGGCCCTGCGCTCAGCGTCAGATGCTCGATGGGTTGATATTTTCCTTCCAGATCGAAATTCGCCGTCGTTCCTTGATGTTTGCCGCCAACATCGGTCGAAAGACCAGTCCGTAGACCGAACCAGTCGCGCGTGTAAGAGGAAAACAACGTTGCATGAGCGGTCCGATCAATGTCTCCCAATCCGTGTAAATGACTCTCGTCAACGGACTCCTTGCGTGCACTCGACAAATCGTATGACAACGCCGCTCCGACGCGCCAATGCTCGTCATTATAGAGATAGATACCAACACCTAGCGGGGTCGATGCGCCGTCGACTGCACCAATGAAATAGCGGCCGTACGTTGCGCCAAAACCACCTATCGCCTTGATCCCTTGATCGCTTGAACCGGCATACTTTGGCATATTGGTGACACCGGCCATCAGCGAATATCGCCACGAGTTGGTCAACGGCGGATTAACACCCAACGCCGGTTCTGCCGGGCTGTCGTCTGCATGAGCACTAGTGATGGTCATGCAGGACAAAAACAAACAGCCCAGAAAAATGAAACGGGAATTTTTGATATGGGTAGACACGATAGCCTTTTATTCAGAAGTGATAGAACAACAAATCATGCGATATGAGAAAGCGAAGCGATGCCCCAGCTTCACGCGCTAAATCAAGCGGGCGAGATTGAAACCACGCGTGAGAATAACGACATGAGCGGACGCGTCACTTGATGCCATGCGCGCTCTCCCGATGGTCCGAACGGGACATCACTGCACGCAAGCACCTGCGCAACCATCGTTCCAGGTCGTCCACGTAGGTGAAGATCACTGGAATCACCAGCAGACTGAGCAGCGTTGATGTCAACAAGCCTCCGATGACAATAATCGCCATCGGTTGCCGGAAGCTTGGTTCTGCACCGACTCCCAGTGCATTGGGCAGCATGCCGGCGCCCATTGCAATGGTTGTCATCAAGATCGGACGAGCACGTTTATGGCAGGCATCCATCAATGCCGCCAGTCGCTCCATGCCTCGCTGCTGGCGGGCCACAATCGCGTATTCCACGAGCAGGATGGAATTCTTGGTGACAATACCCATGAGCATCAACAGTCCGATGACAGAAGGCATCGAAAAACTCATGTGCGTCACCAGCAGCGAAAACAAGGCGCCCCCTAACGACAACGGCAAGGCGCACAAAATTGTTGCCGGCTGCAGGAAGTCATGAAACAGTAGGACCAGAACAGCGTAGACACAGAAGATACCGATGGCCATGCTCAAACCGAAACTCTGGAACAGTTCACTCATGTGCTGCAATTCGCCTTGCTCGATCGTATGCACGCCGGCCGGCAATTGCTTGAACGCCGAGAGCTGCTTGGCTTCTTTATCTACTTCGCCGAGCGCGCGGCCGTTCAGTTCAACTGACAGCGTAATGTTGCGCTCGCGATCAATGCGGTCAATCTGTGCCGGGCCACTGCCCATCTTCAAGTCGCCCAGCGAGGCAATCGCGATCTTGCCGTTGCTGCCGACCACTCTCAATTGCCCGATTTCTTCCAAAGAGGTCCGCTGCGACGGATCGATGCGCACCCGCAAGGCGATCTGGCGCTCAGGCAGATTAAGTTTAGGCAGCGAGCTGGAATAATCGCCATAGGTATCTATGCGAATGGCGTCGGCGACGTCTGCCGCTGTCACGCCCAGAGCCGAAGCACGGGCGGAATCCGGTACAAACTGCAATTCCGGTTGTTGCAGCGCCGCGCTGGAACTGACGTTGCCAATGCCTTTCAATGTCCGCAATTGTGTTTCCAGTGCCGCAGCGGCCGATTCGAGTGCGCCGGAATCGCTGCCAGCCAGCGTAATGTCGAGTTTTTCGCCATTGCCGCCATTACCGACTGCCACCCGCGTACCAGGAAGGTCACGCAGAACCCGACGCATATCGTCCTCGACCCCGGACTGTTTTTGATTGCGCTGGTGTCGTGACGCCAAATCGACTGTCAGCGTCGCCTTGCGTATCTTACCGACGGTGTCATTGCTGCCGGCAGCACTGCCATTGCTATTGCCGGTGCCGACCGCAGAGAAGACACTCGTTACCGCCGGCAATGTTCGCAGCAATTGTTGGGCCTGTTGCGCGAGAGCACGGGTTTCCTGGATCGTACTACCTGGAACGAGCTCCAGCGTCACCTTGGTTTGTGCCTTGTCCTGCGCCGGGAAAAATGCCGTCTTCAGCGCCAGCGACATGGTCAACGATAGCAACAGAAAGCATCCAGCCGCCAATGCCGTGCGCCGGGGATTGTTCAGACAAGCCATGACCCATCCTAGATAACGGGTCATGAGAGCACTGTCGTGCTCGATTTCGGTGCTGGCCTTGAGCAAATACGCTGCCATCATCGGCGTCAGCAAACGCGCCACCAGCAGCGACATCAGCACCGCGACCGACGCGGTGATGCCAAATTGGCGGAAGATCAGGCCGGGGATGCCGGACATGAACGCCGTCGGCAAAAATACCGCTACCAGTGTGAACGTGGTGGCAATGACCGCCATACCGATTTCGTCGGCGGCTTCCATCGCTGCCTGGTAGGGTGTTTTTCCCATGCGCAGATGCCGCGCGATGTTCTCGATCTCGACGATGGCATCGTCGACCAGAATGCCGACGACCAGCGATAACGAGAGCAAGGTAATGGTATTGAGCGAATAGCCCGCCAGGTAGACGAAACCGAAGGTCGGGATGATAGACAGCGGCAATGCCGCCGCCGAGACCAGCGTAGCGCGCCAATCGCGCAGAAACCACCACACCACGATGATCGCCAGGACGGCACCCTCGACCAGCATGTCGATCGAGCCATTGTAGTTATCTTCAATGGCGGTGACGGTATTGCTGGCCTCAACAATATTGACCTGCGGATGTGATGCAGAGAATTTCGTGACCACTGCACGCAGAGAACGTAGGACCGTGACATCCGAGTTACCGATAGCACGCGTGATCTGCACCCCAATGACAGGCTTGCCATCACGGAAGGCGTAGGAACTGCGCACGGCCGAACCATCGCTGATTTTGGCGATGCGGTCCAGCCGAACGCGGCGGCCGTCACCAGTGGTGATGTTCAGCGCCGCCAATTCTTCGATGGAACCAACGCCGGCTAACGTACGCGTGGATTGACGCAGACCACCGACGTCGCCTTGTCCACCGGAGCGCTCCCGCTGCATCGCCTTAAGCTGGGTGGAAATAGTTTCTGCCGTCAACCCGAGTCCGGCCATTACGGCTGGGTCCAGATCGATACTGACTTCGCGATCAATACCTCCGATGCGCGTGACGCTAGAGACGCCTTTGACTGCCAGCAAGGCTTTGCTCAGGTCATTGTCGATAAACCAGGACAGATCCTGCTCATCAAGTACAGATGAGTTGGCAGTATAGGTCAGCAACGGTGAGGACGCGGCTTCGCTTTTCGACACCGTCGGATCGCTCATCTCCGAGGGCAGATCGGCACGCGCGCTATCGACGGCATTGCGCACTTCGCTGAGCGCTGCCTGAGAATTTTTTTCCAGCTTGAATATGACGCTGATGGCGACCGAACCATCCGTGATCGTAGTGGTGACGTGATCCAGCAGTGTCAACGAAGTCAGCTGATCTTCGATCTTGCGCGCCACCTCGTTTTCCAGTTGCGAGGGGGCCGCACCTTCGAGCGTGGCGGCAATGTTGATGGTTGGCAGATCCATGTCCGGGAAGTCTTGAATCTGCAGCCGGTTAAAGGCCATCAAGCCCAGCACGGTCAACAAGAAAAAGCACAGGATGGCCGGTACCGGCTTGCGGATTGACCAAGAAGAAATATTGATCATGTGGCGTCCTGCTTGTTCTGTGTTGCCGGCATGACCTTGACTGCGGCGCCATCGGATAGGAATGCCGCACCGCTGCGTACAACAGAAGAAGTTACGTCAAGACCTGAAGCGATCTCCACAGCCCCTCCCTGGCGGCGGCCGGTGACGACGGTGCGGCGCGCTACGGTGGTCTGGTCGGCATTGAGAACGTAGACATCCGTGCGGCCATCGCGCAATACCACTGCGCTCTCAGGCAAGGTCAACACGCGCTGCTTGCCGAGTTCGATGCTGCCGCTGGCAAACATGCCGGATTGCACCGCGCTGCCGGCCGGCAGACTGACATAGACAATCGCTCGACCGCTGGAGGTAGAAATGGTGGGCGCGGCCAATCGTACCTTGCCCTCCACCGTCTTGCCGCCCGGCAGCAAGACATGCGCCAACTGGCCAGTGCGAATGCGGGTGAGCTGTTGTGCACTCACCTCCGCCTGCCATTCTATGCGTGCCTGCCGCACGATACGGAACAACTCAGTCCCGGCGCTCACCACATTGCCGAGCAAGGCAGAGCGGGAGGAAATAATGCCGTCGTCTACGGCCAGGATGCGCGTTTGCGCCAGCACAATGCGCTTGCTCTGCAAATCCGCTTCGGCAAACTCGAGAGATGCCCGGTCAGTGGCTTCGGTGATCCGATATTCATCGATTTTCTGTGCTGACAGCACTCCGCCTCCGGCCACCATGGCGGCACGTCTTACGTCGGCCTGTGCACCATCGAGAGTGGCGCGGGCCTGGGCCACTGCGGCCTGTTGCTTGTGTACGTCGACTGTTGCGCTGGCCGAAGCCAGCTCTGCAAGCAATTGGCCATGCTTGACGACACTGCCAACATCAACCAGTAGCCTGGTGATGCGCAAACTGCCGGTCTCGGCGCTGATAACGGCTTCCTGCCATGCGGCCAGATTGCCATCGGCCTGGATTGTATCTGGCCAATCCTGGTAAATCGCGTTGACAGGAGTGATGGTCAGTAGCGGCGCCGGTGCCGACACTGCAGCCAGTGTTGCATTGGGGCGCAACAGCCAGCAGGCCGTAGCGGCCAGGCCGCTGACCAGCGCGACCAATATCAATTTTCGATGACGAAATACCTTCACTGTGTAGATCCTTGTAAATATGAAGTGGGAATGGCAGCTTGTGGCACAGCATTGCTCTCACCCTGCCAGCCACCACCCAGTGCCTTATAAAGTGCAATCCAATAGCGGATGCGGTTACTCCGCTGTCCAATCAGGGTGACTTCGGCGGAAATGGCGGAGCGACGAGCCTCTTCCAGCGTCAGCAAGGTGTCGAGTCCAGCGCTCCAGCTTTGCTCCTTGGCGTCGGCATAGCGTTGGTACTGATCCGCAGAACGTTTGCTGTCGTCACTCTGGCGCGCAGCGCCATCGAGATCAATCATGGCCTGCTCTACTGCCTTGATGGCGCTACGCACCGAGCTTTGGTAACTGGCCAGTTGTTTGTCGTAGGTTGCCAGGGCGCTATCGACTGCGGCCTTTTTCTTTCCGGCATCAAAAATGGGAACAGACAACGAGGGGCCAAATGACCAGGTGGGGACCGGCGACGAAAAATTAGTCGCCGAGAGCGCGATGGATCCGGACAGACTCAGACTGGGGAAGCGATCGGCACGTGCTTCGCCTATCGCAGCATAGTAAGAGGCCAGTGTGCGTTCCGCCGACGCCAGATCGGGCCGCTGACGGACCAGGTCCGCAGGTACGCTGCTTACATTGAAGTTGGCGGGTTCTGGCAAAGTCGGTGCCGACGGGCGATCAATGATGTGTCGCATGCGTGTTTCGTCGGCGCCGGTGACAGCAACCAAGGACTTTACGATTTCTTCGCAAGAGACATTTTGTCCTGTAGCGGTCGCGGCAGCGCTCGCGGCATTCGCCTCGGCCAGATAGCCATCGGACTCCGCAGTTAGGCCAGCCAGCACCTCAGTGCGTGTCATGCGCAAGGTCTGGTTCTGCGACGCCGCCGCATGCCGATAGGCCTGAAGCAATAATTTGCAGCCACGATACTGCACATAGTCATCGGCCACCTCTGCTGCCAGTGACACGCGAGCGTCGTGCCAGTCATTGACACTGGCTTGTAGCTGCGCATGGGCATATTCCCGACTGGATTTATTCTTGCCAAACAAATCGATTTCCCAACTGGCATCCAGTTCACCACTACGACTGGTTGAGGTTACCGTCTCGGTGCTGCTATCTGTGTTGCCGGTGCTGACGGACTGTTTGCTACGGCTAACGGAACCGGTACCAGTAACGGAGGGCAAGAGCGCTGCGCTATCGGACACCAGGGTGGCGCGCGCAATCTTGATCTGGGCAATGGCTTTCGCCAGATCTGGACTATTTGCTTCAGCAATGCCGATCAGTTCGGCGATGGCGGGATCATCGAAGCTGGCCCACCAGTTAATCAATGCCTGGGTGCTTCCGCCATGCGGTCTTTCTGCATGCCAGGCACTAGCAATTGGCAGTGCTGGCGCCTGATATGGCGGCTGTAAAGAGCATCCAGTCATACTCAAGCCAGATACGGTCGCCAGCAGGGCTTTGTTTGATACGAAGCGGAAAATTCTGGTCAAAGGAAGCATGAATTGGACAATAAGATTCTTAGATGTGTGGATCATGCTGGGGAAATGTGCACGGAATATGGAGATTGCGCATGGCCGCAACTTCAGGCTGTATGGTGATCAGTTAGCCGTGTATAGTCATTTCCAATCCGGTTTCTGCTAACAGTCAATCCCATGAAGAACAGTCTTGCATTCAAACTATTTTCTGTTTTGCTGGCAGCTTGCATCGCGGTATTCGCGGCACAGGCAATTATTTTGCGCATGAGAGTTCAGGAAGATTTCTTTGATTATTTAAGCTTTCAGGAGCGAGACCGGATGACAGAAGCGCTGCCCCGTTTTGAGAATGCATACCGGGAGCACGGCAACTGGGACTTTCTGCGCGGCGATCTGCGCAACTTCTTTCTCCTGGCGCTGCCCCCGCCGAGCATTGAGCTACTCCAGGGACAGATGCCGATAACGGAGCAGACCGGAGCAACATTTCGCATGGGGCTGCTCGATAGCAATCTGAAAAGAATTGCGGGTAATCAGTTGCTCGATGAGAGCTCGCTGCGACGGGAAATTATCGTTGATGGAAAAAACGTGGGGTGGCTTGCCATCGTTCCCATTCAGCGCGTGCTTTCCCCCAATGAAGCTCGCTTTCTGAAAAAACAACGCAAGACATGGCTCATCTTCGGCTCCATTTCGGTAGCATTGATCGCATTACTGACCTTCGTTCTGACACGCCAGATACGACGTCGAGTTCATAACCTGGCGCGCGCGACACGCCTGCTGGCGGAAGGCAACTACAAAACTCGCATTCCTGTCGAAACCATCGATGAGATCGGCGCGCTGGCGCAAGATTTCAACAGCTTGGCGCAGGTACTTGAGCTCAATGAACGCGCGCGGCGCACATTCATGGCCGATATTTCCCATGAATTGAGAACACCATTGGCCGTCGTGCGGGCGGAACTAGAGGCAGTCCAGGATGGCGTGCGCGCACCAGATGCGCAAGCGCTGCAGGCCATGCACCAGGAGGTCAACCAGTTGGGCAAACTGATTGACGATCTCAATGATCTGGCGCTGACCGACGTCGGGGCATTAGCCTATCGACGCATCCCGATCAACGTCGTGACCATCTTGAATACCGCATTGAACGGTATGCAGAGCCGGTTTGCCAATGCCCGATTGGGATTGAAGCGAGAGATTGTCGACACGACTCTCATCGTATCTGGCGATGAAAGAAGGCTACAACAGTTATTTGCCAACATACTGGAAAACGCGTTGCGCTACACCGATGCCGGAGGACAGGTACGCATAGCATGTCGTAGCACAGGAAGAACCGTACAGATTGTGATGGAAGATAGTGCTCCCGGCGTTCCTGAAGATAAGCTGCCATTTCTGTTCGAACGCTTCTATCGTGTCGACGAGTCGCGTAACCGTGCCAGCGGCGGCAGCGGCCTGGGTCTGGCGATCTGTCGCAATATCGTCGAAGCACATGACGGCCGAATCAGCGCCCATCCCTCGCCGCTCGGCGGGCTGTGCATGACGATTGAGCTAGGGCTGACCATACAATGACCTCAACACGCAACCACATCATGATCGTCGAGGATGAACCTCGACTTGCCGCAGTGCTGGGCGATTATCTGAGTGTCGCCGGCTATACCCACTATTGGGTGAAAAATGGCAATGATGCCATTCCGGCATTCATTGCTGAGCGCCCCGACCTGGTACTGCTGGATTTGACACTGCCGGGACGCAATGGCATCGATATCTGCCGCGAGTTGCGCATGCAATATACCGTTCCTATCATCATGATCACCGCACGCGTCGAAGAACTTGATCGGCTGCTGGGCCTTGAGGTCGGTGCCGACGACTATGTCTGCAAGCCATTCAGTCCGCGCGAGGTGGTGGCTCGCGTCAAGGCAGTCCTGCGTCGCAATCATCCTGTTCAGAACGAAGTCATAGAGCAGCCAATTAAGATTGAAGAGGAAAAGCAACGCGCCAGCATTAACGCAACGCTGGTCGATCTCACCCCGGTGGAATTCCGTCTGCTCTGCATATTGCATCGATCTCAAGGGCGGGTATTCTCTCGCGATCAGGTGCTCAACCATTTGTACAATGACCATCGCATTGTCAATGACCGCACCATCGATAGTCACGTCAAGAATTTGCGACGTAAACTAGTTGAAGCAGGCGGTGACGAAAATTGGATCAAATCGATCTATGGCGTTGGTTATCGTATGGAATTGTGAGGCCTCGCTGCAGACACTTTCGAGCGTCCGATCTATGCCGGCAATGCAATTGCCACAGTGCAGTCCATCGATGCGATCAAGGTGATCACGGTGCGTGCCGCCGACTCCGAAGCAGCCGTATCGGAGGGCGACAATGGATGTTGGCTACGTGCCTAACGATGATCGGGCGGAACCGTATATCGCTATTGGTATCTCGGGTGCTATCCAGTATCCGGCTGGCATGAAGGATTCGAAGGTCATCGTGGCGATTAACAAGGATCCGGAAGCCCCCATTTTCGACACGGCCGATTATGCCATTGTGGGTGACCTGTTCACGCTTGCTCCGGAACTGGTCAACGCACCGGGCGAAGAGATGTGGCGTGCGATGCGTAGATTGAGGCTTGCTGGTTGAATCGCCAACCAGATAGAGCTTACGACGCATCCGCTTGCGCTATCCCAACTGACACGCTCGCTAACTGAAACAATTAGACGATATACGCCGATAGATTATCTCGCGAGCGATTTCCCTATCGCCCTATTGCTTGTAAAGAATCGCTTTCAAGAAAACCTTGAGATCCTTTTCCAGATCCGCTCCAAAATCTTGCCTGGCCACAGCGCGAAATACCAGCGGTTCAAGCAATGGCTCTACGCCACCTGCCGTTCGAACGGCACCGCCCAAAGCATCAAATTTAATAGAGTAAGAATAATCAGGATTCGTCACCAGGTCAGGGTTTCCCGAATACCGTCGAATACGGAAGCTCAAGCTTAGATACTCCGGCTTGTGGATATCCTCGTTCAATTCATCAGCCCACCAATCGGCAACCTGCAATTCAATGCGCAAAGCGGCGACCATATGCTTTACGGTATCAATGGCTCTACCGGTAATCATGTCAAAATCTTCCACTGCTTGTCTGGCATCATCCTCTGCCGCCCGTTTCTCCAACGCTATCTCGCGTATCGCCTCATCAAGTATGCCCACGATCCCTCCTTCGCTTCATCGAAGAGAGTATGGTAGCCGACAAGCACAAGAAGACCGTAAGTTTATTGATCGGGACAACATTCACAGTGACTGATACGTATCGCTCAAAGACCAGCCATGCCCAGCTATTGCCCGGTGGACCATGATGGCTAAAACGCGCGCGTATCAATCAACAAGCCCACAGCTATAAGGCAGTACCGCCGCAATTGGCTCCGCAGCTTGATAAGCTGCGTACGATATAATAGCCGCCACGCATGGTCATCCGGCAATGGCCACTCTCACGCTCTCCTCTATTGCGCTGTTGCCACAAGAATTCGGACCGTATCAGCCATGACTCCCAAAGAAAAAAATTCTCCGCTGTTCGTTCCGCAAGGATTCACTCCCACGCAAGAACAGCGCAATATTCAACTGTCACAACATCACATCAGCTTGATCCGCGCCAATGCCGGTGCCGCCAAAACGACGACCTTGGCGCTACGCATAGGCGAGGCGATTGCGCGCGGCCTGACACCCGATAGGATACTTGCGCTGGTGTTTACCGATGAAGCACGCGAGGTGATGCGCTCGCGCATGGTAGAAATCGGTATCGTCTATGCCACCGCGAAGCAAGTTCATATTTATACCGTCGATGAATTTTCCAAAAAATGCCTGGAACAGATCGAGGGTTTTGTGACACCCCTACTGTCGTCTGCAAAAGATCTGAAACCCTATGTGCTCAGCGCACTGGAGCACGTGAGTGAACGCTATCTGCATCGCGTCGATTTTTTAGATATTCAAACCCACAGCATCGCCATCAGTCAATTTCTGGAATGCCAAGTGCGGCTGAAGGCAAAATTGGAACAGTTGGATGATATCGAGGAGATCGAGAACATCGGCTTTGGCGAAATCGCAGAACGACTTGGCGTCCCGCTGGCCGACTATCTGACCACCCTTGAGTATGAACGGATCCGCGAGGGCAATATTGGGGAAGTTCTGTTTCGCGGCCCCTTCGATTGCACCTACGATCTGGCGCACAGTCTGGCCTTGCATCCGGAAACAAGAACGCAACTACCACTCTACAAACTCATCGTTGGCGACGAATTGCATGACTTGAACGAGGCGTCCTTCCAGATCATCCGCGCCTTGCTAGAGCGCGGCGACACCTATTTTGTGGGTGCCGGTGACGAGGATCAAGTCATTTATTCTACCTACGGTGCCGACAAAAAATATCTGCAACAGGGCTTTGCGCAACTTCAGCACAAGGTGGTCAAGTTTCCATTGACCATGACCTATCGACATGGCCCGCATTTGGCTTATGCCATGCGCGCATTGAAACAAAAAAATGTCGAATCGAATCTGCCTTTGCACACGCAAATTGTCGAGCAGCATTACGCCCAGGAAAACCTTGATAGCTGCGCCGAGCTGGTCGTCAAGTCCTTGCAGTCGTGGCGTCAACAGAAACTACCGCTGGAGGGATGTGCGATCCTGGTACGTGAGCGGCACCAATCGATCACGATAGAAAATGCATTGATGCAAGCCGACATCGGCTACCGCACTGAGAAGATGCCGGGCTATCTGCGCCGGGAAGAAATTCTCTTTTTGCGCGGCATGATCGCCATCGCCTTGAAGAATCTCGATACCGTCAAATCCATCGACGTACGACGTTCAATTGTGGAAGCGCTCGCCATCTTTGGCGAAGTGCAATTGACGCACAAGGAGATGGAATATGCCAAGCGCGTTATTGCCCAAGATCCCCACATTTTGAATTCCTTCTTCACCGGAAAATTACAAGATAACAATGTCGATGCGCAGAAGTCGCCCATTACCACTGTAGTGGAGTTCATCGAAGCGATAGCGCCGGACACCGCTGCTGCTGCCGTGCTCTCGGACATCGTCAGCCGGATGGATCTAAAGTCGGTCACCAGCCGTATTTATGTGCATGCCAATGAGGCATCCATCGTGGCGAAATCGATCGCCGGCTTCATTTCCATGGCGGAAAAAATGGCGATGAATTTGCGTGATTTCTCGGTATGGTTGGGCGCCGCCGACGAATTTGCGGGAACTGGAAAAAAGAAGAATCTGGTCTTGCTGGACTGCGTTGCCAATTCCAAAGGCAAAGAATTCGAACACGTCATCATGCCATTCCTTGAAGTCGGCGAGTTTCCGGCAATCAATAAGAAAAGAGCCGAAGAGGAAAACCTCTTTTACGTTGGCGCCACACGGACCAAACAGCGACTCACCCTGCTGTCTCCTCAGACGCTACATTTGAGAAGCCCATTTCTTGCCGGTATGGATTTATTGGCGGCAAAAACCGCGGCCGATATCACGCTGAAAGAAAACGGCAAACTGGTGATAGCCAAACCATCGCGCGTCGATCTGACTGTCCCATATGAAGACAAGGATCTTGCCAAGTCAATCGGTGCCAAATGGGACTCGGTGCGCAAGGTCTGGTATGTCGGCGGCGACGCCAATCCGGCAAGCTATGAGAAATGGTTGCCGCGTCCTTGAGGCAAGGATATGGCGTACAAGCGATTGCGCCATTTTTAATCGGAATAGCGGCAAGCGAGTCTAGATTCGCGGGCTCACGCCAGTCAATGCCTCGCTCAAGGTCCACAGGCGTTCTGCCTGGCTCGGATCGATCGCCCACGGTCTGACGCCGGCGTGATCCTTGGAATCGGCTTCGACGCTGTACGAAATATCAGCATCGGCGCAATAGACCCCGCCCATGCCGGCCAGTTGCGGGCTGGCCGCACACCAGACGATGGTTGCCGCCCCTTGCTCGATGGTTTTGCCATTGACGTCCTCGATCTCCTTGCCCTGGGCGTCGAACACACCAGTGGCCAGCAGTTCATCTCGGCTCATATGACGAATCAGATTAGTCCCGAGTATGCGACCGGGATGCACGGCAAAGGCACGAATCCCATGCGCCTGGCCGCGCAGGTCAAGCGCCAGGGCAAACAAGATGTTGGCCGTCTTGGATTGTCCGTAAGCGGCGAATTTCTCATAGGGTCGCCGCTCGAAATGCGGATCGTCAAAATGCATGGCTGAGAAGATATGCCCGCGTGATGAAACTGATACCACACGAGCCCCCTGCGCCTTGAGCAAGGACGGTAGCAATTGCGCCGTCAGCTGGAAGTGTCCCAGATGGTTGGCCGCAAACTGCGATTCATAACCACGGGCATCGCGCGTCAATGGTGTTGCCATGATGCCGGCATTGTTGACCAGCATATGCAACGGGCGGCCACTCTCTACAAACTGCCGTGCAAAAGCAGCAATCGAGGCCGGCTCCAACAAGTCCAGTGCTGCATGCTCAATGCGCGCAATGCCGGCCAGCGCGATCTTTGCCTGCTCCGGCCTGCGTGCAGGAACCACGACGGTGGCGCCGGCGGCGGCAAGAACGCGGGTCGTCTCCAGTCCAAGACCAGAATAACCGCCAGTGACGATAGCGACTTTCCCACTGAGATCGACCGTTCCAATCGTGTCTCGTGCGGTCGAGCGAGGTCCGAAGCCTGACTGAATGGGAATTTGTTTGCTGGACATTTGCGCTTACTCCTGAGCATTAAAAAATCAATGACGTATGGTGCGCAGTCGCACTAAACCATCGGATGTCAGGATTGTCCCATTCGAATCATGGATGATCCATAATGAAACCACCTAAATACTTGCCCAATACTCTCAAATCGATCCATTGTCCGATGTCTTATCGCTACTCGACGCGCGCGGCGTGCTGTCGGCCTGCCTGGTTGCCAAGGCCCCTGGTGCATCCACTCTCCCGCCTACGAAGGCGTGCGCTTCGGCGCACTGACGCAGGGCAGTTGCCGACGCGCAGTGGACGGCATTGGACCAGAAATACTGCTTCAGTCCGGTGATTGCGATCTCCTTACCGATGGCCGCCCTTACCGCATCGGCAGCGATCTTTCACTCGCCGCCGTGGACATGGGCAACGTGCTAGTCCGATACCAGACGATATTGACGATCAAACTGCCGCAGCGGCAATTATGCAGGGCTTGACCGCGTCCCATTTCGTGACGCAAACGTATGCGATCAAGCCGGGCGATATCTCGCTCGTGCATGCCGCCGCCGGCGGGGTCGGGCTGATGCTCACGCAAACGTCAAAATTCCTGCCAGTCTTGATCGGCTGCCGCCCGCGCCGTTTTTGGCACAGGCAAAATCTGCTTTGGTAACGGTAAAGCACGTTTTTGTGGCGCCGAGACCAGCTTTCGCGAAGGCGTGATCTCCAGCGGCGCTAGCTTGCGTTCGCCCCGTTGAGCCAACGACGCAGACGCAGCAACACTATTGTCGAGTTTAAACATATCGACCGAGCGCACCAATTTCACAGACTGCTCCTCCAGCGAGGCTGCGGCAGCTGCCGCCTCTTCCACCAAAGACGCATTTTGCTGGGTCACGTCGTCCATTTGCATGATCGCTTGGTTGATCTGTTCGATACCCGAGCTTTGCTCCTGACTGGCGACAGCGATCTCTCCCATGATGTCGGTGACACGCTTGATGCTGTCGACGATTTTTTGCATGGTCGCGCCGGCCTGATCGACCTGTCGGCCGCCGTTCTCAACCTGGTCGACTGAATCGTTGATCAAGATCTTGATTTCCTTGGCGGCAGCGGCGGAACGTTGAGCGAGATTGCGCACTTCCGTGGCCACCACCGCAAAGCCGCGCCCCTGCTCACCGGCGCGCGCGGCTTCGACTGCGGCGTTCAGCGCCAGTATGTTGGTCTGGAAAGCCAGGCCGTCAATAACGCCGATGATGTCGACAATCTTGCCTGCCGACGCCTCAATGGAATGCATGGTTTCAACCACCTGCGCTACCGCCACGCCGCCTTCGGTCGCTGCCGCTGAAGCCGACAGGGCGAGCGTGTTGGCTTGCCGTGCATTTTCCGAATTCTGTTTCACCGTACCGGTCAATTCCTCAATCGACGACGCGGTCTCTTCCAGCGAACTGGCCTGCTCCTCGGTGCGTGAAGACAGTTCGAGATTGCCTGAGGCGATCTGGCTCGATGCAGCAGCGATGGTTGAGCTACCGGTGCGTACATTACCGACAATCTCGCGCAAATTGTCATTCATGTCGCGAATCGATTGCAACAGCTTGGCGCTCTCGTCGCGCCCGAGTATCTCGATGCGGCTGGTCAAATCGCCGATGGCCACGGCTTGCGCCACGACCATCGCCTGATTGAGCGGCCGAGTGATGGAGCGCGTGATCAACGCCGCAATCACTGCCGCCAGCACCGCCGCCAGCGCAGTCAACACCCCCACCTGCACGGTCGCGTCACTGGCTTGTTGAATGCCCTCCGCGCCTGCGCGATCCATCACCTGGGTGCTGAGTTCATTGAATTGGTCGATACTCACGAAAAACGCATTTTCTGCGGGCACCACCGTGCTAAGCAAGAAATCAATCGCCTTCTGTCTCTCGCCTCCTTGGAGCAGTCGAAGGTCTTCTCCCGCCGCTGCGACATAAAGCCCGCGTGCTTCCTTGATACCCATGAAAATTTTCTTACCCTCCGGGGTGTCAAGCGCGCTTTCTACTTTGTCCATGGCTTTACCGTTAGCGGCAGCGGCATTTTTCATGGAATTCAAAAAGACTTTGGTTTCCTCAGCGTCAGAGGTGAGTAACAAGTTACGCAAATTGTGGCCATAGTCACTGGTATTGGTTCTTACCTTGGAAAGCATCAACACCTTGGCATACCGGTTATTGACGATTTCATCGGTCTTATTACCACCGCTCTTCAAGCTAAATATGCCGACCAATGAAATCAATAACAACAATAGGATAATGGCGCCAAAACCCAGACCCAGGCGTATCCCAATCTTCAGTTTGTTCATGTTGCCCTTTTACAAAGAATTATTTCAAAACAATTTGCGGCGCAATAAATACGCATTCGCGGCATGATGTAAAAATGCTACAAAAAAAGCACCCGCATCCTCCAATTAATGCTCCGCACGCTCCAGGTACCGATTGAGCGCCCATTTATTCACCCCGGCACCGCATAGCAAGATGAAGCTGGTCAGCAGGAACACCGAGCGCATGCCGACCATGCCGCCGATAGCGCCACCGGCCAGCGGCCCCAACACCTGCCCGGCATATTGCGCCGACTGCGAATAACCGAGCACCTTGCCCAAGGCCTGTTCCGGCACCGAGCGGCGAATCACCTTGGCCACCGAGGGCAGCAATCCCGCCAACGCCATGCCCATGAAAAAGCGCAGCACGGCCAATTGCTTCCAGTCCGATACATATGCCTGCGGCAGCATCAGCACGCAGGCGACAAGCAGACAGCCGATAATGACCCGCCAGCCGCCGATACGATCGGCCAGACGCCCCAGTGGCGCGGCCATCAAAATACTACCGAATGCGGATGCCGCCATCACGATACCGGCATCGAGCACCAGCCGCTCATGAGCCACATGCAGGTCTTTGAGGTAGACGGTGATGATGGGCTCGATCGACATATTCGAGAACAACACCAGCATGGCAGTAGCAAACATCGCCGCAACCACGAAGATCGGTGTTTTTGCGGTGCTCGCCGAAGAAGACCTGGTTATGAACTTCGAGCGCGGCACAAAGTCTTCTTTGACGAATAAAACGGTGACGATGGCGGCAATCGCGATCACGCTGCCGGTCAGGAAAAAGGTATTGCGGATACCAATCAGTCCCGGCAAAAATCCGCCAATCAAGGGGCCGATCAAGGTGCCCGCCAGCGCGCCGGTAGAAAGCACACCCAGCGCCCATCCGGATTTGTCAGCCGGCGTCTGGGTGGCAACCAGCAAGGTGGACGACGAGGCGTAGCCGCCGATAATGCCAGCCGCCAGTCGCAGCAATGTCAATTCGTAGACGTTGTGGGCCAGACCAATCAAGGGCATCACGATGGCCATGCCAATCGCAGCACGTACCAGCATCGGCTTACGCCCGAAACGATCCGCCATATAGCCCCACAGGGGCGCGGTCAAACCGGTGCCGAGGAAGGTCGCGCCGAACGCGATGCCGGACCACTCGACGATCTGCGCATCCTGCTTCACACCCAGTTGTTCGACATACAGCGGCAGGAAGGGCAACAACAAGGTCAGACTGACCAGCGTGGTGAACGAGCCGAACACGCAGATGGCCAGGTTGCGCTTCCAATGCAACTGATTGCGCGCAGCATATGAGTCCGGGTTTTGCTTGGCCGGAACCATCCCATCTGTAACAGCTTGTGATGAATTAGACATGGTGAAAAATACTCCTGTTTGATGCGTACACAAGCTCGTCCAGCAGCGGTTTTTACACCAGTGAAATCAGTGCTGCGACCAATAAAGCCACGGCAGCGCTGATCAGCGAGGAAGAGAAACTATTGGTGTGCGCCAGCAATGCACCGGCTACCAACGGGCCGGCAATTTGTCCACCACCGTAGACGGCTGTCATGCTGGCCAAAATATTGAAGCGCACACGATGCGCCAGACGCTTGCCCGCAGACATGGCAATGGTGACGGTCCCGACAAACGTGCCGCCAACCAGCAAGGCACTCAGCAAAAAGCCAAACAGATTCGGCACCAATACCGGCAGTACCACGCCAATGGACTGAGAGACCAGATTGATCGACATGGCGCGCCTGGTGCCTAGCTTCATATGCAAGGTATGCCAGAAGAAACAGGACGGCATGGCGCCAATGCCGAAAGCAGCCCAGACTTGCAGCGGGTCGATCGTGGTGGCAGTGCTCTTGATCAGCAGTGGCAGATAGGTGGCGGTAATGATGTAACCAAAACCAGCCAGTCCATAGATCAATACCAAAATCCACGGCTTCATCATGACCTGTTCATGCACTTGCTCACCGGGCTCGCGCTGCCCCGCTGGCAGGGCAGCTTTTCCTAACGCAGGCCAGGCAATCAGCGACAGTAGCGCAGCGGAAAATGCCAATGCGCTCCACAGCACGGCACTATCTGCATGCAGTGCTACCCCCGAGGCAATTAGCTCCGCCGAGACAAAAATGCCGAACCCGACTCCCGAAAAAAGCAGGGGTGCTCCGCGTGGATGTTCAATCACCTGCAACAGCCATACCGATGCGGTGATCAAACTAATGGCGCTGAACACACCGGCAATGAAGCGTATCGCGCCGATCCACCAGAGTCCGCCAGGCAACGCCAGCAGGGCCAGACATAACACGCTGCCGAGCATCGCGCCGCGCGCCGCAGCTGCAGCACGCGGCGGCGCCAGCCAACTGACCAGAATAGCCCCAACCAGATAGCCCACATAATTGCTGGAAGCCACTAGCGACCCGCCCTTCAGGCTCATCAAGCCTTCACTGACCATCAAGGGATACATGCCGGTAAAGGCAAAACGACCGAAGCCCATGCCGATGGCAATCACCAGCGCCGCCGACAAGGTTTCTGCCAGTCGGCCGCCGACATCCGACGAAGAGCTACGGTGTCTGTGCCTGGTGTTTGCGTGTGTCATGGCAATGTTCTCCTTTAGCCTCAGTGGCTGGATGAAACGAATGCGCTGATTGGTTCGGCAAACTTATCTGCCGTTGTATTGGCGCGCTTGCGCCAGAACGTTCTGCGGCGGCCCCCGTTTACTCGCGGGCGGCCGTAATGATGCATGTACAAGAGATAACGCCACATTCCGATGCCTTGGCAGAGGCGCTTCACCAGTGTACCCAATTGCGCAAAGGTGTAACAAAATTGAGCCGAACAACCATTACCACGGGTCCATCTTGCGGTCGGGTTGCTCGGCAAAGAACCGACTTCGTGTCGACTTCGACGCGACTTTAAAACACAGGCAAGCTTCTATTTACCTAGCAAAACTCCCCTGCAGCCAGGCCGCAGGGGCTAACAGACCATCAACAAGCGCCCTGCTATGAAGCAATTTCAACAATGACTTCCAGCGCCACCGGCAACCCCAACGGCAGGCTGACGACACCGGTAATCAAGCGGGTCGAGGTGCGTTCCGGACCGAAGACACTTGCCAACAGTTCAGAGGCCGCATCGGCCAGCTTGGGATGGTCGACGAAATCCGGCGTTGTCACGATCGATCGCCCAGTCTGACCACCCGCGCCACCTGATCGAGCGAGCCCAGACGCGCCTTCAGTAGCGCCAAGGTATTGAGACCGGCCGCGTAGGCAGCGGCACGTCCCTGTTCCAGATCCAACTCGGCACCAACCCGACCGCTGAATTTCGGCACCCCGCCACCGATGGGCAACATTCCACTGAGAAACAGCAGATTGCCCACCGTGACGGTCGCCACATAAGCGCCCAGCGGCTGTGGCGGCGATGGCAGTACGATCCCGAGCGCCGCAAGGCGCTCCTCTGCCCCGCCAGCCACGGCGCTTGCCTGGATTACCACCGGCCTGCGTGTGCCGCGCCGTCGACGCGCAACACTTCGCCGCTAACGTTCTTGGCTTCGGTCAGATAGACCACTGCGTCGGAGATATCCTGCACGCTCGAAATAGTCCCCATAGGCGACAACGTCTTGAGGAAGTCCTTAGGATTCTTTTCGTGCATTGGTGTATCGACGATACCAGGAGCCACTGCATTGACGCGGATACCATCTTTCGCGTATTCGATTGCCAGGCTGCGTGTAACGGAGTCGATACCGCCCTTGGTGATCATCGGAATAGAAGCAGTCACGCCAGCGATCGGCTGATCCACCATGGTTGTAGTGATGCTGACGACGCTGCCGCCACTTTGCTGCTTGAGCAACTGACGCACCACAAACTGGGTCACATAGATGAAGCCTTCCAGATTTGTTGCGCTCAGTGTCTTGAAGTCTTCGGGGGTATAGTCAACGAAAGGCTTGGTGAAGAAAATGCCGGCATTGTTGACCAGTGCATCGATACGGCCAAATTTCTCAACAGCCAGTTCGGTCACTTTCTTTGCAGTTTCAACTTGACCGATGTCGCCATCGACCAACAACAACTGCGCCGATGGCGAAAAAGTAGTGCGCGAAGTGATGGTACGCGAAGTGGCCACAACGTTATAACCGCGTGCCAAAAATGCACGTACAACGCCTTCGCCGATACCTTGTGAGGCGCCGGTGACAATAACAGTCTTTGCTTGGGACATGATGTTTCCTTACTGAAATGGATTCGTAAAAACAATGAAATAAACTGATGAAATAAATTGCCAATGTGCGTTCGGCTACAAAGCGACTTGCTATGCCTCGACACATCGTATGCAGGAGAATGAGGCAAAACATGATTTTTGATTAGATGGAAATATATGGAAAGTTATTTTCATTTATGGAAAAATGAAAACATGGCCGATTTAAACGACATTCTTATTTTTATCAAAGTTGCACAGTTTGAGAGTTTCAGCCGCGCGGCGCATTCGCTGAGCATGCCGGTGTCGACCGTCAGCCGGCGAATTTCGGAACTAGAGGAACAACTGGGCGTCACGCTGCTGCAGCGAAGCACACGAAAATTGACCTTGACTGCGCAGGGACACGCCTATTTTCATCAATGCAGCGAGCCCTTGAATATGTTGTCTGAGGCCGAACGCGTCCTGGTGCAGACACAGAAAGCCCCGGAAGGCTTATTACGCGTGACCTTGCCGGTGGTGCTGCGGGAACATGAGTTTCTGGACTTTATTTCGCGGTTCATGAACAACTACCCGCGCATCAAGGTGGATTTGCTGATTTCGAATGATTTTATTGATTTCATTGAGCACAACATCGATCTGGGAATACGCCTCGGCGAGCTCAAAGATTCTTCATTGATCGCCAAGAAACTCGGCACCAGCGTGCGCTATCTGGTGGCAACCCCCGCTTATCTCGAACGCTGGGGCACCCCGCAAAAACCGGAAGACCTGAAATCACATCAATGTATTTTGATGAACGGCAAAAACGGTGAAGCACAATGGCTGCTGGAGCATGGTCGCAAAAGTATCACCTTGCATGTAACCGGCCCGCTGTCGAGCCGTGACTTCAACTCGGTGAGCTATTTCACTCATCGTGGCCACGGCATCGGCCTACTGCCATTTAATTATTGCGACGACCTGATCCGACGCGGCGAACTGGTACGCATCCTGCCCGATTGGGCTTCGCCGCGCATTCCCGTGCATGCTCTATATCCGACCAGAAAATTCATTCCCGTCAGACTACGGCTCTTTCTGGATGCGCTAGAAGAATGGGACGGCCCGTTCTGGCTGGCCAAATAGACACCACGGCACCGTCCGACATAAAACTTAACTTGATGACTCAATCGCGTTGCGCCAGCGCATTACGGATGGCCTCTTCCGTCTGCTGATAATCACCCTCGCCAAAGTGGCGGTAGATAATCTGCCCCTTTTTATTGACCAGGTACAAGGCCGGCCAATATTGATTGTTATAGGCGTTCCAGGTGGCATATTGATTATCTTGGGCCACCGGGTAGCGGATGTTGTATTTCTTCAATGCGTTGGCGACGTTGCTGCTGGAATGCTCAAACGGAAACTCTGGGGTGTGCACGCCCACCACCTCCAAACCCTGCGCTTTGTATTTGTCATACCAATTTGCGACGTAGGGCATGATATCGATACAGTTGATGCAGGTGTAAGTCCAGAAATCGACCAACACGACCTTCCCTTTCAATTGCGCCATGCTCAGCGGCGCGCTGTTGTGCCACTTTTCTATGCCGGTGAAATCCGGCGCCTGCGGCCCATTGGCAAGCGGTTGCGCTTGTGCCGCACTAACGCATAAAAGAGCACTGGCCAATAGGGCCTTCAAAGTCCATGTCATAACAACTTCCTTCCAGATCAAGATGATGGACGGCGCGTAACAGAGAGCGCTACCGGCGAAACCATATTTAACGCCACGTGTGTATCGGATTTATGTCGTGCACATACTGTGCGCATACAGCGCGTGTAGCATTAGTTCGCTCGGCGAGGCGGCCCGGTTACATGCATTGCCGCCTTTTTCTGCCGACGCAGCGCGGCCCGCTTGCCGTACACAATTGACACACTTCTGATACATCCCCGCACTATTGTCTGCCTTGCTCAATGCGCGAACCCAAGCGGTACCAAAGGGAATTCGGTTTTCATCATTTCTATGGAGAATTTGTATGTCTGAAGAAATCAACAAACAGCGGCGTAACCTGTTTGGCGTTGCGGCTGCATCCGTTGCAGCCGCACAGCTAGCCATGATCAGCTCGGTCAATGCACAAACCGACCAGGGTGCCGCCGCAGTTGCCGTGCCGTTGCGTGCCGCCAATGTGGTCTGGGGTCCGATCCGCCAAGTCAGCGCCGGCCTGCTCAATATCGGCTATGCCGAACTTGGCCCCGTCACCGGCCCGGCCGTGGTGCTGTTGCATGGCTGGCCCTATGACATTCACAGCTTCGTGGAAGTCGCCCCCTTGCTGGCCGCGGCCGGCTATCGCGTGATCGTGCCACATCTGCGCGGCCATGGCAGCACACGCTTCCTGTCCGACGACACGTTCCGCAATGGTCAGCAAACCGCTGTCGCACTCGATATCATCGGCTTGATGGACGCACTGAAAATCGGCCGCGCCATTGTTGCCGGCTTTGACTGGGGCGCGCGCACCGCTTGCGTGATGGCGGCACTGTGGCCGCAACGCTGCAAAGCGCTGGTGTCGGTGAGCGGCTATCTGGTGACCAATGTTGACGATGGCAAGCATCCACTACCGCCTAAAGCCGAATATGCATGGTGGTATCAGTATTATTTCGCCACCGAACGCGGCGCAATCGGCTACGAGAAAAACCGTCACGACTTTGCCAAACTGATTTGGGAAACCGCCTCGCCTAAGTGGCAATTCGATGCAAGCACCTTCGAACGCACCGCCGCCTCGCTGAACAATCCAGATCACGTCGCCATCGTGATGCATAACTATCGCTGGAGACTGGCGCTGGCGCCAGGCGAAGCACGTTACGACAGCCTGGAAAAACAAGTCTTGGCAGTGCCGGCAGTCACGATCCCGGCCATTACCATGGAAGGCGATGCCAATGGCGCGCCACACCCAGAACCAGCGGCCTATCGCAGCAAGTTCGCCAGTAGTTATGCCCATCGCACCATCACTGGTGGCATCGGTCACAACCTGCCGCAAGAAGCGCCACAAGCCTTTGTGGATGCCATCATCGCAGTCGACAAAGCATCTTCTTAATCAGTCGACCTGCCTACGCCGCCATGCTGCCCATGATTGATGGGCAGCATGGCGCGCTTCGATGTATCAATCAAACCACTGTTATCACGACATGAATATTGCCGTGCGTCAGCGCTGAATCAACGCCTGCGCAATGTGCCACGTTCTGCCGCGGCAAGCGCTGATCGCGGATGAGCAAGCTTTCATCGGCAGCCATGACATTAGCGTGAACGCCAACGCCCCGCTCACCAATGGTGGACGAGGCGCAAGATCTTCACCCAAGAATCAAATCACGGTCAGTGTGACGTGAATATTGCCATGCGTCAGTTTCGAATAAGGGCAAGCGCCATGCGCCGCTTTCACCACTGCGTTGGCGACATCGTTCGGCAAACCGGGCAAGCTGATCTGCAGTCGCGCCTCTAGCTGGAAGCCATCACCAACGGTGCCCAGATCGATTTCAGCATCGACCGACAAATCAGCCGGCAGCGTGACTTGCATCACGCTGGCCATGCGGCGCATGGCGCCAATGAAGCAGGCCGACCAGCCGGCCGCAAACAATTGTTCAGGGTTGGTGCCTGTGCCGCTCGAGCCTGGTGGCGACAGCTTGATGTCCAGGCGTCCATCGTCGCTGCGTACGTTACCGTCTCTGCCGCCAGTGGTGTGGGTTTTGCCTGTGTAGAGCACTTTTTCGACTTGGAGCATGTTGATTCCTCAGTTGCGGTTCAAGAAAGTAGAGATTGATTATTTAATTCGCATACGATTAGATCGCATACGACTCATAATACAGAAAGTTAAAAATTAGTCAATCAGTTCCGATTAAATCGCATGCGATATATAATGACGGCATTCAATTTACATTTAGCCGGGATGCACACCATGTCCAATGACCACCCACCTGCCGTACGCTCAGAGAGCAGAGCGCTTTCCGAGTTTTTGTGTTTCGCGATTTACTCGGCCAATCTGGCCTTTGGCAAGGCTTACAAACCGATATTGGAAGAGCTCGGCCTGACCTATACCCAATACATTGCCATCATCGCTTTGTGCGAAGAGGACCAGCAGACCGTGAGCGGCCTTGGCGAAAAATTGTTTCTGGAGTCCAACACGCTGACACCAATTCTCAAGAAACTGGAAAGCTTGGGCTATTTACAGCGCCAGCGCGACACGCTTGACGAGCGTCAGGTACGCATCAGCCTCACGGAAGCCGGCCGCAAGCTGCGCGAAAAAGGTTTGAACATGAATCTGGTCGACGCCTGCGGCTTGACCAAGGAAGAATTTCCCAAAATGCAGGCCAGCGTAGTCAAATTACGCAACAGCCTGCTGCGGTCGGTACAAGACCAAGCCTGAGCAGGCCCGCCATCAGGCTAGTTGTACCGGCAAGCTCAGCCGCGCTTCGAGCCCGCCCTCGGGACGGTTGGTCAGCGTCAGTGTGGCCTGCATGCCCAGCGCCAGTCGGCGCGCAATCGCCAGTCCCAGACCGGTGCCGCCGGTATTGCGATTACGTGAGGTCTCGAGCCGGTAAAAAGGCTGAAACACCGCCTCCAGTTGCTCCTCCGGAATGCCGGGCCCATGATCGATCACCGTAATGACGAGCCGTCCATCTTGTGGTGCCGCCAACAGCAGCGCGGCTTCGCCAGAAAATTTGAGCGCATTGTCAATCAGATTGGTGAGGATGCGGCGCAAAGCCAACGGCCGCATGAGCACTGTCACGCCGATGCTGCCATGCAGTGACACCGCTGCGCCGGCATCAACATAGTCGCAACGCAGGCTGTCGAGCAGCGCATCAGGATCGAGTTTGCGCGGCACCTCCGTGGCACCCTGCAAGGTGCGCGCATAGGACACGCCCTCACGCACCAACGCTTCCATCTCCTGCAGATTTCTTTGGAACGTGTCGCGGTAATCGGTCTCTTCCATCAATTCGGTATAGACCCGCATGCGCGTGATCGGCGTTTGCAGATCATGCGAAATTGCCGCAAGTATATGCATGTGTTCGGTCATATATTGCGCCATACGATCCTGCATGGCATTGAATGCTGTGGCTGACAACGCCACTTCAAGCGGGCCGTCCTCCGGCACCCGGGTCGGCGTCAGATCCGGCCCCAAGGCATTGGCGGCAGCGGCCAGGCGGATCAACGGGCGCGTGGCCTGCCTGACGCTGAGCCAGGAAAACAATCCGAGCAATCCCATCTGCGCCAATAGCGCCACCAGCAACCAGGTCGATACCGGTGTTTTGTGCGGCAGGATATCAATGGTCAGTGGCGCGCCGTCAGACAGCTGCAAGTGGACCTGCAAATGCTCCCTGACACCCGCCACAGCGTTGGCGCTCAGTTGGTAATGCTTGCCGATGGCCTCTTCCACGGCGGCCGAAACCTGCGCCGACAAGTCACGATCAATTGGCAAGCCAGCTTCGCCCGGACCAAGAATGAAACCATAGGTGCGCCGCTCCAGACGCCCCAGCCAAGCCTCGCGCTCAGCCGCCGGCAAATGATCCAGCAATGCCACTGAACTGGCCAGATCCTGCTCCATAAAGCCGAGCATCATGTTGGTGGCCGCTTTCTGACGCTCATAGACAATCAAGGCAAACGACAAGGCATGCGCCAATGCCAGTCCGGAAAACAGAATCAGCAGCAAGCGCGCAGACAGTCTGCGCGGCCACCAGAGTCGCTTGAGTAGCTTCATTTCGCCTGCCCTCGCACGCTCACGGCCGCCGAAAAGATATAGCCTTCACTGCGCAGCGTCTTGATATAGCGCGGTTCACGGGCATCATCCTGCAAGCGATGACGCAACCGGCTAACCAGCAAATCGATGGAACGATCGAACTGTTCCGAATCGCGGCCCTGCGTAAAATTCAATAATTGATCGCGCGTAAGCACCCGCTGCGGGTGATCCACAAATGCCCTAAGCAAACGGTATTCCGCGCCACTGAGCGCAACCATGGTGCCCTGGGCATCAATCAGGTGGCGCGCCATGGCATCTAGCTGCCAGTCACCGAAGCTGATGGTCTGTATCTGCTCCATCGCCTCCCTCGCCTCCCTCTGGGGCGGTAACATGCGAGCCCGACGCAATACCGCACGCACCCGCGCCAACAGCTCGCGCAATGCAAACGGCTTGGTCAGATAATCATCGGCCCCCGTTTCCAAACCCACGATGCGTTCGGATTCTTCATCCAATGCCGTCAGCATCAGGACCGGAACCGCCTGCCATTTGCCGGCGCGCAACTCGCTGCACAGCACCAGGCCATCTTCACCTTGCAGCATCAGATCGAGAATGATCAAATCGACCGGCGCCGCCGCCAACACCTCGTACATACCGGCGCCACCGGCCACAGCCGAAGCCCGCATGCCGTTACGTTCGAAAAAAATGGCGAGCGACTCGCGAATTTCGCGGTCATCATCGACGATCAGAATGTGGTCCGCTGCGGGGTCTTGGTCATGCATGGCAGTTTTAGTCCTTGGCTCGCCGCAGGCGCACGATCCGCGCACGCATCAACGTGCACTCATAGGGATGTACCAACTCGGAGCCAAGGCAAGCTGAAATTAAGGTAAACACCGCAAATAGACGTCTCATACTGGCCTCACCATATCACGGCGACTAAGCAAACACGGGGTAAGCATACTCAGGCGCCATCAGAAAAGTCACCGTTATAACCCAAAGCGGTGGGACTTTTATGTCGAAACGTAGCAAGCGGGTTCGGTCAGGCCCTGGCTCATTACGGCAAGCGCTAGGACTGCAAAGCCGACGCCATTTGTTTTTGCCGCAAGCGTTCGGCGCGCGCCAGATAGAGGCTGGAGACAATCACCGCCAGGCTCACGACCAAAATTGTCAAGGTGGCCACCACATTGACGCGCGGATCCAAGCCCAGCCGCGCTCTCGAAAAAATCACGATCGGCATCGTCGAATAGCCGGGGCCAGTCAAGAACTGCGACAACACCACATCATCGAGCGACAAGGTAAAGGTCAGCAACCATGCCGATCCCAAGGCTTGTGTGATATTGGGTAAGGTCACCAGGAAGAACACCTGATGCGGTCGGCATCCGAGGTCCATGGCCGCCTCCTCCAAGGATTTGCTCATCTCTTGCAAGCGCGACTGCACCACCACCGTAGCGTAAGCCACGCCCAGCATGGTGTGACCGATCCAGATCGTCATGATGCCGCGTTGCGGCACACCCAGCGTTTTCTGCACCAATACCAGCATCAACAGCAATGACAATCCAATGATCACTTCCGGCATCACCAAAGGGGCATTGATCATGCCATTGAAGAGCGTGCGGCCGAAGAAATGACGGTAGCGGTCCAGCACATAGGCCGCCATGGTGCCCAGAACGACCGAACTGCAGGCGGCCAAGAAGGCAATCCGTAGTGACAGCGAAAAGCCGTCCAGAATTTCGCTGTCTTGCATCAGTGCGCCATACCAGCGCCAGGAAAAACCGCTCCAGATCATGTCCTGATGCGAGCTGTTGAAGGAAAATACGATCAGCACAACGATCGGCGTATACAGAAACAGATAGCCGGCCGCCAGCCAGCCGCGTCCGAACCAGCGATAGCCGTTCATGCTTTGCGCTCCTGCTGTTGGGCCTGGTATTTATTGAACATCGCCATTGGCACCAGAATCAGCAAAATCACCACCACCGTGACTGCGGCAGCCGTCGGCCAATCGTTATTGCTAAAAAATTCATCCCACAACACGTGACCGATCATCAAGGTCTGCGGGCCGCCCAGCAATTCGGGAATCACATATTCGCCGACACAGGGGATGAACACCAGCATGGAGCCGGCAACGATGCCGGACTTCGACAAAGGCACGGTAATACGCCAGAAAGTTTGCCAGGGTGTAGCGCCGAGGTCGGCCGCAGCTTCCAAGAGGCGCATATCCATCTTCACCAGATTGGAGTAAAGCGGCAAAATCATGAACGGCAAATATGCATAGACCATGCCGATGAGCAAAGAAAATTGCGTATTCATCATCTGCAACGGCGCATCAATCAGGCCGATGCTCAGCAGCAAATGATTCAATAAGCCATTGTTGGCAAGAATGCCCTTCCAGGCATAAATGCGCAGCAAAAACGAGGTCCAGAATGGCAGCATCACCAGCATCAACAGGGCAGGACGAAAGCGTGGCTTGGCACGCGCCATAAAATAGCTGAACGGATAACCGACCAATAGACAACAGCCGGTCGTGATCGCCGCAAATTTGATCGAACTCAGGTAGGTCAGAACGTAAAGATCATCTTCAAGCAGGTACAGGTAGTTGCTCAACTTGAGCTTGAGCATCAGCACGCCATCGGTATAGCTGAGCAGCGTACCAAAGGGATTGGCCGGCTCCATGTCCGAAAAGCTAATTTTCAGTACCAGCAGAAACGGCAGCAGCAGACAAATCAGCAACCACAGATAGGGCACGCCGATGACCAGATGCCGGCCGCGCAGGCCCAGTTTTTTTGTCGCGAAGCCACGCGCGCAGGCGCTCCAATGACGATGATTCATGACCAGTCCCTATTGTGTCAGCACGACCATGGCGTCGTCGCTCCAGCTGGCGACTACGCTGTCGCCCGGCTTGAGCGTCTGCGCAGCATGACGTACGGTATTGCCAGCGGCGGCATGCAGTACCATGCCGGTGGCGAGCCGGATGTGATAAACGGTATGCCCGCCAAGATAGGCCAGATTGATGATGTCGCCCTGCACGGCATTGGGCGCCTGTGCGGGCATGGTCTCGGGCCGCACTGCCGACACGGCGATTTTTTCCGGCCGAATGCCGACGGTGACAGCCATGCCCAGCGAGCCGCTGATACCGTGACCGACGTGATGCAGACACTCCGGCGAAGCGATCTCGACGTGATCAGCCTCGTCAACCACCAAGCTTCCCTGAAACAGATTGATGCTGCCGATGAAGTCGGCCACGAAACGGCAATTGGGCGTCTCATACACATCGGCCGGCTTGCCGATTTGCAGGATTTTTCCCTCGCTCATGACGGCGATTTGCGACGCCATGCTCATGGCTTCCTGCTGATCATGGGTGACCATGACGCAGGTCACGCCCACCTGTTCGATGATCCTGACCAATTCGAGCTGAGTTTGCTCACGCAATTTCTTGTCGAGCGCACCGAGCGGCTCATCGAGCAGCAACAACTGCGGTCGTTTTGCCAGACTGCGCGCCAGCGCCACGCGCTGCTGCTGGCCGCCGGACAACTGGTGTGGCTTGCGTTTGCCGTAGGCGCTGAGCTGCACCAGTTCCAGCATCTGCGCTACCCGCTCGGCAATTGCATCCTTGGGCAAGCCCTCGCGGCGCAGACCGAAGGCGACGTTATCCCACACCGACAGATGCGGGAACAGCGCATACGACTGGAACATCATATTGATCGGCCGCTGATAAGGCGGCACCCCGACCAGATCCTGACCGGCCAGGGAAATGCCGCCGGAAGTGGGCGACTCAAACCCGGCCAACATGCGCAAGAGCGTCGATTTTCCGCAACCGGAACTACCCAACAGCGCGAAAATCTCGCCTTTCTTAATCGTCAGGGAAACGTCATCGACGGCGCGCACGCCGTCAAATTCCTTCACCAGATTACGCATGTGCAGATAAGGCGAATCGAGAACAGCTAGGTTATTTACTGCGACAGAAATGGTCATGGCAGGTTCGATACGAAATGAAGGCAATCTTCCAATCCAGCGCACCAGTACACCACGCCCGATCAACCGGGCCTGGCGCGCTGATGGCAGCGACACTCATAGTCCCGATTTGAACTGGGTATAGATGCGGGTCGCGAGTCTGCGGATATCGTTGCTTAAGGGTTGCGGCGCGACCATTTTTTTCATGTCGGCCGCGGACAGAAACACCGACTTGTTGTCGCGCACTTCCTTGATCACATATTTCAGGCTAGCCACATTAGGATTGGCGTAAAACACCTTGTTGGTGAGACTGGCATGCACTTCAGGGCGCAAGATGTAATTCATGAACAACAAGGCATTCTGCGGATGCGGCGCATCGCTGGGAATGGCCATGGTATCGAAGAACAAGGTAGCGCCGGTCTTGGGCACCAGAGCTTCAATCTGATTGCCGTTTTTGGCTTCGATGGCGCGATGGCGCGCGATATTGATATCGCCTGACCAGCCCACGGCCAGACAGATCGCACCGTTAGCCATGTCGTTGATATAGCTGGCGGAACTGAACAAGGTCACATTGGGACGGATTTTTTGCAGCAGACGGCCGGCCTCCTGATAGTCGGCCGGCACGTTCGAGGAGGGATTCTTACCCAGATAACGCAGCGCGGGAGGCAGGATTTCCGACGGGCTGTCGAGGAAGGACACGCCGCACGACTTCAACTTGGCAATGTACTTGGGATCAAAGACCAGATCCCAGGCGTTCTCAGGCATGGGCAGATTGCCTAACGCCGCCTTGACTTTACCGACATTGATGCCCACTGTCGTATAACCCCATAGCCAGTCGACCAAATGATCGTTATTGGGATCAAGCTTGGCCAATTCGGCCTGGATTGCCGGGTCAAGATTGCCCAGATTGCTTAATTTGCTTTTATCCAGCTTACGCAACAAGCCCGCTTCTATTTGCAAATGCGCCCAGTGCGCCGATGGCACTACGATGTCGTAGCCAGTATTTCCTGCCAGCAATTTCGCATGCAGAATTTCATTGCTGTCAAAATTGTCGTAGCGCACCTTGATGCCGGTTTCTTTTTCAAAATTCTTGATCGTATCGTCGGCAATATAATCCGACCAGTTATAGATATTCAAGACCTTCTCTTCCGCCGCCTGCGCTGCCATCGCAGTGAGCGCGACGAATGCCGCGCCAAGCAGTTTCACGACGGTATTGCGGCCACACTTGCCAAACAAATCACTAGCAAACATCGCATTCATATTGTTGTCCCTGGATCAAATAATTGGTTTTACTTCTACCGTCGCGCACTGACGACGGCTTATACGAAAATGGCTGGTAGAACAATGCTGAGCATGCACTTTAGCAATTTATGTGCCCAAATACACCATCAAACAGAAATTCTATTACATGGAAGATGCCGCAATTGAACGGGAGGAGAAAAAACGCTAATAAATACACTTTGCCGGCGTCCTTGTTAACCACCAACGCCCGCACCACAGATATATATGCCACGGCGTCCTATACGCATGCATCATGCGCGATAAGATACTTACACCCATTCAGATAGCAAGCGATCGCTTGCCCGGGAGGAAAAATGAGCACCCCAGTGAGCATCAAAAAAATCATGAGCGTCAAGCTTGTAACCGTCGGCTTGGACGACCAGTTGGTGACGGTCAAGGCGATTTTTGACAATCTTAAATTTCACCACGTGCTGGTACTGGATGAGCGCAAACTGTTGGGCGTGGTGTCCGACCGCGATCTGTTGAAGGCCTTGAGCCCGAACATCGGCACGGTGACCGAGTCCTACAAGGATCTGGCCAGCCTGAACAAGCGCGTGCATCAGATCATGACACGCCATCCGGTCGTGCTGCAAGAAGACGCTTCGGTAGACGATGCGATCTACTTGTTCAACACGCGCGGGGTGTCCTGCCTGCCGGTTGTGGATCACGATCATCACCCCGTCGGTATCGTAAGCTGGCGCGATATTTTGAAAAATCTACGCATCCATCCGACCGTTACTTAGTCTGCTGCGCCCGTGGCAACATCAGGAGTTGCCAAAAAGACACTTTCCCTCATCGATATCTGTGCGCCGCGGTCACGGCTGCTGCGGCCTGCCGGTGCTATAATCGCGAACCTTGGAAGTGTGCGAAACAGCGCGCCGGACACGTTCCGCGCATGCGCCTGACGCCAGCGTTGCCGCCGTGTTTGCAATCTCCGGCCTGCGTTGCGCTTCCCCTTTGCCGGCAAACTGTCTGTTCCTGCCGCGCCTTCATGCTTGATTGAAATTTATGCAGAAAAAAGTATTCATCAAAACCTTCGGCTGCCAAATGAACGAGTACGACTCGGACAAGATGGCCGACGTACTCCATGCCTCCGATGGCCTGATCAAAACCGATAAGCCGGAAGAGGCTGACGTGATCCTGCTTAACACCTGCTCGGTACGCGAGAAGGCCCAGGAAAAAGTGTTCTCCGACCTCGGCCGTTTGCGCGAACTGAAGAAGAACAACCCCAATCTGTTGATCGGCGTGGGCGGCTGTGTGGCTTCGCAGGAAGGCGAAGCCATCATCAAACGCGCGCCCTATGTGGACATGGTATTTGGCCCGCAGACGCTGCACCGTTTGCCGCAGATGATCAGCGAACGCCGCTTCAGCGGCCGTCCGCAGGTCGATATCAGCTTTCCTGAAATCGAGAAATTCGACCACATGCCGCCGGCACGCGTTGAAGGCGCTGCGGCCTATGTGTCCATCATGGAAGGTTGTAGCAAGTATTGCAGCTATTGCGTGGTGCCTTACACGCGCGGCGAAGAAGTCTCGCGGCGCTTTGAGGATGTGCTCGCCGAGGTGGCCGGCCTGACTGCGCAAGGTGTCAAGGAAGTCACTTTGCTGGGGCAGAACGTCAATGCTTTCCGTGGCGCCATGGCCGACGGCGAAATCGCCGATTTTGCCCTGCTCATTGAGTACATCGCCGACATCCCAGGCATTGAGCGCATCCGCTTCGTCACCAGCCATCCAAAAGAATTCACGCAGCGCTTGATCGATACTTATGCCAAGGTGCCCAAGCTGGTGGATCATTTGTATCTGCCGGCTCAGCATGGCTCTGACCGCATCCTGGCAGCCATGAAGCGCGGTTATACCTCGCTGGAATACAAGTCGGTGCTGCGCCGTCTGCGCGAGGTGCGTCCTAATATTGCGATCTCGAGCGACTTCATCGTTGGCTTCCCTGGCGAGACCGAGGAAGATTTCAATGCCTTGATGAAACTGATCACCGACATCGGTTACGACACCAGCTTCAGTTTCATCTTCAGCCCGCGCCCCGGCACGCCGGCGGCGAATCTGAGCGACGACACCCCGTATGAGGTCAAGCTCAAACGTCTGCAACACTTGCAGGCGGTAGTGCAGGACAATGCCAACAAGATCAGCCAAAGCATGGTCGGGACGGTTCAGCGCATTCTGGTGGAAGGCCCTTCCAAGAAGGATCCCAATGAATTTCAAGGGCGTACCGAAAACAACCGCGTGGTCAACTTTGCGACCGGCCCCAATGGCGCGCGGCTGATCGGGCAAATGCTGGACGTCACGATTTTGCAGGCTTTCCCGTTCTCGCTGCGTGGCGAAATTGTGGTTAAACAGTAATTCACCGACAGAAACGAGCCAGATTGAAAAAATCACCCAGCCAGCCTCAATACTTCATCCCGGAGCCGCTTGATAACAAGCGTCTGGCGCACCTGTGCGGCCCGCTCGATGAAAACCTGCGGCAAATCTCGGCAGCCCTCGATGTGACGATCTTTCGGCGCGGCGATAAGTTTATCGCCAGCGGCAGCAATGCCGAGCGCGCAGTCGCCATCCTTGATCGCTTTTATACCAAGGCCGACAAGCCGGTATCGGTGGATGAAATTCAATTGACGCTGGTCGAGCAACGCGCCGGCAGCAACAGCCGTGGGCATACCGCTGTGCAAGAGGAAGCTGCCGAGTCGGCGCTCGCCGCGGGGGAACCAAGCGAGATCGAAAGCCCGGTGCTGAAGACGCGCAAGCATGATTTGCGCGGCCGCACGGCGCACCAGAGTCAGTACCTCAATGCGATTCTGGAGCATGACATCACCTTCGGCGTCGGCCCTGCCGGCACCGGCAAGACTTATCTGGCGGTGGCTTGCGCGGTCGATGCCTTGGAGCGCGACGCCGTGCAACGCATTGTGTTGACGCGCCCTGCCGTGGAAGCGGGAGAGCGGCTGGGGTTTCTACCGGGCGATCTGGCGCAGAAAGTCGATCCGTATCTGCGCCCCTTGTATGACGCGCTGTATGATCTGCTTGGCTTTGACCGCACGCAGAAGTTGTTTGAAAAGCAGGCAATTGAAATCGCTCCGCTGGCATATATGCGCGGGCGCACGCTCAATCATGCCTTCATCATCCTCGACGAAGCGCAGAACACGACGCCGGAACAGATGAAAATGTTCCTTACCCGCATCGGCTTCGGCAGCAAGGCCGTGGTCACCGGCGACGTCACCCAGATCGACTTGCACCATGGCCAGAGGAGCGGTCTGGTCGATGCCTTGCAGGTGCTGCACGAGGTGCGCGGCATTGCCTTCTCGCGGTTTACCAGCAGTGACGTGGTGCGCCATCCAATGGTGGGCCGCATCGTCGATGCCTATGAAGCGGCAGCGCCGTCCGGTACCGGCCACATTACCTCCAGTCACGCCGTTCAGCGGCTTAGTCAGGGCCTGACGCAGTCGGCCAAACCACGCCATGCAAAAAAATAAATTAAGTCTTTCGGTCCAATACGCCGATCCACGACTCAAGGACAGCGTGCCACGCACGCAGATTCGGCGCTGGATTACGGCAGCCTTGCTGGCGCCGGCGGAATTGACGATCCGCTTTGTCGACGCCGCCGAAGGCCAGACCTTGAACCGCGACTATCGCGGCAAGGATTACGCCACCAATGTGCTGACCTTTGCCTACACCGAGGATGAAGACAGTGAGGTCACCCAGGCCGACATTATCCTGTGCACCGATGTGCTGGAAAAAGAAGCTGAAGAACAACACAAGCCGGTACTCGACCATACCGCGCATCTGATCGTGCACGGCGTCTTGCATGCGCAAGGCTACGATCACGAAGAAGAAGCCGAAGCCGAGGAAATGGAAGGGTTGGAGACCGAGATTTTAGCGCAACTGGGATTCGCCAATCCTTACGCCGAACGCAACTGATGCGGTGGCGCGGGTATTTATTGTCTTTATCACCACATTTTTGCGCCAGTCTGCGACATCAATGACGGTCCAAAATTCAGTTTTAGTCGCCATGCCATCTATTTGTTGTATCCTATGGTCCATCGAAACAACGTCGGACCCACGGCTAACGCCATATGCAAGATCACTCTAGTAGCGTCAAATCTATTGACGCTAAACCACACCGTTCTTTATTTGAACGTCTCACCGCTCTCATCTCCCCCGAACCTGAAAACCGCGCAGAGTTGCTCGAAGTCCTGCACGACGCTCACGAACGCAATCTGATCGATGCCGATGCGCTGTCGATGATCGAAGGCGTGTTTCAGGTCTCTGACCTGGCCGTGCGTGACATCATGGTGCCGCGCTCGCAAATGGACACCATCGACATCAGCAAGCCCATCGAAACCTGGATGCCGGACGTCTTGTCGACTTCGCACTCGCGCTTTCCGGCCGTCGAAGGTGAGCGCGATAAGGTGATCGGTATTTTGCTGGCCAAGGATTTGCTGCGTTATTACGCAGAGGAATCCTTCGACGTGCGCGACATGCTGCGCCCGGCGGTATTCATTCCTGAATCGAAACGCCTCAATGTGCTGCTGCGCGACTTCCGCGCCAACCGCAATCACATGGCCATTGTGGTGGATGAATACGGTGGCGTGGCCGGCCTGATCACAATTGAAGACGTGCTGGAGCAAATTGTCGGCGACATTGAGGATGAATACGATTTCGACGAGGAAGAAGACAATATCCTGGCCATCAAAGATGGCGCCAACGGCCCGCGCTGGCGTATCAAGGCGTTGACCGAAATTTCTCAGTTCAATGAAGTGCTGGAAACCGGCTTCTCTGACGAAGATGCCGATACCATCGGCGGTCTGGTTGCCAATCACCTCGGCCGCGTGCCGCGCAAGGGTGATGAGTTCGATATTGACGGCGTGCACTTTGAAGTGCTGCGTGCCGATGCCCGTCAGGCACACGTGCTGCTGGTAGAGAAACTACCGGATGCAACGAGCGACGACGAACAATAAGTCTGTGCGCGCACGCCGTCTGCCCCCCACTGTTGCAACTAGCGGCGCAGCCGCACGCTGGGCGCCCTTGATCGCTTTGCTGGCCGGCGTCGTCAACGTACTGGCATTCGCGCCCCTCAATATCTGGCCGCTGCAAATTCTGACCTTGGCTTGGCTGATGCGCCAGGTGGCGCGTAATGGCACCGCCTCCGATTGGCTGCGCCAGGCACGCAACGGCTGGTTGTATGGCTTCGGCTGGGCCGCCTGCGGCGTGCACTGGTTATACATCAGCATGCACGACTTTGGTGGCATGGCAGGCTGGATGGCGGCGCTGGCTGTGGGCGTGCTAGCAGCCTATCTGGGCCTCTTCGCGGCAGCCGCAGCGGGCCTGGCGAGTTGGCTACGGCAACGCTGGCAAAGCTCGCAAGCGACGCTGCTGCTGTTGATCCTGCCGGCACTGTGGACCCTCACGGAGTGGCTGCGCGGCTGGCTTTTTACCGGCTTCCCCTGGCTCACTTCGGGCTATGCGCACAACATTGGCCCGTTAGCCGGCTTCGCCCCGCTGTTGGGGGTCTACGGCGTGGGCTGGATTGCGGCGCTGATGGCTGGCTGCCTGGCGTTGCTGAGTCTGCGTAGCGACACGGAATCGCCCGCCCCACTCATGCGTGCATTACCGGCAGTATTGCTACTGCTGCTGGCCGGTGCCGGCGTCACGCTGCATGCAATGGATTGGACCAAAGCGGTCGGCCAGCCGATTTCGGTGCGGCTGCTACAGGGCAATATTCCGCAGGAAGCGAAATTTTCCAATGAAGCCTTGCTGTCGTCACTGACGATGTATGAGGGCATGATCAAGAGTGCACCGGCCGATCTGATCGCCACGCCAGAGACAGCAGTGCCGCTGCTGCCGGAGCAATTGCCGCCCGATTACCTGGCGCGCCTGATCCACTTTACCCAGAGTTCCGGCAGCCATCTGGCGCTGGGCATCCCGATCTCCGATGGTCCCGGCCAGTATGCCAACAGCATGGTCGGCATTTCTGCCGATCCGGCCAGCGCGACCCATCCTTATCGTTACGACAAGCATCATTTGGTGCCTTTTGGCGAGTTCATCCCGTTCGGCTTTCGTTGGTTCGTCGATCTGATGCACATTCCGCTGGGCGACATGACGCGCGGCCATCCTTTGCAAGCACCGTGGGCCGTCAAACAGCAATGGGTCATGCCCAATATCTGCTACGAAGATCTGTTCGGCGAAGAAATCGCGGCACAGCTCGGCGGCGCCTATTTCAGCGGCCAGCCTGAGGCCAGCATCCTGCTTAATATGTCTAACATTGCCTGGTTCGGCAATTCGATCGCACTGCCGCAGCATCTACAGATTTCGCAAATGCGCGCGCTCGAAACCGGCCGCACCATGTTACGCGCCACCAACACCGGCACCACTGCGATCATCGGCCCTAAGGGCCAGGTGCTGTCGGCACTGCAACCTTATACGCGCGATCAGCTTACGGCCTCGGTGCAAGGTTATCAGGGCCAAACACCGTATATTCTGCTGGGTAACAAGCTGATGTTGGCACTGACCCTGGCAGCTCTGGCGCTGGCCTGGCTGCTGAGGCGGCGCCAGAGCTGATTATTCTGGATGTTCCTTGCCTTTTTCCCAATGGTTTCGCCTACATTGGGCGCATAAGCCCCGCAAAAACCGCTAAAATTCAGGGTTTTAGCAATTCCTGCCCACCTGCCCGGCAACCATCAAAGATGCTCACATTTCAACAGATCATTCTCAAGCTGCAAGAATATTGGGATGCGCAAGGTTGCGCATTGCTCCAGCCCTACGATATGGAAGTGGGCGCCGGCACTTCGCATACCGCGACCTTCCTGCGCGCCATCGGTCCCGAACCGTGGCGTGCTGCCTATGTGCAACCCTCGCGCCGCCCCAAGGACGGCCGCTATGGTGAAAACCCGAATCGCATGCAGCACTACTACCAATATCAGGTGGTCTTGAAGCCGGCGCCGGAAAACATCCTCGATCTCTACCTTGGCTCCTTGCAAGCCTTGGGGCTGGATCTGCAGCAAAACGACGTGCGTTTCGTCGAGGACGACTGGGAAAATCCGACGCTGGGTGCCTGGGGATTGGGTTGGGAAGTGTGGCTCAATGGTATGGAAGTGACCCAGTTCACTTATTTCCAGCAAGTCGGTGGCCTCGATTGCAAACCGGTGCTGGGCGAAATCACCTACGGCATCGAACGCTTGGCGATGTACCTGCAAGGGGTGGAAAACGTCTATGACCTGGTCTGGACCGAATGGGTTGAGAACGGTGTCAGCAAGAAGCTGACCTACGGCGATGTGTTCCATCAAAATGAAGTGGAGCAATCGACCTTCAACTTCGAATATTCCAATACCGAATTCCTGTTCTCGCTGTTTGGCAACTATGAAGCCGAAGCCAAGCGTCTGCTGGAGGTGCCCTTGGCGCTGCCGGCCTACGAAATGATCCTCAAGGCGGCGCATACCTTCAATCTGCTGGACGCACGCGGCGCGATTTCGGTAACCGAGCGGGCTGCCTATATCGGCCGTATCCGCAACCTGTCGCGCGCGGTGGCGCAAGCCTATTTTGAATCGCGTGAACGCCTGGGCTTCCCGATGTTGGGTGAAGTTGCAGCAGCAAGCGCAGCCTGAGTATCGACCAGCAAGATTAACAAAAGACGAAAATGACGCAAGCACTTCTAGTAGAACTCCTGACCGAAGAACTGCCGCCGAAGGTACTGGCCAAACTGGGCGATGCCTTTGCCACGGCCATCTTCAATGGTCTAAAAGCACGCGACTTCCTGGCCGAAGGCGCAACCGCCACGACCTACGCCACACCGCGCCGTCTGGCGGTATCCATCAGCCAGGTGCGCGCCACTTCGCTGGACAAAACCATCCGCGAAAAAGTCTTGCCGGTCAGCGTGGCGCTAGACGCCGCAGGCCTGCCGTCGGCACCGCTGACCAAGAAACTGGCCGCCATGGCGGCGCAGACCGGCGTCGCCGTGATCACGCCGGATCAGCTCGAACGCGCTCAGGATGGCAAGGCAGAGAGCTTTTTTTACAACTACACCGCCAAGGGCACGGCGTTGCAACAGGGTTTGCAGACGGCATTGGAGGAGGCGGTGACCAAGCTGCCGATCCCTAAACTGATGAGCTACCAGCGTCAGTCCGGCCGCGCCGCTGGCGATACCGTGCATTTCGTGCGTCCGGCGCATCGCCTGCTGGCACTGCATGGCACCGCTGTGGTGCCGCTCAACATCCTCGGTCTGGATGCCGGCAACATCACCCTGGGCCATCGTTTTCTATCGCAAGGCGCCATTACCATCGACAGCCCGGAGTCGTATGATCAGACATTGGCGAGCGCAGGCAAGGTGATTGCAAGCTTCCAGCAACGCAAGGAAAAAATCCGCGCCGATCTGCTCGCCAAGGCTGGCGACGACAAGGTATTGATGCCGGAGTCCTTGCTCGATGAAGTCACTGCGTTGGTCGAATGGCCAGTGGTCTATGAATGCAAGTTTGATGATCAATTCCTGGAGGTGCCACAGGAGTGCCTGATCCTGACCATGCAGACCAATCAAAAGTATTTTGCGCTCACCGATGCCGGCGGCAAATTGCGTTCACGCTTTTTGATCGTCTCCAATCTGGCGACCGACTTCCCGCAACACATCATTCAAGGCAACGAACGCGTGGTCCGTCCGCGCCTGTCGGATGCCAAGTTCTTCTTCGAGCAAGACAAGAAAAAATCGCTCGCTGATCGCATCCCGCAACTGGCCAACGTGGTCTATCACAACAAGCTCGGCAATCAGTTGCAACGCACAGAGCGCGTGCAGGCATTGGCAGCGGCAATTACTAGCTTATTGGGCGGCGATAGTGCGGCTGTGGCATTGGCGCAACGCGGTGCGCTGCTGGCCAAGGCCGATCTGCTCACCGATATGGTGGGTGAATTCCCTGAGCTGCAGGGCATCATGGGCACCTACTATGCGCGTCACGATGGCGAGCCCGACGAGGTCGCGCTGGCTGCCTGCGAACATTACCAGCCGCGCTTTGCCGGCGATACACTACCTGTTTCGCGCACCGGCACCGCTGTGGCACTCGCCGACAAGCTCGAAACCCTGGTCGGGATCTGGGGCATCGGTCTGCAACCGACCGGCGACAAGGATCCGTTTGCACTGCGCCGCCATGCCCTGGGCATCCTACGCATGCTGGTGGAAAAACGTCTGCCGTTATCGATCCCAGCACTGCTGAAGGAAGCCGCAGCATTGTTTGCCGGCAATGCGCAGTTCAAGGATCCCAGCGCCGAAGTCAGCAACTTTATCTACGACCGTCTGCGCGGTTTGCTGCGCGAGCGCAACTACACGCCCAATGAAATCGAGGCAGTGGTAGCGCAACAACCGGCCGTACTCGACAACATCACCGAGCGTCTGGATGCGGTGCAAGCATTTGCGGCCTTGCCGGAAGCTGAGGCACTGGCAGCGGCTAACAAGCGCATCACCAACATCCTCAAAAAGATCGACAACGGCGTCAGCGGTACGGTCCAGAGCGAACTGCTGCGCGAGGCTGCCGAACAGGCGCTGTATGCAGCGATGCAACAGTTGAAACCACAGGTCGATGCGGCCTATGCACAAGGCAACTTCAGTGCGGCGCTCAAGGCACTGGCGCAACTGCGCCAGAATGTCGATGCCTTCTTCACCGATGTGATGGTCAACGCCGAAGACGAACAACTGCGCAATAACCGGCAGGCATTGCTGGCCGAACTGCACCAGATGCTCAACCAGGTGGCCGACATTTCTAAGTTGGCCAGCTAAACTCATCTGTCACGAAAGAGCCCAAGCTATGAAACTGATCATTCTGGACCGTGATGGCGTGATCAATCTCGACTCGGATGACTTCATCAAGTCGCCCGAAGAATGGATTCCGATCAAGGGTTCGCTGGAGGCGATCGCACGCCTGAATCAGGCTGGCTACCGAGTGGTGGTCGCCACGAACCAGTCCGGCGTGGCGCGCGGCCTGTTCGATATGGCGACACTCAACAGGATTCATCAAAAGATGCATCATGCGGCGCAACAGGTGGGAGCCGATATCGATGCTGTCTTTTTTTGTCCACATGCGGCCGACGATAATTGCGATTGCCGCAAACCCAAGGCCGGCCTGTTCAATGAAATTGGCAAGCGTTTCGGTATCAGCCTGCGTGGCGGTGTGGTCACTGTGGGCGATTCGCTGCGCGACTTGCAGGCGGGCTTCATCGCCGGTTGCGCACCGTATCTGGTGCTCACCGGCAAGGGTGAAAAAACCCGTGACAAAGGTGGCTTGCCGCCTGGCACCCTGATCTACCCGGATCTTGCCTCAGTCGTCGATTTCCTGCTGAAGGCGCCAGTTCCCATGTCGGTCTGAACGTCTGCTCTGATTGCGCGGCTGGCCAAGCCAGTCGGTTCAGTTCGGCTCAGTTCAGTTTTTTTGTTTTAACAAAAGGGATTCAATGTTGCGTATCACTTTATTTCTGCGGTCCTTGCTACTTGCTGTGCTGATGGCAGTGGCCACCATCGTCTGGTCACTCGGCTGCGTCTTCTTTGCCCCCTTCCCCTATGCCAAGCGTTACTACCTGACCTCACGCTGGAACGTATTTGTCATCTGGAGCGCGCGCGTGATCTGCGGCATTCGCTATCAGGTGCGCGGCCTGGAGAATTTACCTGATGCGCCGGCCATTCTGTTATCGAAGCACCAATCGGCCTGGGAAACGATTTTTTACCTGATCATCATGCCGCGACCGCTGGTGTTCGTCTTCAAGAAAGAACTGACCTATATCCCCTTCTTCGGCTGGGGCATTGCGCTGCTGCGCATGATTCCAATCGATCGCAGCAAAGGTCGCGATGCGTTCGCGCAGGTGGTGGTGCATGGGCGCAAGCGATTGGCCGACGGCCAATGGGTGATCATGTTCCCGGAAGGCACACGTATTCCCGTCGGGCAAACCGGTAAATACAAACAAGGTGGTTCGCGTCTGGCAGTGGAAACCAATACCCCGGTCATACCGATTGCGGTCAACGCCGGTGAATGCTGGGCCAAGGGCTCGTTCATCAAAAAGCCGGGCCTCATTACCGTGTCGATCGGCAAACCGATTTCGCCGGAAGGGCTGACCCCCGCAGAATTAAGCCAACGCGTGGAAAATTGGATAGAATCTGAGATGCGCGTCATATCACCGGCGGTCTATCGCAACGCGACCGCTGCCAACACTAATTAATCGCTCACTGATACGTCGTCCAAATCACATTGAAACTGCTTCGTCACGCTCAGCCAGACCCTAATCAGCTCGCGCTGCAATTGGATTTCTTTGCTGCGCCGCTATCACCGGCGACGCAGGATGCCGTTCCGCCAGAACAAACACCAGCAACGCCGAGCTCACCGGCGCCAGGGCAAGCAGCGCAGGGCAAACGCCGCATCCACCTTGGCCAACACCATGTGGATTACGCCTTGCTACGCTCCAAGCGACGCACCATTGGTTTTTTGATCAGCGACGAGGGCTTGCGCGTGACGGCGCCAAAGTGGGTAACGCTGGGTGAAATCGAGAATGCCATCCGCGAAAAGCAACGCTGGATCTTCACCAAACTCAATGAACGCCGTGAGCGCTCAGCACGCCGCCTGCAGCCGCAAATGCAGTGGTGCGATGGCGCCACACTGCCCTACCTGGGGCAAAACATTACGCTACGCATTCGCGCCGGCCAGGCCACTGGCATTGCCTACGATGAAAGCACGCGAGAGTTGACCGTGGCATTACCTGCCGAGGCTGGCGAACAGCAATTGAAGGATCGCGTGCAAGCCTGGTTGCAGGCCCGCGCTAAAGAAACTTTCGCGCTGCGATTGCCGCTGTATGCAGAAAAACTCGGCGTGCACTATCAGTCGTTCGCATTATCATCGGCCACCACCCAATGGGGCTCCTGCACCGCAGACGGCCGCATTCGCCTGAACTGGCGACTGATGCATTTCTCTCTGACACTGATCGACTATGTGGTCGCACACGAACTGTCGCATCTGCGCGAGATGAACCATAGCCCACGCTTCTGGGCCACGGTGCAGTCGATTTTTCCGGAATTCGAAACCGCCAAACGCGCTCTGCGTGAGAGCGCACCGGAAACGCTACCTATCTTCTGAGAAGCGGTTTGCAATCCGTGGCGACGCCTGTGCTCAGTGCTTGTGCTCGATGAATTCGATCTTGTAGCCGTCAGGATCGGTGACAAACGCAATCACCGTATCCCCGCCCTTGACCGGACCTGCTTCACGCGTGACATTGCCACCGGCTGCACGCGCCGCATCACAGGCCTGGTAGGCATCTTCCACCGATACGGCGATATGACCGTAAGCGGTGCCCATCTCGTATTTGTCGACGCCGTGGTTATAGGTCAGTTCCAGTTCGGCATGCTCGGGGTTGGGGCCATAGCCAAGAAACGCCAGCGTGTATTTGTATTCGGTGTTTTCGCTGGTGCGCAACAGCTTCATGCCCAGCACCTTGGTATAAAAATCGATGGAGCGCTGCAGGTCGCCGACCCGAAGCATGGTGTGCAGGATGCGCATAAGCTGCCTTCTATAAACGTAGGAGAATGGCAGATTGTAGCGCCGTTTGGAAGCGCTCGCTGCGGCTGCGCAATCAGGCCGCGCGCTTGCGCTCCAGCACATTGGCCAAGGCCACGAATTGCGCTGTCGACACCGCTTCCGGGCGGGCTTGCGGATCAATGCCGGCCGCCACCAGATCGGCCTCATCAAGCACACCGGCGACACTATTGCGAATCACCTTGCGGCGCTGCGTGAACGCCTTGGTGACCACCTCTTCCAGCAGGGCTTGGCGACACTCCAGCGGTTGCGCCAGGGGAATCATGCGCACAATGGCGGAGTCAACCCGCGGCGGCGGATCGAAAGCTGTGGGCGGCACCACAAACATCAATTCCATGTGATAGCGCCATTGCAGCATGACCGACAGACGCCCGAAGGCTTTGCTGCCCGGCTCGGCCACCATGCGTTCGACCACTTCTTTTTGCAGCATGAAATGCTGATCTTGCACTAGCGGCGCCAACGCCGCCAGATGAAACAGCAGCGGACTGGAAATGTTGTAAGGCAGGTTGCCGACCACGCGCAGCTTGCGTCCTGGCGGCACCGGGATCGTGGTGAAGTCAAATTGCAATGCATCGGCTGAATGAACGTGCAAACGCTGCGGATCAAATTGTTTGCTTAGCCGTGCGACCAGATCACGATCGAGCTCCACGACGTGCATCTGATCGAGCGACTCCAGCAACAGACGGGTCATGGCCGCCAATCCCGGGCCAATTTCCACCATGGCATCATCCTTGAGCGGCGCGATGGCGCTGATAATGTCATGCAATACGTTTTGATCGGTCAGGAAATTCTGACCGAATCGCTTACGGGGAATATGTTTCATAAAGAGTTCTTGGCGCGCGCCATGAGCGCGGCAGTCTTGATGGCTTCGATCATGCTGCCTTCATCGGCACGGCCGAAGCCTTGCGCAGCCAGGTCCAGCGCCGTGCCATGATCGACCGAGGTGCGGATGATCGGCAAGCCAAGTGTGATATTGACGCCCTGGCCGAAGCTGGCGAATTTCAGCACCGGTAAGCCTTGATCGTGATACATGGCCAGCACGCAATCGGCATGATCGAGATATTTTTTCTGGAATAACGTGTCTGCAGGGTAAGGGCCGACGGCATCAATGCCGCGCTGCTGAGCTGCTTGCAGCGCCGGAATGATGACATCAATTTCTTCTCGCCCGAGATAACCGTTCTCACCGGCATGCGGATTGAGACCGGTCACCAGAATACGCGGCTTGGCGATCGCAAATTTGTGACGCAGGTCGTGATCGATGATGTTCAGCACGCGGCTGAGGCTATCAAAGGTGATGGCATCGGCGACTTCCCGCAGTGACAGATGCGTGGTCGCCAATGCCACGCGTAGATGCGGCGCCTGGCCGCCGGCCAGCATCATGACGACCTGCGCGGTACCGGTGCGTTGCGCCAGATATTCGGTATGGCCGGTGAAAGCGACACCGGCATCGTTGATCGTACTTTTTTGCAGCGGCGCTGTGACCATGGCCTCGAAATGTCCGCTCAAGGCTCCCGCCACGGCCACATCCAGTGTTTGCAGGACAGCACGACCGTTGCGCGCATCGAGCACCCCTGCCATCACCGGCTCATTGACCGGACAGTCAATGACAATCAGACGGTTTCCCGGAAAATCCGGCAGTCCACTATTGTTGAAAGCTTGCAGGGATAGTGCCGACAAAGTGATTGCCGGATCGAGCAACTGTGCGGTTTGCGCCAGCAGGGCGGCATCGCCCAGCAACACACAACGCACCTGATCCCGCAGCGCCCATGCCGCCTTGATGGAAATTTCCGGCCCGATGCCGGCCGGCTCTCCGCACGTGATGGCCAGCGTTGGACGCCGGCCTGGAGCAGCAGAGAGCTTAGCGGTCATAAGAGAAATCAGTTCTGATCGGTGCGGTATTCGACGTAGGTACGATCGCGCAACTGACGCAGCCAATCTTCGGCGGCCTCGTCGATCTTGCGCTCACGAATCGCCAGACGTGCCGACTGCCGCGTACGCTCCGGTGAACCATCGTCGCTCTTGCGCTCGACCACCTGGATCAAGTGATAACCGAAGGGAGATTCGATCGGCTGACTGACTTCGCCCAGTTTGAGCTCGTTCATTGCGCGTTCAAATTCTGGCACAGTATCGCCCGGATAGACCCAGCCAAGGTCGCCGCCCTTGGCCGCCGACAGATCGTTGGAATATAACTTGGCCAGATCTTCGAATGTTGCCGCATGATTATCCAGGCGCTCTTTCAGCTCAAGCAATTTACGACGCGCTTCGGCCGCCGTTACCACCTGATTGACCTTGATCAGGATATGACGCACATGCGTCTGCTGCACCACCGCAGCACCCGGCTGGGCAGAGCCACTGGCACGACGATCAATCAGCTTGACGATATGGAAGCCATTGCCGCTCTTGACAATGCCAGACACCTCACCCGGCTTGAGGTTGGCAGTTGCATCCAGGAACAGTTGCGGCAGCCGGTCTTGCGAACGCCAGCCGAGGTCGCCACCGTTAAGCGCCTCATTGCTCTCGGAATAAGTGGCTGCCAGCTTAGCGAAGTCGGCACCGCTCTTGAGTTGATTCAAGATATCTTCGGCGTGCTGACGACGTGTCTTGATCTGATCGGCAGAGGCGTTCTCCGGCACACGAATAAGAATCTGCGCAAGATCCAATTCCTGACGCGTGTTGGCGCCATTCTTGTCGGCGGAGAGGTAATTATCGATTTCAGATTCGGTCACGACCACCTTGTTGTCGACTTCCCGCTCACGCAAGCGCTGCATGATGATTTCACGGCGAATATCTTCCCGGAACTTCGCATATTCAACGCCTTCACGCTGCAGCTGAATCCGGAATTGCGGCATCGACAGCTTATTTTGCTCGGCAATGCGTGACACGGCACGATCAACCATGGTGTCATCGACAAGAATGCCGTTTTCTTTTGCCATCTGTATCTGCGCACGCTCAACAATGAGCCGCTCAAGCAATTGATGCCGCAATTGCGCTTGCGGTGGCAGCGCCATACCTTGAGAAGTCAGGCGTTTTTGCACCGCCGCCATGCGCTCTGCCAGTTCCTGGCTAGTGATGACGTCGTCATTGACAACCACAATGATGGAATCGACAGGCCGCGGTGCGGCGCCTGTGCTGACGCTAGCGGCGGGGGCAGACAGCGGCGTCAACGGCGCCATATTGACTGGCGGTGCCGCCAATGGCGCAACCACCGGCCCAGGCATAGCCGCAGATTGCGCCTGGGCATTGCCTGCTATGCCGAACGACATACACAACAAAGCGATGCCTGAGGTGATACCTGCAGAAGAAAAATTGCGCATGAAAAAGGAAGCGTTCATAAAATTAGCGATCAATAACGTGTGAGGTCGTCTGGCTTGTTAATGTTCTGATAGCCAGGAATGCTGGTGCTCAAGGCATCCAGAGGATTGGAACCGATTCTGGATAATCCGTTCAGCTCAAGCTGAATGAAGAAAGAAGTCGACGCCTGCGTTGAGGCGGTTGGAATACGCTGGGCGACCAGACGCAAGACCCAGCAGTCTGCCTTATATTCCATCCCCAGTATGCCTTCGGCCACAGTCCTGTCAGGTATAGAGTAATTGATACGACTGACTGCATACCAACGTGCCGACACCGGCCATTGACCTGAAACGTCAACTTCTTTGAGTATGCCATCGGTGCTATCCGTGCGATCCAGACGATAGGTCAGATTCAATACCTTCTTGGGTGCTGGCTGCCAAGAGACACCAAAATTAGAGCGCACCATCTGATTCATGGTTTCACTGTATTCCACCGTGTTGTCTGTCGACAGCGTACGGCTAATCTGCCCGCCCGCTGACAACAGCAAATCGGATTTGCTGCCGGTAACCGTGTCCAATGTGCTGCCGGTGTTGAACGTGTTGTATTCGGCATAAATACTGTTAATCGTCACCTGCGGATCAGAAAAATAGTAGCGCTGACCAATACCCAGGCGCAAACGTTCCAGGCCATCTTCTTCAATCAATCGAGAGACCAAGCCTGCCGTAATCTGGTTGGCGTCGCTGATACGATCATAACCGACATAACGGTTGTCACTGAATATCTGGGCAAAGTTGAAATCGGCGACGGTGGTGTCGAAGATCGGATATTGACTCTGGTCGCGATAAGGCGTGTGCACATAAAACAGGCGTGGCTCCAGCGTCTGAGTCATCTCGCGTCCGAAGATGTTGCTTTCGCGCTCAAAAGTCATGCCCGCATCCAGCGAATACGTTGGCAACACGCGCGTCAGATCAGTCGGTGCACCGGGAGCGACATTATCCAAACGATACTGCGTCAGATTCAGCTCGGCTTTGGGCGTAATGTAGTATCCAGGGCGGATGATCGGATAGGAAATCGACGGTATTGCATACATCCGATCACCACTAACCATGGGGCCTGTGTACGCAGTAGTACCGGTATAGGTGTTCGAAAAACGCGTAAATTCGGACAGCATTTGCACATCAAAACCGCCAATATCATAGCGCGTCGCCGTCAAATCCAACTGAGGAACGCGATCGTATGGTTTTTGAATCGGACTATCGACATCCTGCAGCAACTGGTACTTGGTCACATGCGCCGTCGCTGCCAGATAAGAGTCGCCAAAGGAGGTGCTATATGCCAAGCTGACATCACGTACCAACAGCCGATTCGTAGCCACCGTCAGCAAATTGGAAAAATCACTGGGATAGTTGTTGTCAGAAACCTTGTTGAGATTCCAGGCAAAGACCAAATTGGGCGACAGCTTTTGCGTGTACAGCGAGGATAGAGAATAACGGCCGGTACCGGTCAGTTGATCCTGAATTCCTTCCACTTTGGTTTCACCTGAATAGGTGTCGCCAAGATAGCGCCCATCCAATCCCAATTGCAAACCACGACGTGCGATATAACGTGGATAGAGCGTCAAGTCACGGTTAGGGGCAATATTGAAATAATAAGGCACCGTCAGCTCGGCACCGCCCGTACTGGTAAAGCCAAAGGTGGGGGGCAACACCCCTGAAGTACGGTCGCCAGACAGTGGGAAGGTCATCCATGGCGTCGCGATGATCGGCACGCCTTTGAAGTACACCAAGCCGTCATGTACGGTACCGACATCACGCCCGCTATCAAGATCGAGGGTCGATGCCTTGACATACCAATCAGGGTCGGTCGCTTCGCAGGTACTGTAAGTACCGTCCTTGACCTGGGCCTGATCATCCGAGAGAAAATCGATCCGATCTGCCTTGCCACGCCCGCCAACGCTGCCAAACAGGTAGGTGGGACTATCAACATATCCTTTGCCCGTGTCCATGTTCATGACGGCCTTGTCGCCTGTATAACTATCTTGCAGGCGCTTCATCCAGACGTGGCCAGTGGCCTCCACCTCGTCGGCAATAATGCGGTACTCCGCCTTGTCGGCACGAATGGTCGTGGTACCGCGCACAATTTCGATATCGCGGTCCAGATTGATCTGTCGATCAGGCCTCCCGGTCATCTGTTCCGCACTGACGTTGATCGGCCCGTCTTTATCATCGGCGGGCTTGGTATTGCCTTGCGCATTCTGCGTAACCTGGGCCTGAACCGAAAAAGGGAGGATAGTGGTCGCTGACGCCGCCACAACAAGCGACGTAAAGAACCGCGACATGCGCAAGTCGGCGACACGACTAAATGGAAACTTGAAAAAGCGAATCATGTAGAGAATCGTTCAAACACCATGGCAGGCGATTTTTTGGATTTAATCCCTTATTATATGGGAACTCACCACCATCAAACGAATTCCTCTCATAGTTCATGTCTTTAAATCACTCCACCACCGATCTGCGCCTGTCTCTGCTCAAAGAATGGCTGTCCACACTGACCGCAACGCCAACCCTGACGGCGACTTTGCGCCCGGCGTCGGCCGATGCCAGCTTCCGACGTTATTTCCGCGTGGACACACCTGCGCAGGGCAGCCTGATTGTCATGGATGCACCACCACCGCAAGAAGATGTGCAACCATTCGTCCACGTTGCCCAAGTATTTGGCAAAACCGGCGTATCGGTACCGCAGATCCTGGCACAGGATATTGAACGCGGCTTCCTGTTGCTCTCCGATCTGGGTTCGACCACGTATTTGAATCAGCTCAATAGCGATACCGCCCACAAACTCTATATCGATGCCATTGACGCCCTGGTGTTGCTACAGACTCAGAGCAAGCCCGATGTACTGCCGGAATACGACCGCGCCTTGTTACAGCGGGAATTGCAACTGTTCCCGGATTGGTATATCGGTAAGCATCTCAATGTCGTGCTCAGCGAGGAGCAAACCAAGACGATCAATAAGGTATTTGACACCCTGCTGGCCAATAATTTGGCACAAGCACAGGTCTATGTGCATCGCGATTACCATTCACGCAACCTGATGGTGCTGCCAAGCGGCAATCCGGGAATCATCGACTTCCAGGATGCAGTCTACGGCCCGATCACTTATGACCTGGTGTCGCTGCTGCGCGACGCCTACATTCAATGGGACGAAGAAATGGTGCTGGACTGGGTGATCCGCTACTGGGAACGCGCCAAGCGCGCCGGTTTGCCAGTAGCGGCCGACATCGACACCTTCTACCGCGATTTCGAATTCATGGGCTTGCAACGCCACCTGAAAGTGCTGGGGATTTTTGCCCGCCTGTACCATCGCGACGGCAAGGATGCTTATTTGAAGGACATTCCGCTGGTGATGGAATACACGCTCAAGGCAGCGCGCCGCTATACCGCTCTGGCGCCACTGGTACGCCTGCTCGAAAAACTGGAAGACAAAGCACCGCAGGTCGGCTACACATTTTGAAACAGATTACCTGACGCCGCCATGAAAGCCATGATTTTTGCAGCCGGACGCGGCCAACGCATGCGTCCGCTCACCGACACCTGCCCCAAACCCCTGCTCAAGGTCCGCGGCCGCCCGCTCATCGTCTGGCAAATTCTCAATCTGGTACGTGCTGGGATTACCGAGATCGTGATCAACCATGCCCATCTCGGCCACCTGCTGGAGCAGGCGCTGGGCGATGGCAGCCAGTTCGGTGCGCAGATTCGCTATTCACCTGAAACAACAGCCCTGGAAACCGCCGGCGGTATCGCGCAAGCGCGCCACTTGTTGGGCGAACAACCATTTTTGGCGATTTCCGGTGACATCTACATGCCGCATTTCGATTTCGAGCAGGTCAAGACTGTGCTCGAAGACAACGACTTGTGGGGTAATCCGCTACCATTGGACAAACGTGACGTCGCTTGGCTCTATCTGGTCAAAAACCCAGAACATCATCCCACCGGTGACTTTGCGCTGAACAGCTTTACGATTGCCAACGAAGGTGCCCCCATGTACACCTTCGCCAATATCGGCGTCTATCGGCCGCAAATGTTCGATGCCGTCACTGCCGGCCAATGCGTCAAACTTGGCCCTCTGTTGCGCGAGTATGTCGCGCGCGGCCAGGTCGGCGGCGAGCTGTATCGTGGCGCCTGGGTCAATGTCGGCACGGTCGAACAACTGGAACAATTAAACGCTCCCCTCGCGGGAGTCTGATCAGAAAGAGAGCGTCACAATGAGCAATACCTCTTTTAGTGCGCGCCGCGCCACATTGATGGCGCAAATGCAGCAACGTGGCGGCGGGGTAGCCATCATTGCAACCGCCCCAGAAGTCATGCGCAACCGCGATGCCGACTATCCCTATCGGCACGATAGCTATTTTTATTATCTGTCTGGATTCACCGAACCAGAAGCAGTGCTGGTGCTGATTGCGGGCAAGGAAAGCCGCAGCGTTCTGTTTTGCCGCGACAAGAATCTGGAGCGTGAAATCTGGGATGGCTACCGCTTCGGCCCGACCGCTGCATGCGCGCAATTCGGTTTTGATGAAGCCTATGCCATCGACGCTCTGGACAAGGAAATGCCGCAACTGCTGGCCGATGCGCCAGCCGTGTTTTATGCCCTGGGCCAGGATACCAAACGCGACGGCAAACTCCAGGACTGGCTGCAAAGCGTGCGCGCCATGAGCCGCTCAGGGGTGAGCGCACCCGCAGCCATTGTCGACGTCAATGTCTTGCTCGATGAAATGCGCCTGTTCAAGGATGCCGGCGAAGTCGCTCTCATGCATCGCGCCGGCATCATTTCGGCCGCGGCCCATTGCCGCGCCATGCGCATGTCACGCCCTGGTCTGCGCGAGTACCAACTGGAAGCCGAACTGCTGCATGAGTTCCGCACCCAGGGTTCGCAATCCCCGGCCTATGGCTCCATCGTCGCCACCGGTGCCAATGCCTGTGTCTTGCACTACCGCGCCAGCGAGGCCGAACTCAAGGATGGCGATCTAGTCTTGATCGATGCCGGCTGCGAACTGGATAGCTATGCCGCCGACATCACCCGCACCTTCCCCGCCAACGGCGTGTTCTCCGGACCACAAAAAGAACTCTACGAAATCGTCCTGGCCGCGCAAGATGCCGCCATCGCGGTAACCCGTCCCGGCAATCGCTTCATGGATGGCCATGATGCCGCCGTGCGGGTGCTGGCGCAAGGCATGCTCGATACCGGCTTGCTACTCAAAGATAAGGTCGGCACGCTCGACGACGTCCTTGCCAACGGCGACTACCGCCAGTTCTACATGCACCGCACCGGCCACTGGCTGGGCATGGATGTGCATGATGTCGGCGAATACCGCGACTCCCCCGATGCCGACGGCGCCAAGCTATCGCGCACGCTGCAAGCAGGCATGGTATTGACGGTCGAGCCCGGAATTTATGTACGTCCGGCAGCCGGCGTACCGGAAAAATACTGGAACATCGGCATCCGCATTGAAGACGACGCCCATGTCACACCTAGCGGGTGCGACATTCTGACTAGTGCCGTGCCCAACAAGGTGGCCGACATCGAAGCCCTGATGCGCTCGGCCTGAACCGAGCGCGCGTACTTTTATCATCATGAACAGCTCAGTCTCACCCGCTTCTACCGACTACGACATCATCATCTGCGGCGCCGGCCCGGTTGGACTCAGCGTCGCCGTCATGCTGCTCAAGCGCAGCATGGGCTTGCCTCAGGTGCCGCGCATTGCCATCATCGACGCCAAACCCGCCGCGGCTGCCAGCCTGGACCCGCGCACCATTGCGCTGTCGCACGGCAGTCAGCAAATTCTGCAAGAGCTTGGCGCCTGGCCGCAAATGGCCACAGCAGCTACGCCCATTCACCACATTCACGTCTCGCGGCGTCAGCATTTTGGGCGCACGCTGATCCGACGCGAAGACTATCAACTACCTGCGCTCGGTTATGTGGTGCGTTACGGCTCACTGGTGAGCGCCTTGTCGGCCAGCTTGGTGCACTCGCCGCTGACGGTGCTACGCCCGGCGCAAGTAACAGCGGTAGACGACCAGAGTACGCAGGCCAATGTGCACTTGGCTGACGGCCGTTCGCTCAGTGCCGCGATTGTGGTACAAGCCGAAGGCGGCGTATTTAGTGAGCAGACCGCGAAAAAATTGCAGCGCGACTACGACCAGATTGCCATCATCGCCCATGTGCAAACGTCGGCGGCCATCCGTCATCGCGCCTTTGAGCGCTTCACCGCGCAAGGGCCATTGGCGCTGCTGCCGCAAGATGACGGCTATGCGCTGGTCTGGTGCGTACGCCCGGATACTGCGACACGCTTGCTGGCGCTGGATGACGACAAATTTCTCGACGAACTGGGCACGATGTTCGGCGGGCGTCTAGGCCGCTTCACCCATTGCAGCGCACGCAACAGCTACCCGCTGGGCCTAAACGCCGCAGCGGCAAGCTCGACCTGCACAGTCGCCATTGGTAACGCCGCACAAACCTTGCATCCGGTTGCTGGACAAGGGCTCAATCTGGGTCTACGCGACGCCACCGTGCTGGTCAGCGCACTGCTGCAACACGGCTCTGGATCAGCCGCACTGAGCCAGTTTGCGCAGCGCCGCCGCCTTGACCGTAATGCCACCATCAGGCTGACCGACCTGATGGCCCGCGTCTTCGCCAGCGCGCCCGACGGCGCACTCTCGCAGACCCTGCTGGGCCTGTCGCTGGGACTGATCGATATCACCGCACCCGCCAAACGACTACTAGCCGAACAAATGATATTTGGTTGGCGCTAAGGCAATCCCACTTGCAGGCGCCATCGGGCATGAGACAATATCCCATGGCCGCCAGCGCAGGTGGCCCCTACCGTCTACGAAACCTGCCATGAAACAAGATCCTCGCTTCCCCAATCTGTTCATCCTCAACCATCCGCTGATCCAGCACAAGCTCTCGCACATGCGCGACAAACACACGTCGACGCGCACCTTCCGTGAGTTGTTGCGAGAAATCACCTTGTTGATGGGATATGAAATCACGCGCGATCTGCCGTTGACCACTGAATCCATTGAAACACCGCTGGTCACCTATGAAGCACCAGTGATTGCCGGCAAAAAGCTGGCAGTGGTACCGGTGCTGCGTGCAGGCATTGGCATGAGTGACGGCCTGCTGGAGTTGATCCCCTCGGCTCGCGTCGGCCATATCGGCGTCTACCGCAATGACCAGCACCAACCGGTGGAATACCTGGTGCGCCTGCCCGACCTGCAAGACCGCACCATGATCCTGTGCGACCCGATGGTCGCTACCGGCAATTCAGCGGTATATGCCGTGGACGTGCTGAAAAAACGCGGCGTGGTCGCCGCGCAAATCATCTTCGTCGCCCTGGTGGCCGCACCCGAAGGCGTCCAGGTGTTCCAGGATGCGCATCCCGACGTCAAGCTCTACGTCGCCTCGCTCGATTCGCATCTCAACGAACACGCCTATATCATCCCAGGCCTGGGCGACGCCGGCGACCGCATTTTCGGCACTAAATAAATTAGCCATCCGACCTACCCACAAAAAAGCCACCGGATGCATACTTTGCAGCGGTGGCTTTTTACATTGCGGCACTAGCCTAGCGCCGCAATCCGACAAGAGTAGATCAGTTACTCGACCGCCTTGACCATGTCTTCGATGACTTTCTTGGCATCACCAAACACCATCATGGTCTTGTCCATGTAGAACAACTCATTGTCCAGGCCGGCATAACCAGCGGCCATTGAGCGCTTGTTGACGATCACGGTCTTGGCTTTGTAGGCTTCCAGGATCGGCATGCCGGCAATCGATGACTTGGGATCCTTGGCGGCCGGGTTGACCACGTCATTGGCGCCCAGCACCAGCACCACATCGGCCTGACCGAACTCGCTGTTGATGTCTTCCATTTCAAACACCTGATCGTAGGGCACTTCCGCTTCGGCCAGCAGCACGTTCATATGACCTGGCATGCGGCCGGCCACTGGATGGATCGCATACTTCACGATCACGCCCTTGTGCGTCAACTTCTCGGTCAGTTCTTTCAAGGCATGCTGAGCACGTGCCACCGCCAAGCCGTAGCCGGGAACGATGATCACGGTTTCGGCATTGCCCATCAGGAAGGCCGCATCATCAGCCGAGCCGGACTTGACCGGACGCTGCTGCGCTGCTGCACCGGTTGCGGCCGCCGCTGCATCGCCGCCGAAGCCGCCAAGAATGACGTTGAAGAACGAGCGATTCATGGCCTTGCACATGATGTAGGACAGAATCGCACCGCTCGATCCGACCAGCGAACCGGCAATGATCAGCATGGCGTTGTTGAGCGAAAAACCAATGCCTGCCGCCGCCCAGCCAGAATAGCTGTTGAGCATCGACACCACCACCGGCATATCGGCGCCGCCGATAGGGATGATGATCAACACACCCAGTGCAAAGGCGATCGCTGCCATGATGACGAAAGGCAACCAGTTCTGGGTCAGCACAAAAATCACACCGAAACCAATCATCGCAACAGCCAGCAGCAAGTTGAGCATATGTTGCCCGGCAAAGCTGACCGGTGCGCCCTGGAACAGGCGGAATTTATATTTACCCGACAATTTGCCGAAGGCGATCACCGATCCGGAGAAGGTGATGGCGCCTACGAAGGTGCCGATGAACAGTTCCACGCGATTGCCCATCGGGATCGATTCACCATGAGCGGCGATGTTGAAGGCCCAAGGTTCGGCGACGGCGGCGATAGCGATACACACTGCAGCCAGACCGATCAGCGAGTGCATCGCAGCGACCAGTTCCGGCATCTTGGTCATTTCAACGCGCTTGGCCAAGAAGGCGCCAATGCTGCCGCCGACCACCACACCGCCGGCAACCAGCCAGAAGCCGATGCCGGAGCTGGGCATCTCGCCCTTGAGCTTGATGATCAGGGCGATGGTTGTGAGCACCGCAATGGCCATGCCACTCATGCCGAAGGCATTACCGCGACGCGCCGTCGATGGATGCGACAAACCTTTCAGGGCCTGAATGAAACAGACGGAGGCTACGAGATACAGCAGGGTAACCAGATTCATGCTCATACTTATTTGCATAATTATGCCCCCGCCTTGTCATTTTTGATTTTGGGTTCTTTTTTCTTGAACATCTCCAGCATGCGCTGGGTGACCATGAAGCCACCGAACACATTGACGGCGGCCAGGGCCACTGCCAAGGTGCCGGCGATGCGGCCGACCGGACCTTCGGTCAGACCGGCGGCCAGCATGGCGCCAATGATGATGATCGCCGAAATGGCATTGGTGACTGCCATGAGCGGTGTGTGCAAGGCCGGCGTCACCGTCCAGACGACGTGGTAACCGACGTAGATGGCCAGAACGAAAATGATCAGGTTAATAATGGTGTGACTGACTTCCATGGTGTTATTCCTCTCTGTGGAGCTGACCGGGCACTCTCCCCTGCGGTCAGCTCTTACTGGTTTTATATGGTCTTCAGGCTGGTGATGTGATTCTTGTCGTCGACAAATACAATCTTTGGCACATAACTGGCGATTTGTTCCTCTGTCATGGGTGCATAGGTACAGATGATCAGCAGATCTCCCAGATGCGCACGGCGGGCTGCCGCACCGTTGAGGGAAATCTCGCCGCTGCCACGCTTACCGCGGATAGCGTAGGTGGAGAAGCGTTCGCCGTTGTTGACGTTATAGAGCTCGATTTTTTCAAATTCGCGGATATCGGCGGCTTCCAACAAATCCTCGTCGATACCGCAGGAACCTTCGTAGTTCAAATCACATTGAGTCACTGTAGCGCGGTGAATCTTGGCGCGCAGCATGATACGTTGCATGAGGCTTTACTCTTTGTTGCTGGCCTGATGATGCATGGCCATGTTGTTATTGAAAATGATAGGGCGATGGTCCGCCTTATTTGCGCAGCACTTCACCGCCGCTGCACAATAAGGTTGCGGCCACGATGTCATCTTCGCGGTTGATCACCAGCTTGCCTTCAGCGTCGACGATCAGCTTGAGGAAGTCCAGCACATTACGCGAATACAACGCCGATGCGTCGGCGGCTACCAATGCTGCCAGATTACCTTCGCCAATGATGTGCACGCCATGCTTGATGACCGTCTTGCCCGCTTCGGACAAAGGGCAGTTACCGCCTTGATCGACCGCCATGTCGAGGATCACCGAACCAGGCTTCATGGCCTTGACGGTCTCTTCACTGATGAGGATCGGTGCCTTGCGCCCGGGAATCAATGCGGTGGTGATGATGATGTCGGCCTGCTTGGCGCGCTCATGCACCAGTTCAGCTTGACGGCGCATCCAATCCGCCGGCATCGGACGCGCATAGCCGCCGACACCTTGCGCAATTTCCTTCTCTTCATCGGTGATGAAGGGCACATCCAGAAATTTCGCACCAAGCGATTCAATCTGTTCCTTGACCGCAGGACGCACGTCCGAGGCTTCAATCACCGCGCCTAAACGCTTGGCCGTTGCAATCGCCTGCAAACCGGCGACACCAGCGCCCATGATCAACATGCGCGCTGCTTTGACGGTGCCGGCCGCCGTCATCAGCATAGGCATGAAGCGCTGATAGGTATTGGCCGCCATCAACACGGCTTTGTAGCCGGCGATATTGGCTTGTGACGACAGCACATCCATCGATTGCGCGCGCGTGGTACGCGGCGCTGCTTCGAGAGCAAAGGCGGTCAAGCCAGCGGCGGCCATGGCCGCGATATTATCGGCATCGAATGGATTGAGTATGCCGACCACCACCGTCCCCGACTTCAGACGCGCACGTTCTTCCGGATTGGGAGCGCGTACTTTCAACAGTGCATCAACGCCATAGACATCACTGGTCGGCGCTATTGTTGCACCAGCAGCAGCATAGGCCTCATCAGTAATACTGGATTTGACACCTGCCCCAGACTCCACCAACACTTCGTGTTTGGCAGCGATGAGTTTTTTTACTGTCTCTGGTGTCGCTGCAACACGCGTTTCTCCATCCCGACTCTCGACGGGGATCCCTAGCCTCATGCAAAGCTCCTTTAGTTGTAAATTCTCAGCGGAATCTTACACGGAAAATTTAAAGATCGACAACTTTGCGCAAATGCAGCGTCAGACTCCGCGTGCCCGTCAGGCAAGGCCATCTTCGCGCAGAGCCGATGCGTTTTCTCAGCCACGGTAAAATATCGGCTCTTAAAGGGAAATCATGACTGAAGTTTGGAAACCCTCGGTGACAGTTGCCGCCATTATTGAGCACGAGGGTCGTTTTTTACTTGTTGAAGAGCAAGCTGCGGATGGTTTGCGCCTGAATCAGCCGGCCGGCCATCTTGAGCAAGGCGAGGCGCTGAGCCAGGCGGTAGTGCGCGAGGCGCTCGAGGAAACCGCTTGCGACTTTACGCCGACCGCACTGGTCGGTATGTATATGTCGCGTAACGTCTCTTCCAAGCGCGCCGGCGACCAGGTGACTTACTTGCGTTTTGCCTTTGCCGGCACGCTGGGCACCCAACATGATCGCGCACTTGATAGCGGTATCGTACGCACGCTCTGGATGACGCGCGAGGAGATTGCCGCCTGCCCGCAACGCCACCGCAGCCCGCTGGTATTGCGCTGTATCGACGATTATCTGGCCGGTCAGCGGGCGCCGCTGTCCCTGCTCTACACCGACGCCAGCATTGCCGGCGAGCACCATGACGAGGGCAGCCATGGCTAAAAAACGTGTGGTCATTGGCATGTCGGGCGGCGTCGACTCTTCCGTGTCGGCCTGGTTACTGAAAGAACAAGGCTATGAAGTCATCGGTCTGTTCATGAAGAACTGGGAAGATGACGACGATTCCGAATACTGCTCTACCCGCGAGGACTGGATTGATGCCGCCAGCGTCGCCGACGTGGTGGGCGTGGACATCGAGGCGGTCAATTTTGCTGCCGAATACAAGGAACGTGTGTTTGCCGAGTTTCTGCGCGAATATCAGGCTGGCCGCACCCCTAACCCGGATGTCCTGTGCAATGCCGAAATCAAGTTCAAGGCGTTTCTGGATCATGCCATGCGGCTGGGCGCTGATTTGATTGCCACCGGGCACTATGCGCGCGTGCGCGAGAGTGCCGCCGGTAATTTCGAATTGCTCAAGGCCGTCGATGTCAGCAAGGATCAAAGTTATTTCCTGCACCGGCTGAATCAGGCGCAATTGTCCAAAACCTTGTTCCCGTTGGGAGAAATCCACAAAACCGAAGTCCGTAAAATCGCCGAGCAACTCAAATTGCCCAATGCCACCAAGAAAGACTCTACCGGAATCTGCTTCATCGGCGAACGCCCTTTCCGCGAATTCCTCAATCGTTATCTTTCCTACCAGCCGGGTCCAATGAAAACCGCTGAAGGCGATATCGTCGGCGAACATGTCGGCCTCAGCTTTTATACCTTGGGACAACGCAAAGGAATCGGTCTGGGCGGCATCAAGACACATCAGAATGTCGACGGCAACAGCGACCCGTGGTACGTGGCGCGTAAGGATATTGGCAACAATACGCTCTATATCGTGCAAGGACACGACCATCCCTGGCTGCTGTCGTCGCAGTTAGGCGCCAATCAGAGCAGTTGGGTGGCTGGCGTTGCACCGGATCTGGAGGCACTGAGCGCCAAGACCCGCTATCGTCAGGCCGATGTTACCTGCACTCTCAGTGGCGCCGGTGCGCAACGCTTCGATCTGCGTTTCGGCGACCCGCAATGGGCGGTCACGCCAGGGCAATCGGCGGTGCTATATGACGGTGACGTCTGCCTGGGCGGAGGCATCATCGAATCCGCCTGAGCTATTTCAGAAGCAGCAGAAACGCCCCGTTTGTCTTGCACAACGGGGCGTTTTTCTTTTGAACAATGTTTCAAAGATATCTTCTGTGGCCTGCAGTGCACGAAGGAAGAAAAGAGCTTGCAATCTGCGATTAAATGAAGAATAATCTAAATAAGAATTGTTCGCATTTAATAGGAGGTTATCTTGAACCAACTGATCGAGCACGGAACGGAACGTCGCAACGCACCAGCCACAGCAGCCAATGGGTCGCCCATTACACGCATCAAGAGTCAGGATTTGTTCCGACAAATGCGCGAATTGGAAATTGACCATGGTGGTCGTATCTACAAATTGCGTCTGACGCAATTGAACAAGCTGATTTTGACGGCATAGACGGGCGACCAGGCACCACGTCATCTCGATATTGTTATTTAAATGATGACAAACACCAGCCAGCCGACGGTAATGCGCGCGTTATACCTAAGCCAGCCAAGCTTCCTAAATGAGGAGAGTCTGATGCTTAGCGACAAGATGAATTCTGCTTTTGTAGAACCGAATAACGCCCCGACGCAACCCGAGTTGCTGGTTTCGGCAGTATTGCATTTGATGTCTCACTACACTGCCGGCCTCGATCAGGAAAATCAAAGCTGCGTCAAATTGGCTTCCGTCATCGAGCGGCATCTGAAGGCCTTGGCCGCGCTGCCGAATCTGGCGCCGGTGCTGCGAGCAACCTGTCAGCAATTGTCGGAGCAGTGGGGCAATGTAGTGGAACGCAGCATGCCGCAACCAGAGCGATTTAATTTTTTTACTCGCATCGTTTCAGGCGCGAGATCCATATAGGACCTGCATAGTCAGGTAGCAAGGCGTAAAATGATTGTTTGTGTTTGCAACAATATCTCGGAAGGCAAAATCCATCAAGCCGTCGATGCTGGCATGCATTCCATGGCGCAGTTACGCAAGGAGCTCGGTGTCGGCACTTGCTGTGGAAAATGCCATAGCTGTGCCAAACAGGTACTGCGCGAATGCCTGAACAATGCCAATCAAACACGTAATGCAGTGCAGAGCATGGTGTTCCACCCGATGGCCGCCTGAAATCATTCATGAACGCTTTATCCCCAGCTATGCGCAGTAGCTACATTGACCACTACCGCGTGCGGCAACGCATCAAAAGAATCGGCCCGCTCGGCCTTGTCATTCTGCTTCATCTGGCTTTTTTCTATGTCTTGCAAAGCGGCTTGATCCATCAGGTCGTCAGCAGTCTTCCTAAGGAAGTCATCGTCAGTTTCATCACACCCGAGCGCGCTCCGATACCGGTACCAACCAAAGCACCAGCGGCGCCTCCCAAGGTGGTTCATGTCGTAAAAAAAACAGTGGTACCAACACCGCCGCTTCCAGTTACTCAGGCGCCAGCGCCAACCGCGATCGCAGCGCCGCCAGCACCACCGCAACCCGCTGAACCAGCGCCACCAGCAGCAGCGCCAAAAGCCGCGCCGGCATCACCGCCGACGCCTGCGCAGCCCAAGCAAGTGAGCACTGGTATTGAATATATTAGAGAACCGCAGCCAAACTACCCATTGGTCTCGAAGCGCCGGGGCGAGGAAGGCAATGTCAAGTTCCGCGTCCTGGTCAACACTGAGGGCCAGCCCGAACGAGTCGAAATCCTCAAGGGCTCCGGCTTTCCACGGCTCGACGACGCTGCGCGTACTGCAGTCATGGGGGCCCTGTTCAAGCCGTATATGGAAGACGGCAAGCCACTCTCCGTTTGGACCGTCGGCAGTCTCAACTACGTGCTTCATTAATTCACTAACGTCATCACATAGGAAGTCATCATGGAAGTAAGTCCGTACGGATTGGAAAGCCTGTGGGCGCAAGGAGACTTTGTTACCAAAGGAGTCGCAGTGCTATTGGTCGTCATGTCGATGGCATCGTGGTATGTCATCGTCACCAAGGCGCTGCAATTACTGCGTTTTCGCCACGCTTCTGCCGCCGCCGGCCATGCATTCTGGGATACCACCAGCCTGCCCGAAGGCGTTGCCACGCTGGGCAATGGCAATCCCTTTGCCGAAGTCGCCAAAGCTGGCATTACAGCAATGAGCCACCATACCGCCCATAAGGGACACCTGCACGATCAATTGTCGGTCAGCGACTGGGTCACACTGTCGTTGCGCCAGGCCATTGATGAGGCGTCGGGCAAATTGCAGACCGGCATGGCGGTGCTCGCCTCGGTGGGTTCCACTGCGCCGTTCGTCGGTTTGTTTGGCACCGTCTGGGGCATTTATCATGCCTTGGTGTCCATCGGCACCGCGGGCCAGGCCAGCATCGACAAAGTCGCCGGTCCGGTTGGTGAATCCTTGATCATGACGGCGCTGGGCCTGGCGGTGGCCATTCCGGCTACCTTCGGCTACAACGCGATGGTACGCGGCAATAAGACCACCATCGCCAAGCTCAACAAATTTGGCTTCGATCTGCATGCCCTATTCGTCACCGGTGCCCGCGCTGCTACTGAGGACGACCTCAACGGCAGCCCGAGAAATGCCAAACTGACCGCCGTCGGAGGCAAATAATGGCCATGGGTTCATTGTCCGATGCAGATGACGACTTCAATCCGGAAATCAATACCACGCCCTTGGTTGATGTCATGCTGGTATTGCTGATCATCTTCATCATCACCATTCCAGTCATAAACCATGCGGTCAAGATCGATTTGCCACGCGCGAGCAATCAACCTGACGATGTCAAGCCACAGAGCATCAATTTATCGATTGATGCTCAAGGCAAGCTGTTTTGGAATCAGGAACAGATAGACAGCAATCAGCTCAATCTGCGCATTGCGCAAGCGGCCCAAAAAACACCGCAACCGGAACTTCATCTGCGCGCCGATCGCACCACCCAATACGAAAAAGTCGCCCAGGTGATGTCTGCGGCACAGTCGGGTGGCTTATCCAAGATTGGATTCGTGACCGATCCGCAAAACAAGTAAGCAATCAAATCGCTATGCCCGGCCTCCATTGCAGTTGATGGAGGCTTTTTTATCGGCGGCGCATGCCAGCGAAAATAAAGTAAGAATGATTCGCGCTAATTCTTACTGAAGTCTGCGATTGACTACGCTATGATCCGTTCGTTCATACCGCTCGAAATACGCTTTGCACGATATCTCGGTGCCAGCCGGCGTCCCCTTCTCCATTTTTCTTAGAGGTAGTTATGAAAGGCAATCCCGCAGTCCTGAAATTGCTCAATGCGCAATTGACCAACGAACTGACCGCCATCAATCAGTATTTTTTACATGCGCGCATGTACAAGCATTGGGGCTTTGAAAAGATCGCAAAAAAAGAATACGCCGAATCCATTGGCGAAATGAAGCACGCTGACAAACTGATCGATCGTATCCTGATGCTTGATGGCCTGCCGAATCTGCAGGCACTGCACAAGCTCATGATCGGTGAAAATACTGCTGAAATTCTGGGTTGCGACCTGAAGCTGGAACAAGCCGCGCATAAGACAGTCAAGGAAGGCATCGCCACCTGCGAGCAGCACGGCGATTACGTTTCACGCGAATTGTTTCAGCTGATTTTGGATGACACAGAAGAGCATATCGATTGGCTGGAAACGCAGATCGATATCATCGATAAAATCGGCATTCAGAATTACCTGCAAACACAGATCATTGAAGAGTAATCAACTCTATTCAACGGCAAAAGAAAAGAAAAAAGCGCGATATCAATCGCGCTTTTTCGTTTAATGCAGCAAGAACAAGGTCAGACCGCATCGCGTGGAAAACTGTCCTTGAAGGACTGACGCTCCGAGAGCTTGTCAAATAGCCGTTGCAGCTCGGGATAATGTTCTCTCCAGTTGCTTTCGGCAAAGCGAAAATCCAGCCAGCCCAACGCACAGCCCACCGCCACATCAGCCAGCGAATAATGGTTGCCAACACAGTAGCTTTTTTCACCAAGGCCAACGGCCATCGCTTTCAATGCTGCCTCGACCTTGCCCCATTGACGCTTGATCCATTCCGGGCTTTGCTGCCGCACGGGGCGCAGCTTTTCCAGGCGCACCAGAACACCAGCATCCATCAAACCATCGGCTAACGCCTCCCAACACTTCACCTCGGCGCGTTCACGACCACCGGTAGGCATGAGCTTGCCAACCGGTGTCAGCACATCCAGATACTCAGAAATGACGCGTGAGTCAAACATGGCACCCCCGTCATCCATCATCAGGCAAGGAACTTTGCCCAGAGGATTGAATTGTTGGATCGTGGAGTCCTCCGCCCACACATCCTCCAGCACCAACTCGTAATCGATTTTCTTTTCCGCCATGACAATGCGGACCTTGCGGACGTAGGGGCTTCCCAGTGAGGCAATCAGTTTCATAGCATTTTTAGTAATAATCCGTATTGATTATAGCATCGGGCCTATCGCATTAACGCTGGACACGCTCGATGCGTCGCTTGCAACAACATGCCACGCCAATGTCGATGCGGTTTTGCCAGAATGGTAAAATCGCTCCCTAACAAAGACAAACCTTGGCACCACTGGCCGTTTGTCTCGCTCGCATTCCCATTTCAACGCAACTCAAATCTTTTCTTCATCATGTCCCTATCCGCACTTTCCGCCCTCTCGCCGCTCGACGGTCGTTACGCCGCCAAAACCGACAAACTGCGCCCGTTATTGTCCGAAGCCGGCTTCATGCACCACCGCGTGAAGGTGGAAATTGCCTGGCTACAAGCATTGTCTAGCGCCGGTTTCGCCGAAATCAAACCATTTTCGAGTGCCGCCACTGCGTTGCTGGACAAGTTGGCGACAGACTTTACCGAAGCCGATGCCGCTCGTATCAAGGAAATTGAGGCCGTGACTAATCACGACGTCAAGGCGGTTGAATATTGGCTTAAGGAAAAAGTTAAAGATGTGCCGGAACTGGTTGCCGCCTCAGAATTCATCCACTTTGCCTGCACCTCCGAAGACATTAACAATACCTCTCACGGCATGATGCTCAAGGCAGCGCGCGACACCGTCGTGCTGCCGGCATTGCAAGGCCTCATCGCCAGACTGACCGACCTAGCGCATGAACATGCTGCCGTGCCAATGATGTCGCGCACCCACGGCCAACCTGCCAGCCCCACTACCCTGGGCAAGGAAATGGCCAACGTCGTTGCGCGCCTGCAACGCGCCGTACAACGTATCGCCGCAGTGGAAATCCTCGCCAAGATGAACGGCGCCGTCGGCAACTACAATGCGCATCTGTCCGCCTATCCAGAAACCGATTGGGCGGCCTTCTCCAAGAATGTCATCGAACAACGCCTAGGCTTGGTGTTCAATCCCTACACCATCCAGATCGAACCCCACGACTACATGGCCGAACTGTTCGACGCCGTGGCACGTGCCAACACTATCCTGCTCGACCTCAATCGCGATGTCTGGGGATATATCTCGTTGGGCTACTTCAAACAGCGCACCAAAGCGGGGGAAATCGGTTCCTCGACTATGCCGCACAAAGTCAACCCTATCGATTTTGAAAACTCCGAGGGCAACCTGGGCATGGCCAACGCCGTGCTCAAGCACTTGTCGGAAAAACTGCCGGTCTCGCGCTGGCAGCGTGACCTGACCGATTCGACCGTGTTGCGCAATATCGGCGTGGCATTCGGTTATGCCGTGTTGGCCTACGACAGCTGCTTGCGCGGACTGAACAAGCTGGAAATCAATCCGGCACGCTTGGCAGAAGACCTCGATGCGACCTGGGAAGTGTTGGCAGAGCCGGTGCAAACCGTCATGCGCCGCTACGGCATCGAAAACCCTTACGAGCAATTGAAGGAACTCACGCGCGGCAAGGGTATTTCCAAGGAAGCCTTGCGTGACTTCATCAATGGCCTGGCCATCCCGCAAGACGCCAAAGATCATTTGTTGGCCATGACACCGGCGAATTACATCGGCGAAGCAATTGCTCTGGCAAAAAATATTTAACCTCCGTCGGGATTAAGTGGAAACCAAATCAACTTAATTCCTATCCAAAGTGCAACTAAAATTCAGCCATCCGCCATTTATGCAACGTTATACAAAACCTGCCGTCTTGCTGCACTGGATCATCGCCTTGTTGATCATCGCTGCATTTGCCCTCGGCCTGACCATGGTCGACATTCCCGGATTAACACCGACCAAACTGAAATATTTTTCCTGGCATAAATGGCTGGGCGTGACCGTATTGGGCTTCGCCTGCCTGCGACTGCTCTGGCGGCTGACCCATCCGGCGCCAGCATATCCCTTTCAGATGCCGCGTTGGCAGCAAAGCGCGGCCCATGGATTGCATGGCCTGCTCTATGTGCTGATGTTTGCGATCCCGGTTTCTGGTTATATTTATACGCTCTCGGCCGGCGTACCGGTGGTCTACTTGGGACTGTTCCCGTTACCGGTATTCATGGCTCCCAATCCTGAACTCAAACCCTTATTGAAGCTAGTACATTACTGGCTGAACATGACTTTACTGGCCTCCTTCTGCCTGCACGTGCTCGCGGCGCTGAAACATCAATTCATCGATCGCGATGACGTATTCAAACGTATTCTGCCCTGATCAATCTTTCCAAGGAAATTTCATGACTTCACGTTTCACACTGATTACCACAATCGCTGGCGGCCTCGCCGCGTTGAGTGTGGCGTCTGCCACGTTGGCGGCGCCGCTCAAGATTGATACCAGCAAGAGTACGGTCGTCGCCGTGTTCAAACAAATGAACGTACCGGTCGATGCAAAATTCAAGAAATTTGCGGCGCAGATCGATTTTGACACTGCCAAGCCAGAAGCAGCCAAAGCCAGCGTTGACATTGATATTTCGAGCTTTGATCTGGGTGACCCAGAGTACAACAAGGAAGTGCTGAAAAAAGAGTGGTTCAATGCCGCTCAGTTCCCCAAGGCGACTTTTGTCGTCAGCACCATCAAGCCTAGCGCTGGGGCACCTGCAGGTACCAAGTACGATGTCGCCGGCAAACTGACCATCAAAGGCAAAAGCAGCGATGTACAGTTCCCGCTGACGCTGAAGAAAGAAGGCGGCACACAGGTATTTGACGGCACATTGCCAATCAAACGCCTGACTTTCAATATCGGCGAAGGCGAGTGGAAGGACACCAGCATGGTGGCCGACGAAGTCGCCATCAAGTTCCATTTCGTGGCAGCACCATAAAGCAATATTGGAGCTCGTCTTTGAGACCGCGCAATAGGCGCTAAGCGGGCTTATTCCTTCATTGCTCAAATCAGAAGGCTGATGCATTTATTTGCATCAGCCTTTTTTGTTCTACATCATGTATCGAGAGAATCATCTACCGCATAATGACTCGCGTTAAAAGCGATGATGGAGTTCACCTACTTGCCTGCTTTTAACACTCTTTCTGCAAACCTTTCAAAAACGCGCTAATCTAGCGCAGTCCCGATTTAAGGATCAGCAATATGTCGATAGCAGAACTTCGCAAGGATTACAGCCGCGCCAGCCTATCTGAGCTGGATGTGGCCGCCGATCCCATTGCGCAATTCTCCGCATGGCTTGATGAAGCGATCAGTGCGCAAATTCCTGAGCCCACAGCGATGAGCGTGGCCACCGTCGGCATTGACGGTAGGCCCTCGTCACGAATTGTGTTGCTCAAACAAGTCGATGCCGATGGCTTTAGTTGGTTTACCAATTATCACAGCCGCAAGGGACTGGAAATTGACCAGCACCCGTATGTCGCGCTACTGTTTCATTGGGTCGAATTGGAGCGACAAGTGCGTATTGAAGGGAAAATTGAGCGTGTGAGTGCCGCAGAAAACGACCACTATTTTGCAAGTCGTCCGCTGAGCAGCCAATGGGGCGCTATTGCTTCGCAACAGAGTCAGACGGTCGATAATCGGGACACGCTTGAAGCCCGGTTTTCAGCAGTGGAACAACAATACGGTGAGCACCCGATCCGCCCGGCACATTGGGGCGGGTATCGTGTCGTACCCGAACAAATGGAATTTTGGCAAGGCCGGCGCTCGCGTCTGCATGATCGCGTTCTCTATACGCGCACTGAGGATGGTGGCTGGAAGCGGCAACGCCTGCAACCCTGACGAACGGCAAATAAGCAACAAGTTGACGACAGGGTTGGTACTGCATTACATCACTTACACGGAGGACAAATCGTGTTTTGGGAAAAGAAGCTGGCCATCTGGGTAGACGAAATACGTCGTGTGTCATCCATTCCATTGCGACTTGAATTATGGAATGGCAAGCAATTTGATTTTTGTGACGGCCCCCCGCAAGTAACCTTGCGAGTGCCGCATGTCTCGGCGCTGACCTACCTATTCAAACCATCGCTGTCCAATCTTGGCGAAGCCTATGTCGAAGGCAAGATCGACGTCGAGGGGCCTGTCAGCAGCATCATCAGTGTTGCTAATTCGCTGGCGGCCAAGACCTTGAAAGCCGAAGGCAAGCTCGCGCGCATCGTACGTAGCATCAAGCATAGCAAGGATAAGGACGCTGAGGCGATTCGCTATCACTACGACGTTTCGAATGCTTTCTACAAGCTGTTTCTTGATGAAAACATGGTCTATTCCTGTGCCTATTTCGAAAATGGCGACGAGGACTTGGTCACTGCGCAAATCAAGAAAATCGACCACATTCTCACCAAGATTCAAGTTCGCCCGGGTGACACCTTACTTGACATAGGCTGTGGCTGGGGTGCTCTGGTGTTGCGCGCCGCACAAAAATTCGGTGCCAAATGCGTCGGCGTGACGCTATCTGAAAACCAATTTGCGCTGGCTACGGAACGGGTGAAACAAGCTGGCCTGAGCGATCGTATCGAAATACGCCTGCAAGATTATCGCGATGTCACTGGCACCTTCGACCGCATTACCAGTGTCGGCATGTTCGAACATGTTGGCTTGCGCAACCTGCCTTTGTATTTTTCACGCATCAATGCCTTGCTCGCCGATGACGGCCTGGCCATGAACCATGGGATCACGACAACCGACATTGAGAACGGTGAATCACCCTATGGCGGCGGCGAATTCATTGATAAATATGTATTCCCTGCCGGCGAGCTGCCGCATATCAGCGTCGTGCTCAAAGCCATGCAACAAGGCGGGCTGGAATGCTTCGACGTCGAAAATCTGCGGCGCCACTACGCCCGCACTTGCACCATGTGGGCCGATAATTTTGAAGCTCAAGCAGACGAGATCAAAAAAATCACCGACGAGAAACGCTATCGCATCTGGCGCGTCTACCTTGCTGGCAGCGCGCATGGTTTCAATCAGGACTGGATTTCCCTCTATCAGGTTATCTGCGGAAAATCCAATCGGCACGCCGATGTCTTACCGCAGTCTCGGCGCTATATTTACGATCTGAAGGAGTAATACCCTTACTCTGCCTTACTTTTTTCGGTAAAAACTTCACGGAACTTGGCAAGCTTGGGAGCGACGACAAACGCGCAGTAGCCTTGGAACGGATGCTGCTGGAAGTAATTTTGGTGATAATCTTCCGCCCTGTAATAAGTTTCTACAGGGCTCAGCTCGGTCACTATCGGCGCATCCCAGACCAATCCCATTTCGGCAATGACATGCCGGGCGATGTCCTGCTGCTCTGCTGAATGAGTATAAATGACCGAACGATACTGCGTACCGATATCGTTGCCCTGACGATTAAGCGTGGTCGGATCGTGGATGGTGAAAAAAACTTCCAGAATCTCTCTGAAACTGATCACTTGTGGATCAAACGTCAATTTGACCACTTCTGCATGACCCGTATCGCCATGACATACCTGTTCATATGTCGGATTTTTGACCTGTCCGCCGGTATAACCAGATTCGACCGACTCCACCCCCTTGAGCTGCTGATAAACCGCCTCGAGGCACCAAAAACAGCCGCCGCCAAGGATGGCGGTGTCGGTCGCTACATCTTTTCCTGAAGTACTCATGATTAGCTCCTGCATTCTGATTCCGAAAAGCGCAAGATCATCCAAAGTAGCAAGGATCTTGCCGCATTGGTATTTATACCATTGCCAACGGACAAATTCCTAACGCTTGATGCTAGAGTGCCACCCAATTAGCTTGGGCGCATGGTTCGGGAAACATGCACCAGCCATACGTCAGCGCATTTTTTGGGCATAATGACCCTTTTGTCAGCTGCGATTTCACAGGTATCAGATGCATTCACGCTCACCGCGCGCCAATTCGCGCAACTTTGACAGCGTCCAGTTCCGCAAGGCACTGTCGCAATTCGCCACGGGCGTCACTGTTATTACGACACGTCTGGAGGATGGCAGCTTGCTCGGCCTCACCGCTAGCTCCTTCAATTCGGTGTCACTGACCCCGCCGCTGGTGTTATGGAGTCTATCCGAACATGCCAGCAGCATGTCCGCCTTCTCCGGCAATTCGCACTATGTCATCAATATTCTGAGCGCCGAACAAGGCGCACTAGCAGAGCAATTCTCGCGCAAATCGACAGACCGCTTCGAAGGCGTCGAATATACTTTATCGCGCACCGGGCAACCCGTCTTAAAGGGTGTCGCGGCCTGGTTTGAATGTCATAACCGCAGTCGCTATCCAGAAGGCGATCACGTCATTTTCGTCGGCGAAGTGGAACAGTGTGCGGTAATGCCACAGGCCGGGCTGGTGTTCCATGACGGCCGCTTAAGCAAAACTGGCGATTAAGCGCTTGGCGACGCTTTTAAACAATAAAAAAAGCGCCAAGCGGCGCTTTTTTTATTGGAGCGAAGAGCTTAGAACTTGTAGCCAAGCGACACAAAACTGACGATAGGATTGATCGTGATGGTGGTCTTGTAAGTCAATGTCGAGCTGACACCTGCATCTTGCGCAGTAGCAGTCGTGTTGCCGGTAATCGTCGCATCCGTACTGAAGCGCAGATAGGACACCGACAAACCGACCGACAGTCGGTCCGTGATGTTATAAATGGCACCGGCAGAAATGACTGGCGCAACCGACGAGCTCAAGGATGCCGTTGCGGTACCACCGGTCAGCGCAGAATTCACGCTTTCACCGCCGGCGTAAGCCTGAAATGCCTGCGACAGATGCACGTCCGAATACGTGATATAGCTGGCGCCACCGCCGATGAACGGACGGAACTTATCTTGCGCATCACCGAAGAAATACTTGACGACGATTGCCGGGCTCCATTGCTTGGCATTGCCAATTTCGCCGAAACTCGCCAGCGCACCTTTACCGTACAAGCTGAATTCTGGAGGAATACCGGCATCCAGCGTCAAGCCGATGTTATCGGTGAAGAAGTGCGTGTAAGCCAGACCAAGTGTGTTGCCGTTACTGACTGCGGAATGCGCAGTCGGCGTGCTAGTCCCTGCGACAGAACCGCCAGTACCCGTAATACCATTGCTCGAATCCTGCGGCACAATGTGAAACCAACCAGCGCTGATGATATCGCTACCTGCCGTTTGGGCCATGGCCGGTGCAGCGCAAGCCGCCATGACGGACAGTGCAGCAATTTTGGGCAAAAGGGTAAATTGTTTCTTCATGTTTCGTCTCCGTGTCTAAAGGGCTGCGCCCTGATTTTATAAATATTTCCCAACTCGTTCTGCAGTGTCGGCAAGATATTTTTTTAGTTACTTGTTATTTTCTTGCCAGAGCAAAATCGCTGCTTGCTCCTTCACACCATCAAACAAAAAGAACGTGCGTGCTATTCTTTAGACATACTATGCCAGCTTTAAATCTCTTTGTATATATGTGTATTTTTTTTGCAACCGAGAAAAATTGACGTCGTTTCAAGTATTTCAGACGTCAAAAAAAGCACGCTAGGTCTGCAGCAAACGCTTGAGAATACCGCTGGAGTCGAACGCCGCACGACGTAGACGATCATTGATGCCTTGCCAGTCGGCTGTCTGCGGTAAAGCTTCGACCAGAATCACATCGGCGCGGCGACTATCCATCTCACGCAAGCCTGCATAGAGATCGTGCGCATAGTGCTCGGGATCTGACGGCATGACAATCGCATCATCGAACGCCGTCAGATGTGTGGTGCGCTGCATCAGCGCGGCTTTGACACCACGCGCAGCCAGTTGCGATAACAGGCTCGGCAATTGCTCGGCCGTCACCAACGCCACCGGCGTATGCGGAGCATAGTGTGCATCGAGCGTACCGGAGGCGCGCGGTGCCGCAGCATCGGGCGCATTGGGGGCGACACCGAGCACGGCAGTGATTTGGTCTACGCTGATTTGGCCTGGCCGTAGCAGCACCACGCCATGTGTCTCCACGCGCGACAAATCAAGAATGGTAGATTCGATTCCGACTTCACTCTGACCACCGTCAAGGATGTAATCAAGCAAGCTATCGGTGTCAGCGCCGAATTCATCACGCACATGCTGCGCCGTGGTTGGACTGACGTGACCGAATTTGTTGGCCGAAGGACCGGCGACACCACCTTTGCCGCCCTTGAATGCGCGCAGCAAAGCCTGCGCCACCGGGTGCGAAGGACAGCGCACACCAATCGAATCTTGTCCGCCCGACGCAGCAGCAGGAATATGCCCCGCACGCTTCAGAATCAAGGTCAGCGGCCCCGGCCAGAAAGCGGCGATCAATACACGCGCTTGTACCGGCACGCTGGCAGCCCAGTATGAAATATCGGCCTCGGGGGCGATATGCACAATGACAGGATGGTTCGCCGGCCGGCCCTTGGCGGCGTATATGTCGGCAATCGCCGCGGCATTCTCTGCATCGCCGCCCAAGCCATAAACCGTCTCGGTAGGAAACGCCACCAGCTTGCCCTGCTCCAGCTTCTGCGCCGCCAGTCGGACGGCCGCCATGTCGATCGACATCATCGCCCCACCCTCAGCAACGAATGCCCAGGATAGTGCACGCGGCAGCCAGTTGGGCCTGTGCAGCCACCAGGGTTGGCGCCACAAAAGTGATATGACCCATCTTGCGCGCGCGTCGCGCCTGTGCCTTGCCGTACAAATGCAAATGCGCCCCTGGCAAAGCCAGAATCTTGTCCCAGGCCGGCTCGCGCATCTCGTCGCTGTCGGCGTCGAACCAGACGTCGCCAAGGATATTGAGCATCACCGCAGGGGAATGCTGGCGAACATCGCCCAAGGGCAAGCGCGCCATGGCTCGCACTTGTTGTTCAAACTGACTGGTGATGCAGGCATCAATCGTGTAGTGTCCGCTGTTATGCGGACGCGGGGCCATTTCATTGACCACCAGCGAGCCATCGGTGAGCACGAAGAACTCGATACACAGCACGCCGACGTAATCCAGCCTAGCGATGATCTCCAGCGCAGCATTCTGGGCTTGCTTGGCGATCGCGTCAGACAGGTGATTGGACGGTACCGTGGTGGTGAACAAAATACCATCGCGATGGACATTTTCGGCAATCGGGTAGACCACCGCCGCACCATCGGCGCCACGCGCCACCAATACCGACACTTCGTAGGCCAACGGCAGCATTTTCTCAAGCAGGCAGGTCACCCCGCCCATCTCGGCAAAAGCTGCCTGCACGTCAGCTATGCTGCTCACGCGCACCTGGCCCTTGCCGTCGTAACCCATGCGTACAGTTTTCAGGATGCCGGGTAACAATGCATCGGTGATCGCCGCAATATCGCCGACACCAGCAATTGTCTTATGCGGTGCCGGCTGTACGCCGGAAGCAGCGCTACAGGCGACAAAAAAACTTTTTTCGGCAATCCGGTCCTGCGCAATCGACACACCTGCCGCCGCTGGCGCGACATAGGTGCCGGCAGCCAAACTGGCCAGACTATCGGCCGCAACGTTCTCAAATTCGGTAGTAACCGCAGCGCACAGCGCAGCCAGCTGCGCCAGGCCATCCGCATCGGTATAGGACGTACTGATCAGATGATCGGCGACCTGTCCGGCCGGGCAATCCTGCTCCTGCTCCAGCACGGCGACCTTGAACCCCATGGTTTGCGCCGCATGTGCAAACATGCGGCCAAGTTGGCCACCACCCATGACGCCCAACCAGGTGGCTGGCGTCGTGGTTGGAATCGCCGCAACGGCATTGGACTGCTTTTGACTCATAACGGCAACTTCATATCCAGGGCGATTTGGGTCTGCTTCACGCGAAAGGCTTCCAGGCGAGCCGCCAGTGCATCATCGGTGGTGGCCAGCATGGCAATGGCCGACAACGCGGCATTGGCGGCACCGGCTTCACCGATAGCATAGGTGGCCACAGGAATGCCTTTAGGCATTTGTACAATCGACAGCAAGGAGTCTTCACCGCGCAGATACTTGGATGGCACCGGCACGCCCAGCACCGGCACAATGGTCTTGGCAGCAATCATGCCGGGCAAATGCGCGGCGCCGCCGGCGCCGGCGATAATGGCGCGCAGACCGCGTGCGCGTGCTTGCTCGGCATAGGCAAACATCTGATCCGGCATGCGATGAGCCGACACCACCTGCGCCTCATGAGGAATATCGAATTCCTTCAGAATCGCCACGGCATGCTGCATCACGTCCCAATCAGACGACGATCCCATGACCACGCCGACCAGCGGCGTTTGTGCATTGTTCTGGCTCATTGCAGTCCTCAGTCTTTCAGGCTATTGCCGGTCAGACGCTCCAGCGCCTCACGGTACTTGGCGCCGGTTTTTTCCACTACTTCAGCGGGCAATGCTGGCGCTGGCGGTGTTTTCTTCCAGCTGGTCACGGTTTCCAGATAATCACGCACGAATTGCTTGTCGAACGATGGCGGCGAGATGCCGACCTGATAACTGTCTGCTGGCCAGAAGCGCGAAGAATCTGCGGTCAGCACTTCATCCATCAGATGCAAGACGCCATTGTCGTCCAAACCGAATTCGAATTTGGTGTCGGCGATGATGATGCCGCGTGTGGCGGCATAGTCAGCGGCTGTCTGGTACAGCTTGATACTGATGTCACGGATTTGTTGAGCCAGCTCACTACCGATGCGTTGCTCCATCTCGGCAAAGCTGATGTTTTCATCATGCTCACCCAGTTCGGCCTTGGCCGCCGGCGTGAAAATCGGTTGCTCCAGTTTGGCGGCCTGTGGCAAACCTGTCGGCAACTGAATGCCGCAAATGGCGCCGCTATCCTGATAATCTTTCCAGCCGGAGCCGATGATATAGCCGCGCACCACGGCTTCGACCAGAATCGGCTTGAGCCGCTTGGCCACCACCGCACGACCGCGCACCTGCTCGATTTCGTTGGCTGCCACCACGCTTTCCGGGGCGATGCCGGTGAGGTGATTCGGTACAATCTGACCCAGCTTCTCGAACCAGAAATCCGACATCTGGTTCAGCACTTTACCCTTACCCGGAATCGGCTCATTCATGATGACATCGAAGGCAGACAGGCGATCGGTAGTGACGATCAACAGCTTATCGTCACCGACGGCGTAGTTGTCGCGCACCTTGCCGTTGCCCAGCAACGGCAGCGAAGTAATAGAGGTTTTGTAGAGGCTGGTCATATTGGATTCCGGTCGTTCTGTGGGCAACTTCAGGGACGGCGACAGTGCCGTTTTCTACCCACCTTTAAAGTCAAAAAACCGGGACTGGAAATGCCAGGTCCCGGTCGCATGTTAGCGCCTGATCGCTTACTGCACGATTTGCGAGAGCTCGCCCTTCTTGTATTTCTCGGCAACTTTTTCCAGCGCGATCGGCTTGATCTTGCCAGCCTGGCCTTCGCAACCGAACGACAGGTAACGCGCCTTGCACACCAGCTTGGCAGCTTCGCGCGCCGGCTTGAGGAAGTCACGCGGATCGAACTTGCCAGGATTTTCAACCAGGTAGCGACGAATTGCTGCCGTCATCGCCAGGCGAATATCGGTGTCGATATTGATCTTGCGCACGCCGTGCTTGATGCCTTCCTGGATTTCTTCGACCGGCACGCCATAGGTTTCCTTCATGTCACCGCCGAACTGGCGAATTTCTGCCAGCAATTCTTGCGGCACAGAAGACGAACCATGCATCACCAGATGCGTGTTGGGAATGCGGGTGTGAATTTCCTTGATGCGATCAATCGCCAGAATATCGCCTGTAGGCTTGCGCGAGAACTTGTAAGCGCCGTGCGAGGTGCCGATGGCAATCGCCAAGGCGTCGCATTGGGTCAGTTTGACGAAATCAGCCGCCTGAGCGACGTCGGTCAACAACTGCTCACGGGTCATCTGGCCGTCGGCGCCATGGCCGTCTTCCTTGTCGCCCATCATGGTTTCCAGCGAACCCAGCACGCCCAATTCAGCTTCTACGGTCACACCGATGGCATGCGAAAATTCCACCACCTTGCGCGACACTTCGACGTTATATTCGTAGCTGGCTACCGACTTGCCGTCTTCCATGAGCGAGCCGTCCATCATCACCGAAGTGAAACCGGACTTGATTGCCGCCATGCAAACTGCCGGCGACTGACCATGATCCTGGTGCATGACGACTGGAATATGCGGATAGGCTTCGACCGCCGCTTCGATCAGATGACGCAGGAAGGCTTCGCCAGCATATTTACGCGCGCCAGCGGAGGCTTGCATGATCACCGGCGCACCGACTTCATCGGCGGCCTGCATGATGGCAGTAACTTGCTCAAGGTTATTGACGTTGAATGCGGGCAGACCATAGCCGTTTTCGGCGGCGTGGTCGAGCAATTGACGCATGGATACGAGAGGCATGATAAAACTCCAAAACAATAAAAATTAGTACTCGCCGACCCTGAGAATTTTCAGGGCATTGGTGCCACCGACCTGCCCAATCGGCTCGCCCCAGGTCACGACGATCAAATCGCCTTTTTTCACGACGCCTTGTTCTAGCAGCAAGTCCTGCACGGCTTTCAACACCACTTCGGTATCGGTCGACTGCGCCAGTTCAAAGGTGCGCACATTGCGGAACAGCGCCGCCTTCTGACGCGTTGCGACATTCGGCGTAATGGCAAAAATAGGGACATCAATATTGTGGCGGCTCATCCACAACGCAGTGGAGCCAGACTCGGTCAATGCGGCAATCGCCTTGACACCCAAATGATGCGCGGTAAATAAAGCCCCGTAAGCGATCGACTGATCAATGCGCGTGAATTGCAGATTCAGAAAATCGGCATCAAGCTTGCAATCTTCGGACTCTTCCGCCGCCAGACAAATGGCCGACATGGCTTCAATCGTTTCCACCGGGTATTTACCGGAAGCCGTCTCCGCCGAGGTCATCACGGCATCGGTGCCGTCCAGCACCGCATTTGCCACGTCGGACACTTCGGCCCGCGTCGGCACGGCATTGAAGATCATCGACTCCATCATCTGGGTCGCGGTAATGGCCAGCTTGTTGGATGCGCGTGCCATCTTGATCATACGCTTTTGCAAGCCCGGCACTGCAGCATTGCCAACTTCCACCGCCAGATCGCCACGCGCCACCATGATGCCGTCGGAGGCATCGAGAATTTCCTGCAACAGCGGAATCGCTTCAGCACGCTCAATCTTGGCAATCATCATCGGCTTGTGACCGTAGGGCTCTGCGGCAACATTGCAGAGCTGACGCGCCATTTCCATGTCCGTCGCGTTCTTGGGGAAGGACACCGCGACATAATCGGACTGAAAGCTCATGGCGGTCTTGATGTCATCCATGTCCTTGGCCGTCAATGCTGGCGCCGTCAAACCGCCACCCTGGCGATTGATGCCCTTGTTGTTGGACAATTCGCCGCCGACCTTGACCACCGTATGAATCTCGTTGCCGAGGACACGCTCCACCGTCAACACGATCAGACCGTCATTGAGCAGCAAGATGTCTTCCCCGCGCAGATCGCGCGGCAATGCCTTGTAATCGAGGCCAACACGGTCCTGATTGCCCAGCACGCAATCGGCATCCAGAATGAACTTGGCGCCGTTGATGAGTTCAATCTTGCCATTCTCAAACTTGCCCACGCGAATCTTCGGGCCTTGCAAGTCGGCCATGATGGCGACCTTGCGACCACAGGCATCGGCCACATCGCGTACCAAGGTGGCGCGATCAATATGGTCTTGCGCCTTGCCATGCGAAAAATTCAAGCGCACCACATCGACCCCTGCCTTGATCATCCGAGTCAGTGTCTCCCTGTCGCTGGATGCAGGACCGATAGTGGCAACAATCTTGGTAGCTCTCATGTAATTCTTTCTTATATCGAGGTTAAACAAGCTGCGTTATTGATTCAATGTCATTAGCGGCGCGCCTGTAGCCTACACCTGCAGCGCCTATGACCTGCTATTGCGCGCGCTGCAATAAAATTTCCACTGCCGGCAAGGTTTTCCCTTCGAGAAACTCCAGGAATGCGCCGCCACCGGTCGAAATATAGTCGACCTTATCGGTGATGCCGTACTTGGCAATTGCCGCCAGCGTATCGCCGCCACCGGCAATCGAGAAGCCTGCGGAGTCAGCAATGGCCGCAGCCAGCGCCTTGGTACCGGCACCAAACTGATCAAACTCGAACACGCCGACCGGACCATTCCAGACGATGGTGCCGGCCGTGGCCAACTGCGCCGCCAGCATCGCGGTCGTCTTCGGTCCGATATCAAAAATCATGTCGTCATCGGCAACATCCTTGGCGTCCTTGACAGTGGCCACCGCCGTTGGTGAAAATTCCTTGCCGCACACCACGTCAACCGGGATCGGTACCGAAGCGCCGCGCTTGGCCATCATGTCAATGATGGCGCGCGCTTCTTCCACCAAATCGGCTTCTACCAGCGACTTGCCGATCTTCAGGCCGGAAGCCAGCATGAAGGTGTTGGCAATACCGCCGCCGACGATCAGATTGTCGACCTTGTCGGCCAACGCTTTCAGGATAGTCAATTTACTCGACACTTTCGAGCCAGCCACAATTGCCACCAGCGGCCGCGCCGGTTGGTTCAGCGCCTTGCCCAGCGCATCGAGCTCTGCCGCCAGTAGAGGACCGGCACAAGCCACCGGCGCAAACTTGGCAACGCCGTGGGTGGTGGCTTCAGCACGGTGCGCAGTACCAAAGGCATCGTTGACGTAGACATCGCACAGCTTGGCAATTTTTTGTGCCAGCTCGTCGTTATTTTTCTTTTCGCCCTTATTCAGACGACAATTTTCCAACAAGACAACTTGACCCGGAGCAACATCGACGCCCTCGACCCAGTTCGTCAGCAATTTGACTTCCATACCCAGCAATTCCGAGAGTCGCTTGGCCACTGGCGCCAGTGAATCTTCCGGCTTGAACTCGCCCTCTACCGGCCGCCCCAGATGCGAGGTCACCATCACTGCCGCACCGGCGTCGCGCGCCTGGCGAATCGCCGGCACGGAGGCGCGAATGCGCGTATCTTCGGTGATATTGCCGGCATCGTCCTGCGGCACATTCAGATCAGCACGGATGAACACACGTTTGCCTTGCAGTGCATTGGCAGCGATCAAGTCGCTCAGTCGGTTGAATTTCATTTTTATGCGGAATTGAGATGGGGCAAAAAGGCGTTATTTTACTCTACCCGCCCGCTCCCAACATGGTTTTTGCAGGCCACCGAGCTCGGTCAATCTTGCCTGCCAGCAGCCTGAAGGCCGTTTGCGTCATGCGCAGTCGGCAACTTGAAATTGTGACAACACCTCTTGCCGCCACACAGATCAGCACCAGGTCCTGCCTGTCGGAAGTTCTACGCGGCTCAAACATTTTACAGATGAAACTTTTCCCGCTCCGGTTCCGTTAAAATAAGCGCTTCAGCTTCAGATTCAGCTTTCACCTTCGGAGATCACCATGAGCCAAGCTCAACAAACCCCGCCAGTAGAACTGGACGGCAAGGATTTGCCGGCACACTGCCCCAATCCCAACATGACTAACTGGTCATCACATCCACGCGTATTTCTGGAACTGGACGATCACGGCGCTGCCAAATGCCCCTACTGCGGCACCCGCTACCAGCTCAAACCTGGCGCTGTCGTTAAAGCGCACTGAGCACCGGATCGGCAACGCAGCAATATCGAGGGCCACATTCATCGTTGGCCCTCTTTGCTTTCTTCCCTGGAGAAGTTATGCCCCGCATCAAGCTGATACAAGGTTCGCCCGATGAGATCGAAACCGCCTATTACGATGCGCTCGCGCGCGCAGATGTGGAAGCCTTGATGATGCTATGGGCGGACGATGAAGAGATCGTTTGCATCCATCCCGGGGCGGGGCGACTAGTTGGACATATCGCCATTCGCAATACCTGGGAAGAAATCCTGACGCGCGGCGGCCTGCATATTCAAGTGCGCCAGTTGCATGCCACGCACACCATGACCACCGCCATCCACAGCGTGATCGAAGATGTCCGTCATGCGGAAAACACCATGCCGGAAGTCCACGTGATTGCCACCAACGTTTATCTGAAAACCGCACAAGGCTGGCGTATCGTTGCCCATCATGCCTCGGTGGCGCCCGGACCGGCGCCCTCCGAACCGATAACAGAAACCATGCTGCACTAAGAGTACCGCAACAAATATCGATGACAAGACAGCGTAGCGTAGACTGTACCGTGAGCGCAACGCCGCTGGCGGCATTCTGCCAGGCGCTCTAAGATGCTTGAATTGAACCTGCCAGCATCAGCTGCCGGCGCCATTTTCTGAATCACTGAAATCCGACGCGATGATGCACTACTCTGCACCCCGCTGGCTACCCGGCGGCAACTTGCAAACGATTTACCCATCGATCTTGGCACCCAAGCCGGCAGTCGTATTCCGCCGCGAGCGCTGGAATACGCCGGATGACGACTTCATCGATGTCGATTTTGTTGATGGCCAGCCGGGCCAACCGCTGGTCGTCATGTTTCACGGACTGGAAGGCTCCTCAGACAGCCACTACTGCCGCTCGCTGATGGCGGCGGTGACCGAGCGCGGCTGGTCAGGCGTGGTGCCGCATTTCCGAGGCTGCTCGGGAGAGATCAATCTGGCGCCGCGCTTTTATCATTCCGGCGACAGCACCGAACTCGACTGGATTTTGCAGCGTCTGCGCAGCCATCATGACGCCATCGACGCCTCCAAGTTTTATGCCACCGGAATTTCACTGGGTGCTAATGCCTTGCTGCGTTGGTTGGGAGAATCACAACATCAGGCCGAGTTCATTGACGCTGCCTGTGCCGTCTCGGCGCCGCTTGATCTGGCCGCTGGCGGCATCGCGCTGGCGCAAGGCTTCAACCGGCTCTACACCCGCGTGTTCCTGCGCACTCTGCAACCCAAATGCCTGCTCAAGCTCGAGCAATTCCCTGGCCTGTTCAGCCGCGAAGCACTGTTGCGGGCACGGGATCTGTACACCTTCGACAATATCGTCACGGCGCCCCTGCATGGCTATCGCAACACCGAAGATTACTGGGATCGCGCCAGTGCCAAACATGTTCTGCATGACCTGACCGTACCCACATTGGTGCTCAATGCCCGCAACGATCCATTTCTGCCCGCGCACAGCCTTCCTCAGAGCGCTGCGGCCTGTGTCAGACTGGAATACCCGGAGCAAGGCGGCCACGTCGGCTTTACCGTGGGCAATCCGCCGGGCCAACTCGCCTGGCTGCCACAGCGCATGCTGCATTTCCTCGAAGGCAACTCATAATGGATGAGGCGGTCAGGCAGGCCATGCGTAAATGGCCGAATGTGCCACATTGCTTCGGCTGGCTGCGACTGGATGCACGTGGACAATGGCGCATGCGCGACGAGCGTGCGCAGCAACTGCAGCTGCCAGGAGACAAGATCAATCATCCGGCGCTACTGGGCTTCATCAACCGCAACTACACCAGCGACGCCCAGGGCCGCTGGTATTTTCAGAACGGGCCGCAACGCGTCTATGTCGATCTCGAACTGACCCCTTATGTCGTCAGCACCGCGCCAGATGCGACTTTACTATTGCATACCGGCCAAATCTTGGAAGCACCGACACAGGCATGGCTCACGCCGACGGGGCAACTGTTGCTGGCAACGGCAACATCGGTCGCCGTCGTTGATGATCGGGATGGTGCCACGATCCTGGCCGGACTGCGCTGTGCGGGCGCAGCCGCCAGTGAGGAGCAAGTATTGCGCTGGCTCGACGGCAATGACGAGCATCCATTGGATTGGCATTATGGCCAGCTGGAATTGCTGCTGCAACGGATTGATTGCAGCACACTGGAAGCCCATTTCGGCTTTGTCGCACAGCCTCGCGGGGACCTAGCTGATGCGGGCTAGATAAGGGCCGATGCCTGTTATGATATCTTCAGTATTCCTCGCTCCCGATATTCTGACGCCATGCCTTCAAGTAAAACCAGCAATGCCGACACTTCCGCCAACGACACCCCAAGCGGTCTGAGCCACTTTGATCAAAGCGGACAAGCGCATATGGTGGATGTCGGCGGCAAGCAAGAAACCCATCGCGTAGCCGTTGCCAGCGGCACGATTCACATGCAGCCGCAAACGCTAGCAGTGATCCAGTCCGGCACGGCAAAGAAAGGCGACGTGCTGGGTATTGCGCGCATCGCCGCGATCATGGCAGCCAAACGTACCAGCGACCTGATTCCACTATGCCATCCGCTGGCACTGACGCATGTATCGGTGGACTTCACAGTGGATCCCGCACAAGCCTGCATCGTCTGCTCTGCACGGGTGGAAACACAAGGTAAAACCGGAGTTGAAATGGAAGCGCTCACTGCTGTGCAAGTGGGCCTGCTGACCATTTACGACATGTCCAAGGCGATTGATCGCGGCATGGTCATGAGCAACATACGGGTTCAGGAAAAACACGGCGGCAAGTCGGGTTCATGGTCGCAGGAGTAAATCCGAAACCACCACCCCAAACGTAAAAAAAGCGTGCAACATGGCACGCTTTTTTATTGCCACCGAGCCAAAATCACCGGCAGTTTTCTGGCGCGTATTGCGCTGGCAATGTTCCGGCAGTTGCTGGTGGCGGCGTCACGGTTGACGCAGGATGGCATGCCCAGCTAATCGCACTACCACTATCCGTCGGCACCAGATTGAGGGTCTTGCCAGTGGCGTCGGCACCAATGTCACCATAGGTGATGCTAATGACGCCGTTGGCACCAATACTGATCGCCGTCACGTTCTTGATATCCGGACTTGCCGTAAAACTGTAGCCAGTCTTGGTCGGATCTATATCTGTTGCTCCTTTGGCCAGGATTGATTCACTCACCGCCATCTTGGCCGGAGCCGCCAGATTCAGGCCGTCCACCACTTTGGTGCGAATCAGGTATGCCCGATACTGCGGCACAGCAAACATGGCCAAAACGCCGACAATGGCGAGCACGATCATGAGTTCAATCAGGGTAAAGCCGCGCTGTGCGCGGCGGGTTGACTGCATTGCTTGCATATTGTTTTCCTATATAAAAAATCGATTGGTCGACGGGTTGCGTAGCCGCATGCAGCGACCGACATTTTCTTTCTGACAACCCCAGACTCCCCGTGAGGATGATATGCGCCCCGGCGGTATTTGTGAATATTTTTATACGATCTCAGCGCCGAGCAGCCACTTCCCTGCGCGCCAACAGGCTGCCAGCCACAAGCACCACGATCGCCCCCATGATTGCCGGCAGATTAAGCCGCACATCAATGACAGGCAGTGCAACATGCTGATAGGGCAAATGTGCTTGTACCCAGGCACTGAGGGCGACATCCGACAACAACATGCCCACCGCAAGGTAACCCAACAAAGCCGCGCCCAGATTGATAATGATGGGCAATCGCTCCATCAGCTTCAGCACCCATGTGCTGCCCCAAACGATCATGGGAACGCTGATCAGAATACCGAAAATCACTAGCAACAGCTGATGCCGCCCAGCCTGCTCGGCGGCGCTGGCGATGGCAATCACATTGTCGACACTCATGACCAGATCAGCCATCACAATCGTCTTGATCGCCGCCACCAACTTGTCGCTGCCACTAATCTCGCCACGACTCTCACGCTCGCTGAGCAACTTGATACCAATCCAGAACAGGAAGATGGCGCCAACGATCTTGATAAAGGGCAAGGTCAGCAAGGTAACCGCGAAGGCAACCAGGAGAATACGAATGGAAACTGCGCCAAACGTGCCCCACAGGATGCCTTGCACACGCAGATCCGGCGGTAGATTGCGGCACGCCAGGGCGATCACAATGGCGTTGTCGCCACCGAGCAACATATCAATCAGCACGATCTGGCCTACTGCGACCCAGTTCAACTCTGTCCAGAATTCCATCTGTGTGCCTCCTTATCTTCACGGCGGCGTTAAAACAATATGGGGAGCATACGCTCCCCATACGGTTAGTCCAGCGCGCAGTCAAACACCCACCGATACCCGCATAGCGGGTACTTGATTGGCGATTGCTTTAGCGGCAAATAATTACAGCACCGACTTCAGCAAACGACCCATTTCGGATGGGTTGCGTGTGACCTTGATGCCACATGCTTCCATGATCGCCAGCTTGGCTTCAGCGGTATCGGCACCGCCCGAGATCAGCGCACCGGCATGACCCATACGCTTGCCTGCAGGTGCAGTCACGCCAGCGATGAAGCCAACGACTGGCTTCTTCATGTTGTCCTTGATCCAGTACGATGCATTCGCTTCGTCAGGACCACCGATTTCACCGATCATGATGACAGCATCGGTATCAGGATCATCATTGAATGCCTTCATGATGTCGATGTGCTTGAGACCATTGATCGGATCGCCGCCGATACCAACTGCCGACGATTGACCCAGACCCAGCGCCGTGAGTTGACCCACTGCTTCATAGGTCAATGTGCCCGAACGCGATACCACGCCGATACGACCCTTTTTGTGGATGTGACCTGGCATGATGCCGATCTTGATTTCGTCCGGCGTGATCAGACCAGGGCAGTTCGGTCCGAGCAACAAGGTTTTGCTGCCAGACTTGGCCATACGGTCCTTCAACGCCATCATATCGCGCACAGGAATGCCTTCTGTGATGCAGATAGCCAAATCCAGGTCAGCTTCAACAGCTTCCCAGATGGCTGCGGCGGCGCCTGCCGGCGGCACATAGATGACCGATACATTGCCACCAGTGGCTTTCTTGGCTTCAGCAACATTGGCGAAAATTGGAATGCCTTCGAAATCTTCGCCGGCCTTTTTCGGATTCACACCAGCCACGAAAGCGTTCTTGCCGTTCGCATATTCGCGGCACATGCGTGTGTGAAATTGACCGGTTTTGCCGGTGATACCTTGGGTGATGACTTTAGTGTCTTTATTGATCAGAATCGACATAGCTATTCCTTGTCCTATTATTTACCGTTGGCTGCAGCAACAACTTTTTGCGCAGCTTCTTCCATACTGTCTGCCGAAATGATTGGCAAACCGGAGTCGGCCAGCAACTTCTTGCCGATTTCTTCGTTGGTACCCTTCATGCGCACAACCAGTGGCACTTTTAGGGAAACGGCTTTGGACGCAGCAATCACGCCTTCAGCAATCACATCACAGCGCATGATGCCGCCGAAGATGTTGACCAGAATCGCCTTCAGTTCAGGGTTCTTCAGCATGATCTTGAATGCTTCAGTAACCTTCTCGGTGGTAGCACCGCCGCCGACGTCCAGGAAGTTCGCAGGTTCGCCGCCAAACAGCTTGATGGTATCCATGGTCGCCATGGCCAAGCCAGCGCCATTGACCAGACAACCGATATTGCCGTCCAGGGAGATGTAAGCCAGATCGAACTTGGATGCTTCGACTTCAGCTGGATCTTCTTCGTCCAGATCGCGGAAAGCGACGATTTCTGGATGACGGTACAGGGCGTTGGAGTCGAAATTGAACTTGGCGTCCAATGCAATCACTTTGCCGTCGCCGGTCAGGATCAGTGGGTTAATTTCGGCCAGCGACGCATCGGTTTCCCAGTAAGCCTTATACAGACCTTGCAATTGCTTGCGAGCGTCAGCGATTGAGCCAGCAGGAACGCCGATCTTGGCGGCGATGCCGTCTGCTTCAGCATCAGTCAGGCCAATGGCCGGATCGATGGCGATTTGATGGATCAGTTCAGGGTGGCTTTCGGCCACTTCTTCGATGTCCATGCCGCCTTCGCTGGAAGCCATCAACACCACACGTTGGCTAACGCGGTCGGTAACCATACTGACGTACAGTTCCTTCTTGATGTCGGCGCCTTCTTCGATCAACAGACGACGCACTTTTTGACCTTCAGGGCTGGTCTGGTGCGTGATCAGTTGCATGCCGAGGATTTGGTTGGCGTATTCCTTGACTTGCTCCAGGGACTTGGCAACCTTCACGCCGCCGCCCTTGCCACGACCACCCGCGTGGATTTGCGCCTTGACGACCCAAACCGGGCCACCCAGGGTTTCCGCTGCCTTGACAGCGTCTTCGACGGATTGGCACGGAATACCGCGTGGAACGGTCACGCCAAATTGGCGGAGGATTTCTTTGCCCTGATACTCATGGATTTTCATGGGAGCTTCCCTTTAAGACACTATTGAATAAAACTTACTGGATGGAAATTCGGCTGGCGGTGCAACCGCGCGGCGCGAATGGGGGCAAGAATCCGCGTCTGTGCGACGCCAGAACGTGGCGGCGCACAAGCCTGGGGGCTTCGCGAATTGCTTAGTAGAAGATGCTGAAAGTACTTGGGGCATAAAGATGCCATTTGATCAACATAGGTTGTTGTCGCATTGCGTGTCGTCATCACAAAAATTGCCATGACAGCCGCAATGCGGCGCTGCAAAAACCGGGAGATTTTAGCACAGCTCCATCCAGCTAGGCGGCGGGACTACAGAGCCGCGTGTATTTGAGCGCATTACAGCACCCGCTCTCAAACCGTGAAACGCCAAAATTACCGCCTTAGCGCTCAGTCAACATTGTCATTTTCATCCGCCCAGGCTGTTTTAACGGCAGTCTGGATGGCGCGAGGTGAAAAACCACGCTGCTGCAAAAAGCGCTGACACTTGGCGCGCCCCGGAGCATCCTCGGGCGCCGCGGAGAATTTACGACGCAACACCTCGCATGCCCGTGCAGACTCGCCTTGCGCCAGCTCTTGCTTCACTTCAGCGAGCGTCTCGCTGGCGATGCCATGACTTTGCAGTTCAGAGAAAATACGATTGTTGCCGTAACGGTCGACGCGCCTGTGCACCAAGGATTCGGAAAAACGTTCTTGAGATAGGAATTTGGCAGCTTCAAGCCAGTCAAGCAAGGCATCTATGTCGTCGCCATCTTGCGCGTAAGGAGTTAGCTTACGCGCAAGTTCTAGACGACTATGCTCACGTGAAGAGAGATATTTGAGGGCCCGCGCCTTCAGACTGCGCTGCGGTCTCGGCATCACTTAAAACGATGCCCAACGACGCGGACCAGGACGATCAACATACTGTGCGATCAGGACGCTTCTGCAGCAGAAGCAAGAAGCAATTCCGGAACACCCAGAGAAACACGCACTTTATTTTCGATTTCGCGCGCCAACTCTGGACGCTCTTTTAGATAATTACGCGCGTTGTCCTTGCCTTGACCAATACGTTCGCCGTTATAGCTATACCAGGCACCAGACTTTTCGACGATTTTGGCTTCCGAACCCAGGTCTAGGATTTCGCCTTCGCGCGATGTACCTTCGCCATACAGGATATCGAAATGCGCTTCGCGGAACGGCGGCGCCACCTTGTTCTTGACGACCTTGACTTTAGTTTCGCTGCCGATAACCTCATCGCCGGACTTGATCGAACCGGTACGACGAATATCCAGGCGCACCGATGCGTAGAACTTCAAGGCATTACCACCGGTTGTCGTTTCAGGATTGCCAAACATCACGCCGATCTTCATCCGGATCTGATTAATGAAGATCACGGTGGTATTGGTACGATTGATGCTGCCGGTGAGCTTGCGCAAGGCTTGCGACATGAGGCGGGCTTGCAAACCTGGCAAGGAATCACCCATATCGCCTTCGATTTCAGCGCGTGGCGTGAGCGCAGCGACCGAGTCAACGACAATCAGATCAACCCCGCCTGAGCGCACCAACGCATCCGTAATTTCGAGCGCTTGTTCGCCGGTATCGGGTTGCGAAATCAGCAGATCGGATAAATTGACACCAAGTTTTTGTGCGTAAATCACGTCCAGCGCATGTTCAGCATCGATGAAAGCACAAGTGCCGCCAATTTTTTGCATTTCAGCAATAACTTGCAAAGTCAGCGTCGTTTTGCCTGATGATTCAGGACCATAAATTTCGACAACCCGGCCGCGTGGCAAGCCACCGACACCCAGCGCGATATCCAGGCCGAGTGATCCGGTTGAGACAACCTGGATCTCCTCAAGCACGGCACCGTCTTCCATGCGCATGATGGAGCCCTTGCCGAATTGCTTCTCGATCTGCGCCAACGCAGCTGCCAGCGCTTTGCTTTTCTCTGAATTGTTGGCGGATTTTTTGTCGTCCATAGGAGTTTCTTTCGGCAAGGTAGTCTCTAACAGTTCTGAATCAAGTGAAGGATGGTGCTGCGAATCGCATACCGAATCGTGCGGTTTGCGGTTAATTACGTGCTTAATTAGATGCTTAATTAAATGCTTAAGCAGATACTTAAACTCGCAGTTAATCGGTTAGACAGCACTGTATAAAAAAACAGTTGTTTGTGCAAGTACTTTTTCTCTTGTTGCGTATTTGCGCCAAAATGAGCGTGCGGCAGTCATTACTGCGCCCTGTTGGCGCAGGGGATAGTCTGTTAGTATGCCCCCGACTATACTGTCTTGCCTGACAACAGGTGAGACGCAGATAAACCGGGCTCCGTGAACGAAAAAGCCACCGCTTTCCCCTATAATTTACAAAATTAGGTGAAAAAAGTGAAGTTTTCTGGCTTTTTACCGATAGTTCATTTATTTGACATACATTTCCACTTAGTAATATTACGCGTCTTTGCTTTTCATATGACCTTGGTTCCTTTCAGTCGCATCAGCAGCCTGCGCTCGCTTGTCATTGATGACATGCCCACCATGCGCCAAAATATTCGTATGCATCTTGGGCAACTCGGGGTAACGAAAGTGGATCAAGCGGGCACGCCCGACGAAGCCATTCGTTTCGTCGAAGCCGGTGCATACGACCTGATCATCTGCGATTACAACCTGAACAAAGAAACCAACGGTCAGCAGCTATTGGAATTCTTCCGGACACAAAACATGATGTCGCCCATGACCATGTTCATCATGGTGACGGCGGAGAGTGGTTATAACCTGGTTGCTAGCGCTGCCGAATTTCAGCCTGACGCCTACATGCTCAAGCCGCTGACAGCATCCAAGATTGCTGAGCGTATCGAGCGGCTGCTGGAAAAGCAAAATGCCCTGCTACCAATCAACAAGAAGCTCGAACGCAAGGATCTTGCAGGGGCGATCGTGGAGTGCGACAACGTGCTTCAGACTGCGCCCAAATGGGCAGTCGATATTCTCAAGACCAAAGCTAGTCTACTCATCGAATTGCGTCGTATCGACGAAGCCCGGACCGTCTACTCGGACGCGCTGGTCTTGCGCGACGACCTGGTGTGGGCCAAAATCGGTACGGCACGCTGCGATATCATTTCCGGCCACCTCGACGAGGCTAAAGTGGTAGTGCAAGAAGTCCTGATACAAAATGCCCAGTACATCGCGGCATACGATTTACTGGCCCAGATCGAAGAGGCACAAGGCCACGATCATGAGGCGCTAGACGCCCTGGCGCGCTCTTCCGAAATCATCCCTTCCGCCCGCCGCAGCCGCATGGTGGGGGATGCCGCCTATCGCGTAGGCGACTTGGAACAAGCCAAGACAGCCTTCGACAAGGTGCTCAAACACACCAAAGGATCATTGACAGCGCAACCGAGCGATTTACTGAGCCTGGCTCAGGTACACGTTGACACCGGTGACGCCGAAGCAGCATTGACCTTGCTCGCCAGCGCTCCCAAGCGCTATGCCGAGTCCAGTATATTTAACTCGACTCAGGCGGCGGTGTCGGCGCAAGCGCATGTCAAGATGGGCAATATGGACGCTGCCGCACAGTCTTTCGAGCTAGCCAAGAATGCGGCTGGAAAAAAACCATCCGAAATGGCTATTCTGGCGCTGGCCAAGGCGGCATTTTCGGTCGGCAAGGATGAAGAAGGCGCCCAGTTGATTTCGCAGGCCATCAAGGCCGACCACGAAAACAAAACCTTGCAGACCCTGGCGCGCAAAGCACTGGCCGACAGTGGCAAAGCCGAACTGGCTGACACGCTGGTGGACGGCGCAGTCAAACACTGCACAAGCATCATCGCGGAAGCGAACGCACTCATGCGTGGCGCCAAACCTGATGAGTCCCTGGCCAAGCTGGAGGAAGCGCTGCAAAGCCTGCCGGAAAATACCGGCATGCTGATGGCAGCGGCGCAATTGCACCTGCTGTGGATGAGTCAGCGTGGTCTCAATTCGGACTACGTCAAGCGTGTCAACGGATATCTGACTACACTGGACCGTCTGATTCCTGGTAACGACCGGGTCGCCAAGATGCATCGATTTCTGCGTGATACCATCGCCAAAGCTGCTCAAAAGAAAATTTGACTATGAATGCCGAATTGGCCGCCCTCATTGTCCACGACATCAAAAACGCGTTGGGTGTACTTGAAGGCCAGTTGCGCGTACTGGCGACCGATTCGGTCGATGCGCGTGCTGGTCAAGCCCATGTGACCTGTCTGACACTGCAGGAAAAACTGATCGGCTTTCTGACCTTGTATAAAGCCTCATCCCAAGGCTTGACGCCGTTTGTCGAGCCGCTGTCGCCGCGTGATTTTCTCGATGGTTTATTGCATCACCTCACCATCACGCAAACCAAGCTCCAGGTAACCATCAGTAAAGAGGAAATGCCGGTACTGGCATTTTTTGACGAAAACCTGGTTGGCCTGGCGCTGGAAGCGGCCCTGCAAAACGCCACCCGGTTTGCGCGCAGCTCCATTGAGTTGTCCTGCCACAAACACGGCGATGGCGTGGTCTTTACTGTACGCGACGACGGCCCTGGTATCGGAGCTCAGGAGACCAAGCCGTCTACCGGTTTGGGCATGGATTTGTGCCAGGCGATCGCCGACGCCCATGTCAAGGGCGATCGGCACGGCCAGGCGCGACTAAGTAATCATCCGGATGGTGGCGCCCTGTTCGAACTAATCCTGCCCTGAATTTCGCATCTGCATTGAACGTATAAGCTAGCGCGAAAAAAATCGTTCTTTTCATCGCTTCTGGTCCGTACAGTCCTGCTCAATCGGGCACGACTGTCTGCCGCGACTTGATGTGTAAAAAGGACAACCTTCATGAAACGCCGAGATTTTCTCCGCCTGAGCGCAGTCGGAGCCAGTAGCGCATTGAGCTTACCCGCCTTGCCTTTGCTGGCCCACGCTGGCGAAACGCCCAACATCATTCGCCTTGATTACGCTAGCTATTCGCCGCCAAGTCTGGTGCTCAAAAAATTCGGCTGGCTTGAGGAGTATCTCAAGAGCAATGGCAGCAGCGTCAAGTGGGTGCTCAGTCAAGGCAGCAATCGTGCTCTGGAATACCTCAACAGTGACAGTATCGACTTTGGCAGCACTGCCGGTCTAGCGGCCTTGCTGGCGCGTGCCAACGGCAATCCGATCAAGGCAGTGTATGTCTATTCGCGTCCCGAATGGACCGCATTGGCGGTACAAAAAGATTCGCCGATCAATGCCCTGAAGGAACTCAAAGGCAAAAAAATCGCTGCCACCAAAGGCACTGATCCCTATTTATTTCTGCTACGTGCACTGCATGAAAACGGCCTAAGCAAGAACGATGTCGAAATCGTACATCTGCAGCACCCGGACGGCCGTATCGCACTCGAACAAAAACGGGTCGATGCCTGGGCCGGCCTCGATCCGCATCTTGCCGCCAGCGAATTGGAAGCCGGCTCTCGCTTGATCTACCGTAACGTCAATTTCAACACCTATGGCTTTCTCAATGTTTCAGATCGCTTCGCAAGCAACTATCCCGAGCAAGTAAAACGCGTCTTGAGCGCCTACGAGCGGGCACGTTTGTGGATTATCAAAAATCCCGACGACACGGCCAAATTGATTGCAGAAGAAGCCAGGTTGTCACTGCCGGTGGCACAATTGCAGCTCAAGCGTAACGATTTTTCCAATCCGAAAATCGGTAAGGAGCATAGTGATGCCCTGCGCGCCGCAGCACCAATTCTGCTTGACGAAGAACTGGTCAAGACTGGCACCGATTTGAATAAAACCATTCAGGCGCTGATTGACCCTACGTTTGCGCAGAGCGTAGTGCGTCAAGCTTAGGCAGGAGCGGCGACATGTCGATCGAATCGCACAGTTTATCGTCGCCGTCTTTGCGCGAGTCCGAGCACGAACAAGAACAAGCTGCTCTTGCACAGTCGAGCGCACCGCGACGGCCCCGTAGTTTCAACTGGCCTTGGGGTGCTTTATTGCCACTGGCGATATTAGGTCTGCTGGAGCTTGGCGCCGCAGCGGGGTGGATCCCCAGCCATCTATTGCCACCGCCAAGTGAAATCGCACAGACCCTGTTTACTTTGGCGAGCCACGATCTGTTCACGCACATTGCCATGAGTGTCGCACGCGTGGCGATCGGCTTTGCCATCGGTGCACTACTGGCGATCGCCTTTGGGCTCTTGGTCGGCATGCAGCGCCGTGCCGAAGCTCTGCTGGAACCCTCGTTTCAGGCCTTGCGCGCCATTCCCAGCCTGGCTTGGATCCCGTTGCTGTTGCTCTGGCTGGGCATCGACGAAACACCCAAGATCGTGTTAATTGCCATCGGTGCGTTTTTCCCGGTGTACGTCAACCTGGTAGCAGGCATTCATAGCGTTGACCACAAGCTCATCGAGGTCGCCAAGATTCATGGTCTGTCGTCGTCCGAGGTGATCCGCCGCATTTTGCTGCCCTCTGCCTTGCCGCAATTATTCACGGGCTTGCGCACAGGATTGAGTCTGGCATGGATGTTTCTAGTCGCCGCTGAAATGATGGCCGCCACCAAAGGCGTGGGCTATCTACTGTCAGATGGCCGCGAAACCAGCCGCCCTGATATCGTGCTGGCCGCCATCTTTATTTTGGCGACCCTGGGCAAGCTCTCCGACAGTCTGCTCAAACACATTGAAGTGCGCAAGCTGGCCTGGCGCGACATGCCAGCGCAGCTGGCCCGATAACATTTTTTGTATTGCTGAATTGCCATGATGCCCTCCTTGCAACGCCGCCGCCTGCTACAAACGCTTGTCGCGCTCGCCGCCGACGCTGCGCTGCTCAAACCGGTCCTGGCCCAGACCGATAAAATCGTACGCATCGGTTATCAAAAATCATCCACCCTGTTGACCATCCTCAAGGCCAACGGCACTTTGGAAAAATTGCTCGCTGCGGTTGGCGTAAAGATCAACTGGCACGAATTCTCCAGCGGCCTGCCCTTGTTGGAAGCATTAAATATCGGCGCAGTCGATCTCAGCGCGGATGTCGCCGACACCGTCCCGGTCTTTGCCCAGGCTGCCGGCGCTCGCCTGACCTACCTGGCGCAGGAAGCGCCTTCGCCGCGCGCGCAGGCCATCGTAGTGCGCTCCGACTCGCCTCTGGCCAACGTGGCCGCTCTCAAATATAAAAAAATTGCGGTCACCAAAGCGGCCGGAGTGCACTACCTGTTGATTGCGACACTGGCGCAAGCCGGCCTGACATTGCATGATGTCGAGGTCGCTTATCTGACACCAGCCGACGCCCGCGCTGCCTTCGAACGCGGCAGCGTCGATGCCTGGGTAAGCTGGGATCCCTTCTTGGCAGCGGTGCAAAAGCAGACGCCGGTACGCATCCTCTCGGATGGTCGCAACATTGCCGACTACCAGCGTTATTATCTGGCCTCGACTGTCTTTGCCGAGACGCATCCTGAAGTGCTGGCCATCGTTTTCGATGCGCTCAAGAGGACCGGTGCCTGGGTACGTCAATATCCGCAGCAAGCGGCGGCATTGCTGGCACCACTGTGGGGTCTGGATGAGGACACGATAGTCCTAGCCAACAGCCGCCGCAGCTACGAAGTGCGGGCAGTCAAGCGCAGCGCACTGGGCGAGCAACAACGCATCGCCGACACTTTCTTCGCCGCCGGTTTGCTGCCTAGGAAAGTCAATGCCACTGATGTCGCCATCTGGACGCCTGCAGCCGAAGCCAACTGAGCAGGTAACGGCGCAAAAAAAGCCGCTCCGAAGAGCGGCTTTGTTCACACCAGGCGATGCCAGATCAAGACAACTGCTGAATGCCGGCCAACACCCAACCGCCTTGACCCGAGACCGGCTTGGACAGATTCCAGATTTCATTGAATTGACTTGGCGATGCGCTCGGATCTTCCTTGATGAATCCAAAGAACTTGACGCTAGCCAGGTAGTCTCTGCCCACCGCCTCTAGGCCCAGCATCTCCGCATCCAGCGACACGACATCGGTATTGTTGGCCGTCGCGCCGCGCTCCTGCAATTGCAGCTTGAGCTCGCCGAACATTTCTGGCGTGGTAAATTCGCGGATGTCGTTGGCATCGCCCTTGTCCCAGGCCGCCTGCAAGCGAATGAAGTAAGTCTTGGCGCTACGCACGAAGCCGACAGCATCGAAGTCTGGGGGAATACCGTAGGACGGCTGTGCAACGCTTGCACCATCCTCGACACCCGTAGCCACCGCGCCAAATCCATTAGCCTGCAATGCCTTGGGTGCGGATATGTCATTGCGTTGCGATCCAATGGCTGGCGTGTCAAACGCGTCATTGGCCGTCGCATAGGCGGCAGGCGCTATGTTGCTCTGCCCCTCAGACTTACGCTTGAACATACGGTAAATAAACATCACGGCAAATGCCAGCAGCGCCACCATCAGCATGGTGCTGATCATGCTGGCAAGTGCCCCACCCATACCAAAGTGCGACAACAAGGCACCCAACCCAAGGCCCAGCAAGGCACCGCCGAGAATGCCTTTCCAGGCGCTAGGTTTGGCAGCAGCAGGCGCTGCCGCTGGCGTGGTCGGTTTGGCCGATGCGGCCTGGTTCTGCTGCATGGGAGTTTGGGCCTGACGGCTGGCACCTGAAGACTGCTTGCCGAACGAGCCGCCACCGCCAAGACGTTTGGCCTCGACCGCAGTAATACCGACCGAAAGAGTCAGCGCGGCCACAATTAGCGCGACAAATACTTTTTTCATACGAGCTCCTGAAATGGAATGTATTGCGAATACGCATGCAAATGCGATGCGGATGCGATGCGAATGCGATCGCATCGATCAGAAAAAATGGAAACCGTGAGCAGCCGCGCGCGCAACAAACCTGTCATTGAGCTCGCGCGAGGGACGCTAGGGCCGTGCAGATGCTAGTGCGCCAGGCACTGATGCAGACCGCCAGCGGACCACGCGCAGCCAAGCCAGAGCTAGTTGCAATCGGCTGAGGATCAGATCCGCGGCGGACGACCGGCGGGAGGAAGGAAAGGGGGTTGGCAGGCGGCGTCACTGCGTAGTGCAGGCGCCAGAGTCGCTGCATCGACCACGAACAGCTGCGCCAAATGCATCACAGGTTCATCGCCAATGGTGGCATGATTGGAAAAATCGTCATTGTCGGCACCCGCGTCAGCATTGTCGCCAAGCACATGCTGATCGCCCTTGTCATCTGCCGACGCGACATCAACGCCAGGCATCGTGCCAAGTCGCGTCTGCGATGCTGTCGCGACCTTGAACGTGACCATACCCGCAAAGACTTGCATGGGCAGTAGACAGATCAGGAGAAGGACAAGCAGACGCTTCATAACTATTTCGGGAAATCGACTCGAGAATTATACCAATATTTACTGTATATACGGGCCTTTGGCTGATATTTCAAGGCCTTAGCGTGAATTCAGAGCTTCCTTGCGCCAGCGCAAAACAGCGCCGATTATGCATTGCAATCGCCTGTGTTTTAGTGGAATATGCAGAAAAATATAGCAGTATTCCAACCAAAACCGAGACGATTTCCTCACTTGCCATTGCGGCCCCTATCCCATGCGTATTCTGCTTGCTGAAGATGACTGTGTTTTGGCCGATGGCCTGACGCGTTCGTTGCGTCACTCCGGCTATGCCACCGACTGTGTCAAGAATGGTATCGAAGCCGATTCTGCCCTGTCCACGCAAGACTTCGATCTGCTCATTCTTGATCTGGGCCTGCCAAAAATGTCTGGCCTAGAGGTCTTGCGGCGCCTGCGCGCGCGTAACTCGCACCTGCCGGTGCTGATTCTGACGGCGGCCGATTCGGTCGAGCAACGCGTGCAGGGGCTAGACCTTGGCGCCGACGATTACATGGCCAAGCCATTTGCCTTGTCCGAACTGGAAGCGCGCGTGCGCGCACTGACCCGGCGCGGTGCCGGCGGCGGGCCGACCGTCATCCGTCATGGCTCGCTGTCCTACGACCAGGTCGGGCGCATTGCCTACATTGGCGAACAAATGCTCGATCTTTCGGCGCGCGAGTTGGGCTTGCTCGAAGTATTATTGCAACGTACCGGTCGACTGGTCTCCAAGGAACAGTTGGTGGATCATCTCTGCGAATGGGGCGAGGAAGTCAGCAATAATGCGATCGAAGTCTATGTGCATCGCCTGCGTAAGAAAATTGAGGTCGGCGGCATTCGCATTGCCACCGTCCGTGGCCTCGGCTATTGCCTGGAAAAACTACCGGAAGCCATCGTCAATGCCGTCGCCAGTGTTGCTGGCAGCACCTGAGACCGCCCATCATGCGGCTGCGGGCAATGCTCATGCGTAATGCGCCTGATAAAGCTGACCCACAGGCATTACCGACCGCTGACAAGCTTGCTGCGGGCAAGGAAAAACGCCGCCCCGCCATCGCCACTCAGCCGGAAGAACGCATTCAACGTTCCTTGTTCGGTGAAATCCTCGACTGGATGTTGGCGCCACTGCTCTTGCTGTGGCCGATGAGCATTGCCATCACCTATCTGATTGCCCAGTCCATTGCCAACCACCCCTTTGATCGTGCGCTCGAAGATAGTGTCACCGTACTGGCGCAGCAGGTGAGCGAAGTCAATGGCAAAACCGTAGCACGCCTGCCGGTATCGGCACGCGATCTGCTGCGCGCCGACGATATCGATAATATTTACTTCCAGGTCACCGGCCCGCGCGGTGAATTCGTCGAAGGTGATCGCGACATGCCGCCGCTGCCGCCCGAGGAGGAACGCGCCGATGTCGGCACGGTGCAATTTCGCAACGATATCCTGCATGGCAGCGATGTGCGCATTGCCACGATTCAAGTTGATCTGCGACGCACTGTTGAACAACGTTCGACAGCCTCGCAAGAGCCTCGATTGGCCACGATACAGGTCGGCGAAACGCTGGAAAAACGCGCGCAACTGGCCAATGAAATCATCAAGGGCGTCATCTTGCCGCAATTCGTGATCCTGCCGGTGGCGCTGGGACTGGTATGGTTTGCACTCTCACGCGGCCTGTCGCCCTTGTCGGAATTGCAGCAACGCATACGCGCACGCCGTCCCGACGATCTCAGTCCGATTGATTCCGGCCAGGTGCCGGAAGAAATTTCACCGCTGGTACGCTCCCTCAACGACATGCTGGCACGCCTGTCGCAGACGATTGCCCTGCAAAAGCGCTTCATCGCCGACGCCGCGCATCAGATGAAAACGCCGCTGGCGGGCATGCGCATGCAATCCGAACTGGCTTTGCGTCAAACCGATCAGAGCGACATCCATCGTTCCCTCGAACAACTGGCCAAGAGTTCAGAATCGGCGACCCGCCTGATCAATCAGCTATTGTCGCTGGCCCGCGCCGAAAATCAAACGCCGGCGACCTCGCCGTTGCAACCGATAGAACTGTCCGAACTGGCCCGCACCGTGGTGCAAGACTGGGTACCAATGTCCTTTACGCAACGCATCGACCTCGGGTTCGAACAGCCGGGGCATCCGATCATGATTTCCGGCAATGCCATCATGTTGCGCGAGCTGTTGAGCAACCTGCTTGACAATGCCTTGCACTACACGCCGCCGCTGGGCAGTGTGACCGTGCGCGCTAGTGCCGACCAAAAGTCCGGTCTGGCCTTCCTGGAAGTGGAGGACACTGGCCCTGGTATTGCCCCCAGCGAGCGAGAGCATGTGTTCGAGCGTTTCTACCGCGTGCTCGGCTCGCACACCGCCGGCAGCGGGTTGGGTCTGGCGATCGTGCGTGAAATCGCGCAACAACATGACGCTAGCGTAGAGATCGGCAACAATCCATACAGCCCGGATCAAAAAACACCCGGTTGCCTGTTCCGCGTCACCCTGCCCCTGGCAGCGCGCCAGCATTTCATCGACGATATCGGCTGACATGACCAAGCCCCCTGCACCTGCTGCCTCTTCTCCCTCAACCCCATCGGCCGCGGCATATTGGCGCAGCACACGGCGGCTGACGCTGATATTGCTAACGGTCTGGTTCCTGGTGACCTTCGGTGCCATCTTCTTTGCACGTGAACTGGATCACATCACCTTGTTCGGCTGGCCGCTATCGTTTTACATGGCCGCACAAGGGGTGATGCTAGTTTATCTGGCCATCGTGCTGGTTTATACCGTGTGCACCAATCGCGCCGAGCGCCGCTGGCAAGCCGCCAATGAAGATAGCCATGGAGAATAAACGCTTCTCCCGGCGCCTGACGCGTTATTACTTGTGGTACAGCTTTGGCCTCATCCTGTTTCTGCTGGTATTGGCCATGCTCGAGCGCGAAGGCATGCCGCGCGCCTGGATCGGCTATCTGTTCATGCTCGTCACGATAGCCTTGTATGCCGGCATCGGCGTAGTCTGCCGCACTTCTGATGTACCCGAATATTATGTCGCCGGACGGCGCGTGCCGGCGCTGTTCAACGGCATGGCGACTGCGGCCGATTGGATTTCCGCCGCCACCTTCATCAGTCTGGCCGGCGGTCTCTATCTGCAAGGTTTCGACGGTCTGGCCTACATCATGGGCTGGACCGGCGGCTATTGTCTGGTGGCGCTGCTGATCGCGCCTTATCTGCGCAAATTTGGTCAATACACCATTGCCGATTTTCTGGCCGAGCGTTATGGCGGCAACTTCGTGCGCATCCTGGCGGTGATTGCCACTGTCATCATTTCCTTCACCTATGTGGTGGCGCAGATTTACGGCGTCGGCCTGATTACCTCGCGCTTTACCGGCATCGATTTTTCCATCGGCATCTTCCTCGGTCTGGCCAGCATTCTGGTGTGCTCCTTCCTGGGCGGCATGCGCGCCATCACCTGGACCCAGGTGGCGCAATACATCATCATCCTGTTCGCCTATCTGATTCCGGTCATCTGGCTCTCGACCAAGCACACCGACGTGCCGGTGCCGCAGGTGGCATATGGCGCCGTGCTGCCCAAATTGAACGCGCTTGAGCAACGCATCAATGCCGACCCAAAGGAATTGCAGGTGCGCGCCATTTTCCAGGCACGCGCCGACGACTATGACAATAAGCTCAGAAACCTGCCGCGTTCATGGGAAGAGGGTCGCATCGATGCCCAGCATCATATGGAAGATATCCGGCACGACAGCCAGGCCTCATTGGTTGACATCAAAAGCGCCAGCCGGGCGTTGAGCAACTATCCAAAATCAGCAGCAGAAGCCGAGCGCAAATGGCTCGAGGCAAAAGCCGCCAATCTGGCGCGCGCGCAGCCGCCGCTGTCGCAAACCGAGCCTTTCCCCGGCAAGGACAAAGCGGCTGCCGACATCAAGCGCAACAACTTTCTGGCACTGGTGTTTTGCCTGATGATAGGCACCGCCGCATTGCCGCACATCTTGATGCGCTACTACACCACACCGAGCGTGCAAGAAGCGCGCAAGTCAGTGTTCTGGACGTTGTTTTTCATCATGCTGATTTACATCACGGTACCGGCGTTGGCGATCCTGGTGAAATACGACATCTACACCTCGCTGGTCGGCAGCAATTATGCCCATCTACCCGACTGGGTCTATTACTGGGCCAATATCGACAAGCTCAATCCGCTGGTCAGCATTACCGACCTCAATCACGATCACATCGTCCAGCTCAGCGAAATTTCGCTGGACGGCGACATCATCGTGCTGGCCACGCCCGAGATTGCCGGTCTACCTTATGTGATCTCAGGCTTGGTCGCCGCTGGCGGGCTGGCGGCCGCGCTATCGACGGCCGATGGTTTATTGCTGACGATCTCCAATGCACTCTCCCACGATGTGTATTACAAGGTCATTGATCCCAACGCATCGACCCAAAAACGGGTGACGATTTCCAAGCTCTTGCTGCTGGTGGTGGCATTGCTGGCAGCCTATGCGGCGTCGTTAAAGCCTGGCGACATTCTGTCGATGGTGGGGGTAGCGTTTTCACTGGCCGGCTCGACCTTATTTCCCGCACTGGTGTTTGGTATTTTTTGGAAACGCGCCAATCAGGCCGGCGCCATTGCCGGCATCCTCGCTGGATTCCTGACGTGCGTGTATTACATGGTGCATACCTATCCGGCCTTCGGCGGCAATACCGCCAACCAGTGGTTCCACATTGCACCGATCTCTGCCGGCCTGTTTGGCGTGCCAGTCGGCACTGCCGCGCTAGTGATCGCCAGTTTGCTGACCCCGCCGCCGGATGAACGTACGCTGGCGCTGATCGATCACATCCGGATGCCTTAGGGGCGGTGATGAATAAAAGGCGAGTTTTCTCTCTCAGGAAGATTTGATTATCGACCCGAGCTTAGTAAGCTTGGCAAGCACTACATCAACGCGCGAATGGCAGCCCAGGAATTTCCTCAGTCGGCATCACGGTGACAGCCACCTGCATGGTCTGCTGACCACCGCCGATCAACACCCCGCGTAAAGGTGAAATATCGAGAAAATCGCGCCCCCAGCCCAGCGTAATATGACTGATATCGGGGAAAATACCGTTGGTCGGATCGGCATCGATCCAGCAGCCCGGCTGACCATCAATACCTGGACAATAGACCGATACCCAGGCGTGCGAAGCATCGGCGCCGACCAGCCGCGCTTGTCCAGGTGGCGGCTGGGTAAGCAGATAGCCGCTGACGTAGCGCGCGGCCAATCCCATCGAACGCAAGCAGGACAGCATGAAGTGGGCGTAGTCCTGACAGACACCGCGTTTGTTGATGAAGACCTCGGTCACCGGAGTCGACACCGTGGTGGCCAGCGGATCAAAGGTGAATTCGTTAAAAATACGTCGCATCAACGCACCGATGCCGTCCAGTAGAGACGCATCTGGAGCGAAACAATCGGCCGCATAGAGGGCAAATTCGCGCTTGATGCGTACATGTGAGGACTCAAACAAAAAGCACGACGCCTCCAGCATTTCTGGCGGCAAGATTCGACCAGCCCGATATGACAAGGCTGCCGCGACTTGCTGCCAAGGCGGCGTCACCGCCGGCAAGGGCCGGGAGGCAATGTCCACCCATGATTCGGCGATGACTTCCAGGTTGCTGTGATCCTGATCTAGCGACAGTGATTGCAGCGCATTGCCGAAACTATCGACGAACATGTGCACGTTCTGCGGTGCAGGTGAAACATTGATGGTATGCGAAGTACAAGTCTGCCATGGCAAAAAACGCGGCGTCAGGCGCAGCACCTGATGTGACAAGCGTACCGGTACCGAGTAACGGTAACTGGTCTCATGCAGAATATGATAAGTGGCCTGACTCTGACTCTGACTCTGACTCTGACTCTGACTCTGACTCTGACTCTGACTTTGGCTCTGACTTTGACTCATGTTCATACCCCCTGGCTGACCGGGACACTGAGTGGCGTGAAGAAATGCCGTGCCAGGTCATCGGTGAGTGCATAGCCGGCGGACGACGCTTCATACATCAGCATAATCAGTCGCATGTTGGCCCCCTCCACCTGCGCCGCATCGCGCGCAAAATCCGGCAAAGAAAAGCTGTTGAGCTGCGCGCTCAAATGCGCCGGAATATTCATACTGAGAATGCCAAGTTGTTGCGCAATATCGGTCAAATAATGTTGCAGCATGCGAAATTGATAAGCAATGCTGTGCGGATTGCTGACATCAAAAATGAGCAAGTGCAGCACCTGCAGCCACTCCGGCGTACGCCGGTAACGCACGCGATAGGTGACGATGCTGGAGGATGACTCCAAGAGCCAAGTCAGCGCGGCATTCTGTTGCGCTGGCTCGAGTCGTATGAATTTTTCGAACAAGCTTGCCAAGTGCACCATGCGTTCGATATGACGGCCGACCATCAGGAATTGCCAACCCTCGTCGCGCGTCATATCGTCCAAGGCATAGCCGGCCAGTCCGGAGCAGGCCTGAATCACATTGGTCAGCACGTGTAACGTGGCCGTCGGAGAATTCAAGCGTTCCTGCACCATGGCCGGCATCCGATTCAATGCCTGCCAATTATCCAGCGACAAATGCTCACGCACTTGGTAACCGGAATGATGAAGATGACGCAGATGAGTGGCGATACTGACCGCGGCACTAGGATCCGACACCACTGCCTGCAGGCTTTGCTGCATGGCGGTGATGGTCGGGTGAGCCTGCTCCGATTTGGGCATGAGCACGCCCATGTCCGTACAAATTTGGTTGATGCTGCGTAAGATGCTGCGGTGCTCGGCCAGCCCCTCAGTGGTGCACTGTAGCGTGGTGCGCAACAAGCGCGCCAGATTATCGGTACGCTCGGCGTAACGTCCCATCCAGAATAAATTTTCACCGGCGTGCGAAGAAACATCGACGGTGGTGCGGATCAGTGCCGAAGTACGCGATACTGGATCGGTCATGGCGCCGGGACCGACTGCGGTATTGGTTTCGTCGGCGCCGTCAGTATCGTCCTCTTGAAGGTGTTCGCTGAGCACCCAAACATCCTTGCTGGTGCCGCCCTGCTGCATCGACACGACATCACGACGTTGGCGCGGCGCCACGCGGGTAAGCCCGCCGGGCATCACATGGTAGCCGCCGGTACCATCGGCCACGGCAAACACGCGCAGACTGACGGTGCGATTCATGAGCCGATACTCGCCGCTGCGCGAGAGCACCGGCGCCTGCGACAGACGCACCCATTCCTGTGCGACGTAGGCATGCGGCTTCAGTTGCAGACTCTCGATCAGATGGCGGCGCGCCTGACCTGTGAGCGTGTGGCCGAACACCGGTTGCATGCGCATGGAGGGGAACGCCGGCATGATCACCAGTTCATCCAGATGCTCCAGGGTGTAATCGAGTGCCGGCTTTTCGCCGCACCACCACGAGGCGACCGCCGGCAAGGCTAGCTCTTCGCCCAGCAAGCGCTGGCAAATAGCGGGCAGAAAACCGTGCAATGCCGTTGATTCCAGCACGCCACTGCCCAGCGCGTTGGCAATGAGGACATTGCCGGAACGCGCGGCCTGAGTCAGTCCCGGAATCCCGAGTGCCGATTCGGAACGCAACTCGAGCGGGTCGCAATAGTCGTCGTCGAGCCGCCGCATGATCGCATGCACGCGCCGCAAACCGGTCAAGGTCTTGAGGTACACCATCTCGCCACGCACCGTCAGGTCAACCCCTTCCACCAGAGGAAAGCCCAGTGTATGCGCCAGAAAAGCATGTTCTGAATAGGTTTCGTTGTACGGCCCAGGCGTGAGCAACACCACCAGCGGCGGCTCGCCATTGGTCGTCGCCAACCGGGTCAGGCATTGATGCAAGACGTGAAAATAATTGAGCAGCGGCTGTACATGCATGTCGCGCAACGCTTCGGGCAAGGCACGCGTCATGATTTGCCGGTTCTGCAGCGCGTAACCGGAGCCCGATGGCCCTTGCGTGCGGTCGGAGATCACCCACCACTTGCCGTCGGCCGAACGGGCCAGGTCGATCGCATAGAGATGCAGGTGAACACCCCCCGGCGGTTGTACGCTGCGGCAGGGCCAGAGATAACCGTGTTGGCCAAATACCAGCGCCGGTGGCAGCAAGCCATCGGCGAGCAATTGCTGGCTGCCGTACAGATCGCCCAACACCGCATTGAGCAGTCGCGCCCGTTGCACCACCCCCGCCGACAGCGTGCGCCATTCATCGGCCGCCACGATCTGCGGCAACAAGTCCAGTTCCCAAGGCCGATTGACACCTTGCGGATCGGCATAGACGTTATAGGTCATGCCGTCGGAGGCGATGGCGTCGCGCACTTCTTCGGCGCGCCGGCGCATCATCTCCGGAGAAAGATTTTCCAATTGATCGATGAGCGTGCGCCAATGCGGCCGCAGACTACCGTCTGCGGACAACATCTCGTCGTAACGATCGGCGTCGGCGGTATAACTTTGCAGGAGGCGCTGATGCATAAGTTTCAGTGACGCAACAGCCGTTGCCTTGCAAACATAAATCGCATTGCAATGACAACGGCTGTTGCTAAGCAGTTAACGTCAGTAATGTCGCAAGTCTAACGTAAATGGAAACTCGATTGAGGCTCTCGATGCAGTAACCGTCATATTTCCTGGCGTGTGGTTGAGACGGAAATAACGCGCCAGACGACGACTTTCCGCTTCAAACGCATTGACCGGGAAAGTTTCGTAACTGCGCCCGCCCGGATGCACCACATGATATTGGCAGCCACCCAGGCTACGGCCGTTCCAGGTATCCACCAGATCGAAGGTCAGCGGCGAATCGATACCAATGGTCGGATGCAGTGCCGAAGGCGGCTGCCAGGCCCGGTAACGCACGCCGGTGACAAATTCACCCACCACCCCTGTGGGCTGCAAAGGCACCGCCACGCCGTTGCAGGTGAGCACATAGCGGTCCGGTGCCATGCCACTGACTTTCACCTGCAAACGCTCCAGCGAAGAATCAACGTAACGTGCGGTGCCGGCTGAACTACCCTCTTCGCCCAATACATGCCATGGTTCCAGCGCCGTGCGCAATTCCAACTCCATGCCCTTGAGCGCATAGTCACCGATCTTGGGGAAGCGGAATTCAAAATGTGGCGCAAACCAGTCAGCCTGCATGGCGTAACCGGCCTCCTTCATGTCGTCAATGACATCGGTAAAATCTTGCCAGATGAAATGCGGCAACAAGAAACGATCATGCAGTTCAGTGCCCCAACGCACCAGCCGCGCCGGCTTATAAGGCGTTTTCCAGAAGCGCGCCACCAGGGCCCGCAACAGCAATTGCTGCGTCAGACTCATGCGTGCATGCGGCGGCATCTCAAAAGCGCGCAACTCCAGCAGACCAAGACGGCCGGTGGCACTGTCGGGTGAATACAACTTGTCGATGCAAAATTCCGAGCGGTGCGTATTGCCGGTGACATCGATCAACAAATTGCGCAACAGGCGATCCACCAACCAGGGTGCACAACCACCCTTGCCGATCTGCTTTTCCATTTCAACAAACGCCAGTTCAATCTCGGCGGTGGAATCGTTGCGCGCCTCATCGATGCGCGGTGCCTGTGAAGTCGGACCGATGAACATGCCCGAGAACAAGTAGGACAAGGATGGATGGTTATGCCAGTAACTGATCAGACTGCGCAGCAAATCGGGGCGCCGCAGGAACGGCGAATCGATGGTAGTGGCGCCGCCCAGCACCATATGGTTGCCGCCACCGGTGCCGGAGTGGTGACCGTCGAGCATGAATTTTTCTGTGGTCAGACGCGATGCGCGCGCCGCCTCATAGAGATGGGTGGTCTGCTCGACCAGCTCGGACCAATTGCCGGCCGGTTGAATATTGACCTCGATCACCCCCGGATCAGGCGTGACGCTAAACTTGCGTACCCGCGGATCATGCGGCGGCTCGTAACCCTCCATCACCACCGGTTGTTGAAACTCTTCCGCCGTCGCTTCAATGGCAGCGACCAGCGCCAGATAGTTTTCCAGCTGCTCCAGCGGCGGCATGAACAGATACAACACGCCCTTGCGCACTTCCGCGCACAGTGCCGTGCGCGTGATCCAGCTGGCAGATTCAAATGGCGCTGGCACAGACACGGCCATCATCGCGTCCGTTTTACCGGCATGCAGATCCGCCTTGAGCTTATCGGTTTTGATGCCGGCGTTGGAGCGGGCCGCATAATGGTCTTTCAACACTGCCAATGCGGTGGCGATCGGGGCGCCCTGTGGTGCGGCCTGCGCCGCGCGGCCACCATACTGATGCCGAATTTCAGTCGCCGACGGCAAGGCTGGGAAGGCCTGGGTCGGATCGGCCGGATAGACATGCGGCAAATCGGCGGCACGGGCCCATGGCAGTGAATCCAGCGGCAAGCGGTAACCTAGCGGCGAATCGCCCGGATACAGGTAGCAGCGTTCGCCGCGTAAAAACCAGTCGCCGCTTTGCCAGCCCAGATTGTCTGGCCGGCGCGCCAGCGGCAGGATGTGTCCGGCGATCTTGTCGAGTCCTTGCGAAAACACCCGCAACAGCCGCGCACGTTCCTGCTTGTCATCCAGGCGCGCGTCGAAAGGATCGACGTTGCCCGGCAGGCGGCGCTCGCGCCACAAATAGTAGAACACGTCTTCAAAGGCCGAAAACACGTGCTTGCCATCCAGCAACAAACGCTGCGCCACCGCTTTCAGGAAACGTTCAGTGATGTTCTCATCCTTGACGTTGGGCCGGGTTTCGTCACCAATCAGTGCACGGTTGTGCCAGATTGGCTGGCCGTCACGACGCCAGTAGCAATTCAGCGCCCAGCGCGGCAATTGCTCACCGGGATACCACTTGCCCTGACCAAAATGCGGCAAGCCTTGCTGCGCATATTTCTCGCGCATGCGATGGTACAGGTCGGCCGCCAGCGGCTTCTTGGTTTCGCCCATGGCGGCGGTATTCCACTCTGGCTCGTCGGGATGATCGAGCGCCACGAAAGTTGGCTCGCCACCCATGGTCAGGCGCACATCGAGCGCGTTCAGATCGGCGTCGATGGCGTGACCAAGTGCTTCAATGTCCTGCCATTGGGCTTCGCTATAAGGCTTGGTCACGCGCGGTGCTTCCCAAATGCGCGCCACACTCATGGCATGTTCAAACTCAACCTCGCAGGGATCGACCAGGCCGCTGACCGGCGCCGCCGAAGACGGTTCCGGCGTGCAAGACAAGGGGATGTGGCCTTCGCCCGCAAACAAGCCCGACGTCGGGTCCAGTCCGACCCAGCCGGCACCCGGCAAATAGACTTCGCACCAGGCATGCAGGTCGGTGAAATCGACTTCTGGCCCGGAGGGGCCATCGAGCGATTTCTGGTCGGCGGTCAGTTGAATCAGATAACCCGAAACAAAGCGCGCCGCCAGTCCCAAATGCCGCAGCAATTGCACCAATAACCAGGAGGAATCGCGGCAAGAACCGGAGCCCAGCTCCAAGGTCTGCTCCGGTGTTTGCACACCTGGCTCCATGCGGATGGTGTAGCTGATGGCGTCGGCCAGCTTGCGATTAATTTCCACCAGAAAATCTTCGCTGCGCATTTTTTCGCGAGAAATGCCACCGAGAAACTTTTCAAACTGTGGCGTCAACGGCAAGGTCTTGCGATAGGGCGCCAATTCGTTTTGCAGTTCCTTGGCATAGTCGAACGGAACCTGCTCGGCATAGGGCTCAAGGAAGAAATCAAACGGATTGATGACCGACATCTCAGCGACCAGATCGACCTCGATACGAAATTCGGTGGTTTTTTCTGGGAATACCAGGCGCGCCAGGTAATTGGACTGAGGATCTTGCTGCCAGTTGATGAAGTGTGGCTGCGGCAGCACGCGCAGCGTATAACTCAGAATACGCGTACGGCAATGCGGCGCGGGACGCAGACGAATGACTTGCGGCCCGAGATTAATCGGTTGATCGTAACGATAAGACGTGACATGGTTCAGCGCCACATGAATTGACATGAGTATCCTTTACAACAAAGCAAATTTGAGCGGGTGGATGGAAAGCAATTCGGGCAGTCATGCACCGAGATGGTCAGTGCGTGCTGATCACCCCTGGTGCATATTAATGAAATCCCGCAATCGTGGATAGATTTCATTGTCCCAACGACGTCCGTTGAAGACGCCATAGTGACCTACTGCTGTCTGCACATGGTGCAAACGCATGTAAGGGCGGATGTTGCTGCACAATTCTTGTGCAGCCACGGTCTGACCGACCGCGCAAATATCGTCCTTTTCACCTTCTACCGTCAACAGCGCGGTGCGCCGGATAGCCTTGAAATCGACCGGCCGCCCCTGATACTGCAACAAACCGAGCGGTAGCGCGTGCTCCTGGAACACCACACGTACGGTTTCCAGGTAAAACTCGGCCGGTAGATCGGACATGGCGAAGTATTCTTCGTAAAACACCTTGATCGCATCGGCCTTCTCATGCTCACCGTCCACCAGATAATGGTACAGATTGCGGAAGGCATCGATATGGCGATTGAGGTTCATATTCATGAACGCCGTCAATTGCAGAAAGCCTGGATAGACGCGGCGCCCGCCCCCAGCATGACGTGCCGGTACCGTGCTGACCAAATTGGATTCAAACCATTCGATCGGCTTGCTCTTAGCCAATTCATTGACGGCGGTGGGATTGACGCGCGTATCGATAGGACCGGCCATGAGCGTCATGCTGCGTGGCTGCGCTGCGTCGTTGGCCTCGGCCATCACCGCCACGGCAGTAAGGGCGGCCACGGTAGGCTGACAAACCGCGACGATATGCGCGCCAGGGCCGATAGTTTGCAGGAAATGGATCAGGTGAGCGACATACTCATCCAGACCGAAGCGGCCATGTTCGAGCGCCACATCGCGCGCATTGTGCCAGTCAGTGATGTAGACGTCGTGGTCACGCAACAAAGTCTTGGCGGTGCCCCGCAGCAAAGTGGAAAAGTGCCCCGACATCGGCGCCACCAGCAACACGGCCGGTTGCGCCACCGCTGTTTCCTTGCGGAAACGTAGCAAGCTGCAAAACGGTGTCTGATCCACCACCTCTTCCCGCACCATCACTGTGCATCCACCATCTTCAACACTGTCGATGGCAAAGGGCGGGCGCACATGGGTGAGTTGCGTACGAGCAAAAACCTCGTACGCTGCCGCCAATTTGCGCATCGTCTGGTTGGCCGGAAAGCCGGACCAGACGTGGCTCATGAACTGTTCCACCGTCTGACTCAGTAGCGGTGCAGCAAGGCGCGCCGAAGCACGCATTGGATCGGTAGCGTCAGCGTAATGCTGATATGTCTGGTACATATTTATCATAGGACTATCCATTCCCTTTATTCTCACCAGTCAGTCCTTCCTACGATGCAATATGCATGCCATTAACTTTCACTACGGTATGGCTGGTATGCATCGCTGGCACGCCCTTTGCAAGTATCAAAAAGCAACACATAGCAACACGTGGCAACACAGGCGCGTCCATGCAAATCAACGCGTCGATAATTTGACGCGCCAAAGTCAACAAAGTCAAAGTACCCATAGATAAAGGACTGACATGCCTAAAACGACTTTGCGCATTACCAGCAAGAACTATTCATCATGGTCGCTGCGCGGTTGGCTGCTGGCCAAATTTGCCGGGCTGCCGTTTCAGGAAGACATCGTCTCGCCGGATGATCCGGACGCACGCGCCGAAATCCTGCTGCTATCGTCTTCGATACTGGTACCCAGCCTCAAACACGGCAAAACCTTGGTGTGGGACACCCTGGCCATAGGCGAATATCTCAACGAAGTGCGTCCAACGGCCAAGCTGCTGCCGGCAGACCAAGCTGCGCGCGCACATTGCCGCGCCATTTGCGGTGAAATGCATTCCGGCTTCAGCGCACTGCGTGCAGCGCTGCCGATGAACCTCAAAGGGCACTTTCCAAACTTCAAGGTATGGTCACGCGCGCAAGCCGATATTGCGCGTATTACCACCATCTGGAAAGAATGTCTGGCCATGTATGGCGGCCCCTATCTGTTCGGCGAACGAACCATGGCCGATGCCATGTATGCCCCCGTGGTGACTCGGCTCATGACTTACGACGTGCCGCTGGAACCGATTTGCGTGGCTTATAGCAAACGCATCATGGAGATGCCTGAAATGCTGGAGTGGATTGCCGCAGCAAAACTAGAGCCGGATGACATCGACGAACTGGACGTCGAGTTCTGAGCGCCATAGACTAAGGAGACAAGCCCGAGGACTTTCGCAACCAAGTCATGCGCACCAGCGCAGAAAGGATGGAAGTGATGAATACTGCAGCGGCAACAATGGCAACGACCTCGAATATGTTTTCTCACGTCAGCGAGGGCGATACGCCTTACGAGTCGGGCGGACTGCGCGATTTTTTCCTGTATCGCGATCTGGGCATCACCGCCGCCACCGGCGGCCAGGTGGTGGCGCAACTGGTGAAGGCCAACCAGGCGCCAGAAGCAGGTACCGGCTGGCATCGACACGAGGCCAACTTCCATATTGTCATCATGCTGAAGGGCTGGGCGCGGTTCATGTACGGTGACAAAGAAACCTTGGTCAAGGCTGGCGACTGCGTGCACCAGCGCCCAGGCATCGTGCATTTTTTGTTCGACTATTCGCCCGATATGGAATATCTGGAAATCGTCAGTCCCGCCGATTTCACTACCATCGATATGCCCGCACCGTGCGTCGTACCGCCGCCAACACCGTGGGCATGAACTGAAAGGAGTTTGTCATTCGCAACCGCCGTCATCCTTGATCGTAACTGAATGCGAGCATGCAGCCGTCACGCAATTTTCTCTGTCCAAAAACGGAAATGGCATGATAGTCTGTATCGACCTTCACAGCGATGAGGATGGCCCGGCAAGCGATTCCAATTTAAACATTCCGTCAAGATCCGACCCGATCGGTATCAGCATTCATAAACATCTCCTCCGCAGTCGTACTCGAAAACGAAGCAAATTTATGGCAAAATTTTTTGACGAGATGTATTCCAGCGACGGCGTTTCCGTTCGCAAACATTACGATGAATTCGCGGCTTGGCAAAGCGCTCAGTCTGCTGAAACGATTGCCCGCAAGCGTGCCGAATCCGACCTGATCTTTCGCCGGGTGGGCATCACCTTCGCGGTCTATGGGAACGATGCAGGCACGGAGCGGCTGATCCCGTTTGACATCATTCCGCGCATTATCCATGCGGCGGAGTGGGCCAAACTGGAGGCCGGCTTGGTGCAGCGCGTCAAAACGCTGAACATGTTCATCCACGACATTTACCACGATCAGAAAATCATCAAGGCGGGCGTGATCCCGGCGCAACAGATTTTCCAGAACGCCCAGTATCGTCCAGAGATGCAGGGTGTCGATGTCGCCTCCGACATTTACGCCCACATTGCCGGCGTCGATATCGTGCGTGCCGGCGAGGGCGAGTTCTACGTCCTGGAAGACAATCTGCGGGTACCGTCCGGGGTGTCTTACATGCTGGAAAACCGCAAGATGATGATGCGGCTGTTTCCGGAATTATTTACCCGCCACAAGATTGCACCGGTTGATCATTATCCTGACATGCTGCTCGACAATCTGCGCTCGGTAGCACCGGTAGGCGTGATTGACCCGACCGTAGTGGTGATGACGCCCGGCATGTACAACTCGGCCTATTTTGAACACGCCTTCCTGGCCCAGCAAATGGGTGTCGAACTGGTCGAAGGAAAAGACTTGTTCGTCAAGGACAATACGGTCTACATGCGCACCACGCGCGGACCGAAACGGGTCGATGTGATTTACCGCCGCATTGATGACGACTACCTCGATCCGCTAGCCTTCCGCGCCGACTCTTCGCTGGGTGTGCCGGGCCTGCTGGCGGCTTATTGCTCCGGCAAGGTAACGCTGGCCAATGCCATCGGCACCGGCGTCGCCGACGACAAGTCGATCTATCCCTATGTGCCGGACATGATCAAGTTTTACCTGTCCGAAGAGCCGATCCTCAACAACGTTCCTACCTACCAGTGCCGCAAGAAGGAAGATCTGTCCTACACCCTGGCCAATCTGGACAAGCTGGTGGTCAAGGAAGTCCACGGCGCCGGTGGTTACGGCATGCTGGTGGGACCCGCTTCGAGCAAGCAGGAAATCGAAGATTTCCGCCAGCGCATCATTGCCAAACCGGACGGCTATATTGCCCAACCGACCTTGGCGCTGTCGGTCTGCCCGACCTATGTCGAATCCGGCATTGCGCCGCGCCATCTGGACCTGCGGCCCTTCGTTCTGTCCGGCAAGACGGTCTCGATGGTCAAGGGCGGCTTGACGCGCGTGGCGCTCAAGGACGGCTCGCTGGTGGTGAATTCGTCGCAAGGCGGCGGCACCAAGGACACCTGGATTCTGGAGAAATAAATATGTTGAGTCGTACCGCCGATCACCTTTTCTGGATGTCGCGCTATACCGAGCGCGCTGAAAACACTGCACGCATGCTCGACGTGCATGTACAGACTGCCTTACTGCCACAATCGACCGACGATGCCGAGCAAGGCTGGCGCGCCATACTCGGTATATCCGAGCTGCTATATGGTTATGAAGAGAAGTACGATGCGCTGACGCAAAAGGACGTCATTGACTTCATGGTGCGCGACCCTGGCAATCCATCATCGATTGCCTCGTGTCTGCGCCAGGCGCGCGAAAACGCCCGCGCCGTGCGTGGCGCCCTGACTACCGAAGCCTGGGAAATCCAGAATGCCACCTGGATCAAGATGCAGGGCTATCTGACCACCGATGCACTGGAGCAAAACCCCAGCGATTTTTTCGAATGGGTCAAGCACCGTTCGCATCTGTCACGCGGCGTCACCATCGGCACCATGTTGAAAGATGAAGCCTTCCACTTCATCCGCCTCGGCACCTTCCTAGAACGTGCTGATAACACGGCGCGCATCATCGATGTCAAATTCCACGGTGCCAAGGAAACCCAGGGCAAGCAAAGCCAACAGCAAAGCCTGCAACAAGCTCAGCAACAAAGTCAAAAAATGTTGCGCAAAGACGATGACCAACAAATCGACTTCTATTATTGGGCGGCCATCCTGCGCTCGGTGTCGGGCTTTGAAATCTACCGCAAGGTCTACCGCGATGTCATCACGCCGGAGCGCGTAGCCGAACTGTTGATCCTGCGTGGCGACATGCCGCGCTCGCTGCTGGCCTGCATGGATCAGGTGCTGAGCAACCTCAAGCACGTGCACAACGATGTTTCGGCTGATACTGAACGCTTTGCCGGCAAGCTGCATGCCGACCTCAAGTTCAGTCGCATCGAAGAAATTCTCGACGCCGGCCTGCATGATTATCTGACCTTGTTTCTGGAACGCATCTTTGAGCTTGGCAACCGCATCAGCAAGGACTTTCTTGTCCCTTTGGCAGCATAAAATAACGAAGACAAATTCCAGACACTGAAAAAATGTCTGGAATTTGTCGATAATGTCTCAGCACGGCGACACTTTTACCCGTCTGCGTCCGACGCCGACGGGGCTTCCTGTAAAATTCAGGTTTTACGCTTCCTTCTTTCATCATGACTTACTGTGTGGCCATGCGCCTCAACGACGGCCTGGTTTTCTTATCAGATTCGCGTACGAATGCGGGTGTCGATCATATCGGCACATTCCGCAAAATGAATGTCTATGAAAATCCGGGCGAGCGCGTCATGGTATTGATGACCGCCGGCAATCTTTCCATTTCGCAATCGATTCGTCAGATCATCAGCGAAAAGACCAACGCCGAAGGGCGCTCGATCTGGACCGCCACCTCGATGTACGAAGCGGCCAAAATTTTGGGTGACGCGATTCGCACGGTACATGAGCGCGATGCCGAAGAATTGCAAAAATTCGGCATCGACTTCAATGTCAGTATCATTTTTGGCGGTCAGATCAAAGGCGAGCGCTGTCGCCTGTTTCAAATGTATTCGGCTGGCAATTTCATTGAGTCCCACGATGAAAACACCTATTTCCAGATCGGCGAAGCCAAATACGGCAAACCCATCATCGACCGCGTGGTCACGCCCACAAGCTCGCTCGACGAAGCGGCCAAGTGCGCACTGATCTCGATGGATTCGACCTTGCGCTCGAATATTTCTGTCGGCCTGCCGCTCGACTTGCTGCTCTACGATACAGACAGCCTGGCAGTATCGCGCTTTGTCACCATCGATGAGCACAACCAGTATTTCCAGATGATCCGTAATAGCTGGGGCGCACAACTCAAATCGGTGTTCGAAGCCATCGACGATCCGATCTGGAACGCGGCGCCGGACGCCACCTCGAATGTGCTGTCCAGCCGTGATGTGCTGAGCCAGCCAGTACGTGTGCCACCGCCGGCGGCGATCGCACGCAACACGCCGCAGCCACCCCGGCAAACATTGGCAGGACAAGGCAGCCACGATAGCCCGCAACAACCTGGCTAATCGTGGTAGTCAAAGCGTTGTCGAGACGCAAATAAAAAAGCAGCCGCAAGAAAAATTCTTGCGGCTGCTTTTTTATTTGCCGGCAAACCGGCGCAAGCACCGATCTGCTGTTGAGCTTAGGATCAGAGCACGATGGTCTGTGCTTCACCTTCTGCGCGGCTACGAATTTCACCAATCCGGCTGACGGTTTCACCGGCCGATTGCAGTTGCGCAATGGCGGCATCGGCATTTTCCTTGGCGACGATGACGGTCATCCCAATGCCGCAGTTGAAGACCCGATGCATCTCGGCGTCCGCCACACCGCCATGCTCTTGAAGCCAGGTAAACAACGGCGGCATGACCCAGGTATCACGGTGCAGCACCGCTGTCAAATTGTCTTGCAGCACGCGCGGCACGTTTTCTACCAAGCCGCCGCCGGTGATATGCACCAGGCCTTTGACTTCCATGCTTTCCATCAAGGCCAGCAAGGGCTTGACATAAATGCGCGTCGGCTCCATCAGCACGTCGGCCAGCTTGCGACCATGAAAATCGCCATCCAGATCAGGCTTGGCGACTTCAAGAATCTTGCGCACCAGCGAATAACCGTTGGAGTGCGCACCGGAAGAGGCCAGACCCAGCACCACATCGCCAGGAATAATCTTGGCGCCATCGATCAACTTGGACTTTTCTACCGCGCCGACCGCAAAGCCGGCCAAATCGTACTCGCCGTCAGGGTACATGCTAGGCATCTCGGCAGTTTCACCGCCGATCAGCGCACAACCGGCCTGCTCGCAGCCTTTGGCAATTCCCTTGATCACATCGGTGGCGCTAGGCACGTCGAGCTTGCCGCAGGCAAAGTAATCCAGGAAAAACAGCGGTTCTGCGCCCTGCACCAGGATGTCGTTGACGCTCATGGCCACCAGATCAATGCCCACGGTATCGTGGCGCTTGAGCAGAAAAGCCAGTTTCAGCTTGGTACCGACGCCGTCGGTACCGGATACCAGCACGGGCTCCTTGAATTTTTTGCTGATCTCAAACAGCGCGCCAAACCCACCGATCCCGCCCAGCACGCCTTCCCGCGTGGTGCGCTTGGCAAATGGCTTGATCGCCTCGACCAGCGCGTCGCCCGCATCGATGTCGACGCCGGCGTCACGGTAAGAAAGGGAAACATTGGATGATGAAGTCATGATGATATTGGCACTAGAGGCGGTAAAATAGAGCAGGTCTAAGAAAATTTATCCGAAGATAAACGATGGCTGAACACCATTTAAACCATGATTTTATCAAACCGATTCGCCTAAAGCCCGATTTCCATGCCTTTTTCTTTCTCGAATGAGCAAAAACAAAGCTTGTTGTGGCTCATTTTAGGGCTACTGTTGATCGGCCTCATCATCTTGCTGGGGCCTATGCTGACCCCATTCGTCACCGCAGCGATCCTGGCTTACGCCCTTAACCCGGGCGTAGACTGGCTGGCGAGCCGCCGTCTCGGACGTTTTTTAATGCCACGCACGCTGGCGGTGATGCTGGTGATCTTACTGTTGGCACTGGCAGTGTTGGCGCTGGTGCTGGTAGTGGTGCCCGTGTTGTTCAAGGAAATACCCTTACTGCAGCAACAGATTCCCAACTTTCTCGACAAGCTTAACGCCAAGCTGGCACCGCGCCTGAGCGAATACGGCATTTATGTCAGCCTGGATGTGCCCGGCATCAAGAAATTGCTTAGCCAGCAACTAGCTACCAGCGGCGATGAAATCTGGAGCTCGTTACTGGCATCGGCAAAAGTCGGCGGCAGTGCCTTGCTGGCCTGGTTAGTCAATTTGCTGTTCATTCCCATGGTGTTGTTTTATTTGTTGAAAGACTGGCATGCTTTCATCCGGCGACTGCGTGGTATGATCCCGCGCCGCTGGCTGAGCAAGATCGGCGTCATGGCAGAAGAGGTCGACGACCTGCTGGCGCAATATTTGCGCGGTCAATTGCTAGTGATGTTGGTTCTCGCGGCCTATTATTCAGTAGCGCTGGCCATTGCCGGTTTTGACATTGCCTTGCCGGTCGGCATCTTGACCGGTCTCTTGGTCTTTATTCCGTATGTCGGTTTCGGTCTGGGGTTGGTACTGGCGCTCATTGCGGCAATACTGCAGTTTCCTGGTCTGTACGGCCTGGTTGCAGTGGCCATCATTTATGGCATTGGTCAGGTCGCGGAAGGTTTTTTTCTGACGCCGCAACTGGTAGGAGAACGCATCGGCCTGCATCCGCTGGTGGTGATTTTCGCCCTGCTGGCGTTTGGTCAGCTCTTCGGTTTTGTCGGCATCCTGCTGGCGCTGCCCGCATCGGCAATTGTGTCGGTGATGGTGCATCACCTGCGTAGCCACTACCTGAGCAGCAGTTTCTACAATAGCGAGACATGAGACAACTTCTGCTTGATTTAAGCGCGCAGCAACCGCCCACATTCGATACCTTCGTCACCGGCCAGAATGCCGAATTGCTGCAACGGCTGCAGGGCATCGTCAGTAGCGATGCCTTGCCGAGCCTCAATGATCGTTTCATCTATCTGTGGGGTGCCAGCGGCGCCGGTAAAACGCATCTACTGCAATCGTTGGCGCAGGCCTGTGAAAACAGCCGCAGCATCGCCGCCGATGCACTCCTGCCAGCCTTCGATTACAACCCGGCGGCGAACATGTATCTGCTCGATGACTGTGAGCAGTTATCGCCGGCAGCACAAATTGCTGCCTTCAATTTGTTTAACCAGATCCGTGAACAAGGTGGCTACTTGATCAGTACCGGCACACTACCACCAGCGTTATTGCAAGAACGGGTGCGAGAAGACTTGCGCACGCGTCTGGGCTGGGGTCTGATCTATCAGTTGCATGGTCTCACGGATGACGAAAAAATCGCAGCGCTGACGCAATCAGCGCAGGCACGCGGCATGACCGTGTCGCCGACCATACTCACTTATCTGCTGACGCACTACCGCCGCGACATGCCCTCCTTGTCGCGCATGCTCGATGCGCTGGACCGCTATTCGCTGGAAACCAAGCGGCCAATCACCCTGCCACTGCTACGCGATCTCCTATTACAGAAAACCGAAGAAATTACGCTATGAATCTTGCCTTATTTGATCTTGACCATACCCTCATACCGATCGACTCCGACCACGAGTGGGGTGAGTTCCTGGCCCGTACCGGCGCCGTTGACGGCCCCGCGTTGCGGCGCGCCAATGACGAATGGTTTGCGCACTATCAGGCCGGCACGCTCGATCCGGTAAAGTATCTGGAATTTGCCTTCGGCACCTTGGCCAAATTCAGCCGCGCCGAACTCGATGAATGGCATCAGCAATACATGGAGCAAGTCATCAAACCAGCCATGGTGCCTGCGGCCCTGGCGCTGGTGCAAAAGCATCTCGACGCTGGCGACCTGGTCGCTATCGTGACTGCCACCAACAGCTTCGTGACGACCCCCATTGCAAAACTGTTCAAGGCCCACCATCTGATCGGGGCCGAGCCAGAAGTCGATGCCAGCGGTCGCATCACAGGTCGTTTGCTGGGTACTCCGACCTACGGTCCGGGCAAGATCACGCATACCGAAGCATGGCTCAAAGGCATGGGCAAGACCATTGAAGATTTTCCGCAAAGCTATTTTTACAGCGACTCGCAAAACGACATCCCGTTGCTCTCGCGCGTCACCAATCCGGTGGCGACCAATCCCAACGACAAGCTCAAATCGCATGCCGTCGCTCAGGGCTGGCCGATTTTGAATCTCTTCGACGCGCACGCGCAATGATTAATAAGTTCATCCGTTCCATCCTCGGCAAGAACAAGAAAACTGCCGTCCGCTCTGCCACTGAACCGAGCGTGCTCAGTCAGAAGCAGCACGGTATTGACCCGCAACTAGTGTCACCCAACGCCATTCGCGTCACCCAGACTTTGCAGCAAGCCGGCTTCAAAGCATTTATCGTCGGCGGCGCAGTGCGTGATCTGCTACTGTCGGTCAAACCCAAGGACTTTGACGTTGCGACCAACGCCACACCGGAACAAGTCAAGCATTTGTTCCGACGCGCCTTCATCATCGGCCGCCGCTTCCAGATCGTGCACGTCATGTTCGGCCAGGAACTGATCGAAGTAACTACCTTTCGCGGCAGTTCCGTCAACAGCGCGCCCAAGGACGAACATGGCCGCGTGCTGCGCGACAACACCTTTGGTGAACAGCATGAAGATGCCGTGCGACGCGATTTCACCATCAATGCGATGTACTACGATCCGGCCGCGCAAATCGTGCTGGATTATCACGGCGGCATGGACGACATCCGCGCCAAGACCCTGCGCATTATCGGCGTGCCGGAAGAACGTTACCGCGAAGATCCCGTGCGCATGCTGCGCGTGGTCCGTTTTGCCGCCAAACTGAAATTCTCGATCGATGCCGCCACCGGTGCGCCGATCGCGGTCATGGCACCGCTCATCAATAATGTTCCAGCCGCGCGCGTGTTTGACGAAATGCTCAAACTGCTCATGAGCGGTCATGCGCTGGCCTGTCTGCAGCAGCTGCGCACGCAAGGCCTGCATCATGGCTTGCTGCCGCTGCTGGACGTGGTGCTGGAACAACCGCTGGGTGAAAAATTCGTGACCCTGGCGCTGGCCAATACCGATAGCCGCATCACACAGGGCAAGCCTGTGTCGCCCGGCTTCCTGTTTGCCTCGCTGCTGTGGCACCAGGTATTGGAAAAATGGCGTGCCTATCAGGCCGCCGGCGAATATCCGATTCCAGCCCTGCATCTGGCAGCCGATGATGTGCTCAATGCCCAGACCGAAAAGCTGGCGCTGCAACGCAAGATCGCTTCCGACATGCGCGACATCTGGGCCATGCAGCCACGCTTTGAACGCCGCAGCGGCAAAGCCCCTTATAAACTGCTGGAACATCTGCGCCTGCGTGCCGGCTACGACTTCCTGCTGTTGCGTTGCGCCTCGGGCGAACTGGATGCAGAACTCGGTCAATGGTGGACTGATTTCATGGAGGGCGACGGCTCACAACGGGAAGCCTTGCTCACCCGCAAACTTCCGGCAGCCAGCCCCAGCTTGACGGTTACTGGCGCCGCAACCAATCCTGGCCCGGCCAAGAAACGCAAACGGCGCGGTGGTCGCAATCGTAGTGGCAAATCCGGCAACGCTGGCGACTATACTGCCGGTGATGCGTAATGGGAGTCGAGGCAGAATCCGTTGCGACCGCTTATATCGGCATTGGCGGCAATCTGGGCGATGCCTTGGCAACGGTGAAAAATGCGATCAGCGCACTGGCGCAATTGCCGCACAGTACAGTGAGTGCGCAATCGCCACTGTATCGCAGCGCACCGATTGATTCCAGCGGTGCCAACTATGTCAACGCCGTGGTGGCGTTGCAAACCACGCTCACACCGCACGCGCTGCTCGACGCGCTGCAGGCGCTGGAACAAGCCTATGGCCGCCAGCGGCCTTACCACAATGCACCGCGTACGCTGGACCTCGACATCCTGCTCTACGGCGACGCCATCATCCAAGATGTACAGCTGAGCGTGCCGCACCCGCGCATGACACAGCGCGCTTTCGTGTTAATACCGTTACTCGATATTTGTCCCGAGATTATTATTCCCGGTAAGGGCGCTGCACTGGACTGGCGCGCCGCCGTGGCCGAGCAGGCGATCCATATCATCGCCGACTGAGGCCAGCCCGCCAGGCTAATTTTCGCCTTTATCCAGCGCTGTCTGAGCATCCAGGTTGCTGCCGCCAACCCCCAGCGGTCTGAGTTCAGGCAAACGGCGATGATGCCCCTTGAGCCATATCGGTAGTTCTTCGGGAGGCATCGGCCGCGCAATCAGGTAACCCTGCCCAATCATGCAACCGGATTCCTGCAACAAGCGCCAATCCTCTATGGCTTCAATACCTTCGGCAACGGTGACCAATTCCAGCCGCTTGGCCATGTCCAGCGCGGACTGCAAAATCACCCGCAAATGCTGACGCGCATGTGCGCCGTGCACGAAGGAGCGATCAATCTTCAACTCGGTAAAGGGGATGCGCGCCAGTTGCTGCATGGAGGAAAAACCTGTGCCGTAATCATCAATGGACAGGCCGAAACCCTTCAGCCGAAAGCGCGCCAGCGTTCCCAAGGAATTGCCGAGATTGGAGGACACTGAGCTTTCCGTGATTTCCAGCACGATCTGTTCGGCCGGCAACGCATGCTGCGCCAGCAAGTCGGCTACCTGCTGACCAAAACCGGGCACATCGAGTGACAAGGTTGACAAATTGACCGCGACCTTCAGCGCAAAGCCGCGCTTGTTCCAGATCACCGCCTGTCGCATCGATTGCTCCAGCATCGAAAACGTCAGCTCATGAATCAAGCCCGTTTGCTCGGCCAGACTGATGAAGTGGTCTGGCGTAATCATGCCCTTTTCCGGATGCATCCAGCGCGCCAGTGCTTCCACCCCTTTTAACATGCCGCTACGGATATCCACCTTAGGCTGGTAGTAAGGAATGATCTGATGTTGCGCAATAGCGGCAGCCAGCTCCTGCTCCGTAATCGATGGCGCATTTTCACTCTTCTTGGGTTGCGCCATGCCATGGTTGGTGGCGCACAGTACGCTAATGAGCTTCTCTTCACTGAGCGGCTTTTGCAAAGCGCCCAGCACCTGCAGACCAAGCGCTTCTATCATTGTCTCAACGGACGCCAATAAAGCATTTTCTCTGCTCGACGCGACCACCAACGGCACGTTGATCTGGCGTAGCTGCAATTGTTGAATGAACTCGACACCATCCATACCCGGCATTTCCAGATCCACAATCAGCAAACTAGGCGGTAGCTTGAGCAAGGCGAGCAGCTCTAATGCTTCATGACCATTGCCGGCCTCATAAATCATCTCTACCCCGAGGTCGCGCATGAGGCCAACGGTATGCAGTCGCTGCAACGCACTGTCGTCGACGACCAGCAGCGTTTCCAGAGGAAAGGAGGTTTTAATTCGCATATCGATCAATCAAAGAAGAAATATTTTCAAGAGCGACCATCAGAGTAACACCACCAAACGCAACAGCTTCTCTGGGCATGCCAAAGACTACACAACTTTGTTCATCCTGAGCATAGGTAGCGGCGCCGCAATCATGCAGCTCGCGCATACCGCGCGCGCCATCGTTCCCCATACCGGTCATGATAATACCGACCGCATTCTTGCCTGCCGCCTTAGCTACGGAGCGAAACAACACATCCACTGATGGTTTGTGACGATTGACCAAGGGGCCACCAAGCACTTCGACATAATATTGCTCTCCTTCGCGCATGACCAGCAGATGCGCGCCCCCTGGCGCCACCAACGCGCGTCCCGGCAACACCAGATCATGGTGTTCGGCCTCCTTGACCTCAATTGCTGACATCGTATGCAGCCGTTTGGCAAAATTCAACGTGAATTTTGCCGGCATATGTTGCACGATCACCAATCCCGGGCAATCTTCCGAAATACCAGCGAGCACCTGCTCGAGCGCCTGCGGCCCGCCTGTCGAAGCACCGATGGCGACGATGGTCGGGGTGTGCGGAATGCGGCTATCGAAGTAACTGGGCGGACTCAGTATGACGTCCGCATTCAGACGTGCGCCATCATGCGCATCATCGGCCGCAGCAGCCCCATCGGTGCGGAAAAACTTGTCAGCACTACCATTCTGCGCGGCAGTCCAATGAAGCGGCGGCAGGTTGACCTGGGCAGCTGCCCGAATTGCCGCGATTAACTCCTCTGTACTGTCGTGTAAAAAATCACGAATACCCAGTGCCGGCTTACGAATAAAGTCAACCGCACCGGCCGCCACCGCCTCCATGGTGATGGCGCTGCTGGGGTCGGCATGGGAGGAACAGATCACCACCGGCGTCGGCCTGATCGCCATGATCTGACGCAAAAAAGTGATGCCATCCATGCGTGGCATTTCGATATCGAGCACGATGACATCTGGCCAGTTGCTGCGCATTTTGCTCATCGCAAAAATCGGATCGGCAGCTGTCGCAATCACGCTGATGTCAGAACATGGCGCCAGTAGATCCTGCATGACCTGACGCACCACCGAGGAGTCATCGACTATCATCAATTTGATCGTCATCTTTGCTCTCCCCAGAAATACTACGGTGACTCAACGCCAACACCGCGCCTGGTATCTGTGCCGGCAAGGTCGCCTGCAATTCGGCATGGCCGTGGCGCACCCAGACATCACCCGTATTCAGATCAAAGCGCAAATAACGATACCCTTCGCCGGCCAGGTCCTGCACCGTAATCTTAATACGTAGACGCCGCAACATTTCCAGTACGAAATCAGCATTCGCCTGACCGATCCGGTTTTCACTCGCTGGCAAGCCCAGCACACTTGCGCCACCAAACACCTTGACCGTATAGTCAACCGTCAGCGTGTCATGCTGGCGCACCTCTTGCAGCAAACGCAACAAGGCTTCTTCACCATAGCGTCCGTCAAGCACGTCATCAACGGCAGCACGACCACGTGCGGGCAACACAAAATGACACATGCCCCCCAATCGCCGCACCGCATGCCAGAGCGTAATGGCCACACAAGAACCCAGCAAGGTTTCGACCTGTAAATCACCTTGCCCAAAATAAATCTCGCCAAGATTGAGAAAAATACGCTGGCTCATGGTCGCCGCCGATAAATCGAAGGAGCGATCATCTCCAGATCAAGCGGCATGCCATGCAAAGATTCTGAATGGCCGACAAATAGCCAGCCCCCGGGTTTGATCTTGTCAATCACCGACTTCAGGACCGCAACCTTGGTCGGAAAATCAAAGTAGATAATGGTATTGCGCAAGAACACGATATCGAACTTCTGATGCAGGTCCGGCGGTAAATTGAGCAAATTGCAGCGCGCAAATTCGACCCGTTTGCGCAAGCGTTGATCGACTAGGAAATGGCCGTCATAGTCGCCGGTTCCGCGCAAGCAATAGCGCGACAGATAGGCGTGCGGAATATGCTCGCCGCGCGCCATCGGATACAAAGCGCGCCGCCCAAATGACAGCACCCGCATACTGATATCGGAAGCAAAAATATGCCACTGTCGGTGGGCGCGACAATCTTCCAGCAGCATGGCTATCGAATAGGCTTCTTCGCCGGTCGAACTGGCAGCGCTCCAAATGTTGAGCTCGCCAGCCGAGGCCAATTGCGGCAGAAGCACGTCGCGCAGGTATTCGAAGTGTTTCGGCTCGCGAAAAAAATAGGTTTCGTTGGTAGTGACCAAGTCAATGGCACGTTGCCGCTCGGTCTCTTGTTGCGGCAAACAGAGCAACGCATAGTATTCTTGCAGCTTGGAAATACCAAGCTCGGTCAGACGACGGGACAGGCGACTGCACAACAAAGCCTTCTTTGAATACGGCAGATGCAGCCCGATTTGATCTCTGAAGAACTGTTGAAACAACAGCATCTCCTGATCCGTGACATCCAATGCCGTCGATTCGATGCTCAGGCTCATTTACGCTCCCTGGCGGACCTTTGTCGTGGGTGCTGCATCAGCATGCGCCCACTGCTTATAGCTTACTCTATCTACCCTTGATTTCCAGGTCCCTGTTACCGGCCGTCAAGCGGGTCTACACAGGGTTCCCAGCACCTTCCTGCTCAGCCAGTCCAATCAAGGATGCCAGTTCATCGACCGAAAATACTGAGCCCACGTTAAGCGCCACGACAAAGCGATCCTTGATATTGATCATGCCTTCAATAAAATCAACCCGTATATGCGTGCCGAAACTCAATGGCGGTTCGATTTTTTCTTCCTCTACGTTCAAAACGGCATGCACCGCGTCAACCATCACACCAAGCAAGATGGTCTGCTGCGGCTGCACTAGCTCAAGAATCACGATGCAAGTGCGTTTAGCAACCGCCGTCGGCATGCGCCCAAGGCGCACAGACAAATCAATGACCGGCACCACGGCACCACGTAAGTTGATCACGCCACGCAAGAAACTGGGCATTAAAGGCACTTCCGTGAGGCTGCAAAATTCGATGATTTCACGAATATCCTCGATCGCCATGGCAAACATTTCTTCACCCAGAAGAAATGTAAGGAACTGGCGCGTCTGTACCACCTCCTGATGATGCAAGCTGGCCAGTGAAGCTTGTCCACTAAGCGAAAGACTGGGCATTACTGTTACTCCTCAGAGCGCGGTCAAACAAAATATGGCATGGAGCACTTCACTATAGCGCCTAACATATCGCTCAAAAACGCTTGAACGATGATTCGTCGACCGGCTCATCGCCTGAGTCAAGCATCGAAATGCGATTGCTTTTAACGTACTTGGTGGTCAGCACTGGCGGTTCGTTTTGCGCTTTTTTGCTCTTCATCGATTGCTTTATTTCAGAATGTTTTTCCTCTCCAACCTGAAAGAACAGAATCAACTCCTGCAACTGCATCGCCTGTGTACTCATTTGTTCGGAGGTCGAAGACAGTTCCTCCGACGCCGATGCGGTGAGCTGTGTGGTCTGCGCCATCTGGTGCACGGCGTTATTGATCTGCTCTAGGCCGGTCGATTGTTCGCGCGACGCGGAAGAGATTTCCTGCACCAGATCCGCGGTCTTGCGAATCGACGGCACCATCTGATCAAGCAAGGCTCCCGCTTTTTCGGCCAAGGTCACACTATTTTCCGCCACGGCGATGATTTCCTGGGCCGCCGTTTGTGAGCGCTCGGCCAACTTGCGCACTTCGGCTGCCACCACAGCAAAGCCCTTGCCGTGCTCGCCTGCGCGCGCCGCTTCAATGGCAGCATTCAAGGCCAGCAAATTAGTTTGATAGGCGATATCGTCAATGATGCCGATCTTGCCCGCAATCTGTTTCATGGCTTGTACGGTTTCACGTACCACCTGGCCGCCCTCTACCGCCGAACCCGCCGATTTGCTGGCGATACTGTCGGTAACCCGCGCGTTCTCTGCATTCTGTGCGATGGTTGCCGTGATCTCCTCCACCGAGGCGCTGGTGGCCTCTACGTTGGAGGCTTGTTGCGATGCATTTTTGCTCAATGACTGCGATGATGCCGATATCTGCTCCGCCGCCGATGCCAGCGAATTGGCCGTGCCATTGACGTCGCTGATGACCTCGGTCCATTTGGCGACCATCTGATGGGCGCTGTGCAAGACGCTACCGGTGTCCTTGTGCCACAACGGCACCTTGACCGTGAGGTCACCTTCGGCCAGCTTGCGCAACACCATCATGGCGTCGCGCGGTTCGCCGCCGAGTTGCGCACGAATCACCCGGTAGGCAAAGAACAGGCATACCAGCAGCAGCATCATCGATGCGCCCAATAGCGAAAAAATGACAATCTCTAATTGTGAATATCGTTGCTGTGCGACATCCACGCGCGCCAGCGTACGTTCGTCGACCATGCGTAGAAAATCGTTGATCGGCACCATCACACGCCCCACCATCGTGCGGTAGTTTTGATCGAACATCAACTCTTGCGCCATGGCCTGATTGGGCGCGCCAACCACACTGAAATGACCGCTGCCGTCGTCGAACTGGCCCTTGATGGCGTTAAAGGCAGTGATCTCAATTTTGGTGAGTACATCACTATTGCTCTTCGCCTCTTGCATTTTCGCCAGCTCGGTGGCGGTAAATCCGGCGCGCTTCATGAGCTCGATCAGTGGCACCCCCGGCTCCCCTGCTGCACTGCTCAATTGCTTGGCATTGACCAGATCCCAGTTGAAGCGCTCATAGTGCTTCGGCCGTGGGCGCTTGCCGTTGAAAATATCGAGCACAAAGTAATAGCGCTCCTCATCATTGGGGTCGCCGGTGGTGACATAGGCGCGGCCGAACTTGGTCAAATCCTCTGAGGTGCGCCGCATTTCGTTGGCCAGCAAAAACGAGTAATAGCGCGATTCATGCGCCTGATCCAGATTCAGGTTGGCATTCTTGAGCTCGCGCGTGACACTGGCCATCATCCCCATTAACAGCGCCAACACAATGACTAGCCAGATGAAAAGCTGTCGAATGCTCATTCTCTGGGTTAATTTGTTTTGCATGAAAACTCCCTTGCTTCTTTTTTTCATCGTATTGACAACCCATACATCGATATCTGAAGCGTCGCCTTCATTTCAACGCCATCAGGCGTCGTTGCCCGAGATCAGTCCTAAATCAGAGCGCACTTCAGCATCCCACGCTCTAGCCTGTTCCACTTTTCCGCTCTGCGCAATCAAATGCGCCACATCCAGAATCAATGCCACCCGCCCATCACCGAGAATGGTTGAACCACTCAAGCCTTTTACCTTGCTAAACAATTTTCCTAGCGGCTTGATTACCGCCTGACATTCGCCCAGCAAGTTATCGACCAACAAACCTGCGCGCAAACGACCATACTGCACCACCACCAGACTCTTGCGCGCAGACTCCTTGTACGGCAAATCAAACAGTTCCCGCAAGGGAATAAAAGGCAGTGGTTCATCGCGCAAGGTGACTACATTCTGGTACACCTGGTGCACCGACAAGTTGATGCACTCCACCACCAGATCAAGCGGAATGACAAAAACCGCACCACCGACGACAACCTGAAACCCGGCGATGATAGCCAGCGTCAGCGGCAAGCGAATGCGTACCATGGTGCCTTGTCCATGGTTGCTGAAAATATCCACCTCGCCATGCAAGGAATCAATATTGCGCTTGACCACGTCCATACCAACGCCGCGTCCCGACAAGGCGGTAACTTTTTCTGCGGTCGAAAAACCCGGCTCAAAGGTCAGACGGAATATGTCGTTGTCGGAAGGTGTGGCATCGGCTTCTATCAAGCCCTGCGCAATGGCTTTGCGTAAAATCTTTTCCTTATCGAGACCGCGGCCATCATCAAACACTTCAATGACTACACTGCCGGATTCGTGGGTAGCGTTGAGCCGTAGTACGCCGATCTCGGGCTTACCCGCCGCCAAGCGTTCGGCGGCCGATTCAATGCCGTGATCCATGGCATTGCGCACGATATGGACCAGCGGATCGGAAATTTTTTCGACCATCGATTTATCAAGTTCAGTTTCCGCACCGGTGACAATGAGTTCAATATTTTTGCCAATCTCGCGCGACATATCGCGCACCACGCGCGGAAACCGCTGAAACACTTCATTGATCTGCACCATGCGCAAGGTCAGCGCGGCGTCCCGAATTTGTTCCACCAGGCCCGAAATCGTCTGGGTTGCTTCATCGAAACGCTGATCTTTTTTTTGCTTGGCCACCAGACTGGCGCCGGCACCGGCGATCACCAACTCGCCCACCAGATCGATCAATTGGTCTAGCTTGGACACTTCGATCTTGATGAATTTCTGCTCCACCGATTTTTTTTCTTCTCCAAATCTGGAGCGAAGTGGCGCACTCGGCGCTTCCGGCAAGAGCGCCGACATTGCCTCCTGACTCACCACAGGCGCAGCCGTAGAGGCCTGGCCCAATGTCAGCAATTGCCATTCGGCATCGGTCAAGGCTTGCGATTGCCGCAGCAACTCACCAAGATGCGCCTGATTGGGCATACGTGCCAGCCAACGCCGATAGTGGCTGAGCCCGGCATGCGGCGCCAGTACAACGATCTGACTGTCTTCGCGCACGAATTCAAATACGTTTTCAAGCGCGGCCTGATCGGCGGCACTATCTAGCCCGAGTTCAATTCCCAGGTAACAAAGCTCTGGATCCATTTCTTCTGCCGCTGGCATGGCGTCCTCCAGCAAATGCAGATACACCGCACTGCCCATGGTCAGCAGGTAGCGTAAGAAAGACATCGGGTCGAGGCCATCGCGCAGCATCACCGGACTAAAACGCAACGAGATATGCCAGAAAGGATTGGCGACATTGATATCGGCGGCAATGTCTAACTCAAGTTCGGCATCAGTAATGCTGTGCAGCATCGACTCCAAGGCCATCGGTGCCGCCGATAAGGCAATGCGTGCCGCCTCGCTTGCCGCTGCTTTGTCCAACTGCGCATTGAGCGCCGCTTCCAACTCGGCGCGCAGCGCCGGATCAGGATCCTGGTTTTCCTTGAATTCAGCGATGGCATCGACCAAAGCATCCATGTAATCACCGCAGTTGAGCAGCAATGACATCATGTTGTCGTCGAGCTTCAAGATATCGTGGCGAACGCGGTCGAGAACGTTTTCCAGCAAATGGGTGAAGCTGACGATACTTTCGAAGGCAAACAGGCCGGCCGAGCCCTTGATGGTGTGAGCGGCCCGGAAAATCGCATTGATGGTATCGCTGCTGCGGCCTTCACTTTCGATCTGCAACAATGCGGCTTCCATGGCGACAATCAGTTCCCGCGCCTCTTGCACCAGCGCATCACGAGCCGCATCTTTTTTCATACTGGCTCCTGCCTTACCGATGGCGTCAAAGGAAAAATATGTTGCAATTGCAGCATCTCTATCATGTTCTCGACCACCGGACTCATACTCTTGCACACCATGCGTTTGTGATGGGCCGCAGCCTCGCGGCGCATCAACAATAATAGTTGCAGACCTGCGGTATCGATTTCCTCCACAGCGCTTAAATCAAGTTCCAGCAATTCGCCTGGATGCGCCAGCTCATTGAGCAGCTGTGTTTTGTATTCTCGCGCCTGAAAAATAGTAAAACTGCCGCTGATCTGAAGTCGCAGCTGGCCGTCATGGATACTTAGCGTCACTGGCATAGCAAACTCCTAAGGCAATATCAGCTTGGCCACGGCATCGAGCAATACGGGCGGCAAAAACGGTTTGTGCACCCATGCCCGCACGCCGATTGCACGGCCTTCTTGCTTGCGCGAGTCCGTGCTTTCAGTGGTCAACATAATCACCGGCGTAAATTTGTAGTCGGGCAATTGTTTAAGCTCACGCACGAAACTGAGTCCATCCAGATTGGGCATGTTGACGTCGGAAATAATCAAGTTATATTTCCTTCCATCAAGTTTTTTAAGTGCATCACGGCCATCAATTGCCTCAACGACTTCATAATTGGCGCTCTTGAGTGCCAGACTGATGGTCTGGCGCAAGCTGAACGAGTCATCAACAATCAGGATAGTCTTGCCGCTCATAACAGGGCGCTCCAGATGCGCCGACCGCCTAACGGTTCATCACAGGCGGAGAAAAATACAGTGCAGGCAGACATGGCAATCCTTCTCAAAAAAAATCGACTTGCGATTGCGTCAACTTATCGGCTTGCTGGCCGGCGTGAGCCTGGCGTTGCTCCAACGTCGTATAGGTCTGTTCCAATTCATGCAACCATTCCTCGGGACGCGGCACCGTTGCGGCACTGTCGATCAGATCGACCAGCTTCACCATGTCGAGCTGCACATGATCGAGTATCTGACTGATACGATCCTGAAACTGCAAATTGATCAGGATGTCGCACACCTCCTCGTCAACCTCCCGATTTTCTTCTTCTAACTGATCCACTGTACGGCTAAGCTGAAGCGCCGACTGGCGAAAATCTGCAATCACTGCATCAATGACATGACGCGAATCATCAATGAGGCAATCAGCCTCATTATCGAGTTGATTGGCTGATACTAGCGCCATTTGTATCTGCAATTGTGCGGAATTAGCCTTGCTCAAAATTTGCTCGCCCAATGTCGCCACACGCTCGGACGATTGCGCCCAATTCTCCTGGCTGGAAAACAAATCCGCAGCATCGCTGTGGCCGGCAAGGCGCCGCATTTCCTGCGCTAAATGCGCAATCTCATCGTTATACTGGCTCAGTGACTCAATCTTGTGAAGCAGGATATCCCGGGTTGACAAGACATGATCGAGCGCCGTAGCAACGTTTCCCAATTGCACCGCAGCAGTCTGAATGACTTGCGCGACATCACCGTTCTTGCCCCCTTCTGCCAAGCTAAGCGCACCACCGAGCCGTTGATGAATGCCAACAAAGCGCAACATCAGCTTATCGATGGCGTCTCGAGTCTGAGCGCGGGCCAATTGCACATTATTACGCCAGGCCGGGACCACGCCGTGCATCAGTTCGCGCCATCCAGCCGACGCCGGTGCTACCGGCTCGCCAACAACCGGAGCGCGCGCCTGATTACGCCCTCCGACCGCAATCCAGACAGCAACAGCAATGAGCCCCCCGGCAACAGCCCCTTGCCACCACCGCGGCGCCAACAGCGCCAATAGCATCGTATTGAGCCCCAAAATCAGCAGCAAGGCTTGGTATCTGGACTTCACAATATCCCCATCAAAATAGTTATTTTTCATGGATTACATCAGCATCATCCGCGAAACTCAACAGTATCTTGCTTTAACGACACAATTTCTATTTTTTGAAGCCCACAAAGCCAGAAACAGCGAACCCAAGCACCGCCAAAGCCCAAAATCTTCATCGTTTAAGCGTGCACTTGCTTATTCTCCACTATTCTGACTGGCAATACTCTTGCTCACGCAACAGAAGGGCGCGAAGACTCGAGCTGATTTGCGCAGGCATATTTTTCAAATAAACAACTATTTTCATCTCCGGCGCTTGCCCGATGATCAATGCGGTTTTTATCGTCATCTGCAGATACGCTGACAGCGGCATTCCAATCTCCTACAATGCGGGCTCGCTGGCCCATATTGGCAACGTTGCATGTTTTCGTCACATGGCAGCATGAGCAAGATAAAAAACCGATGAACAACGCTGTCGGCACCAAAACCAGATGCCGACAGCATGTGTCAAGATGCGTCGCCGCTACGCATTCATGAATCAAGGAGAGAGAAATGGCAGCCTATCTGCAAGAATCGCCTGAGGCCCGCAAAAAAGCGGTCACGCTGCATACGCTGCAAAACATGCGTGACAAGGGTGAAAAAATCACCATGCTGACCTGTTACGACGCCAGCTTTGCCGCCCTGATGGAGCGCAGCGGTATTGATACAGTACTCATCGGCGATTCGCTCGGCATGGTCTGCCAGGGCCATCAGTCGACCCTACCGGTGAGCCTCACTGACATTGCCTACCATACTGCCAGCGTAGCGCGCGGTAACCAGACGATGTTAGTGGTGGCAGATATGCCCTTCGGCACCTACGCCACACCAACGGCCGCCTTTGACAATGCTGCCAAGTTGATCCAGGCAGGCGCTCACATGGTCAAAATCGAAGGCGGCGCCTGGCTGGCAGAAACGGTGCGGTTTTTGACAGAACGTAGCATCCCGGTCTGCGCCCATATCGGACTGACGCCTCAATCGGTGCACCAGATGGGTGGCTTCAAGGTACAGGGCAAGACCGTTGCCGGCGCCGAACTGTTGCAATCAGATGCACTGGCGTTGCAAGAGGCAGGGGCGACGTTGTTCGTGCTGGAAGCGATTCCGGCGACGCTCGGCGCCAGCGTGACGGCGAGCTTGCGCGTACCGACGATCGGTATTGGCGCCGGCGTTGACTGTTCGGGACAAGTACTGGTGATGCACGATATGCTGGGCGTGTTTCCAGGACACAAGGCACGCTTTGTGAAGAATTTCATGGAGGGTGCGGGCAGTGTCGAGGAAGCAGTACGCGCCTATATTAGTGCGGTCAAGCAACAGCACTTCCCTGCCACAGAGCACTGTTTCTGAACGCTAGCCCCGACACACGTAAAAAAGCTTGTCCGCGCATTTGCGGGGACAAGCTTTTTAGCAACGATGCAGCGCGCTGGCAAAGCCGCCAATAACTAGTCAATATCGCGGTATTGCGCCAGGCTCTCGGCTAGATAGCGGCCGCATTCTTCAGCATTGCTGATGGTTGGCGACAGCGCCTCCAGCAAGCCATCATGCACGCCATAGACCAGCGGATGAATGCTGAGCGCCTGTCCGCGCTCCCAGGCATCGGTGACGATGGTGGTGCGGCAGATATTGGCTACTTGCTCGAGCACATTGAGTTCGCATAAGCGATCATGCTTGTCACCTTCGGACAGATGCTCATGAAAACAGTCATGATGCTTTTCGTGCACATCCTGAACATGTTGCAGCCAGTTGTCAGCCAAGCCCACACGCCTCCTGTTCAACGCCGCCTGTACCCCGGCGCAGCCGTAGTGGCCGCACACAATGACATGCTTGACCTTCAGCACATCAACGGCAAACTGCAACACCGAGAGGCAATTCAGATCGGTGTGCACCACCACATTGGCGATATTGCGGTGAACAAACAGTTCTCCCGGCGACAGCCCAAGCAACTCATTGGCGGGCACACGGTTGTCGGAACAGCCAATCCAGAAATACTCGGGAGAGCGCTGCGCGCCAAGACGCAGAAAAAAATCTGGATCGCGGGAAGTAATTTCGGTGGCCCAGCGGCGATTGCCCTGCAACAATTGCTGCTGTACTAGGTCTTGTTGGCTTGGTATTTTCATAGTCCTCAAGATCGCGTTACCCATCTGCCGATACTACGCACGCGCGGTATCGGCGAACATGGAGGTGAATGGGGAAAGACCACGCCTTAGTCTTGGCAAGCGCGATTCAAACATCACGAATCGGCTTGGCCGCGACGCGTCTTTCGGCAGGCGGTGTACTACAGTGTCGCAGCACCGCGCATGCATTGTATATAAAAAAAAGAGAGCGAACCGACATGTCCAGAAACACATCGGCTTTCGGCACGGTTTATTCGAAAAATTCCTTGACCTTGTCTTTCCAGGTTTTGGTCTGCGGGCTATGTTTGGCACCACCTTCGGCCGTCAGCTTCTCGAATTCACGTAACAGGTCTTTCTGGCGTTCAGTCAATTTTACCGGCGTCTCTACCACGACATGGCAGAACAAGTCACCGGCATAACCGGAACGCACACCCTTGATACCTTTGCCACGCAAACGGAAGGTCTTGCTCGACTGCGTACCCTCCGGAATCGTAAACGATGCCTTGCCGTTAAGCGTCGGCGCTTCGATTTCGCCACCTAGCGCCGCCTTGGCAAACGAGATGGGCATTTCACAATGCAAATCGTCGCCATCGCGCTGGAACACCTCGTGCTGCCTGATGTGAATTTCCACATACAGGTCACCCGGAGGACCGCCGTTCATGCCTGGTTCGCCGTTACCGGACGAACGAATACGCATGCCATCGTCGATGCCTTCCGGAATTTTCACTTCCAAAGTCTTGTTGCGCTTGAGGCGCCCAGCACCGGCGCAAGTCGGGCATGGCTCGGGAATCACCTTGCCGCTGCCGTGACACTTGGGGCAAGTTTGTTGAATGCTGAAAAAGCCCTGTTGCATACGCACCTGGCCATGGCCGCCGCAGGTACCGCAAGTGGTCGGAGCAGTCCCCGGCTTGGCACCTGAACCATGGCAGGTGTCGCACTCATCCCAGGACGGCACACGGATGGTGGTGTCAAAACCGTGCGCAGCTTGCTCCAGAGTAATTTCGAGGTTGTAACGTAAGTCGGCACCGCGATAGACTTGCGGACCGGCGCCGCGGCCGCGTCCACCTCCACCGCCGCCACCACCGAAGATGTCGCCAAAAATATCGCCGAACGCATCGGCAAAGCCACCTGCGCCACCGCCGCCCGCGCCCATATTCGGGTCAACGCCAGCATGACCGTAACGATCATAGGCCTCGCGTTTTTGCGGATCCGATAACATCTCGTAGGCTTCCTTGCCTTCCTTGAATTTATCTTCCGCACCTTTGCTGTCGGGGTTGCGATCAGGATGGTACTTCATCGCCAGTTTGCGATAAGCCTTCTTGATCTCGTCCTCGGTCGCATTTTTCGCCAGACCCAAGACTTCGTAAAAGTCACGTTTTGCCATGTTTTATACCACCTTGTTATTGCGCGTCCTTCGCAGACTGTCCGCGTTTATCTCGCGAGATCGAAACAAACGCCAGGATGCGATGAAACCAACAATGCGAAAAAGCCGAGAGACGATCTTGCGACCATCTTGCTCGGCGTGCCGCGCAGCGATGCTGCTTGACGTGTTGCTCGATTTGCAAGCATCGTGCACACCTGCGCACGATGCATTACTTCACCTAATTACTTCACTTCCTTGAAGTCGGCATCAACCACGTCATCGTCCTTAGGACGCGACTCGCCGGCACCAGTGGCACCAGCAGCCGCACCTGCAGCACCTGCGGCTTGCTGCGCTTGCTGATCGGCATACATCTTCTCGCCCAGCTTTTGCGCTACTACCGACAATGCAGCAGTCTTGGCGTCAATTGCAGCCTTGTCGTTCGCCTTCAAGGTTTCTTCAAGTTCCTTGATGGCCGCTTCGATGGCCTCTTTCTCACCGGCATCGAGCTTGTCACCATATTCGGCCAGTGCCTTGCGCGTCGAATGTACCAGCGCATCACCCTGATTACGGGTTTCTGCCAATTCCTTCAAACGCTTGTCTTCTTCAGCATTGGCTTCGGCATCGCGCACCATTTTTTCGATCTCCTCTTCGGTCAAACCTGAGTTGGCCTTGATAGTGATCTTGTTTTCCTTGCCGGTAGCCTTGTCTTTGGCGCCGACGTGCAAAATGCCGTTGGCGTCGATGTCGAAGGTCACCTCGATTTGGGGCGTACCGCGTGGCGATGGTGGAATGCCTTCCAGATTGAATTCGCCCAGGCCTTTATTGCCTACCGCCATTTCACGCTCACCTTGATATACCTTGATGGTCACCGCAGGCTGATTGTCGTCGGCGGTCGAGAACACCTGACTGAACTTGGTCGGGATGGTGGTGTTCTTCTTGATCATCTTGGTCATCACGCCGCCCATGGTTTCGATACCCAGCGACAGCGGTGTCACGTCCAGCAACAGCAAGTCCTTGCGTTCGCCCGACAACACCGAACCTTGAATGGCGGCACCGACAGCGACCGCTTCGTCGGGGTTGACGTCCTTGCGCGGATCCTTGCCAAAGAATTCTTTGACCTTTTCCTGCACCTTCGGCATACGGGTCATACCACCAACCAGAATGATGTCATCGATGTCGCTGACCTTGACACCGGCATCCTTGATGGCAATGCGGCATGGCTCGATGGTCTTGCTGATCAGCTCTTCCACCAGCGATTCCAGCTTGGCACGGGTCATCTTCAGGTTCAGGTGAACCGGAGCGCCATTGGCCATGGCGATGTACGGCTCATTGATTTCGGTTTGTTGCGAAGACGACAATTCAATCTTGGCGCGTTCAGCCGATGCCTTGATACGTTGCAATGCGATGGCGTCCTTGGACAGATCCAGGCCATTGATCTTCTTGAACTCTTCAATGATGTAATCAATGATGCGCTGGTCGAAGTCTTCGCCGCCGAGGAACGTGTCACCGTTGGTCGACAAAACTTCAAATTGCTTTTCACCGTCAACATCCGCAATTTCGATAATCGAAACGTCGAAGGTACCGCCGCCCAAGTCATACACAGCGATCTTGCGATCACCCTTTTCGGTCTTGTCGAGACCAAAAGCCAATGCGGCTGCAGTCGGCTCGTTGATGATGCGCTTGACTTCCAGGCCAGCGATACGACCGGCGTCCTTGGTTGCCTGACGTTGTGCGTCATTGAAATAGGCTGGCACGGTGATCACCGCTTCGGTGACTTCTTCACCGAGGTAGTCTTCCGCAGTCTTCTTCATCTTGCGCAGAACTTCAGCCGAAATTTGCGGCGGTGCCAGTTTATTGTCGCGTACGCCGATCCAGGCGTCGCCGTTATCGGCTTTGACGATCTGATATGGCATCAGGGAAATGTCTTTTTGCACTTCCTTTTCGTCAAACTTGCGGCCGATCAGACGCTTGGCCGCGTAGATGGTGTTCTTTGGATTGGTGACAGCCTGGCGCTTAGCCGGCGCACCGACCAGCACTTCGCCGTCTTCCTGATAAGCGATGATGGATGGCGTGGTACGCGCGCCTTCGGAGTTTTCGATGACTTTCGGCTGACCGCCTTCCATGACAGAAACGCACGAATTGGTCGTACCCAAGTCAATACCAATGATTTTGCCCATGATTTTTCCTTCGATCCTTAAGTCCCCGGATAGGGGACAACAATAGTTTTGATAGTTTTAATATGTGGAGAGAAATTGTGCTTTCAAGCGTCTATATCGCCTGAGAAGCAAAATTTATGCCGTTTATTTCCCTTGCGCCACGGTCACCAGAGCTGGCCGCAACAAACGGTCGGAAATCGTGTAGCCTTTTTGCAATACCGCCACCACCGTATTGCTTTCCTGCTCGGCCGGAACTGCCGAAATTGCCTGATGTTTCATCGGGTCAAGCTTTTCACCGGTCTGGGGATAGATTTCCAGCAGTTTGTTCTTCTCAAAGGCCGCAGACAATTGCTTGAGCGTCATGTCCACACCCTCCTTGAGCGACTCTACCGAGGGCGTCTCGATCTTCAAGGCCATTTCCAGACTGTCCTTGACGGCCAGCAATGACTCTGCAAAGCCTTCAATGGCAAATTTGTGGGCGCGGCTGATATCATCTTGAGCGCGACGACGCACATTTTCCGCTTCCGCCTTGGCGCGCAGGAACGCATCCTGCAACTCGGCCACCTTGGATTCGGCTGCCTGCAACTGCTCTTCCAACGTCGCCTGTATCGCAGCAGCCTCACCGCCGGCCCCTTGAGTAGCGACCTGCTCGGCCTGAGCATCTTGCAATGACTGGTCTTGCGCCTGAATTTCCGCTTGTTTTTCGGTATCTTGCATAGTTATTCAATCTCCAACATTTAACGCATATTCGATAATCAGCGCCCCATGCGCATCGCCACCCATCTGGGGCTTAAGCCTACTATTTCAAGGGGTATTGCCGACGTCTGCTACAAAGTCGGCGAAGGCACGCAAAAGGGCACATCAATATTGCAAAAATACAATATATTAAAGTCATATGCGACCTCTACTAGCATCGCAAACATTCTAAGACCGCCCTAACTTCCTGTTACAAAATTTACTAGAATGGAAATACGGTTTGCGACGTAGCGTTCTATGATGCATGCATACCCACGTAGCTTCTCCCCGAACTTTCCTGGAGATGTCATGAAACTACCGCTTATCTCCGCTTCCATTCTTGCCTATGCCTTGCTGGCTGCCGCCTGGATCAGCTACTCACACTTGTTTGCGCTCTACTGATCTGCACTGGCAAACCAAAAACACAGCGATTGCCCGGATTAAACTTCAGCCAGCCTGTTATTTTAACAGGCTGGCTGCGGCTATCCGCTATTTCGCACTGAGCCGTTACGGCAAACCAATTCTTGGCAGGGCTTACGCACTTGCGCCACGCTGGTGCGCCTGTTCCAGCGCGATCTGCGCCTGGCGCGCCTCTTCTTCGCGCCAGGCTGCACCAGCCATTGTCGGCCAACCATGCAGATGCTGCTCCACAATTTCCACCATGCCCTGGCCCCAGACAGGCGCATCATTGAGACAAGCAATGAAGCGAAACTCCTGGCCGCCGGCTTGCAGGAATTGGGCCTTGGCTTCCAGTGCAATTTCTTCCAGTGTCTCCAGGCAATCACTGGTAAATCCCGGGCACATGACGTCCACCCGCGCCACACCTTGCTGCGCCAATGCCTGCAAGGTAGGTGCCGTATAAGGCTGAAGCCATTCAGCCTTGCCAAAGCGTGATTGGAAGGTGACGACATAGTCAGACTCACTCAACCCAAGCGCCGCGGCCAACAAGCGTGCGGTTTTGTAGCATTCGCAGTGATACGGGTCGCCCAGACTCAAGGTGCGCTTGGGCACGCCATGAAAACTCATCACCAATTTGTCGGCACGACCCTGCGCGTCCCAATGCGCCTGCACAGAACTCGCAAGCGCCTGAATATAGGCCTCATGGTCATGATAATGTTTGATCAGGCGTAATTCGGGAATATTGCGCACCTGAGAAAAATGCTGAAAGATCGCATCAAAAATGGAGGCCGTGGTTGTGCCGGAATATTGCGGGTAGGCCGGCAAGATGAGGATGCGCTCGCAACCCTGTGCCTTGAGCTCGTCGAGCACGCGCGGCAGTGCGGGCTGTCCGTAACGCATGGCGTAGGTGACTTCAACGCGATGTCCGCGTGCTTGCAACAGTTTCCCCAGTAGCTTGGCCTGACGCTCGGTATTGACCTTCAGCGGCGAACCTTGCGGCGACCAGATCAGTGCGTATTTCTCTGCCGAGCGGCGCGAGCGGAATGGCAAAATAATCAGATTGAGAATAAACCACCAGACGGCGCGCGGAATTTCCACCACCCGGTGATCCGACAGGAATTGTTTGAGATAGCGCCGCACTGCCGATGCTGTTGCCGCTTCTGGCGTGCCCAAATTGACCAGCACCACCGCTGTCTGCGCTATTGTCCCGTGGGTGTAAGATGGTTCTTTGCGAAAAGACATGGACTGGCGCTTCCTAAGGTTGCCGTTGGCGGTGGATTGGAAAAGCAATACAACGAGGCGACAGGGCCGCTACAAGGCCAATAGCTCACGCGCGTGCTTGCGGGTGGTGGCGGTAATTTCCAGTCCACCCAGCATGCGCGCAATTTCTTCCACCCGCGACTTGCTGTCGAGGGCGGCAATCTGTGACAAGGTTTTGCCCGCTTCGTTGCGCTTGCTGACCTGGAAGTGTTGATTCCCCTGGCTGGCGACCTGCGGCAAATGCGTCACACACAAGACCTGGCGATCCTGACCGAGGCGCTTTAACAAGCGTCCGACGACTTCTGCGACGCCGCCGCCGATGCCACTGTCGACTTCATCAAAAATCAATGTCGGCGTTGCCGTCGAGCTAGAGGCGATCACAGAAATAGCCAAGGCGATACGCGCCAGCTCGCCGCCGGAAGCTACCTTGGCCAGCGGCCGCGGCATCACACCCGCATGACCTGCCACCAAAAACTCCACTTGCTCCATCCCGTAGGCAGCTGGCTCACAGGCCTGCAAAGCGATGGCAAAACGGCCACCCGACATGCTCAGATCCTGCATCGCCGCCGTCACCGCATCACCCAAGGCTTTGGCCGCTGCGGCACGACCTTGTGACAATTTTTGCGCAGCGCTGATATAGATCGCGCGCAATTTTTCTTCCTGCACGCGCAAGGCGCCTAGATCACTGGCATCGGCCAATTGCTGACGTTCTTGCGCCAGTCGTTCATATTCCTGCGGCAACTGCTCAGGATCGACGCGAAATTTGCGCGCAGTTGAATGAATCGCTTCCAGGCGCTGCTCCACTTGTTGCAAGCGGGCCGGATCCAGCTCCACCCGCCCGAGGTAATCATTGAGGGCATAGACCGCTTCCTGCAGTTGAATCTGCGCCGGCTCAAGCGCGTCGAGCACCGGCTTCAAGGCGGCATCGACATCGGTCAGCCTGGTCAGCTTTTGCGTCAATGCCGACAATTGCGACAAGATCGGCGTCTCAGACTCCGAAATCGCACTCAAGGCTTCCTGGGCAGCATCGATGAGACTGGCCGCATGCGACAAACGACTGTGTTCATTACTGATCTCACTCCACTCACCAGGCTTGACCGACAGCTTCTGCAGCTCGTTGACTTGCCAATCGAGGCGCTCGCGTTCTTGCAAGACATTCTTGGCATTGCGTTCAAATTCTTCGCGTTGACTGGCCAGATTACGCCAAGCCTTGTAGCTTGCAGCAACCACTCGGGCTTGCTCCAACAAACCCGCCTGACTGTCCAGCAACTGCCGCTGGGCATCCGCCTTGAGCAAGGATTGATGCGCATGCTGGCCGTGAATGTCGACCAGTAGCTCGCCCAATTCGCGCAATTGCGTCGCGGTGGCAGCAATGCCGTTGATATAGGCCTTTGAGCGGCCCGCGTTATCGATCACGCGGCGCAGCAACACGGCACCATCCTCATCAACACATTCGTTGGCCTGCAACCAGGCGGCCACTTCTACACTGGCACTGAAGTCAGCGCTGATGTCTGCCTTGCTGGCGCCTTCACGCACGACACTGGCATCCCCGCGGCCACCCAGCGCCAGCGTCAGTGCATCGATCAGGATCGACTTACCCGCTCCGGTTTCGCCGGTAAAGACCGAGAATCCGGGAGCGAATTCTAGTTCGATGGCATCAACAATAACGAAATCGCGAATCGACAGGGTACGCAGCATGAGTTCAGGAAAAATTGATTTTTTGAAAACGACATGACATTTGCAGTAGTGTCGCCAGATTGGCGGCGCTGCGCAGTCTTATTTTAGACGGCCTTCCACTGACGGGTATTCGTTCCAATGCAATTTCTGTCTCAGGGTATCGTAATAACTCCAGCCTTCCGGGTGCAAGAAGGTGATTTTATGGGCCGAACGCTTGATGACAATGCGGTCGCCGTATAACAGACTGGTCAGCGATTGCATGTCGAAATTGGCGCTAATGTCGCGCCCATTGACCACCTCGATCTGGATTTCGCAGGAATCAGGAATGGTGATCGGCCGGTTCGACAGCGCGTGCGGCGCAATCGGCACCAACACAATGCCGTGCAGACTAGGATGCAGAATCGGTCCGCCGGCGGACAAGGCGTAGGCGGTCGAGCCGGTCGGGGTGGCCACGATCAGGCCGTCCGAGCGCTGGTTGTACATGAAGCGGCCGTCAACCTTGACCGTCAACTCAACCATGCCGGACGAAGCGCCGCGCGCCACCACCACGTCATTACAAGCCAACGCATGGAAAATTTGCTCATCGCCACGGTACACTGTGGCTTCCAGCAGGGAGCGGGTCTCGGCCTCCACCTTGCCGTCGAGCATCTCCGCCAATACCGGTATCATGCGATCTAGTGAAATATCCGTCATGAAGCCCAGGCGCCCCTGATTGATACCGATCAGCGGCACATTGAACGGCGCCAGTTGCCGGGCAATGCCAAGCATGGTGCCGTCGCCGCCAACGACGATAGCGGCATCGGCGAACTGACCGATCTGTTCGGGCGACATGACGTCATAGCCCTCAAGCGCGATGTTTTCGGCTGTTTCGGCTTCGAATACGACGCTATGGCCATGCGCCTCAAGAAAAGCGGCAAGATCGGACAACGATTGAGCGATACCGGCGGCATGAAATTTGCCGACGATGGCGATAGTTTTCGGCGTTGCCGCCTGTACAGGTAATTTGATGGGCCACATGCAGCGGATTAGAACATAATTTGGAAGATTTGATGAGCAAAACAAACATCCGCGCAGTCCTGTTTGACCTTGATGACACATTGTGGGCTATCGAGCCGGTGCTGCATTTGGCGGAACAGCAACTCTATGCCTGGCTGCAACAGCATGCGCCGGCATTGACGGCACAACATACCGTAGCCAGTCTGCGCCAGCGCCGCCAAGATCTGGCCAATACCGACCCGAGCTACAAAATCAATCTCTGGGCGCTGCGCCATGCCGTACTGACCCAGGCGCTGAGCGAGTGCGGCGAAGATATCGCGCTGGCGGCACCGGCGATGGCCTTGTTTAGCGCCGGACGTAACGCCGTGACACCATTTGAGGATGTCCTGCCAGCCCTTCAGGCAATGAAATCGACGCTAAAACTGGGCACGGTCTCAAACGGCTTTGCGGACCTCAAGCAGATCGGCTTGGCCGAACATTTTGAAATTTCCATCGCCGCACATCAATTCGGCACCGCCAAACCCGATCCTTCAATTTTTCATGCTGCCTGCGCAGCGCTGAAGGTGACGCCGCAGCAAGCCGTCTATGTCGGTGACGACCTCACCTTAGACGTGCTGGGCGCCCAGCAAGCCGGGCTGCGAGCAGTATGGATGAACCGTTTCGAGCGCACCTTGCCAGCCCACATCGCGCCCGATGCCGTGTGCACCAATCTGAGCCAACTGCAGCATTGGTTAGCACAGCAGCATGCGCACCTTGACAAACAATATGTAGAAGACGCTGGCAGGCATGCCGCTGGATCGATAGAATGAACAGATGCAACTAGACACTCGCGCCCAAACCCTGCTTAAAGCCCTGGTTGAACGGTATATCGCCGATGGCCAACCGGTCGGCTCGCGTGCTCTCTCCAAAATTTCAGGACTAGAGCTGTCGCCGGCCACCATTCGCAACATCATGGCCGATCTGGAAGAAATGGGCTTCGTCTCCAGCCCGCACACTTCGGCTGGTCGGATCCCAACACCGCGTGGCTACCGCGTCTTTGTCGATACGCTGCTGACGATAGAAGTCATTGATGAGGCGGCACTGGAAACCAAGCTGCAATCGCGGCTGCCCATCAATTCGCCGCAAAAAATCATTGCCAACGCAGCTCAGGTGCTGTCCTCACTGTCGCAATTCGCCGGCGTCGTGATGACGCCCCGGCGCGAATCTGTGTTCCAGCAAATCGAATTTCTACGGCTATCGGAAAAACGCATCCTGCTGGTCATCGTTGCTCCCGGTGGCGATGTCCAAAACCGCCTGCTGCTCACTGAAGTCGACTACACGCCAAGCCAACTGGTGCAGGCAGCCAATTACATCAATCAGCACTACGGTGGACTTGGTTTCGACGAAGTACGCATCCGCCTGCAAAACGAGCTGCGCCAGTTGCGCGACAACATGACCAGCCTGATGCAAGCCGCGGTCGAAGCCGGTAGTGACGCCATGAGTGATGACTCTGACAACGTTGTCATTTCGGGCGAACGCAATCTGCTCAGCGTGGCTGACCTGTCTTCCAACATGAGCTCGCTGCGCAAGCTGTTTGACATGTTCGAGCAAAAGACCAGCTTGATGCAGCTGCTGGATGTCTCCAGCAAAGCGACGGGCGTGCAGATCTTCATCGGCGGCGAGTCGCATCTGGTACCGATGGACGATATGAGCATCGTCACTGCGCCCTATGAAGTCAACGGCAAGATCGTCGGCACGCTGGGCGTCATCGGCCCGACCCGCATGGCCTACGAGCGCGTCATCCCGATTGTCGACATTACCGCCAAGCTGTTATCGAGCGCACTGAGCAATAATTGACATCAATGCAATTGTTGCAATCCCCTTACCCCGCTTTACGTCAGCAGCGTCGACAATAAAAAAGCCATCCAGCTGGATGGCTTTTTGCTATCAAACTCGCGACCGACGGTGCGGAAGTGATTTATTTTTTGATTTTTTGACAGTTTCTGCAATGGCCATACAATGCCAGCGCATGGTCGGCAATCTCAAAACCATGCTCCTGAGCAATTTTAACCTGACGTTTCTCAATTTCGGCATCGAAGAATTCTTCGACCTTGCCGCAATCCAGACACACCAGATGGTCATGGTGCGAGCCTTCATTGAGCTCGAAAACGGCCTTGCCAGTTTCGAAATGATTGCGTTGCAACAGACCGGCTTGCTCGAATTGGGTCAGTACCCGGTAGACGGTTGCCAGACCGACATCTAGATTGTCAGCCAAGAGTATTTTGTAGACGTCCTCGGCACTCAGATGACGGACTTCCGTGTTTTGAAAAATTTCGAGAATTTTCAAACGCGGCAAAGTGGCTTTGAGGCCGCTGGCTTTCAGCTCGGATGGATTATTAGGCATGTTTCAGTAAAAGTCAGATGATCTGCTTTATCATATAGCGTTTTAGCGCAATTGCTCAACCAATTGAAATGTTTATGCGAATGTTGCCTTCCTACCGTATTTCCGCGCTGAGCCTGATCGTGATGAGTGGCTTGATATCCGGCTGCGCCAGCAAGGGTCCAGCTGATAACACTGCCGCGCCGGGCGCCAGCAGCGTGCAAGTGACCAAAGGCACCGGCGGCCTGTTCGGCCTCGGCTTTCTGACCCCTTATCGCGTCGACATCCAGCAAGGTAACTTCGTCTCCAAGGAGATGGTGGCGCAACTGCGTATCGGCATGACCAAGGATCAGGTGCGCTTCGTGCTCGGCACACCGCTGCTGACCGATATGTTCCACTCCGCTCGCTGGGAATATGAATTCCGCTTGCGCAAACGCGATGGTGAGCTCTTCGGCAGCCGGGTATCAGTGTTCTTTGGCAAGGACGATCTGCTGGCAAGCTTTGAAGGTGGCGACAATCTGCCCACCGAGTCCGAATATCTGTCCCTGATCGCCGGCTCGAAGGCCAGCGTGCTTCCGGAAACATCAGATATGCCGCTGTCGTCGCCCTTGAGCCCGAATAAGTAACAAAATATAAGTACACGCAACATGAGCCAATTGAAAATAGCCATTGCCGGCGCTTCCGGGCGCATGGGCCGCATGCTGATCGAGGCCGTTCAGCAAGCTGACGATATGATTCTGGCCGGCGCACTCGACGTCGCCGGTTCAACCAGCATCGGCACCGATGCCGCCGCCTTTCTTGGCACGCCAGCCAACGTGATCATCGAATCCGACCTGGCCCGTGCGCTGAGCGGCGTTGATGTCCTGATCGACTTTACCCGCCCCGAAGGCACGCTCAAACACGCCGCTTACTGCGCCGAGCACGGTGTGAAAATGATCATCGGCACCACCGGACTGGAAGCGGAACACAAAGAGTTGATCGCAGCGGCCGCCCGCAAAACGGCGATCATGCTGTCACCCAACATGAGCGTAGGTGTCAATGTGACGCTGAAATTGCTGGAAATGGCAGCCAAGAGTTTCGCCGAAGGCTATGACATCGAAATCATCGAAGCCCATCATCGCCACAAGGTAGATGCCCCCTCCGGTACGGCGCTCAAGATGGGTGAAGTCATCGCCACTGCGCTTGGCCACAAGCTTGATGATGTCGCGGTCTATGCGCGCGAAGGCATCACCGGTGCGCGCGATCCCTCCTCGATCGGGTTTGCGGCAGTGCGCGGCGGCGATATCGTCGGCGATCACACGGTACTGTTCGCCGGCATCGGCGAACGTATTGAGATCAGCCACAAATCCTCCAGTCGCGTCACCTATGCCCATGGCAGCCTGCGTGCTGCACGTTTTCTGGCCGACAAGCAAAGCGGCCTGTATGACATGCAGGATGTGCTGGGACTGAAGTAAATCTGCGACGCGTCACTGTGCGTGGGCCATCAACGCCCGCCCGAAGCTCGTATTCCTCAACTTGATGTTAATCGGCCCTAGAGAAAAAGCTATGGAACAAAACATTGGATTTTCCCAATATTGGGCGCAAGGCGACGCCGTATCGCACGCCGTGGCCTATGCCTTGCTGCTGATGTCGATCGCCAGCTGGTTTTACATTCTGTCCAAAACCTGGAGTTCCTGGCGCATCCGGCGCAGCAGCAATGCCCTTGATAGTTTCTGGAAAGCACCGACCCTGATCTACGCCATCTCGGTCATGCAGCAAATCGATAGCGAGCTGGTGTACACGCCGCTGGCGATACAAGCGTCCGAAGCCGCCAGCATCTCTTCCAAACAACAGGGTGCACCTTCGCTCAACGCCGCCACCGATCCAGGTGAATTGATCACGCGCACGCTGCGTCGTGAAATCAACCGGGTTTCGGCACGACTTGAACGTGGCCTGACTTTGCTAGCCTCGGTCGGATCGACCGCACCTTTCGTCGGTCTGTTCGGCACCGTGTGGGGCATCTATCATGCATTGGAAGCCGTATCAGCCAGCGGCGCCGTGCAAATCGACAAGGTTGCAGGTCCGGTCGGCGAAGCGCTGATCATGACTGCACTCGGTCTGGTAGTGGCAATCCCGGCAGTGCTGGCCTATAACGCCTTTACCCGCATCAATCGCCTGACACTGGCCGAACTGGACGGTTTCGCGCATGACCTGCATGCTTATCTGACGACCGGCGCACGTGTCGGCAAGGGGCAATCATGAGCTTCGGCGGCTTCAACGACAATCAGCATGGCGCACCGATGGCGGAAATCAACGTCACGCCGATGGTCGATGTGATGCTGGTATTACTGGTGATTTTCATTCTCGCCGCGCCGATGTTTACCCATGCACTGCAATTGGATCTGCCGACCGCAAAATCCGCACCTTCGCCAGAAAAGCCACAAACCGTCAGCATTGCCATTGACGCCGCTGGCAAGCTCTACTGGCAAGATCAGCCGGTCTCCCAGGACGCGCTCAACGAGCGCATGGCCGCCGCCGCCATGCACCAACCGCAGCCGGAAGTGCAACTGCGTGCCGACAAGGGCACCCGTTACGAAGTCATCGCTGAAGTCATGTCTGCCGCACAAGGCAATGGCCTGACCAAGATTGGCTTTGTCACCGACCCCAAACCTGGCGCCACGACCAAATAACCATGCCAACTGCCCGCCTCAATGGTGAACTGATTAGCGACTGGGATAGTTTCCACGCGCAGTGCGCGGCTGTGTTTGGCTTTCCTGATTTTTACGGCAGCAACATGAATGCCTGGGTCGATTGCCTGAGCTATCTGCGCGACGACGACGGCATGAGCCGATTCGTGCTCAAGGACAGGGAAGTGCTGACCATCGAAGTCCTGCACAGCGACAAGCTGCGCCAGGCTGTGCCCGAGATCATCGAAGAACTGCAGTTTTGCGTAGCAATGATCAACGAGCGCTGTGAAGACTACGAAGAAGCAGCGACACTGAAGCTGTCGCTGCTGTAACACGCAATACCCGCCTATTCAATCGATCAACTGATCGCCGTCATAGAACGGATAAGGCCCGTCGAACTCGCCGACATAGGCCGTATGACTGATCATACCGGCCTCGGCATCCCACAGATGCAGCTGAAAGGCCGGCGGCTCCATGACAAATTGCGATGCCGCCTGCGCGCTCAAATCCAACACCACCTGATGTGATACACCCGGACAGGTAGACGCAATCGTGCCGCCAAAGCGTACCTGAATCGGCCGATGCAAGTGACCGCACAGCACCCGTTCGACCTGCGGATGACGCCGCACTACCGCCGCCAATGCCTGCGCATCGGCCAGACCGATCTGATCCATATGACCGATGCCGGTCTTGAACGGTGGATGGTGCATGACGATCACCGTTGGCCGCTGCGGCTGTTCGGCCAACACTTGCTGCAGCCACAACAAACTATGCGGCGCCAACTCGCCTTGGCTCGAATCCGGTATCACAGTGTCAAGCGCGACGATGCGCACCGCATGCTCTTCAATCACGTATTCAATGCGCGCGCCGGGCCGCGCTAGTCCTTGCTGCAAATAAGCATGCTCAGGAAACGCCGCACGCAGCGCAGTGCGCTCGTCGTGATTGCCGGGCAACAGATAATACGGCATCTGCAAGGGCGCCAACAAGCTGCGCAGCATGGCATATTCATCGGCCAGACCAAAGTCCACCAGGTCGCCGCTCAAGACCACCGCGTCGGGCCGTTGTCGTAAGGCATTGACCTGTGCGATACAGCGTCGCAAGCTCTCTGCGGTATCGACCACGCGATACGATTTCTTGCCATGCGCCTTGATGTGCAAATCGGAAATCTGACACAAGATCATGCGCTTACCTCTTCCTGTGGCAAGTGCACAATCGCCTGGGCCGGCACACGCAGGCCAATGCGCTCACCCGCATGCCAGGTAGCGCGGCGGCCGGTTTCGACGATGATCGGCAAAGCGCCACCGATGTCGACCACTAAACGAGTGCGATCCCCCATGAAGAAGGTCGACATGATGTCACCCAAGAGGACCGGACCGCCGCTATCGATCGGCACGATTTCGACGTCTTCAGGACGGAACATGGCCGTGGCCTGAGCGCCGGGAGCCGCCTGCAGACCGGCCAAGGGCAACATGCCGGCGGTGGTCTCAAGATGGCCATTGCGGCTGGCGCCGCTGACCCGATTCATGGTGCCGATGAAATCGGCCACAAACGTATTTGCCGGGCGATAGTAAATATCCCGAGGACTGCCGATCTGGGCAATCTTGCCGCGCTGCATGACCACCACGCGATCACCCAAGGCCATGGCTTCGCCCTGATCATGCGTGACATAAATCGCGGTGATGCCGAGCTTGCGCAGCAGCGCATTGAGATCGGCGCGCAGGCTTTCGCGCAATTTGGCGTCAAGTGCCGTGAGCGGCTCATCGAGCAGCAACACGCGCGGCTCCACCGCCAATGCACGGGCCAATGCGACGCGTTGCTTCTGGCCGCCGGAAAGCTGGTCAATGCGACGATGGCTGAAACCTTGCAACTGCACCATCTCCAGCAAGGCATCGATGCGCAGCAAGCGTTGCGCCGCCGCCATCTTGCGAATCTTCAAGCCGTAGGCAATATTTTCGCCCACGCTCATGTTGGGAAACAAAGCATAGTTCTGAAACACCATGCCCACGCCACGCCGCTCAATAGGCAGATCGGTCACATCCTCATCACCAAACAATACCCGGCCACCGGCGTCGGGAAACTCCAGTCCGGCAATCAGGCGCAACGTGGTGGTCTTGCCGCAGCCGGACGGTCCCAGCAGCACCAGCGTCTCGCCCGGATGCACTTCCAGATTGATAGGTTCGAGTGCGGCAGCGCCGTTGCCGAAGGTTTTGGAACATTGAATCAACTTGATGGAAACGGAAGAGCTCATAGTCTTACTCGTGCTTGTGTAGTCTGCGTCAGCCATTGCATGGCGATCAACAGAGGAATGATCATGAACAGAAAAATCAGAGTATAGGCGGATCCGACTTCCAGCCGCATCGATGCATAGCTGTCAGCCAGACCAACCGGCAAAGTCATGGTCAGCGGCGTATGCAACATCCAGGTGATGTTGAACTCACCGATCGACAAGGTAGTCACCATCAACGCACCAGCCAGGATGCCCGACATGGCATTGGGAATCACCACGCCGTAGAAGCGCTGCCAAAATCCTGCGCCCAGACTGGCTGCCGCCTCTTCCAGTAAAGCCAGTTGCGACGACTGCATCACCGCCAACACCGGGCGCACCATGAACGGCAACGTAAATAAAACATGGCCGACCAAAATGAACAGCAAGCTGCCGCGAAAAGCCCGGTATTGGCCATAGGCCATGATCAAGGCCAGCGCCGTCGCCAAACCTGGCACCGCCACCGGCATCATCATCAACTCTTCAAACAAGCGTGCCAACCGGCTGTTGCCGCCGCGATAGCGTGCCAGCATGTAGGCCAGCGGCACCCCGGCCAGCGCGGTCACCATCAGACACGCCAGGGCGATGACGATGGAGCGCCAGATAGTCACCTGATAGGTGTCCCACACCTCCACCACCCAGCGCAAGGTAAAGCCGCTGGACCAACCGACAAAGAAATTCTCGGTCACGCCCGCCAGCATCGACAACAGCACCGGCACGATCAGGAAGGCGCATACCAGCAAGGTCAGGCCCAGCAATAGGTAAAACTGCAGCGCATTGCGCGAAGCTCGTTTCATTCTGCCCTCCTCACGCCGCCGCCGGCACACCGCTGCCGGACAAGGATCGCGCCAAGGCCAATGCCAGCCAGGTAATCAAACCCAATACGATGGACAAGGCCGCCGCCATGGCGAAGTTGGCGTAACTGGTGAATTCGTTATAGATGGACATCGGCAAAACATCAATCTTGGTGGCCAGCGTAAAGGCCGTGCCAAACGCCCCCATGCTGGTGGCAAAACAGATCGCTCCGGATGAAATCAAGGCTGGCGCCAGCGCCGGCAGCACCACATCGGCAAAGACACGCAGGGCATTGGCACCAAGTGAACGGGCGGCTTCTTCCAGTGCCGGATCGAGCTTTTCGGCAGCCGCCATCACGGTCAGGATCACGCGCGGGATCGAAAAATACAGATAACCCAGGAACAAGCCTGCCAAGGAATACGCAAACACCAGCGACTGCCCGAACAACTTGTCGGTCAATGCGCCGATCAAGCCCTGCCGACCAGCCAGCATGATCACCATGAAGCCGACCACCACGCCTGGGAACGCCAGCGGAAAGGTCAGCATGGCCACCAACAGCGACTTGCCGGGAAACTGGTTACGTTGCAAAAACAAGCCGACCACCGCCGCGATGGCCAGCGTGGCCAGGGTCACCGTCAGCGACAACAGCAAGGTCGAGACCAGACTCTCCAGGTAATGGCGATTGCTCAGCACCGCCAGATAGGCCATCGCGCCGCTGGGTCCGCTGGCACCGACGCCGACCAGACGCAGCATCGGCAGCAACCAGAACGCCGCGAATAGCGTCATGGCCGGCGCCGCGCACCACCATAGGTGGCGGTCGACGCCGCGCCGCCTGGTTTTGACAGAGGCGACCCGGTTCACTTCACTTCAGCCATGTAGCGCTCACTGAACTGGCGCTGCACTTGCGCCATCTTGTCGTAGTCCACCGACTTTGCACGCGCATATTCGGTGGCCGGCAGAAAGTGCGCCTGTGCTTCCTTGGAAATCGCCGAGGCACGTACCGGACGCAGATAGGCATTGGCCCAGATCGCCTGACCTTCGTTGGACAACAGGAAATCGAGCACCTTCTTGGCATTGGCCTGATTCGGGCCATTCTTCACCAGACTGACCACATACGGCACGCTGACGCTGCCTTCGGTCGGAATCACAAAGGCCACATTGGCATGGTCCTTATACTTGGCGCGATAGGCATCGAAGTCATAACCCAACAGAATTGGAATTTCCCCCGACAGCAGACGCGCATACGAGGTTTGCTTGGGCACGATAGGCTCGTTCTTTTGCAACGCCTTGAAATAATTGATGGCTGGTGTGAAGTTGTCGAGCGTGCCGCCCAAGGCCTGATTCACCGCTACCGCACCGACATAGCCGACAAAGGCACTGGCCGGATCCAGGTAGCCGATCAAGCCCTTGTATTGCGGCTTGAGCAAATCTTGCCAGGAGCGCGGCAGCGGCTTGCCTTTCAAGGCATCCACATTGATCATCAGGCCCAGGGTGCCGGAATGTATCGTGGTCCAGTAACCTTGCGGATCTTTCAATCCGGCGGGCACTTCATCCCAGCCGGCCGGTTTGTAGGGCGTAATGATGTCCTGCTTTTTGGCTTCGATGCCGAAGGTCACGCCAACATACGTGAAGTCAGCCACCGGGCTGGCCTTCTCCGCCAGCATCTGGGCCAGCGCCTGACCGCTGTTTTTGTTGTCCGGCGGCACGGTGATGCCGGTTTTCTCCTTGATGGTTTTGATTTGCGTAGCCCAGTCGGCCCACTCGGGCGGACAGTTATAGCAAATCACATTTTGCGCTGCGGCCAAGGCGGGAGCGGCCAGCGCAGCCAGCATGGCGACACTGGCTACGACGCGCGGGAGTATCCGGGATAGAGACATAGGATTTCCTTTCTGTTGCTGTATAGACAAAAATTAATGAATGGGAGAAACATCTGAAGCAGCATCAATGGCGCGCACCGATCCACCTGATCGTATCGTGTGCGCCAGAATTTTTGAGCTCGGTGCCGACAGCCCCGGTTGCGGATCAATGGCCGCCACCAGCGTGCGCAAGGCCGTTTCACCAATCAATTCGGACGGCTGCACCGCGCTGGAGAGCACCGGGGCCATCAGCTCTCCCAGCGCAATACCATCAAAGCCCATCACCGACACATCCTGTGGCACTGCCAGAGCGAGCGCGCGCAAATCGCGGATGACCGCCAGCGCCAGCAGATCGTTGGAACAAAACAAGGCGCTGGCGCGCTGCCCGGCATCGGAAAAAGACTGTAGATAACTGAGATCGCCAAGGGCTGCCGTTGTCATGGTGTGGCGCGCCACTTCAATCGGTGCCATTGGCGTCAAGCCATGACTGCGCATGGCATCGAGGTAGCCGTGGTAGCGCTGCAAGGCACGGTCCGAGGCATGGAAATGGCCGCTCAGCATCTGGATGCGGCGATGCCCAAGTGCAATCAAATGGGCCACCGCATCCCGTGCAGCACTGCGGTTATCGACCGAAACTGACAGCCGCGTGCCCTGTGGCGGCTGGTTGTAGGTCAGCACATAAGGCACTTTCTCGCGTTCCAGCAGTTCCAGTGTCTGACTGCTGCTGGCGTCGGCCACCGTCAGAATGACACCGTCAACGCGATGACTCAGTAGCAACTCGACCGCTGCGGCCTCGTCTTCCTGACGATATTCGGTGGCGGTAAACATCACTGAGTAATCCAGCGCCCGCGCCGCCAGCTCTATGCCCTGCAAACATTGGGCAAACACTGCGTTCGACAAGGTTGGCACCACCACGCCTATCGTGCGCGAGCGACCGGCGCGCAAATTGCGTCCGTTGAAATTAGGACGAAAGCCCAGTTGCACAATGGCCTGATTGATACGCTCAGCAGTTTCACTGCTGACCACACCAGGGTTATTGAGCAGGCGCGATACCGTGGCAGTCGACACTCCTGCGATCACAGCGACTTCTTTAATGGATGGCGGCACGATAAAAGCGCAAAAATAAGCGGGGAATGATGAAAACGATTACATCGTGCCACCATTTTGTTACGGCCAGATGACTATCTGCCCACTCAAGATTGCCGGCGCCACTTAAAAATATCCAGGCAGCAACATGCCAGTCTGCTTCGCACTAAAATCATGGCCGGCTTGACATCGACACAGAACTGCATCGCCACGGGGGCGAGCCGGTATAATGTCCGGTTTCGATCTCACCATTGCCTCATCCGTCATGCAAGATAAATACAGCCCAGCAGAAGTAGAACAATCCGCGCAACAGCATTGGATTTCGAGCAACGCCTACAAAACCGTGGAGCACGCCAAAGACGGCAACGGCAAAGACAAGAAGAAGTTCTATGCCTGTTCCATGCTGCCTTACCCATCGGGCAAGCTGCACATGGGCCACGTGCGCAACTACACCATCAATGACGTGATATATCGCTATCTGCGTATGAACGGCTACAACGTGCTCATGCCGATGGGCTGGGACGCCTTCGGCATGCCGGCAGAAAATGCCGCGATGGCCAATGGTGTGCCGCCGGCGCAATGGACTTATTCGAACATCGAATACATGAAAAAGCAGATGCAATCGATGGGACTGGCCATCGACTGGTCGCGTGAAATGACCGCCTGCACACCCGAATACTACAAATGGAACCAGTGGATGTTCCTCAAGATGCTGGAAAAAGGCATCATCTACAAAAAAACCGGCACCGTGAACTGGGATCCTATCGACCAGACCGTGCTGGCCAATGAGCAAGTCATCGACGGTCGCGGCTGGCGCTCAGGCGCCTTGATCGAAAAGCGCGAAATCCCGATGTACTACGCCAAGATCACCGACTACGCCGAAGAGTTGCTGGAACACGTTGAAACCAAGCTGCCCGGCTGGCCCGAGCGCGTGCGCCTGATGCAGGCCAACTGGATCGGCAAATCGACCGGCGTGCGCTTCGCCTTCCCGCATGACATCAAGGAAGATGGCCAGCTCATCAGCGACGGCAAATTGTGGGTCTTCACCACCCGCGCCGACACCGTCATGGGCGTGACCTTCTGCGCCGTGGCGCCGGAACATGCGCTGGCCACTTACGCCGCCAAATCCAATCCGCAACTGGCCGCCTTCATCGCCGAATGCAAACTGGGCAGCGTGATCGAAGCCGACATGGCGACCATGGAAAAGAAGGGCATGCCGACCGGCCTGTTCGTCACCCATCCGCTGACTGGTGCGCAGGTCGAAGTGTGGGTCGGCAATTACGTCCTCATCACTTATGGCGACGGCGCCGTGATGGGTGTACCGGCGCATGACGAGCGCGATTTCGCCTTTGCCAAGAAATACCAATTGGCGATCAAGCAAGTCATCGCCGTCGATGGCAAGGACTACGCCACCGAGGCTTGGCAAGAGTGGTACGGCGACAAGGAAAACGGCAAGACCGTCGCCTCCGGCAAGTATGACGGCCTGCCCTATCAAGCAGCAGTCGATGCCATCGCCGCCGATATCGCGGTGCTTGGTCTGGGCGAAAAGAAAATCACCTTCCGTCTGCGCGACTGGGGCATCTCACGCCAGCGCTACTGGGGCACCCCTATCCCTATCATCCACTGCGCCGACTGCGGCGACGTGCCGGTGCCGGAAAAGGACTTGCCGGTAGTGCTGCCGGAAGATTGCGTACCGGACGGCAGCGGCAACCCGCTCAACAAGCATGAAAAATTCCTGCACGTCGATTGCCCACAATGTGGCAAGGCGGCGCGCCGCGAGACCGACACCATGGACACCTTCGTCGATTCGTCGTGGTATTTCATGCGCTACACCTCGCCGCAAAGTAACGATGCCATGGTTGACGAGCGCAACGATTACTGGATGCCGATGGACCAGTACATCGGCGGCATCGAACACGCCGTGCTGCATCTGCTGTATGCGCGTTTCTGGACCAAGGTCATGCGCGACTTCGGCCTGGTCAAATTCGACGAGCCGTTCACCAATCTGCTGACGCAGGGCATGGTGCTCAACGAAACCTATTATCGCGAAGATGCGGCCGGCAAGAAGACCTGGATCAATCCGGATGACGTTGCGCTGACCTTTGACGACAAAGGACGACCAGTCTCCGCCACACTCAAGACGGATGGCCAGCCGGTCATCATCGGCGGCACCGAAAAGATGTCGAAGTCAAAAAACAACGGCATCGATCCGCAAGCCCAGATCGATCAATATGGTGCCGACACTGCGCGCCTGTTCACCATGTTTGCGGCGCCACCAGAACAAACCCTGGAATGGTCCGGCACCGGTGTCGAAGGCGCCAACCGTTTCCTGCGTCGCGTCTGGGCCTTCGCCTGGAACCACGCAGCGCGCATTCAGGGCGCCGGCAACGTCGATACGGCGCAATTGAGCGATACCATGAAGACCCTGCGCCGTGAAGTGCATAAAATCTTGCAACAAGCCGATCATGATCTCAAGCGCATCCAGTACAACACGGTCGTCTCGGCTTGCATGAAGATGCTCAACACGCTCGAAGCCGCCAAGCTGGAAGACAGCCCGGCAGCCAATGCCGTGCTAGCCGAATGCAGCTCGATTTTCCTGCGCGTGCTCAATCCGATCACCCCACATATCACCCATGCGCTATGGCAAGAACTGGGTTTCGCCGCGCAATCCGGTGACATCCTCGATGCCCCATGGCCGCAAGTCGACGCTAGTGCATTGGAGCAAAGCGAGATCGAACTGATGGTGCAGGTCAACGGCAAATTGCGCGGCAGCATCACAGTTGCCAAGGATGCCGACAAAGCGCTTATCGAGGCCACCGCGTTGGCGAATGAAAACGTGCAAAAATTCCTCAGCGGCGCACCGAAGAAAATCATCGTTGTGCCAGGCAAGCTGATCAACATTGTTGCCTGATACCCTAACGTTCACGAACCTGACCACGGATACTTACATGGGATTTCAACTTCTTCGATACAAGCCCCTCCAATGGCTGCTGTTGCTGCTCACGGCACTGGCGCTTAGCGCCTGCGGCTTTCATATGCGCGGCACGGTCAATCTGCCGTTCAAGACGGTGCTGATTGCCGGCCTCGGCAAAAACACGCCGCTGGGCGTGGACCTCGCGCGCAACCTGCGTCTCAGTGGCGCCGAAGTGGTTGAGAAGGTCGCGGATGCCGACGCCGTCCTGCAAATTCTGTCCGATGCACACGAAAAGAAAATTGAGGCGCTCGACACCTCTGGCAATGTGCGTGACTATGCGCTGTATGATCGCGTCCGCTTCGTACTCAAGGACAAGAGTGACGCCATCATCGTTGGCCCCATCACTGTCGTCCTCAAGCGCGACATTACCTACGACCCTAACCAGGAACTGGCCAAGCAGACCGAAGAAGTCTTGCTATACCGCGAGATGCAACGTGACTTGGTGCAGCAGATCATGCGCCGTCTGGGTGCCATCAAGCCCCAGACCGGTGACGACACCACCACCGAGCCATAGAAAGTACGCCTGAGCGATGCAACTGCGGCTTGATGCACTCGACACCCATTTGAGCAAATCGCTGGCGACGCTCTACGTCATCGCCAGCGATGAGCACCTGCTCGCGCTGGAAGCTGGCGACAAGATTCGTCGGGCCGCGCGCGCCAATGGCTATACCGAACGCGAAGTACTGGTGGTCGAGCGCACTTTCAAATGGGGTCAATTGCTGGCCGCGAACCAGTCGCAATCGCTGTTCGGTGACAAAAAACTGATCGAATTGCGCATCCCCACCGGCAAACCCGGCAAGGATGGTGGTCAAGCCTTGCAAGAGTATGCCGCCAATCTGAGTCCGGACAACCTGACCATCATCAGTCTGCCCAAACTCGACTGGGCCACCGCCAAGGCGGCCTGGGTTGGTGCCTTGCAGCAGGCCGGTGTCTACATTGATATTGCACTGGTGGAGCGGGCCCATCTGCCTGGCTGGATCAGCAACCGGCTGGCCACGCAGCAGCACAGTGCCGACCGCCAGTGCGTCGATTTCATCGCAGACCGGGTCGAAGGCAATCTGCTGGCGGCGCATCAGGAAATCCAGAAACTGGCGTTGCTCTACCCGGCCGGCAAATTATCCTTCGAGCAGGTGCACGATGCCGTGCTCAATGTGGCGCGTTACGATGTCTTCAAGCTCAATGAAGCCATGCTGGCGGGCGATTGCGCCCGTCTGGTACGCATGATGGAAGGCCTCAAAGGCGAAGGCGAAGCGCTGCCGCTGGTATTGTGGGCGGTGGCCGAAGAAGTGCGCACGCTGCTCAAACTGAAATCGGCGGTAAGCCAGGGTAAAGCGCTGGGTGCGCTGCTCAAGGAATATCGCATCTGGGGCGCGCGCGAGAAATTGATGGAGCCGGCGCTGCGCCGCATCACGCTGCCGACCTTGCAAACTGCGCTGCGTGAAGCCGCGCAAATCGATAAGATGGTAAAAGGATTGCGCGCCAAAGCGTTTTCCGGCGATGCCTGGGATGCCCTGTTGCAACTGGGGCTGAAGCTGGCGCGCGGCATTTGATTATTTTGTGACAAAGAACATGATGACGATCGACATCCAAGCCTACATGACCGACATCGGCCAACGTGCCCGCCGCGCTTCACGCGCCATGGCACGCGCCGACAGCGCGGCCAAGAACCGTGCACTGACGCTGCTGGCAGCCGCCATCCGGCGCGATGCCGATGCCTTGCGTGCAGCCAATCAACAAGACCTGGCGGCAGCGCGCGCCAGCGGTCTGTCGGACGCCATGCTGGACCGCCTGAACCTATCCGATAAAGCCATCGCCACCATGGCCGAAGGATTGGAGCAAATTGTTGCCCTGCCGGATCCGATTGGCGAAATCTCCAATATGAAATATCGCCCCAGCGGCATCCAGGTTGGTCAGATGCGCGTGCCGCTCGGCGTGATCGGCATCATCTATGAAGCACGCCCGAATGTGACGGTGGACGCCGCCGGTCTGTGTATCAAGAGTGGCAACGCCACCATCCTGCGTGGTGGTTCCGAAGCGATCCACTGTAACCAGGCGCTGGCATTGCTGGTCAAGCAAAGTCTGGCTGGTGCCGGTTTGCCGGAAGATGCCGTGCAGGTGGTCGAGACCACCGATCGCGCCGCCGTTGGCGCCCTCATCACCATGCCGGAATATGTCGACGTCATCGTGCCGCGCGGCGGCAAAGGTTTGATCGAACGCCTGATCAAGGAATCCAAGGTGCCGATGATCAAGCACCTCGACGGCATCTGCCACGTCTATATTGACACTGGCGCCGACCTGCAAAAAGCGCTGGATGTGGCCTTCAATGCCAAATGCCATCGCTATGGCACCTGCAACACCATGGAAACCTTGCTGGTGGCGCGCTCAATTGCAGCCGAAGTCTTGCCGCAACTGGCCGTGCTCTATCTGAGCCAGGAAGTCGAACTGCGCGCTGATGCCGAAAGCCGGCAGATCCTGGCTGGCTATCCCTTGCTCAAGGAGGCGCTGGAAGAGGATTGGTCCACCGAATACCTGGCGCCGATTCTGGCGGTGAAGGTCGTGGCAAACATCAACGAAGCCATCGAGCATATCAATACCTATTCCTCGCAGCATACCGATGCCATTGTCAGCGAGGACTACAGTCGCGCCATGCAGTTCCTGCGCGAAGTCGATTCAGCCTCGGTGCTGGTGAATGCCTCGACGCGCTTTGCCGACGGCTTTGAATATGGTCTGGGCGCCGAAATCGGCATTTCCAACGATAAGCTGCATGCACGCGGCCCGGTCGGACTGGAAGGCCTGACCTCGCTCAAATACATCGTGCTGGGACAAGGTCAGATTCGTCAGTAACTCCTGGCTGACGCATCGCCAGCCGCCACTCATCATTTGTTACTCACCAAGGAAACCGCATGCTCTGGATCAAAGCCCTGCACATCGTGTTCATCGCTTCATGGTTCGCCGGCCTGTTATACCTGCCGCGCATCTTCGTCAATTTGGCACAGGAAAATGAAACCGTGAGTCGCGAGCGCCTGCTCGGCATGGCGCGCCGGCTGTATCGCTTTACCACCTTGTTGGCGCTGCCGGCCATTGCGCTGGGGCTATGGCTGTATCTAGGCTATGGAATTGGAAAAGGCCCCGGCAATGGCTGGATGCATGCAAAACTATTGCTGGTGATACTGGTCATCGGTTACCACCATGCCTGTGGCACACTACTCAAAAAATTTGAAAATGGCAAAAATAAGCGCAGCCACACCTGGTTACGCTGGTTCAATGAAGTGCCGGTATTATTATTGCTTGCCATCGTCATCCTGGTCGTGGTCAAGCCGTTCTGATCATTTTAATTTACCTGTTGGTTTTGTTCGTTTTTTATGGAGTCCCTTATGGGCAAGGTTTGTGAATACTTTTTCGCGCCACACTCTCCGTTTGCCTATCTGGGGCACGCGCGCCTAGTCGCGCTAGCCAAACAACATCAGGTGCAAATTGCACTCAAGCCTTTCGATCTGAGCAAGGTGTTTAACCAGTCCGGCGGTCTGCCGCTGGCCAAGCGCGCGCCGCAACGACAAGCCTACCGTCTCAAGGAACTGGCGCGCTGGAGTCAATTCCTGGATTTGCCAATGAACATCCAGCCAACCTATTTCCCGGTGCAAAGCGACGTTGCCGCGCGCCTGATCATCGCCACCCAACTCGCGCATGGCACCAACGCTGCACTCGACCTGACCGGTGCGGTGATGCGCGCGATCTGGGAAGAAGAAAAAAACATTGCCGACAACGCCACCCTGCAAGCCATTGTCAACATGCTCGGCCATGACGGCGCCAGTCTGCTCAAGTCTTCTGACACCGCCAGCGTGCAGGCCGAATTTGATCGCTTTACTGAAGAAGCCACTGCGGCCAATGTGTTTGGTGCGCCTTGGTATGTCGTCGATGGCGAAGGCTACTGGGGTCAGGATCGGCTGGATTTTGTCGAACGCGCATTTGCCGAGAAGTAAGGCAGCATCAGCATTCAAATCAGTCATCGTTGCCGCGTGGGCAGCAACGATGGCTTTGGCATGCGCGCCACGCAGCATTGCCAAACCACTTGCCCCGCCACACAATTGAAGTACCAACGGAAAAAAGGTCCCCCTCATGACAATATCGTATTCGTATTTTTGCCCCTGTCCGCGCGGCCTGGAAAGCGCGCTGGCCGAAGAGCTCAATGAAATCGCCGCCTACGCCGGCGCGCCTGCTGCCATCAAGGTACATAACCAGGTGCCCGGCGGCGTGCATTGCTCAGGCACCATGCAGGGCGCCTATCAAATCAACCTGCGTTCGCGCATCGCCAGCCGCGTCTTGCTGCGTCTGGCGCACGGCTCCTACAAGAACGAAAACGACATCTACGACATGGCGCTGGAACAGGAATGGGAAAACTGGTTCCAGGTTTCGCACACCATCCGCGTCGATGTGACCGCCGTCAAATCGCCCCTGCGCAGCCTCGAATTTGCCACCCTCAAGATCAAGGATGCCATCTGCGACCGTTTCCGCGAGCGCTTCGACGAACGCCCATCAGTCAACACCAAGGCGCCGGACATGCGCATCGCCGGCTTCCTCGACGCCCATAATTTCACGATCTATCTCGACACCTCCGGCGAAGCACTGTTCAAGCGCGGCTGGCGCGACGAAACCGGCGAAGCGCCACTGCGCGAAAACCTGGCTGCAGGCCTGTTGCGCACCAGCGGCTGGAAACCGGGCATGGTGCTGTTCGACCCTATGTGCGGTTCCGGTACCATCCTGGCCGAAGCAGCGCAGATGCTGGCCGGCATCCCACCTGGCGCGCGCCGCCGTTTTGCCTTCGAGAAATTCGACAATTTCGATGCCGAAGCCTGGCTGGCCATCAAGGGCGACTTCAGACCACAGCCCTTGCCGACCGTACCCACCATTTTCGGCAGCGACATTTCGGGTGACATGGTCAATATTACCCGCCATAACCTGCGTCTGGCCGGCATCCAGTTCGAGGTGCCGCTCAAGCAGATCGAAGCGCAAGAAGTCAAGCCGCCACTGGACGCCGACGGCAATCCGGCCATCGGCATCATGCTGACCAATCCGCCTTATGGCGAACGTATCAGCGTGCGCGGCGACAGCGCATTGCCTACCGATGAACTGTTGACCGCCTTCTTCAGCGCCTTTGGCACCACGCTCAAGCAACGCTTTTCGGGCTGGAGCGTATTCCTGTTTTCGGCCGATCTGGGCTTGCCGAAATTACTGCGTCTCAAAGAAGCGCGCAAAACGCCTTTCTTCAATGGCGCGCTGGAATGCCGTTTGTTCCGCTTTGACATGGTGGCCGGCTTCAATCGCCGCGAGGCAGCCAAACCCAAGGCCGCAGAATAAGACCAGGGCCCGTCAATGAAGACGCCGGCGGGATTGTCAAAATAAACGAGACAATTCATCCCGCCGTGCCCTCTTTATTGCTTATCCGCTTTTCCTTACAGTAGCTCCATAACGAAGCCAAGGGTGGCTTCATTGAACATCTGGAGCCACTATGACCACGACTACTTCCAATACCAAAGCCGATTACGCCGCGTTTCTGCTGCGCGTGATTTCCGGTCTGTTCTTTCTGGCGCATGCCGGCATGAAGATTTTTGTCTTTACCTTGCCCGGCACCGTTGCCTTCTTTGCATCGCTAGGCCTGCCGGGTGCGCTGGCTTATCTTGTGATTGCGTTGGAAGTCATCGGCGGTATTGCATTGGTGCTCGGTTTCTACGGCGATCTGCTGGCCATTCCGTTAGCACTCGACCTGCTCGGCGCCATCATCTCCGTGCATGGCAAAAATGGTTTTTTCTTTACCAACCCCCAGGGTGGTTGGGAATATCTGGCCATGTGGATTGTCGCCTTGATCGCGGTGTATCTGCTGGGCAATGGCGCCTTTGCCATCAAACGCCATAGTCTGGCAAGCGCAGCATAATACGTCAGGCCGGGATGCACGACGTCCCGGTAACATTTCCGGAGCTTCATCATGAATCATGCACTACCTGCCCTATTCATCTCCCACGGTTCGCCCATGCTGGCGGTTGAGCCTGGCCGCACCGGACCGCTGTTACGCGAAATCGGCGCAGCTTTGCCACGTCCGCAAGCGATCCTGGTCGTGTCGCCGCACTGGTCGACGCCAACGCCACGTCTGGGCAATCTGATCAAGCAGAGCGTGATTCATGATTTCGGTGGCTTTCCGGCGGAACTGTATGAACTCGATTATCCGGCCAACGGCGCGCCCGATCTGGCTGAACGCGTCGCCGCTTTGCTGCGGGCCAACGGCCTGCCGGCCCAAACCGATGACGGCTGGGGTCTGGATCATGGCGCCTGGGTCCCGCTGCGCTATCTCTACCCGCATGCCGATATCCCGGTGCTGCAACTGTCGCTGCAACGGCATCAAGCACCGGCCTATCATTACCGCATCGGCCAGTTGCTGGCGCCGCTGGCGCAAGAAGGCATCTTGTTGATCGGTTCCGGCAGCTTCACCCATAACCTGCGTGAACTGCAACGCGATACGGCGGGCATCGAGACGGCGCCGCATGCGCTGGAATTTCTGCAATGGTTTCTGACGCAGATGCGCGCCGGTGACCTGCAAGCGCTGCTGGACTACCGCAGCTTAGCCCCGCATGCCGTGCGCAACCATCCCACCGATGAACATTTGTTGCCCCTGTTCTTTGCCATGGGCGCAGCCGACGATTGGACCCAACTGCTACATCTCGACAGCGGTTCGACGTATCATAGCCTACGCATGGATGCCTTTGCTTTCGGCAGTCGCGCAGCGCTGCTAGCCAATTTGCCAACCGCGGCCTGAAGCACACCAGTTTTAAAAATAGGTCAGACGGAGCTCAATGAATAAACTGCGCGAAATCGAATGTTTCATCGCCGTCGCCGAACTCGGCAGCTTTGTCAAAGCGGCCGATACGCTACAGGTTTCCAAGGCAGCAGTATCGCGCACCATTCTGGAACTGGAAGCCCGGCTCGGTACGCGGCTGATGCAACGCACCACGCGTCGCTTGTCGCTGACCGAAGCCGGCGTCGTCTATCTGGAGCGCTGCAAGCAGATCGTCACGGCGCTGGAAGACGCCGACCAGGTCATCAGCGCCGGCAATACTGACCCCACCGGTCTGTTGCGCATCAACGCGCCGCAAACTTTTGGCGTGCTGCACATGACACGCGTATGGCCTTGCCTGCTGCGCCGGTTTCCCGGCATCAAGCTCGATATCACGCTGTCGGACCGCATCGTCGATATCGTCGAGGAAGGCTACGATCTGGCCATCCGCATCGCGCAATTACCCAACTCCTCCCTGATCTATCGCAAACTGGCCACCACTCGCATCGTGGTGTGCGCGGCGCCGGCCTATCTTGAGCGGCACGGCACACCACGCCATCCGCACGATCTGAAGGATCATACGGTGCTGGGATATAGCTACGCAGCCGACAAGGATGAATGGCATTTCAACGGTCCCAACGGCGCGCTCAGCGTCAAGACCAATGTCCGCATGCAAGCCAATAATGGTGATACCTGCGTAGCAGCCGCCTTGTCCGGTATCGGCATCACCCGTCAACCCACCTTCATGCTCAGCGAACACCTACGCAACGGTAAACTGGTGCCGCTCTTGCCCGAATTCAGTAGCGGCGAGCTCGGCATCTATGCGGTCTATCCCAGCCGCACTCACCTACCCGCCAAGGTGCGCGCCACCATCGATTTTTTGGTACAGACCTTTGAAGGTGTACAGTGGGATCTCGATTGAAACAGATGAAAATATCTACGGTCGTGCCGTATTTTTTTCACCTAAGCTAGCTGACTCGCTTTCTATTGAGCATGCAGTAGCGCAAAAAATTGCGTGCACTCATCGTGTTTATCAAAAAAATATTGCTTCAATTAAAGCAATAGAAATCACATACTTACTCGCATCCTATCCCACAAGAATGCGTGCTGATACTGGCTTGACAGCTAACGATGCACACTCCAAAGTGACCACATTACAGACTTTACATCCACATAGTGGACAGTCAAGCCCGACCGTGACAGAGGAGACCAAGCATGCCGTCCAGCACCACGGCGTCAAACATGACGCCTTATCAATATCCGAACCCACCCGAAGCGCCGCTGGAAATTGTGGTGGGCTCTGCCATTCCCGAGGATGAAAGAGTCTGGGTTCCGCAAGCCGAGAATGTCTGGTTTCGCCCGCTGTGCCTGAACGTCTCGCAAGGCTACTGGACCAATCTGCTGCGGGTTCGCAAAAGCGGCGTACTGAGCCGTCACCGCCATCCGGCACCAGTGCATGGCATGGTGCTCAAGGGTCGCTGGCGCTATCTGGAACATCACTGGATTGCCGAACAAGGCAGTTACGTATTCGAACCGCCCGGCGAAACCCACACGCTGTATGTGCCGGAAGATGTGGAAGAAATGATCACCTATTTTCACATCACCGGTGTGATGATTTACTGCGACCCTGACGGCAAAGTCGAAGGCTATGAAGACGTCTTCACCAAGCTAGAAATGTGCAAGACGCATTACGAAAAAGTTGGCCTCGGCGCCGATTTCGTGCAGCAGTTCATGCGCTGACACAGGAGCCTTGGCATGTCTACTTTGCGCGCCTACGGCAGTGCCACTTATGATTTCAGCGGCTGCGTGGCCGTCGTCACCGGCGCCGCCGGCGGCATCGGCACCGCGATCAGTGCGCGTCTGCGCCAAGCCGGTGCCAGCGTGATGTGCTGGGATATCCATCGCACGACCGATTCGCCCTATCAACAAGACAGCATCGACGTCAACGACGCCGCCGCTGTCAGCGCCGCGACCCAACGCCTGCTCGCCAGTCACGGGCGCATCGATTTCCTGATCAACAATGCCGGCTATGCCGGCCCAACCATGCCGCTGGATCAGTATGATCTGCGCGAATGGCGCCGCATCGTCGAGGTCAATCTGCTCGGCGTATTTCATACCTGCCGTGCCGTCGTGCCAGCCATGCGCGCTGCCGGCCAAGGTCGCATCGTCAATATCGCCTCATTGGCCGGCAAAGAAGGCAGCGCTAACGCCTCCGCCTACAGTGCCGCCAAAGCCGGCGTGCTGGCGCTGACCAAATCACTCGGCAAAGAGCTGGCCGACAGCGGCATCCTGGTCAACGCATTAGCGCCGGCCGCCGTCAACACCAGCCTGTTGCAGCAAATGAGTGCGACGCATGTCGCCACCATGATCGCCAAAAGCCCAATGGGCCGCCTGGGAGAAGTGGCGGAAGTGGCCGACATGGTGGCCTGGCTCTGCAGTGGCGACTGCAGCTTCAGCACAGGTGCCGTGTTTGATTTATCCGGAGGGCGCGCAACGTATTGAGAGTGCCGCACAGATGCCGCCGAGAGAGATCGGCAGTTAGTCCGTACAACAACAGTGGAGACAATATGGAAGTCGAGAAGAGCAATAAAAGCAGTAAGAGCAATAAGCTCAAACGCATTCAGTGGGTCGCATTAAGCTTTTTGATGCTGGCCGGCATCGTCAATTATCTGGACCGCAGCACGCTATCCATCGCCAACCATTCGGTGAGTCAGGAACTCGGTCTGAGTGCCTCGCAAATGGGACTGTTGCTGTCCGCCTTTTCATTGGCCTATGCCTTTTCGCAATTGCCCATCGGCGCCCTGCTCGACAGGCTGGGGGCACGCTTCATGCTCGGTGCCGGCATGCTGATCTGGTCGATCGCGCAATTGTCCGGCGGCTTCGTCACCACCCTGCAGCAGTTTCTGGTGGCGCGCGTGTTCCTGGGCTTGGGTGAGGCACCGCAATTTCCGGCTGGCGCCAAGGTCGTCAGCGAATGGTTCGCCGTGCGTGAACGCGGTGGTCCGACCGGCATCTTTGTCGCCTCCTCCACCATCGGCCCGGCGCTGGCGCCACCGATTCTGACCATACTGATGCTGTCGTTCGGCTGGCGCATGATGTTCGTCGTCATGGGCTTGCTCGGCATTGCCGTGGCTCTGGGCTGGTACATTTTTTATCGCAATCGCAATGAAGTCGAACTGACACCGTCAGAACTGCTGTATCTGGCCTGCGACGACGACAAGGATCCTAACGCCAATGCCAAGCTGAGCTGGCAGGAGTGGAAGAGCCTGTTCACCTACCGCACCACCTGGGGCATGTTGTTCGGCTTCATGGGTGTGATTTACATGGTCTGGCTGTACCTAACCTGGCTGCCGGCTTACTTGGAACATGAACGTCATTTGAGTATCGCTCGCACTGGCTGGGTGGTGGTGATTCCTTACATCTTCGGCACCATCGGCATGCTCAGCAGCGGCTATATTGCCGACGCCTTGATGAAGCGCGGCATGGCCCCGATGCGCAGTCGCAAATGGCCGATCTGCGTTGGTCTGATCGGTGCCGGCGCGTTCACTATTCCCGCCGCCTTTACCCCCAGCACCGTGCTGGCCATCGTCTATATTTCGTTGGCCATGGCCTTCATCAATATGGCCAGCGGCGGTGCCTGGGCACTGGTCAGCGTGGCCATTCCGCGCCGTCTGGTAGCCTCATTGGGCAGCTTGCAAAACTTCGGCGGCTATCTCGGCGGCTCACTGGCGCCACTCATCACCGGCGTGGTAGTCGATCAAACCCATTCGTTCATCAATGCACTCTTGATCAGCGCCGCCGTCGCCTTCGCCGCCGCACTGGTGTACATGTTTGTGGTGGGTCAACCCATCGACAGCAAGCACAGTACCTGATGCTGACCAAGAGAGAAAGTGACATGACATTTAGCGCCAATTTATTGCAAGGCAAGACCGCGCTGGTCACCGGCGGCACTCAGGGCATCGGCGCCGCCATCGCACGGCAGCTGGCAGCCATGGGCGCGCAAGTGATCGCGGCCGGTCTGCCGCCATTTGCCGAACAAGAATTGGCGCACAGCGCCATACGCCTGGCAGCACTCGATGTCACTGCCGAGGACAGCGTGAGCGCTCTGATGGCCACGCTGCCTCGGCTCGATATGCTGATCAATTGCGCCGGCATCATCAAACGCGGCAGCGAACATGACATCGCCGTATTCGAACAAGTGATCGCCGTCAATCTGACCGGCACCATGCGCTTGTGCACGGCGGCGCGCACGTTGCTGAGCCAGACCCAGGGCTGCATCGTCAATCTGGCTTCGATGCTGAGTTTCTTTGGCGGTGGTCTGGTGCCCGGCTACAGCGCCAGCAAAGGCGGCATTGCCCAGCTCACCAAGTCGCTGGCGATTGCCTATGCCGCCGACCACATTCGCGTCAATGCGGTCGCGCCCGGTTGGATCGCGACACCGCTCACACAAGCTTTGCAGGACGATCCAGCGCGCGCCGGCCCCATCTTGCAACGGACGCCGCTGGGCCGCTGGGGCACACCGGCCGATGTCGGCAACGTGGTCGCCTTCCTGTGCTCGCCGGCAGCCTCCTTTATGACCGGTGCGGTGGTGCCGGTGGACGGCGGCTATCTGGTGGCATAAGCGTGCCGCTATCAACGAGACGGCCACCGCGCTCGGCTATAATGCGGCCAATCTGGCTGCTGACCTGTGCGCCAATTACCTTTGCTTGCCATGCCGACACCCGACTGCCTTGATCCCGAGCATCCGAAAATCGCCGGCACTGCTGCGTTCGCCAAGTTCATGGCGGTACTGCAGCTGATTGCCGATCAGGAACAAGCCTTGAGCATTGCGCAGCTGAGTGCGCACAGCGGTTACCCGCGGCCGACCGTGTATCGAATTTTGGCAGCACTGATGGCCGAAGGCATGGTGGTAGAAAATCCGCGTAGCCGACATTTCGAACTGGGGCCGCGCCTGATCAATCTGGCCAGCAAGTCCTGGGCCAAATCGGATCTGCGTACAAGCGCCATCGATGCGTTGCAAACACTGCGCGACATCACCCGTGAAACTGTCCACCTGGCGGTGCCCAGCGACAACGGCATGGTCTACATCGAAAAGCTGGAGAGCCCGCAGGCGGTGCGCATGACCTCGCGTATCGGCACCCGCGTCACGCTCTATTCCAGTGCCGTCGGCAAGGCTTACCTGGCGGCGCTCGACGAGGCCAGTTGCACAGCCTTGCTCACCACCTTGTCACTGCAGAAATTCACTGAACACACCATTACCGACAAGGCTGCCTTGCACGCCGAAATCGCTGCCACACGGCATCGTGGCTATGCCGAAGACCGGGAAGAAAATGAAGCTCAGATTTTCTGTATCGGTGCGGCCATCCGCAACCAGGACAATCAAGTGCTTGGCTGTATCAGCATCAGTATTCCGTTGTACCGCAAACTGCCCGACCTGCAGACCAGCTATGTGGCACCGCTGCTGGAGACATGCCGGGCCGTCACACGCAAGCTCTACAGCCAGGGCCCGGTGAACGATGACTGAACGTACTAGTGTGTATGATTGACACCATCATGTGTGCGCCGTGAGCGTTCGTTATTTTGACCCAAAGGCCCCCGATGCAATCCATCTTCCATCTTGCCTACCATGTGCGCAACCTCGCTATCGCGCGCCAGTTTTATTGCCAGTTGCTCGGCTGCCAAGAAGGCCGCAGTACCGATAGCTGGGTAGATATCGATTTTTTCGGTCATCAGTTGTCGCTGCATCTGGGTGAGCCATTTGCCGTCACCGCGACCGGTCAGGTAGGACAGCACATGGTGCCGATGCCGCATCTAGGAATCATTTTGCAAATGGACGACTGGCGCGCTCTGGCCGCGCGTCTGACGCACAGCCCGGCGGTGCAATTTGTGATCGCGCCCAGCATCCGCTTTGCCGGCGAACCCGGCGAACAGGCAACCATGTTTTTCCTGGACCCATTCGGCAATCCGATTGAGGTCAAAGGTTTCGCCAGCTTTGCCCAAGTCTATGAAAAGTGAACGCCGTGCGGCCTTCAGGCCAACGGCACCACCGGATCAACGTGCGTCATGACATCGAGCACATGATGCTGATCCATCACCCGCTGGCGTGCCAGCGTGGCGATGGCATGACCGGCGGTGACAGTCTGGCTGCCATCGAGTTCGAGGTGGACATCGACAATGGTCAGGTCGCCCATCTTGCGCGTGCGCAAATCATGCACGCCAAACACACCGGGTGTACTCAGCAAAGTAGTGCGGATGGCTTGCGATTCTTCTTCCGACACCGCCTTATCCATCAAATCGCTCAACGCCCGCCAAAAGAAGCGCCAACCGGTGCGCACGATCATCAAGCCGACCACCAGCGCGGCAATCGGATCGAGCAAATGAAAACCCATCAGATTACCGGCGATACCGAGCGCCACCACTAACGACGACACGGCGTCCGAACGTGCATGCCAGGCATTGGCCACCAGCATGCTGGAACGCACCCGCTCGGCAATGCGCAACATGTAGCGAAACAGTAATTCCTTGCTCACCAAGGTCAGCAGCGCCACCCACAGCGCGGCCATATGCACCGTATCGACCGCCGGCATCTGCACTTTGAAATAGGCCGATATCAGCATGCCACAACCGACAATCAGCAACACCGCCCCCAGTGCCAGCGAAGCGGCGGTTTCAAAACGCTGATGGCCGTATTGATGATCTTCATCGGCCGGGTTGCGGCTCTGACGGGCCGCAACCAAGACCACGATATCGGCCACCAGATCAGACAACGAGTGCACACCATCGGCAATCAGTGCCTGTGATGCGGATAATAGACCGACGCAGATTTGTAGAGCGGTCAGTGCTATATTGACAACAACACTCACCAATGTGCTGCTACGCCCGGCAAGATAGCGATCAGTAACTTCATCGGTACGACTCTTATTTAAGATTGACATATTGACAATTTTCAATTTTATGCTTAAAGAACTCTTGTACTTCATTCAAATTTACAGGATCATCTCGCCAGACAACTAATAGCCTAAAGGAAACGGAATTCCTGTCGATGCGCTTGGGAACAAGGACTTCCGAGAGATATCATGGAACAAATTAACCCGCAATCCCTGTCACTCACTTTTGACAGAGTCAGCGGCGTATTGACTGCGACGTTCACGCCAACACGAGGTGTCGCAGCACCTAATCTGATGGCCATCAAACAATTGGTGACCGAGGGCGGATACGACAAACTGTTCATCGACGATGCCGCCATCAAGGAATTCGTCTCCAAGTCGGCCATTTCCAAAGAAGTCTTTTCGCAAAAAATCGGCGAACGCCGCGACGGCGAATTCGTGCTTGAAATCAGTCCCGACCTGATGTCAGCCTACCTTACTGTCGTACCTCCGCAAGGCGGCCGCGCCAGGGCCGTAGAAGTACTCAACGAGATTCGCGCACGCGGCATCAAATATGGCATTTTGCACGAAAAACTGCGCGGTGCACTCAGCGCCGGTCAGTGTGTCAAATTGCTGATCGCCCAGGGTGACGAACCGGCGCAAGGCGTGCAGGCACACTTTGAAAGCCTGCTCGATGAAAAGCAGGAAGAACTCGACGACATCGACGACGACGCCATCATCAGCTACGCCGATATGAGCCGCATGCTATTTATCCAAATCAACGATCCGGTCATGCGTCGCATCCCCACCGACGTTGGCCTCAGCGGCATGAACATCAAAGGCGAGGAGGTGCTGCCGGCACCGGTCATCGAAGTCGGCTTCAACAAGGACTGTGTCGGCACCGAGCTCCATCCAGAAGATCCCGACCTGCTCATTGCGGCTATCGCCGGCCAGCCGGCGCTCATTTCCAACGGCGTAAAAATCAACCCGGTCATGCAAATCGAGGACATTGACCTCAGCACCGGCAACGTCGATTTCCCCGGCACCGTCAAAATCAAGGGCGACGTCAAGACCGGCATGCGCCTGCACGTCACCGGCGACGTCTTCGTCCAGGGCACGGTGGAAGCGGCCGACATCCAGGCTGGCGGTAATGTCTTTGTCAAAGGCGGCATCATCGGCCACTCTGAAGCACAACCCGGCGCCAGCGCCAGCATCGCTGCGCGCGTCAGAGCAGGCGGTACCGTACAGGCACTGTTTGCCGAGAGCGCATTGATTGAAGCAGGCGAAGCCATCATGATCGCCGGCAATGCCCGCCTATGTGAAATGCGTGCCGGCAATGAGATCATTGTTGGCAAGAGCAACCCCAAACTGGGTCAAATCATCGGCGGCCGGGCCGAGGCCACAATGATGGTCAAGGCCATCGGGCTGGGCTCGCCAACCGGCAATCTGACCAAAATTCAGGTCGGACTGGACCCCTATCTGGAAGAAAAGCTGCGCGCCAACGAACAAGAGTTTCAGAAAAAACTCGATGAACTCGATCGCCTCATCAAACAAGCCGCCCACTACAAGCAAAATCCCGACAAGGCCAAAGACGGCCAGGCCGAAGAAACTGAACATCGGCGCAAGATTGTCGCCCAGGAAGTCAAGGATCTGGTGGGCGCGCAAGCCGCGATGAAAGAGGAATTGATCGCCGCCGACGCCGCCTGTATTGTCGCCGTCAAATCAATTCATGAAGGCGTCGAGCTGCGCATCGGGCGCCAAGTCATGCAAGTGCTCAGTCAGCTCGGTGGCGGCACGGCCCAATTGCAAGGTGGACGCATCGCCTTCGGCAAGTAAGCCCACTCAAAAGACCAGGCGATGAACGCCTGGACCCTGAACTGCACTATCTGGCGTGTAACCCGCTGGCCAGCAAAATCTGAAACAAGGTATCGGCAGGCCGACTCAAACGCTTGGCCGTCAAGGCCACATATTCCACATCCGGGAACAGCGGCAAACTGGCGTGATTGAGCGGCAAGCTCAGCTCGCGCGAAGCTAGCGTCTGCGGCAATACCGTCAACCCCAACCCGCCGCGCGCGGCGGCCATGCAGCCGGCATGACTGCCACTGGTACACACGATGCGCCAATGATGCCCACTCGCGCCCAGTGTGGCGAGGATGGCGGCACGGGTAACGCTGGGCTCCGGCAGCAAGATCAACGGTAATGGCTGATTCAGGTCAACCAAGGTTTCCGGCCGCGCCAGCCACACCAGCGGTACACGCAACATTGACTGGCCGCGCTGTTCGCCAGGGCGGCGCTTGCCGACGATCAAATCAAGCTCGTCATTGTCGAGCCGCTGATAGAGCTCGCTGGTCAGACCGATGGTGATTTCCAGTTCGACTTCCGGATGCTTGTTGCGAAACACCGCCAACATATCCGGCAGCGGTCCCATGGCCAGATCGTCGGAGGTGCCGAAGCGCACCCGTCCGCGCAGGCGCGGGGCATTGAATTGCGCCTCGGCCCGCTCATGCGCTTGCAGAATCAGGTGGGCATGCACCAGCAGACTTTCACCGTCGGCGGTGAGCGCCAGCGAATGCGTGTCACGCACGAACAGCCGCCGTGCCGTGCGCTCTTCCAGGCGCCGGATGTGATCGCTCACGCTCGATTGGGTCAGCCCCAGCCGGCGGCCGGCCTCGGTAAAGCTGCTGGACCCAGCAACGGTGGCGAAGGTCTTGAGCCAGATGGGATTGAACATGGCTGGGCTAAATCTATCATCGAGATATTCGATGACAGTCAATGTTATTAGAGGGGTTCCCGATCATAACAGCTTTTCCTATGATGCTACAAAGACGCCGCCCGGCGTCGCCAGCTTCACTTACTCTCGCCCTTGCCATCATGAAACGTTTTCTTCCTGACACCTTCACGCTGATGCTGCTGAGCACCGTGCTACTGGCCAGCCTGTTGCCGGCCACCGGACGCTTTGAAAGCGTCATGCATCTGGCCAGCAACACCGCCATTGCCCTGTTGTTTTTTCTGCACGGCGCGCGCCTGTCGCGCGAGGCTGCAGTGGCGGGACTGAAGCAGCCGCGCCTGCATCTGCTCACGCTGTGCTGCACCTTCGTACTGTTCCCACTGCTGGGGCTGACATTGCACACGCTGGTACCCGGCCTGCTGACGCCACAACTGTGGCTGGGGGTGTTGTTTGTCTGCACCTTGTCGTCCACTGTGCAGTCTTCCATCGCCTTCACCTCGATTGCGCGCGGCAATGTGCCCGCCGCGATCTGCGGTGCTACCGCCTCCAATCTGATGGGCATCGTCATCACGCCGCTGCTGGTGACCTTGTTGCTGCATCGTCATCATGACGGCGATGGCATCGGCCAGGTTACCGGCATTTTGCTGCAACTGTTGCTGCCATTTGTGCTGGGCAATGTGCTGCGGCCTTGGATCGGTGCCTGGGTGACGCGCAACAAGGGCTTGCTGGCAGTGGTCGATCGCGGTGGCATTCTGCTGGCGGTGTATGCCGCGTTCAGCGTCGCTGTGGCACAAGGCGTGTGGCATTTGTTCCCGCCGCAACAACTGGCGTTGCTGGTACTGGTCAATGCCATCCTGCTCGGCGGCGTGCTGCTGTTGACCACCTTCGGCAGCCGTGCGCTGGGATTTTCCCGCGGCGATGAAATCGTACTGGTATTTTGTGGCTCGAAGAAATCGCTCGCTTCCGGCATCCCCATGGCCTCAGTGCTGTTTGCCGGCGGCGGCGTGGGGATCGTCCTGCTGCCCATCATGGTGTTTCACCAGATGCAGTTGATGTTGTGCGCAGTGCTGGCGCGACGTTATGCAGAGCAAGCCGATGCGGCCGGGATTGCCGCCGTCGAAGTGGTGGCCTGACGCCGACATCATGCGGTATCAGGAATCGCATATCCAGATGCCAATTTCTTCGTTCGCAGGTGCATGGCAAAACGGTAGTCTGCAAGTATTCATTGCGACTAGCGAGGTTTCCATGCACCGTACCATCCACCAGTCCAACCCCACTTCAGCAGCAGAACTCTTGGTCACGTCCGTCGGCTTCAGCCTCGCTGACCGCTGTGTATTGTGCGTGGGCGGCCTGACCGGTGCCCGCAACCATTACCGCTTCGCCATCGAACAACGGCAAGGTCGCTTCATGCATCACGATGGCGGCCGCGAAGATAGTCTGCATCGGCTGCAACCGATGCTCAGCGGCGCCGACATGGTGCTGTGCGCATCGGGCAACATCAGTCACAACGCTTATCAACTGGTCAAACAGCTTTGCAAAAAATTGGGCAAACCGTGCGTCATGGTCAAAGGCACCGGTATCGCCTCCTTCATCGACGGCCTCGGCAGCCTGAACGGCAAGATGTCATCTTCGCAACGCGGAGAAACGGTACTGAAGTCGGGCCGCCACAATTGAAGATGGATTTTTGCATGGATCGACATTAGCAAAAATCATGAAAGCCCCCTACAATCTGCGCATCGCATGCGCATCAGGGAGTTTGCTTGAAGTCCATCCATCGTATCTCGCAGGCCGTTGCGCTGGCCTGCGCATTGCTGGCCCCGGGCGCGAGCGGCATTGCCAACGCCGCACCGTCGGGCAGCTTCAGCATTGAGATTGGCAGTTCCCTGCTGTGCCTGAACCAGCTCAACAGCAAGTATTTTTTCGATTATCTCTTCATCGCCTTCGGCCGGCCTTATAAGGCCGATCTCGGCGCCTACTGGTTCAGCACCAGTCGCACCAGACAGTCGGGCACCAATCTGTGGGGTCTGCAGGTCAGCGACATCCTGGTCAACGACAGCAGCAGCCCAGCCGATTTCCTCGGCGCCTACTTCAACGCCACACCGCAGGCATTGGCGAAAGCGATCTTGCTCAATACCGGCTTCAGTTTTTCTCCGCAGTACAGCGATCAACCCTATTCGCAGTTGATCTCAAGAACCGGCAGCGTGATTGCCTATGCCGGCACCAAAGCAAAAATCTATTGCGCCAAATCGACGTTTCTGGTGCCCAGACTGCCATAAGCCAGATGTCATCGACCGCCCCTACTCTGCTACATAGCCTGCACGTACGTGAGCTGCAGCGGCACACCGCTGAGCGTATCATCGGCCCCTATGCGCTGACCGTACACAGCGGCGAATGCGTTGTCGTGAGCGGCCCTTCCGGGGTCGGCAAAAGCCTGCTGCTGCGCATGATCGCCGATCTCGATCCCAATCAGGGCGAGCTCAGCATCACCGCCAGCGTCGCCGGCGTCCTGAGAGCCAATCATGCACGCGCGGCCATGCCCGCCACCGCATGGCGCAAGCAAGTCATCTATGTTGCGGCCGAATCAGGTTGGTGGGCCGAGACCCTGAGCGATCACCTACCTGAAACCAGTCAAGCCGAGGCCCTCACCCTGCTGGCCAGCCTGGGCCTGGCGGCAAATCTGATGCAGGCGCCAATCACGCAGCTCTCCACCGGTGAACGGCAACGTTGCGCCTTGCTGCGCGCCATCGTGCAGCGGCCGCTATTCCTGTTGCTTGATGAGCCGACTTCGGCGCTCGACGGCGACAGCGCATTGCGACTCGAAGCCGTGTTGCACAGCGTGAAAAATAAGGGCATCGGGTTGTTGGTGGTGTCACACAATCCGGCCCAGGTCAGCCGTATTGCTGACCGGGTTTTGCAGATGAGCAGCACCGCGCTACAGGAGCGACACGCATGACCGCACTCATGATAACGCCGCTGCAACTCGGCATCACGGCCTTGCTGGTCGTGCTGTGTGCGGCACTATCATTGATCCTGGCGCTGGGCGTGCAACGCCAGCTGCTGATCGCGGCGCTGCGCATGACGGCACAGTTGTTGATCGTCGGCTTATTTTTGCGGCAGATCTTTGCGCTCTCCTCCGCCTGGCCCACCGGCTTGGTCATCTGCGCCATGCTGGCGGCGGCCACGATCGAAGTCGGCGCGCGCCAGGAGCGACGCCTGCGCGGCATCTGGCATTACCTCATCGGCGGTGCGCCGATTGTCGTGGTCACGCTAGGCGTCGCCTTGCTGGCGCTGACCATGGCCTTGCAACCCAGTCCATGGTATGACGCCCGTCACGCCATCCCGCTGGTCGGCATTATCCTCGGCACCGTCATGAACTCTGCCAGTGTGGCACTGAACTATGTGTTCTCCACCGTCACGCGCGAACGCCATGCCATCGAAGCGCGCCTGGCACTGGGTGCGAGTCGCTATGTGGCGTTCCACGACATCATCCGGCGCGCAGTGCGCGCCGGTCTGCTGCCGATCATGAATCAGATGGCTGCCGCCGGCATCATCACCATGCCCGGCCTCATGACCGGCCAGATTCTGGCCGGCATGGATCCGACTGCGGCGGCGCGCTATCAGATCCTGCTGTTATTGCTGCTGGCCGGCGGCGGCTTTCTGGCCACTGTCGGCGCGACCTTGCTGGCGGTGCGCCAACTCAGCGACGAGCGCGAGCGGCTGCGTCTAGATCGCTTGCAACAGCGCTGACATCAGCCACCTTCCTGACGTCGGTATTGCCCCGGACCGATCTGAAAATGACGCTTGAAAATACGGTTGAACGATGCTTCCGACTGATAGCCCACTGCCTCGGCCACGCCCGCCACGCTGCGTTGTCCGCCGGCCAGCAGTGCCGCCGCATGCGCCATGCGGGTACGCGTGAGAACTTCACCGGCCGTCATCCCGGCAGCGGCCCGAAACAAGCGTGCAAACGTCGTGCGCGAGAGGTGACAAACCGCCGCCAATTGCTCCAGCGACCAGGCACGTCCAGGCTCACTGAGCATGCAATGCAGGGCCGCGCGCAAGCGCGGTGACGCCAGCAAGGTCAACAATCCAGGCATCGCATGCGCCTGCTCTTGTTCCATCCAGGCGCGCAACAGCAAGGCCAACAATGCCGATGACAGTTGCGACACCACCGCATGCGCACCAGGACGCATCTGCTCGGTTTCCATCCTGAGCATCGCCATGAGCGTGTGTAAACCGGCAAAATCGGTGCGGCCGGCCGTGCGCACCAGCATCACCGCTGGCAAGGACGGCAACAGCACCGCAGTAGCGGCGGCAGCGAAATGAAATTGCCCGCACAGAATGTCGGTATGCGGGCCGCTACCGGCATTTTCCTTTCTGATCAACAGCTCATTGTCATGCTTGGGCGCCGTCAAGTGCGGTTCAAGCTTGCCGCTCCCGGCCTGCAATGCATGCGCCTGGCCCTGCGGCAGTACCACGATATCGCCGGCTTGCAGGGCCAGCGCGCTGTGCCCGGCCAACGCCAGTTGCGCTTGTCCGGACATGATTATGTGATAAGGCGCTACCCCCTTGAGCACCGCCGGTACCGGCAGTTGCCAAGGCGCACCGAAGTGGCAGCGAACCTCCAGCGAAGTGCGCACCGGATACAGCGTGAGCAAGCGACTTAGGGCGTCGGCGTTTTCTGTCATGACAATAGGGGCATAGTGAAATTGGTACGATCAGTCAATTTATTGGCAATTTTAGTGATTATAAATACCATTTCAAAACCCTATACTGATTTCCAAGCAGCGCTCACATGGCCAGAGCCAGCGCAGCTCCCCTTGATTAACGATTCATAACCCAAAGGATGCATCATGCCCCGTCTGCACACACAAGATATCGCTTCAGCCAGCGCCGAGACAGCGCAGTTGTTCGGTGCCATCAAGGCTGCCATCGGCAAGGTCCCGAATGCCTATGCCAACATCGGCGTCAACAGTCCAGTGGCACTGGAAGCCGTGCTCAAGCTCGACGCCGCGTTGCGTAACAGCACGCTCAACAGCAAGCAAATCGAAACCATCAAATTGACGGTCAGCCAGGTAGCTGGTTGTGATTACTGCCTGGCGGCACATACGTTGGTGGCCAAAGCGGCCGGCATCAGCGCCGACGCTGCGCGCCAGCTGCGTCATGGCCAAGCTTGCGGCGATGTCCAACTGGATGCGCTGAGCAGCTTCGTCAAGACGCTGATGACCAGCAGCGGCACGGTACCGGCGCCAGTCGTGGACGCCATCAAGGCCGCCGGTTTTAGCGATGCCCAGATTGTCGATACGCTGCTGGCAGTGACTGCCATCACCTTCACCAATCTGTTCAATCGCGTCAACGATACTGTGCTCGATTTTCCGGCCGTCGACTAGGTTGTGTTTTGCCGATTTTCTCCGCTCGGTGAAAACACCCTGAAATTGCTAAACTCTCACCCTGCCGGAAAAATACCCGCCAGGATGAGACATGCCATGACAGGAGCAGGCAATGATGAACAAGTTCGACAGGAAAAGCTGGACGGATATATTGGCGACGTCTTTACTGACAGCCGCTTTATGCATCCTGTGGCAGCACACGGCACAGGCAAAAGACAAGGCCGCCGAGATCGCCATTCCAGCACCACAATTGATCAGGCTCGCTACCGGTGCGCAGCAATATGACTTCGCGCTGTACGCCAACATGCCGCTGCAAACAGACAGCGAGCAGGCGCGCACAGCCGCCGCCAAGATCACCCGCGTGATCGTGCTCCAGCATGGCGTCAAACGCAACGGCGACCAGTATTACGCCACCGGCATACAGTTTTTGGAGCAAGCGCAGCTGGACCCGGTACACAATCTGCTGCTGGCCCCCACTTTCCTGACTGCCAAGGACGCCTTGGCCAAGGATAGCCTGCCCCTGTGGGCGAAAGGCAGCTGGATGCAAGGACGCGATTCCAGCAGCGGCCGCAAGGGCATCAGTTCCTTGCGCGTATTTGACGACATTGCCAGTTTCGTAAGCGACGGCCGTTTCCCGGCACTGCGGGAAATTGTCTTCATTGGCCACTCTGCCGGTGCGCAACTGCTGCAGCGTTATGCCGTGCTCAACAATAGCGACGAACGACTGCGCCAGGCCGGCATCAACGTGCGCTACGTCATTTCCAGTCCGTCGTCCTATCTCTACCTGGACCCCAGCCGGCTCGGCCAACAAGGCTTCGCGCCCGTCACCGACGCCGCCTGCCCCGACTACGACAAATACCGTTACGGCCTGACCGCGATGATCCCCTATGGCCGCGACCGCAATGGCCAGGTCAACGGCGAACAGCTATTCAAGCGCTATGCCGCGCGCGACGTCACCTATCTGGTCGGCACCAAGGACAACGATCCCCATCACCGCTACCTGGACCAAGCCTGCGGTGCACAAATGCAAGGCGCCAACCGCCTTGAGCGCCAACATCATTACCTGCAGTACGAACAATTTCTTGCCCAAAAATGGGCCACGCCGCTACAACGTGTGGTGTTCGAGGTGCCCGGCGTTGGCCACAACGCTGAGCGCTTGCTCACCTCGGACATCGCAATAGCCCACATTTTCCCGCCACTACATCAATAAAAAGGACAGCATCAACATGCCAGTCAAGACCACTCTAGAGGCGCTGCGCCGCCGCACTACCCAGATGTCAGCAGCAATTGCTCTGGCGCTGGGTGCATTGAGCACCTGCCATGCGCAAGCGGCCGAGCCACCGCCGGTGTATCACGACGCCTTTTACTTCCTCGGCGAAATGAACAAGGCTTCGACCGTGATGGTGATCGAAAACCAAATCGTGCCGCCGGCGCTGGGCAAAAAAATCGTCAGCGCTGTCGATCATGTCATCAAGAATGGCGACCTGCCTGGCGCCAAACGTCCGGCCGACTATTTGCAATATGAACCACTGATTCTCGCCATCACCGGCCCGGATGGCTCGCGCATGCATTCCGGTCGTAGCCGCCAGGATATTCTGGCCACCAATCGCCGTCTGATGCAGCGTGAGCGCGCGCTCGATCTGATGCAAGCCATGAACCAATCGAAAGCCCAGTTATTGGCCGTGGCCGAAAACAATCTGGACACCATCGTGCCTGCCTACACCAATGGCGTGCAGGCGCAACCGACCACCTTTGCCCATTACCTGCTGGCATTTAGCGCCGCCTTCGAGCGCGATAGCACCCGCCTGCAACAAGCCTATGCGCGCCTGAACCTGAGCCCGCTGGGTGCAGCGGCACTAGGCACCTCCAGCTTTCCGGTCGACCGCCGACGCCTGGCTGAACTACTTGGCTTCGACGGCACCATCGAAAACTCCTATGACGCCGCGCAACTGGCAACGCTCGACCAAGGCATGGAACTGGTCAGCCTGTGCAGTAACGCGGCGCTGACCATCGGCATTCTGGTGCAGGATTTCCATACCCAATATCACCAGACTGCACCGTGGATCATGATTCAGGAAGGCCGTCTCACCGGCACCAGCAGCATCATGCCGCAAAAACGCAATCCCTACGGCTTGAACATCCTGCGCCTGCAAGCCAGCGAAGTGCTAGGTTCAGCCATGACCTACGAGATCGAAGCCCACAATGTCTCGCCCGGCATGCCCGACTATAAGCGTGATCAAGTCGAAAAAACGCTGGAGCTGACCGCCGATTCCTTCCTCAAGCTGGGCGACCTGGCCAGCAATCTGGTGATTGACAAGGCGCGTGCCTTGCAGGAAGTCGATGCCGATTATTCGACCACCACTGAACTGGCTGATATTTTGCAGCGCGACTCCGATGTGCCGTTCCGGGTAGGTCATCATTTTGCCTCCGACCTGGTGACCTATGGCCGCGCCAACAAGATGAAACCAGCCGACATCCCCTTCGATGTGGTCCAGCAAATTTATACCGAGGCGGTCAAGAAATTTGATTTTGAGCGCAGCCAGTTCCCGCTCACGCAAGAGCAATATCAGAAGGCGCTGACGGCACAGAATATGTTGGCTTCCAGCAAAGGACTAGGCGGGCCGCAACGGGCCGAAGTGGTGCGCATGCTGAGTGCCCAAAAGGATAAGCTCAATCAGGATCAAGCCTGGCTGCAACAACAAAGGCAGAAATTGGCGCAGGCATCGGCGCGTTTGGACCAGACTTTTTACAAACTGGGCCAATAAACTAGCCTGACGGCAGCTCGCTGCTGCTGCAAACCCGATCGCGCCCTAGCTGTTTAGCCATATACAGGGCGCGATCGGCCAGGCGCAGCAATTTGTCGGCAGAGTCGCGGTCACGCTCGGGGATAAAGGCGGCAACCCCGGCACTGATGGTGACAATCCCGCCGGGATTGCCATCGTGCATCAAATTGAGCTCACGCACCGCCACAAGCACGCGCTCTGCCACCACCAGCGCACCATCCTGATCCGAGCCTGGCAACAGGATCGCAATCTCTTCGCCGCCATAACGCGCCATCAGGTCGCCCGGACGAGTCTGCTGCGATTTGATCGCCCGCCCGACTTTGCGCAGACACTGGTCGCCCGCCAGATGGCCGTAAATGTCGTTATATTGCTTGAAGTGATCAACGTCGAGCATGATCAACGCCAACGAAAGACCGCCGCGCACCGCGCGACCGAACTCTTCCTGCAAGGCTTGATCGAAGCGACGCCGATTACCCAGGCCAGTCAGGTCGTCTTCCAGTGCCAGGCGTGCGAGCGTCTTGTTCATGCTCTCCAGATTCACCCGCGCCTGGTCCAGCTCCATGGCAGCATTATGCCGCTCACGCATGAGTGCATTAAATGCCTTGCCTAGATCGCCAATCTCATCCTGGCGGCAATGCAGCGGCACTTCTTCGTAGAACTGGCCGGAGCGAATTTTCTGGATATGCCGGTGCAGCCGATGCAGCGGGTTCATCAGGTGCCACATGATAAACCAGGCCAAAGCCCCCGCCACCAAGGCCAGCACCAGAGACATCAATATCGCCCGCCGCTGGATTTCCCGAACCGGTGCAAACGCGTCGTCCTGCAAATAGACTGAGCCGATGATCCAGTCCGTACTTTCAATGCGTTTATAGGAAAACAGCCCCGACTGGCCATTGCGCAGGAGGCCTTCGGTGCTGCCTTGAAAACCTGCCAGCGCCCGGTTGGTGGCGTCACTCCTGCCGCCAGCCTGATCCACGGGCTGCAGGATACGCGAGCGATCAGGAAGATCGACGATGATGCCGTGAGAGGTCAAGATGAACACGAAGCCGCTCTTGCCGATCTTGAGATTGGAGTAATGTTTGAGAAAATTGGCGTCATGCAAATTGATGCTGCCTACCAGCACCAGCACCACTTTACCCGTCGCATCGAACACCGGCTCGGTCATGACCACGACGGCAAGGCCAGAAATCTGACTGCGAAACGGCTCAGAAATGACACCCTGCCGCAGTTGCAACGTGCGTCGCATGTATTCACGGTCGGCAAAGTTCATTTTGCCGACAGCGGCGGTGCTGGCAAGGTCGGCAACCAGTTCACCATTCGCACTGACCACCAGCATATTGGAGAACACATTGGCCAGACTGCGGTGCATGATCAAGTATTGCTGCAATTGCGCGTAATCATGCAAGGCAGCCATAGGCAAGCCCTCAGCAAGTCCGTGCAATGCTACCTGGCGGCTGCTGAAGCTCTCGTCGATCGCCACCGTAATCATATTGAGCACGACATACTGCTGATCGCCGATCATCGTCCTGATGTTACGCTTCATGATGTACAGCGACACCGACACCGTCACCGCAGTAGTGACTAGCACGGCCGCCATCACCACCAGGATGACCTTAGTTTTGAGCGTCCGATTGAACCACGCCGCCAGCAATAAATTCATCAAGTACTTTGCTTTAAAGAAATATACGGTTTACTCAAAATCCTTCACCGCCCTCCCCGATAGCTGACGTCGATTTTAACTCACATACTTATCAGTATTAAATCACGCGTAAGGCCTGCAAGAGTGGAAAGCGTTCCACAAAAAACCGCTGCGCCTGCTGCATCAGTTCAGCCAGATTTTCTTCTTCAGACTCTAAGCGCACACCTGCCTTGACCAATTTTTTGCCTTGCGCAAGCAAGTGCTTCCAGACAAAACCGACGATCTCATTCGGACTATATTGCTGCTGCAACAATGCCAACATGAATAGTTGTTCCATGCGATCGGCCGGCACACCGCCGCCGATGACCGGACTGGCCAAATGGCCGATCTCCTCATGCTGCGCGGCCCGTGCCAGCAGATGATGATTGAGTGCGACGCTGGCCGGCAGCGCCGACACTAACTTATCGCTATCCTGCGCCGGCGCGACGTGCCCGCTGCCGATCAGCATCATCACGGAATCCAGCACCTGCTGCAAACTGATGTTGCGGCTAGCCACCTGCGCCGCAATCTGACCCAGCGAATGGGCTTGCAAGTCTGATAATACGGCAATGATGGGGCCGTAAATATGCGCATTGAGCGTGATCTCGGTGGCCACCGTCTTGAGCGTCATCGGAATCTGCGCCGGTGCAGTCAGCAACACCACGCGCTGTAGCGCCAGCACCGTCTGCTGTGGCAGCGGCTCCAGCACTTGCGCACCACGCACCCAGTAGTCGCTGCGAAATTGCTGATTGACCATGAAGTCGCGCACGCTTTGACGCAGATGACGGTCTTCCACGGCGTCGCAGAACTGGCGCTGCTGCTCGCTCAAATTGGCCAGATCAAGATAGTCGCGCAAGTCGGCCGAACAAGCGAATTGCAGGCCAATCTCCGACCAGATATCAGCCATGTCGGCAAACGACTGCACATGCCAGTTGCGATTGAAATATTCGTGTGCCAGATACTGCGGACTGCGTTTTTTGAGCGATTCCAGACGCTCCTGCATGAAAGGATTGGCCTGACAATAGACCGGATCGGCCGCAAACAGGCCGCTGGCAAATGCCAGTGCCGCCTCGATCCGCTCGCTGCTGCTGCGCCCGGCGTTGGCAGGCATCTCGAAATGGCGCAGCAAGAGATCGCGCAGGGGCATAAAAGCGGACCAGCCGGGCTGTGTGTTGTAGCTGATGTAGAGCACCCCGCCCAGCTTGAGATGACTGGCGACGAAGTCGCGGATGATGTCGCGATTGGCGGCCGAAACCCAACTCCAGACACCATGCAGGGCAATGAAATCGAACTGCGGCAAATCCTCGCGTACGCAAAAATCCGCAAAACTGGCCGGCTCCAGCCTGGCCGTGCTGCCGGCGGCAGTGGCCAGTGCTTGTGCATGCGCCGCCTGCGCCGTATTGAAATCGTTGCCAAACCAGGCCACTGGCGCCGCCGCTGCGTGCAGATTAATGCTCAAACCCTGGCCGAAGCCCAATTCGCAGGCTGTCGCCACCAACGGACTATCCAGGCCAACGGCGGCAAGCGCCAGTTGCAGCCGCGCCGGATTCAACTGCGGATAATAACCATGGGTATAGCCGATATCGGTAACGTAGCCATCTGTCCAGTGCGCATGCATAGTCTTGGTTTCCTTGAGAATAGCAGCCCGCAGTGTGGCAGAATCGGACGTGGGCGTCATGTACGACGCCGCAATCAGCTATAGTTTATCCTTTGCCCTTGCAGCCAATGACACTCCCTCCCGCCCCCGCCTCCGATCTACAGGCCTTGCGCGACATCGTGCGTACCTTTGCCGAAGAGCGCGACTGGCAACAGTTCCATACCCCGAAAAACCTCGCCATGGCCTTGTCGGTCGAAGTCGCCGAGCTGGTCGAACACTTCCAATGGCTAGCCACCGGCACCGACGACGAACTCAACGATCAACAGCGCACCGGCATCCGGCATGAACTAGCCGACTCGCTGGTGTATCTGATCCGTCTAGCGGACCGCGTCAATGTTGACTTGTACAGTGCCGTGCTGGAAAAAATGCAACTCAACCGGGAGAAATATCCGGTCGAGAAGGTCAAAGGGCAGGCCCGTAAATACACCGATTATTAACCTCGTCACCCACCTTCTTCACATCCCACACCCCACACCATGAAAATGTCACGTTCGTTCAGCGCTCTGTTGCTGTCACTTTCTCTTTGCCTTGGCGGTTTGCTGGCGGCACTGCCGGCACATGCAGATGAGGCTTTCGACAATGCCTTCGGCGCTTACCAGGCGCGCCAGTACGACAGCGCGTTCCAACAATTCTCACAACTTGCGGCCGCCGGCGACAACCGCGCCAAATCCTTTCTGGCCATGATGACGCTGCGTGGTCAGGGCACCACCGCCGACATCCATGCCGGCGCGGCGCTGGCGCGGGCCTGCGCTGAGGGTGGCGAACCGACCTGTTACGCCATCTACGCCGAACTGAATCTGCCTGGGCAAGGCTTGCCGGTTGACCTGGAGCTCGCGCGCAGCTGGACCCGCAAGGCCATCGCCGGCGGCGATGTGCGTGCCGGTTATCTGCTTTGGCAAGCCTACCAGCTAGACCCGGCCAACCAATACATCGTCGATGGCAAGACCGACAACGCCAAATACAACCAGCTGCGCCATCGCGTCGTGTCACAACGCGCGAATCAGATCGAAGCGATCGACGCCCTGGCCGGCGCCGCTGACGCCGGCTATGCGCCAGCCCGACTGATGCTCAGCGCGCTGCTGATCGAACAAAGCGGCGGCGGCACCAGCGAGCAACTCATTTCGCTGCTGGATGGCAATCCAGAGCTGCCGGAGAAATTCCTCAACTATCTGCGCCTGGCGCAGCAGGTACAGAGCTTGGGACCGACCCGTGCCGCCCCCAAGCTGATCGTTGATGCGCTGCCAGCAGCCCGCGCCAGCGCAGCTCGCGCGCTGGCCGCGGCGGGCACCGCAAATGTGACCCAGTGCAAGGATTTTCGTCTCATGTCCATCAGCAATGTCACTGAACTCACCGATGGCGTCTGGTTGCCGCTCACCAATGCCTTGGTGACCGACACCTATCCCATAAGAGGTCGCTGGGATGAGCAATGGAAAGTCTTTTTTTGCGATGGCGAGCGTGTGCTTAACGTGCGTTTCGAAGCCGATGGCCTGGGCGGCGCCGACTATCGTTTCAGCGACTGATGCAGCTCGGCAATAAGCATCCAATGGCGGCTACCGGGGCCCCCTAACCGGCCGCGTCGGCACGCCAGCATTGACCATGGAAACATTGATTGTTTAGCAATGAATTCACTATCAGTCTGAAAAAAGACTAAAAAAATCATGCGCGACTCTTCAGAAAACAGCACCGCTGTCGTTACCGGAAGTACATTAGCCGGCTAGCATCGATATCGCTTTCTCGGCAAATTTGTATCAGTCCTTTGCCATGAATCGAGTCCACGCCATGAATATGTCCGAATTGTCGCTGCCTGACTTATATAAAGTTGATGCACTGCATACCTTTGGCTTACTGGCAAGTTCGGCCGAGACGCGTTTTGAACGTCTGACCCGCCTGGCAAAGCGCATGTTTGATATTCCGGTGGCCTTTGTCAATCTGGGCCACAGCGGTACCCCCCCGAATCCGGCAGAAGATGGCTTCGCCCTGCGCGCGCCTTTCTTCAACCTGCCCACTGATGGTGGCGACACATTACTGGTGGTCCCCGATACGGTGCTGGACCAACGCTTTGACAACCATCCCCTGATTGGCGGTGATAGCGGCGTGCGCTTTTATGTCGGCTGTCCCATCTATGTCGGCAGCGGCGCGCCGCGCGGCACCCTGTGCCTGATCGACAAGCAACCACGCGATTTTGGTAGTGACGACCAAGCACTGTTGCGCGATCTGGCCAGAATGGCAGAACAGGAACTGATCGCCATGGAACTGGCAACCATCGATGAACTGACCCGCATTGCCAACCGCCGCGGCTTCGAAACCCTGTCAGAACAAGCGCTGAGTCTGTGCAAACGGCTCGACAAACCGGTTTCCCTGCTGTATTTCGATCTTGACCTGTTCAAACAAATCAACGATCAATTCGGCCATGCCGAAGGTGACCGTGCATTGCAGGATTTCAGCGCCATTCTGGCACGCTGTTTCCGCCAGTCCGATATCATCGGACGCCTCGGCGGTGATGAATTCGCGGTCATGCTGCCCAACACCACACGGCAACAGGCCGAAGTCGCCTTGCGCTGTCTGGAGACGGCTGTGCGGCAACACAACCGCAACAGCAAACGCGGTTACAAGTTGTGCTACAGCGTCGGTCAAGTCGATTGCCGCGCCACCACGACCTCGGTTGCTGACCTGATGCAACGCGCCGATACCCGCATGTATGCACACAAGCGGCAGCATACGCGTCAGAGCGGGAAAAATCTGTCGATGTTGCTCGATCTGATGTTCAACACCCAGCGCAAATACAGCCATTGAAGTGACGCTCCGGTATCATGTGGTCGCGGTCCGATAAAAAATACCAACATGACTACAAAAATCCTGCGTCTCTGTGCACTCCTGCTACTACCCTTCACGCTCCTCCTGAGCGGCTGTGACCGTTCCATCAACCAGCAACTGGCGATACAGGAAGCGGTCGAAAAAACCCTGGGAATCTCCGGCGAATTGTTTGCCATCCGCTTCAACCGCAGCCTGGCTGACGTGCTGGCAGACCACAAGGACGAAGATGCCGCGCGCATGGCGCCGCTGTACGTCATTGATGTCTCCGCCATGGAAAACAACAAGGAAAGCTACGTCTTTCAGACCGAGGTTGGTCCGGCGCGCACTTCCATTCTTGGCAAATACGCCAGCAACCGCGAACTGAAAAGCGTGGGCGTATTGCTCACACAACGTTCCGAGGGCGCCCGTGCCGAGTTCTACTTGTGCGCCGAAACCATGAGTCGGGTTCTCACCAACGGCCCCAAAGACAAGCTGCCAGACCTGATCAAGCGCCTGACCGAGAACGCTCTCAACAATCCGGGCCAGCAGATGACCCAAGTCATCGGCGATAAAGTCTTGTCGGTCGGCATTGTCCAGAGCGGCGTGCTATTCCAAATCGAACACCAGCAGTAGTCCGTCCGAACAAAAATGCCGTCAAGGGCATTGCAGCTGCTTGCCGTAAGCAGTACTGTCTATCTCGGTGAGCCTTGCTGTCGACCTATTGTGAGGCACGCCAAGAGCACTATTTATTGAACCTGTTACGGCCCCTTCCGGAGAACTGCTTGCCTGCTTCCTATATCGACCTCTCCGGCGGCCCTGCCGGCCTGATTCGTATCAACAACAACATCGGCGAAAGCGCCGTGATCAGCCTCTATGGCGCGCAAGTCTTGTCCTGGCAAAGCGCCGATGGTCAAGAACATTTGTACTGCAGCCCCATGCTGCCGACTCAGCCGGGCCCGGCGATTCGTGGCGGCGTGCCGGTTTGTTTTCCGCAATTTTCTGAACGCGGTCCGCTGCCCAAGCACGGCTTGGCGCGCACCTGCGTGTGGCAACTCGAACCCAGCCCAGCCGACGACGCCACTAGTCCTGCCAGCGTGCGTCTGTGGCTCAGCGACAACGATGCCACGCGCGCACTGTGGCCGCATCCTTTCCTGCTGCAACTGGAGATCGAACTCGGCGCCGGCAGTCTCAGCATGGCCCTCAATGTGACCAATACCGGCACGTCGCACTTCAATTTCAGCGCTGCCCTGCATACTTACCTGGCCACCGCCGATGTGCGTCTGGTGCGTATTGCCGGCTTGCAGGACATCCGCTATATTGATACCGCCAAACAACAAAACCAGGCAACCCAAAGCGAAGTACTGCTGCGCATCAGCGAAGAAACCGACCGCATTTATCTATCCCCGCCTGCGACCCTGCGCCTGCAGCAGGACGGTCAACCGCCGCTGCAAGTGACGCAGCAAGGTTTTACCGACAGCGTGGTGTGGAATCCGGGCCCGCTCAAGGCCGAGCAATTAGGCGACATGCCGGGAGCCGACTGGCCGCGCATGCTGTGTATCGAAGCCGCCCAGATCGCCGATCCGGTGCATCTGGCACCGCAAGCGACCTGGCGTGGCGTGCAGCAGCTAAGCTTATTGAGTTGAACCGCGTACAGTGAGCGCGTAAGTGGTGGTCTGGCGGTAAAGATGACCCGGCCGCAGAATCACCGCCTCACTGTCGGCGCCATTGACCTGATTCGGATAGGCCTGCGCTTCCAGGCAAAAACCGTCACGAACGGCATAAGCCCGACTGCCCCGTCCCGCCACCCCGGCCAGAAAATTGCCGCTGTAAAACTGCAAGCCGGGTTCGGTGGTGGCCATCGTCAGTTGCCGCCCTGACCCTGGATCATAGACCGTAGCGACCTGCCGCAAAGCGCTGGGCGATGCCTCATCACGGCGCAGACAATAACAGTGGTCAAAGCCTCCGGCGATCTTGAGCTGTTCATCCGGCCAGGTCAGCCGCGCACCAATCGGCGCCGGCAAGCGAAAATCGAAGGCAGTACCGGCCACCTCAGCTGCTCGCACCGGAATCAGCCCGCCATCAACCTGCAGGTATTGATCGGCATCAATCATCAACAAATGATCGCCAATGTCGCCCATGCCGCCATTGAGATTGAAATAGCCATGCGAGGTCAGATTGATCGGCGTAGCCGCGTCCGCAGTAGCGCTATAGCTGATGCTCAGACAACCCTCGGTATCCAGGCGATACAACACCGACACCAGTAAATTTCCCGGAAACCCCGCCTCGCCTGCCGCTGAGCGCAGCGTCAGGCGCAAGCCCTCCGGATCCGGCTGGACCTGCCAATGCTTGAGATGAAAACCGCCGCTGCCGCCATGCAAATGATTGCGGCCATCGTTGCAATCGACCTGATAGGCCACCCCATCCACAGAAAAACGGCCGCCATCGATGCGATTGCCCCAGCGCCCGATCAAGCCACCGAAATAAGGGCCGTTAGTGGCATAGCCGCTGTCGTCAGCATAGCCGAGCAGGATGTCATCGGCGCGGCCATAGCGGTCCGGTGCCCACCATGACACCATGGTGGCGCCACGGTCGCTGACCACTACCCGCATGCCATGGACATTCTGCAAGGTGTACCAGGTTACGCCGTCGCCGGCCGGATTGCTGCTGAGTGTGAAATGTTGGAAATGGCTCATCGTGATAGGTGCGGGAAACGTTAATCAGCTTGCAAGGCAGGCGGCACAGCGGCCGCCCTCATAGGGTGATGCGGCGCAGCTGCGGCCATGGCAGAGATGGCCTGGAGCGCCGGCAGGCGCTGCTTGTTGCGCGGCACGACAGTTTCTGCACCGTGCTGCAACTGTTCCTGGTATTCCTTGGGCGTGCAGCCCAGCTCGCGCTTGAACACCACGTGCAGATACTGCACCGTGGTAAAACCACAGGCAATGGCAATCTCGGCGATGCTGCCCGTACTGTGCTGCATCAGTTGACAGGCAGCCTCCAGCTTGAAGCGCAGAATTTCGTCGTGCACGCTGCGATCAAGTTCGCGGCGGAAATACCAGTCCAGCGAGGAGCGCGACACCCCCACATAATCGGCCACCTGCTCGGTCTTGATGCCCTGGCAGGCATATTGCCGAATGAAGTGCAGCGCCTGCATCACATGCGGATGCTTGTGCACCTCATGCAGACTCGACGCCAACACATTGATGCCGGCCGGCGGCACCAGAATGCGGGTATCGGCAAAGCGCGCGCCATGTAGCATCTGATGCAGCAAATGTGCCGCCGTGCGGCCCATCTCTACCGCGCCTTGCATCACCGAGCTTAACGGCACCCGGGTCAGAATGCGCGCCAGCGGATCATTATCAATACCAATCAGCGCCACTTGCTCGGGCACCGCGATGCCGGCGCACAGGCAGGCCTGCAACAACTGCCGCGCGCGCGCATCGGTGACGCCGATGATGCCAATCGGTTTGGGCAGGCTGCGCACCCAGGCGATCTGCTGTTCCACGGCGGTATCCCAGGATTGTGCGCTGGTGCCCACGCCTCGATAGATCTGGCCGCTCAGGCCGTCGCGCTGCAGCAGCGTAGAAAACGCCTTTTCACGTTCCTGCGCCCAGCGGTTGACGTCGGCCTGCGGCAAACTGAAACAGGCGAAGTTTTGCAAGCCGGCTTCAATCAGATGATCGTAGGCCAGCTTGACCAGCTTGAAATTGTCGGTGGCGACATACGGTACGCCTGGCGGATAATCAGCCGCTTCAGCATACGAGCCGCCCACCGCCACGACCGGCAAAGAGACCCGCGCCAACGCTTCAGAAGTGGCCGGATCGTCAAAGTCAGCAATGATGCCATGTCCCTGCCAGCGCTCTATGCCTTGCAAACGGCAACGAAAATCCTCTTCCAGAAATAAATCCCAGGAAGCACGCGTGCTGGTGAGGTACTCGCCGATGCCGGCAATAATGTCGCGGTCAAAAATTTTATTGGCATTGAACAGCAGCGCAATGCGATGCACATTTCTTGTCACACTGACACCTCCAGGTGTGCCGCCACCCTTGCAGGTTGGCCGGACAGTCTCCTCCTGACAGCGGAGTTTGTTTATTTTTCATTCCAAGCAGGCTTCCAGCCTGCTTGCAACGATTGTACCCATGCGCTGGCACGACGTCAGTTCAAAAGCTGTTTTGTGCACCTGCAATAGAAAGAATCGCTATCGCAGTTGGTGGATTTCGTAATTGTAGGTGACCGGCGCGCGCCTTAGTATGGCCACTCGTCAATACACGTCAATGGCCGCAAATGCCAGCGTACCGGGTATGACGGGCAAATAAGCGAACCAATCAACCGTTGTGGCTGACCGGGCTTGAAGCAGCATGATTTTGTGCAGCGCCGGCATCCCACCGTTAAAAATCATAATGAACGACTGGAGACTAGGCAATGAACATCATTTTGAAAAAAAGCATTCTGGCATTAGCATCGCTGGCGGTTTTTTCGCTGAGCAGCGGCGCCGCAATGGCCGATGCTGCAAATCCAAAAATCGGTTTTTCCATCGACGACCTGCGCGTTGAACGCTGGGCCCGCGATCGTGATTTCTTCACTGCTGCAGCCGAAAAACTGGGTGCCAAAGTCTTTGTGCAGTCGGCTGATGCCAGCGAAGCACGGCAGATTTCGCAGATCGAAAACCTGATTTCGCGCGGCGTCGATGTGATCGTGATTGTGCCCTTCAACGCCACCGTGCTGACCAATACCATCAAGGAAGCCAAGAAAGCCGGCATCAAAGTGGTCTCGTATGATCGCCTGATCCTCAACGCCGATGTCGACGCTTATATTTCCTTCGATAACGAAAAGGTCGGAGAAATGCAAGCCGAAGGCGTCGTCAAAGCGCAACCCAAGGGCAACTACTATCTGCTAGGCGGCTCGCCCACCGACAACAACGCCAAGATGCTGCGTGAAGGCCAGCTCAAGGTGCTCAAGCCCTATATCGACCGTGGCGACATCAAGATCGTCGGTCAGCAATGGGTCAAGGATTGGAACCCGACTGAGGCGCTGTCGATTGTCGAAAACGCGCTCACTGCAAACAACAACAAGATCGACGCCATCGTCGCTTCCAACGACGGCACCGCTGGTGGCGCCGTACAGGCACTGGCAGCACAAAAACTGGCAGGCAAAGTACCAATATCGGGGCAGGATGCCGATCTGGCAGCGGTCAAACGCGTGATTGCCGGGACCCAGACCATGACCGTCTATAAACCGCTGCAGTTGATTGCCAGCCAAGCCGCCACGCTGTCAGTACAACTGGCGCGCAATGAAAAGCCGGCTTATAACTCGCAATATGACAACGGCTTCAAGAAAGTTGACACCGTCTTGCTCAAGCCTACCGCGCTGACCAAGGCCAACATCAACATGCTGGTTGACGATGGTTTCTACACCCAGGCGCAACTGGGCAAATAAGCATCTACCGCAGCAATTGCAGCGCAGGCCGGGTGGTAACGCCGGCCTGCGCTTGCGTGACTGCGCCATCCTTGCGAATGAACACGGAAAGAACCGACATGTCCGCCTATCTGCTGGAAATGAAAGGCATCGTCAAACAATTTGATGGTGTGCGCGCCCTCGATGGCATCGACATCAAGGTCAAGCCGGGCGAGTGCATCGGCCTATGTGGTGAAAACGGCGCCGGCAAATCGACGCTGATGAAAATTTTATCGGCGGTGTATCCGCATGGCAGCTGGGAAGGCGAAATCCTGTGGGACGGCAAGCCCTTGCAAGCGAATTCGGTGCGCGACACCGAAGCCGCCGGCATCGTCATCATTCATCAGGAGCTGATGCTGGTGCCACAACTGTCGGTGGCCGAAAACATTTTCATGGGCCATGAGCTGACGCTGCCTGGCGGGCGCATGAATTATCCGGCCATGCACCGGCGCGCGCAGGAACTGATGAGCGAACTGCAGATGCCCGACATCAACGTGGCACTGCCGGTGATGCAATACGGCGGCGGTCATCAGCAACTGGTGGAAATTGCCAAGGCGCTCAATAAACAAGCGCGGCTGTTGATACTGGATGAACCTTCATCCTCACTAAGCACCTCTGAGATCGCCGTACTGCTCAACATCATCAAGGGCCTCAAGGCGCGCGGCGTGGCTTGCGTCTACATCTCGCACAAGCTCGACGAAGTCGCTGCCGTGTGCGACACCATCGCCGTCATCCGCGATGGCAAACATATTGCAACCACACCGATGCAAGCGTTGAGCGTCGATCAAATCATCACCCAGATGGTCGGACGCGAAATCACGGCCATGTATCCAGCTCGCGAGCATACCGTGGGCGAAGTGATCTTTGAAGCGCGGCACGTCACCTGCCTGGATGTCGACAATCCCAAACGCAAGCGTGTCGATGATGTCTCTTTCAGCGTGCGGCGCGGCGAAATTGTCGGCATCGCCGGCCTGGTCGGCGCCGGGCGCACCGAACTGGTGTCGGCGCTGTTCGGCGCCTATCCCGGTGCGCACAGCTGCGAAGTGCTAATGCATGGCAAGCCGGCCGATACCAGCACCCCGCTCAAATCGATACGACTGGGCCTGTGCATGGTGCCGGAGGACCGCAAGCAGCACGGCATCGTGCCCGATCTCAACGTCGGCCAGAACATCACGCTGACGGTGCTATCGCATTTCTCACGGCACACCCGCATCGATGCCGAACGCGAACTGCAAACCATCGCCCAGCAAATCGCCCGCCTGCAACTCAAGACTGCCAGTCCATTCCTGCCGATTACCGGTCTGTCCGGCGGCAACCAGCAAAAGGCTGTGCTGGCCAAAATGCTGCTGGCGCAACCGCAAGTGCTCATCCTCGACGAACCGACCCGCGGCGTCGATGTCGGCGCCAAGGCGGAAATTTACAAACTGATTGCCGAGCTGGCCAAACAGGGCGTGGCCATCATCATGGTGTCGTCCGAACTGGCTGAAGTGCTGGGCATGTCAGACCGCGTGCTGGTCATCGGCGAAGGCAAACTGCGCGGCGATTTCGTCAACCAGAACCTGAGCCAGGAAACCATCCTGGCGGCGGCCATCAATCAGTCGCCGGCAACGCTCCTGACCAACTCACAAGCTGCCGCATAGACCTCTCGGATCCTCTGGAATCAACATGAATAGTCTCTCCATCAAGCAAGTATTCAGCCGCTACAAAATCATCGCGCTGCTGATCGCCATCGCCATCATCTGGACCTTCTTCAGTTGGAAAACCGAGGGCGGTTTTGTCAGCCCGCGCAACCTCTCCAATCTGCTGCGGCAAATGTCGGTCACCGGCATCCTTGCCTGTGGCATGGTGTTGGTCATCATCGCCGGCGAAATCGATCTCTCGGTAGGCTCGCTGCTGGGCCTACTAGGCGGCGTCGCCGCCATCATGAACGTCACCGCGCAACTACCGTTGCCGCTCAATCTGGCACTGGTGCTGGTGCTCGGCTTGCTGCTGGGTTTATTCAACGGCTATCTCACCGCCTATTTGCGCATCCCCTCCTTCATCGTCGGCCTGGGCGGCATGCTGGCATTTCGCGGCATCCTGCTGGGCATCACCGGAGGTCTCACGATTGCGCCAGTGTCGGACGATCTGGTCTATCTGGGCCAGGGCTATCTACCGGCGCAAGTCGGAGTGATCTTGATGCTCATCTTGTTCGCGCTGACGTTGGTGTTGACCTGGCTGCGCCGCACTAACCGCGCACAACACGGACTGCCGTTGCCGGCCTTGTGGCGAGATGGCGTCAAAGTGTTGATCATCGGCGCCGTACTGCTGCTATTCATACGCACCCTCAACAGCTACGACGGCGTACCCGTGCCGGTGCTGTTGCTGCTGGCGTTGCTGGGTCTATTCAGTTATGTCACCACGCAAACCGTATTCGGCCGCCGTATCTATTCGGTCGGCAGCAACATGGAAGCCACGCGCTTGTCCGGCGTCAATGTCCAAGCCGTCAAGCTGTGGGTGTTTGGCATCATGGGCGTGATGTGCGCCCTGGCCGGGCTGGTCAATACCGCGCGGCTGGCCGCCGGCTCGCCTTCGGCCGGTAACATGGGAGAACTCGATGCCATCGCCGCCTGCTTCATCGGCGGCACTTCCATGCGCGGCGGCTCCGGCACCATTTACGGCGCGCTCATCGGCGCCCTGGTGATGGCCAGCCTCGATAACGGCATGTCCATGCTCGACGTCGGCACCTACTGGCAGATGATCGTCAAGGGCAGCATCCTGATGCTGGCCGTGTGGGTCGATGTCAGCACCCGCGGCGGCCGCTGATCGCCACGCTACGATTTTTTGATTGCATTTCCTTCCTGGAGAATTTCTGCATGACCGCAACTCTTACCTCATCTTCTTCCGTTGCGGCGCCGACGCTGGAACAGGCCATCTATCCCAGTCTGGCCGGCAAGCAGGTCGTCATCACCGGCGGCGCCACCGGCATCGGTGCGGCCATGGTGGCTGCCTTTGCGCAGCAGGGCGCGCAGGTGTTTTTTCTCGACATTGCCGATGACGACGGCCACGCGCTGGTGGCAGCACTACAAGGTAGCGCGCCAACACCGGTCTATCAGCATTGCGACCTGACCGACCTGAGCGCACTGGCGGCAAGCCTGGATGCCATCGAACGGCGCGGCGGCGCAGTGGATATCCTCATCAACAACGCCGCCAATGATGACCGCCACAGCGTTGCCGAAGTCAGTCCGGCCTATTGGGATCAGCGCATGGCAGTCAATTTGCGACATCAGTTTTTTTGCGCCCAGACAGTTGCCGCCGGCATGCAGGCCAAAGGCCGTGGCGTGATCCTCAACCTGGGCTCGATTTCCTGGCATCTGGCACTGCCCAACCTGACCCTGTACATGACTGCCAAGGCCGCCATCGAAGGCCTCACACGCGGCCTGGCACGCGATCTCGGGCCGCACGGCATCCGCGTCAATACCATCATCCCCGGCTCCGTGCGCACCCCACGTCAGATGCGCCTATGGCATAGCCCCGAAGAAGAGGCCAACATTCTCGCCGCACAATGCCTGCATCAACGCGTGGAGCCCGAGGACATTGCCGCCATGGCATTGTTCCTGGCTTCTGACAGCGCCGCCAAATGCAGCGGCCGTGATTATTTTGTCGACGCCGGCTGGTACGGCGCATAAAGGCGTGTTTATTTTTTGAAAGTGATCATAGAGGCCTCGCGATAGGATTGCCAACATTCTCGTCCTAGTAAAAAATTAATAATAAAACAAAATAAATATTGAGAAAGACGTGAACTCCCTCTATATCAGGCCTCCGCCTCCATGCTGTAACTACCCCTAAAGGAGTATTTATGATCGGCAAAATTTATTCTCCACCCGACATCACCTGGACCCCAAAAAACAGCGGGGACAACAGCCCGAATCAGATTTTTCACTCGATCACATCCAGTCCGGTGCAGTGGAGCGATAGCGGTAGCCCAGCGCCATTGGCGATGCCTTACCGCAGCCGCCCCCTGAGCCGACCCTTGAGCCCGCAGACGGCGCCGTCTACCATCGGCGCAGACGGCTGGATCTGGCCGGCGCCAGATAGCAAGAGTCCGTCATCTTTGCTGCGACTCAACAATGACGGCACGTTTTATCATGCGACAGAGATCGTCCTGATGCGCTCGGTATCCGGCTTTACGTATGCCAGGTCTTGAATCTGCTGCACATTGGCAGATCCGTTGAGCCATCAGATAGCACGCCCTTGCGGCTTGACCTATGGCTAGCCCTGGCCGCCCGTCAACAGCAGCGCATCGTCTTCGTCCAATATCAACAATGACGGCACGCGTTACCGTTCGACAGAGATCATCTTGATCCGCAACACCTCTGGCTTGACGTTTTCCTGACCATAAATCTGCCGCTGTATTGAGCGGATTTCTGCAAACTCCAGCGCGCCGCAAGGCGCGTTTTTCGTTGCCTGATGCGCAACACTGACGTTCTCGCCAACGCCGCAGAAAATCTCCCTCAGAGTAAAGAACATATCGGCATAAAATAAGCAGCTGCCGGTGATCTACAAATAGACTGTAACGGCATGCGGCTCAGTGAGACCAAACAGCACACCGGTAAACGGAGGTCTTCCTGTTCTATTCAAAAAAACAGCTCAGCGCAAAGGGAAATCATGTCTCAAGATCAAGAGCCAAGGCGGCGATTTCTACGCCAGTTTCTCGCCATTGTTCCTGCCACCACGCTCGCCGGTGCCACTACGGTCATCGTCGACAACAGCGCGGCGGCCGATACGGCAGAAGCCGGCAAAGCACGCCCCTACCAACCAAGTTTCTTCAATGCAGTGGAGTGGGCCTTCATTCTCGCCGCCCTCGATCACCTGATCCCCTCCGACCAGTACGGCGCCGGCGCCATTGAAACCGGCGTACCTGAATTCATCGACCGTCAAATGGAAACGCCCTATGGCGCCGGCCAGCTCTGGTATATGCAGGGGCCATTCCACCCTGATGTGGTGCCGGAACTGGGCTATCAACTGAACCTGGCACCGCGCGACATCTACCGCCAGGGCATCGCCGCCTGCAATGGCTGGTGTGTACAGCAGCATGGCAAGGTTTTCGCCGAACTGGACAAGACGCTGCAGCGCAGCACCCTCAGCGCCATGGAAAGCAATCAGGCCAAGTTTGATACGGTGCCTGCCAAGACCTTCTTTTCCTACCTGCTCGGCAATACCAAGGAAGGCTACTTTGCCGATCCGATGTACGGCGGCAATCAGAAAATGGGGGGATGGAAAATGGTAGGTTTCCCCGGCGCACGCGCCGACTATGCCGATTGGGTCGATCAATACAACGTCAAATACCCTTACGGGCCGGTATCGATACAAGGTGAAAAAGGCTGATCATGGCAATCAAAAAAGATAAAGTCGACGTCGTCATGGTCGGACTCGGCTGGACCGGTTCCATCCTGGGACAGGAACTCACCGACGCCGGTCTGCAAGTGCTGGCGCTGGAACGCGGCGACATGCGTGACACCAATACTGACACGCCCTACCCCAAGGCAGTCGACGAGTTGAAGTATGCCGTGCGCGGTGCCCTGTTCCAGGAGCTCGCGCGTGAAACAGTCACCATCCGGCATGGCGTCAACGACATCGCCGTACCGTATCGCCAGCATGGTTCATTCTTGCTCGGCAACGGTGTCGGCGGTGCCGGTTTCCATTGGAACGGCATGATGTATCGCAACCTGCCCGAAGAGCTCGAAATGCGATCGCATCATGAGCATCGTTACGGCAAAAAATTCATCCCCGAAAACATGACCATCCAGGATCACGGTGTGAGCTATGCCGAACTGGAGCCGTTCTACACCTTCGCCGAAAAAGTTTTCGGCACCTCCGGCAAGGCCGGCAATATCAACGGCCAGATCGTGGCCGGCGGCAATCCGCTGGAAGCGCCGCGCAGCGAAGAATTCCCGCTGCCGCCGCTGAAATATCAATACACCGCCTCCCTGGTTGAAACCGCCATGCGCGAGGTCGGCTTTCATCCTTATCCCGCACCGGCAGCCAACGCCTCGGCGCCGTTCACCAATCCCTACGGCGTGCGCCTGGGACCCTGTAACTATTGCGGCTTCTGTGAAAACTTCGGCTGTTACATGTATTCAAAAGCCTCACCGCAAACCACCATCTTGCCAGTGCTGTTGAAAAAGACCAATTTTGAACTGCGTACCCGCGCTCAGGTCATCAAGATCAATCTCGACGCCACTGGCAAAAAAGCCACCGGCGTTACCTACATCGACTCCCAGGGACGCGAGGTCGAACAACCGGCCGATCTGGTGCTATTGACCGCGTTCCAGACCCATAACGTGCGCCTGCTGCTGCTCTCCGGCATCGGTCAACCTTACGATCCGGTTAGCGGCGAAGGCGTGGTCGGCAAGAACTTCGCCTACCAGTACAACGGCGCCATCAACGTGCTCATGCCCAAGGGCATACAGTTAAACCCATTCATCGGCACCGGTGCCGGCGGCGTCGGCATGGATGATCTCAATGGCGACCAGTTCGACCACGGTCCGCTGGGCTTCATCGGCGGCGCCAGCATCCGCCACATCCGCTACGGCGGGCGCCCCATCAAGCAGACCTCGACGGTTCCCGGCACGCCGTCCTGGGGTTCGGAATGGAAGGCCGGCGTGCAGGATGCCTACCAACGCTATCTCAGCATCGGTCTGTCCGGATCGGTGATGGCCTATCGCGACGCCTATCTGTCGCTGGACCCGACCTATCGCGACAGCAACGGCCAGCCGCTGCTGCGCATGACCTTCAACTGGCATGAAAACGAAGGCAAGATGCTGACCTATATCGGCGACAAGATGGAACAGGTCGGTTATGCCATGAAGCCGGAAAAAGTCTTCAAGGGCGTGCGCAAGACCGGCTCACTGTTCGACACTCGCGCCTATCAATCCACCCATCTGACCGGCGGCGCCATCATGGGTACCACGCCCAAGAACAGCGTCGTCAATCGTTACCTGCAGAGCTGGGACGTGCCCAATGTGTTTGTCTACGGCGCCAGCGCGTTCCCGCAAAACATGGGCTACAACCCGACCGGTCTGGTGGCCGCGCTAGCGTACTGGTCCGCCAAGGCGATCCGCGAGCAGTATCTGAAAAATCCCGGTCCGCTGGTGCAGGCATAAATAGGCATAAACAGACATAAGGAAAAGAACGTGATCAAACCTTCTTTCATGACGGCTGTGACGGCCATGGCGCTCGGCTTATCCTCCATCACGGCGGCGGCACAAACCGGCGACAACCAGGAACAGCTCATCACGCGCGGTCAATATCTGGCGCGCGTGGGTGACTGCGCTGCCTGCCACACCACCAAAGGCGGCCAGCCATTCGCCGGCGGCCTGGCATTTGCCACGCCCATCGGTACCATCTACTCCACCAATATCACGCCGGACAAAACCAATGGCATCGGCAATTACACCGAAGCCGACTTCGACCAGGCGCTGCGCCATGGCATACGCAAGGATGGCAGCACGCTCTACCCGGCCATGCCCTACCCCTCCTATGCCCAGGTCAAACCAGTCGACGTCAAGGCGCTGTATGCCTATTTCACACACACGGTGAAAGCCGAACCCACCCCTAATCGAGACAATGACATCGCCTGGCCGCTGTCGATGCGCTGGCCCTTGTCGCTCTGGCGCATGGTATTTGCGCCGCCCCCGGTAGGCGACGACGCTGGCGGTGATGGGCAGATTGGTCGCGGACGTTATCTGGTCGAGGGCCTCGGCCATTGCGGCGCCTGTCATACGCCACGCGGTTTCGGTCTGCAGGAAAAAGCGCTCAGTGACGACGGTCGGCTGTTCCTGTCCGGTGCCGTAGTGGACGGTTATCTGGCCAACAACCTGCGCGGCGACAGCCGCGACGGTCTTGGAAAATGGACGGCGCAAGACATTGTCAGCTTACTCAAGAGCGGCCGCAACGGCCATTCGGCGGTATTCGGCGGCATGACCGACGTGGTCAGCATGAGCACCCAACATTTGAGCGACGATGATTTGCTGGCCATTGCCAACTATCTCAAATCGCTGGCACCGGCCAATACTGCCGCAGTAGCACTGGTCTATGATGAAAAAACCCATCAGGCCTTGCGCAGCGGCAGCGACAAGAGCAACGGCGCCATCAACTTCCTCAACAATTGCGCCGCCTGCCACCGCAGCAGCGGTCGCGGCTATGACCAGACCTTCCCCTCACTGGCACTGAGTGCCACGGTCAATGCCGACAATCCGGCCTCACTGATTCGCATTGTGTTGACGGGTGCCGAAATGCCATGGACCAAGAGCGCCCCGACGCAATTTGCCATGCCCGGCTTCGGCACTCGACTATCGGATCAGGACGCCGCCGAACTGCTCACCTTCGTGCGCAGCAGCTGGGGCAACAATGCGGCCGCCGTCACGCCCGACATGGTCGCCCAAGTACGCAAGGAACTGGCGCAAACATCAGCGGCCCATCCCTGACGCTGAACGCCGCTTGCACCGGCAAAAAAAACGGCCATCCTAGTGCAGGATGGCCGTTTTTCGTAGCGACTGAACACGGGGCCATTCAGCAACGAATGACCTGGCAAAGATCAGAAGGTTTCCCAATCGGCGTCATTACCTGCGCTGGCCACCGCTTTCTTGGTGGCAGCCGCAGATGTCAACTGTGCCGGCTTGGTTGCCGCCATGCGTGGCTCAGCCGCAGCGGCAACAGTCCTGCTAATCATCGTCTTCGCCGGCGCTGGCGCAGAGGCAAAACTGGTTCTTGGCGTATCGTTGCCACGGATCTTGAAGCTCGATACTTCTTGCTGTAGATTCTGTGCCTGCATTTCCAGCGACTTGGCCGCAGCACTGGCTTGTTCGACCAATGCAGCGTTCTGCTGCGTGGCTTCATCCATTTGCGACACCGCGCGCGAGACCTGATCAATACCGGCACTTTGCTCACTCGATGCCGAGGAAATCTCTCCCATGATATTGGTCACGCGTTGTACCGCAGTAATGATATCGCCCATGGTCTCACCGGCCTGACCGGCCAGCTCCGAACCGCTCTGTACACGATCGACCGACAGCATAATCAAGGTCTTGATTTCCTTGGCCGCACTCGACGAACGTTGCGCCAGACTGCGCACCTCGCTGGCAACCACCGCGAAGCCACGCCCTTGTTCACCGGCACGCGCCGCTTCCACCGCCGCATTGAGGGCCAGAATATTTGTCTGAAAAGCGATGCCGTCAATGATGCCAACGATCTCGGTGATTTTGGTCGAACTGGCGCGAATTTCATCCATCGTGCTGACCACCTTGGAGACCACATCATTGCCATCGGCAGCGATGGCCGAGGCATTGACTGCCAGCGCCGACGCCTGCCGGGCATTTTCGGCATTGTGCTTCACCGTGCCAGTCAGTTCCTCCATGCTCGACGCCGTCTGCTCCAGTGAAGCGGCCTGTTCTTCCGTACGTGCCGACAGATCCAGATTGCCGGAAGCGATTTCGCGCGTGGCCGTAGCAATAGCCTCACTACCGGTGCGCACAGCACTCACCGTGCGGCTCAAATTATTTTGCATATTTGATAAGCCGGCCAACAACTGTCCCATCTCGTTTTCCGAATGAACATGTATCGCTTGCGTCAGATCGCCCTTGGCAATCGCCGCAAAATGCTCAAGCGCACGCGACACTGGTTCCGTGATGGCCTTGCGTAGCGAAGCCCAGCTATACAGGGAAATCAACAGACCGACAGCGATGGCGACGAGGGTAAAAAGTCGCGCTGTTTCAAAGAATTTCATGGAACTGCTCAGATTCTGCGCCGCCTGCTCCGACTCATACTTATTGAGAGCCTTGCCGTCAAGCTGCATCGCCGTATAGACAGTACCGACGTTTTTGGCCGCATCGGAAATAGTCTGACGATCACCACCCCTGATGGCATTGCCAAAATTAGTGAGTGACTGCTCCACCCCGTCAATGCCATCGGACACCTTCTTGACCAGCACCTTGCCCTCTTCCGTCTGCGGCAAGGATTGATAAACGGCCCATGCCGCCATGGCTTCCTTGCGTGTATCGACTTCCGTCTTGAACATGCGCTCAACCCAGGCCGGATCAGTCGATAGCGCGGCCTGATCCAGGGTCGTGCGCTGGCGCGCGATCCAGATCAGCGCACCATCTGCCGCAACGGTCTTGGGCAGACGCACTTCGATCATCTCTTGATTAAGGCGGGCGGCAGCAGACATACCAAGCAGTCCTGATGCGCCAATCGAAATGAGCAGGATGGCCAAGACCGCAATGACAATCGTCAACTGCGCCTTGATGGAAATATTCTTAAGAGACATTTGCATCTGCTTTCAATAATGGGAGATGTTCAATATCGGCCGCTTGACGGGAGGCATGTTGTCAAGCGCAGACTTGTCGCACGGTCTTGCGCACAAACATGCGCGATGAGCCGCTTGGAGGAGTAACGCGGCAAACGGCACTTTGTTAATGCTCTCTGAATTGAATTTGCCTAGCAAACACAATCACCACCAAACTTACCAACGGATCAAAGCGGTGCCTGGGCAGTATAATAGGAAAAACCAACGGGAGGAATTGGCCTTTTTATAATATCCGATTCACGGCGCCAGGCTAGGCGCTCACTGTGCACTGTGCGATTGAATCTCTTGAGACCGTGGCGATTCCAGCAATCTCCGAACCCGGCGGCGCCTCAGACGGCAGCCGTGCTACTGAAGATGCAACCCGTCGATGTTTATTTTGGCAAACGCAAGCACATCGCCGGCCCCATCTTCCATACGCGGCCAGGCAAACCACCCCGCGTCAGCTCCATGCACGCACCAACGGCGCTAGGTTTTATCATTCGACAAAGATCATACTGATGCGCTCTGCATCGGCTTTAGGTATACCAGGCCTTGAATCTGCTGCGCATTGATGTGCCGGTTGAACGGGCTTCCCCAATGTCAAATGCGCCTCAAGGCGCATTTGACATTTCATGATGTAGGGAAATATTTGCGCTAATCAAGCAGCGCGCGCCAACACATTTTCAGTCAGGCATCGATTCCAGCCGGAACGCCTCCAACTCGAGCACCAGGCTCTGCGCCGCCAGCTTCACCAAGGCAGCGCCTTTTTCCGGCGACGCTTGCGCAGGATCGGAACCCATGCGTCCATCCGGATAGCGGCCGCGAAAATCAAGTGCCTCGCGTATCGGCCCCGAGGGTGCAATCTGCGGTGTATAGCCAACCGTTTTGATCGTCTCTGGCAGCGCCCACTGCGTAATCGCAATTTCCGATGGTGTCGCATGGACGCCATGACCACTGGGGAATTGTTCGCGTGCCAGCTCACCAACACCTGCCAGATCCCACCAATTGCATAACTTCATCGCAAAGCCGGCACGCCGCTTGGCAAAACTGGCCTGCACATAGATTTCAGAAAATGCTGCTTCAATCGAAGCGATGTTGCCACCATGCCCATTGAGAAAAAGGATCTTCTCGAAACCATGCACCGCCAGCGAATGCACCCAGTCACTGATCGCCGCAATAAAGGTCGACGGCCGCAGCGAAATGGTGCCGGGGAAACCCAGATGATGCTGCGCCATGCCAATATTGAACGTCGGCGCGATCAAGATATCCGCCGCCGTTTGCGCCTCATGCGCGATGATTTCAGGACATAGCCAGTCGGTGCCCAACAGACCGGTAGGTCCATGTTGTTCGTTGGAACCGATAGGCACCACGATTGCGCGGCTGCGTTCCAGATATTGAGCGATTTCGGCCCAGGTAGAAAGATGTAAAAGCATGGTGATTTCCTCAGTGTGCCGGATGCCATCAACAACTCCGGCAATTCATAGAACAATAAGTGTCACTGCGACGGCGCTTTATTGCTGATCAACAGCAAGGCGGCGCACAAAGATAAAAATGCCACGATCAGCAAACCGGCATAAAGGCTGCCGGTCGCGGATTTGGCCCAGCCGATCAGGGCTGGCCCCCAAAAACCGCCAGACAAGCCAATGGTATTGATGAGTGCAATCCCACCAGCGGCGCCGTCACCCTTGACGAATTGAGACGGGATCGCCCAAAAAACCGTATACGCCATCCACAACCCCATGGTGGCAAACGTCAACACGATCATGGACGCAATCAGGTTGCCATTGACCAAGGCCGCGATCGACAGCAATAGCGCTGCCGCCGCTGCCGGTATGGCACTGTGATAACGCCTTTCGCCACGGGTATCTGAGCGGCGGCCGATGAAATACATGCCAAAAGCCGCAGCAACATAAGGAATCGCCGCATACCAGCCTAGCGTAATGGTGTCGGTGACACCCTGCAATTTGATGATGGTCGGCAACCAGAAACTGATCGCGTAGATAGAAGCGATGATGCAAAAATAGGCGGCGGCAAGATGATAGATTTTCGGATTGCGCAGAATCGTGCCAAAGCTATGACTTTTCCCGCTCGCACTACCAAGCTCGGCCGCCAGCAAACGTTTCTCATCGGCCGACAGCCAGTTCGCATCGGCAGGTCGATTCGGCAACAGGAACAAGGTCGCAATGCCCAGCACGATACACGGCAAACCTTCCGCCAGAAACATCCATTGCCAACCCGCCAGGCCGGCCTTGCCAGCCAGCGAGGTCATCAACCAAGCCGACACCGGGCCGCCCACGATACCGCCGATAGGACCGGCCAGAAACACGATCGCAATCGCCCGTGCCATGCGCGAAGGGCCATACCAGTAGGAGAGGTAAAAGATCATGCCGGGCGCAAAGCCGGCCTCAAAAATCCCGAGCAGGAAGCGCATGCCGTAAAACATCGGCACATTGCGTACAAACAGCATGCAAGCTGAAGTGATGCCCCATAGCACCAAGATACGGCTAAAGGTCTTGCGTGCCCCGATCTTCGGCAACAACAGATTGCTGGGCAGCTCGAACAAGACATAACCGATGAAAAAAATGCCGGCGCCAACGCCATACGCCGCATCCGACAGGCCCAGGTCGCCTTGCATCTGCAATTTGGCAAAGCCGACATTGACACGGTCAAGATAGGCAAACAGATAACACATCAGGAGAAACGGCAACAGCCTCCAGTTGAGCTTATCATAGAGCCCCGAGACGTCGTCCCAGGTTGTTGCGGTCTGTATTGCTGCCATATCAATCTCCCATTTCGGATGTTGCACATCGTTTTTTTATAGCCTGATGTTCGCAAAGCCAACCGTAACGAGCAATAGCAACTAAGTTCACATAGCGTCGCTCTGCGAGCAACGAGACCTAGAAAGAGAAAGTCCAGATGCGCGAAATCAATCAGCAGCGATTACGCTATTTCCATGAAGTCTTGACGCATGGAACTATCCGCGGCGCCGCCGACAAGCTCAATACATCGCCCTCGGTGATTGCCCGCCAAATCAAGCTGCTCGAAGATGAACTCGGCACCACCTTGTTCGAGCGCCAGGCGCGCGGCGTCAAACCCACCGAAGCGGCCGCCCATTTGCTGGAGTTCTGGCGCGGCTACCGCGCACAACAGGAAAAACTGGAAGATCAACTGCAAGCGCTCAAAGGACTCCGGCAAGGTCATATCCAACTGGCCATCAGCGAAGGCTACGCCGAGGCCTTGGTTGACGAAGTGCTCACCGCATTCTGTAGCCAGTATCCCAAGCTTGATATCGGACTCGATATTCTCTCGGTCGACGATGTCCTCAATGAAGTTGCCGAAAGTCGCGCACATATAGGACTCGCCTACAATCCGCCGCCACATCCCCGCATTGAATATCGGGCCACTTCGGCGCAACCGGTTGTGCTGCTGGTGCGCGCCGACCATCCGCTGGCCATCAGAGGTGGTCCCGCGACCATGGCGGAAGCGCTGGCCTATCCGCTGGCACTGATGCCGGCCACCTTCGGCATCGGCTACGCCGCCAAGATGCTCGCCTTCGCCGACAACATCGACATCCGTCCCACCCTCACCACCGGCTCGCTGACCGCTCTCAAGCGCTGCGTCGCGTCCAACAATTTCGTCACCCTCATCGGCGAGTTCGCGGCTGCTCGCGAAATCGCCTCGGGAGAGTTCGCCGTGGTCCCGATTAACCATCCGCTGTTCCTCAACACCAAGGCCAGACTATTGGTCAAAAGCGGCCGCCCGCTGGTCGCCGCAGCCCAGGAATTACTTGAATGGATCTTGCAAAGGATGCGCATGTTTGCCGACACCACGTCTGGCACGCACACAGAAACCACAGACCCGGCATGAAGAAAAAATGAAATAAATTCGCGCTCAGTCACTGAAACTTGAATGAGAAAGCTTTCGAGAATTGCAGTAACATGCGCCAGTCGATGTCTCGCCAAACCAGAATCATTCAGCATTAATGTCTAGACAACATCTGCTGATCACTGACCTCAGTTAATTCATTGTCACGATTGCATCGGTACACATTGGTGACCGTGCTTCCTTTTCCGCAGCAAGGATTTTTCATGAACAAACTTAGTCTCAACACCAAATTATGGCTGGCGTTAGCAATTACCTGGATTGGTTTGCTAATACTGGGCGGCTGGTCTGCCTTTGAAGCGCGCAGCACGATGCTGGCCGAACGTAAAATGGCGATCCAGAATGTGGTCGATACCGCCTATGGCATCGTCGCCGATTACGCCGCCCAAGTTGACAACAAAACACTGACGTTGGAGCAAGCGCAACAGCAAGCCAAGAGCCGCCTTGCGGTAATGCGCTATGGCACCAACGGCTACATGATCATCACCGACGCCAAACCGATCATGCTCATGCATCCGACCCAGCCCAGCCTGGTGAACAAAGATTTGAACGACTACAAAGACCCCAACGGCAAACTGCAAAATGTCGAAATGGTCAAAGTGGCGCAAGCCAACGGCCAAGGCTATGTCGACTATCTTGGTCGCCTGCCCGGCAGTGAAAAGACCGCGCCAAAAATCAGCTTCGTCAAACGCTTCGCGCCGTGGGATTGGTTTTTGCTGACCGGCGTCTATGTCAATGACATCAACGAAGCCTTCACCGCCAATCTGCTGAAATACCTGGCGGTGATTCTGGTGGTGGGTGCCGCCATTTCGCTAGGCATGATGCTCATCATCCGCAACGTCAAACGCAGCCTGGGCGGCGAACCGGCCTATGCCGCCGGGATCGCGGAACAGATCGCCGCAGGCGAGCTGATGTCCAAAATCGACCTGGTTGCCAATGACCGCAGCAGCATGCTCTACGCCATGAGCAATATGCAGGACAAGCTTACCCGCACCATTGCACGCATTCGTCGAGGCACCGACAGCATTTCCGTCGCCACGCGGGAAATCGCCGCCGCCAACCAGGATTTGTCCGCGCGCACCGAAGAACAGGCATCCTCGCTGGCGCAAACCGCGGCCAGCATGGAACAGTTGACCGCCACCGTCAAACAGAACGCCGATAATGCACGCCAGGCCAACCAGATGGGCGTCAACGCCTCCGAGATCGCCGGCCAAGGTGGCGAGGTGGTGCGCCAGGTCGTCGACACCATGCACAACATCGCATCGAGCTCCAAGAAAATCGTCGACATCATTGCCGTGATCGAAGGCATTGCTTTTCAAACCAACATCCTGGCGCTCAACGCCGCCGTCGAAGCCGCGCGTGCCGGCGAACAAGGACGCGGCTTCGCAGTGGTGGCCAGCGAAGTGCGCAACCTGGCCGGGCGCAGCGCCGATGCCGCCAAGGAAATCAAAAGTCTGATCAACAACTCGGTGGCACAAGTCGATGCCGGTTCAAACCTGGTACAGCAAGCGGGGACAACGATGGATTCAGTGGTAGCGGCAGTGCAGCGCGTCACCGATATCGTCGGCGAAATCTCGGCCGCCTCCGAGGAGCAAAGCCGCGGCATCGAGCAAGTCAATATTGCGGTGACTCAGATGGATAGGAACACCCAACAGAATGCGGCCATGGTTGAACAAGCCGCAGCCGCTGCGCATTCGCTGCAACAGCAGACACAAGAGTTGCGCGAAGCCGTCAATATCTTCCATGTCGATGTCGCCGATGTCGAAACGACATCGCTCGTGGCCGCTCCCGCTGTGCGGAGATTGCATTAAAGCAAGTAAGCGCCAGGCCTGCTCGTCATCGGACTGGCGCTTTCTCTTTTATTCCGGCTTGCACGCTGATATCAAGCGCCTGCGTGCCAGAAATGCTTGCTCAGGATATGCTTTAGCCATCTTCCACATTTCCCGCCCTGACCATCATGCTCAATATTCTCGGAAAAGCCTCTTCCATCAATGTGCGTAAAGTCCTGTGGTGCTGCGATGAACTGCATCTGCGCTTTCATCGCGAAGACTGGGGCAGCGGCTTTCAAACCACCAACGAGGCCAGTTTCCTGGCGCGCAATCCGAACGGACTGGTACCGGTGATCGAAGACGATGGTTTCGTGCTGTGGGAATCGAACAGCATCATCCGTTATCTGGCCAATCGTTATGACACCGATCATCTCTATCCGCGCCATCCGCAGGCACGCGCCCGCGTAGACCAGTGGATCGACTGGCAAGCCACCGAACTGAACAATGCCTGGCGTTATGCCTTCCTGTCACTGGTGCGCAATTCGCCAACGCATCAAGACCCGCACGAGCTGGCCGCCTCCGTGGCCAACTGGAACCGACACATCGCCATCATCGAGCAGCAACTACAGGCCAATGATGCCTACATCACCGGCGAGCGCTTCACGCTGGCCGATATCCCCATCGGCCTGTCAATTCACCGCTGGTATGCGACGCCCTTGGCGCATCCCGATTTCCCCGCAGTGGCGGCCTACTTCAAACGCTTGAACGAGCGGCCCGGCTTCGTCCGGCATGGCAACAATGGCACTCCTTGAGGCGACTGGCACTGTCGATCCGGCAATGTCATGTACACAGCTCCGTGAGTCACTTCCACCAGGCTAAATCAATGATCTCCTTCTTCAATCCATATCTGCAACTGCGCAGCCTGCGCCGCTGCCGCACGCCAGGTGCCTGGTTAGCGCTACTGCTGGCGCTGTGCACCATGGTCAGCACGGCACACGCCATGCAATTCGAGGTGCGCGTACCCTACGTGATCATGTCTGGCGGCGTCACAGGGATGGAGTTGCGCCAGCTTGAAAGCGTGCTGGCTGACAATCCCGGCATTACCACGATCATTCTGAAAGACTCCCACGGCGGCGACGCCAGCAGCGGTTACGAAATGGGTGCGTATATCCGCGAACACGGACTCAATACCGCCGTCTCGGGATATTGCATTTCATCGTGTTCACGCATGTTTCTGGGTGGAAAAGAGCGCCGCTTTTCAGACGAACAAGCGCTGGAAAAAACCTTTATCGGTTTCCACGGCAATTACACCAAGGATGGCTTTCTACAAAGCGCCCGCATGCCCATGCTCAAAGACTGGATCATCAAATACAGCGACGGCAAAGCCAATCCTGCTTTGGTTGAGCAATGGGTGCATATTGCCAACCACCACGGCTATGCCGCGTTTTATCATCGCGACGCCAAGCTGCTGCCCGACACCCAAAAAGTCCTTCTGTGCCAGGGCACGGAAGATCGCCAAAAACGGCAACAGCAATGCGAAAAGCCGCAGATGGGCGATGCACTGGACAACGGCATCGTGACGACCTGGGATCTTTTACAGATCAAAGGGCCAGCAGAAAGTACGCCCGACGAACAACAAAATAAATCCGCTACTTAAACATTGCTTTGCATTTCCCGGCGACAGAAATCCTGCCTTGATGCCGCTATTGCTATAGACTCAAACACATGCGGCCAAGCCGCAAGTGAGCTACAAACCGACACAAAATCGCTCGTACCGCACAAGCGGAAAAAAACGGCTCCAAAGTCGGAAGCGCGGACAAAGGGAATCAGTCATGACCAACAAAAACATCGTATTTTGTGCCGATGGAACGTGGAATGGGCCCGGCAAAGACATGGATGCCAAACCGGTAGCCGCCAATCCCAGCAATGTCCTTAAGCTCTATAGCAGCTTATCCGGCCAAGATACGGATGCCACCGATCCCCCACCCTACAATGGCGAAGCTGAACGCCTGCTGGTCGATGCCAATGGCGTCTGCTTGCAGATCGCCAAATATTTGGATGGCGTCGGCTACGACGACAATGCGCTGGCCAAGTTACTCGGCGGCGTCTTCGGTGCCGGCCTGATCACCCGTATTGTGCGCGGCTACACCTTCATCTCCCGCAATTACCTGGCCGGTGACCGGATTGTCATCACCGGTTTTAGCCGCGGCGCCTACACCGCACGCGCCTTGGCCGGATTAATTCTGGAGCAGGGACTGCTAGACGCCACCAAGCTGAACTTGAACGACAAACAAAGCGCCTATCGTGCCGGTTGTGCGATCTGGTTAAAACATCAGAAAGACGTTGCCGATCAAAGCGGCACCGGCTTGCTGGACCGGATTGAAGAAAACCTCAATGACCTGCCCGGCTTCTTCTCGCAACTGCCGCCGGCAAGCTCGCTGATCGCAGGCGTACCGATTCAAAGCGTGGCGGTATGGGACACAGTGGGAGCCATGGGCATACCTCAATACACTGACCAAGATCGCCGCATCGACACTTTCCGCTTCGCCAACATCGATCTTTCCTCACGCGTACAGTTCGGCTTTCACGCCATTTCTCTGGACGAGCAGCGCATGGACTTCACGCCAACGCTGTGGAATCCAAGAGAAAATCTCATCCAAAAAATCTTCCCTGGCGCTCACGCCGACGTCGGCGGCAGTTATCCCGCAGGTCTGGAAAGCGGCCTGTCGGACGGCTCGCTACTGTGGATGCAACAATGTCTTGCGGGATTGCCCGATGACGGCGCAGTTCTGTTTGGCGTGCCCGCGCCGGGCATCCGCCCCAATGCTTGCGGGATTGCGCATCAACCGTGGATTTCCCTGCCCTATACAGCACTGCCGCCCGGCCACATTGGCCCCAGAGCATTTCCCGACGGCATCGGCCTGAGCGTGCACGCATCGGTCACTGCACGTATGCAGTGCCCTCATCCGAAACCCGATCCGAGCAAACCTGATGTGCCTTATGCACCGACAAATATTCCTCTGCCTTGAGGAAAAGCAAAAATAGGCTGCCCATGACCACGCACAACGCTGACCATGCTGCCCCTTGCTGAGCTTTGCTCTCAGGCTGCAGTCAAAAATGCCCTACAGCAATAACAGATGCCATCGGCTGCATGTCGATTAAAATACGACTCCAGCAGGAAATGACGCCGTCTTGTACAGGCACTCTCAAGTGCCATTTCCGCCACTCCTCCGACGCAATAAATTGACGATGCTTCCTATAGAGAACCAACCATCTGCCAGCGCCCCCTTCGGTACGATCGCCATGGCCTCGGTTGCTGTTGCGCAAAAACATCTGCACGACATTCTCACCATTGCCATCGAGCATGCGCCCCCGCGTGCTGCCCTGGTGGTAGCAGATACACGCTGTGATCTTGCAGTGGCCTTGACAGAGGCCTATCGGCGCTGCCTGCCAACAGCCAGCTTCATCGATTTTGATACGGTGGCGCCGGACGCCGTGCTGGCCGCCTTTGCCCAGCTCGCGCCGGGCGATCTGGTGATCCTGATTCAATCGACCAACTTTCGTCTTGAGGCTTTCCGCCTGCGTGTCGAACTCTTCAAACGTTCGCTCAAGGTGATCGAACACCCGCATCTGTCGCGCATGCCTGGAACGCAAGCCGACTACTACATCGAATCGCTAGCCTATGACCCGAGCTATTACCGCGACGTCGGCTACGCCTTGAAAGCGCGGATTGATCGCGCACATAGTGGTGTGGTCGACAGCGGTGGTGAGCGGCTGGTGTTTGGCGCACCGTTCGAGTCGGCAAAACTGAACATCGGCGACTACAGCGAGATGAACAATGTCGGCGGCCAGTTTCCCATCGGCGAAGTGTTTACCGAAGCGCAAGACCTGGAAGCAGTCAACGGACGCGTGCGCATTTTTGTTTTTGGCGACACCGCATTCCGGGTCAACAAACCACCGCACCCGATCACTCTGGTCGTCACCAAAGGCCGGGTGAGTGACGTGATCGATTCGACGCCGGATTTCGATCAGGTACTGGAGAAGATCCGGGCCGACGAAGGTGAGGTGTGGCTGCGCGAACTGGGCTTTGGCATGAACCGCGCTTTTTCGCAGCAACGGATGGTCGACGATATCGGCACCTACGAGCGCATGTGCGGCATCCACCTGTCGCTCGGCGCCAAACACGGGGTCTATAACAAAGCCAATATCAGGCGGGCGAATGCGCGCTATCACATTGACGTGTTTGCCATAACGCAGGCAGTCTACCTTGACGATGAGCTGGTCTATCGGGATGGCGCCTGGCAGGGCTGACTGAAAACGCCTAGACAGGCCTCTCCACGAACGCCTTGAGTGCATCGACAAAAATTCGTACCTTTTGCTCTAGCTGCGCGCCGTCTGGAAACAGCGCATGGATTTCGCCGCGCGGCGACGACCACTCCGGCATGAGCCGCACCAGAGTTCCCGCTGCGATATCGGCACCGGCAGAGAAGTCGGTCAGCAACGCAACGCCCTGGCCTGCCAGTGCCGCAGCGCGGCAGTTAACCGCTGTGTTGGAAGAAAATACCGGATTGCTCATCTTCACGATGCGCTTCTTGTGATTGGCATTTTCCAGCGTCATCGTCAGCGGCTGTTGCAATACCGTCAATTCGACAAAAGGCAGCTTGGCCAGTTGCGCAAAAGTCTTCGGCATGCCATGCGTGGCCACGAACTCGGGACTGGCCATCAGCGACTTGACGAAGCTGCCCACTTGCACCGCGCGCAGACTGGAATCGGCCAACTTGCCGATGCGTACAGCAACGTCAATACCTTCGGCGATCAAGTCGACCAGATGGTCGCCGCAGATCAATTCCACCTTCAGCGTCGGATAACGCTGGCGCAATTGCACCAGCAGCGGCGCCACCACGGTCATACCGTAATCGATGGCAGAGGCCACCCGCAACGTGCCGCGCGGGGCATCCAGACCAGTGCGTGCCAATTGCACCGCCTGCTCGGCGCTGCGCGCGATAGCCCGGCTCGCCTCATAGAACGCACGGCCGGCTTCGGTCAAGCTCAGGCGGCGCGTCGAGCGTGTCAGCAGACTCACGCCGATCTCCGCTTCCAACAGCTGCATGTGACGGCTTACCATCGTATTGACCAGGCCAAGACGTTTGGCAGCGGCCGTCAGCGAACCGGCTTCGACCACGGCGTTGAACACCAGCAGGCGATTGAGATTGATGGAATGAAGATCAACCATGGCGTGCCTCGGCATTGGTGACGGCTGTTATGGATCAGTCATTGTATACCTGGATCGCAAATTAATCACAGATTCTCCACTTTAAGTGGACAGTGAAAGACACGCCGACAGTCTTATCAGCCCCCCAGCACCCTCCTATACTGATGAAAACTTGGCTCCGCGCCAGATCCGATTTTTTCATTTCTCTCAACAAGGACTGCACCGTGAATCCCTTAGCCCCTAAGCAAGCAATGCAACTGTATGGCGGATTATTGTCTGGCCATGTGCACCGCGTACAACTGTTTTTAAGCTTGCTCGAACTACCGTTCGAGTTCATCAAGGTCAACCTGGCTGGCGGAGAAAACCGCACCCCCGAATTCCTCGCCATGAGCCCCTTCGGCGAAGTGCCGGTGCTGCGCGATGGTGATGTTGTGCTGACCGATTCGACCGCCATTCTGGTCTATCTCGCTGCGAAGTACGACGCCAGCGGCCGTTGGATGCCACGCGAACCGCTGGCCGCCGCGACGCTTCAGCGCTGGCTGTCGAACGCCTCGGGCAAGATCGCCTACGGTCCCTGTACTGCACGGCTGGTGAAAGTATTTGGCATGCCGCTTGATCACCAACGCGCCATCGTCATCTCGGACAAGTTGTTCGCTGCCATGGAACTGGAAATGAGCACCAAGCAATTCGCGCTGGGAACAGACATCAGCATCGCCGACATTGCCGCCTTCAGTTACATCGAACAGGCACCGGAAGGCGACATCTCATTGGCGCCATATCCGCACATCCGTGCCTGGCTTGCTCGTATACGTAGCCTGCCAGGCTTTGTCGCCATGCCAGCCAGCCCGCCCAAGGTCGCTAGCTGATCACCGCTGCCATGTAGCACCTAAAAAAATGTCGATAGCAAGACATGCCGAGGAAGACCGTAGTCTGGTGCGGCAAGCAGGCGCAACATTGCTGGCGGCATTTTTTAGGTGCGCTTACTGATAGGCGCAGAAAGGTTTTCATCATGACGACCAAAGCCATGCGCCCGCAGGAGGCCGCTTCACCGTTTCACACTGCAGAACTCGCTGCGCAGGAACGCGTCGGCGTACGCGAGCAGATGCAGGCGGTCGCGCGCAATAGTATGCGTGAGCAGATGCCGCAACAGCACCGCACTTTTTTCTCACAGCTGCCATTCTTTTTTGTCGGCGCGCTCGATGCCGGCGGCCAGCCTTGGGCCACCGTATTGACCGGCACGCCGGGCTTTTTGCAAACGCCGGATGCGTCTAGCTTGCGCGTTGATGCAGCCATGTTGCCCGGTGATGCGCTAGAGGGACAGCTCGCTGCCGGCAGCTATATCGGCGCACTCGGCCTGGAACCAACCACACGCCGACGCAACCGCGTCAACGGCGTGATCGACCAGGTGGATGCGCGCGGCTTCCAAATCGCGGTAAAGCAAAGCTTCGGCAACTGCCCGCAATATATTCAGAGTCGCCAGCATTATCTACATGCCGCCACAGAGAGCGCCGCGCCGCGCGTAGCTATCGCACAACATCTGAATGAGGCAGACCGCGCGTTGATTACGCGCGCCGACACTTTTTTCATTGCCAGCGGCAACATCGATCGCACCGCCGGCAAAGGGCGCGGGGTCGACATATCGCACCGTGGCGGCCGACCCGGCTTTGTCCGCGTCGACGATGCGCAGACATTGACAGCGCCGGACTTTGTCGGCAATTTCTTCTTCAATACCATTGGCAATCTGCTGGCCCATCCAAGCGCGGGACTGTTGTTCATCGATTTCGACAGCGGCGATATGCTGCAACTGGCGGTCGATGCGGAAGTCATTTGGGGTGGTCCCGAAGTGAGGGCTTTCACCGGTGCCGAACGGCTGTTGCGCTTTCGCGTGCGCACCGTGCGCCGCAACGTCGGTGCACTGCCCTTGCGCTGGAGCGCACCGGAGCAGTCACCCGTGCTCGCCAGAACTAGCACCTGGAGCGAAGTGCAACAGGCGCGCGCAGCGAGCCAGTTGCGTCATACCTGGCGTCGCCTGCGCGTGGCCGAAGTGCGCGACGAAAGCACGGTCATCCGCTCCTTCTATCTGCAGCCCACCGATGGACTGGGACTGGCGCCATTCGAAGCAGGTCAATTCTTGCCGCTACGCGTGACATTGCCTGGCCATGACAGCCCGAGCATGCGTACCTATACGCTCTCAGACGCACCAGATGCACAGCGTTACCGCATCAGCGTCAAGCGCGATGGCGAGGTATCGAACTGGTTGCACGATCACCTGCAAGTCGGCGACGAGATCGAAGCCATGGGACCGGCCGGCGACTTCATCTTCGACGGCTCCGGCAAACGTCCGGTGGTGCTGCTGTCGGCGGGCATCGGCGTGACGCCGATGATTGCGATACTCAACAGCCTGCTGGTCAACAATGGCCGCACCCGCCACGTCTATCCGATTTATTTTATTCACGGTGCGCGCAATCAGCGCGAGCATGCCTTCGCCGACCATGTGCGTACACTGGCCGCGCGTCATTGGAATCTGCATGCGGATGTGCGCTACAGTGCGCCCGATGCCGACACCCAGGGCGACGATGAGGTCGTGCGTTTCCGCCGCAGCGCGGGCCGGGTTGACATCGATTTTCTGCGCCACACGTTACCGTTCGGCGATTACGATTTCTATCTATGCGGCCCGGCGGCCTTCATGCAGAGCATGTACGATGGCCTGCGCGCACTCAACGTAACGCCCGACCGCATCCGCTTCGAAGCCTTCGGACCTGCCACGGTAAAAACCGTGGCCAACAGCAAGACGGTACAACAGCCATCGCCGACGCAGCAAGCTTTCGAGGTACCGGTACGCTTCGCGCGTTCAGGCACTGTCGCGACCTGGGACGGCAGCCACGGCAGCCTATTGAAACTGGCCGAAGCCCACGATTTATCACCGCCATCGAGCTGCCGTGCTGGCCTGTGCGGCGCATGCGCCATGCCGCTGCTGGCCGGCCAGGTGGATTACACGCGCGATTGCTCGGCAACAGCGCCGGATGGACAGGTCTTACTGTGTTCCGTGCGTCCACGCGCCCCCGAAGCAGGTGCGGCCGCGAGCGAGATCGTCATCGATCTCTGAAGCACGAGATGGCATGGTGGCAGCAAGGAGGCTATCGGCTATCGTTAACTTACTGCCAGCCGGGATGCCCTTGCCGATAGTACTTCAAGGCCAGATCGCGCTCATGCTCCGCCTGTCTCACCAACTCTTCGGTTTGAATATCTGATATTAAAACTGTACCAACACCCTCTTTGCTTACTTAAATTTGGCGCGGCTGACATCCAGAACAAGTCAAGAGGAGTACGACAAGGCACCAGGAACTGGTGCTGGCAGCAGCTTCGGTGATGCATCCGTTGCGTTGTGCGAAGTCAGCTTGAAGAGGCTGACTTCCTGCATCATGTTGACCGCTTGTTCCTGCATGCTGGCGGCTGCTGCGGCGGCTTGCTCGACCAAAGCGGCATTCTGTTGCGTGGCTTCATCCATCTGGTTGATGGCCAGATTAACTTGTTCTATGCCCTGGCTTTGTTCATTGCTGGCGGTGGCGATCTCGCCGATGATGTCGGTCACTTTTTGCACCGACGCCACGATCTGTTGCATGGTATCGCCTGCTTCATCGGCCAGCTAGCTACCGGTATCGATTTGCTCGACGGAATCAAAAATAAGTACCTTGATCTCCTTGGCCGCGCTCGACGAGCGTTGCGCGAGATTGCGCACTTCGGAAGCAACCACCGCAAAACCGCGCCCCTCTTCTCCAGCGCGCGCCGCCTCCACCGCAGCGTTCAGCGCCAAAATATTGGCCTGGAAAGCAATGCCGTCGATGACGCTGATGATGTCGACGATCTTCCTCGAACTTTCCTTGATCGAATTCATGGTTTCAACCACATTCTTGACCTTGTTACCGCCCTGCACAGCGATGCCCGATGCAGACAAGGCCAACTGATTGGCCTGCTGAGCGTTGTCGGCGTTTTGCTTGACCGTCCCGGTCAACTGCTCCATCGCCGACGACGTCTCTTCCAGAGCGCTGGCCTGTGCCTCGGTGCGCGAGGACAGGTCCAGGTTGCCGGCCGCGATTTCTTTGGCCGCCGTGGAGACGGTCTCGGTACTGGTGCGGATCTGGCCTACGGTCAAATGCAGGCTGTCATTCATCACCTTGAGTGCCTGCAATAACTGGCCTGGCTCGTCATTGTGGGCAGCAGTGATTTGACTGCTCAAATCGCCTGAGGCCACCAGTTGCGCAACATCAAGAGCATCCTTGAGCGGGCCGGAGATACTTCGGGTGATCAGGATGGCAATACCGATACCCGTCCCCAATGACAACACCAAGATCGCAAGCAACAGTACGCTGGACGAGGCGATATGTTTGTCCGCTTCGGCCTCGATAGCGTCGGCGCGCTTGTTGGTAATATCCATCAACTGGTTGATGGCCAGCAGATGCTACCAAAGGAGGTCATCATGCCTTGTTCCAACACGCCTAATGAAAACACCATCCCACCAACCCACGAAGATTTCCGCTGGATTCACGGTCCCGGGAAAAACGAACGCTTCGCTGACTTTATCGAGTTCGCACGCGATGTCAGCGCCGGCATCCACTCCAGCATGCAAATCATTTACGCCAGTGGTTTAGTACACGAGATGAATCTGGACTGCGAGCCCGGGCAGGAATCGGCGCCAGCGATTGGCAAAACAGATATGGTGAATTTATTCCGTCTGGCGATGACCGCTGCGACATTTCTGCGCAAGGCATCAGACGAGCACATTGACCGGCTTAATAAATTCTGGGACGAATAATTAAAGGTGCTAGCTTGCCCGGCTTCACAACAGAGCGGGCAAGCGATAGAGGGCGGATGCGTCCATAAAGCCGTGGCGATATATTTCTCACTTCGCCAAAAATTGATTTCCCTTCTTCCTTACTATATAGTAAGGAAGTACAAATAGAAGGAGTCTGCAATGGCTACAGCAACATTAACATCGAAGGGACAGATTACCATCCCCGTATCGGTACGTTTGGCCCTCGGCCTGGATACAGGAAGCCGGGTTGAGTTTGTTGATAATGGGAATGGTCAGTTTTCCATAGTCCCTGTCACTAGCCCTGTGATTGCGCTCAAAGGCATGCTAGGCAAGCCTTCAAAGCCGGTTTCGATTGAAGACATGAATCGGATCATTGCGCACCAAGGTGCTGGAAAACGATGATTGGATTAGACACGAATGTACTGGTGCGCTATTTCGCGCAAGACCACGAGGGGCAATCGGCACGAGCCGCGTCATTGATGGAATCGCTCTCCGAGCAAGAACTTGGCTTTGTATCTCTGGTTACATTAGTCGAATTAGTTTGGGTTATGCAAGGAGCGTACAAGGCGAAAAAGACGGACATCGTGGCGATCTTGCAAATGCTGCTGCAAACACGCGAGATTTTTGTAGAAAACACAGAGACCGCGCTACAAGCTTTAGCGCGTTTTGCAGAATCAAAAGCGGGCTTTGCTGATTGTCTCATTGAGCGATCAGGCCACCGCTCTGGATGTACATATACGGCTACATTTGATAAAGAGGCCGCAGCTACTGCTGGTATGCGATTGCTGGCGGGCTAATCAGCGATAGCGAATCAGGCAGCAACAAGGGCAACGAATTGACCCACGATGGCTAATGGCTAATGGCTAATGGCTAGTGGTCACAAGGCAGTCGGCTTCAATCACGAACTTTGCCGCGCATCGATTTGATCTCACCGCGCTGTGTCTTGCTTTGCAGCCGTTTGCGTTGCGAACTACGGGTGGGACGGGTCGGCCTGCGCAGTACCGGTACCCGGGCGACAAGCGTGACCATTTCCTGCAAACGCTGCAAGGCGTCCGCCTTGTTTTTTTCCTGACTGCGATGCGCCTGGGCCTTGATAATAACCATCCCCTCCTTGCTGATGCGATGGTCCCGCAATGCCAGCAGGCGCTGCTTCACCTCGTCCGGCAAGGACGAAGCGCGAATATCGAAACGCAGGTGAATGGCGCTCGATACCTTGTTGACGTTCTGCCCGCCCGCGCCTTGTGCGCGGATAGCAGAAAATTCGACTTCGTCGTCGGCAATGAAGAGTGTGAGAATAGCAGCGGCCCGGTGTGGCAAAGCGTTATTCTAACGGCTGGCGCGATTACGGCATGCAAATATGCGTTTGGCATGGTCTACTTCTTTTCATCAGTTACGCTATCATTTCTTAGATGAGCCCGACTCTGCATTGGCGTCGCCTGCTTCGGGCAGACATTTGAAGTATTAACAACCCGGACATCCGCGTTCATTGTCGAAGAAGAAGCTCATCTTTTGAAGCCTGACTTTCACCGAACGCTGCTGCCTATGCTCTATTTGAAATGTACCGCTGAAGTTCAGAAAATCCTCGGCTTGCCTAAGTCCGCGTTGGCGCAGGCAATCTCGACCGACGCCTCGCTGGGCAATTGGTACATCAATCGGTTCAAAATTGATCAGCGAGATGTCTACATCTTCATGAGTGAGAGCACCTATCTTTCTTTCCTCTTGTACCAGGGTAAAAAGCCCGTTACGGCGACAACACTGCCCAACATGATGTTGGCGGGGATCGAACAGTTATTGCTAATGCGTGGTTATTCGAAGACCATTGTTGGGGAAGCATTGACGCCGTACCACTCTGGGTTGTACGCAAAGACAGACAATCGAAGTGTGTTGGGGGTGCTCAACGACTTGGTACTCTGTTATCGGACGATGATTGAAGCTGAGGGCGGTCTGCATTCTTGCGACCTGACCAGCATCATTATGAAGATGAACAAAATGCCCCAGCGCACCCTTCAGTGGAGCAACTCCTGGGAGGCTGTTCAAGCAAAGCTGGGAAGGCCTGAAACAATACACTAAGCCTCAGACATTTCCTGCATTGGTTTCCAATGGTGCGGCGGCAGTGCATTGATCTTGATCCTGCCGTAGGGCCGTGTGGCTAGCCGGAGCCAGGCATTGATCATCTGCGCCGGCACCTGAACAGAACTGACAGAGCGCAGCAGACGGCGCTTTGTCAAATGCGCCAGAACAGGCGCAAATGACGCAGGCCTAACGCACCCTATCCGCTTCTTCCAGAGCGTTGAGCGACGCAATGCGCCGGCGCGTTTCATCACGCAGCAAGCCGGTGGCCGCAATCGACAGCCGCATTAGATGATCGGCTTCGACGATGCTGACGTCCGGCGCAACGGCCTGACCGTCATCGGCGTCGGCATTGGCCGCGCGCTCCAGCGTACTGGCATAGGCGATCTGCAGACAGGTGTTGGTACCCGTGCTGACGTCGAGCACGATTTCCAGAAAGCGGGCGTAGAGCGTCTCGCGTACGGAACCTTCGGTCCAGCGGAAATCCTGATGGGTGGATGTGGCTTGCTCGGATGAATCGTTGGCGTGACGAGGATCGGTATCAATCATGTTGCCTCCGTTAAGTGCAGGATGGAACCCGCGACTCCTCGCCGGACGAGGGTGGCGGGCGCAAGACAGGGTTGACGAACCGGGCGTGTTTCCAATACCGGCATACCCGAAGGTATCCCTGCCCAGGCCCGCCGTAGAGGCGTACACAGACAGGGCGAAAAAAACGCGTCAACTAGGGACGCGGCTTTTCGCCGGAAACACGCTGCAGGTCGTCAAACCAGGCCCTCTCTTTTTCGAGGACGTGCTCAGAATAGCGGTTGAAAAAAGTGAGGTCAATGATTATTGACAGATTGGCATTGTGAAATCCATCGCGATACGTTGGCGGCGAATCAGATTGCAGTGGAACTGGCAATGAAGTCGGAATGAAATGAGATCAGAGTTGATCTCATCGAAGCGCTGGTATTTTCATTGACGGATGCAGGCAGCGCAGATGCTTGTCGCAAGCTTGGGAAGCTTCTATAGGAATCTATGTAGCACAACGCTTTGCTCGGCGTTTTCGCTCCGCAAAACGCATGTTTTTCCATCGCTACAGCCCCATAAACTCGAGATGCCTTTTATTTTTGCGGAGCAATTTTGATTTCCGCTATCTCTGCAATCCGGACGGTAAATTTCTACTCTTCATCCAATGCAAAATTCGCATTGCCGTCGGTTACGCAAGCACAATCGACCTTCAATGGCTAATATGAGCGTATTCAACAAGCCGGCGAAAATCGAAAACGTCGCCACCATAATCCTAGATACCACATTCCCTTATTCAGTCTCTTTGTTCTGACTACGCAGAAGCAAAAACACCAATATTTAAACGACACAGACAATTCCACATTCACGTTTAGTATGATTTGTAATCCGGAAGTCCTTGCTGTTGGCGTAGATTGATTCATGATTATTTCCCCTCAACTTATTGAACTTGATAAATCTGAACACTCTTGGAGTTAGCAATGGCAAGGCTCTTTCCGTCGGCCCCCAAAGAAAAACCATCTCCGTGATCAACTAGAGCGTCGAATTCAGCGATGACTTTATTGGATGAAAAATCTATCACGCGATTAGGTGTTGACTTATGGTCGCCATACTTGAATAACGCCCCTTTGGTGTACATCCTCTTCCCATCATTGCTGATCAAAAATCCTAATTCACCATCGAAAATCTTCCGCAAAAAATCTTGATAGGATCGATTTATATCAAGCGTCTCTCCATCGAGGACAATGCCGCTGCCCAAGATTATTTGATTGGTTTCTGGATTTATGCCGACTACTCCACCGGCATCAGCCGAGTATGTAAAAGGTTCTTTCGCATCCCCTGTTTCTCTGGCTTTTAACCAAAGTGTTTTAGCCATATTATTTCCCGTTGGATCTAATAAGCGATAGGCTTTGTCATAACTTGTCTGAGGTTGGTACCCATCGATACTTTTAGAATAAAGAGCATGCGAAAGGCTCGTATTTACGAAAATTTTTCCTTTTGCTGTCCAATTTGCGGATATCGCCACAAACCCATCGAGATAAATTTTCTGTACCTCCCAAGTTTGAGTGTCATATACATGAATGTAGGAAGGCTGCCCCAAGGCTCCAACGATAGTAAGCATCTTGCTACCATCTTTATTTAGGCGCGCGGCACGCCCGATTGCCGGATTGTCCGGCAAAGCTTCTCCAGTCATAGGATCCCATTGCCGCTTAGCGCCAAACGAAATAGTTTTTCCGTCGCGACTCCAAAGCAAATCATGATCGGTCAGCACGCCATATTGATAAGGACAATGAATATGAGATTGAGGTTTTCCAGTCTCCATATTCCACACGACGATGTCTGTCTTTCCCATTTCGGGATCGAGCACGATTCCCAAATAACGGCTATCCGGGCTGAACGATAGTTTTCGAATCGCAACTACCGAGCCAATATGGCTCAAATCGATCGTGCGAACTAAATGGGGAGACTGCAATGGCCGACTACCTGATGCGCCTGCAGATGAATTTGTTTCCATGTCTGCCGCCTGCACTATATTCATTGATATCATCATGCTCAACACTCCCGCCACCATTGTTGATGTTCTCACCCAGCTCACTTTTTTCTTGCTGCTTAACGTTTTGTTTTTCATCACTGCGCCCCATGTTCGCCATTCACAACGAGAACGTCTCTTGCGGGGGAGGGGTTCTATATGCTGTATGTCCCACGTCGTTATCACCCCATTCTCCAACGCATCCCCCAGCTCCGGCTTCTCGCATTGTTCCATCCGCTTGCCACGCTCTTCCGTCCCCTGGCACAACATGACTTTCTACGTTCCCGACAACACCTTTGCATCACGGTGATAAAACGAAGCATAGCCGCTGTGATTGGATATATGCACCCATTGATCGACCAAAGCTGGATTGACCTTACCGTCGCTGTATTTGGTCATCCAGTCTTTGAGCATGCCCATAAGCGAGCAAAAGAAAAATATCGGTAATCTGAGGAAATTTATAGTGCCTTTTCCCAAGGAAGAAGTCGAAAAAGTTAGCGATTGCGTGATCAAAAACTCATTTACAACATCCCGCCACTTCCTAGTCAACGCTGACTGAAACGAACCTGCAAATCAATAATCATCGGCATTTGAATTTTAAAAATGTCGCACGGGCAACTCTTCGGGCGAGTTCTTTTCCCTCTTGCACAACCTGACAAATAATTAGAAGATAAGGCGCTGCATATGCTTCGACAAACACAAAGATAGCGCAGTTCTGCCCTGTCCAGCAAAAATGGCGGCAGCCCACAGGAACTCGTTAAAACCAATGAAATAATGACAAACGTTCCGCCGACGATCCCTGACCAGCTTGCATCCCCCTATGACGCTGCGATTCGCGCCGATACGCTTTCACTTCTTTTTCGTCAGTCTTTCCCTGCTCTTTTTCTAAGTCTGCTGATCGCCTGCATCATGTGCTGGACACTGTGGGGGAGCGTTCCGCCGCACGCTGTCTATGCATGGATTAGCGTGCTTGGCGTGAGCACACTTATCCGCCTGACCATGTTCCTGCGTTATTTTGGTGCTCGCCCTCAGGGGCCGCAGATTCTGGCCTGGGAACGTCCGTATGCGGCAACGCTCATGCTGTCCTCGCTTATATGGGGACTGGGGGCGCTGTATCTGATACACGAATGCAAAACGATGCAGCAGGGTATTGTGCTGTTCTTCCTAGCCGGCATGCTCGGTGGCAGCATGGTTACCTACGCCTCTCATCGCGGAATGACAATCTGCGCGATGAGCTGCGTAATGGTACCTAGTACATTATGGCTGTACACCCAGCCGGGCCAGGCCGCACTTGGCATGGCGATCGCTTCCACCACCATGATGGCCACCGCATTTCTGGGGACAAAAGTGCTTTCCAACGCCATGCGGAGCAGCCTGTTACTGAGTTATCAGTTGCAACACGCCCGCGATATCGCAGAAAACATGGCCCGTACCGATGCCCTCACCGGCATCTTCAACCGGCGAGCCTTCGTCGAATGCGGCGCACAGGCAATTCGCCTGTGCGAACGCAACGCGCATCCAGTCAGCATCCTGCTGATCGATATCGATTTTTTCAAACACGTCAATGACGCCCATGGCCATGGCGCCGGCGATCTTGTCCTGAAAAAAATGGGACATTTGCTCGAATCCCGATTCCGTAAAACGGATATATGCGGCCGCTTGGGCGGTGAAGAGTTTGCCGTACTGCTGCCGAATACGGAGGTCGCCGTTGCCAAAATACTTGCCGATAAATTTCGGGAAACCGTCGCTGACACGGTGATTCCCTGGCAAACAAAAAATCTCGGCGTGACCATCAGCATCGGCATCGCTGCCGATGGCTACGATCTGGAATCGCTGCTGCAACGTGCGGATATGGCGATGTATCAGGCAAAGGCGAGTGGACGGAACGCCACGGTTTGTTAGCACATGCTTGCGACCTGAACGCAACTGGTGCAAGGCGCTATAGCGCTCACAGGGAAGCACGCTGCGACAGACCGATGCTGGCACTGCAACCACACCATAAGCTTTCCACAGCAATTCTGAACAGAAGCCATCACACTGAACACCCCCTAAGTTCACAAAACACCCAAAATCCCGCGTAAAATGCGGGGTTCGCGGGTGTAGCTCAATGGTAGAGCAGAAGCTTCCCAAGCGACTATAGGAATCTATGTAGCACAACGCTTTGCTCGGCGTTTTCGCTCCGCAAAACGCATGTTTTTCCATCGCTACAGCCCCATAAATTCGAGATGCCTTTTATTTTTGCGGAGCAATTTTTATTTCCGCTATCTCTGCAATCCGGACGGTAAATTTCTACTCTTCATCCAATGCAAAATTCGCATTACCGTCGGTTACGCAAGCACAACGTCGCACGTTAAAACAACTCCATTCGGAGCTGCGCGCGTTGGGTTATGAGGGGGCGTACGATCGGGTCGCGCCCTTCGCTACAATTAATCGTACATGCATTCATTTCAAATTCCAACGCGCATAGCTCTGCATAGGAATTTTTGCGAATAATGTATCAATTTGGCGCTGCCGTATGGCGGCAGGTATTGTCGAATTTCCAAAAGATCGAATTGTATTGGCTAACATGCGACATGCTGGATTAGGCATTTTTTCAATTTGACTCGCAAGGTCTTCCGCATATCTCGCAATAAGATCTCCACTTTCGTTATTCTGCTGAGGTGGTTGAGACGTCGCAACTGGTTGAGGTATGGTTTTTTGCGGTTGAGTGATAATTGAGGCTGCCACGACGATTGCAGACACCTTTGTAACTCCATTTAAGGTGTTAATGCCGTATAACGTTAGGCCTGCCTTGATTTCAATGGTGCGGCAATCGTGTATTGATCCCCTGGTAAGGCTGTGAAGCCAGCCAGAGCAGATACGGATTATCAGCGCCAGCACCTGAGCAGAGCTGACAAAGCGCACCAGGTCATGCTTTATCAAACGTGCGAACAGGTGCAAATGGCGCAGGCCTAACGCACACTATCGCCTTCTTCCAGGCCGTTGAGCCACTCAATGCGCCGGCGCGTCTCATCACGTAGCAAGCCGGTGGCTACAATCGACAAGCGCATCAAATGATCGGCTTCGACGATGCTGACAGCCGGCGCGACGGCCTTACCGTCATCGGCGTCGGCATTGGCCGCGCGCTCCAACGCACTGGTATAGGCAATCTGCAGACAGGTATTGGCGCCTGTACTGACATCAAGCACGATTTCCAGAAAACGGGCGTAGCGCGTCTCACTCGCGGGACCTTCGGTCCAGCGGAAATCCTGATGGGTCGATGTGGCTTGCGCGGATGAATCGTTGGCGTGACGAGGATCGGTGTCAATCATGTTGCCTCCGTTAAGTGCAGGATGGAACCCGCGACTCCCCAACAGAAAAAGGTGGCGGGCGCAAGACAGGGTTGACGAACCGGCCTTATTCCCAACACCGGCATACCCGAAGGTATCCCTGCCCAGGCCCGCCGTAGAGGCGTGCAAAGACAGGACGAAAAAGCCGCGTTAAATAAATACGCGGCCTTTCGCCGGGAACAAGGATCAGGTCGTCAAACCAGGCCCTCTCTTTTTCGAGGACGTGCTCAGAATAGCGTTTGAGAAAAGTGAGGTCAATGATTATTGTCAGATTGGCACCGCGCAATCCATCGCGATACGTTGGCAGTAAATCAGATTACAGTGAAACTGGTAGTGAAGACGGTTTCTTCTCGTTCTTTTGGTCATGCCATTGCTCCTGTCGTCGGCCTTTCAGCCAAGCTTGTGAAGCAAAGCGATCACTTAACCAACTGTCCGAATTTCCGGGGCCACTTCTGTTTCCGTTTGAGCGATTTGAGTACTCATTTCGTCTATCCTAATGTTTAGCGCAGTTTACTTTTTGGCGTCTGGATAAATTTGATGCTGCTGGGCATAAGGCACATCGAGCAAGGTTTTACCTCGTTCTCGACCAGGAGGCTGCCCGCCATGCATCTCCATTTCGCCAAGAAAACCTTTAGCCTGAAAAGGTGGAAACAAATAAACATACAACTGCGATCCAAAAATCGCAAAGTGCAAATCATAGTTACTCATATCGGCTGGTAATTTGTGGCTAAGGTCAACCCGATCTTCATGAATCTCCCCCGTCGCCTTAACGCGCCATTTGACGTAAAGATATTCTCCTCGAGGCATCATGCCGGCAATGCCATGCTGATTTATTGGATGACCAGATGCAACTATTTCTGGGTCTGCATGCGTACCAAACTGTCGGCTATTTCCATAGCTAAAATCCAATATATCTATCTCTGGCTGACCATATATTTTTGCATCGGATAAAGCATTAAAATCAAAAGAATGAAAGTACATAGGTTGTCCTGTAGCACACGATATCAGTGCAGCTTGAATTAAAAAAACCAATGCCCATTTGGAAATTTGATTGATGATCGAATTCATTTCATTTCCAATTGGGGCTGCCGTGATGATCGCTCATCCTACCCGAATACTGAATCGCACCGAGTCTTACAGAGGCTTCCCCATCTTACTATTTGGCTTTAAAAGACCTATTTACACATATAAACGGTCACACCAGTAACGTACCCAGCAATTTCCAACGTTGGAAAAATCCTTCAGTAACCCGGTATAATCCCCACCCAACGCGGGTGTAGCTCAATGGTAGAGCAGAAGCTTCCCAAGCTTACGACGAGCATCTGCACTGGCAATTGCCGCAGTTGTTGTGCCAGTGCTTCAATGAGATCAACTCTGGTCTTATTTCATTCCGAACCCATTACCACTCCCATTGCAATCTGATTTGTGCAGAACCATTTGGTAATGGAATTCATTGGATTTCCATGCAAACGAAACTGAAGATGTAATTTTTCAAGGCATAAATTGGTTTAATGGGTAACCAGCGTTTTGGGGCCCAGAGCACAATCAAAATCAGGCCAAAGAGCCCACCCAGAGATCAGATTGATCGGATAAGTAATTAATAAGTTTTTTATAAAATACATATTCACTTATCCTCGGGCGCTGGATTTACCGGAGTGTTTTTTCTCAGTTGCCCTATTGCTGTAGATTTGCATTGAAAAATGACCCACTTTGCTGGGAATTTTGCATCGAAAATTGACCCACGTTTGAGACACAATCCTATCTAAGAAATCAGGTAGGAGATTGGAGTGATCGACGTGGCATTACTAGGAATTATTCGGCGCTGGCACCTGCGTGACCAGATATCGCTAAGGGAGATCGCCAAACGACTTGGCATCTCCAGGAACACCGTTAGACGCTACCTGCGCTCAGAAACTGTAGAACCAGCCTATGCTGACCGACGTTCAGCCAGTGCTTTGGATGTGTACGCATTCAAACTATCCGCATGGCTTAAAACTGAATCCACCAAATCTAGGAAGCAAAAACGTAGCCTCAAGCAGATGCACGCAGACTTGTGTGTATTGGGATTCGAAGGCTCTTATGATCGCGTTGCCGCGTTCGCTCGGCAATGGAAGGTGGATCAGTTAGACAGGGTCAATTCTGCGAGCAAAGGAACAGGTTACCCATTAAACCAATTTATGCCTTGAAAAATTACATCTTCAGTTTCGTTTGCATGGAAATCCAATGAATTCCATTACCAAATGGTTCTGCACAAATCAGATTGCAATGGGAGTGGTAATGGGTTCGGAATGAAATAAGACCAGAGTTGATCTCATTGAAGCACTGGCACAACAACTGCGGCAATTGCCAGTGCAGATGCTCGTCGTAAGCTTGGGAAGCTTCTGCTCTACCATTGAGCTACACCCGCGTTGGGTGGGGATTATACCGGGTTACTGGTGGTTGGTTCTAACGTTGGAAATTGCCGGGGGGGTACTGGTATAGCTGTGATGAATTAATGAATCGCCAGCGGTCCCCAACACCTACCAGTCCTTTCGTGGACTGCCCCCATTCTGCTAGTTACTCTTTACGGCCGGGCCGTTGCCTTGACCGCAGTCGCGCCTACCTCGCATCCGGACTTGATTGCCGCGCGCGATGCGCCTTTACCATAGCACCCAACATCTGGTCGCCATAACCCTCGTCGACACTTTGGTTCAACGTCGTCGCCACGTGCGGTGCCAGCATCGATGCGTTGGCATGTTGCGCGATCATATTGTTGTAATAGCCGATATCCTTTGCTGCGGCACTAATCCGAAATTTCATGCCATCGTACATATCGTCAATCACCCCACCGCCGATCATCTGGAGTAGACCGTTGTTGGCCGCGCCTTTGCTAATCACATCAAAAAATTTGCGCTGATCGACGCCAACCACTTCACACATCGCCAGTGCCTCGGTAATCAACGCCGCCATGCCGACTGCCACAAAATTATTCAGTAACTTCAATTTCTGTGCGCTCGTGACTTCGCCGATGTGAAAGATATTTTCACAAAACGCTTCCAGCACAGGCTTGATTTTTTCAAACGTGGCTGCGTCGGCCCCGACCATGGTATTGAGTTTGCCCAGCATCGCTTCGATCGGCGTGCGCGCCAGCGGTGCATCCACGAATTTAACGCCCTTACGTTCCAATTCCTGTGCGATGCGCATGCTCGACATCGGTTCGCTGGTCGAGCAATCGATCACGATCTGTCCAGCACGACAATTTTCCAGGATACCGTTGGCGCGAAACATCAAATCTTCCACTTGCGGCGAACCGGTCACGCACAGGATGATCAATTCGCTGCGATCGACCAGATCCTTCAGATCGCGCGCTTCCTGCGCTCCCTCGGCAACCAGCTCATCGACTGGTTTACGATTCCGGTTTCCCATGACCGTCACGTTAAAACCCTTGATGACAAGGTTGTGCGCCATTCCTTGCCCCATCATTCCTACGCCTACGAAACCGATATTTTTCATGTGTGTACTCTGTTGTACTTAGGTGAACAAACTGAGGCGACAAAGCCGAATCTTGCCCGCGATCGTCGCGGGCATTTCCAGCGTCGAAACATTACTTCTGATTGTATTGCGACAGATCCGGCAGAGGGCTACCGGAGGCACGCTCATAGGACTGCGACAGCCTGCCATTTTTCATATTGGCAACTACCCAGTTATTGATCCAGGCGAGCAATTCAGTGTCTTCCTTACGCACACCAATGCCGTGAGGAACGACTTTAATCGAGAATTTGGTTTCTATATGCTTGTCAGGATTCTTCGCCGCTGTAGTCGTCACCAATTCTTTTGCGGTACCTATGGCATCGACCTGACCTGACAACAACGCAACCGTATTCGTCGCATCGTCATCGTAACGAACCAGGGTGGTTCCCTTCAGGATGATGGGCGTCAGCAGCGTATCCTGCAAATTGCCACGGACAACGCCCACGCGCTTGCCGATCAGATCATTCAAGCCCTTAATGGGTATTGACCGCTCTGCCGCGACAACCGATTCCGATGCACTATAAGGCACACTAAATGCGATTACCTTGGCGCGTTCAGGCGTAATGCTGAATGATGCAATGACGATATCGGCCTTGTTCGTCAGAAGAAACGGAACCCGGTTGGGGCCGGTGACCTGAACAATTTCCAGTTGCACCCCCATATCCTTGGCCAGCATTTGAGCAGCACTGACATCCGATCCGTAAGGCTGTAATTTTGCATCGGTCATACCGAATGGTGGCGAACCAAGATCGATGGCGACGATAATTTTTTTACGCTGTCGGATGTCGGTCAGAGTATCAGCCTGCACCATCTGTGCGACGCACACCACTCCCAACAGCAGGACTGCAAGGCGTTTTGCAGTATTTGCTAAGATTTTCATACGGTCTCCAGAGATATAATTATGGTTATGTTTACTACATGCAACGAAATTGTTACGTCCTGAATACTAAATTCTTTGATGACTGGAGGACTTACGTTATTGCACAATGAGATGATGTTTGTCGTCAGCGCACAATCCCATTCAGACAACGACATTCCATTGAAATCTCCTCTTAATATTTTTTATGATCAGCGGAACGGAGTGTTCGGATTTTTATTTGATTGCCATACGAACATTTTCATGTGGCCTCATTAGCTGTTTTTGGCAACTTACAGCACAGCCTTTGGAGCTGTCTAATGAAACTAATTCATCACGCGATAACCTGATAGAAAATTTGATATCGCCTTTGACGAAAATAATAATATCAAGAGCGTCAGCGGCCGCACCAGGCACTTGGTATGAAAACGCCGGCTGAGGCATTTGCTTTAGCCGCATAAAGTGCGCAGGTTTGGCTGGGTCATTACACAAATCGTCTGTTCATCTTGTGGCAATGATTTCTACATTGATTTGATGCTGTCAAATCGTTAGGTTTTTGTCAGTCAGTGATTCTGCTATTACTGCAGAATACGATACCTTCAAAAGGTATGGCATTCGTTAATGATTCGATGCGCAAGAAAATATTTTTGAATGGTTATGTGAAAAATTTTTGGCTATTAATAGATAGTTAAATTTTTAACAAAACAATCTCATAGACCTAATTCAATTTCATTGAGACGTGTTTTTTTCGTAAAGATTTTCAGTCGTTTTGCAGTAATAATTTTTCTGTGTTGATACGAAAATACGGTTGATCAAAATTCGTAAGCATTTTCCTCTCAGGCATTTCGATGTTTTTTGTGTGTAGTAGTTAGCGATCGATTGAATGAGAAAAACACTATCTGAACTGTGATTTACTATTCAATTAATCACAAACGGATGTTTTAAAAATGGACCAGTATGCAGCCAACTCTCATTTTCATTGATGTATCAAAGTAAGACGCTAAGAGAGTTGTGAATTGAATAATGTCATTAATGGTAAGCATGCTAATGAAACAAAATAAATTAATTATTCATAATTCCCAAAGCGCTGAGTTATATCCACCTGAATGCGTTGCGATCATGCCCATTTCAGAGATCAATCGAGGAAACTTTTGGCACAAAAAATTCAAGCATGTCATGCGCTTGAGCATTGTCCCATTTGTGTTGTTCTCCCATCTAGCGCAGGCGCAATCCACAAGCGTGCAAACTGAACCTGAAAAGGAGGCTGCTGTGCAAAATCCTGCGTTGCAACAATGGGGGCCATCATATCCTTTTGGCCCTGATGAGCTGCGACAAAAGCTGATGCAGGTTTTACGCATTCCGGCTAACGATTTGTCGAGGGAGAAGATCGAAAGTATCTTCGAAATGAAAATGCAGAACTCAGATAAATTGCTGCCTGATTCGCTTAATGATGAATCAAATCATGGGAAATGGTACAAGGTATATAGCAAAGCGACCATCGATTGGTATTTTTCTGTAGGCATAGCGGTTGTACCAAAGATGACGAATTTCGGATTTAGATGGTGGAATTCTGGCAATTCTCCACATCCTTATGTTGTTCCTATGTGCGTGGATATAAAGTCTGTACTGAAAGATATTAAAGATTCGAATCTGGGTTGGATTGAGGTAATGCCGGACGCGCGAGCCAATCTATATGGCCCATACACAACGCATGATTTTAATCACGGCAAAGGCACACGGATGGCTGTTGACTATTTACCGAACACTACCTGCATGACTGGATTTTCTTTCATCGTCAACACTACCAACGAGAACTGACTTATGGCTACATTGGCACCAATCGGTACTAATTTGCAGAACAGATTAAATGCTTTTTCTACTCTAAGTAGCGTGACTCCGGCTGCCTATCAAGCCATAGTAAGTGCAATTCAAGCTTCGCCTGCGTTGGCTGCAGAACTGAACACTGCCGCAGATAACAACAACTTCGCTGCATTTGGTGCAATGGGAGCTGGCACAAATGCGGGAGCGGAGTTCGTCGCCTCAAATGGAGGCACGATTAAACTCAATATCGACACACTTGGTACCCCCAACCTCTCTCAAGCAAACTTGGTATTTCTATTAGGCCACGAAACTCAGCATAGTCTTGATGCCGCTGATGTGGCAACTGCCAATCAAACATTTAGCAACAGTATTACGGCGCTCGCTCAAAATGCAGGCCCTCAGAACTACACTTCGATTTTGGCCGCGATGCAAAATGCGAATGCGAATGCGAATGCGAATGCGAACGACGAAGCGACCGTGCAAATTTCAGGTTGGAATGCCTATGTCAGCTATGTAAACAACACGACCCCCGCGGGGGTGACGCCAAATTACAATACCAGCTATCTCTCTGCGTAGTTGGTGATCTGGCGTGTTGAGAAGCTCATCGGATTAGGGAAATATGAGAATAAACAAACTACTTTTATGCTCTTTGGCCGGAATTTTTATTTCGATGCTATGTGTTGGTTCGGTCCGATGTTTTCTAATTAGATTGCCAATACCTAAGGAGTACGAAGGGAATGCTGCCGCCGCCTATGTATTGTTTTGCGCTCTGCTGGTAGCAGTTTGTGTGTGTGTTTCTATATTCCAAATAGTAGTGATAGCGGCAAAACAATCAAATAAATCTATAGCAATTTCGATATATTTATCGATTTTATTGGTAGTAGCGTTAGTACTTATTGCGGGCTCCATTGGCCCCGTATTGTGCCGTCCTCCCATTTTTTAAATTAGAGGTTGTGAAATGAGTAATTTGGTAACGATTGGTGGATACGAAATTGGCAATGTGGATGGTAGATCTAGCGTTGTCGCGGCTCAATCCACCTATAACACTGATCCCAGTGCGTTGAATAGCGCGGCACTTAATGCAGCCTATGCCAATGCATATGCTGCTGAAACATCACCAGTAACGTACCCAGCAATTTCCAACGTCAGAAATAACCCTTCGTAACCCGGTATAATCCCCACCCAAGGCGGGTGTAGCTCAATGGTAGAGCAGAAGCTTCCCAAGCTTACGACGAGGGTTCGATCCCCTTCACCCGCTCCAGTCTATTTTTCAGCGCAGCTTGTATTTTCCATCTACCCTGACCTGCCTGCTCAGCCCGTCCCCAATTGCCACTCCCGCGCCTGCTGTTGCGTGCGCCACATGCGTTCATACAGCCCGTCCTGCGCGCGCAGTTCGGCATGCGTGCCCTGTTCCACCAGCGCGCCCTGGTCGAGCACCAGAATGTGGTCAGCGTGGCGCACGCTGTGCAGCTTGTGGGCAATCACCACCACCGTGCGGCCTTGCGTGAGGGTGGCTACGGCGCGTTGGATGTCGGCTTCGGCGGATGGGTCGATGCTGGCGGTGGCTTCGTCAAGCAGCAGGATGGGCGCGTCCTTGAGCAGCGCGCGTGCGATCGCGATGCGCTGGCGTTCGCCTCCGGATAGGCTGGCGCCGCCTTCGTCCAAGACCGTGTCGTAAGCCTGCGGCAGCGCCTGGATGAAGTCGTGCGCCTGTGCGCGTTGTGCTGCCGCGATCACTTCCTCGCGACTGGCATCGCGGCGGCCGATGCGCAGGTTGTCCAGCACCGTGCCGGAAAACAGCAACACCTCTTGAAATACCATCGCTACCTGGCGGTGCAAGGCATCGCCGCTCATCTCGCGCACGTCAACGCCGCCCACGCTGACCGCACCGCTGTGTACGTCCCACAGCCGTCCAATCAGATGCACCAGCGTGCTCTTGCCGGCACCGCTGGGACCGACGATGGCGGTCATTCCCTGCGCTGGCATCACACAGGAGATGTCGCGCAATACCGTGCTGCGCTGGCCTAGCTGATCTTCATGGGCGAAGCATACCTGGTCAAACACGATCGTTTGGCCGTGCGGCATGCATGGCAGTCGCGGTTCACTCAACGCCGGCTGCGCCAGCAGTTGTTCTACCCGCAGCAAGGCGCCACCGGCGAAACGCAGCAGCAGGGTCGACAGGCCGAGGTCGAATAATTGCCGATATAGCGGCAGCGCCAGTACCAGAAACACCAGCAGCAGCGCCGGCGTTAGCGTGCCGGCGGCGATGCGCCAAACACCCGCCAGTGCCAGCGCTACCAGGCCAAGTTCCAGCGCCAGACCGAATGCTGCCAGCCAAGGCGCCGGTTTGCGTTCCAGTGCCAGCACGGCGGCGTGCTGGGTCTCGAGGATGCGTTCGAGACGACGCCAGACCGTGCCGAAACGGCCGAAGCAGCGAATCACGGCGATACCTTCTACATATTCCAGCAACGCTGCCTGCGCGGCGGCATTGGCGGCTAGCATTTGGGCGCCGGGGCGTGCTGCGTGTCAATGCCGGACTGAAGATGTACCAAATGGCACGTTAAAAGTGTACCAATCAGGGTTAAATAAAAGAGCCGTTGAGGCCCTGGATTCTTCTCTTTTTAATCCGTATTTCAATGTCAGACAGAAT